>Ga0302320_10000076_pt1 | contig 192602 bp, 135 predicted proteins | sample Bog_T0_3_FD_202130 | JGI IMG/M metagenome (GOLD analysis project Ga0302320, IMG submission 202130) | Peat permafrost microbial communities from Stordalen Mire near Abisko, Sweden - Bog_T0_3 | ecosystem: Environmental > Terrestrial > Soil > Wetlands > Peat | place: Sweden: Abisko, Stordalen... | reverse complement strand
GGTTGGACGATTGGGGAAAGACACCCCCGGCCAGCCCGACTCTCTTCGAGTACCTGCGCAAGCGCATGGAACTTACCCAGGACTATGCATGGTTAATCTCGAGCAACAAGGCCCTGACCAGCCGCATAGGCGCCAGTTCGATTCGAGAGTTTGGCCCCCGCTACGGCGCAAACGTGGTTTTTCCCAAGCAGTTGCTCATCAACGCGGTCATTCGAGCGGCATCGCAAGGGCACGCCGAGCATAGCGCGGATCGGGCCGCCATGCAGCCCGAGCTTGAGGCCATGTTGCAGAATGCCGACAACTATGAGGGACTCGGCTGGTCCGTCTCAGGAGATGAATCCCTGCTTGACCTTCGCATGCAAGGCTCGATGCAGCAGGCCATTGAAGAACTGGTGCTCACCAGTGCGCCCGTTACCGGAGATGAATTCACATTTCTTGTCAGCGCGGAGGTAATGCGGCGCTTTGCACCGTCTCTGCTCGCAATTACATTCTCCGACGTGGAAGTTGCGCACTTTGGTTCGTATTCCATGCATCTGGCCGGCATTCGCACAGTGGATCGCCTGGTTTATGAGCTTTGGAACCTGGTGCAATCACTTCCTTCTTACAGTGGAAGGACAACCCTGTTTGTTCTTCCCGAATTCGGGCGCGATTTCGACGGGTCAAATACCAATGGCTTCTTCAATCACAGGTCGACCGACGATTCCACCAACCTGACATGGATGATGTGCCTGGGAGAAGCCGCAAGGTCCGCCGATGTCCTAGAACGTCCCGTGCAACATATCGACATTTGTCCAACCATTGCGGGCCTGTTTGGGATCAAAGACCTGGACCTTCCAGGGAAGCCTCTGCCCGGGCTATCGGCATAATTTTGGGGGTGCAATGAATGAACGGCCCGACAGTGCGCAGGCAGATGCATCCAGTCTGGATTCGTATCGCCGTTCAATCGAGCGATTGCCAATCACGTTGCGGCCCTCCTTGAATCAGCAAGTAATTCAGTGGGCAACGCTGTTTCCGTTCGAGCAAAACCGCCTCGCTCATTTCATGAAAGGCGTGGAGACGTTCAGCCCCTCTGCCCTTGCGGTTCTCACCCAGCCACTGTGGGCCCTGGAAAAGAAGATGGGCATCACGCTCTCGAATTTCTCCGTGGCTTCCGACACGATCGAGAATGCGTCGCTCCTCGCGCGGTCTGAATACTATGCCGAGTGGCGCCGGGAGGTACAGAGAGTCTTTGAGGCCGTCAACGCCGCTGCGCACGAATCTACCCCATTCCAAACTGCGTCCCCACGGTTGATCCTCCTCGTTCTTCCCCGCAACCTGCCTGTCGACCCGTTCTCGGTCTGGAAGCAATGGGATCGTCGCGGCCGGGAGATCAAAATCTCGGGTGGCTCGGAACGGCTCTGCGAACTGGCGGTGCAAGGACAGTTGGCCATCTCTCCGAACGCAATCTTGGCCGCGCGGCAGGGCAGTCGAGAAAGCTCCGATCTATGGCTCATCGACGCAGAGGGAAAACTGAACAGTATGCTTTCTCCTCTCTCCCCGGTCGCCGCCTCTTCCTTGAGCTATATAGCGCTCAAGCCGTTTCGCGACAGATTGCTCGCCGAGTTGAACAAGGCTCCGAAGGACATTCAGGCCACCGATGAGATCATCGCGAACCTGCGGCGTGAGGCGTGGGACGCCTGGGGACTCTGGCCTGCGGAAGTTGCCAACCAGCCGGGACTGCGCAAATTTGTCATCGACCTTTTTCTCAGCGGAAATGGCGCGGTCATTTTCTCCAACGCTTTCGTCGAATGGGCCGCTGCCGAGGCGCTTCGACGCGCGCGTCCGCGCACCCTTGTCGCCCGCTTTGGCATGCGCAGCAAGCCCAAGCCGTTCACCAGCATTGCCATCTTTGAGAATCAACAGAGAATCAGCTCGCTGCCCGAGGTCGACGATCCGGAGAACAGCGCGATCGATGCGGCAATACTCGCCCGCTATGTCTGGCTTAACGCTTGCAGGTATCCAGAGCAGGAGCAGACGCTCTGTCTCTGCGTTGCGGAGCATGGGGATTCCGCATTCGTGATCCCGCCCGCGGGGAAGAGCCTGGGATTGGGTTCGGAGCACCCTAGAACGCCCGAAGAGCTCTACCGTTTTCTTGAGGCGCAGTTTCTATCCTGAACGCAAGCTTTCGTTTCGCAACCCTGAGCAGGGCTCAAGCACAGCCGCAGGCCCCCAGCCCTATTGCGCCCCGCGATAGCGCTCCTTCGCGGCAGGAATGTAAAGCGTTGGCACCGCACCGGTGATCGAGACGCCGAGCGTCTTTCGCGCGCTCTGCCCGTTCAGCCCGGTGGCCGTGACAGTCACCGCGTATTGCCCGGCCTGCGTGTACGCATGCGAGACATCCGTGCCATCTGCGCTCACTCCGTCACCAAAATCCCAGCGGTACACAAGCACGGGCGCATCGGCGTCGGTTGCAGCCGCATGGAAGTCCACGAGAACACCGGCTTGTCCTTCGACAGGAGCATGGTCTTCAAACACAGGAGCCGTTTCCGGCACAGTTGTGTCGATCAGCTTCAGCATGCGAACGGAATGCGGCGGCAGTGTGATGACCAGCGCACCGTTGTCAATGGGAACAGCGCCGGCCCGCAGCACATCGGTTGCGGTATAAGACCCGTTCGCCCTCAGACCGAGGGTGTCCAGCCGGAATGTGTGGCTGCTTGTCTCCGTGGTCCAGTTGAAGACGGTTAGAATCTTCTGGCGCGGACTTTCATGCAGCAGAAAGACACTCGGCTGTTTGTCCTCCGGCCGGTAGGTCATCAAATCGAGCGGCACGGCAGCGCGGCTCAGCCTGGCCATGTCGAGCAGGTCCGAATTGCGTACAAGAGCCAGACGGTCCGGAGAAGCGCCTAACGCAGGCAGGTCATCGCCAATCTCGAACATGCCGCCTGAGACAGCCGAGAGAGCGATTGAAGCCTCCGCCTCTTCCAGCGTCAGCGGCTGCTTGTTGCCATGCCAACCGCGGTCGGGAATCACCTGCCTGGAAACGGTAAACGCATCCGGATCCGAGACGTAGAAGTTGCGGTTCATATAGTAGCGCGCGGCAATTCCCGTCGCGGCGTCACGCGTCGATCCAAACGTGTGCCCGGTGTCCTGCGAGATGCGGCCTGTATTCACAATCCCCACCGGCGTGAGCATGGGACTGCCATCCTTGTCGAGCACTACGTCATCGCCCACTGTCGAGCGGATGATTTCCAGACCGATGCGTTGTGCCTCGAGCGCAGTAGTGTTAGGGCGGTAGAAGACTCCCTCCACCGCCGAAGAATCCATGAAGTCCATCTTGATAAAGCGCGTGCCCCAGTCGTTCACCAGCGTGCGATAGGTCGACCGCAGATAGTCTTGCGCCCCAGGATTGGTCGTATCCAGCGCATATAGTTCATCGAACTTGCTGTTGCCTCCGACTTTGCCGAGGTGAATCGGTTCCCCAGCCAGGTTGTGCACCAGCCAGTCCCGATGGTGCTCATAGACCCACGAACGCTCCGACACCTGGAACGGCGCCACCCACAGCCCAAACGTAATTCCCTGATTTTCCACTTGATGGCCCACGTATGCCATGCCCCTTGGAAACGCCTTTCCATCCGGAGTGGCGTACTCCCCGCGCGCATACTGGTACCCCTCATCCACCTGGAGGTATTGATAGCCAAGCGGCGCGAGATTCTGTGCGAGCCACGCGGCATTGGTGAGAACCGTATTCTCCGTGACTCCATAGTAGTAAGCTGTCCAGCTCCACCAGCCGATGGGGGTCGGCGTGGAAACAAGGGCCTTGTGGAGAATGCGAATGGCGCGCCCGTAGTTTTCCAGCTGCTCATGATACTCAGGCCCGATCGAGAACATCAGCCGCTCCGAGCTGATGCTTTCTCCAGCCGGCACCTGCAAACTGAGTGGAACAATGTTTCCCGGCGGGTATCCATTACTCTGCTCCTGCAATGCCTCGTTCGTTCCGGAATCGACTACTTCGTAGGAGAGCAAATGCGGATCAGGTCCCACCGAGCTTAGGAGGTGGAAGACTGTGAGCAACCTGTCGGCGCTCAGCGCTCCCAGGAAGAGACTCTGTCCACTCTGCCTGTTGTAAATGAGCTGACTTCCGAACGCCCGGTGCACGCCATTTTCTGGTTCGCCCAGATCCATCAGCCGCACTGAGTCTTCGGTGAAGCTGTCGGAGAGCACGCGGTCTTCCGATGCGGAGCCTTTCAGATTCAACACAGCGCCGGTGGTGCTGTTTAGGACCCGAAGGGCATGCACGGCAATGGAGCCGCCGGTCGTGTTGCTTACGCTCAACCGGATGTCGCCCCAGGGCTGGTTGTCATACACACGAAACTCGCAGACCAGGTCAGGGGCGCCGGGCAACCCGGTATGCGTCACCGTCATTCGATGGCCGGATCCCAACTCGTCGTCAAACGGAACAACCCTGCCCAAATGCCGGCGATAACGCGAGGATCTGAGCGTTCCCGATGCCGTATCGGCCTCAACATCGGAACGCAGAACATCTCCGGGAATGGCCGTTGACCGCAAGCCGTAAGAGCCATCGTCGAAGGCTTCAACGATGAGATTCCCACCGCGAATCAAGCTAGACTGGGATTGCGCCTGCTCTTTGTGTGCACTGCCTGCAGGCCAGACTGGGAGCGCCCCAAGGGCGAGCAGCGTCGTAATGATCAATCGCGTCCATTTCATCGCCGATGTTCTCCTATCCAGGCAGATTGGCCGCAATCTGCCTGGCCAATCTATAAATGAAGGGATGAATCCCGCAACTTTTCCTTTTGAAGGGACACATCTCCAGTAATATGAGAGTTTTGTGCAAGGATTCAGTCTCTGATTCAATCTCTGCCCAGCGGCCTGCGCTGGATTTCGAATTGGAGATATACTAACAGTTCAGGCTCACTTTATGTTGCGCGTTATTTCCATTTATATGTTATTATTTCATTTTGTCACGGGACTGTGGGGGTGATATGTGTGCGATGAGGAAGAATACAAAATCCCGTGGGGAATGATTTTCTCTGTGTCCGCTCAAGGACAACGCTAACCCACTGGAGACAAGCAAGATGGAAAGCGGAAAAGCAACACTGCGCGAAATCCACAGCCAGCCCGAAGTTTGGGACCGGTGCCTGAACACATTAGACAGGCTCGATCTGGAGCCGCTGATCGGCGATAGAGACCCCCATACCTATGAGTGGCTCTTCGTCGGGTGCGGCACCAGTTACTATCTGGCGCAAGCCGCAGCGGCTACATTCACAACCCTGGTTGGCGTACCCGCACGGGCTGTGCCTGCCTCTGAAGTGCTCCTGTTTCCCCGGTTGGTGTTTCCCATCGAAGGGGCCGCTATCTTCCCGGTTCTGATTTCGCGCTCAGGCCATACGTCCGAGGTCTTGCAGGTAGCGGAATTCCTCAGGCAGCGCAGCGTCGCATTCCTGGCAGTCACCTGCGATGGCAACGAACTGACCCGCCTCAGCACCCGGACACTGAAACTGCCGGTAATGGAGGAGAGCACAGTGATGACTTCCTCGTTCACCTCCATGCTGATGGCGCTGCAATATGTCGCGGCACGATCCGCCAGGCAGAATGAGTTTGTTGACGCGCTGCATGCGCTGCCCGCGGCCCTGGCCAAACTGCTTCCCACCTACAGTCCGCGGATCGAAGAATTTGCGCAACGAGCGTTTGATGACGTGGCATTTCTCGGGCAGGGTCCTCTGTACCCCATCGCATCCGAGACGGCGCTTAAGATCATGGAGTCTTCGTCAAGCTATGCCCAGTTCTTTCATACGCTTGAATTTCGGCATGGACCCATGTCCATCGTGTCGGAAAAGGTTCTGGTGGGCGCGTTGCTGTCCGAGACCGGTTACGCGGAAGAGGCCGCGGTACTGCTGGAGATGAAAGATCTGGGTGGATGCACTCTGGCCATTGCAAATCGGCTTTCGCCCGAAGTACTCAGCAGCGCCGATCTGGCCATTGAATTGGCTCTGCCCGTTCCTGAACTTGCCCGCCTGGTCGTCTACGTCGTGTGGGGCCAGTTGCTCGGCAGCCGTCTGGGATTGTGGAAGGGACTCGATCCCGACTCTCCTTGCCATCTCAGTCGCGTTGTCACGCTCGTCGACTAGGAAGATATGAAGAAGCGTTTCGATGTGACGATCGCAGGTGAGATCAACCTGGACCTCATTCTCTATGGACTTCCTGAAGTCATGCCGCTGGAGCGCGAGTTGCTGGCCAGCGACTTTCGCGTGACCCTGGGCAGTTCTTCGGCGATTCTCGCGCACAACCTGGCTGCGCTTGGTCTTTCGGTCGGTTTCATTACCTTGCTTGGAGACGACGCATTAGGCAGCATAGCCATGGAACGGCTGGCAGAGCGAGGGGTCGACCTCACATGCGTCAAGCGCAACTCCGGCGGCACATCCACCGGGGTGACAATCCTGCTGAACCATGCGGGCAAGCGTCATATTCTCACCTATCCGGGAACCATGTTCGAGATGGCCGCCACGGATCTGGATATGGCTTACCTTGCTTCCGGCCGGCACTTCCATCTCTCCTCGCTCTTTCTCCACAAGGCGCTCCAGCCCGACCTGCCACGGATACTCAGGCAATTGAAGGCCGAGGGCCTTACGCTCTCGCTCGATACCAATGACGATCCGGACGATCGCTGGGACGGCGTGCTCGACGAAGTCCTGGGCATCGTCGACATTTTCCTGCCGAATGACGACGAGGCCTGCCGCATCACCGGCATGCCGGATGCCGAGAGTGCCATTGAAGCCCTGGCAAAGCGCGTCCCGCTGGTGGCCGTCAAGTGCGGCAAGCGCGGTGCGCTCGTGCAGGTAGCAAGCCAACGCTGGCTGCTTCCCGCCGCATGCGTCACTCCCCTGGATACCATTGGCGCCGGTGACAGTTTCAATGCCGGATTCCTGGCTGCATTCCTTCGTGGCGATACGCCGGATGCTTGCGCGGCCTTCGGAAACCGAACCGCTGCCCTCTCAACCCTGCACCCAGGCGGCACGGAGTCTTTCCGCAATTCTGGATTGGTGCGAGACTTTCTCTCCCTTGCCGAGTGAATGGGAGTCGATGGATGCCTGCCGATATATTGAATTGAATCAAATACTTACACGAAGAGCCCGCGCCGGCCGCGGAGCCCAATCATCCACCAGGAATAGCGCCGAACGTGGATCCAACCTATGGCCTCCGGGCTGAGTTGTCGATCGCTCAATTCCTGGGGGCATTCTGAGCTGCAATTTCGCGCATGGCGCACCTGTGTGCAGGTATGATAGGGAACAATTAGCAGGGAAAGGAAGCCAGGGAAGCTGAAACATGAAAGCTAGTACAAGATCCGGCAGCGATATGCTCATCGATGAGCGCCGCAACCACTTGCTCAAGCTGATTCTGCGCGATGGGCGAGTTCTGGTCTCGGAGATGTCCGATGCGCTGGGTATTTCACGCATTACCATCCGCAAGGACCTCGACTATCTCGAGTCCAAGGGGCTGGTGCTTCGCACCCATGGGGGAGCACTCTCTCCCCAGGAGAGCACCCTGCTCGATCCCTCCCTGCAGGAGAAGGAACAGAAGCAGCTCAAAGAGAAACAGAATATCGCCAAAGCGGCCGCTTCTCTTGTAGAAGATGGCCATTGCGTACTGCTCGACTCCGGAACAACCACCACGGCCATTGCTCGCGAACTGCGCCGCTTCTCGCGTCTGACGGTCATCACCAATGCCGTCAACATCGCCACCGAGTTGGCGGGCACGGATTTTGAAGTCATCCTGACCGGCGGAACATTGCGCAAGAATTCATTCTCCTTGGTTGGGCCGCTGGCTGAGGATGTGCTGAGCGAGATGAATGCCGACATTCTCTTTCTGGGCGTGGATGGATTCGACACCAAGATCGGGCTTATGACGCCGAATGTCCTCGAGTCGCGCGTCAACCGCGCCATGGTCAAGGCGGCCAAGCGCGTGGTGGCCGTTTGCGACTCCACCAAATTCACGCGCCGCAGCCTGGCGCTCATTGTGCCGCCCAAAGCCATCCATACCGTCATTACCGACGATCAAATCGGCGATCACGATCTGGAGATGCTGACCTCGGCAGGGATCGAAGTGATTCGCGTCTCGTAAAAGTGAGCGTAGGCGAGTCAAGGAACGAACCTGATCGTGGATGCCCCTCGGGCGGGATGATTGCTTCAGGCTGTCGGCGCGATACAAGCACCCGCATAGGCCCGCAGCACCTGCCGGATGTGGTGGATGATCAGCGAAGGTGGATCGGGATCGAGTGCGCCGGCGCGGACTCGTCGATATTCCTCGGGCAGGAAGGCGCTGAGCATCGTTTCAGGAATAGCTGTCCGGCGCAGGTTCCCTATAAGCTTCTCCACCGCTTTCATCACTTCCGGTGCGGTCCAGTAGTAGCGCGCCCGGTCGCTGTAACTGTAGCGCCGCTGCAGACGCATGGCCCGTTCATCTCCTGAATAATGATGTTCCCAGTGACGGCGGTCCTCAACCATGACGCGGTCCAGCACCGCCATCAGTTGCGAACATTGCCCTTGCGCCACCAACTCTGTCTCAATCGACGATAGCGCAGCCAGGGCTTCGCGCATGGCGAAGGTGAGTGCAGGTCCAACCTTGAGGATGGCAAATCCATCACGGACCAAATTGCGATATGCCTCGGGCCGTTGATAGTCCGTGGAGTGCGCCTCATAGACCAGGCCCTCTTCGTCCTTGAGCAGTTCGGTGAGATGCAGGGCGCGCGCCGGATCATAATCGACGACACTGTCATGGTTGAATTCAACCCCTGGTTAAACCACCAGGGCGATCACCCGCGGCCATACGGATTCAAGTCCCGCATCTTTGAAGACTCGCCGGTGTATGGCCAAAGTTTCGGCCGCGGCTTCGCGGCTGGTCACTGCCAGCTCTGTCAGGCTTTCCGTAGCCCCCCCTGGTACGGGTACTTCGGTGCCAATCACATAGACCGGCTTATTCCCGCCGCTGGCCTGCTCCGCGGCGGCGCAAAGAACAGCGGCACGGCGCGCAACGGTCTCGTCCGCAAGCGGAACCCGGTCATCCGCACAAGCCATGCTGGCATCGAGGTGGATCTTCTGAAACCCTGCGCGTACATAGGCTTCAACCATGCGCACCGCTTCACCCATTGCCGCGGGCGCCGGTTGCTTCTGCCATGGATTCGGTCCAAGATGATCCCCGCCGAGGATCAACCTTGACTCGTCGAATCCCTTCCCCGCAGCGATATCGATGACGCGGCGCCGAAAGTCCTCGGGGAGCATGCCCGTGTAGCCTCCCAGGTGATTCACCTGGTTCGAGGTGGCCTCAATCAAAACGTCCGACTTATCTTCGAGCGCCTGGTCAATGGCTGCTTCAAGCACCCAGGGGTGCGCGGAGCAGACGGAATAGATTCCCCTGGGCACGCCATGGCGCCGCGCCTCAGCTAAATGCAGCAGAACATTCGACACTGCTTTTCTCCCCATCCCTGGCGCAGGCATCCCGGCAGTACCGGGGCTCTCCCTTTTTTGGGTGGTGAACAACCACTCAGCTCCGCTCCGGGCCCTGTGCGGTCTTCTAATCATTCCCATCATACCCCCCGCGCACCCATAAAAGAAAGTAAACGAAATATAAGATCGCATACAAAAACAAGAATAAGCCAACCTTGGTCCCGTCAATTCAGTCCGCGGAAGTGCTGGAGACGATCTACTCCGTCAATGGGTTCAAACTGCTCCCCGCCGGCACGCGGTGACGAGCCCGTCTCTTCGAGGAGCGCCGGGACGCCGCACCCACTCAGCTTCGCTTCCGCACTACGCTGAGCGCCGCCAGGATCACAGCGTTGCTCGCAATCACCGGTCCCATCTCGTTGTCAAAGTCGTCGGACCCACCCCGGAAACCGGTCGTGCCTTTCAGGCGGATATCCTGAACGACTTTGCCCAGGCGGGGATTGATCCACTCGTACGCGAAGAATGTCACCCGATCCGGCGCCTGGCTTCCCACTGCCACCGCGTCCGCGCTGTAGCAATAGTCGCGGGCGGAGACGCGCTCGTCCCAATTCCATTCGAGAATGTTGACGCCGTAGCGGATGGGAATGGTGGCGACAAAGCCATCTTCATAGACCACTTCGTACCACCCCAGAAGGTCCGCCGTGTCCGGCTGGTCCCAGATCAATCGATAGCTCTGCCGGTTCTTTGCGCGCCTTGCCGAAGCGTGCAGAAACACCAGGCTGGTGGGGGCCTCTCCTACTGCAATGCCCGTCACGGCATTGGGCAGGCTGGTGGCCTCCTTTCCTTCCGTGCCGACGGCAATTGCGCGCAGGCCATTGGTGCGCCTCAGATCGAAAGGGACCCTGTTGCACTGGACGATCCGGGCCGCCATTTGCTCCAGGCCAACACCCAGTGCCGGGGCGCCATCTCCCATATTGAATTGGCGCGAAATATCCACCGGCACAATGGATGTCTCCGTCTGGCTCGGGAGAGTAGTCCCGCTGAGCCTCGCCCGAATGGCCGGCATCATGGATTGAACGCGCGCCGACAGAGTTTTGCCGTCGATAACCCGACCGCTCCAGAGGATGTTGCTGCAGCCAAGAAAATCGGCCATGAGCTCTTTGCCAAAACCAACCTCGTCGGTTGCAAACCAGGCCGACGGAGCCCCTCCCAGCAAATTAGGCCGCTTCCGGCGCGTTTCATAATGTTTGATATCCGATTCGAAGTTCCCGAAGATCTGCTGGAAGCCCATCTTGTCGAGCAAAGCTTCATTGTCTTCGGCCGAACTTTTCTGACCCGGATCATCGCGCCAGAACCAGTTATAGATCAGGCAGTCTTTGGGAATCAGCCTGTCCACCTGTTCCCCAGTCAGCCCGCCGGGAGAGTCGTAGGTCCAGCCATCGGGCGCTGTTTTCTTCTGCAGTCCCGCACCTCTCACCGACTGCAGCAGCATGTCGCCCCAAAGCTGAGTCTTAATGCCTTTCGATGCAAGATAATGGTGGATCTTGTTGACATCTTCTCCGAACAGCTCGCCAATCTCCTTGTCGCTGCATTGCGGAGACACGTCCACCGGAAGAAACAACTCATCGTGGCCGATGTGGACGCTCTTCGGCTGCAGAACGTCGATGAACTCGTCATAGACTTCGAAGATCAGGGAGTACGACTTCGGATTGACAGGGCAATAGATGTCGGGCCACTTATCTTGCGGGACCGCCGCCAGGTCTCTGTGGTCCGTCAGCAGGTAGTAGCTATGCGTAAAAGAGGGAAGCACCGGAACAAGTTCGATGTGATGTTTCCTCACCCAACGTGCCAGATCGGCTACCTCTTCTTTTTCCAGAAAGCCACCGTCCGCCACATCCTGATGCGAAGAGTTCTGCTCCATGTCGTGGAACGGCTGGCGGGGATAGTTGCGGCAACTGTAGTTGACGTCTCTGGCGAATTGCACCCACCCGGAATTCAGCTCAGGATGGCTTTCAAGCCTCATGCACGCGTTCATCTCCATGATGAGCGTGTTGTATTTGTTGAGCGCCATAAAGTCGCGCACGAAGCGCTTGAAGAACTGGATATGCTCGCGTCCGGGAAGAAACAGGTAGATTCCCCGGAAGGGCTTGTCGGGCCAATCGCGAATCTCGACGCCGCGAAATCGCAGTTGGCCATCTTCGTTGACGAGCAACTGGCGGAGGGACTGGAGGCCATAGAACGCGCCGCGATCGCTGTTGCCGGCAACGAGAACGATGTTGCTGTCAGTGCGAAGAAGATAGCCCTCGGGGCCGTGATCTTGCAGGTCCGCCGTGAGCTTCCTCTCCGCGCAAGTCTGCCTGACCAACGGGTTCTCCATCGATCCGATAAGAATTGCGCGCTTGCCGGCACTCAGGCTGGTGGCGCGTTGGATCTTCAGATGCAGGCCAAAGCGGTCACCTAATTCGTCAACCAGCGAAGCCGCAAGAAACAAATCCTGCTTCGATGGATTCGACGGCACGACAACCTGTACCTGGCTGTCGAGAACGAAGTCGCTGCCGGAGCTGGAAATCTCCTGTGGTTCCGGCCAGATCAGTGACTCGAGCGGCGGGCATGGCCCGTTGCACGGTGCGCTGCGTTGGCCGGCATCTGCGGGCAATGGCGCCAGGGAGTGGCCGTGAAGGAGCGCGTCATGGCCGGCAATCGAACCGCCGACGGCTGCTCCCGTCACGGCATGCAGAAATTCACGGCGCGTGAGATCCATCATCAAGGGAACTCCTTCCGGGCGCATGGCAAATGAGGCAAGAACTGCCGGCTCAATGATTGCTTGTACCGAGCCGCTGCATTTGCAGAGATGACCCTGAATTCAGGAATCAGGTCATTATTGAACGCCGACAGGGTTTTGGCCAGGCTGAGCGATCGGAACCGGAGTTTGGTCGGCCTCGGGCGGTCTGGCGGCGCCTGCGGCTGGCCCACGCCAGACTCCCCCGCCGTAGGTGGTGATGTAGATCTGGGAGGGGTCGTTGGGGTCGAGGAAGACGCGGTGGCCCCACTTGAAGTCGTAGCCCTTGATCCGTTCCCAATGGCTTCCGCGGTCGGTAGAGCGATAGGCCGCGGCGTCAAAGCCGGTGATATAGAGCGTGTCGGGATGATTGGTGTCGATGGTCAGGTCGTAGACATGCTGCGATTGCGTGAAGAGGGCTCGCCATGTCTGGCCGCCGTCGTCCGAGGTATAAACGCCGCCGTTGCGGTCGGCATCCTCGCCTTCCTGTCCCCATGCCGTCAGGTAAAGGCGCTGCAGGTTGCGTGGGTCGACCTCGAGGCCGGTGGGGCCGGTGACGCCTGAGGGCGGGCCGATGCGCTGCCAGTGTTCCGCCTTGTCCGTAGAGCGATAGAGGGCTCCGGCGCCAGACAGGGAGTAGTCCTTTGCCTCGGTTCTGCGGGCGACGACGAGGTAGAGCGCGCCGTCCTGGGCTGCGGTGATACGCCAGGCGAAGGGTTCGTCGCCGGCAATGCCGTTGTTCTTTTGTGTCCAGCTGCGTCCGTTGTCAGTGGACTTGTAAACACCCCGGCCAAAGGCGCAGGCGTACAGCGTGCGGTCGCCGGTGGGGCTGGAGGGATCGAGCAGGATGTGGGTGATGGAGTCCACGGGAAGACCCGCGTTGCTCGGCGTCCAGTGGTGGCCGCCATCGGTTGAGACCGCGACCCCACCGGTGAAGGTCCGGACACTGCGGTTGCGCCACATCTTGGGCCGGGGCAGATCGTGTGTGCCGCTGAACGCGCCCCAGATGAGACCGCGCTGGGCGGGGTCGAAGGCCAGCCAGTAAGCGGTGTTGCGCCATTCTTCCGGGACGCCTTCAGAGGTGCTGCGCCAGGATCGGCCGCTATCCGCGCTCTGAAAAAGTCCAATGTCGGTGTAGTCGATGAAAATGTGCCGTGAGTCGAAGGGGTCAAACTGCACCCCGTAATCAGTTGTTACATCCAGGCCGCGGGAGGTCCAATCACCGCCCTTGATTTGCTCGGAGTTCATCTCCTGCCAGGTTGCGCCGCCGTCGAGGGTGCGATAGGTGCGGAAAAGGTCGGTTGCGTAGGCTATGTCGGGGTTGGTGGGCGCGACACCGAGGCTATAGGGCGAGTCGTAGAAGATGGCGATGCCGTCTTGCGTGGCGCGCTGTTCAATCCAGCTCCCGCTCAGGTTGGGGCCCGGCTGGGTCGATTCCTTATAGACGATCTTCCAGGTGTGGGCGCCGTCTGTTGTCTTGGCTATGCCGCTGAACAGGTTTTCCTTGCCCTGGCCGATTTGAAGATCCCGAAAGCCGGTATAGGCAACCTCCGGATGGCGATCGCTGGTGGCGATGGCTTCAAAGCGGCCGGAGGTCTGTTGGAAAGCGGGTGTGACCGGCCTGAAATGTTGGCCGGAATCGTCGGAGAGATAGACTCTTCCGTCCTGGCCGGTGGCGTAGATCCAGACTGAGTCGCCTGACCGCGCCGCGCTGGCTGCTCGGGCGGCGGTTGGAATGCTGCCCAGTTCGGTGGTGCTTCCATTGGGGCCAATGCGCCAGGCTCCAGACCCGGAGACGGCGATCAGGCCGGAGCCCTGAGGGCTGAGGAGCAGGACACGTTTTGGCAGGGTGGCGAGGCGGCTCCAGGAAGTACCGCCGTCCGCAGAGTGGACGATGACCGAAGGTTGGCCTCTCAGCTCAAAGGTAAGATAAAGATGCTGCGGGCTTCCTTGACCGCTTTTCTCGTCGCCTGTGGGAGCGATGGCGATGGCGATGGCGGAGATGGTCCCGCCGGGGTAGGCGGGATCGCTCGAGGTTAGGCTGTAGTCAGAGTGATCGCCGAGTTGATGCTCTACGGTGTTGCGATCGGGGCTGGGGAAGAGCATCTTCCAGGTCCGCCCAGTGTCGCTGCTGCGCCACAGGGCAGCATTCCCGGCATAAATGACCCGCGGGTCCGCGGGATCGAAGGCAAAGACATTGACGCCGCCGCGGAGATTGAACATGCGCCACGACTGGCCGTTGTCGCGCGTAACGTAGCCGCCGGTCATGTCGCAGTGTTCAACCACCAGCCGGGAATCGAAAGGGCTGATGGTTGGGGCAATCATGGTGCCTCCTCCGCCAGGGCCGATCACCTTCCAACTGTTCGAGCCTGGGCCCTGAGTTTGGCAGGAAAGGGTGCCGAGAAATAGCAGGATCGCAAAAACTGACGGTTGTGTCCAATGGGTATTCGGTTTCATCCGCAACCCTCTCCATCTCCTGGTTGACCAATAGGAAAGCACGCCCGCATCATGTCGGAACGCGGTCCACTCGATTGTCCGAAAGAATTATAAATGAACAATAAAGATCATGTATGCTAATAAAAAGATATTTCGTTCGGCAGGATCGGGCGGTTCTGCGATGCAAATCAACGGCTTGCTGGAAGCCCAGAAAGGCCACGAGGCGAGGCATGAGACTGACGACGAAAAGCTCCTTCTGTGCGCTGTTGCTGGTGGGAACACTCGCCGCGATCTGTAAGCCTGGCGCAGCTCAAGTGAAGGTGTGGCAAGGCACGCTGACGCTACCCACATATGAAGAGGGCCAGCCCGATCCGAACCCGCCATTCGATGTCTATCAAACTACCCGATTCAACTATCCCTACACGCTGAGAACAAATCTGACCGGCGTGAAGGCCGACCACGCCTGGCGCGCCCTCTTTCTCGAGAATGAATACCTGAAGTGTACGGTGCTGCCGGACATCGGCGGTCATGTGTATACCTGCATGGACAAGATCAGCGGCCAGCCGATGTTCTATGCCAACCCTTCGATCAAAAAGGCGGAGATTGGATATCGCGGAGCGTGGGCCGCTTTCGGTGTGGAATTCAACTTTCCCGTCTCGCATAACTGGGTCTCCATGTCGCCGGTGGACTTTGCGTATACGACGCATGAGGACGGGAGCGCGTCGGTCTGGGTGAGCAATATCGATCGGGCATACGGCATGCAGTGGGGCGTCGAATTGGTTTTGAAACCGGCCTCGACACTGCTGGAAGAGAAAGTAACCTTGTATAACCGCAGCGATGTTCGCCACCGTTATTACTGGTGGAACAACGCGGCAATGCAGGTGTGGGACGATTCGCGCATTGAGTACCCGATGCGGTACACCGCTTCGCATGGGTTCACTGAGGTGTCTCCCTGGCCGATCGATCCGCAAGGCAAGGACCTCAGCCTGATCGCGAATCAGACCGATGGGCCGGTGTCGCGCTTCATGTATGGAAGCCATGAGCCGTTCATGGGCATCTGGAATCCGAAGACTCAGTCGGGGACGGTTCATTTTGCAGAGTATCGCGACCTGCCGGGGAAGAAGATCTGGACCTGGGGCGTTGATGCGGCGGGTATCGAATGGCGCACGGCGCTTTCCGACAACCAAAGCGCATACGCGGAAGTGCAGGCGGGGCTCTTCCGTAACCAGGAGACGTATGCGTTTCTCGACCCCGGACAAACCATTCGCTTCAGCGAATTTTGGATGCCCGTGCGTGGGACGGGCGGAATCTCGCGGGCGAACAAGGCGGGTGTGGTTCATTTCGATGCGCATGGTTCCGACGTATCGGTCGCATTGAATGTGAACGAACGGCTGCAAGGTGCGCAGGTTTCGCTGACGCAGAATGGAGTTTCCCTCTGGAGTGAAACCACCGATCTGACGCCGGAAAAGACGTGGTCGCACTCCGTGGCGCCAAAGGGTGAGTCTGGAAAGATCAGCTTCGAGTTGAAAGACCGCGCAGGCCTGTCGTTGTTGAAGCAGACGGATGGCGAATACGACTGGGACCCGGAAGCGGCTATCAAAACGGGGCCCCAGCAAACGCCAAGCGTTGCCAAACCGGCCAACAGGTCGGAAGACGAATGGTTGCAGGCGGGTCAGGATCAGGAGTTGAACGGAGAGGTTGTCCTCGCGCTTGCCACCTACCAGAGTGCACTGGAGAGATATCCGCAGAGCCAGTCGCTCCAGGTCGCCGCGGGAAGGCTGGCTGCTTCGCTTCAGCGCTTTGAGGAGGCCGAACGCCTGCTTCAAGGGGCGCAAGAGCGCGATACTCCGAATTCCGAGATTGCCTATTACCTGGGAATTGCAGAAGAAGGCCTGGGACACACTCGCGAGGCGGAGACGTCCTATGAGATCGCTTACCGTCAAGCCGGCCTGCGTGGACCGGCAGGGATCAGGCTGGGAGAACTGCGGGCGAGGGAAGGGAACCTGCAGGGCGCGGCGTCCTTTCTACGTGCCGCGGTGGCCGCGCAGCCGGCCAATCTTCGAGCGCAGGAGGAACTGGAGGCCGTCCTGCGGGAGTCGGGCGGGCACGCTGAAGCAGACCGGCTGGCGGGGCTTGGGCTCGCCGCCGACCCGATGAGCGATTTTCTCAAGCAAGATACCGGGAAACCGGACCTCGAACACCTGGCGGCGGATCCTTACAGAGTTCTCCGCGTAGCTGCCGAGTACATGCAACTTGGGCTCTATCGGAAGGCTATAGAGGTCCTCGATCGAACCTATCCGGCTGTGGGAACGGACCAACGTGAGCCAGGCTCAGTGTTGCCGCAGAAGCATCCGTTGGTGCTCTATTACTCTGCGTACTGCAAGCAGAAACTCGGCCAAGATGCACCGCGGAACTGGGTGGCAGCGTCGGAGCTTTCCCCGAGCCTCGTCTTTCCATCGTCGGAGACCGACAGGGTTGTCTTGGAGGCCGCGCTGGCGGCGAGCGGGAGCGATCCAACCGCTCATTTTCTGCTCGGGACTCAGTTCTTTTCCAAAGGACTGACCGACGCCGGAATGGCCCACTGGTCGGAAGCAAAGCGGCTTGCCCCGCATCTGCGGGGAGTCGATGTCGATTTGGGAGATGCGCTGCTGAAGCTGAAAGGCGATCCGCAACGCGCCCTGGCATCCTTCCGCGAAGGCATGCGGAACGATCCGGACAACGCCGAAGTATACGTTGGTTTGGACGAGGCAACGAGCTTGACGGGTGCTTCAGCCGCCGAGCGCGCAGCCAGACTTTCCCAATATCCATCTGCCGACGCGCCGGGCTCGAAGATGCCGGCGGACCTCGTCTATCAACTCGCGTTGACGCGCGCGGAGGCCATGCAGTTTGAGCAGGCGCTGGCGCTCTTCAAGAATCGATTCCTTGCCAGCGAAGAGGGAGGAATCACGCCGCCAGAAGTGCAGTTCGAGATCCGGTTGATGCAGGCTGATGCGTGGGCCAAGGCGCATAACTGCGCGGCGGCTCAAGGCATTCTTGCCGGTGACGCGCCGGGGATGGGCCTGGATAGCAGGTCGGCACGACAGTATGTCATGCTGGCTGAGATAGCTCGAAGCTGCGGGCAGTCGAAGCAGTCCGAGGATCTGCTCCGTAAGGCCGCCGCAAGTCAAGGTTCAGCGAACCTCGCGTGGGCAATCCAGGCGGAGAAATCTCTGGGAACCTACCATGCGGAAGAGGCGGAGCAACGCCTCGCAAAGTCCCTGGCCACGGCGGAGAGCCGTGACGAATCCGGCGTCAACTCAGCATCATGGTGGTATAACCTCGGAATGTTGCAGGCTGCTCTCAAGCACAATGAGGACGCGAGAGAATCGTTCGACAAGGCTTTGATTCTGCCCGATACTCATATGTCTCACCATCTTGCCAGGGAGGCTCTGGCAGAGCTTTCCGCCCGCAAGTAGTCAGGACCCTGCTATCGAGCAAGAGGAGAACAGACGGAATGAATCGTCGCCAACTGTTATACGGAACGGGCATCGGACTTGCGTCAGGCGTTGCCGCGCACGCGGGCGTCGCGGCATCTCCGACCAACGATGAACAAGGAAAGCCTGAAGCGCTGAGCCTTGCTGACTATCAGCCCACCAGCATGTTGCATGCGCGCGCGACCCGTGTTGAGCGCGCGCGCTACCCGGTGATCGACATCCATACTCACATTACCGAGTCCAGCAAGTCGATCAACGGCGTTGACCTGGCCGCGGAGCGAAACTTCCACGCCACCCCCGATGAGCTGATCCCGGTGATGGATCGCAAGAACATTCGCACCATGGTCAATCTTACGGGAGGATTCGGTTCCGGCCTGACTCAAACCATCGAAAGGTACGATAAGAGTTATCGCGATCGTTTCTACACCTTCACCGAGCCATGTTACTCGCGGTTTCTGGAGCCCGATTATCCCCGCATCCAGGCCGAGGCAATCCAGCAAGCCCACCGCGACGGAGCGCGTGGGCTCAAGATTCTCAAGACACTCGGCCTTTACCTGCGCGATAACATCACCACGGGAAAGCTGGTAAAGATCGACGATCCGCGATTCGATCCCATGTGGGACGCGTGCGGCCAATTGAACATGCCTGTCGCCATTCACATCTCCGACCCCATCGCTTTCTTCACTCCCACCGACCGGTTCAACGAGCGCTACGAAGAGTTGAACAATCATCCCGACTGGTCTTTCTACGGGCCAGAATTTCCCTCCAACGCTGAGCTGATCGAAGCGCGAAACAGAATGATCGCCCGTCACCCCAAAACGCGATTCATCGTGTTGCATGTGGGCAACTTTGCCGAGAACTTGGACAACGTCTCCGAATGCCTGGACCGCTTCCCCAACATGACCGTCGACACCGCCGCGCGGATCGGCGAATTGGGCCGCCAACCGCGCGCATCCCGCGCTTTTTTTGAGAAGTATCAGGACCGGATTTTGTTCGGGACTGACGCCACGCCCCACGCCGGCAATTACCCGCAGCAGCTCTTCGTCGATGAACTCTACGATATCTATTATCGATTCCTTGAGACTGACGATGAATACTTCGACTATGCTCCCGCGAAAGTGCCGCCGCAGGGTCGTTGGCGCATCTACGGCATCAACCTTCCGGAACAGATCCTGCTCAAGGTTTACCACGCCAATGCTGCTCGTGAATTGCGGCTCTCAACGTAAGACGAAGGCGCATCTGGAGAGAGTTGTGCGGGCGGGGGAGTACGATGACCCGCTTAAACACTTGAGTATTTCCTGCAAAGCGTCTGGATTTTAGTGATCAGTTTTGGCGCCCCTATCTCGGGAGGCGGGCTGTCGGGGAAGCTGGCTTCATACTCGGCCGATACATAACCCTGGTGCCCGGCATGCGCGAAGATCTGCCACACGCGATCCATATCCACAGCGCTGCGATCGTAAAAGTGGTCGCGGATGTGGATATTGGTGGCGTAGGGGATACATGCGGCAATCTGCGCATAGGCGTCCTGAGCCGGTGTGGGGACGAAATTTGTAATATCGAGATTGATGCCGGCATAGGGTGAATTGACGCGCTGCATGATTTCAAGACATACATCCGCGCTCTGCGTCACGCCTTCGTGGTCTTCAACGCCCAGCGTGATGCCTTTCTTGCCGGAGTAGTCACATGCTGCTTTCATCGATTCGACCACCCAATCTATGGCGTCCTTCAGGCTCGAACCTTTCGGTAGCTCGCCCGCAAAGATTCTCAGATGAGAAGCTCCCAGCTGGTCTGTGACATCGACCCACTTCTTAATCTCTTCCAGGCTCTCGGCGCGCTTTTGAGCATCGGCCTGCACCATGCTCACTCCGCATGCGGCTCCCGAGAAGGCCAAGGCATGTTTGTAAGCCAATCGACGGAGGCCATCGAGATATTCCGGGTCAGTGGATTTGAGGTAATACGCCGTCATGTCGACGGCGACCAGGCGTAGTTCTACCGCCTTGAGAATGAAATCCTCCAGCGTCATCGGGCCGTGCCTGAGGTACTTATCGTAGGAGTAGGCACAGCATCCAGGAAATAACCTTGCCATCTTGGATTTGTCCGGCAGGGCATCCGACTGTGCAGCTGCAGCAGCCTGCGCCCCAGCCGATCCCATTCCTGCGCCTGCCAAGGCGCCCAGGCCAACGGTTTTCACAAACTCACGCCGACTTACCATGGAATGCCTCTCATCTCCGGAGTCGTATGTTTTCTTGAAGCATGTCGTTTACAACCATCGCGACTCATACGCCACAAACAAGCCAAACTAGCATTCGTCATTGCTGGCGTCAAGTAAAAGCTCCTGCGCCTACAGCGGAACCAGAGTAGCTGCAGCTCGAAGCCAATTCTGCCAAGTGGCTTTTTCCTTGAGAAAAAGCCACCTTCAAGAATCTACGGGAGGCCATGTTTACTCTGGTTTCGCTCTAGGCCGAATCAGCGGCACAGTGCTCATGGAAGCCGCCCATGCGGGGGCATCTATTTTGATTCCTCTGAAATGGTCGCTCCGGACGGCATCAGGAGCGCGATGGGCCACTGCTCCTGGCCGTGCGCTACTAGCGCGGACCAATTCAGGATTGGCGCCGAGTCAGGCGTCAACATTGTTACTTGCGGATCGAGCTCTTGGAATCGAATGGCCAGGCTGTATGCTTCACCGCTGACGGCCAGCGTCAGCGGCTGCACTGGTTGATGCGGATCTCGGTTACGCACGAACAGCTCGGCAATCTTGAGATCGTCCATCAGTTGAAGAAAATAGGGCCGGCCCGTGAGCAGTGAATTATAAACATAATCTCCCAATACGCTCCCCAGAGGATCAACGTACGCTTCATCGAAATGCTCTTGCGCCGGGGATGGAGCGTCCGCTGAGTCGGTGCGATAATTCATCCGGGTTTCGCCCAATCCGCGGAAGTCAAATGAAAACACTTCATATCCGTCGCCTATTAAACTGGATATCCGGGGCCAGTCCTTTTCCGAGGCTTTGCCGTCGAGGCTGAACCACAGAATGGCTCCCTTGGGATGGTTGCTCTCGTTGTGAAAGTGGAGCAGGGGTATCTCCAGATAGGTGCTGTGATGAAGCACGTAGCGATCGATACGCAACGCCCCTGACGTGCTGCTGCCTCGAGCTTCCCATCGCAGTTCCCTGGGCGGGGAGGAGCCTGCATAGGGGCTCACTCTCCATGAAGCGATGTCAGGGTCCTGTTCGCTGCGGTCGAGCTCCGCGAGGGTAGTCCGGCTGTGATGCGAAGCTTCGGCAGAATAGGCAGCTATGAACTCCAGAACTGTATGACTCCCGGGATAGTCAACGGAGACCTGTCCGCTTCTTGTTACGCGAAGGTCGGCATCGCTGAACGCAGCAACTGGGGGAAGGCCGTGGCGTACGGGCATCCCGTTGAAGCGATCGAGGAAGCTCAACGCCGCTTCCTGATTGCTCAGAGAATACTCGTGCCGGTTGTAGCTTTCGACAAATGCGATTCGGTCGCCGTGCCCAAATCGCTTATAGAAGGAACTGACTTCGGAGTAAGATGAGCGAGCGCCCTGCACAGGGAAGAAGTCGAGAGTGGCAGTGGCCACCATCACAGCGCGCGGATAGAGCGCCAATAACATGCCGGCGTTGTCCACTCCCTTCGATAGTAGTCCGAAGAGGTCCTGTTCCGGGTCGCTGTCCGGATCGGCAAAGATGCGGTTTTCCACGCGCATGGGAAGCGCCGTGATGTAACAGGATGGAATGACTACCTTGATGCGCTCGTCGAGTGCGCCCAGCAACGCCGTCTGGAATCCGCCGCCGCTGGTTCCCGTGATGCTGATCCTCTCGCCGTCAACGTCGGAGCGGGTGAGCAAATAGTCCACGGCGCGCATCCCATCCCAAATCTCCCACCGGGCCAGATTCGCACCGGCAAGGTAGGCAAGGTTGCCCATCACGGCGTGCTCGCCGCAGATCAGGTTGTAACGGCTCTTGTTTGCCTTTGCATCCCAGAACTGGCTCCGTTCGCCTTGTCCCACCGGGTCCCAGCAGATGACCAGGTAGCCACGCAAGGCCAGTCTCTGACAGAGCGCCTGGTAATGGTCCTTTCCGTTTGCCGCGTGCCCTGAGGGAACCAGGATGGCGGGATGTACCGTGTCGCCGTTCTCGGGTACGTACACCAGCGCCGTTACATAGAAACCGGGAAGGCTTTGATAGGTGAGTTTTTCAATATGAAACCCGGCGGCCGAAATGGTACCGGTAATGGTCGCGTGCAGGTCAGCCTTTTCTGTGGGGAGGCCGCCAATCATCTCCAGCAGAGATGTTCTCAGTTCTGCGCGCAATCTGAGAAGATCGTCCTCGTTCTTAACCCGAGACCAGCGATCCCGGCGAAGTTCATCCTCATCCCATGCAAGGGCGGTCTGATAGAGGAGATAAGGCGTAACTCGCGGGCCTTCCGCGCCTATAGGAGGAAAGACGCGGAAGGCTTCAGCGGAAGGAGGGCCCTCGCGCGACGCAGCCAGCGGCAGCGTGCCGTGGTCCGTCAGTTGCATGGCTTTTGGCATATCCTGTGCAGCACCTGTCACGACCCACATCATCGACATTGCCATGCCGCACGCCAGCCGCAGACCCATCGAACAATTCACATTGAGCCTCCCCCTGAGTTACAACAAGACAATGTAAGTGCGTCTTGTACGACTTATCTCACTAACTCAAGCAGCCCGAACTTCTCCGGCACATGAAAGCTATCGCTCATGGGAGCTTTCCAGACGATCAGTTGCCGACGGTCAGGCGGCCCCTGGCTGCGAAACAGGTTCGCGCGAAAGGTTCTGCCGGCAACGGGAGGGCGCGTATCCAAGGCAGAGAAGGGAATTCGCATGGCGCCATACCAGATCTTTGCCTTGGCATCGATGCGCGCAGCTACCTGAAACCCGGAGTTCCAGGTCCATCCCACCGTATGATCGGGAAGATCGAGATTGACATCGAGATCGACCCACTCCCGCTGCGGTGACACTTCAAACTCTTTGTATCTGCGAATGTTGTGAAAATCGGAGCCGATAAACAATTCAGCCACATCCCAATTCCAGAGCCCATAGGTCTCTTCCGCCGCATTCGGCGATGGCTTCAGATAAAGCTCCTCGTAGGGGCATGCGAACAGCAGGTAGAGATTGTTCTTCGTCCATCGGGACCTTATTTGAGTTCGATACGCTGGAGTAGCGTGGTCCCAGTTGTCGATTTCTGCGTAGGCCGAAGTCGCTCCCAGCCAAAACTCTGACTGGGGATTCGTGTCTAACCCAACGTCCTCGGCCGCAAAGGCACTCCTAAATGTGCCGCGGTCCGCAGTGGTGGCATGGATTGCGCCACTCAGAAGAAACAGGCAGGAAGCAAGAAGTCTTTTCATAGATGGTTTCCACGTTGAAGTAAGTTGACAACGCTCTGGCACATCGCATCAGAGGCCGCCTGCAATCGCAGGAGGCGCTTCAGAGATGGGGCGCCCATCCTTTCTCGTAGTCGCGCGTCCACTTTTTCATCGCTTCCGGGTCATTCTGAACCTTTCCGTCCTGTATGTCCAGTTGCAACTCCCGGTTCAGCTCCCAGGCGATGTTGGACAGCTGCAGCATGCTAACAACGATGTTGCCTTCGGAGATAGGAGCGTGGAGTTTCTCTCCCTTACGGATGGCCGCGATCAAGTTTGCGAAGTGGGCATTCGTTGGCGTGTCGCCGTCGAATTTGTCGTAGAACGGGATCGCTTCGTTGTCCTTGAACACGCCCGTCCGTTCTCCCTTGAGGTCATAGACGTCGTAGCCGGCGCCGCCATCCCCATAAATAAACACCGAGCCCGTGGTGCCCATCACTGTCAATCCCGAATCTTGCCCGTAGTACTTCATCCCGTTGCAGGATTTTCCCTCCCACGAGATCATCTTATCGCCATAATCGAAGTTAGTGACCAGGGTGTCATAAAACTGCCAATCATCTTTGAACTGGTATCTTCCGCCCAGCGAGTTAACCCGGTTCGGGTAGTCGACCCCCAGCGCCCAGCGGCAAAGATCGATACTGTGCGTGCCGTTATTCAGAGCCTCCCCCGTGCCCCAGTGTTTGAACCAATGCCAGTTATACGGATGGATATTATCCTTATAGGGCCTGCGCGGCGCAGGTCCCTGCCAGAGATCCCAATCTAGCTGCGGCGGCACGGGTGCCTCCTGGCCTATTCCGATTGACTTTCGAACATTGCTGTACCAGCCTTTGGCAAAGTAGGCTCTCCCGATCAGCCCGTTGTGTATCTTGTCGATGGCCTCGATGGTGCGCAGGCACGATCGCTGCTGTGTGCCCTGCTGCACGTGCCTTTGATACTTCTGTTGAGCCTGCACAAGCATCGCCCCCTCGGCGGGATTGTGGCTGCATGGCTTTTCAACATAGACGTGCTTGCCCGCCTGCAGGGCAGCGATCGCCAACGGGGTGTGCCAGTGGTCGGGAGTGGCGATGGTGATAGCGTCCACGTCCTTCTCCTGGAGCACCTGGCGAAAATCCTTGTCGCTTGCCGGAGCGTAGCCCAGTTCATGTTCCGCGGTGGCTGCAAACTTCGCCAGAATGTTGCTGTCTACATCGCAAACATGCGAGACACGGGCGGTATCCTTGTTTGCCATAATCGCTGAAAGATGGGCATACCCACGCCAGCGCAGACCCATGATGGCAAAGTTGAGGCGATCGTTGGAGCCGAGGATCTGCCCATAGCTCTTCGCGGTGGACCCTATAGCCAAACCCGCCGCTCCCACGGCAAGGGTGTCGAGAAATTCACGCCGGCTGAACATTTTGTCTCTCCATCGACTCGACGAAAGTCTGTGCTGTTCAAATGCAATTTGGGGCGAAAGCGCGCATCCGATTCAGTAGCGCTCCCGAAAGTCGAAGCTGAACGCGTAATTCCGGTTCCCGTGGATATGCGATGCCTCAACGTCCTTCCGCAGTTTGCGGATTGCTTCGTCCTTGCCGCTTCTCTGACACAGTCAAGGACCTACGCAATCACCGGCCACGAATTGCTCCGTTCCCATAACCTTCCTCTCTGCTTCGCGGCATCAAGTATACATAAAAGGGGCTCTGGCTTCGGTTCGGAGAGAGTCAAGAACCCGGGACAGGCAAATTGGTAATCCCTGGGCGCTGCAACGCCCCGAAGGCGCACTCGAAGTGAAGATGGTCGGTCGCACTGGGCAGCACCAGTACGCCAATGACCGGCTCCGCGTGTTGCGGGTTCCGGGAAAGATGGTTCGCGGCGTCCCGCACGATACGCCAATTCCCGGCTACAGGACCAACACCACCAACACCATGCGCCCGTGGGCGGCGCAAGCCGTCGAGAGATTCGACTTCAGCACTTTCAACACCGGGGATTTCTTTGGTGCTACAGCGGGTAAGCTCGATTCGGAGAATATCTCGAAAATTCTGTGCCCCAACGACGAATGTTGGGTCCTGGGGCCGTGGACATCGAAGCAAAAGCAGCGAGCACTCTGTCGCCCGGTGACCTGCCCCCTGAATTCGTCCATTCTGGAATGCGATTTGGGCGGCAGGGAATCAAGCCGCGCCGAACAGAAAGGATCTAAAATCGTCTTCCAGGGCCGACCATCAAGTCTAACGAAATCAGTTCATAATAAAAAGAAGATCACGAGTTCAGGGTGGTATCGGGAGTCGAGCTCATTTGGGTACAATCGGCTTTCCATGGGTTTGGAAAGGCCTCTCGACGCCTTCTGCTGCCAGCTTCGCGTCAGGTTTGACCGAATCCATGTGCGACAGCGGCGATTTCCGGGCACGTCAAACTCAACCCCGGAACGAATCGCAGCGTGATTGAAGAGGAGAAGCAATGAAGTCTCGATCCATGTTGATTGCATTGGCGGGCCTGGCTCTTGGCCTTGGCGCCATCCCGGCGCAGTCCCAATCCGATTCGCTCAAGAGCGGCTTTGAAAACCCGCCGGCCAGCGCGCGCCCGAGAGTGTGGTGGCACTGGATGAACGGCAACATCACCAAGGAGGGAATCAAGCTGGACGAGGAGTGGATGCACCGGGCCGGTCTGGGCGGATTCCAGAACTTTGATGCTTCGATGTTCACGCCGCAGGTGGTGGAGAAGCGGCTGGCCTACATGACGCCGGAGTGGAAGGAGGCCTTCAAGTACGCCACGACCCTGGCGGATCAACTTGGCCTGGAAGAGGCCGTGGCCGGCTCTCCGGGATGGAGCGAGACGGGCGGACCTTGGGTTCCCGGAAAGGAGGCGATGAAGAAATACGTGTGGAGCGAGACGCGCGTGGAAGGCGGCAAGCGGTTTACGGGCACGCTGGCTCATCCGCCGTCCAACACCGGCGCGTTTCAGAACCTGGCCATTGAAGACGTGGGCGACATGCTCGGCACGACGTTCAAAGCGCCGGAATACTACGCCGACTCCGCGGTCATCGCCTTCAAGGAGGCCGCAACCGACGTGCCCCTTGAATCGTTCAACCCTAAGATCACGACCAGCAGCGGCACCATTGACCCCGCGCTGCTCAGCGACGGCGATCTGGCCAAAGCAGTCGAGCTGCCCATGGCCAAGGAGATCGGCGGTAAGGCGTGGATCCAGTATGAATTTGCGCAGCCCCAGGCAATTCGCGCACTCACCATCGTCGCCGGCAAGAAGGGCCCGATGGATGCTTTCCTCCCTCCCGGCGGCGACAGCGGCGTAGCGCTTGAGGCCAGCGACGACGGCGAGAATTATCGCGTTGTCGCCGACATCCCCAAGGGCGGCGCGACCGAGCACACCATCGCTTTCGCGCCGGTCACGGCAAAGTACTTCCGCGTCACATTCAAGACGCAGCCCGTTCCGCCGAATCCATTCGCCGACATGGGGATGCCGGTTGCCCCTCCGCCGACCAGCCACTCGATCGCCGAACTGGTGCTGCATCCCGGCGCGCGCGTGAACCGCTTCGAAGACAAAGCGGCGTTCAGCACGGTGCCGGACCTCTACAGCATGGCCACCACCGGGTTCGCCGCGCAGGATGCAATCTCCAAGAGCGATGTGATCGACCTTACGAGCAAGATGCGCAGCGACGGCACGCTCGACTGGACGCCGCCCGCGGGCAACTGGGTGGTGCTGCGGATCGGCTACTCGCTGCTGGGCATTACCAACCACCCGGCCACCCAGGAGGCAACGGGCCTGGAAGTCGACAAGCTCAATGCGGGCTACGTGAAGCACTACATGGACAACTATCTGAACATGTACAAGAATACGGTGGGCGCGGACATGATGGGCAAGCGCGGTCTTGCGTACGTGGTTACCGACAGCTGGGAGGCGGGCGCGCAGAACTGGACCGACGACATGATTGCCGAGTTCAGCAAGCGGCGCGGCTACGATCCGCGGCCGTGGCTGCCGGTGCTTACCGGACGCGTGGTGGAGAGCTCCAGCGCCAGCGACAAGTTTCTCTGGGATCTGCGCAAGACCATCGCCGACCTGGTCGCGGACGAGCACTACGGCCAGGTGCAGGCTTCTCTGAAGGAGCGCGGCATGGGCCATTACGGCGAGTCGCACGAGGAAGGGCGCGCGCTGATCGCCGATGGCATGGAAGTGAAGAAGCTCGACGATATTCCCATGAGCGCGATGTGGACGCAGAAGCCGGGCATCAACAATGTGCAGTACGGCTACAACGCGGACGATCGGGAATCGGCATCGGTGGCGCACATCTACGGGCAGAACCTGGCCGCGGCAGAGTCGATGACTTCGTGCGATTCTTCCACGGCGTGGGGGTGGTCGCCGGCGACCCTGAAGCCAACCGCGGACATGGAATTTCTGAACGGCATCAACCGCTTCGTGATTCACGAGTCGGCGCATCAGGCGCTGATTGGCAAGGCGCCGGGGCTCTCGCTTGGGCCGTGCGGCCAGTGGTTCAACCGCAATGAAACGTGGGCGGAACAGGCGCATGTATGGATCGACTACCTGGCCCGCAACTCGTTTCTGTTGCAGCAGGGCCGTTTTGTGGCCGATGTTCTTTACTTCTATGGCGAAGATTCGAACATTACCGCGATTTTTAGCAAGAATTCGCCGGACGTGCCCGCCGGCTATAACTTCGACTACATCAACGCCGACGGCCTGATTCACGAATTGGGCGCGGCGGATGGGCGAATCACAACCAAGAGCGGCATGAGTTACAAGGTGCTGGCGCTCGATCCCTACAGCAGGTACATGTCGCTGCCGGTGCTGCGCGCAGTGCACAAGCTGGTGGAGCAAGGCGCGGTGGTGGCGGGCGCGAAGCCCGTCGATACGCCTAGCCTTGCCGACGATCCGGCCGAGTTCAAGAAGCTGAACGACGATTTGTTCGGCGACGGAACCGGTGAGCATGCGGTGGGCAAGGGCAAAGTCTACGCGGGGCTGAACGCGGAGGCGGCGCTGAAGGCGCTCAACGTCGCACCGGATTTTGACTCCGCCAAGCCCGAGGGCGATGCGCAGATCCTCTTTGTTCATCGCAAGGTGCCTGACGCCGATATCTACTTCCTGGATAACCGCGGCGGCCATGAAGCAACGGTGGATGCGAGCTTCCGGGTAACGGGCAAGGCGCCGGAGCTGTGGCACTCGGAATCCGGTAAGACGGAGGCGTCGTCCTACAAGATTGCGGATGGCCGCACCACGGTGCCGCTGCACTTGGAGCCATGGGGCACGGTGTTTGTTGTGTTTCGTGTGCCGGCGAAGGCGATGTCGCGCACCGTGCCCAATCCCGTCGAGACGCAGATTGCAACCGTGGAAGGCCCATGGAGTCTGAGCTTCCAGCCTGACCGCGGCGCGCCGGCTTCCATCACCATGGACAAGCTCATCTCCTGGGACATCAGCGACGACAAGGGAGTGAAGTACTTCTCCGGAACCGGCACGTATACCAAGACCATCGATGCGAAGGCGGACTGGTTCAAGCCGGGCGCGAAGATTTGGATCGACCTGGGCGGAGTGAAGAACCTGGCCGAGGTCACGGTCAACGGGAAATCGCTCGGCGTGGTTTGGCACGCGCCGTTCCGGGTGGACGCGAGCGGAGTATTGAAGCCGGGGGCAAACGAGCTGACGATCAAGGTGACCAATGCATGGGTCAACCGGCTGATCGGCGATTTGCAGCCGGACGCCACCACGAAATACACCTTCACGACCTGGAAGAACTACAAAGTCGACTCACCGTTGGTGTCTTCGGGCCTGCTGGGGCCGGTGAACGTTTACTCAGTTGCCGCGAAGTAAGGGGGCCATGAAGCGATCAGCGATCGTCGGAGGGGAGCCAATGGAGCGCTTCCGTGCGACTCCGAGGTTGGCCCGTCGTCGCTGATGGCGGACCGGATCAATCAAAGCACAAGAGGATTGGAAAGGGAGAACCCGTGTACAGCAGAAGACCAATCTCGTGGGTGACATGTTTGTTCCTGGCCTCGAGCCTGGGCATGCTTCATGGTCAGCAGAACGGGCCGGCCAATCCGCCGGCCGAATCGAAGTTCATGGCTGTGTTGACGAATGCGATTCCGCCAAAGACGGAGACAATTCCTCTTTATGAAGGTGCGCCGATTCCGAACTCGAAGCCGACTCCCGACCAGGAGTCGACCGGAAATTTCGGCTCCGTTACCAACGTCACGCGGCCAACGATTCAGGTTTACCTTCCGGCGAAGGCAAAGGCCACCGGGGCAAGCATTCTGGTCTTTCCGGGCGGAGGATACAGTGGTGTGTCCATGACGATGGAGGGCGCCGCGATGGCGGAGTTCCTGCAGGATCATGGCATCGCGGCATTCATCGTCAAGTACCGGCTTCCCAGCGATTTGACCATGGCAGATAAGTCGATCGGACCTCTCCAGGACGCGCAACAGGCGCTCTTGCTGGTGCGCAAACATGCAAAGGAGTGGAATCTTGACCCGTCTCGCGTCGGTGCCATGGGCTTCTCAGCCGGGGGACACCTGGTGTCCACTCTGGCTACGCATTTCAACAAAGCGTACGTAAACAATCCGGATGGAATCAGCCTGCGCCCGGACTTCACGATTCTGGTGTACCCGGTGATCAGCATGGATCCCAGGATCACGCATTTCGGCTCGCGTACCGCCCTTCTCGGACCCAATCCAACTGACGAGCAGGTGAAGCTCTTTTCCAACGAACTACAGGTGACGAACGACACGCCGCCCGCACTCATCCTGCAGGCGGCAGACGATCACCTTGTGGATGTGGACAACAGCATTGCCTACTTCGAGGCGCTGCATCATCACGATGTTCCGGTGGACATGCGGATCTTCAGGAAGGGAGATCATGGCTTCTTCCTGCTGGCGCGCGATGAGTGGGAGTCGCTGATCCCGAATTGGATGGAGGGAAACGGATGGCTCAAATGAACGGCGCAACGTGTCTTTCTTGACGCGGGGAGACAGTTCATTGCCCAACCGGGATTGAGCCAGTGCGCACGGGGCTGTCAGAGACGCAGCCGGACCTTCCACCGGGTCAGGAGCGCGGCGACGGCCAGAATGAACGCAGTGAATACGGCACAACGCACCGCTCCCGGCCAGCCGAAAATGAAGAGGGTGTCGAAGTAGCGGATGCCTGCCGCAGCAAGAATGTAGTACCAGAAGTCGGGAAGCAGATAGGTCGTTAACGTATTTGAGCCCGCGGGGCGGACAAAGAAGGCCCATCCGGTCTTCTGCTTTACGTCGCAGACCCAATAGAGCGCGGTGAACACAAGCACGGCTGCGCCAATGCTGACGAGGCTCCAGGTGGGCGTGGCCCTGATCTTGGAGATGCCGAGCGGGACAAGAAGCCATCCTGCAATCAATGCGGAGACGCCAAAGGCCAGACCCAGAATTGTCTTCTGGCCGATGGATTGCCAGCGATGCGTCCCGAGAAAAATGACGGACGTCACGATGCCTGCAAACATGATTCCAGCCATGGCTCCGTTGCTGAACGGCCAGACCCAGTAAGGCAAGCGATCGGTAACGGTCATCCACTTTGCCGCGGTCAGGGCATTGAACGTCATCATCGCGGCGAACCACGCAAGCGGAGCCCATACCCATCGACGCGTGGGGATGTAGAGGATGGCGACGGCGAGGTAGGTGTAGCCGATGAGGCCGAGAATCTCTGGGTAGGAGATCTCGATCCAGGAAGCGTGTCCGGGCTGCGGAGTGTGGCGGAAGATGGCAAACATGGCGGCTACCATAAGAAGTCCAAGGACGCGAAGTCCGCGGTGCAGCGTGGCATGGCGGCCGGATTCGCCGTAGTCGTTGAGGAAGAGAGCCGCGCCGAGGAGGGCGAGGATGGCCCACACGGCGGGGCTTACGATCATGCGCGACGCATCGCCGTCATCGGCATTGGCCAGGATGAGTCCGAGCACCATCAGACTGGCGGTGCGAAGCGCAACATGCAGCCACAGCGCAGGGATGGACGGGTTCTTTTTGAGCCGCTGGCGAATGGCGAGCGGCATGGAGAGGCCGACGATGAAGAGGAAGAAGGGAAAGACCATATCGACATAGGTCATGGCGTCGATGTTGGCCTTCATGTGGTAGTTCCACCAGGGCAGGCCCTTCACGTCCGACAGTTCGTTGACGAAGATCATCAGCGCCATGGTGAGACCGCGAAAGATATCGATGGAGGCCAGGCGCGTTGGAGCAGGGAGCTGCGCAAAGCCCGCGCGCGGCGCTTGTGCCGGGAGGTTCATTGGCTTCCGCCTTGCGTCCCGGGCGTCTTGCCGAAGCCGGCATTGACGGCATCGAGCAACGCGCCGGTGGAGTCGCTCTCGTAGTCCCAGAACATGATGCCACGGAGCTTGTGAGCGAGCACGTACTTGCATTTCAGCGCGAGCGACTGCGGGTCGTCATAGGACACAAAGATCTGCTTCTCCGGATTGTAAAGATAAGGAGCCGCGGCAATGGGATCCCAGTAACGGATGAATCCGTTTTTCATCATAGCCTCCGGCCCGTCGCCAAACGGTGCGTGGTCATGCGGAATCTCCTTCCCCGCCTGAAACAGTCCGTGGTTGGTGGCGGGCACCTGACCCCATGCGTGCCCGTAAAAGGGAACACCGAGCACGATCTTCGCGTCAGGAACGCCCGCCTTCTCATACTGCTGAACCGATATGTCGGCGGAGATCTTCTTGGGGTCAGCGGGATTGATGTAGAGGGGCGCATGGTGCCCAGTGATTGCATCGGAGTCGGGCTCGTAGTAGTCGTAGGCCATCAGGTTGACCGTGTCAACAAATCTCGCCACTTTTTCCATCTCGGTATGGTCGAGAAACTCCTGTGAGGCGCCGGTTGCAACGGTGACGTAGAGCCGCCGGTGAAGCTCCTTCTCCAGCTGGTTGAAGCGCGCCCGAAGTTCCTTGAGCAGTAGCGTGTAGTTCTGCTTGTCTTCGGCGCGAAAATGAGGTTCCGCGCCGGGCAATCCCGGATACTCCCAGTCGATGTCCAACCCGTCCAGCTGATGGCGGCCCACAAACTCGACCACGCTGGCGATGAAGACGGAGCGGCTCTCCCGGGTGAGAGCCATATCGGAGAACGCACCCGACCAGAGCCACCCGCCCACACTGACGAGCACTGTAAGAGAGGGATTTTCCTGCTTGAGTGCAACCAGCGCTGCCAGGTTCTCATCGTCGTGGGTAAAGCCGTTGACGATGCGTCCGTCCTTGATATTGGCGAAGGCATAATTGATGCGCGTCAGTTTCCGCGCCGCAATTTCACCTGGCTGGATCGCGTGTTCCTGCGGAAAGATATAGGCGACGATGACGGGGCTCTGCGCGGATGCGCCCGCGAACAGGGCAGCGCAACTACAAAGGCCTGCGGCGATCAGCAGCCGCGCACACAACCGGCCGCGCTGTCTTGCCGCGGCCCGCCGGCGTACAAACTCTCCCTTTTGCGCATTCTGCACGGGATAACCTCCGGTTCGCCTCGGTTTCGGGCGATCTGGCCCAAGCCAGCTCAAAAAGCTCCAATGTCACGCAAGTGTATCAGCCATTGAGCGCTCCGTCAGGGCCCTCACTGAGCAAAAGTGGGTAAAGTGACCAAAACATTGACTCTTCACCTATTTTGGTGTCATATTACGATTTCAATTTTGTTCATCGCAATTGGGATTTCTACGGCATATAGTTGGGTACATCCGGCAGTATGAGCCGGGGGAGTTTGAAGAGACTCAGGGCCGAATGAGAGCCCGCCGAGAACAGTTCATTGAATCTGGAGGAGTAGTGATGAGAGAGATTTTCCCTAGTGAAAGGCGACCCTGTTCACCGCAATTTTGCTGGATATTCCTGCTCGCGTTTCTGCTGGCTGTGCCGGCAGTGGCTTTTGGTCAAGGCTACTTTGGAACGGTAAGCGGCGTGTTGGCCGATCCGACCGGAGCAGTGATCCCGGGGGCAAAGGTGACGCTGACCGATCAGGACAAAGGCTATGCGTTCAAGACGACGTCGGATGGTACCGGCCGCTATCTCTACCGTTCCATCCCGCCGGGTCTCTACTCGGTGACCGTGGAGATGACGGGCTTCGAGAAGATGGTGCGCACGGGCGTGCGGGTCGACGTAAACGAAAATGCAACCGCCAACCTGAGTCTCAAGGTGTCCGGTTCGGCACAGACCGTTGAGGTGAATGCGCAAAATCAGGGGCTCGACTCCCAGGATGCAACCACCGGTCTGGTCATCGACCGGAAGTTCATCAACGATCTCCCGCTGGTGGACCGGTACGTCATGGATCTGGTCTCGCTCACGCCTGGCGTGACTGAGGCAGACGATCAATGCAGCACCGGCTGCACCGGCACCAACTTCGTCTCCAACGGCAGCCGCAACTCCACCGCCGACGTGCTGATGGATGGCGCCACCATCACCAACTATGAGCCCAACGGCGGCGTCACGAATGTCACCTATACGCCCTCTTCGGAAGCTGTGGACGAGTTCCGCGTGGAGCAGTCGAACTTCAGCGCCGAATATGGTTTCTCCGGCGCCTCCATTGTCAACATGATCACGCGTTCCGGATCGAACAAGTTTCACGGCGAGGCCTATGACTTCGAACGAAACGCAATCACCGACGCCAACAACTGGTTCGCCAACCATTACGGGTTCCCGCTTCCGCCGGTTCACCGCCACAACTTTGGCGGCATCGCCAGCGGACCGATCTTCAAGGACAAGACATTCTTCTTCTTCGACTATGATGCTACGCGGCAGAGCAACATGGGCACCTACCAGGCCGGCGTGCCCACCGATGCCGAGCGCAACAATGGCGACTTCGGCGCTGTGTGCGCATCGCAGGGTGGCAGCTTCGACAGCACCGGCCTCTGCTCGGTGGCCGCGGGGCAAATCTGGGATCCGTATTCCGGCGTGTACCAGGCGACCGATTCGTCTGGGAACGGCGCAGCAGGCGCCTATCGCCAGACATTCATCCCCTACAACAACGTGGGCGCGTATGCCAGCCCAGGGAATCCAAATCTGGCCGGGACGGTTTATCAGCTCTCCGGCGGGCCCGGTGACCTGATTGACCCGCAGGCGCAGGAATTGATGAAGCTGTTTCCGGAGCCTAATCTGGGTAGCTCCAACCTCTACGACAACTGGGCTGCCGCTGGAGCCAGTCGCAACCCGAATGATCAGTTCGACATCAAGATCGACCATCGCTTCAGCGAAAAGAACCTTCTCAGCGGCAAGTACTCGCAGGAGTGGAACACCTCGCAGGCCTTCAACTGCTTCGGCAACTTCGCCGACCCCTGCGCCGGCGGACCGAACCAGGGCGGGGCTCATCTGTTCACCCTCACTGATTCGCACACCTTTTCAAAGTCGCTGCTTCTTACCACCACGCTGGGGTTCACTCGCGGTTCAGAGCAGATTCTGGCCTACAACGGGGCAGGCGGCGTGACCGACCCGCTCAGCAAGCTCGGCATGCCGGAGTACCTGAACTCCAACGGCTTCAAGGGTGTACCCTCCATGTTCATCGATCAGGGAACCTATTACTCGGCCGGCTACACAAGCATCGGCGGCGATCCCTATGGCAACTACAAGCAGGGCCAGGACACAGGGCAGCTCACTGTGGCGGTCAACAAGGTGCATGGCAATCATGAGATGAAGTTCGGCTTTGAAGGCCGCCAGCACCAGATGAACTACATTCAAACCAACGCACCCAACGGCATCTTCAACTTTGACCACGGCGGTACGTCGCAGTGCCCGAACGATTACGCTACCTGCGGCGGCGACGGCATGGCCACCTTCATGATGGGCAGCCCGAACGGAGGATCTTATTATGAAGTCCAGGACAGGCCCGCGACCGAAGACCACCAGTTCGCCGGCTTTGGTCAAGACAACTGGAAGATCAACCATAAGCTAACTCTGAATCTTGGCCTGCGCTACGAAGTGTCTGTGCCGCGCACCGACCGCTTCAATCACCAGAACTGGCTCGATCTCAACGCCAACTTCCCGGTCTCGGTCCCTGGGCTCACGCTCAAGGGCGGGGAAGTTTTCGCAAGTGCCAGTCAGCGCAAAATCGTCGACGGTGACTATAAGGACATCCAGCCGCGCTTTGGATTCGCTCTCCAGCTTGATCCCAAGACCGTTCTTCGTGGCGGATTTGGCATCTACTACTCGCAGCCCCGCTCCGGCGCCACCGGCGTTGCGCCCTACGGCGCACAGGGGTTCAATCAGTACACCAACTCCATTACGACATTCAACAACGATGGCGCGACGCCATACCTCCGCCTGAGTAATCCCTTTCCCAACCTCAACCCAGCATGCTCAGGCAATCCTCCGGCATCCTCTTGTGCCGGAACCAGTGGTCTGATCCTGCCGCCGGGAAACACGCTTGGCTTGCTCAACGATTATGGATACGGTGCAAATGGCCCTCTGCGCAACGTGACCAACACCCCCTACGAGCAGAGCTGGAGCTTCGGACTTGAGATGCAGCTGCCGGCCAAGATCGTCACCAACATGATCTATGTCGGGAAGAAGGGCACCCACCTCTACTATTCCGGCGACAACTACATCAATCATCTTGGCCCGTCTGTGGAAAGTCTCGATGCCAACGGGCTCAACAAACTGACGACGATGGTCAACAATCCCTTCTACGGGATCAACACCGACCCGGGCAGCATTCTTTCGCAGCCACAGATATCGGAAGTCCAGCTCGAGCTTCCTTATCCGCAATTTCCCGGCGGCGTCACCATTGAACCGCCTCCGATCGCCAACTCCGAATATCACGCAATGCAGTTGACCGCGGAGAAGCGTTACTCGAACGGCCTGCAGTTTCTGGCCAGCTTCGTGTGGTCCAAATCGATGGACGATGCTTCTGCGCCCGACGACAACACTACATGGCTGGGAAGCTTCTCGAGCCTCACCGATCCCAACAAGCCGTGGCTGGAGCGCAGCCTCTCGACGTTCGATATCCCCTATGTCTACCAGTTCAGCTACACCTACGATCTGCCGGTGGGTCACGGCAAACTGTTGCTGGGCCATATGCCGGCCGTGCTGGAAGCGATCGTTGGCGGGTGGAAGACCAACGGCGTCTGGCGCATTGCAGACGGCCGTCCTATGACGCTGTTCACCTACGACGGAACCTCGCTGCCGACCTATGGCGGACAACGGCCCAACATTGTCGCCAGGCCAACACGCACCAAAGGCCCCGACTCAGTCTGGATCAACAATTACTTCGCCAATCCTCAGGCATTCCAACTACCACCGATTTATGTCTTCGGGAGTGCTCCCCGGGCCACCGGAATGGTCCGCACTCCCTGGTCCTTCAACACCAACATGTCTGTCGAGAAGGAGTTCTCTCTGTCCCGTCTTCGTGAAGGGATGAACTTTGAACTCCGCCTCGAAGCCGAGAATGCGCTGAATCACCCTGTCTTCGGTACGCCGGACACCTCGGTGGACGATCCGAACTTCGGGGTGATCAGTTACACATCCAACGGCCCCCGTCAGATCCAGCTTGGGGGGAAGGTTAATTTTTAAGAATGCGTGCAGTTTCAGAACGCATTTGTTGCCGGAGGTGGCAGTTCCCGGGCATTGGCTGCCTGTAACTCTTGCCTATTCTTCAGGCAAGAGGGGAGCACGCGGCCGCTCCGGCATTTGCCTTGCGGAAAAGTAGATCGCAGGGCGGGTTGTCTTTCCAAATCCATTACAATTGGCTCATAACAGCATTCTCAATTCTGCTTTCTTACTGAAAACCGGTGCAGTAGGGCTTACTGTAGGCCCATGCAGAGGCAGTCTGCAGCCTGACCAGGGCATAAGCCCGTTCTCGTCATCTCCCAAAGGGAAGGCGGCAAAGAGAAAATGTTATGAGTGTGGGCCCTGCGGGCGACCCCGGAGCCCCAAATTCATTCCTGGCTAAGGGCGGGGCGGTGTTGCATGGAGAGTCTGACGGGAGCTGAGACGACCGGGGCGGGATTGCCGGTCTACGCTGGGGGCCATCCCCCCACCCGCAACAAACACCTGTTGCGCTGGGTAGAAAAGATGGCGGAACTGGCCGGCCCCAGTTCCATTCATTGGGTGGATGGCTCCGAGCAGGAGTACGACCGGCTCTGCGAGCAACTGATCGCCAACGGCACTTTTCTTCGCCTCAACCAGGAGCGGCGCCCCGGCTGTTTTTATGCGCGCTCCGACCCCAGCGACGTGGCGCGCGTGGAAGAGCGCACATTTATCTGCTCGCTCTCCAAAGACAACGCTGGTCCCACCAACAACTGGGAAGACCCGCGCGAGATGCGGCGCAAGCTCAAGAGCTTGTTCCGCGGGGCCATGCAGGGGCGCACCATGTATGTGCTGCCCTTCAGCATGGGGCCGATCGGCTCGAAGTTTTCGCAGATCGGCGTACAGCTGACCGACAGCCCTTATGTTGTGGTGAGCATGCGCATTATGGCGCGTATCGGCCTGCCGGTCTTTGCCGAGATCGACAAGGACGAGAAGCGCGTGGTCCCGTGCATGCACAGCGTGGGAGCGCCGCTGAAGACCGGGCAGCGCGACGTTCCTTGGCCCTGCAACAAGGAAAAGTACATCGTCCACTTTCCCGAGACGCGCGAGATCTGGTCGTACGGATCGGGCTACGGCGGCAACGCGCTGCTGGGCAAGAAGTGCTTTGCTCTGCGCATCGCCTCCAACATGGCGCGCGACGAAGGCTGGATGGCCGAACACATGCTCATCCTGGGCGTGGAGAACCCGCAGGGCCGGAAAACCTACGTGGCCGCGGCCTTCCCCAGCGCTTGCGGCAAAACCAACTTCGCCATGCTGGTTCCCCCCACGGGTCTCGATGGATGGAAGGTGTGGACGGTGGGCGACGACATCGCCTGGATCCGGCCGGACGCGAAAGGCCGCCTGCGCGCCATCAACCCCGAGGCCGGTTTCTTCGGGGTGGCCCCCGGCACATCCCGCCAGACCAATCCGCATGCCATGACGACCATCGAAAAAAACTCCATCTTCACCAATGTGGCCCTGACTCCCGACGGCGATGTGTGGTGGGAAGGGATGACCGACCAACCCCCGGCGGAGTGTCTTGACTGGCAGGGAAACCGCTGGACACCGGAACTGGCGAAGCAGACCGGCGCCAAGGCAGCGCACCCCAATGCCCGTTTCACTGCCCCGGCCGCCCAGTGTCCTACCATTGACGCCGCCTGGGAAGATCCGGACGGAGTGCCCATCGAGGCGATCATCTTCGGCGGGCGCCGCTCCACGACCATGCCGCTGGTCTATCAGGCGTTCAACTGGTCGTCTGGCGTTTACATGGGCGCCACCATGGGCTCCGAGACCACGGCTGCCGCCGCCGGCGCAACCGGCAAGGTGCGGCGCGACCCCATGGCCATGCTGCCCTTCTGCGGCTACCACATGGGCGACTACTTCCGCCACTGGCTCAAGATGCAGCGCAGCCTGGCCTCAACGCCGCGCGTCTTCCACGTGAACTGGTTCCGCAGAGACCCGAAAGGCAGCTTCCTCTGGCCCGGCTTCCGCGAGAATATGCGCATCCTTAAGTGGATTGTGGATCGCGTGCAGGGACGCACGCAGGGCCGCGAATCTCCCATCGGCTGGATGCCGCGCTACGAGGACATCGAGTGGTCCGGCCTTGATTTTCCCAGAGAGCGATTTGAAGAGCTGCAAGCCGTGGACCGCGCCGCCTGGAGGGCCGAGATCATCGGCCACGAGGAACTCTTTCTCGACCTCCACGATCATCTGCCTCCGGAGATGATCTACGAGCGCGAACTGCTGATTTGCCGGTTATAGCAGCCCGCTTCCTTCAGCGCGCTCCAAGTTTCAGGAAACTGATCAGGTCCCGGCGTTCCTGAGGTTTGGGAAGAAGGAAATCCATGTTGTTTCCCGGAAGAAACGCGTCGGGATCGGCAAGCCAATGGTCCAGCGACTGTTCATCCCAAACGATGTTTGCCCTCTTCAACGCCGCGGAGTAGGCGAAATCCGCGACCGCGCCCGAAGTGCGACCATAGACCCCCTGCAACCGTGGCCCCTCGTGGTTCTGGTTCAGCGCATGGCATCCCGTGCAGCGCTTTTCAAAGAGCGCCTTGCCGCGCGCCGCGTCGCCCGCCTGCGTGGCCGGGCCCGGCTCTGAACCTGACGTTGGGCGAACCCAATTGGCAATTGCCGCAATATCGGCATCGGCGATGCGCGCGTCCCAGTGAATCGCTCGATACTGCGGCGGCGGCATCTGCCGCGACTTTGTCTCACGCAGCATTCTGGCCGCCAGGGTTTGCTCCTGGTCCGCGGACCAGGTGTCCCACAGGGAAAGATTCATGGCTTTCCGGGCTTCAACAATGTCCCACTCCATGAGCCACGAGGCCGGCGCAAAATGGCCGTAGAAAGGTGCGTGGGTCTGATTGGAGTGACAGTTCGCGCACTTCTCCACCAGGATCGCGCGTACCTCGGGTGGAACGGGAGCGTTCCCGGGAATCTGAGCCTCCGCGCTCTTCGCGGCAAACAGGCCCGCGTCCCCGAAGGGATGAACGCGGGCCAGCACCAGCGAAGCCACGATAGCGCATGCGCACCAGGCCCATATCGTTTTCGTCCAGCTCACGACATCTCCTCCAGCGACGCATCGACAATGGCCAGGTGGCTACGCCGGGCGATGTAGCGGACTTCGGCGATGCCCAGAACGCCTTTCAGCTTGCCTGCCGCAACCACCATGGGACCGGCGTGCGGAGCCGTTCCCGGCGCCGGTTGAGGAAACGCAGTCGACATCGCGGTGTGGAACGCCACGTTGCCCTCCACCTTCTGCGCCACCTGGTGAATATGTCCGTTCAGCACGGTCACAGATCCGAAGTGTTTCAGATAGGTGAGCGCCTCCGCCGCGTCCGGTGTGCCCCAACCCCAATCCGGATACACCATCCACAGCGGAATATGGGCGAAGATCACGATCGGCGTCGAAGAGGAAAGCGAAGCCAGATCCGCCTTCAGCCAGCGCAACTGATCGACGCCGAGCAAGCCCATCGCGTCGACCTGCTGGCAGTTATTGAGGCCGATAAAATGTACACCCTTGTGGTTGAAGCTGTACCAGCCTCTGCCCTGCGTGCCCTTGCCGAACCGTTCCATGTACATCGCGCCGTCGTCGGTGGCAATATCGTGCTCGCCGGGAACATAAAGCGCCTCGCCGGCCTTGACTCCCTTGATGAGCTGCTGCGCGGTGTCAAATTCGCCCGGCTTCGACGAGTGGGTAATATCGCCGGTGTGCAGCAGCAGATCCGGCGCTGTCGGCAACCGGTTGATCTTATCGAGCGCCAGCTTCAGCGTCCCGGTCACATCCTGATTGGCTGCCTTGTTGAAGCCGATGTGGCTGTCGCTGATCTGGACGAAGCTGAAGCCAGAGCCCGCATGCCCGTGTTCCATCTGCCCGCCCGCTGCTCCGGCGGGGGCCGCAAACAACTTCGACACAGGTACGCCGCCCGCTATCGTCCAAAGAAGGCCCGTGCCTGCCCACGCCATGCAACTGAGAAAGTTTCGCCGGTCAATTCCGTCTGCGGCCGCCGGGACTGGCTCGAGGTTGGGTTGCTCCACTTCAGCAGCGCTCGTTCGCTGAGCCTGCAGCTGAGCGGGATTAACGCGATTTGCATCCTTCATGGTGAATTCCTCCAAGTATGCAAACTGTGCGGCGCGCGATTTATTCCCGGCCCATGGGAATAAACCTGGCGGATCCCAGTTCTCATCTGTGGAGAGAAGATGAGATAGTACGGTTGTGACGATGCGGTTGCCATGGAAGCGGACGGCTCGCGAACCAGGCCTCCAAACCTCTGCGTTTGAAGAGCTGGCGTTGCCGCTGCTTCCCTCGCTCTATAACCTGGCTTTCTGGCTCTCTCGCGACGCCAGCGATGCGGAGGATCTGGTGCAGGAGACTTTTCTCAAGGCACTGCGCGGTTTCGAATCTTTCGCACCGGGCAGCAACTTCAAGGCATGGATATTCCGCATTCTCCGCAACACCTATCTGACTTCCCGTACCGGGCTGGCAGCCAGGCGTACGGTTGCCCTCGAAGATGAATTGGATGAGAGAGGAGAATCGGGTTCAGCGCTCTATCCGGAGGCCGCCATTGACCGGCAGACTCCGGAGGCGAACCTGCTTCAAATGGCAGACCGCGTCGCACTTCACGCCGCCATGGAGGCGCTCCCGCCGCCGCTGCTGGAGGTCATTCTCCTCTGCGACGTGGAAGATATGAAGTACAAGGAAATTGCCGCCGTCCTTGAGATTCCGATTGGAACGGTGATGTCCAGGATCGCGCGGGCACGCGCCGCCCTGCGCACGGCACTTGAGGCTCAACCCCCGTCGTCCAGGGAGATTCGCTCATGACCGAACACCTGACTGACATCAATCTGAATGCCGTGGTGGACGGCGAACTCGCCGGGAACGAGCTGGCCAGCGCAAATGAGCATCTTGCCGTATGCCCCTCATGTACAGCGCATGCCCTGCATCGGAGCCTGCTCAAGTCTGCGACGGCGAAGGCAGCACAGCGGTACGCTCCGCCGCCGCATCTGCGGGAGCGGCTGACGCGTCTTGCGTCCGAAGAGAATGCACGGCTGCAAGGGCGGGCGGTCGAATCCACCCCCGCCCCCACAGCGCGGCCAGTGTGGCGCTTTGCATCGCTGGGCTGGGCCGCCGCGGCTATTCTCCTGGCTGCTTCCGCGAGCCTGATACTCTATCAACGCGCCACACAGCGTGCCGAGATGGCCTCAGCCGAACACGCCGCGCTCGTGACCGAAGTCTTCGATCAACACGTCGCCGCCCTTGCCGGCAATATGCCGCCGCAGGTTCTCTCCAGCGACCGGCACACAGTCAAGCCCTGGTTTCAGGGTAAGATTCCGTTCAGCTTCAATCTGCCCCAGGGCCTGCCAGGCGACACTACGCTGGAAGGGGCAAACCTCACCTACCTCCGTAATCAACCCGTCGCCCAACTGCTCTATAGCATCGGCAAGCATCGTGTCTCCGTCTTTCTCCGCCAGAAAACCGGCGCGGCCGACGCCAGCGAGTTTCTTGCGGATCGCTCAGGATTCCATGTGATCGGCTTCCAAGCGAACGATCTCGAAGCAGTCGCGGTCAGCGATGTGGATCCAGCTCGCCTGGCCGAACTGGCCAGTGCAATCCGGCATGCGCAGACCGTAGAACCAGGCCAGGCCAGGTAGGCTTGCCCTTCGGGAGCGCCGCCTATACATTCAGATCGAGACTCCGGCCAAGAATCGCAAGGCCGCCCACGTTTCTCCTGATGGTTTAACCCGAGGCATCTGGTAGAGGGAGAGAGTTGCGACTTGTAATTCAATTGTCAATAAAATGTCACGTAAGCCGTCTGGGAAGCCGCCTGATCTATTCTTGATTCAATCGCATGCGATTGGCTTTCTCCCGGCAAGTCAGTGCGTCCATGGCTCGGAGGAGTCTGTTTGTGGGAACAGGGCAATGCAATCATTCTAAGAGGAGCGGACGGTCATCCCGTAGACGGCCCTGGATCGAATGGCCGCGTTGGTGTGCGGAATCTCGATCTCAGAGGCCCCTTGGCGTTTCCAGGCGGGGAGCCCCACAACGCACCGGCGCAGGCCATAGGATACTCGCGCAATAGAACTTGCAAGGGCGCGCGCAGCGGGGAACATACGGTATGAAGACCATACTTGCAATCGAGGACGATCCCAGAATCCAAAAGGCGCTCGTGCGGCTCTTCGCCTCGGAAGGATATGAGGTCCACGTGGAGGGCGAGGGCAAAGGAGGCTTGGCAGCGAGCCGAAAGTTGCGCCCCTCCGCGGTTGTGCTCGATCTGATGCTTCCGGGCATGAACGGCCGTGAGCTCTGCCGCATGATGAAGGACGCCCAACCGGAGACGCCGGTTGTGATTCTCAGCGCGGTGAGCGACATTGCCGACAAGGTCCTGCTGCTGGAGATGGGCGCGGATGACTATGTCACCAAGCCATTCAGCCCGAGAGAACTGCTGGCACGTGTCGAAGCGGCGATACGGCGGTCGCTAAAATCCGGCACTGTGAAGCTGACCCAATTCGGAGAGATAAGCATCGACGTTGCCAAGATGGAAGTGCGCCGCGACGGAACCTCCGTGACCCTCACCGCGCATGAGTTCAAGCTGCTGCGTTACTTTGTTGAGAATGCGGGGCGGGTCCTTTCGCGAGCGGAACTGCTGAACGACGTCTGGGGATACGATTCTTATCCCAACACGCGAACGGTCGACAATCAGATTCTCAAGTTGCGCCAGAAGCTCGAACGCGATCCGGCCCAACCGCGCCACTTTCTCACCGTCCATGGGGCCGGGTACAAGTTTGTGCGTGAAGGATAAGGAAGCAAACTTGCCGCGGCGGAGTGGCCGCGAAGATCGGTTGAATTCTCAAACCGCGCCGGGTGGAACTCTCTTCGGCAGGAAACGAAATCAGGGTGGAGATCCTTTGCAAATGCGTCCACGGCGAATGCGCACCATGCTCCTTCTATCGCTGGTGACGCTCGCTCTGGCCATGACCGCCATCTTTCTGATCATGGTTCGCCTGACGATTGAGCGTCAGGTGCACGGCGATCTCGCGCTTGACATGCAGCACTCACTTGAGACCTTTCACAATTTACAGGAGCAACGGCAGAAGCTGCTGCTGCGCGAATCGTCGCTGCTATCGGAACTACCGAGCCTGAAGGCGATCATGACCACCTCCGACCCCCGCACTATCGGCGATGCCGGCGTGGAGTTCTGGAAGCTGAGCGGCAACGACTTTTTTGCCTTGATGAATCCGGAGGGCGGCCTCGAGGCCTATTACTCCAACGGTCCGGCTCTGAATCGAAAGAACGTGGAAAACGCGCTCCGCGAGTCGCTTAACTCTCCCGGGTCGACACATCTGTTTGCCTCGAATGGCAGGCTTTTTGAGATATCTTCGCGGTCGCTCACGTTCGGCGCGAATGAACGAATGACCGGTTTGGGTTACGTGGCAATCGGCGACGCTCTTGACGAGAATATCGCGGAGAAAGTGAGTGAAGCTGCTGCGGCCGAGGTGGTGTTTGCCGTAGATGGAAACGTCGTGGCTGGAACATTGCCACAAGTATTGCGGAATGAACTGGCATCAGGCCAGAGCGGGCTGTTGCACCGCCCCATCGAGGGCCTGGAGATGCGCCTTGGCGGCGAGCGCTACCTGGCCTCGTCGGTTCAGTTGCAGGCGGCAACTCCATCCGGCGGCGGAGTTCAACTCATCGTCTTCAAGTCCTTCGCGGAAGAGCGACAGATTCTGGCCAGGCTCAACCGGCTGGTGACCGTGCTCGGAATACTCGCCGCCTTGGTCGGCGTGGCGATGGCGGCTTTCATCACCCGCAACGTGACACGACCATTGGAGTCACTGGTGGCGGGGACGCGCGCGCTCAGCCGCGGAGACTTCACGCATAAAGTGCGTGAGGAGGGCGCGGAGGAGGTGCGGGAGTTGAGCCGCGCGTTCGATCGGATGCGCGGGCAGATGCAGAGAGCGCAGCAGGAACTTCTTGCCGCCGAGCGCATGGCGACCATTGGACAGATGGCTAGTTCCATCTCTCACGATTTGCGCCACTATCTGTCGGCGGTCTATGCCAACGCGGAATTCCTTGCCAACCCTCAGATCCCCGCCGAAGAACGCGAGGAGCTGTTCGAAGACATTCGCGCGGGAGTACTGGGCATGACGGAGATGCTCGACTCGCTGCTGGTTTTCGGCAGGACCGGCATGCTGCTGCAAATGCACCCGGAGTCCCTTGTGGCTTTGGTCGATCGGACCTTGTCTGCAATACGCTCACATCCAGAAGCGCGCGGCGTCGATCTGAGAGTCCAGCCGGTTCTGCCACTGCAGGTCGAGGTGGATGAGAAGGAACTGCGGCGCGCATTATATAACCTGCTGTTGAATGCCTGTCAGGCTGTGAGGCGATGCGAGTATCCTGCCTGGGTCGCTCTCGAGACGTCGATCCTGCCCGAAGGTTTGTCCATTACGGTTCGCGACAGTGGGCCAGGGATTCCCGGCGCGATTCGCGGTACTCTCTTTCAACCCTTCGTCAGCGAGGGAAAGGAGAGCGGCGTGGGATTGGGACTGGCGCTGTGCAAGCGCATTGCCGAGGCCCACGGAGGAAGCATTCATCTGGAGGACTCAGTCTCCGGACATACGGCATTCACCATTACCTTGCCTCGCGAGAGGATTCTCGAAGAGACCCCCCGCCTGGCCGCGGAGAGACGATGAGCGTGCTCCAGTTCAAGACGCAGCGAACCGCGATGGCGGGAATATGGCTGCTTTCTTCGGTCGCTCTATGTGCCCAATCCGGCGGCGCACAGGGCACGGACTCAAACCCGGCCGGACCCCTGCATGCGCTTGAGCAGCGCATCGACCGGCTTCAAGAAAACCTTGCCGACGCCCAGCGCCAGGTTGACGAGGACCACCGCAAGATGCAATCCATGCAGGTGGAGCTCGACGATCTTCGCAAGACACTGGCCGAGGCCGCTGAGCCGGCCAATGCCGGAGCGGCCGCACAACTGCAGCAGGCAGTCACGCAGATTCGCGACCAGCAGGAAGTGCTTGCGTCCGAAGCGCAACAGCACGAACAAACCAAGCTGGAGAGCGGCTCAAAGTTCCCGGTGCGCTTTTCCGGCATGGTTCTGTTCAATGCCTTTGTAAACCAGGGCGCTGTGGACCAGCCGGATCTCCCCAGCGTGGCCTTTTACCCGTTCCCCGGATTAAGCCACGGCAGCGTCGGCGCCGGGCTCCGGCAGACGATGCTGAATTTTACGGGAACCGGCCCTTCCTTGTGGGGCGGTCGTTTCTCCGCGGATGTATCGATGGACTTCTTCGGTGGAGTCACGGCAGGGACGCAAAGTGCGCCGGCCGGGCTGGTGCGGATGCGCACGGCGGGAGTCTCCTGGGAGTCGCGAAGCGATTTGGTGCGTTTGGGCTACGATGGGCCCCTCATCTCGCCACTTTCGCCAACCTCGCTGGCGACCGTCGCGCAGCCGGCGCTGGCCTGGTCGGGAAATCTCTGGACCTGGGCCCCGCAGTTGCGTTGGGAACATCGATTCACTCTATCCGAAGACCGTCTGTTGGGCTTCGAATTTGGATTGTACGATCCCTCATACACCGCGGAGAATCAGATCGAAGCCGAACGGTCCATCAGCCCAGGGGAAGCCGCGCGTCAGCCTGGGTACGAGACTCGTTTCTCCTACCGCGCTGGGAAGGACGCTCGAGCGCTTCAGTTGGGAGTTGCCGGCTACTATGACCGCAAGAACTATGGGCTCGGAAACACCCTCGACACCTGGGCAGGCGCCGCCGACTGGATGCTGCCTGTCACAGCCCGCGCGCAATGGTCGGGCGAGTTCTATCGCGGCCGTGGCGTGGGCTCTCTGGGCGGCGGCGCATACAACGATGACTACACCTACGTGAATCCGCAGACAGGCAACCAGGAGATTGGCGGGTTGGACTCAGTCGGCGGATGGACACAATGGAAGTGGAGATTCCGCCAGACCATGCAGCTGAATGCAGTTGCGGGGCAGGACACAGGTTATGCAGGCGAACTCCGCATGAGCGTGCCGACGAGCTACAATCTCCTGAATTACTATGCGCGCAACCGCTCGCTCATGGCGAACTTCATCTATCGGCCATGGTTGTCCGTTGTCTTATCTCCGGAGTATCGCCGTATCTCAAGTTGGCCCATCACCGGAAAAGTGCAAACCGCCAACGTTTACACAATTTCAGCAGGCTACGAGTTTTGAGGTTGACTGCAATGGATCGCTTCTCTCACATTCGTCGCCGGCAGGTATTCCAAGGACGCATTCTCGCGTGCATTGCCCTATTGATTTACGGGGCTGCCGCAAGTCATGCACAATCGGCGGATGTCACCCTCCGCGTGGACTTTGTTCCTGTCGCGGGCAAGAGTCATCTCCCCGCGGAACTCCCTGCTGCTGTGGCCTGGCTCTCTCCGTTGGACGGCAAAGCGGCTTCAACTCCAGCGCCGCATACATTTCGGATGGTGCAAAAAAACAAACAATTCGATCCGCATCTGATGGTTATCCCTGTTGGCAGCACGGTGCAATTTCCGAACCATGACCCGTTCTTTCATAATGTCTTTTCGCTTTACAACGGCAAACGATTCGACCTTGGCTTGTACGAGACGGGCGCCGAACGCGGCGTCCGCTTCGACCGCGAGGGAGTGTCCTATATCTTCTGCGATATTCATCCCGAGATGGGCGCGGTGATCCTGGCGCTATCCACTCGCTACTATGCTGTATCGCGTGACGGTGCGATCGTCATCCCCCATCCGCCGCCGGGAAGATACACTCTGAACGTCTGGTCGGAGGGCGCCACGCAAGAGAGTCAGACCGCGGCGCGCAGGCAGGTGACGGTGGGCTCGGGCGGTACTGACCTGGGAAGCATAACCCTGGTTGCCAATCCGAGTCCCATGGCACATCATGCCAATAAGTTCGGTGAATCGTATCCGGCGACCAAAGGGACCGATTCACCCGGCTCGCCATATTGACGCCGTACCGCTGCATAGACGGTAGCCAGAACCGCGATGTGTACCCACAGGTACAAGCGCAGAATATTCTGATTGAACTGCAAAATCGCCCACTCGAAGACCAAAGCCACCACCAGCGCCCGCAGCCATGCGGCTTGCAGTGGCGTCGCGGTCCGGGCAAGCCGCACTGGAGCTGCAAGATAAATTGCCAGAAAGCAGAAAAACGGAATCGAGCCTGGAACCCCGCTGGCCGCCACCACCTCGGCAAAAACGCTCTGTCCTTCGAAGAGCTTGGTCTCTTCAAAGTTCTGTGGCCTCTTGCCCATGTAACCGGCAATCGACTCGGTGACTCCGCCCAGGCTGGAACCCATCCATGGATGGTCGGCGATCGCCTGCAAAGTGTCTTGCAAATGGTCTTCCCGCTCATCGACAGAGTGCGAAGCCGTCCCCATCAGGCCAGTTCCGCTCACCAGGATTCGAAGTGTATCCGGATCGTCGCCAATCCAGGCGACAGCTTTGCCAGCGGCAAGGTACATCGTGCAGATGCAGGCTGTTGCAATCAAGATCTTCCAGCCGGAGACGCGAAACGCCAGCACCAGGCGCGGACTGCGGACGATTCTCCACAAGCGTCGCAAAGGTTGAATGGCAAGTTCGAGAAGTGCGAAGGCAATTCCGAGCCTGCTTGAACAGAGCACGATCGCGACGATAAGCAGGAAGTAGGCAAATGCCCACTTCCTTGCGCGATACTCAATCACTCCGGATCGCCGCAGCGATCCCAGGCAAACGAGCCCCATGATGAGGTAGGTGGCGTAGTAGGAAGGCTCATAACTGAATCCATTCACTCTGGGCACTCTGCCGGGCAGCCACCACTGCTCCACCAGCAGCGCCGGACCGCCTGCGACAGGTAGTGCAAACTGAAAAATTCCGAAGACGGCTACAAAGACATAGGACGCAAGATAACACTTCAGCAGGGACTGTAGTTCCGCAAAGCTCCCCGCAAACAGATTTACCATGGCAAACGCCAAAGCAATATCCAGGGCAAGCCATACGCAATAGGCCAGGCTCTTCTGCCAGAATTCGGCCACCGGAACAAACGCCAATTGAATCGCGCACCAGGCCAGCAGGTACGAGGCGGCGAGCGGCATCTCCATGAACAGGCCCATTCGATGCTTAAGCAAGGCAGCCGCAATCACGATCAGAGAAGCCACCTGTGCAATGCGGAGATTCGGCCCCAGATCGATGCTCAGGAAGATGTCAAAAGAGCTGGTGAAAAAAACGATTGCAGTCGCGGCCGCAACAATCCGGATCGGACGATTCATAGGTTCTCAACCCTCCAGTCGGCCGCCGGATGCGCAAGCACTGATTCGATCGCGTCCACCACGCGCTTCGGCGTGATGGAGCGCATGCATTCATTCGAGTTACAACTGGCAAAAGTCCGGCCGTCGTAGCAAGGTCTGCAAGGCAGCCTCTCGCCGCCCCAAAGCGCGACGACACCTGCGCGCCGAGGGAGTGCTTTGGAGGGCGCCGTCGGACCGAAGAGCCCCACCAGTCCGCATTGCACCAGCCCGGCAAGATGCAATGGCCCCGTGTCGTGCGTGACCACGCAGTCGCACGATTGGTAAAAGGCAAGCGTCTGCGGAATGGCCCATTCGGCAATGCAGGTGCGAACCGGCAGGCCGGAAAATGCTTCCGCGGCCCATCGATCTCCCGGCCCGCCGGTGAGCACAACTTCGTATCCTCTCTCCAGGAGGAGCTTGGCAAGAGCAACATAAGCATCGAGAGGCCAGCGTCTCTGCGGATCGTCGCGGATCAAGTTGCGCGCTCCGCCCGGAACCAGCGCGATGCGAATCTTTCCGGCTCGCGGCAAGGGGTTGGCCGGAAGCCGGTCGGGCGTAACGGGCGCAAGATTCTCAGTGCGATACTCATCGGGGAGTGCGCACAGAATGCGCGCAAACTCGGCCGAATGGTGCCGTTCTCCGACCAGCCCGATGGTGCGTTCGTCCTGACTCAGAGCAATCGATTGGCGCGTGCGCACGGGGAGCGTGAGAAGCCGGTATCTGCGATCGTATTGCAACACGGCGCAGAGATCGTAAGAGGAGCCGAAGAGCTTGCGCCAGGTCCGCAACATCTCCGCAATTGCAACCAGGCGGCTCGCACCGAGTAACCGCGCGTCATCCACGACGATGGAGCGTACCCAGCTGTAGCAGGAGAGCAATGGAGCGACTGTTTTGCCACAGAGCCAATCAACTTGTGACCCTGACTGGTGCAGCTTCCACACCGCAGGCAACACCGCGGCACAATCGCCAAGGGCGCCCAGCTTCACGATCAGGCTTCTGCGCATCATGATGGCTTCATGCCCCTCCCGCTGATTTGCGTGAGCCAGGCGCGCGAGTGGCGCTCATCGACTTCAAGCGCGTCTGATTTTGCGCCAAGCCATCCTCCCTGATCGTTTGTAGCGGCGCAGCGACTGTCTGGAATGCAGCCCAGCGCAAGAACGGCACGCGTCACGTCGTCTACATGGATTTTGCGCATCGTGTCCTTGCAGTGACCGCGAAACTCAAATCCGAGATCGAGAAACCCGCCAGTGCCATCGGCCGCGCAAGCATTCGCAACTCTCGGGCCAACCGGGCCCCAGCGATGAACGGCGGTTGGACCGTTGATCGCCACGGTGGGCACTCCAAGAATCGCTCCCAGGTGCATGATCCCCGTATTCACGCTCACCAGCATCTCCGCATGGGTGAGGACGCGCGCGATCTCACCCAAGCCATCCCGTCCCACCAGGATCTCGGCGGGCGTGCCCTGCGAGACAAGCTGCCCACACAGCTCTTGGCAGCGGGCTTTATCCGCAGGGGAGCAAGTTAAAACGAAAATGCGCCCGGGGCCATCCAATTGCCGGGCCAGATCGGTCCAGTACTCATCCGGCCATTCGCGCATTCCACGTTGCGAGCCAGAGGCCCACGCGTGAAAGACGATGATCTGCCGCCCCTGCAATACAGCGTGCGGCAGTGGTCCGCCGGGAACGGAAAGTCGAGGGGCGAGCGCCGCCTGTGCTCCCAGGGAGCGCGTGAACCGGTGAATGTTTTCTAACTCGTGACAGTCACCCAGATGAGGAACCGTCTTGTCGAAGCCCCGGTGACGGTGCTGTTTCCTGCGTTCGAATCCGACTCTGAACCGCGCTCCAGACAGAAGCGAATACACTGCCGTGAGACGCTGCCAGGCGGTGAAGTCCAACATCAGGTCAAGCATGCTTTGCCGTAAAACGCGGATTGACTCCAGCGGCCGAGTGATTGGCAAGACCTTGATTGAGTCAACCTCGGGGAGAAGTTTCGCGGCCGCCAAATTCGACTTGGCTGCGAACAAAATCAGCGTTGCCTCGGGATAGAGAGCACGAATTTCCAGTACCGCGGCAGAGCCGAGCAACGTATCGCCTATCGCCGGATTGAAGAGAAGGCCAACGCGCCTTGGATGCGCTGGGAACACACCCTGCCTGCGCACGCAGGCAAGAAGGTTGAGCACGGGTATTCCAATGTAGAAGTCAAGAAGCCGGTTGAACGCCTTCCCTCGTTTCATAACTCTCTCCAAGCCTCATTGCTTCTTCGCGGACGGCGTACTCTCGTCGCTTTCGCCAAACTCGTCTCCTGCGTAGGCCTTTGGATCACCCAGGCTGCCTGCGGGAGGCAGATGCCGGATGTAAACAACGATCTGCCACATCTCCTCGTCGCTGAGAATCCCCTTGGCGCCAGGCATTCCCGATGGTGAAACCCCGGCCTCGATCACGCGCTTCAACTGTCCATCGCTGTAGCTCTGCACCGCAGGCGAAGAGAGAAGCGGAATGGGCGGATCGATGGCGCCGGCAAAGGGCACGCCCGTGTTTTGGCCGTCCCGGCCGTGACAGGCCACGCAGTAACTTCCGAAGGCCTGCTTGCCGGCCTCGATCGTGGCCGGTGTCGCCTGCAGCGGATTGCGATCCTGTTTGCCGCCAACAGTGACGTGATGCTTGATCCAGTTGATCGTGTTCGCCTGTGCCTTTCCGGGATGGCCCGCTTTGCACCCTGCCACTCCCATCATCGAGCAGGCTGCGAGGCTTCCAAGCAATGGGAACATCAATACGCGCATCCGCACGGGCTACTCCGTCACATGAACAAAAAAGCGCATCTGCCCGTGGCCGCTGCCGCAGAATCTTCCGCAACGGCCTGCGAAGTCCCCATCCTTGTCGGGCGTAATTTGCACTCTACTGGGGTGCCCCTTGACGATTGAGGTATTCACACCCAGGCCTTCAATGAGTAAGCTGTGAGGCACGTCGTCGGAGATCAGCGACAACGTCACAGTTTCTCCCCGTTTTACAGTGATCTCTGCTGGGGAAAATGCAAATCGCTTGGCATGAATCTCAATGGTGTGCTGCTCTCCTCGAGCAGGGTCCCTGGGCAAGGCCAGGGCAACCAGGGACGCCGCAAATGCCATCAGAACCGATATTTTCACAGAGAATCCTTTCCGTCATTGCGCTCTTATGAGATCAGAATCCTGGCATGTTCCCGGCATAGCTCGATGCGAAGCGGATCCTGGCTGCCGTGTCGCGCGGTTCCTCTCAAGGGGCAAGATAATTCAGCAGTAGTTGTTCGTCCTTGCGGCTGAGCCGGGCGCGGACGCGCATGTGCGCCACAATCGTCCCGGTGACACGCGGGCTCAGGGCCATGGGCGGCGTGTGGCAGCGTGAGCAGTTGGCCATAAACACCTTCTCGCCCGCGGAGACCGACGGGTCCTTGCTCTGCGCATGAGGCGGGCCTTTTGCCGCAGGGGGCGCCTGCCCTGCCGCGGCAAGAATTGCGGCGAAGGTCACTCCGCACGCGACAAAAACTACCATCCATCGACTTAGCATTTCAGTTTTCATGATTTTCTCCCCGGCCAGAGCGGCCAGATAAAGCGGTACGTAAATCCAAAGTTCCAGGTGTTGCTGTTGCCCGGTTTACTGAACAGGCGGCCATAACTGGATTCCAGCCTCCAGTCATCGTGAATCTGATAGTTCAAGCCAACTTCGGGACGCTGCTCGTCCACGCGCGGATCGCCGTTGCCTCCGCCATTGCGGACAAAAAACTGCTCCATGCGACCCACCAGTTGGATGTTGCGAAAGAAGTTGGGTGCGACGAAGAACTGCTGCGGCGAATGGGCGGCCTCGATCCAGTAGCCGTGACCATAATGGTTGCGGTCGTATTCAGCCTTGAGATCGAGGGAAGCACGCTGAGGCTGCCAGGAAACATAGGCGGCCTCATTGTTGATCTGGAAGCCCTCGAGGGTGCGCTGATAGGACAAGCCGGACTCAACGTGCTTGGATGGAACAAAGATACTTGCATCTCCGCCGGTTTCACGAATCGCCTGCAACTGATTGGTCGAGCTGTGCGCGGAGAAGTAGGCGCTGTAATTGATATTGGCGGAAGGCAGGCTGGCCGCCACGCCGCGTACCATGAACCCGTCCAAGGCTCCATAGGGGTGCGTCCCGATCGTGTAAGTGAGGGGCATGTCCTGCAGATTGCGAATCCACACAGGAGCCAGCCGTTCGCTGTAGAGTCCGAAAGGCAGGATGATGCGGCCGGCAGAAAACGTGGCATGCGAATCCGCGAGCCAATTCAACTGCGCGTAGTCGACGGTTTTGAAGACCTTGCCGGCGAATCGGCCGGAATATGCGCCCGTGGGCAGCGATTCGCGTTGAAAGAAGCCGGTAAATTCGACACGGGACTCAAGGAGCAGAGAATGTCCCATTGGCACCAGAAGCACGGGAACAATCTGCGGAACGAGAGTCGTGACTCCGCCGGCATTGCCCTGGATATATGCGAATGCGCCTGAAAGCACCGGAACATATCCGGCCGAATTCTGCTCGGGCGAATCCTGTTGGGCGCACAGCGGCGCCGAGGCCGCAAGCACAACAATCGGCAGCAACAAACACATGATCGAGGGGAGCAGAGCGCGTGACAATACCTTTCGCAATCGCTGCCCTCCAGTGCTCCAAGTTATCGAACTGTCCATGATTCGCTTCATCCGCTCCCCTGTCATAAAACTGCAGGCCGGAATCAATGACCTTCCCTGCCGCTCTATATTTGCTTCGCCGCATTGAACGCGCTCGCTCATTGCGATGAATCTTCCGCAAACTTGGTTGATCGTTCCACCGGGCCTGAAATGCGGACCCGAGATCGTTACTCAAGCGCTAGTATAGGAAGAATCCGAAACACTTCTGTCTGTGTGCAGTCTTGGAGTTGTCATTGCTTTGTCAATTCTGCGGCGATGTTGCAAGCGGTCTCCTGGCTCGGTTGCGCACCACGCAGCTTTAGCCCCGCGGGAGGCGATGCAATCAGCCAACGGAGGCCATGCCTGTCGATCGGAGTTAGACGCCTGAGTGCGTTCTCATCCAGCCTTCGCTGAAATTCTTCCGATACAACCGTAAACTCTCCGCGATGCATGGTGGCGGCCAGATCGCTGCGTTCGAGCGATGCAAGGCTCTCGCAGGGTGTCCGGCCCGTGTCTCGCAGGATCAGCAAGTTCGCTTGTCCACCTTCGGCAACCGCGCCCTCCGCTGCGGAGAGTCGCAGCAACCGGGCTGCACGGCCGGTCACCATCTGGTAGAGCAGGTCCGCTGGCATGTCGAACAGCGAGCGCGCAGCTTGCAGCTCATCCAGCAGGTCCCCAGCGGCAGAGATGGGCGAATCGCTGCCCAACGCAATCTTTGGATAGCTCAACACCAGATCGCGCGCAAGAGTGCGGCCCAGGATATGCAGATTGGAGGTGGGGCACCAAACAATCCAGGCCCCAGCTGCCCTCAGCTTGACCCGATCTTTCTTGCCGATCCCGACCGCATGGACTAGGACCATGCGCTCATCGAGCTTGCCTGCGCGTTCGATCTTCCCCACTTCCCGATGAGACCTTGTATTCAGGCCCTCCGCACAGTGAACGATGAACGGCCAATCGGCGGGAGTTTCCGCATACCGTCTCTTCCATTCGCGGCCGTCGAGAGAATGCGCCCATCCAAATCTGGGGTGCACGCTTACGGGGAGCTCTTCGCTTCTCAGCAGTGCGTTGGACTCATCGTGATGGCACACGGTGGTAACTCCTGCGAGCAGGTTGCGCACAATGCCCCACCATAGCCGCTCGTCCTTTGGAATCTCCAGCAGGTCCCGCAATGGAGGTTCGTCCGGCCGGTAGATATCAGCCGCCCACTCGCGCCAGCTCGAATAAGGCCCATGCCCGAGCCGCGGGAACATCCCGAATTGCAGATGGTCGTGTGCATTGACGAGCCCGGGAAGAACGAGATGCCCCTTCACGTCAATCGCCCGCGCAGACTTTGCGAAGGCTGACGGCGGTTCGTAACCCGGAAGGATTGCCTCGATCCTTCCTCGGCGCAACAGGACCGCAGCTCGCACGGTGCGCGACGGGCCGAGCGCTACTCGTGCTCCGCAAAGAATGCAGTCATGCGGGAGATCGCCAATGCGCTGCGTCTCCATTGTTGACCTCACTCCGATTCCCTACGAAACCCGGCGACAAAGAGCACCGGAAGACCCTTGACCTTATCGAAGAGATCTGGCCGGTTCGCATCGAGGAAGATCTCTCTTTCTTGATCGCCAAAGGGCAGTTCGTGGAGAAGGACTTGCTCGAAGCCTGCTTTCTCCATGGCGCGCCGCATGCCTGCGATTTCATAGCTCTGGGATTGGACCTCGATGACTCGCTGCGCGCTGCGAAAAGTCCTCTTCCAACCGTAGCTCCGTGTTGCGGGATGAAGGTCTGATAGCAGAACCAACGCGCCGGGGCGGGCAATTCGCGATGCTTCTTTGGCAAAGGCTTGTAGATCGGCGACGTAAGAAAGGAGAAACGAAGCCAATATCCAGTCGCTTGAAGCCGCCGGAAGCGAAGTGTTCAAGCAATCCGTCTGAATTAGCCGCGCGCTGGACCCGGCTCTCAATGATGCGCGTTCCAGCATCTCCGCGGAGATATCGACACCTGTAATTGATCGCGCCCCCACGGTTTCGAATTGCGTAAGCCACCGCCCCGTTCCACACCCCAGATCGACAACATCGCATCCAGCCGCCGAGCCCAGCAGCGGAGACAGAAACCGCCGCTCGAGTGAAAGCAGAGGGTTGGGCGTCGCATCGTAGTTGGGCGCCCACAGTCGATATGCCTCCTCGACAGGCAGGAGCTCAGCAGGCGATCGCCCGCTCATATGCTCTCGACTTTGGGCCTGCGAAGCTGGATGAATTCGTGGGCCAGTTGCAATTCCAACGGAAAGTTGTAAAGGCGGAACGCATACCGCCAGGAACTCAGCAGCTTGAGCAGTTTCCTGCTCCATGCAGGGGCCTGAATGTCCTGGACCGTGGGCCAGCGGCAGGCCACAACGGTCTCGAAATTGTCGATGAGTTTTCTGGTTGAATCCTTCATCCACGGCATCGACGGATTGACCCTGACCGTGAAGTTGTACCATCTCTTCGTGGCCCACTCCTCTGGAGTCGATGGAAAGTTCACCTTGCTATCGACATTTCCATACATGGTCTTGGGCTGCGGCACGGGCGTGTAATGCTGGATGATGATCTCGGAGACCGGGTTGAGACGCTTGATGCGGCGAATAAACGCAATGGTCTCTCGCGCATCTCGCTCCGGATCGCCTGGATTCCCGACCACGAAGGAAAACTCGGGCACGATTCCGATTTCCGCCATCCGGATCGCAACCTCGATCGTCTGGTCGGTTGTGATCCCCTTGTTCATCTCTTTCAGTACCCAGTCCGATCCTGATTCGGCGCCGAAGAAGATCATGGCGCAACCGCCGCGCCGAATTGCTTTGAGCGTTGCGGGGGAGTAGCGCGAGAAGGTGTCGATCCTGCCCTCGCACCACCAGCGCAGGTTCAGTGGCGCCAATCGTTCCATCAATTCCACTGTGTGGTCCTCGCGCATGAAAAAATTCATGTCGTAGAACTGCACGCCGTCGACGCCGTAGTTTTCCACTAGGTGGCGCATGATGGCCTCGGTACGGGCCGGCGACTCCATCTTTTCCTTATTGCCGAAGGCCACGCCAATTGCGCAGAAGCGGCATTGAAACGGGCAGCCGATACTGGCCTGATGCGCCGCCGTCCGCTTGCCAAAGTAGGAAGGGCGCAGGTACTTTTCCACGGGCAATCGATGAAACGGGCTCCATGGAAATGCATCCGGGCCAAGCATAGCGCGCTCGCAGTTGTGACGATGCTCGCCGCCGGGCGCCTTGTAGGAGAGGCCCGCAATACTGGACAACTCGCGCCTGCCGCGCAGAGCTTCGATCAGCTCAAGCAAAGTATGCTCTCCCTGGCCACGCGCCGCGAAATCAACGTACGCGGCGTTCAGTGCGGCATCCTTGTACACCGACGGGAAGTATCCTCCCCATACGATCGGGACGCAGGGAAACTCCGCGCGAATGCGTTTACAGCTGTGCATGGCCGAGACCATCTGTGGTCCAGGCATCACGCTCACAGCCAGCAGATCTATTCGGCGGGTGCGGCACAGGGAACGAAGCACGGCATCCGGGTCGAGCTCCAGGTTGCCATCCACGATTTCATACTCCTCGCGTCCTTCAAGCACTGCGGCTAGGGCAAGAACCGAGAGAGGGAATCGGCGATTCTTAGGCTTGTTAAGCTTGGGGTAGTAGAGAATGATCATTTCGCCTCCGCCGCGCTTTCCGCGAGCGTGCCGAGATAGATATGAAATTGAGATGGCCTCCGGCGGCCTGCAAGACGCGCAATCATCGGGCGCAGCGCCCAACGCCATCCGTACCATGGCGAGTATCGGCGCCAACGAATTCCAATCTGCTCCAAACGTGCAAGTCTTTCCGGCGTTAGATATTCCTGACCGCCCATGCCGCCCAAATCCGTTCCGAAACTGCGCGTAAACGCGATCGCTTTCTCTCGTTTCATAGCCTCCCCATCCGCCTCGCGGCGATACGTCGGCGAATCCACAATCAGGATTGCCCCATCGGGGCGCAACACGCGTACTGCCTCCCGCACCGTTGCGTCATAATCCCGTGCATAGTGAAATGAGGCATTGTAGATCGCCAGATCAAACTGGCCGTTGGCAAACGGAAGCCGGTCCATCTCTGCCTGAAAGCGCGGAAACATTTGCCCGAGGATACCCTTGAAGTGAGTGGCCGCACCCAATCCGTCCTTCCGGCCCACACCGATATCAACGGCAGTCGGATCATGGTCGAGCAGCGCAAGTCTGTAGCTCAGCCAGCAGTTTCCCGCACCCACGTCCAGTACCCGCAGGCGCTGCCTCCCGAGTCGCTCCATGAACGCGGGAAGCACACGGCCTCGCACAAAATCAAAACTGCAAGCGCGAATTTTCCATTGCTCTCGAAACCGCCCAGTGGTGTCCCGCCACGGCAGCGATTGGTAGAAATCAGGATCCAGCGACCAGCGGCCCTCCGCTTCGCGAACCGCTTCATAGGCCGATAGTGAAGCTCCGAGCTGACTTGCGTGCTCGGGTGCGATCGCTCTCCAGATCCCATCAATCGCGCACAGGGCCGACCCGCAACGTGTGCATTTCAGACTGTCGACCACGGGATCGCACAGTAATATCTGGGCCTCCAACGTGCCGGCGCATCGTGAGCAGCGCACCTTCGCTTCCCTCGATTCAATCGCATCCCCGCTCCCTCGACAGAGTGTTGCAGAAGCATTCATCTCGCATGCCTCACAAAGTCGAGCAAGATGTGGTCACCCAAAGAGCGCGCACCCGGCATATGTCCGAACCGGGAGTCGATGGCCGCGAGAAGGCGAAGTAGCTTGCTGTGGCCCCTCATGAGCGATTCACAATAAGTCGGAGGCACGAAAACTCCCACGCCGCGCCATCCATGCAGGCTGAACTCCGAAGAAAAGGCCTGTTGGGTCTCGCTCACGGAGAGATAGTGGACGTCCACGTGGCCCGCTCCGATGCGCGCGACACGATTACGCGACCTGCGGCGAAACGCTTTGTCGGCTTGCCCGCGCAGCAGAAAGTAGAGAATCTCCCACAGGCAGGTTCGGCCCATCATACAGAGCAAGACATGGCCTCCCGGCTTGATGAGCCGCGCAAGCTCTGCTGCAATGCCTGGCCAGTCGCGGCAGCAGTTCATTCCCGCAAAATTTGAGAAGGCGCCATCAAATGAGCCCTCAAGCAAGCCGAGGTCTTCATTGCGCAGCACGCCAAAACTTACGTTCGTCACTGAAGGTTCGGCTTGTAGTTTTTGGTTGGCAACTCCGATCATTGCGGGAGAAGCATCGTACGCGGTTACTTCCACACCTCGCCGTCCCAGCTGAAGCGCGTCCTCTCCTGTTCCGCAGTTGAGTTCCAGTACGCGGTCACCTGCGCGGAAGCATCGATTGATCTCCGTTGCAACCTGGAGGCGCTGGGCCGTGCCAATTACAGAAGCTGTGAAGGTGGCGTCGTAAGAGGACGCCACAGAGTCAAATGGCTCGATAGTGGAACGCGCGTCCGGTCTCAACAATGTTGGAGCTACGCTCATGCGACCCCCTCGGTGTTCAGCGCTGCGCTGTGCAGGCTTGTGCGTTCAGTCGCGATCTGCGCCTTCAGCGATTCGACTTCGACCTGGCCCGCCGGAATGGACGCCGCGCCGATCCGCACCAACTCCACCTCGTGCTTCAACAGTTGGTTGGCAATCTGATAAAACTCGTTGCTGCGCCTTCCTACGATTTCAAGTTCCCGGTCGGAACTCTCAGCCCATGGGCGATTCTCACGAATACGTCCCTGCTCCTGCACCCGCTTGAAGTACGGCGTTCCTTTGATCGGATACGAGACCGTGGTGAGAAAGACATCCGGCTTCGACACGCGCACGTGCTCGATGGTCGCCTCGATGTCTTCCAATTCCTCGCCCTCATACCCCCACATCAGAAACATGCCGCTCTTGATGCCGTAGTCGCGGCATAACCTTGTTGCACGCTGCACTTCCTCGACTGTCACGTTGCGCTGCATGCGGTCGAGAATTCGCTGGGAGCCGCTCTCCGAGCCAATCCAAAGCCGGAAGCACCCGAGCTCTGCCAGCGTGCGAATCACATCCTCGTTCAGGCGATCGGCGCGGGAGATGCATTCGAAGGGAATGTGAAGCGAACGTGAGCTTACCTGTTCTCGCCACTCCTGCAGCCAGCCATGATGGATCGTAAACACATCGTCGGCAATCCACAGCATGTCGGGCTTGTATCGCTTTTGCAGCCATTCAAGTTCGTCGGCTACAAAGCGCGGTTTACGGCGCCGATGGGTTTGCCCGTAGACCTGATGACTGCACCACTCGCAGCGGAAGGGGCAACCCCGCGCGGTAATCATGGAGATCGAGCCCATGCCGTGGTGGGTGCGCCAGGTCTCAACATAGCGCCCGGTATCGATTGCCTCGCGAGCCGGCCACGGCTGAGCATCGAGCTCCTGAATCTGAGGCCTGGGCGGTGTACGGATTACTTGCCCGCTTCTGTCGAGGAATGCGATGCCCCGCACGTCGTCAAGTCCAGTGCTCTCCCCGCTGAGCAAAAAGGGCAACAGCTCCTCAATGGTGATCTCGCCCTCGCCCATCACCACGACATCGGCCCCGGCACGGAGATACTCTTCGACATAGGCTCCGGGCTCGGGCCCTCCCACGATGGTTCTACAACCAATGCGCTTCGCTTCTGCCAGAATCTTCACAACCTTTGGGCGCGTCATCAGATTGGCATAGACTCCCAGTACGGAAGGCGGCTGCTCCTTCAGGCGAGCGTAGAGAGCCGCTTGCGTTGAGAACGTGCTGTCGTGCACGTCGACCGAGAATCCGCGTGCGCGCAGGTGAGAGCAGATGTAGAGAATCCCTAAAGGAGGATAGGGTTTCATGATCTGCAGTTCCTTCGCATCCTCGTGCAGAAAATATCCATGCGTCAGCAGTAGATCGGTCATCCAAGGACCCCCGTCACGCGTAGCTGGTCTTCATGCAATAGCCACATCGGCAACCTCACATTCACTAGGGATGAGGGGCATCGCTTGCGGGTAGATGGGAAGGCTTGTGGGCTGGGGGGTTCTGCACACTTTCTCGAGAGCGTAGACGTCCTCCCAATGCCTGCGAAGCTCCTGTGCAGACCTGCGAGCCAGTGGAAGTTGTTCTTGCGCCACTTCAAAATGCAGTGCGTTGCGCAGGCTTCGGTAGAACTCGGTGCTATAGGCGGAGCGGAACATCATGCTGAGTTCTCCACTGTCAACCCAGTTGCGCTTGACGCCCAGTTGCTCGCTCACGCGCTCGTAAAATGTAGTGTTAGGCAAGGGATAGGAGACGGATACACCGATGTCGTCGGGCTTGGTAGCACGCACCAGGCCAATGGTAGCCTCAATCTCCCTGAGGCTCTCTCCGGGGTATCCAAATTGCAGGAAGTAGCACGCGCGAATTCCATGTTCTCGCAGCAGTTCTCGCGCCACGGCAACAGCCTCCACGCGCAGACCTTTGTCCATTGCATTCAAGACGCTCTGCGCTCCAGATTCAACGCCCATCCAGATTTCCGTGCATCCTGCCCGCGCCAGGTTCGATACTGTCTCGGGGCGCATAAGGTCAGCCCTGCTCTGTATCTTGAACGGAACCACCGCGCTGTGATGCTCCATCGCATCCGCGAACTCCGCGGTCCACTTCGCATTCAACGCAAAGATGTCGTCCGCAAACCACACATGCTCGATTCCGTAAAGTCGCTTCAATTTGGAAATCTCGATGGCAACCGAATCGGCCGGCCGCAGCGAATAGCTGTTGCCAAAGATCGGCTTTGCGCACCAGTTGCAGCGGAACGGACACCCGCGGCTGGCGACCACATTCGTGGAAACATATCCGCTGCTTCGCCGCCAGACATCCGCATACGCGGAGATAGGCGCAAGATCGCGCGCTGGGATTGGGAGCCGTGAGAGGTCGCGTTGCAACGGCCGTCTTGCTGTCGTCACGACGCGTCCGGTCCGGCCATCCCGCCATGCTAGCCCGGGAATGTCCCAGTTCCGGATTTGTCCGCGCCGCACAATTGCATCGAGCAAATCGCAAACGGTCTGCTCCCCTTCTCCAAGGATCACCGTGTCGAAGTCCTGATTGAGATAATCCTCGGTGTGGTCAGAAGCGTCAGATCCGTGAACCGCCGCAATGGAACCGGCCGCAGAGGCCGCCGCGCGCATCTTCCAACTCAGCTCACGCGAGCGCAGCAGGCACATTTTGGATAAGAAATTGAAACTGTCCTCATAGAGGATCACAACTCGCGGCCTGTGCCGCTCCAGTGCGAGCGCGAATCCCGCCTCCGGATCCTCCAGCATACTGTCGAACAGCGCGACACGGAATCCTTTGCTGCGCGCCATCGCCGCTGCGTAAAGTGTTCCGAGTGGAGGATAGGGCTGCCCCTTCTCCCATTGCTTGGGATCGTGTGCGAGATGATACGCATGCGAAAACAAGACATCGACCGGCTGATTCTTTGCATGATGTTTATTCGTTGCCATTTTCTCGCCATGCCTCCTGTCGACTCGTGATCATCCGCTCGCTGTTGGCATTGACTGCTTGAGGACCCACCTCCGAAACGACGTGTTCCAGGAGCTGCGGATACATCTCCGCCCGGACTTCAGCCACTCTTGAGAAACAATTTCGCATCACGCGAGCTCGTGCGCCCTTCTCTTTCGATTTGATTATGCTTTTGATCTCCCTCTTGCTTGTCACCGGCTTGTCATCGCTTTGTCATTTCGATCCGATGAGCGCTTCGAAGAGAATCTTTCAGGATATTCTGAACCCGCACGGAGATGAACATGAGCATGATGGAAGGTCATCGTAGCGGCAAAACAATGTATTCCATCCCGCTTGGCATGGCGGGCCGTGCTCTCTCGCTGCACACTGACTCGAAGCGCGTGGCGCAACTCGCCGCCGGGTTCTTCCCATCCGGCGGCATGCAGCCAACGGACCCGCCGCGCGCTGCTCTCACCATGCTTGTAAGCAAGCGCAGAGTTGGCCCATGGACAGCCGCTGCCTTTCCCATCTTTCGCGGCAGGAGCGAATATGTTCACGCTGACTACGGACCCGATGGCTCAGTTTGGTTCGATCTGAATGAGCGCGCAGTATTGGGAGTCGTGTCAGACGATTTGATTGCGAATGAGGAGTTGTTCCGGCGAGCTGTGTTGGCCGTAATTGCCGGCATCCTTGCGCCATCGCTGGGTTTGATTGGCCTGCACGCTGGCTGCGTGGTGCGCAATGGCAACGCGGTGCTGCTGGCCGCGGCCTCAGGCGTCGGCAAATCGACAATGTCGCTCGCACTCGCCCTGCGCGGATGGAGTCTGCTCTCAGACGATTGGACATTTGTAGCGATGACGCCAACCGGGCTCCAGGCCTGGGGCATGTGGACATCTCTCAAGCTGCTGCCGGATGCGGTGCGTTATTTCCCGGGTCTCGCAACCCAATCTCCGGCGCCTGCCTTGAACGGGGAAATGTCGTACGAGATTGACCCATGGGCCTTCTTCCGCATTGGCCGCGCAATCGACGCGAAACTCACGGCCCTCATCCTGCTTGAGCGCGATCCCGGCGACTGCATCGCTTCCGGCTGCCGCTTTGAGAATTGCGGGCCGGAGGAGACTCGAACAGCCCTGCTCCAGGAAGTCGAGGAGCAGCCCAAGGAAATCTGCGTAGAGAGTGACTGCCTACCGTCATTGCTGGAAAGGCTTTGCGCGCTTCCATCATTCAGGGCGCGCGTGAGCGGTCACCCCGCGGCGATCGCAGCCGATCTCGATTCCTTTCTCATGGAGCAAGTTTGTGAATGACACACGTGCAGCGACAGTGCCGGCTCGATTTGCGGCAACCGACATGCTCCACAGGAGAACTCCGCTTGTCCATGCGCTTCGGCTCACGCTGGGGGAATCCACTGTACGCATCAGGACGGACTCCCTGTTGATCGGAGAGGCGCTCCGTCGCGTCGTGCGTGATTTGCGCGGCGTGCGGATGATTGATGAGTCAAAATGGGAAATCGCAGTGGAGTTGCAGGACGGGCCTGCATCGTTGCTGGTCAAGGCGAAGGACGTTGGTATTGAAACCTGCCGCTTCGGCGCTGCCCGCTCAGTACGTTTGGATAGCGGATCCTGGTTTGCTCATACGCCGCCCTCCATGAGCGGTGTTGGGTTCGCCATGATAGCGGGTAATGAGAAACACCAGGTTCAGCAGCTTGCCGCGTACCTCAGGACGATTCTCCGTTTTCTTGCGGATGACGTAAAACCACACGGTTCCTGCATTGAACGTGAGGTCCAAGCATGAGCTGCGCCGTTCTTTCGAGTGTTGTGCATGCTCTGCGTTTCCAAGAAGTGGAAGCAGGGACCAGCTTTCGCGCAGGGTGCGCTGAGCACTATCCCCACACCTTCTCGCACCGTGAGTGGATGCGATGCTTCGGCATGCTGGACAGGACTGGACTCACCCTCCCCTTCTATGCGCGGCTATTGGCAACAGGCGATTGCGGCAGCTTCCCGCCACAGACGATTGCAGCTTTCGAACAGCGCCGTAGGGACAACAAGAACAGAATGGAAAGCATGCTCGGGACCTTTGGCCAGGCTGTCACTGCATTGCAGCAGGCGTTTGTGCAGTTTGTGTGCGTGAAGGGTTTTAGTCTTTTTCCGGAATTTGCAGAGGAACCATGGCAACGCCATCAGATCGATTTCGACTTTCTAGTTGCACCTGGCCACGGATTGCGGGCACAAGCTGCACTTGAGAAACTCGGTTACAAGCTCACCGCGGTTGCTCGGGATGACGAGCGCAGGCTTCGCATTCCCGCCTCTCGCGCACTGTCCCGCGACGCCTACCTCTACCAACCGCAAGAGGGTGGCGCTATCGAGCTGCATTCCTCGTTTTGGGAGTCTGGCGATGAGAAGCACTCTCTGAGCTGTCCTGAAGGTGTGTTCCAGCAAGCGGAGATACACGCCCTCGGTCCGGTCATGTTTCCGCGTCTATCGCAGCCGCAAGCATTCGTTTATCAGGTGCTGCATGTCTTCCGGCATTTTCTCGCCTCATGGGCGCGCCCGCTCTGGCTCTATGAGATTGCGAGTTATCTCAACCGGCATTGCGCTAACGGTGCGCTATGGCAAAGAGTCGACGAGCTCATCTCAGCCAACGAACAGATAGCGAAAGCGACAGCACTCGTGCTGCTCGTGGCGCAGGAACTCTTCGCTTGCCCCCTTCCATCTGCGCTCTGGCACCATTGCGATCTGCCCGCCCGTTCTCCGATTGTTCTCTGGGTAGAGCGTTATGCTCGGCGGTGGGTTCTCACCGACATGCCAGGCAACAAGCTCAACCTGCTTTTGCTCCGGCATTTCATTCCAGACGATCGCGAATGGCATCGATACCTTGTCGGCAGATTGGCGCCAGGCAGCCATCGGCCTCAGCTATGTGAGGGGATTGACCCAAGCATGGCCAGGAGTCTTGCATATCGGAGTGCCAATCTGCGTTATCAGGTATCACGCATCTGGCATCATCTCCAGACGAATGCCGGGGTTGCCATTGAGAGTGTTGCCTGGAATCGCCATTTGCAATCAAGCCAGAATGCTTTCCGTGCGATGAAGCAGAGTCGGGGTGAGCTATGAGAGCTGTCTCGAGCCTCACTGCGGGCACAATTAGACGTTTCCTTCCTCTCGCGGAGTCCATTGCGATCACTGCACTGGGCGTTTTTTTCATCGCCAAGGGGCTCGTCCCCGGATGGCAATCGCTGCATAGCGACTTTGGAAACTACTACACTGTGGCTCGGCTCCTCTGCGAACACTACTCTTTGGATAGGATTTACGACTGGATCTGGCTGCAGCGCGTGAAAGACCACTGGTCCATCCAGCAGCCATTCGCTGCCTTCGTTGGGCTTACACCGTTTTCCGCGCTGCCGATGGTCCCCCTTGCCTGGCTTAGTGCGCTGGATGCGAAACGCGTCTGGCTGGGCTTGAATCTCGGCATATTGGCCGCTTCGTTACACGGTATGCAGGGGATCGCCGGAATTGGATTTCGCCGTGTCGCGCTGGTGGCTCTTTTTGCCATCATCCCGCTCCGCAACAACTTCCTGTTGGGCCAGATGCACGTGGTTGTCCTTGGATTATTGGTGCTCGCTCATTTGCTCTATGAGCGAAAACGTTGGCTTGGATGCAGCATGGCTCTCGGCGTCGCGGCATCCCTCAAAATCTATCCGCTGTTCTTCGTGTTCTACTTCCTGCGCAAACGCGAGTGGAAGCCCGCCGCAGTGTTGGCCGGCTCGACACTCGGTCTCCTGGCGCTGTGCCTTCCAATATTCGGTACACCCGTCATGCGCGTGTTTCTGATCGAACAGCTTCCTCGCATGCTGCGCGGCGAGGTTACCGACCCGTTCAGCCTGACGGCTCCGTCCGCATCTAGCTTCTTTCACCGCGCCTTCCTCATGCAGCCGCAAACGAATCCCCATCCGCTGTTTGCGTCAACGCTGCTCTTTGCCCTGCTTTACCCGCTCTGGCAGCTCAGCCTATTCGCAGCAACATTGCTGTTGATCTCTTCCAAAGAGGTCGATCCGCGGCGGAGTAACTTAGAATGGGCATCCTGGACCTGCTTGCTGCTCGCGCTTTCAACTGAGCCGGCCTCGTACCACCGCGTAGCGCTCATATTTGTTGCCGTCCTGGGGGTGTATGCGATTGCGAGCGCCTGGCTGAAAGCAATCTTCCTCGCGTGCTGCTTCGTCGCATGCAACATCCACCCGTCTGTTTCGGCGCATCCTCACTACGGTGCTCTGGCAGTTGCCTTTCTTCCTTTCTTGGCGCTCGTGGCTGCTCTGTTCTGTTTGCTCGTTGCGTTGCGCTCTTGGCAATCCGCCGCGTTGGCTTCAATCACGGTACAGCCCGGACGGCGGCGTTTGCAGATCGGCGTCGCTCTGGCCGGCTTTGCGGCCATTTGGGGCGCCGTTTCGGCAATGACCTTCGCCCACGCAAGAACGCTGAATGGCCCGGCGTATTGGATGGACCGCAACGGTAGTGGAGCCTATGCACAATTTGCGCCGCACCTCGCCGGAAAGCATCTTCTTACGGTTGCAATGCTTCCTCAGGGTTATCGCGTGGAAGACGAGGAGGGGGGACAGTATCCAACGGGCCCAGCCGGGAATGACGATGATCAGCTATCCATTGCATCAAGTCCGCATTGCGAACGGCTTTGGATTGAGGTCTCAAACCAAGGGCAGTCCCGGCTTGTCGAGATACCGGTTCGCTCGGGCGACAAGGCTCCAACGCCGATTGCGACGATTCTCGATGGGGAATCGCCGGCGCTCTCCTTAGATGGAAAAAGCCTCGCATTTCTCCGTGAAAGGAAAGGGGCTGGCGGCGCTTGGATCGTTCGTCTTGACGAAAAGGGCCAAATGCTGACTGCGCCCGTGATGGCTACTCCTGCGGGAATGGACGCTCGCGGTATTGAATTTACCGCGCAGGGCGAAGTCATGGTCTCCTCAGCGGAGGAGGGCTTTATCCATCTCTTTGTTCTACGCGACGGATCTTCGCCGCAAAGGGTATTTTCCGACTACAGCTCAATGGGATTGCCCGCGGCTCATACGGATGGACCGTTGCTCGTCTACCCCCGGCAAAGGAACGGATTCTGGCAGTTGTTTGCGTCCGACCCTTCACGCGAAGGCGCGATGCAACTCACGTTCGGCGATTGCAACGCGCACGATCCTGCATGGCTGGATGAATCCAGGCTGGCTTACATCAGCGACTGCGGCCGGGGCATGGGGATGGGCGCTCTCGCGGAGATCGACATCGGCAGAGTTGCACCCGTGCTGAAAGACAGGGCAGCATGGGCGGCGCCCAGTGGCCAGGCGCAAGGAGAATCAAAGGAATGAGTACGGCAACGGGTCCAATTCCCGAAGGCACATTCGGAGACCGGCGAGAGACACTGCGTGCGCATGCGCGTTCCCCGCTTACGGTGTTGGATCTGCTTACGCTTCTTTCCCATTACCGGCGGTTTCTTGCCAAGGCCGCTCTGGCCGGCGCAATGTGCGGCTTGGCGCTTGCATTTCTGCTGCCCGTGCAGTACACGGCCGTAACCACGGTCCTCCCTACCGGGGGCTCGTCGTCACTGGCGTCGGCATTCGCCGCGCAGTCGGGTGAGTTGGGTCTTCTTGCCGGCATTGCCGGAAACAGCCTCGGGTTTCACAATCCAGCCGATGTCTGTCTGCTCATGCTGAGGAGTCGAAGCGTCGAGGACGCTGTCATTCAACGCTTCCAGCTGATGAAGGAGTACCGCGAGAAGCGTCTCTCCGATACGCGCACGGCTCTGGAGCGTAGGACGTCGGTGACGCTCAATCTGAAGAGCGGAGTGATAGCTATCTCTGCACGCGATCGAGATCCGGCCCGCGCAGCGGAGCTTGCCAATGGCTATGTTGACGAGTTTCGGAAGTTCACTGCTTCGCTCGCGATTACCGAAGCCAGCCAGCGGCGCCTGTTCTTTGAGCAACAGCTTCTTGAAGCAAGATCCAACCTGACGGAGGCCGATGACGCATTCAAAAATACGGAGCAGAACACGGGAATGCTCGACCCGGCAAGCACAGCAACAGCCAGTCTGGAGAGCGCAGTCGCGATCCGCGCGCAGATCGCCGCGCGTGAAGTGGAGCTTCGCACTATGCGTACTTATTCGACAGAGCAGAACCCAGCTTTGGTTCGGATCAGGCAAGAGCTTGCCGGCCTGCAGACTCAACTGGCGGAGATCTCCGGAACAAGCCACGATGTGGTGGACGACCCGCTTGTTCCCAAGGACAAGATTCCGGAAGCGGGCGCTGAATACCTGCGCCGAATGCGCGACGTGAAGTACAACGAGGCCGTGGTTGCGGTTCTGGCCAAACAGTTGGAGATTGCGCGCCTGGACGAAGCACGGCAAGGCCCTGTCGTGCAAGTCGTCGATCCCGCCGTCATGCCGGACAAACGGTCTTCTCCCAAACGGCTGGTAACTGTGTTTGCCAGTACCATGGTTGCCTTCTGTTTTGCGTGTCTCTGGGTGGTCTATGCGAAGAGGGAATCGCAAACTCTGCATAGTTGGACGGTCGTCAATGCCACAATTGTGTTGCTTGTCCTGCTCGCATCGGCGCCCTTGAAGACCGCACAGGCACAGGAGTTCCCGGCGCAGCCTTCCGATTGTACATTCGGCGCAGGCGGCTTTCAGGAACATCCATGCGCAATACAGGACCAGAACGCGCCAGGTATCCCTGCTCGTCTGACGAGCCTCGATGACCGGTCAACAAGTCCGGCGGATGCAGAGCACATCACGAGGAATGATCGCGATGGTGAAGGGCGTACAGCCGCTTCAGACGGCAGTGGCAACAGTGCACGGCATGCCCTTACCGCCGGACCGATGCAGCCGGAGCCGGAGAAGATGGACAGCGGCGTGGTGCGCGCCATTCGCGACTGGGGACAGATCATTGCGCCGCTGGCTCTGACCACCCTGGCAATCTCCAGCGTTGTTAACTGATTCGCGCAGCAGGAACGGGGCAATCCATGTCCAGCCGGTACGCCGCAATCCGATCAGCGTCAATCTCGGCTCCGCCGGGAATGGCCCTGGTGCGCCGTCTGGAGGGACCGTCCCCCGCCGCGCCCGCGCATTGGCGGCGTGTGTTTCCGCGGCTATGCCTTTACGCACTTCCCGCGCTTTGGGCAACACTGCTCAGATCATTGCCTCCAATCGCAAGTGTGCAGGGCGCCCGCTCCTCCGCCAACATGCATTTTTTACAGATATTCTTGTTTGCCTGGATTGCCGCAATCGAGTGCTTTCAAGCAGGCCGCTGTGAGAGAGCCAACCGGGAGCACACAGGCGCGATGGCAATTCTGAAGTCCCTGTTCGCCGCTGCCGGCGCGGCTGCGCTTCTGCTTCTTCTGCTGGGGCTCCCGTTGCCCGGAATCTCCATCTGCATGATCGATGCCGCTGTTTTCCTGGTTGCATCGCTGGCGATTGTGCTATCGTTCCATGCCGTCTTCGACGCTCAACGGCCACTCACCTGCCTCTTGCTGGCCGTCGCGCATGCGCGTGCCGGCGCCGTCTCATGGGAGCTCATGCGCAAGGAGGTATCAAGCCACCCCATCTCCGGAGCGATCCGGCTGGAAGACACCGCCCAATTGGATCATGTGGAAGAAATGCTCAGCACGGAGGACTTGTTGCATGCAATTCGACGTGAGCAGGTGGATGGCGTTCTCATCTCCGCACCCTCATCCGAGTTGTCGAAGCTCTCGCGCCAGATAGCAGCGAGCGGTGGTCTGGATACGCCCGTGCGCTTTGTTGTCGATTCCGTGGAAAGCTCGGCCCCGCACGGTCATGTTTCCAGCGCCGGCTGCCTCTACCTGTTGAATACCGGCGCCAATCCCGCTGTGACGATCAACTACACGCTCTTTAAGCGTGCGTTCGACATTGCCTTTTCCCTGGTTGTGCTGACCGCAGGCCAGCCGCTTCTATTGCTCATTGCGCTCGCGGTCAAGTTAAGCTCCAGCGGCCCGGTTTTCTTCGTTCAGAATCGTGTCGGTTGGAACGGCCGCGTATTTCGCATGGTCAAATTTCGCACCATGCACACCGCCCCGGCAACGGAGAGCGACACGCGCTGGACCCCGCCCGGCGATGCTCATCGCACCGCCGTGGGCCAATTCCTGCGCAAGTATTCTCTGGATGAGTTGCCGCAATTCCTCAATGTGCTGAAAGGCGATATGAGTGTAGTCGGCCCTCGGCCCGAGCGTCCTTTCTTCGTCAGCAGTTTCCGGCGGCAAATCGACGAGTATCACCGCAGGCACCAAATCAAAGTCGGTATTACGGGATGGGCCCAAGTGAATGGCCTGCGCGGCGACACCTGTATTCGCACCCGGCTGCTCTACGACCTTTACTATCTGCAGAATTGGGGCCTGGTCTTCGACTTGAAGATCGTTTTCGGCACAGTTCTCTGCGTCTTCAAAGGTAAGAATGCCTATTGAGCGGCTGCACAATCTTCACCGGGGCGTTGGAATCTTGTGAAACGATTCGGACAGATCATCCTCAAGAATGCCGCCGCGAACGTAATGCGCGGAGCCGCCACTGCCGTCGTTGCCCTGGCGCTGCCCCACTTTCTTACCCGCGCCCTCAGCCCGGACGCGTACAGCGCATGGTCGCTGATGATTCAGATTGCGGCGATCGCCAGTTATCTGGACTTTGGCTTGCAATCCGCCGTAGCCCGCCATGTCGCCCAACTTGCAGAATGTGGCGAAGACGCACGCCTGAATTCCCTGATGAATACGGCTGTTGCGATGCTGGCAGGCGCCGCCGGCCTGGCCCTTTTCGCGATGATCGTTCTGCTCTGGCAGGTGCCATTTCTCATGCACGGCATTCCCCCTGCGCTGGTCCATGAGTTTCGGATTGCAGCCGCTCTGCTGTCCCTCGCCACCTGCGCACAGTTGCCGCTTTCTGCTTTTACCGGCCTCCTGATCGGGCTGCATCGCAACGAGTATCCAGCCCTGGCCATCGGCGGCAGCCGCATGGTTGGAGCCGTCGCGGCCATCGCGGCCGGATACGCCACTCACTCGCTCATCGTTCTGGCGGTTTGCGTCGGCGTCGCGAATCTCATGGGCGGATGGGCCCAGATGATCGCTGCCCACCGGCTCATGAACTCGCTGCGGCTGAATCTTCTTGTCGCGGATTGGAAAACCGCGGCGGGCCTCGCTCGATATTGCGCCGGATTGACGGTGTTTTCCTTTGGCGTCTTTCTCGTCAATGGAATCGACCTGGCCGTAGTCGGTCATTTTCAGTTCGAGGCGGTGGGCTACTATTCGGTCGCCACCGCTCTCATCACTTGCTACATCGGCCTCGGCGCCGCGGTCATCAACGCGTTGATGACTCCCATGGCCGCCCTTTTTGCCCGTGGCGACCTCGAGCGTATCCGCGCAACTGTCTTGCTTGCCACGCGCTGGACAGTGGCCGCGAATGCCTTTCTAATTGCCCTCGTCTTCGTCTATGGAGAACCAATGCTGACAGTTTGGGTGGGCAGCTTCTATGCACGGCCGGCGTTTCTGATTTTCCGGGTCCTGATCGTGGCCCAGGCGATCCGCCTCGTTGGCGGCACATTCGGCGTGATGCTGGTTGCCACCGGCCAACAGCGCCACGGCACTGAAGGCGCGGCAGTGGAGGGCGTCGTGAGCCTTCTCGCCAGTCTCGCCGGCGCCGCCTGGCTGGGCCCCATCGGCGTCGCTCTCGGTACGCTCGCGGGCACCGTAACCGGCCTGCTCTGGATCTTGGCGCGCACCATGCTCCATGCCCAGGCGGTGCCACTGGCGCGTCGCGACTTCCTCATCGAGGGCGTATTGCGTCCGCTGCTTTGCTGCATACCGCTGGCCTGCTGCCTGCTTACTCCTCAGGCGAAACAGCACCAGACACTGCTGTGGATCGCTCCGCTGTTCCTGGCGGTTTCCGGCTACATTGCCCTGCGCTTCGGTAACCTGTTTTCGGGGAGCGGCAGATATCGTGATTTGGGAGATTCCGTAGCTGGAGTTACTCATCTTATGCCAGCGCGGCCGACGGGAGCAACAGCCGCTTACATCGCCAGAAAGGCCGAGCGATGATTCTGTTGCCTCAGATTTGGACGACCAAATGGTTGAACCGCTTGCAGCGGGCGCCTTGAAGGTTGCGCACCGTTTGGTTAATTCCGCAGTTGCACAGACAGGGGTCCTCCGGCCCGCCCAACTGCCCAGCCAGGCGTGCCCGTCTCTCCGGATCTGTGCGGTTGAAAAAAAACGTCGCGGTGGAGCCGGCTAGGCGATATATTGAGTCGTTGCCCAAAAGACTAGAGAGCCCCATTTGAATCCCGGTTGAAGCCTGCAAGCGAGCCTGCGCAGGCTGACGATTGGGCGCAGGTCTTACCGCCACGCGCAACAAAGGAATCGCTGGAGAGCACGGATGCTGCAATTGAATACGCCCAGAAAAATCTACGACGTCTGCATCATCGGCTCCGGTGCAGGGGGTGGAACTGCCGCCAAGGTGCTTACCGAGGGTGGGCTGAATGTGGTGATGCTGGAGGCGGGCCCGCGGCTCAATCCTGAAAAGGACTTCAAAGAGCATGTGTGGCCCTACGAGCTGGCCCATCGAGGCGCGGATGTTGGAGGCAGAGCGCGCAACGAGATGAACAATGAGTTCATGGCGCCCAACGGATTCTGGGAAATCGAAGGCGAGCCGTACACGACTGCGCCCGGTTCGACGTTTCGCTGGTTCCGGTCACGGATCGAAGGAGGCCGAACGAATCATTGGGGGCGCATCGCGCTGCGCTTTGGCCCGGCGGATTTCAGGGCCCGTTCCACCGACGGCATGGGAGACGACTGGCCAATCACGTACGCGGAGCTTGCGCCTTACTACGACAAGGTCGAATCGTATATCGGCGTCTTCGGGACGAAAGAGAATGTCCCCAATGCGCCGGACGGCGTGTTCCAGCCGCCCCCGCGGCCGCGCTGCACGGAAACCATCATCAAGAAGGCCTGCGACAGCCTGAAGATCACCTGCATTCCGTCAAGGTTGGCGATTCTGACGCAGCCATTGAACGGGCGGCCCGCGTGCCACTACTGTGCGCAATGCGGGCGCGGGTGCATCAGCGCCTCCAACTTCAGTTCCAGCCAGGTCATGATTCCCCCGGCGCAGGCGACCGGCCGGCTTACCATGATCGCCAACGCCATGGCGCGCGAGATCGTCGTCGGCAAGACCGGAAAAGCAGAAGCGGTCTCGTACATTGACAAGACGACGCGCAGTGAAAGCCAGGTGTACGCCAGAGCCTTTGTGGTGGCGGCCAGCGCCTGCGAATCGGCGCGCCTCCTGCTGAATTCGCGTTCGTCAAGCTTCTCCAACGGCCTGGCGAACTCGTCGGGGGCGGTGGGCCGCTATCTCACTGATTCCGTCGGCGCAGGCCTGGCCGGGTACTTCCCGCAGTTGGAAAAGGTTCCTCCGCACAATCACGACGGCGTGGGCGCCATGCACATGTATATGCCTTGGTGGCGGTTCGGAAAGAAGAACGCCTTCCTGCGCGGCTACCACATCGAGTTCGGTGGCGGGCGCGACATGCCCGGCGTGGGCGGCTTCGACGGCGTGTGCGCGGAGCACGAGGGATATGGCGCGGCGCTGAAGCAGAAGTGCCGCAGCTCCTACGGCAACTACATCGGGTTCGCCGGCCGCGGCGAGATGATCCCCAACGAAAAAAGCTACTGCGAGCTTGACCCGAGCGTGGTGGACAGATGGGGTATCCCGGTGCTTCGCTTCCACTGGCAGTGGGGCGAAAACGAGATAAGGATGTCCAAAGATATGCAGGAGACCTTCCACTCCATCGTCGAAGCGGCAGGAGGGACTGTCGTGGACGGCGCTCGAAGGGGTAAGCATTCTGCCGGCATCTCGACGGGCGGTGAAATTATTCACGAGCTGGGCACAGTGCGCATGGGGAATGATGCGAAGACGTCGGTTTTGAACAGCCATTGCCAGGCGCACGAAGTCAGGAATCTGTTCGTGGCCGACGCTGCTCCCTTCGTGACCAATCCTGACAAGAACCCAACACTGACCATCATGGCACTGTCGTGGAGAACCTCAGAGTATCTGCTTGACCAGGCCAGGAAAGGGGAGCTCTAAGGGGCAATCGATGACAGCAAACTTTGTATCGCGGCGCAACGTCTTGAAGTCGCTGAGCCTGGGGGTCGCGGCAGGCTCGGTATTGCGCGCCGTCCCGCTTGAGGCCGCCGCTTGGATTCACGGCGTCATCCAGGCAGAACGAGCCGATAAAGCCGGTGGCTATGCGCCGAAGTTTTTTTCTCCGCATCAATACGCGACCTTGCAGTTGCTGTGCGAGACGATCTTCCCCGCGGACGCAGACTCCGGGGGCGCTATCGAAGCCGGCGCTCCGGAATTCATCGATCTGCTGACAAGCGAGAATCAGGAATATCAGCTGAAGCTGGGCGGCGGATTGACGTGGCTGGACTCTACGTGTTCGGTCCGGTACGGCAACGTGTTTCTGCAATGCACATCACTACAACAGAAAGAAATTCTCGATCTGATCGCTTATCGCAGGAATGGGAAAAACAACAAGGCTTTGCGATACGGGGTGGAGTTCTTTTCGCTGCTGCGCGATCTTACGTCGGACGGTTTTTTTACCAGCAAGATCGGCATCGAGTATCTGGGCTACCAAGGAAATACGTTTTTGCTGGAGTTCCCCGGCTGCCCGCCCGTACCCGGCGTCTGACCGGCAGGTGTGACGGGTTGCCGTTGCGACCGCGCCGAATGTCCTGGCAATCGAAATTGAGGAGGTCCTGGCAGCAATGATCGCGTGCCTTCGCAAGTTGAGAGATTATGGAAGGCTGAAAGCCGTTTGCCTCATCGCAATCGCTGCATTGGGTCCGTTGGCGATTGCCCAAAATCCGCTCGATACGGAAGCGTCTGCGAGCACGTTCAAGGCGAACTGCGCAATTTGCCACGGCGAGGATGGCTCTGGAACGGCTCTTGGGAACCGCTTTCAGGTCAAGGATCTGCGCAGCCCGGAGGTTCAGGAAAAAACAACCGCGGAATTGGCAGAAACCATCCGTGGCGGGAAGGGCAAGATGCCCGCCTTTGCAACTCGCCTGTCCGGTGAACAGATTGAGCAGTTGATCGAGTACATTCGGAGCAAGAAGCCAAAATAGCGATGCGCGAAGGAACTGGGCATCCGAAGCTTTCGGCTATGCGAGGCTAACCTGCGGCGCACGAAGCTGGCCGCTGCGAATTCTTCTGTTCTACTTCGCCTTCCCATCTGGTTTGACTGCTGCTTGCTGCTTCACCTCGGTCAGCATTTGTTGAACCTTATCTTTTCCCTCGTAGCTCGGGTTGGCCGCCAGCAACTTCTCCCAGTCGGCGATTGCGCCCGCGGTGTCCATTTTCCCTTTCCACTTGACTAGGCCGAGGTTGAAAAGAGTATTCGGATTGTTCGGCACGTAGCTCAGTGCCTTGTTGAACTCGACGATCGCCGTATCGGCATTCCCCATGTACCAATAGGCAGTGCCCATATCGGTGCGCACAGCTGCGTCGGCAGGCTTCACTTTGAGGACGCGTCCGTAATAGTCGACGGCAGTCTGATACTGCTGCGCGTCGTAATAGACGTTACCGATGCTGGTCAGCAGATCGGAGTTATTGGGATCGGCATTCAGTTTGTCGAGCAGCGGCGCCGCCTGAGTGTCGGCCATCTCTTTCAAGCGTGCGGGATTCGGCGCTTGAGCCTCGTTAGCCGCCGTTGCCGCTGGCGCCGGGACAGTTGAGACATTTGCTGGCCCGGTTGCCGCCGGCGCTTGCATCGCGCGGATGGACCAGCCCCCCGCGATTCCTGCCATCAGGCAGATTGCCGCCAGGACGATGGCCTGCTTCACTGTCCAATGCCGCATGGGAGTTCGATTCGTGTCCGTCATTGCTCCGCGCTCCTTGCTCTCCCCTTTTGATCGCCCAGAGTCGTCAGCACGTCGGCCATCAGTTTTTGCACCTGGGCTTTGCGGTCAGGGCTCAATTGCGGGTTGGTCTTCAGCAGTCGTTGCCAGGCAGCCACCGCGCCCTTGCCGTCCTGTTTTCCCTGCAACCGGATCGTGCCCAGGTCGAACAGTGCATTGGCGTCTTTTGGGTCGTAGCTCAGCGCCTTGTTCAGTTGTGCGATCGCTCCATCGACGTCGCCGCTGTTGTAGAGACCCGTGGCCAGTTTGGTGCGAAAAGCAACGTTTTTTGGGTCGGCCTCGACTGCCTTGCCGTAATAGGCGGAGGCTTCCTTGAACTGATGCGTGGTGTAATAAATGGCTCCCACCTGCATGAGCACGGTGGTGTTGTTCGGGTCGGTCTTGAGCTTTTCCTTCAGCGGCGCTATCTGCTTGTCGGCGATCTGCTTCATTTCCTCCATGCTGGGCATCCGTTTGCCGGTCATGGAGCCGCCGTGCGGGGATCTCGGCGCGGCATTGGCGGCCTGCGGCCCCTGGTTCCCGGCCATCTGCTTCATCTGGTCCATGCTGGGCATCTGTCCCGCGGCCCTCGCGGTCGCCGGGGCGGAATTCATCCCTGCGCCGGCTGCCTGATGCGCGGGGGATACGGACGATCCCGATCCCTGCAGCAGATACCCGATCACCAGGCCCGCCGCCAGGCAAACAGCTGCCATTGCATAGACCTGCAACGGCCTCAAAGTCTCGCTTGCAGCCGGTGCCGTGTTTGGTTCGTTTGCCATGCCGTATTCTCCCCCCCGAGTCAGAATTGCCCGCGAATCAGACTCTTGAGTCTCTCAATATTGGACCGCCAACGACTATATAGGTGTGTCTTTCGCTAACCAGAAGGTCTTCTGCGCCGAAACCGTTGCAACCTTGCCTTCATGGTGAGCCCAGAATTAGTGGAGCACTTCGCGGCAGCGCGGTGTGTGACGAAGATCACGCCGCGTGATACGAATCACATTGTGTGACCATAATCACATACCGTGACCTTCCTCACTTGAGAAGATCCGCACATCAGGCAGAGGGGTCCGGAACAACTTGGCGGGATGCTACTCTGCAATTCACGAAGTGACGGTTCTCACGTATGAATTCGATACACACTGCATCGAATGGGTTTGGGGCTTTTCACCAACGGCACTGTGCCAGAACCCCCATCGACGGGCGGCCGACCCCCGCAGGTGATGCAGACCCATCCTTCGGAGAATCTCCAACCATCTTGCTCACCAATTACTTACGGGAAACAGGCAGAAAATCGCCCCACCCCGCGGCAACGGCACCAGCCGTGCACACGTTCAACCTGAAGGCTGAACTGAAACCGACACCGGTAAGGTCCGAGTCACGGTCCAGTCGAACTGCAGGAAAAGCACTAGGAGGCTCTACCAAATGAAACGCAATCTTTTAATCGCATTGATGTTCCTGGCAACGGCCGGCTTCGCGGCGGCCCAGATCCAGGCGCCGACGTCCGACGTCCTGGGAGCTCATCTTAACTACGGTCGCGGCTGCGCGGCCTGTCACGCACCGCACAGCGGCGCATTCGGCAACGGCTACACCCCGAAGGCAACCACGGTTACAACGGGTGTAAATGCCGGCATGAACATCAACGATGTACCCAATACCGGCGTCGAGGCTCTGTGGGGCCAGGATGTCAGCAACCTGCTCGGACAGACGATTATTACCGGCGGCGGCGGCTACACTGAAGTCCTGCCGACCAGCATCACTGCCGGCACGCCCGACGTTCTCGATCTGCTCACCTGCCTTAGCTGCCACGACGGCAACTATGCGACGGGCGCCATGATGCAGAACAAGGTCTATGAGACCCTGCCCGGAACTTACGGCGGCGCCAAGCCCCCGACACTGCTCGGCGACGACGGCACCGCGGTTGGAAACTACCTTAACGATCACCCGGTAGGTCTCAATGCCACCATCGGATGCGGCGGCCAATATAACTGGGATTGCACGGTCAGCGCCACCGGCTCGATTCTGATGAATGGTCCCAATTCCAGCGCGTTCCTCACCAACTACGGTTTCTTTGTCAGCCCGGTCGCTTACAACAATAAGCCCACGGTGATGTGCACCACCTGCCACAACCAGCACCTGATGAACGTGGTCAAGGTGACCAACGGCGTCACGGTTTCCCCGACCGCCGGCAAGGGCACTGGATTGCCCAGCGGCTATTACGCGACCATGTTCTTCATTCGCGCTCCCTACAACCCGGCTACCACCGCCACCGGCAGCAACCAGACAGCACAGTTCTGCCGCCAGTGCCATGGTGGCGAGGCCAACGAGTCGAATGGCTCTTACACCATTCCGACCACATTCTAATCCGCTTGTATCAATGGGGGAGGGGACGACAACGCCCCTCCCCATCTTTTTTTGAATCAGGATGTCACTCATGAAATTACATTTCCCCATCTGCACTTTCTTTCTATGTGCCTTCGCGGCAGCCGGGGCACAGGTTGCCTCCCACGCGCCCACGGTGTTCAAGCAGCCCGCTCCATCGCCCGCGGCCGGGGCACTGGCGCCGTCCGGCAAGCCGGTAGCGCGAGTCAACGGGGCGGTGCTCACAGAGGCTGACCTGGTGCGTGAGGAATACTCGATTTTCCCCTACGCCCGCCAGCACAACGGCCTTCCCAAAGACATGGAGCCGCAGATCCGCGCCGGCGCGCTCAACATGATCATCTTCGAAGAACTGGTTTACCAGGAGGCTTTGCGGCGGAAGATGGGTATTCCGGCTGCGAAGATGCAGCATGCCGAGGCTGACTTCCGCAAGCAGTTCGCCACGCCCGACGAATTCAATGCCATGTTGCAGACCGAGTTTCATGGATCGCAACCATTGCTTGAGCAAAAGATCCGCCGCTCTCTACTCATTGAAGCGCTTCTGAAGGCTGAAGTCGATGACAAGAGTAAGGTCACCCCCGTCGAGCTCAGGGCCTTCTACGATAAGAACCCGGTACGCTTCCAGCATCCCGAATCGTTTACCTTCCAGACCATCTCCATCCTTCCTCCCGACAAGGCCACCGCCGACCAGCTGGCGGAGGGGCGAAAGCGGGCTGCGGACGCGTTCACCCAGGCGAAGGCTACAAAAACGGCTGAAGAATTCGGCATGTTGGCCGAGAAGATCTCCGACGACGATTTCCGCGTGATGATGGGGCAGCACAAGCCCATGCCTGTCGATCAGATAGCGCCCCCGGTGCTGAAGGCGGTGCGCGCCATGAAGCCGGGCGACGTAAGCGATCTGATTCAGTTGGAGCAGGCATACACCATCATGCGCCTCGGCGAGCACACACCGGCGGGCGAAGCCAGGTTTGAGGACGTTAAAGCGCAACTTCAGAAGGAGCTCGAACAAAGCAAGACCAATCAGATTCGTGCCGCGCTGGACAAGAAGCTGCGGCAGAACGCAAAGATCGAGGAGCTGTAAGAAGCCGGGAAAGAGCCTGCATCCGGAACCTGGGCCGCAAGGCGCAACTGGGCTCGAGGCAACGAATGCAGATGTGAAGCGATACCTTGAAGTCGAATTGGATTCCTGGCTGCATGCCTGGGCTCTGAGAAGTTGAGGCGGTCATAGAGTGAGGGGGTCTTGGCGAGTTGCGTGGTTGGTGCAGGCAGGGCTTCTGCTGTCTGCAGGCCCTGTTGCCGCCCAAGTCAAGATCGGCGATTTCAGCAACAATCTCAATGGCACCGTCTCCACCGGGTATACCGCCGATTACGGGAATCTGACCAGTTCCGACCATAACTGGGCGATTGGAGGCCTGGCCAATTTGTCCGGCTCTTTCTACAGCCCAAATTTTCTATCCTACAATGCCTCAATCTATCTGAATCAATCGCGGGCGAACTCCGACTTTCAATCCATCTCCAGTGCCAGCGGGGTCAACGCTTCCGCCACCATCTTCGGCGGCAGCCCCTATCCCGGCTCCATCAGCTTTTCCAAGGCTTACAACAGCGAAGGAGACTACGCCATTCCGGGCCTCGCCAACTACGTGACCCATGGCAACAGCACCGCGTTTGGCATCAATTGGAGCGAGAACGTCGCCGATCTGCCCAGTTTGTCCGCGGCCTTCCAGGTGGGCAACAGCTCGTATTCGGTATATGGCGCCGACGACGGGGGCGCGAATGCATTTCATTCTTTGAACCTTCATTCGGCGTACAGTCTGGCCGGCTTCCACATGGGCGCCTACTATTCCCTGGGGGGCTCACACGCACTGGTTCCGGAGGTGGTGGACGGCGTGCAGGATACGGAATCGCACTCCACCAACGACGGCTATGGGTTCAATGTCACGCACCGGCTGCCGATGAGCGGAAACCTCTCGGCCGGGATCAACCGATCCACTTGGAATACCAATTACCTGGATCTCGATTCCAACGGAACCATTGACATCTATAGCGCCGTTGCCTCCGTCCATCCGCTCACCCAGGTCTCGGTCACCGGAAGCGCGACTTACTCCGATAACCTGTCCGGCCAACTCTATCAGTCGGTACTGGCGGGAGGCGGTGAAGTTCCCGGAGGTGACCTGAATCAGCCGTCAGACTCTCTGGACCTGGTGGGCACCGTCGGCTACGCGCCCTCCGCGAATATTCTGACCACGGCCTACATCGAGCGCCGCACTCAACTGTTCCTGGGAGACGATTATGGAGAAACCACCTTCGGTGGCAGTGCCGTCTATTCCCACGAGCTGCTGGGCGGCAATTTCAACGCCTCTGTGGACGCAGCCGGCAACCAGGCAGACAAGACAGGCTCGGATTCTTTGACCTTTTCCACCAGCGAGAATTTCTCAAGACTCATAGCGGGTTGGAATGTGACCGGTTCCTTCGGCTATGCGCAAAATGTTGAGACTTTGCTCGTGACCTACCTGAACTCGAACTATCACTACCAGGGAACCCTCAGGCGGCGCTGGGGAAAGTTCAATGTGAGCGGCGGCGGGGGAGCTTCCCGCACCGGGCTCACTTCCGAGCCGGGCACTGTGAGCAGCAACCAGAGTTACAGCGCGAGCGCGGGCTACACCCCATTCCTCACGGCCACGGGCAGCTACTCCAAGGCAAGCGGACAGGCATTGGCGACGGGGGCGGGCCTGGTGCCGGTGCAACTGCCCAACCTTCCCCCAGGCCTGATAACGCTTTACGGCGGAGACAGTTACTCCTTTGCGCTTTCCAGCAATCCCATCCGGGGCCTGCTCCTCACGGTCGACTACGCCAAGTCAAATAGCAATACGAGCAATTCCGGGGTCACATCCATGAATCTGAACGATGAGTTCAATGCGCTCATCCAATACCAGGTCCGGAAGCTGACTTTCAACAGCGGTTGCTCCCGGCTGGCACAGGGTTTTAGCGGGTCCGGCTCGCCCCCTGAAGTTATATCATCGTTCTATATCGGGGTATCGCGTTGGTTCAACTTCTTCTAACAGCGGAGCTGCGGAAATGCCTGAGCGCAGCGTTGATCCTGGCTGGCGTCGCGCTGCTGCCGGTTCCGCTGTGGGCATCTCCAAAATCGAAAACCCAGCCGGCCGTGCCGGAGCAATGGGAGATGTCGCTGGAAGGTGGGCGCAAGCTCACCTGGGAGCATAGTTTCAGATCCGAATCCGAAGTCAAGCCCAATCGCGGCTTCTGGAACAAGCTGGTGGACGTAATCGCCGGCGAACCGGATTACCACTCGCTGGTGCGTCCCTACAGCATTGCCGCCGATTCGCACGGAAGGATCATCGTCACCGATCCGGGCGCGGCGGGCGTGCACATCTTCGATTTCGCGCAGCATAAATACAAGTTCATCCAGCGCCAGGGAAAATCGAAGGACGACATGCTGGCGCCGCAATGCATCGCGGTCGACGCCCAGGACAACATTTATGTAACCGATTCGAATGCGGGCGTGATCTTTGTCTTTGAGCCGAGCGGAAAGTTTCTCCATGCCATCGGCAGCCTCAAGGGCGGCGAAGGATATTTCAAGCGGCCCACCGGAATTGCCGTGGACTCGCCGGCACAGCGGATTTACGTGACCGACACGCTGCGTGACGAAGTGTTTGTCCTCGACTTGCAGGGAAACGTGCTGCAGACCATCGGTAAGACAGGCGACGGCGACGGCGAATTCAATCTCCCCACCGAGTTGCGCCTCGATGGACCCAACCTGATGGTGGTCGATGCCATGAACTTCCGGGTGCAGGTGTTTGACCGCTCCGGAGCCTTCCAGTATTCCGTTGGAAAGATCGGCGACAGCCCTGGCGCCACCTTCCGGCCCAAGGGGCTCGGCGTCGACTCGGAAGGCGATCTCTATCTTGTCGATGGTTTGTTGGGCATGGTGCAGGTCTTCAACCGCCAGGGACAGCTGCTCTACTACTTCGGCTCCTCCGGTACGCATGCGGGAGAATTTCAGTTGCCGGCAGGATTGACCATCGACCAGAGCGACCAGGTTTTTGTGGTCGACTCGTTCAATCGGCGCGTCCAGGTATTCCAATACGCCGGCTTGAAAAAACCAGCCCTGGGGGGAACCAAGTGAGGCGCGGAATCCTCCTTGCCGGGTTGGCGATTCTCCTCACCGGGATTGCGCTGCATGCGCAAATCACCAGCGATGTGCTGGGCATGCACAGCCTGGGGCCGGGGAGCAAATCGCCTCTGAACGGCGCCCGGCCGGACGCTTGCGCCTACTGCCACGCGCCGCACTCCGGATTGAACATCGGTCTCTGGAACCAGAAGCTCACCACGCAGAGCTACACGGCCTATACCAGCGATACCGAAGCCAACCGCGGCAGACAGCCAAAATTAGGCTACTCCACCAATCAATGCTTGAGCTGCCATGACGGCACCGTGGCGATCGGGAATACCGTGGCCTACGGCCAGGTCACGATGCGCGGATCGATGTTAGCGACGGACGTCTTCGGCAGCAACATGCAGCCGTCGCACCCGTTCAGCATGGTCACGCCACTGAAGGATAATGTCGACCTGGCCGCTTCTTTGGCGGGGAGCCAAAAGACCGCCGACCCCACGGGAGCGGTGAAGCTGATCGCGGGAAATGTGGAGTGCATTTCGTGCCACAATCCGCATGTGCAGGCCAGGGACCTGGTGAGCCAGAATTTTCTGGTCAAGGACAGCTCCAGCGGACAGTTGTGTCTGGCCTGCCACGATCCCACGCGGCAAATGAGCGCGCAGGTGAACCCGCTGGCCAATTGGTCCACCGGCGCGCACGCACTGTCCACTGACAAAATCTCGCCCCAGGCCCTTCTGGGGAGTTACGCCACGGTGGCCGCCGCTGCCTGCATCTCCTGCCATGCGCCGCACAACGCTACCGGGGTGTCGCGGTTGCTGCGCGGGCAGAACGAGCTGGATTGCATTGCCTGCCACAACGGCTCCAACGTCTCTCCCATGCCGCCATACGCCAACGTATTTCTGGAGTATGCCACGCCCAAGGTCGGGCATCCATTTCCCAACTCGAACAGTCCGCACGATGCCGCCGAGAGCACGCTTCTCAACAACAACCGTCACGCGACGTGCGTGGACTGCCACAACGCGCATGGATCCGAACAGGTGGGGACATTCCCGCCTCCACCGCTGATCCGCATATCGCAGATGAACATCGCGGGCATCAGCGCCAGCGACGGAATCACCGTGCTTGCGCCTGCCATCAATCAGTTTGAGAACTGCCTGCGCTGCCACGGCGCCAGTGCCGGCAAACAGGTGAAGCCAATCTATGGATACTTCCCGGCGCGGGCGGTATCGGCCGGCGATCCGCTGAACCTGGTCCCCCAATTTGCCATCACGGCCACGTCCAGCCATCCCGTGATGCATGCCAGCACCAGTTCTCTACCGCAACCCAGCCTGCTGACCAACATGTTGAACCTGGACGGCGTTACCCAGGGCCGCGCCATGGGCACCCAGATTTTCTGCACCGATTGCCACAACAGCGACGACAACCGCGAATTCGGAGGTGCCGGCGCGAATGGCCCCCATGGCTCAAGGTGGACACACATTTTGGAGCGCCGCTATGAATTCAGCCAGACGGTCTTCCCGGGCGGGACGATCACCAATCTCTTTCCCAACCCCGACCTGACTGTGAACGGCCCCTACGGCCTGTGCGGCAAGTGCCACGATCTGCCCAACCAGATCGCGAAGAACACCAGTTGGAGCCAGCACGGCAGCCACATCAACGCCGGCTTCACCTGTTCCACCTGCCACACCGCCCACGGCATGGGCGCCACCAGCGGGATCATCAGCGGCGAGCGGCTGGTCAACTTCGACCAGAACGTCGTCGCACAGAACGGCGCCAATCCCATCTCCTACAATCGCGCCGCCAACAGTTGCGTTTTGGTCTGTCACCAGGCCGCGCACAATCCCGGCGGCACGGTCACCATGGCCGTCTTGCCTCGTGGCCCTGGCGTAAGGAAGTAAGCGTTGCCCGGCATTTGAGACCGCCGGCCGCGCGTTCCCCCGTCTTCGATCTTGGCGCCGGCATCTTTCTCAGGCCTGCTAGCCCTCATCCTCGCTATGCGCCAGCCCAAATTTCTTCAGCTTGTAGCGCAAAGCGTCGCGGCTGATGTCGAGCAATTTGGCCGCGTTGGTCTGGTTGCCGTTCGCCTGGCTCATGGCCAATTCAACCATCGAGTGCTCCACCTCTTCCAGCGACGTTCCGCCCTCCGGAATGTAGAGCCGCGGGAGGGTTCGTCCATTGGGCAGCGTACGGCCGCCGCCGGCCGGCGACGTTCGCTCGAACAGCGTACGTCCGCCGGATTCGCCCACTGAAAACGGCAGATACTCCGGACGCAGGAAGGACTCGTCTTCCAGGATTATTCCGCGCTCGATGGTGTTCTTCAACTCGCGCACATTGCCCGGCCAATTATGGCTGAGAATCAGGGAACGCGTGTCATCGGTGATGCCGCAAATCGATTTCTTGAACCGTCGATTGTAGCGACCGATAAAAAAGTCCACCAGGGGCAGAATGTCTTCTTTGCGATCGCGCAAGGGGGGGATGAAGATGGCAATGATAGCCAGCCGGTAATAGAGATCCGGACGGAACTGGCCCTCGCGCACCGCCTTCTCCAGATCGCGATTGGAAGCGGCGATCACCCGCACATCCACCTGCATGTCGCGGAGGCCGCCGACGCGGCGGACCACCTGATCTTCGAGGACGCGCAACAGTTTGGCTTGCAGCAGCGGAGTAAGCTCGCCGATCTCGTCCAGAAACAGTGTCCCGCCATCGGCAGCCTCGAACAGGCCCTTCTTCATCTGCTTGGCGTCGGTGAATGCGCCCTTTTCGTGCCCGAAGAGCTCCGCTTCCATCAGCGTCTCCGGAATAGCGGAGCAGTTGATGGCTACGAACGGCTTTTCGCGGCGCGAGCTTTCGTAGTGGATGGCTTTCGCAATGAGGTCCTTTCCAGTTCCGCTTTCGCCCTGAATCAAGATGGTGGTAGCCTCGGAGGCCGCAACCTTCTTGACGAAGTTCATTAGTTCAGTCATCTTCGGCGATACGCTCACCACGCTGTCATAACCGACCCCACGCCGCACCTCGCCGCGCAGCGCCTGCACTTCGCTGCGCAGACTGGTCGCTTCCAACGCGTTCTTGATGGCAACGTGCAACTCATCGAAATCGATCGGCTTGCCCACAAAGTCGTAAGCCCCGAGCTTGAGCGCGGCCTTCACATCGTCGAGCTGGGGATCGGCGGTGATCATGATAACGGCGCGTGCGTCCCCATTTTTCTTCAGCTGATCGAGCACTTCGATGCCGCTCAAATCGGGCATGCGCACGTCGAGAAGCACCAGGTCGGGCGACTCCTGCTGCGCCAGCCTCAATCCCGGTTCGCCGGCATCGGCCTCGACGACCAGGTAGCCCCACTCTTCGCACTTCTGGCGAAGGGACCAGCGCACCAGGCGCTCGTCGTCCACGATCATGATTTTCTCGGCAGGCATCGGTTTTTTTAATGTACTACGCGATGCAAGCGGCTGGCTTGGCGGGGGTTGCCAGCTCTCGGCCTGAAGGTTGAGAGATCTGATGACCGATGTGGGATCTTGATCTATATCTTGCGTATTTTCAAATCGTTATGCGCGATTTTCTGATGCAGGCAGCGCGCTGGATGATGCCCCCGCCGACGCCGGTTCCGCTGTGACTCTGAACCCGGCCCAAAGCAGTTGCAGCGTCCCGCTAGGAAGCTTCTTTCTGCGCGGCGGCCACGGTGAAGGGAATCAGCACCTCGAAGGTGCTGCCCTTGCCCACCACGCTGGTCACGTGGATGCGGCCGTGATGTTCCTCCACGATGCGCCGCGCCAGCGACAGGCCCAGACCCGTGCCATTGCCCCGGGTGGTGTAGAAGGGGCGAAAGATCTGCGCCAACTGTTGCTCGGGAATGCCCTTGCCCGTATCGCTGACACAGACTCTGGCGAAATCGTTTTGCGAATCGATCTCCACCCGCACCGTGCCCGCGCTCTCCATGGCCTGCACCGCGTTGAGCAGAAGGTTGAGCAGCACCTGGTGAATCTGATCGCTGTCGTGCTCCACCTCAGGCAGATCCGGCGCCTGCTGGAGTTCAATCTTGATGGGCTGGCTCAGCACTTGCTGGCGCGCCAGCATCACGGCGTGTTCCACCGTCGTGTTCAGGTTGCTCCGCATCATCATGGGAGGATGCGGCCGCGCGGTTTCCAGCAGATCGGTCAGGATGCGGTTGATCTGGTTGATCTCCAGGCGGACATCCTTCACCATGCCTCGCGCCGGACTGGTGGCCGGCAGGTCGCGGCCGATGATTTCGATGACGCCGGCAATTCCGGCGAGAGGATTGCGAATCTCGTGGGCCAGGCCGGTGGCCAATTCACCCAGCGTCGCCAGGTGTTCGGCGCGAGACATTTGTGTGCGATGCATGGTCTCAATTTCCATTCGGCTCTCCCGCAATTGCTGCATCATGTGATTGAAGTTGCGGCCCAGATCTCCAATTTCGTCGTTACGCCGGGAGAAACTGACCGCAACATCGAGGTTGCCTTCGCTGATCAACGCGACTTTTTCCTGCAATTCGACCATGGGGCCCTGAATCAAATAGGCCACAGCACCGATGGACACCCCACAGATGATGACCGCTCCATCGACCGCGAGCATCAGCACAAGATGGCGTTCCGGACCCTGAATTGTGACGGTCGCCACGGTGAAGAGCAGCAGGCCCACCACGAGTACAAAGACGATGGGCAAGAGCGCTTTGATCTGCCAATTGACGCGGACCTTTTCCACTTTGCAAACCTCCGCCGGCTGGAGCGCAAGAACCGGCTACTGAAACAAGCTCAGAAGGAGCATACAACACCCCCTGGTCGCCAAAGGGCAGGCAATGGATGGGCACGAGTGGAGTCCTGGCCACCGAAAGAACTGCAGCGAATCGAGAACGGCGCTGTGCGCTTGTTGGAATCGCGCATCTCAGACGTATCTTCCGTTCGTTCCCCAACCTTGACATGCAAGTTGCGCTCCAGACGGGTGGGAAACCGTAAAATTCAGATAGGAATACACTTGGTGCGCGAGCCGCAAGACTGGTAATCCCTCCGTCTGGGCTAAATCACGCAGCGCAACCCTGTTTCCCGGGGATTTCACTCATTCCGGGAACCGGCCGGTGCAAGCCGGCGGCCGGGGTGATGGACGCGGCGCTGGCGAATCGATTGGCGGTTGCCGGGGGCGGGGGACGCGGATTGGAACCCTTCCAGGTCAGAGAGTATCCTTCAGGAAATGCGCCACGACCCTTTTGGGGCTTTTCGCCATGCAGGCTGTGGCAGAAGGCCTAAGGTGTGATCCAAATCACCGTCGCGAGTGTCGGCAACAATATCTAATATCCTTGAGAACTTGTTCTTGCTCAGTTGCTTGGGATTGTGTTGCACCGCCCACGGGTTCTCTGGTGTTACGGCAACGAAAGTGCAACACACTTCCTCCGGAGTTCGCATGAAGCTGGTTCCCCATCGCGCCTGGTTTGCCGAGCCGGTTGCTCCGCTGAGCGGCCACAAGGTTGTCCAATACCTTTGGATTTGCTTCGCCTTGTTCGCCTTGTTCGCCACCCGCGCCGGCGCCGCGGTTCATCCCGTACCACTGGATCCAAAAGTCGACGCCGCCAAGTGCCTTGAGTGTCACGAAGACAAATCGAAGGGCAAGTCGGTGCACTCCGCCATAGCCATGGGCTGTTTAAGCTGCCATGAGGTCCGCGTCAGTAAAGACATCACCCGCGTCAAGCTGATCACCGCCACGCCGTATGGGCTATGCCTGACCTGTCATGCAGACAAGAAAGCGGCCGACATCAAGGGGACGGTGCACCCCCCCGCGGTTCGCGACTGCCTCACCTGCCACGACCCGCACGTCAGCGACAACAAGAATCAGCTCCTGAAGCCAGAGTCGGGCGGGGAAAAGGAAAACCTCTGCCTCACCTGCCACAAGACCGGATTGAATGTGCCTGAGAAAGGCAGCCGCCATGCCGCACTCGACCTGGGTTGCGACACCTGCCACATCACCCACAAGACGGGCGCCGACCCGACGATGGAGAACCGGTTCCATCTCACCAAGTCCGCGCCGGCGCTCTGCCTGGATTGCCACGATGCAAAGGATGCAGACCTGCAGAAGGCTCATCAGAACCAGCCCTTTGCCGCGGCCAACTGCTTGGAGTGCCACGATCCGCATCAGTCGGCGTCTCCCAAGCTGATGGCGAAGTTCATGCATCCGCCCTTCGAGGCGAAGAGCTGCGACACCTGCCACGCGCCCATGAAAGACGGCAAAGTGGTGCTGACCCAGGCCGACGCCAAGTCGATTTGCGTCACCTGCCATGACGACACGGCCAAGCTGATCGACTCGGCCAAAGTGCCGCATCCCGGCGCCGCCGGCGATTGCACCGATTGCCACAGCCCGCACGCCAGCAACCAGCCCGGCTTGCCCAAGACCGACGCGGTCAGCATCTGCCTGGGATGTCACAGCGATATCGGCGATTTGGCCAAGAAGCCGGTGCACCATCAGCCCGCCTTCGCGCAGGGCTGCGCCACCTGCCACACGCCCCACGGAGGCGATCTGGATCATCTGCTGAGGGCCAAGGGCAATGCGCTCTGTCTCGAGTGCCACGGTCCGGATTCGCGTCCGCAACTGGATGCGGCCGATCATCTGCTCACCATCTTCAACGGCGCGGTCAAGCTGCCGGAAGACTACTACAGCAAGAACCAGGTCCCGATCCTGCCCTTGCGCTATGGCCTGGGACACCCGGTCGACGGCCATCCCGTCTCCGACGTGATGGATCCAACCAATCTCAACAAGGTCAAGACGCCGCTCAGCTGTCTCTCCTGCCATCAGCCGCATGCGTCGGCGCAAGCCGGTCTGCTGGTAAAGGATCAGGCCAACAACATGGCGTTCTGCGACAACTGCCACAAGAACAGAATCAATATGAAAGAGACCACTCCGCCTTCGAACTAAATGGAGACCAAGATGTTTCGCTTCCTCTTCAATCCGATGCGCACCCGCAAGGCGCTTGCTATGCTGCTGCTGCTTGCGCTGGCCCTGGCCTCTCCATTCTTCGCCCGCGCTGACAAGAAAAAGAAAAAGGATGACGCCGCCCCCGCGCCGGAAGTCGGCCCGCGCAAGTTTCCTTTCGACCCCACCAAGCTGGTGTGGCCAAGCCCGCCCAACGTCGGACGCGTGCACTGGCTGGACTACTTTGCCGGTGCGAAGATCGATTACACTCCGGCAGCCACCGCCAAGCCCAAGGCAACCTGGATGGACCGCCTTGCGGGCGGCCAGTCGCAGGGAGAAAAATTCAATCCCAAGACCTTTCCTTTCCAACTGATCGGTCCCTACGGCGTCGCGGTCGATTCCAAGGGACTGGTGTACGTGGCCGATCAAAAAGTCGGCGGCGTCTTCATCTTCAACACCGAGACCCACGACACCCAGATGATCCGCAACGGCTTCGAAGCCCACTTCGGCTGGATCAACGGCCTCGCCATCGATGACGACGACCGGCTTTTTGTCTCCGACGGAAAAATGCACCGCGTCCTCATCTTCAATACCAAGCATGAGGTGGAAGGCCAGATCACCGAGGGACTGGTAGATCCGGTCGGCATCGCCATCGATACGACCAACCGATTTCTCTATGTGGTGGACACCCAGCAGGACCAGGTGATTGTCTATGACGCGGACACTCTCAAGCAGCTGCGGCGCATCGGAACCGGCGGGAAAAACCATTTCCTCACGTCGCCCGGCGACTTTGGCGCGCCCCAGGGCGTGGCGCTGGATAGCGACGGCAATGTGTATGTGACCGACACCCTCAACAACCGGGTGGAGATCTTCGATGCCGACGGAGTCTTCATCAGCATGTTCGGCAAGCACGGCGATGGTCCTGGAACCTTCGCCCGTCCCAAGGGCATTGCCGTCGATTCCGATGGGCATATCTGGGTGTGCGACGCGATGGAAGACAGGCTCCAGGTCTTCAATCGCGATGGTCAGTTGCTGACCTATATCGGCACGGGTCACGGAGACTTGCCTGGTCAGTTCAAGGCGCTGGTCGGAGTCGCGATCGACAAAAAAAACAGGGTCTTCACCACCGAGCAATACCCGGGACGCATGCAGATGTTCCGCTATGTCACCGACGCGGAAGCGGCGGCCGAAAAAGCCAAACATGACGAGGAGTTGCAGAAAGCTGCCGATCAGCGGCAGAAAGCCGGGGCTGCGTCGAAGCCCGCGGATGCAGCTCCGCAGAAACCCCCGGCTGCTCCTGCTACAACGCCCGCGTCCACCCCGGTGGACACCACGCAGCCCAAAACGCAAGGCCGGTAGCGCCGCTACTCTCTCAGTCCTTGCGCCGGCCCGCACGCCTGCGCCCGTGCAGGCGCTGTTGCCGGCAAGGGCCGCCGTACCCTGTGTGTCACGGGGCTGGTTGTTCCTCTACGAGCTTGAAACGCTTCCTGTCGGTTTCATCCTGGCGCGAGGCCTGCTGCAAGTCGGAGAGACGCTTCACAAGCGCCTGGATTTCGTCGCGCTGCCCAGCTTCGCCGGAGTGCCGCAACGCGACGATCAGGTGATAAATGGCAACCCTGTCGGACGGGGAGTACTTGAGCGCAAGCCGGCATTGTTCAATCGCCAGGCTGTACTGGCCGGTACGATTGTAGATGCTGGCGAGAATATCCCTCGCCTCGACAAAATCGGGCTTTAGTTTTACCGCCTGCAGAGCCGCTTGAACCGCCTCATCCGATGCCTTGCCGTCCGCGTCTGTTCCTTCGCTCGTGAGCAGCTTGGCGAGAAGGCCGAGCAGGAGCGGGTTTTCCGGATGGGCCTTGATCTGCGAACGCAACTCCAACAGCGCGGTCTCCGGCGATGTCTTCTCTGCCAGATTCTTTTGCAGCTTTGCGATGTCTGAGGCGTACGAGCTGAGACTTTGACTTGAGTCCAGCCGCTCGGCTGTCTTGAAATCGGCTTCCGCGTTGTCGTAGCTCGCCAGCTGCGCATAGAGCAAGCCCCGCGAGATATAGAGTCCAGGGTCATCGGAGACGCGCTTCAGGCCCGCATCGATCATGTCGATTCCGACCTGGAAGGACTCGTGATCCAGGCAGATCGATGCAAACGCAATGTAGTAGCCGGCATTCGCGGGGTTCAGCACGATTGCCTGCCGAAGAAGAGACACGGCCTTCGGTGTGTTGCCCGTGGCCTCATACGCTTCCGATGCAAGACTTAGGAGATCCGCATCCGACGGTTCGGAATCCAATAACGGCTCGAGCAACTTCAGGGCCTGCTCATCCTGCTTGGTCTCGATCAACAGCACCGCGAGATCGTATTCCACATACGTGCTCTGCGGGAGGAGTGCGGCAAGCTTCTCAAAGACAGGGATTGCTTTCTCCGGCTGCTTGGTTTGAACCAGACAATAACCGTACGCTTCCAGCGACTGGGGATGAGTTCCCATCACTTCGCCGCTGAGAAGGAAGTGATCGATCGCGGCCGCGCAGTCTCCTTGCGTTGCCTCCAGAGTGGCGAGCATCTCGTGAGCGGTCTCATCCTTCGGTGCGGCTTTCAATATCTTTTCCAGAATTGGAATGGCACGCTTGTCCTGGGACTGGTAGAGAAGTTGCACAGCGCCTTTCAGCGCAGCAGGATAGTCAGGAGACAGACTCAGCGCCTTTTCAAATGCATTCAGCGCATCATCGTTGCTGCCTTTGATGGAAAGAACGATGCCTTCCAATGTCCAAAGTTGAAAGCTGACGGGTGTCTCGCGCAGCGCGGACCGTGTAAGCTGCAGTGCCTGGTCGTACTGCTGAGAACGAATCAGCGACTCGATCGACGCGATGGATACTTTGGCCTGCTGCCCGCGAGCCGCAAGAGCTGCACCCAAAGCAAAGAGTACGATCCATCTGTTGCGGCACATGAATATTCCTGTTCTCACGCGTTGCCGCCCGCCAACGGGCCTGGAGCACGCCCGCCGCGCCTGCGATGCGCAACCATCAATTAACGTGCCCAGCCAGCGTTGGGCGTGACGCCATGCCCTTCCCGAATGGTAATGAGTTGATCGCATTTGACGTTGGGGTATTTTTCAATCGCTCCGCTCGGCCATCGAATTTCCACATCCGCCGATGTTGCCTGACCGAGACCGAAATGAAGGCGCGAGTCGTTACAAGAATAGTAACTGGACTGACTCAAGACCTCCTGCGCCTGGACCCGGCCGGAGTACTTGGCCAACACGCGTGCGCCAATTGCGCTTCGATTCGATTTTGTGCCCACGAGCTTCACCTTCAGCCAGTGGTGTGTTCCCTTCAGATCGTTTCGCAAGAGGGAAGGAGGCTCATTCATGTTCAGGATAAGGATGTCGAGGTCGCCGTCGTTGTCGAAATCGCCGAATGCGCAACCGCGGCTTGAGTGCGGCGTATTTACGCCGGGTCCGGCGTTGGCAATCTCCTCAAAGGTGCCGTTGCCGAGATTCCGGAACAGAATGCGCGGAGACTTGTCCAGACTCAGCGGAACGTATTTCTCCATTCCGGGATAGACGCTGCCGGTCACAAAGAAAATATCGGGCCAGCCATCGTTGTCGAGATCGAATATTCCGCTTCCCCAGCTGGCGAAGCGGGTCTCGACGCCAAGCTTTGCCTGCAGAGTCATGTCGTCGAAGTTGCCCGTGCCGTCGTTGCGGTAGAGCACATCGGTGTCCTCGGCAAAATGGGTCTTGAAGAGGTCCAGATGGCCGTCCAGATTGTAGTCGCCTACACCCACTCCCATGCCTGCCTCTTCTCCGCCATCGTTGTTCAGGGCGACTCCGCGGGCGACGCCTTCTTCCTTGAAGGTGCCGTCGTGCTGGTTCATGAACAGCAGGCTGGGGGTAGAGTCGCAGGCGATGTAGATGTCGGGCCAGCCGTCTTCATCGAAGTCCGCGGTCACCACGGTCATTCCATAGCTGGGCCAGGGCTTGGCAATGCCGGCCGCGACGCTTACATCGGTAAAGGTTCCATCGCCGTTGTTTCTGTAAAGGGAATGCTGGCCGAAGGGCATGCCTCTTGGGCCGCATTCGACAGGAATGCCTTTCCAGTTGCAGTTGACGCCCGATCCCGGCCGGGGAACTTTCTCGAAATCGAAGTCCAGGTAATTGGCGACAAACAGGTCCAGATGACCGTCGCGGTTGTAATCGAAAAAGGAACATCCCGAGCCCCACCGGGAGCGGGGATCTGCAAGGCCAGCCTCTTTGGTTACGTCTTTGAAAGTCCCGTTTCCCAGGTTGCGGTAAAGCTTGTTCTGCCCGAAGTAAGTGCAGAACAGATCCTCGAAGCCGTCGTTGTTGTAATCGCCGATGCACACCGCGTTGGCCCAGCCAACCGCCTGCAGCCCTGCCTGCTTTGTGACGTCGGTAAAGGTCCCGTCGCGGTTGTTCTTGTAGAGCCGGTTGGAGGCGCCGGGCGGGGCGCCGCCCAGCCGTGTGCCGCTGAGAAGGAAGATATCGATCCATCCGTCGTTGTCGTAGTCAAAGAACGCGCAGCCGCATCCATTTGCCTCGAGAATGTACACGTCGTTCTCTTGAGCGCCGTAGATCACCGGCGCCGTGAGGCCTGCCGATGCCGCGACATCGGTAAAGGACGCTTCAAAAGGAAGGCCCGATTCGGTGGGTTTCTTCTGGGGGGCGGCGATGCGCCCGCCCATGCCGCCTTGCTGCTGAGCGGCGCAAGGCCGCGAAGCGGCTCCGGCCAGAGCTGCCAGGGAAAAATGAAGGAAGCCGCGCCGTCCGGTTTGCATTGCCCCGATCCATACCTCGTCAACAAAAGTCTGTTCAGGCTGCGACGAATTCGCCCTCGATTGACAGGAAAAGCCGAGGCCCATCCAGGCCACAAGACAGGTCAGGCCTTGGGCGCTTGCCTCCAGGCGCTGGAGGAACGGCTTTCAAGAGACGTTTACCGCATGTGTCCCTCAGATTGTGGTCAATACAGCCGAAGTTCGTCAAGAGGACTGTCCGCGGAGATTGGCGGGCTGACTCGAGGCCTTGGCTGCAAATCGACGCCAGGCCGATGAGCGTATCCAGGACGACCCTGATTCGGGGATGGTGTCTGTATCAGAAGCTTCTCCGGATGAGGCGAGGTCCAGCCTTCCGGGATCACCTTGAACCGGCAGAGAAGACTCCACGGAGGGTTGGGGCTGGATCCGCCCGCTCTGAGCGGCGGTTGAGGCGCCACCTCGGGTTGTCCATGGCGCCTCCATGGCAACGGGAAGACGATTCTATCCGGTGGTTCGCAGAAGTGCAGGAATTCAAGGACGGATACGGTTTTATGGAAACGTTTTCCCAACCGGACCCGTGCGGGACAGGGGTCCGCGGACTTTCCCAGGCCTGTCGCCTGGTGCGTCCGGCCGCTGCCAAGGCTCTGCTAGTCCGGGCGGTAGCCTGTCGCAGTTCTTGGAATTCAAACTGTTTGTATTGAGCATGTTATGGCGAGGTTACGGCGCGTATGCAAAGATGTTATTTAGCGAATAAATAGCGAATATTTAGCCTCGTTACAGTAAGACACTGTGCAATACTTGCCAACCCCCATCGAGCCGCTTAAGTTTCCTGCGAATTGGAAAGCACTAGCCGGCCCGCGTCGGAACCGCGCCGCTGTGTCGGCAGAAACTCAAAAGTGAATCGATTTACTGGGAGTTGGATGCCACCTCGATCCTGGCCCAGAGAACCGTCGCCTGCCCAAAGATGCAGCATTTTTGAGCAGTTTCGGAAAGCGTTTCCTTCTGCCTCTGGCCTGCCAGAGACCACACCTTGAAGCCGCCCGGAAGTGAGTTTGGGGCCGGCGAAGGAAGAGGAAGCAAATTCAATAGCAGCCAGCGAGACTGGCCAGCCCGGGAAGAATGTGTGCAACAGGACACACGTCGCCCGGAAATGCAGCTTTTCAAAGGAGACTCCATGACCAAAATGAAATCCGGGATAAGCATCTCGTTCCTTGCCATCCTCCTCGCGATGTTCGGGGGATTGCCGGCTTTCGCTCAGTTCTCTAGCGGAGTTGAGGGCATCGTGCACGATACGACCGGGGCCGTCATTGCAAGAGCCAAAGTCACTGTCACCGATACCCGGGTGGGCGTTTCGAAAGTCGTCCTCACCGGAGACAGTGGCTACTTCCGCATCGACGGCATTGCCGCATCCTCTTACGATATCGAGATTCAAATGGCAGGCTTTGAAACCTGGAAGCAGAATGGGCTGGCCCTGCAGATCGCCGAGATTCGCACCATCACGCCCGAATTGAAAATCGGTGCGGTTTCCGCCAATGTGGAGGTTTCCGCAACGGCGGCGTCCGTCGATCTTGTCACCCCAACCACAGGGTCGATTATCTCCAGCGTGACCCTGGAGGAAACGCCGCTGACCGGTCAGAACGTCTACAGCCTCGCCTCGCTGACGCCCGGCATGACCGGCGGCGCCGTGACCACGGCCGGCAACGACAACTACACAAACGAATACGCGATCAATATCAACGCCGCCGGACTCCGCCAGGAGGAGAACGGGTATCAGATCGACGACGGCTACACCAACACCCCCTCCCGCGGCGGCGGCACATCGATCTCCCCCAACCCCGAAATTGTTCAATCCGTTGACATCCGAACCAACGACTTCGACGCCCAGAAGGGAAGGAACGGCGGCAGCACGGTCGACGTCTACACCGTCTCCGGTTCCAACCAGTTCCACGGCAACATCGACTGGTACTTCACCAACAACGATCTCTCCGCGACCACTCACTTTGAGCAGTCGGTTTCACCTTTCTCGCGCAACGAGATGGGCGCCACCATGGGCGGGCCGGCCTTCAAGAACAAGCTCTTCTGGTTCGGCGCCATCGACATACTGCGTTCCAGCAACCCCAACAGCTACACGGCCACGGTGGAAACGCAGGATTTCTACAATTGGGCCAAAACCTACGAACCCAACACGGTAGGCTTCAGCTTCCTCACCATGGCGCCCCCGGAGACATACCCCACCACGGGCTTGGTTCCGTATAGCACCTATATTGGGCCCTCGAACCAGGGCGGCACGCCCGGCTATTTCCCGGCCCCAACCGGCGCGGCGCTCGCCGCTCTTCAGGGGCTTAACATCATCGGCACCATCCCCGTGAGCTACAGCTCGGCCAAAGACGGGTACCAGTGGAGCTTCCGCGTAGACGACTATCTCGGCAAGAATGACCGCATCTATGTGGATGCAATCCGCACCTATTACTCGGGTCCCGGAGGTGGAACCCGCCCGGCGAGTACGCAGGGCAACGGTAACAGCTCCGATTTCGTCAACATCAACTGGAGCCACACCTTCAGTTCGCACCTCTTCAATCAAACCGGAGCGAATCTCATCCGGCCATACGGAGCGAACCTGACACAAGCGGCAACCGAAGGCATTCCGTACGTCAACGTCAACAACCTGGCGGGATTCGGTTCGTGGGCGCCGGGCAACTTCTCGCAAAGCACCTACAGTTGGCGCGATGTGATGACGGCAACCGTCAAGACCCACACCTTGAAGTTCGGCGCCGACCTCTTCAACACGCGCGAGGTGGACCACCAGCAAGGCGCCTTCACCCGTCCAACGTTCAACTATTACAACCTCATCGATCTCATTCAGGATGAACCGGTCAAACAGACAGGCCCGGACGTCAACCTGCAAAACCACCAGCAGGCGCCCTACGACCGCATCTATCGCGACCTCATTGAGGGATATTACTTCCAGGACGATTGGAAGGTTTCGCCGCGGTTAACCCTGAACCTGGGCGTCCGCTACGACACGATGGTTAACTTCTTCGCCATTTACAGTCCCACGTTGTCCAGATTCAACCTGGGCACCGGTTCCACCTGGAACGCTGAAATTGCCTCCGGCACCGCCACCCTGGCAAACACCAGCCACGTCCTCAACCACAATATCGGGGGATTCACACCGCGTGTGGGCTTCGCCTGGGATGTCTTTGGCAAGGGAAGGACGGCAGTGCGAGGCGGCTTTGGCATGTTCGAGGACCAGCCTCCCTATCTGCACATCACCGACTCGACCGCCGGAAACCTGCCCAACTACTTCCAGCCGGTTGACGACGTGACCGCGGGCGGGCCCACACCCACGCCCTTCCTCTGCACTTCTGCCGGGCCCTGGGATATGAACTGTCCGGTCTTGGACACAAGCAACGCCACCCTCAACTCCAGCGGCGGCCTCCTGCTCAATGGAGTCCTTTCGCGGGCGGGCATGGGCGGTTACGATCCCAACTTCAAGATGCAGCAAGTCGAGGCGTGGTCGCTGAGCGTGCAGCAACAGCTTCAGAACAATCTGATTGTGGAGCTGAACTATTCAGGCACCGAAGCGCACCACTTGATCGTCTTCCAAAACGACGCCAACCGCTTTGCCGGCGATCTGATCCAAAACAACAACACGCTGACGCGGCTCAATCCCAGCTTCGCCGGAACCTCCTGGGCTAGCTCCGACGGCAACTCCGCCGGAAACTTCGGTTCCGCTGAGGTCATCCGGTCCTTCCACCACGGCCTGGCCTTCCGGGGCATCTACACTTATGGCAAGGCTCTGGACGAGATGAGCCAGGCTCAATCGCTCGACAGCGGCTCCATCACTTCCGGATCCGACTTCTACATCAACAACGATCTCCATGGACAGCGCGGACGCGCCGACTTCGACATCCGCCAGCAATTCACGGCCGACGGTACCTGGGATGTTCCGAATACCTATTCCAGCCTCGCGCTCAGAGACATCCTTGGCGGATGGCAATTCGGCGGCAAGTGGATCGGGGAGACCGGATTGCCCTTCACCGTCGTCAACGGCTCGGGCTTCGCGCCGGTCTGCAGCGGCGGCGCGGCTCTGGTGAACAACCAATGCCCGGATGGCACCACCATCATCGGCAATACCGGCGGCGACTACAACGCCGACGGTTATAACACCAAGCTACCCGACGTGCCTTCCTTTGGCGCTCGCTTGAAGGGCCAATCGAAGAGCGAATTCCTCAACGGAATCTTCACAGCCTCGCAATTCCCGGCGCCGGCTCTCGGGGTGGAAGGAAACCTTGGCCGCAACACCTTCGACAGGCCCGGCTACAAAGACTTCGACCTCACCTTCGAGAAGTACTTCAGTCTCCCGTGGTTCTTCTCGGAAAAGGTGAAGATCGAGGCCAAGGGCGAAGTCTTCAACCTGTTCAACCGCACCAACCTCAACGGTGTCGACTCGGGCATGACCGACAGTTCGTTCGGCCAGTCCACCAGCCAGTTGCCGCCGCGCAGCTTGCAGTTGCACCTGCGCGCCAGCTTCTGATCTGGCAGCACCTCGGGGAGAAGCGATGGATCGCGGCACGTCGTCGATTCGGCAAGGGCCGCTTCATCGCTTCTCCTCCTCGTCTTTCGAAAGGATGAGTGGCTGAGAGTTCGCCTGCCACGCCTTTTGCCTTGTTCGCGGCTTGGGGCAGTGGCCTGACCGCGCGTTGGAAGGAAATCCTAAGATGATTTCATTTACCTGCCAGAGCAGCAAATCTCTTTTTGTGGCCGGTATTCTCCTGTTGGGCATGGCATTGCAGGGTCAAGAGACCAAGCTGACCCTCGCCAGGGATGGCAGTACGATTGTCCTTGAGCCTTATGCGCCGAACATCCTGCGCGTCACTTTGAGCCTGACGCGGAAAGCGGCGCTGGCGGCGCCGGGATACGGCTTTGTTGCGACGCCCGCGAACTCCGGCTGGAGCGCGAGCCAGACAGCGCAGGCGGATGTCTATCAATCGGGCCGCATCGTTGCCACCGTGGACAAGGATCTGCCTCCTTCCCACCCCCCGCTGAAGCCGGAACCGGACATCGCCAGGTATTTCAACGGCTCCGCTCCGGGGGCGCACATCACTCTGCGCACGCCCGAGGGCAAGACACTGCTGGAAATGACCGGCTGGTCGCAGGCGACGCCCAATCACAAGGACGGGACGGCTGAACTGGACCGCGACCGCCGGCCCACCGACCCGAAGTTCTACGTGGTGGGCGCGACCTTTGCCTCGCCCGACGACGAGCACTACTACGGCCTGGGACAGAATCAGGAGGGCTTTCTCGATCATCGCGGCCACCCGGTCCGCTGCTGGGCCGACTACACGGCCCCGGCCGCTCCCAGCTACTGCGTACCATTCCTGGTGACCAACAAGGGCTACGGGCTGGTGTGGGACAACCCGTCGAAGACCACCATTGAGCCCGGATTCAACGAGCAGACGAGGTGGACCTCGGAGGTGGGCGACCGGGTTTCGTTCTTCGTGATCGCCGGTGCGAATGTGGATGAAATCTATGCCGGCTACAGGCAATTGACCGGACCCACGCCGATGCTGCCCAAGGCCGCTTATGGCTACATCCAGTGCAAGCAGCGCTACGCCAGCCAGAAGGAGGTGCTGGACGTGGCGCAGGGCTACCGCGACCGGCATCTGCCCGCCGATGTGATGGTGGTGGACTGGTTCTACTACACCAGGATGGGGCAGATGGACCTGGATCCGAAGCTCTGGCCCGATCCGGCGGCGATGAACAAGCAACTGCACGCGATGGGCTTTGAAACCATGATCAGCGTGTGGCCGCGCTTTGTGCCGGAGGATCGCTACTATGCCCAGCTTCGCCAGAAAGATTGGTTCATCCACCTGGCCGACGGCACGCCCATCGACGGACAGCCTTACGACCGTGCGGGCTCCGACATCGACACCACCAACCCTGAAGCGGGCAAGTGGTTCTGGAACACGATTCGCGACAACATTCTGAGCAAGGGCTTCGATTCGCTCTGGGCGGACGAGACCGAGCCCGATCTGCCTCCCAACGGCTCCTATTTTCACGTCGGTCCGGGCACGCAGTTCTTCAACGTCTACCCGCTGTTCCACACCGGCGCGCTCTACGACGGCTTCCGCAGAGACAAGCCAGAGCAGCGCGCACTGATTCTTTCGCGTGACGCGTATCTGGGCACGCAGCGCAATGGGGCTATCGTGTGGTCGTCGGACATCTCTCCCACCTGGGACGCGCTTCGCAGACAGATTCCCACCGGCCTCGATGTGGCCGCTTCCGGACTGACCTACTGGTCGAACGATACCGGCGGCTGGCAGGATCTGCCCGCGGAGCACCATCCGGCCCACACCCCGCTGCTTGACCCGAGCGACGCGCGGGCCAACGTGGGCGGCTACGACGATTATCCCGAGCTCTACACGCGCTGGTTTCAATATGCAACGTTTCTGCCCATCATGCGCAGCCACGGCAGCCGCGTGACCAACGAGGTGTGGTCCTACGGCAAGCAGGCCGAGCCGATCCTGGAGAAGTATCTTCGCCTGCGCTACGAATTGATGCCGTACATCTACTCGCTTGGGTACTTCACGCACGAGACGGGCGCTCCCTTCATGCGAGGGCTTTTCATGGACTTTCCCAACGACCCGCAGGCGGCGGAGATTGGCGACGAGTACATGCTCGGGCCCGCGTTTCTGGTTGCGCCCGTGACCCAGCAAGGCCAAACTACGAAGAGCGTCTACCTGCCCGCGGGAAGCGCATGGTACGACTACTGGACAAACAAGCGGTTCGAGGGCGGCCAGACCATCCAGGTGAGCGCCCCCATCGATACGATTCCGCTGTTTGTGCGCGCGGGCTCGATTGTTCCGCTCGGCAGCGCCGTCGAGAGCACGCACGACAAGCAGACGATTGCGCGCGTGAATGTCTATCCCGGAGCGAATGGCGACTTTACTCTTTACAGCGACGATGGAATCACCTATGCATACGAGAAGGGCGATCGCCAGATCACGAAACTAGTCTGGGACGACGCCACGCACAAACTTACGCAGACCGGCGCCCAGGCATGGAGCGGGGATGCGGTTGTGGAGGTCGCCCGGGAGCACTGAGCCGCTACGCGGATTGCGCGGAGGATGGGCGATCGATTTTCCGCGGGGATGAACATGCAAACCGGAAGAAGAGCAATTCCGACAGTAGCCGCGTTTCTTTTCGCGAACCTGCTCCTCGACGGCGCCGCCCTTTGCGCGCGGGCACAGGCGGTCGCTGTTGCGACGCCTCAAGTGCGTTCAAGGACAGCCGCCGGAACGGGGATCGTGGATCCGGCCTTGGCTCAATACCGGCAAGTGCAGCAGCGGCTGACGCAAGGCTGGAACACATGGGACGTGAACAGCATGACCACCCATGTCCTGCTTCCGGAAGGACTGGGCATCCACGTTGAATTCAAGCACAATGCGACGGTCTTCGGAGACGAGCTTCTAACCCGGACCTCCGTCGGCCAGGGAACGGTTTTTCCCGGCCCGCACGCCTGGGACGGCAGCTACACGCAGCTCAAGGTCACCTGGAAGAACCACGAATGGCGGGTCGAGAGCGCGCGCGATGGCAGCGGCCTGGTACTGCTGGTCACGCCGCTCGATGCGCCAGGCAAATTCGCGCTTCCGGCAACGGTTGTTTTTGGCGTGGATTTCCTCTGGGGCCGCCCTGGGACCGCGCTGAAGCAGTCTGACTTCATTGAGGCGCATGGAAGTTCCGCAACGACGCGAATCTATTGCACCTGCGCGGCGCAGCCATCTATCGTCGCCGGCGCGCATGGCGATGCAACACATCCAGGACGCGGCCAGCTTCCGGTCAGTGGGGCTTACCTGTCCGCTGAACTTACGCAGCCTGTCGGCCTGAGCACCGGCAGCAAGCGAAGCATTGCCGAGATCTCAGCCATCCTGGAAAGGCAGCGCGCCGCCTATAGGAAGTCAACGGGCGAAGGCAGCCGAAGCGCGCCCACTGTGGACGCCATTGAAACGACGCTGGGATGGGACACCATCTACGATCCTGACCACAGGCGCGTAATCTCGCCGGTCAGCCGCGATTGGAGCACCAACTGGGGCGGCTATGTGCTCTTTGACTGGGACACTTTCTTCGGGGCCACGCTGGCTGGAATAGGCGACAAGGACCTGGCATACGCCAATGCCATCGAGATGCTCAAGGAAGAGACTGCCGAAGGGTTCGTTCCCAACTACGCGCGAGCCGGAGGATGGAAGAGCTCCGACCGGTCGGAACCGCCGGTGGGATCGATCACCGTGCTTGGCCTCTATGAAAAATATCGCGACCGGTGGTTTCTCGAAGACGCTTACGCGCCGCTGCTGCGCTGGAATCGATGGTGGGACCTACACCGCGCGATCCAAGGGTACCTGACCTGGGGCAGCGATGGACAGAATGACCCGGAGGATCCGGAAGACGGCTGGCGCGGCAAGCGAAACGGCGCAATCCTGGAGTCGGGACTGGATAACAGCCCCATGTACGACGACGCGGTTTACGATCCGCAAACCCACCTGCTCGAATTTGCGGATGTGGGCCTGATGAGCCTGTACATTGCCGACTGCGATGCGCTGGCAAAGATCGCCGACACCTTGCAGAGGCCGGAAGACGCTCACAGTCTGCGGGACCGCGCGGCGCGCTACCGCCAGAAGCTTGCATCGCTGTGGAGCGAAGAGCACGGCATCTTTCTCAACAAAGACCTGCACACCGGACAGTTCAGCACGCGGCTTTCGCCGACTAATTTTTATCCGCTGCTGGCGCACGCAGCGACCGCGGAGCAAGCTGAACGCATGATGAAAGAGCATCTGCTCAACTCCAAAGAGTTCTGGGGCGAGTGGGTGATTCCTTCCATCGCGCGAGACGATCCGGCATTCAAAGACCAGGATTATTGGCGAGGCAGAATCTGGGGGCCGATGAACTATCTCGTCTACCTTGGATTGTGCAACTACGACGACCCGGCAGTGCGCGCCGAGTTCGCGCAGAAGTCGTATCACCTCTTTCTCAAAGAGTGGACCGAGAAGGGCCACGTTCACGAGAACTACAACGCAACCGCCGGTTCCGGGGACGATGTCTCGAGCAGCGACCGGTTCTATCATTGGGGAGCGCTGCTGGGATACGTGGAGTACCTGGAGCAAAGCCAGGCCGGGACGCAGCCCGCGGTCAACCAAACAGTTCCGCGATAGCATGCGGCAGAAGCCGCGCCAGGATTCGCACTACCAGTAGTAGGCTGCCACCGCGTGCGGAGGGCCAGCCACCGAATCTGTCACTGTAGTCTGGAGGACGATCTCCATATTCTTGGCTTGCCAGTTTGCGGGAGCGTTGCGCAAACCATCCTCGAGGTATTTGGAGTCCGAGACGAATTCACCCGCTGCCTGCGTGCCGTTGGGTCCAATGCCCGCCGTGGCAATGGTGAATTGACCGGTTTTTGAGTCCAGCAACCGGCTCACAATCGCAAAATCTTCGGTCGTCTCTCCGTGCGTCCCCAATTTGGTTCTCCAGACACGGGTTCCGGGAGCCTGTTCGCGGATCATATATTGGTCGCCGTCCTCGATAAACGCGAAATGCAAGGTCGATGTCAACTGCATGGTCCACTTGTTGTTGAACGCGCCCACCACCACGGAGGGCGAATTGCGAAGATCCTCGAAGGAGTAATTGGCGCCGATCCGGACCTGGCTGGGCTTGCCGATCTTGCCCATCAGCACGGAAAGGGCTACGGCCGCGTACACATCCCCCGCGGAAACGCCGTAGTCGGAGTAGACGTACATCTCGCTCCAGGCCAGTTTCTGGTTCGGGTCCAGGGGAAGCGGCGTGTTCGCTCTCTCGGCTTCACTCTGAAAGGTTCCAGGATGCTTGCGAGAATATTGGTCGTAGATTTCCTGCGAGGGCCGGTAGGCCACCGGCTTTGCCAGGCAAATCAGCACCGGTTGCTGGGTGGCGAACACGGGACTCCAGAACTGATCGAGGGCTGACTTCTGCGGGGCGGCGCGGTTGGCAGTCAGAAATAGAATAGCTGCCGCGATTGCCAGTCCCGCGAGGACGATTGCAATCGTCCAGGATCGCACCCGGTGCTTCGCTTGGACAGACTCCGGCTCCAACGAGGGCGCGTGCGGAGCCGGATGGGGCTGCGCAGCCGCGGTCGAAGACCAGCGGAACACCGGGGTGTATGAACCGACCGGAAGCTCAATGCGGAGGTGCGAGCCATTGGGCACCGCCTGGTAGTACTGTTCGAGGCGACGCCGCACCTCGCCGGCCTGAACGCGAACTACAGGGTCGTCTCCCGTTGCGTAGCCCGGCGGCCTGGAAAAGACCTCCGTCCCGATGGTCCGCTCTTTCAACTGCTCGGTATGGCCTTCCAGTTGATGTTGAACGACAAATTGGAGGAATTGCCTGCTCCGTGCAGCGTTTTTGAAGAAGGGACTGGCGAGGATCTTCTCGATCTCCAGAAGAACGGCGCTTCGCATTTTTTCATTTCCATTGGCTGGAATGCGGGAAGTTGGCTGGTTCTCCGGTAATTCAACGGATGCTTTCATCGGTTCCCCAACGGTATCCTTGAAGCGCACTGCACGGATGCCATCTTACCAGAATGTCTCGTCTGAATTCAGCCGCGGGAAGAGTTTGAAAGGGCATCCGAATCGTACTGAGCAGGGAAGTGGTTGTCAACCGGAAGAGGCGCGTCCGGCCCGGCATTACCGTAATACACCGTATCTTACTTGCGGGACACCGGTCTCGGTTGATTCCATCGTGGGTTGTTTGCATTCCCGCGCGGCCTGGCTGCGCCCGGCCGGGAAACAGTTTCTCAAGGCACCTTTGCACGCGGGAGAGGCAATCTGGCAAAGCCCTCGCCAGCATGTTTCCACAAACGCATTCCTGACAAGCGAACCGGCGGCCGCGTATCATGGTGCGGCTCACTGTTTTGCCGGCTTTGACCAGCCGCGCCAGGGATGACTCGACAGACAAGGGACGGGCGCCAAATTGCCACAGAAGCGCCTCATGGAAGGGGAGAATACGATGTCGAAGACTGGCCGTCGGATGGGGCTCGCCGCGTATCGGAATTGCATTTTCGGCACACTTGTGTTGCTGGTCGCGCCTGGGACAGGCGCCGTGGCGCAATTGAGCAGTGAGCTGCCGCCGCAACCGCTGATCACCGTGAGCGAGACGAAGGATGGTCTGGCCGCAAAGATTGGCGGCGAAACCCTCCACGTCTCGGTTTGTACCGAATCGGTGATTCACATAGTCGCCAGCCCCATCGACGCCGCATCCGCCATCCCCGAGCAGCCCTGGATGCTGGCGCCCGCCGAATCCTGCCCGGGAGCGAAGTTCGACCTCGTCAAAGACGACCGGGTTGCCACGCTGGCCACTGCGGCGTTGCGTGTGACTCTTTCTCTCGACCGCGGAAACTTGACGTACAGCACAGCGGCCGGAGAGAGACTTCTTCAGGAATACGACGCGGTCCCGCGTACCTATGAGCCGGATGTGGTCAACGGCCTGCAGACATTTCACGTGTCGGACCGGTTTTCTCCTGTGGCGACGGAGGCGTACTACGGCCTGGGCCAGCACCAGAGCGGCATGTTCAACTATCGCGGCGGCACGGTGGAGCTGGCCCAGAACAACACGGACGTGGCCATTCCGCTGCTGGTCTCCAGCAAGGGCTATGCACTGCTATGGAATACCGCATCGCTGACCGAGGTGGACAATCGCTTTCCGCTTGCGCTCAAGTTTACGTCGCTGGCCGGCAGCGCCGTGGATTACTACTTTGTCTACGGCCCGGAGATGGACCAGATCGTCCATCGCTACCGCGACATGACGGGCCACGCGCCCATGCTCCCCAAGTGGGCTTACGGCTTGTTCCAGTCGAAGGACCGTTACGTATCGCAAACAGAAATTCTCGATGTGGCCAGTCGCTATCGCAAGGAACACATTCCCCTGGACACGATCGTGCAGGATTGGTTCTGGTGGAAGACCGAGGGCGATCCGATTTTCAACTCGAGCTACACCGACGTTCCGGCCGAGTTGAAAGCCCTGCACGACAGCCATGTGCACGCCATGATCTCGGTATGGGGGCTGTTCGATCCGCGTTCTGAGAATTTCAAGGTCATCGCGGCGCACAACTTCGACGTCAAGGACGCGCACGTCTACGATGCGACAAATCCCAAGGCCCGCGATTTCTACTGGGAAAACCTGCCCGGCAAGCTCCTGGCGCAGGGCTGGGATGCATTCTGGCTCGACAGCGCCGAGCCCGAAGAGTACTGGCCGCACTACGGCGATGCCATCCTCAAAGACAAGCAGCTGGCCATCGGCAACGGAGCCGAATACACGAACATTTTTCCGCTCATGCATACCCTGGGCGTGCAGGAACACTGGAGGGCGGCGACAGATCGGAAGAGAGTGTTTCTGCTTACGCGATCGGCATTCCTGGGACAACAGCGCGTGGGCGCGACCGTTTGGTCAGGCGATGTCTATAGCACTTATTGGGGACTTAGCCACCAGGTTCCTGCCGGCCTGAACTTCGCCCTGTCCGGCTTCCCATACTGGACAACCGATGTTGGCGGCTATTGGCCGCCCAATGGCAGCCTTCAGAACGATCCGACTTATCAGGAGTTATACACGCGATGGTTCGAGTATGGAACATTCTGCCCTATCTTCCGTACGCACGGTCATCGGGAGCACAACGAGTTATGGACCTATGACAAAGTCGAGCCCATCCTGCTAAGTTACGATAAACTGCGCTACCGGCTCATGCCTTACATTTACTCGCTGGCATGGCGGGTGCACAGCGAAGACTATACGATCCAGAGGCCGTTGGTGATGGATTGGCGAACCGACCCGAAGGTGTGGAATGTGGGCGACCAATTCATGTTTGGGCCGGCGATCCTTGTCAATCCGGTCTTGAAGCAGGATGCGACCCATCGCCCTGTCTATCTTCCCGGCGCTCCGTTTTGGTACGACTTCTGGACTGGCGACGCTCTCAAGGGCGGACAGGATATCGAAGCGAAGGCCCCATTGGAGCGCATGCCTCTGTTCGTCCGCGCCGGATCCATTGTGCCTCTTGGGCCGGAGATCGAGTATGCCGACCAGGATGCAAACGGCCCCATCGAGCTGCGCATTTATCCTGGCGCCGATGGCTCCTTTGACTTGTTTGCCGACGAGGGAGATAACTACAACTATGAAAAGGGAGCGCATTCGGTTATTCCTCTCAAATGGTCTGAAGCCGACAAGTCGCTGACCCTTGGAGATCGCACCGGGACTTATGCCGGCATGGCGAAGGAAATCACCTTTTATATCGTGTGGGTTTCAGCGAACCACGGCGCAGGAGAAGCCGTGCAGACGGCGCCGGATCGCACGGTTGTTTACCGCGGTTCCGCGCTCTCAGTAAGCGAGTAACTCTACAATGGTGCTGGTGGCAGCTCCAATGGATTCCGTGCCAGCCGCCCATCAACAGTCCCAAAGTACTTTGAGCGGAGGATGTCATGAGTCGAAGCACACGTAGACAATTCATTTCCCTTGCTGCAGCCGGGACCGCCGCCCTCGCTTCCAGAACTGGCCGTGCGGCTGCGTGGCCGGGAGAAACGTCCTCCACAGCCTCCGTAGCCATCACCCCTCCCATCCGCACCTTTGACTACAGCCAGGTCGAGCTTCTGCCGGGGCCCATGCGCCAGCAGTTCGACACCAACCACGAGTTCTTCCTGCGTCTCAACGAAGACAGTCTCCTCAAGCCTTTCCGGCAGCTTGCCGGTCTTGCGGCTCCCGGCGAGGACATGGGCGGGTGGTACGACATCGACCCGGCATTCAATGGGCACGGAAGCTTTCACGGCTTTATCCCCGGCCATAGCTTTGGTCAGTATTTGTCCGGCCTGGCGCGCGGCTACGCCGTCACCGGAAACAAGCCCACACAAGAGAAGGTGCAGCGGCTGGTGAAGAACTTTGCGCCCACCGTCTCGCCCAATTTCTACAAGGACTACCACCTGCCTGCTTACACATACGACAAGACCAGTTGCGGGCTGATCGACGCTTCACGGCTGGCCGGCGATACCAGCGCTCTAGCCGTCCACAGTGCGGCTACCGAAGCTGTTGTGCCGTCTCTTCCGGAGAAGGCGCTCTCCCGCAAGGAGCAGTTCGCCCGCCCGCACAAAGACGATGCATATTGCTGGGATGAAACCTACACATTGCCTGAGAATTTGTTCTTCGCCTACCGGCTCACCGGAAAACCTCGCTATCGCGAACTGGCCACTCGCTTCATTGAGGACGATCTGTACTTCGGTCCTTTGGCGCGCGGAGAGAATGTGCTGCCGGGGGAACATGCCTACAGCCACGTGAATGCCTTCAGCTCAGCCATGCAGGCCTATCTTGTGCTGGGCGATCCGAAGCACTTGCGCGCCGCCGAAAATGGCTTCGACTTCCTCCGCTCGACGCAGAGCTTCGCCACCGGAGGATGGGGACCCGATGAGCTGTTCCGCCCTCCCGGCAGCGGCGAGGTAGGCGCCAGTATCGCCAAGTCGCACGCCAGCTTCGAAACCCCCTGCGGCGCCTACGGTCACTTCAAGATCACGCGCTATCTGCTTGCCTCAACCGGCGACAGCCGCTATGGCGACAGCATGGAGGCCGTTCTTTACAACACCATCCTGGGAGCCAAGCCGCTCAAGGAAGACGGCACCAGCTTCTACTATTCCGACTACAACATGCAGGCCACCAAGACATACCACCCAGACAAGTGGCCCTGCTGCTCGGGAACCTTTCCGCAGATCACCGCCGACTACGGCATCAGTTCCTATTTTCACGACGAGAGCGGAATCTATGTCAACTTGTATGTGCCTTCGCGCCTGAAGTGGCAGCAACATGGAGCCAACCTTGCCCTGACGCAGCGCACCGAATACCCGCATGCCGCGCACACCGAGCTTGAACTAAGAGCGGATCGCGACACAGCATTTGCGCTGCGGCTGCGCATTCCCGCCTGGGCCGGCCCGAAGACTGTGCTATCCATTAATGGCAAACGCGTGAACGCCGATCTGACGCCAGGACGCTTTGCCGCGGTTACACGCACGTGGAAGAACGGCGACCGCATCGCGCTGGAGTTCGATATTCCGCTCGTCCTCGAGGCCGTCGATCCGCAACATCCCAACCTGGTCGCCCTGCAACACGGGCCGCTTTCGCTCTTTGCCATTAGCCCTCAAGACGCGCAACTGACCCGTTCCAGCCTGCTGAGCGCTCGGCCGCTATCGTCCGGTTCACTCGACTGGGAAGCCGCGACAGAAGCCGGCAAGCTGGCCTTCAGACCTTTTCAGGCGATCGAGAATGGGACCTACCGGCTTTATCATGCAGTAATCGCTTGAAGCAGCCATACCGGGGCTCATTGCCGGAGAACGCAACGCATGCGCGGCTCTAGGCTGCACGGGCCGGGACTCCCACGCGCCTGCGATACAAAGGAGCGCGAAAGCAATCCTCCCGCTCCGGCCCTTGATTCTCGTAGAATCATTCCACCGGAAGCCTGAAACTCCCCGGCTCCATGGATGCCACACGAGGGATCTTGAACCGATGAATCTGTTTCGAGGCTTGCGGCCCCTCCAGCGCGCCGGCGCTGCCCGTGACATGCTGGCCGGCGTCGTGCTGGCGGCCATGGACATTCCCCAGGTGCTGGGCTATGCCAAGATCGCCGGCATGCCGGTGGTCACGGGCCTCTACACGCTCCTGCTCCCGCTGCTGGCCTTTGCCGCCTTCGGCTCCTCGCGCTCCCTGGTCGTGGCTGCGGATTCGGCCACGGCTGCCATCTTTGCCGGCGGCGTCTCGGGCATGGCCACGCCGGCCGGTGCGCGGTATGTGGCGCTGGCGGGCTTGGTCGCGCTGCTGACCGCACTGATTCTGCTGCTGGCGCGCCTGCTCCGGCTGGGCTTCATCGCGGATTTCCTCTCCCGCACCGTTCTGGTCGGCTTCCTTGCCGGCGTGGGACTGCAGGTGGGCATCTCGGTAGTCGGCGAGATGCTCGGAGTGACCGTCGATTCGCACCGGCCCATGGTCCAGCTCTGGGAATTGTTTCGCGCCCTGCCGCGCGTTCACCTGCCCACTCTGGCGCTCTCTGCCCTGGTGCTAGGGTTCGTGCTGGTGTTGCGCCGCTTCGTGCCGAAGCTGCCGGCGGCGCTGGTGGCCGTGGTCGCGTCCATCGCGGCCAGCGCCGCACTCAACTTTGCGCGCCTCGGCATCGCAACCATTGGGCCGGTCACCGGCGGTCTGCCGCGCCTGGGATGGATGGGCCTGCTCAGCCTGCGCGATATGCCCTGGAAAGAAATCGAGACGCTGATCACCGTCTCCGCCTCCTGCGCCGTGATGATCCTCACCCAAAGTGCGGCCACCGCGCGCATCTACGCGGCCAGGCACTCTCAGCAGGTGAATGAGAACAACGATCTTTTCGGCCTCGCGGCAGCCAACGCCGCCTCGGCGCTGTGTGGAAGCTTCGCAGTCAACGGCAGCCCCACGCAGACCGCCATGATGGAAGAGGCCGGCGGCCAGAGCCAGTTGGCCCAGGTCACAACAGCGCTGGCGGTTGCGCTGGTGCTGCTGTTTCTCAGCGCGCCCCTCCAGTTTCTTCCCACCTGCGTCCTCGGCGTCCTGGTGTTCCTGGTAGCGATGCGGCTGATCGATTGGAAGGCCCTGCGCGACATCCGCTCGCAGAGCCCCCAGGAGTATGGTCTCGCGGCCATGACGGCGGCTGTTGTGCTTCTGGTGGGCGTCGAGCAGGGAATTGTGCTGGCCATGGTGGTATCGCTGCTGCGCGTGGTGCAGCACAGTTACCACCCCCACAGCGGCGTGCTCGTCGCCGATGGAACCGGAGCCTGGAAGCTGGTGCCGGACGGGCCCGACGTGGTTACGCAGCCGGGCCTCGTGCTCTACCGCTTCGGAGCCGCGCTCTTCTACGCCAATGCCGGCCGGTTTCTTGAGGAGATCTCTTCCATCGTCCAGCGCGTCCCCTTGACCGTGCGCTGGGTGGTGGTGGACGCCGAGGCCATGACCCACGTGGACTACACGGCCGCGCGCGTGGTACTGGAACTGAAGAAGGATCTCGCCAGCGCCGGAGTCGAACTGGCGTTTGCGCGGCTGCCGTGGGATCTGCGCGCCGAATTCGATCGCCATCGTCTGACTGAGGCAATCGGGCCGTCGCGCATGTTCAACCGCCTGCACGATGCGATCGCCGCCTTCGATGCTCTCCCGAATCCGGAGCAAGCCAATCCAGGCCCTCCCGGCTCGGATGCTACCCTCCACGGTACGGCCGCAATTGAGACCCAGTCGTAGCGCGAAGCAAAGCCGCGGCTCGCCACCATTCCCGCATGCGTCTGTTTGTGCGGCTCTCGGCCTACGGAGCGAAGGTCTGGGGGTAGCGCCGCAATTGCGAAGCCGCACTGCGGCGCTCCCCGGCTTCTTTAGCCTCGTGTCAGGAAGATAGGCAGCCCCAGCTTCATGTTATACATTGGCCGGTAGCGATCGATGTTGTACATGGTGCCGATCTCCACCTTGCGCGGCCCCAGCTTCGGGTCGGGGATCTGCACCATCGAGTAGCAGCCGCTGTTGATCGCTGTCATCAGCCCGCTCTTGCCCTCTTCCAACGCATCCATCGCCATGCCCGCGAAGGTGATGGCCACCATCCGGTCGACGAAATCCGGACTGCCCGAGCGCAGATCGTAGGTCAGGTCGCTCACCACCGTCTCTTCGCCGGTGGACTTGTTGATCTCGCTGCTCAGATCCTCGGCCACGCTCATCTTCTTGCGGTGGCCAAAGGCATCGGCCGGGCCGTATTCCTTCACCGTGTAGCCTTCCCACTCGGCCCCCTCGGAGAGAATCACCAGCGAATAATTGCTGGGATTGTTGCGCTTGTCGGAGATGAGAATTTCGATCAGGTGCTCGAGTTTCACTTTGTATTCCGGAATGCAACAGCGCAGCGAGGTCACGTACGCGGTGTAGAGAGCGGTATAGCCGGCGTCACGGCCAAACACGCGGAAGATGCCGATGCGCTCGTGCGAGCCCACTGTCGTCCGCTGCCGCTCGATGGCGTCCATGGCGCGCGTGATGGCCGTCGAAAACCCGATGCAATACTCGGTATTGCGCACGTCGTTGTCCATGGTCTTTGGCACCGCGATCACCTTGGCGCCGTGCCGGTCGAGTTCGGCCGCGTAGCTGAGCGTATCGTCGCCGCCGATGGCGATAATGTAGTCGAGCCCCAGCGTCTCAATATTCTTCAACACCGCCGGCGTCACGTCGTACACCGTGCTGGTTTCGCCGTTCTTGGTCGACTGCCTGCTCGCAAAGGTCTGCCCCGCGAGCACAGGCGGTAGCTTTTTCATCTTGGTAGGATTGGTGCGCGAGCTGTGCAGATAGGTGCCGCCCGTGCGATCGATGGTGCGTGTGTTCTCGCGATTGAGCGGCAGAATATAGCGTGACTTGCTGGCCGGATTGTTCAGATCGACGTGCGTCAACCCCTCCCAGCCGCGGCGGATGCCGATCACTTCGCACCCGATTTCTGCTCCCCTGTAGACGACCGATTTGATGACCGAATTGAGGCCCGGAACGTCGCCGCCTCCCGTTAAAATACCAATGCGTCTGGCTGACATGAAAAAATACCCCTTTCCTTGCGGGAATCGCCAGTTTCATTGCCGCAAATTCCAGCATATTCTTCCCATCCGTTGTTTCGCAAGTGCATTGATTCCAGGGGAGTTATAAGGCATTTTTGCGGCATGATGAACCGTTGCCCGGCTGTTCCAACGCAGGTTGCGTCCGGCCGCCGGCATGGATTCGCCGGATGCCAGTTTCATTGCGCCCAGGGCAGCGCCCCAGGAGCGAAGTGTGCCGCCCAAGCTCGCCCGCTTTCCCTGCCGGTGAGCGCCCGGCCGGCTCCGCAGGGCAACAATCCGGTTGAAAATCCCCTCCGCTTCCCTTAGCCTCAGGCTTATCCCGCTTCTCACTTCCCCGGATCTGGAATCGTCATGTCCAAGGCCGCCCGTCTTTTCAACATCGTTCGTCCATTCACGCGCAAAGGATGGGGCCATTGGCTGCGCTTTGTTCTGCTGCTCGCCGCTGCCGGCTATGCCGGCCACCTGCTCGGCAACAGCCCCTGGCTCACCGAATTTCGTTACACCGTCTACCATCGCCAGCTCATGATGCGCGATCGCCCCGAGCTTTACCCCGAGCGCACCGCCCTGGTCCTGCTCAACGACGACGATTACTGGGGCGACTCGTTTCAGTCGCGCACCCCTCTCAAGCGCGGCCAGCTCGCTGAGTTGATGGACAAGTTGCGGGAGGTAGGCGTCAACACCGTTGCCCTCGACGTCGATCTGCGTTCACCCCGCCCCCAGGAGCCTGCGTTCGAGTTCCCAGACTACAAGGCCGAAGACGCGCAACTCATTGCGGCCATCGGCCGCATGTGCGTCGCCGGCCGTCACGTCGTGCTCGCATCATCGGTACGTTTTGGCGACGACGGCTACGAAGAGTCCCCCTCCATTTACACCGCTGCCCTCAAGCAGTTGCCCTGCGTCAGGACGGGCTACATCCAGATTCCCTTCGATATGCGCCGCATCCCCGGCACGCTGGTGCTGGCCGATGGCTCGCACCTCGACTCTCTCTCGCTGGCTGTAACCGGCATCGCCGACCCCACCGCCCACTGTCAGGCCACGGCGGAGACAGGCCACGGCTTTCGCTTCTCCGAGTATTTGACCGAGGCCGATTTCGCCGGAAAAAATGGCCGCCAGTTTATCTTCAGCGGCCAGCAAATCAAATCGATGGACACCGCCGCGCTTCGCAACCAGCTTGCCGACAAGCTGGTCTTTGTGGGAGCCAAGTGGCACGCGAACGCCTACGGCGCCGGTCCCCTGGTCGACGTGCATAACTCGCCCGGCGGCAACGAGCCGGGCGTCATGCTCCATGCCAACTACGTTGAAGCCATGCTCGACCGCACCGGCACCTTCGCCCCCGTCTCCGACTCTGCCGCGGAATTGATGGAAATAGCCCTCGCCTTGGCGCTGGCCATGATCGGGGTGCTTGAGATCCACACTGCCTGGAAGTGGGCCGCCTTCGGAATTGGCCTCGTCCTGAGCATCCTGTTCACCTATTCCCTGCTGCAGAATCTCGGTCTTTTTCTCGATTTCCTCATCCCCATGCTCATGATCGTCGTCCATGCTATTGCCGAGGAGACCATCAAAATCTGGCACGAGTTCATGCACTTGAAGCGCAACGCAGCCCAAAAGACACAAACGGAAGCGGCGGGAGGTCGGTCGTGAGGAGAGTCTCCGCGGGAACATCGGTCTTGCTCACAGCCCTTGTGCTGCTTCCCCGCGCACTCCCGTCTCAGCCGGTTCCGGCGGCGTCGCCGCAGGCAGCCTCGCCTGCCGGCTCTCAGACGCAAACCCCCGCGCCCAAGCCGAAGAAGAAGCCCGAAGAGCCCATCGACCCCGATGCCACCGCCGGCGTTCGCGGCAACGGCACAACCCACACCGTTCGCGTGCTCCACAAGGGCAGCCCCGCCATCGGCGCCCACGTGGTGGTCAAAAACACCAACGGCAGCCTGGCAGCCTCGTGTTTTACCAATGATGCGGGTGAGTGCACAGTGGACATCGGGGCCGACAGCTATATCATTGACGCGACGAGGAATGGACGCGCCGGAACGGTTTCGCTTGCAGTCGAGGACGCGACCGGGCCCATCGTGATCAAGTTGCACAAGCCGAAGACTGAAACTGCCGCCCCCAAACCGTAGAGCGCGCATGTTGGCCGCGGCAGCCAGTTCAAGAGAAGATTCATTTCCCCCGCAACTCGCGTGTATGTTACTTTGATCTTCTCCCCGTTCAACAAGGCGGTTTCCCCATGTCGCAGCCCCGTCAGCTTCGTCATTGCCGTTGCGCAAGCCTGCGCGCTTGTCGTGTTCTCTTGCTGGTCGCGGGCGTCGCACTCCACCTGCCTGCTGAAACCCGCCCCACCAGCCACGCGTTGCTCATCGGAATCGCGCACTACGCGCCACCAACGGGCAGCGCATTGCCCGTCTCCGCGTCCGGCCACTCCGCTGACAGCCGTTTCGCTCCCGGCGCATCCTGGCATAGCCTGCAAGGCCCGTTAACCGACCTAGCCGCCATGCATGTGCTCCTCCAGGAAACCTACGGATTCACCGACATCCGCGAGTTGAAAGATGAAGCGGCCACGCGCCAGGGCATTCTCGACGCCATCAACCAGCTCATCGCCGACACCCAGAGAGGCGATCGCGTCGTTATCTATTATTCCGGCCACGGCTCGCAGCGCTTCGATTCCAGATCTTCAAAAGACCAGCGCGATCAGACCATCGTTCCCGTCGATGCGTGGAAGGGCGTCAAAGACATCCGCGACAAGGAACTCGCGACCCTATTCAACAAGATCGTCTTCGAAAAACAGGCCCGCCTCACCGCAATCTACGACAGTTGCAACAGTGGAACCATGGCGCGAGGCATCACCCAAAGCGTGCAGCGCACGCTGCCCTACGACGATGACGATGTGGCCAAAGAGCCGGGCGCCGTGCTCGAATCGGACCTGAAGCAGAAGCCACAGCAGGGCGACGCCATCATCCTCGCCGCCGCCGGACCCACGCAGTCTGCCGTCGAGGCGCGCTACCCCGAAGATGGCGAGGTCCACGGAGCCTTTACGCGCGCACTCATTCGCGTCCTCCGCCAGAACTCTCAGGCTCTCAGCGCTGAAGACGTCGTCTCCGCCGTCTCCAGCATGCTGCACGCCGACCCGCTCGATTTTCAGCAGCCCTCTGTCGAAGGCCGCGTGCAGGAAAGCCTCTTCGGCGATCCAGTGGCCTCGCACGAGCTGCACGTGCGCGTCGCAAAAGCAAGTTTCGGCAAAATCACACTCGACATGGGCAGCGCCGCCGGCTTCGACGCGGGCACGGAGTTCACCGCCCTTACGCCCGGCGACGATGGCGCCAAAACCATTCTCGCCGTCACCAGCATCGATGGTCCCACTGCCTCCACCGCAACCGTGAAGAGCGGCGACACGCACGTCACCGCGGGCGAAATCTTCGCAGTCTCCAGCATGGTTTATCCGCAGGCCGCGCGCCTCGTCGTCTTTCTCCCCAAGCCCGGCACCGTTCCCACCGCCGCCGCTATCGCCAACACCAAATCGCTCTTTCCCTCGCTTACCTGGGTCGACGATCCAACCCTCGAGCCGGTCAATTATCTTGTCGCTGAAAGCTCCTCCGGCTGGGTCGCTTACGGACAGGACGGTCACGCCGTCAAGCCGGGCCCCGGCCCCAAAGGCGCAGCATTTCTTTTGCTTGGCCCTCCGCAGTCGGTCGCCGATCGCATTCGCCGCACCGAACCCTTCAAGCGCAGCGCCTTCGAATTCACTGACGCGCCCTCCGCGGCCAATTACTTCCTCACCATGCGCGTCCGCTCCGATGGCGCGCCCGAATACACGCTCTTCGATCCCCGCGTGCTGGCCGCGCACAAGCCCGGTGACTACGTCCGCAGCAAGGAGAACGATCCCACCGAGGCCGATCTGAACGGCGGACAGAATCCTGAAGTCGTTTGCCGCAACGATCTGTCATTCCCGGTGCGCACTGCTTGGCTACACGACGGCAGCGCCAATGCCACCGCAGACAGCATCGCTCCCGTCCTCGCCCGCAGAATCCTGCGCCTCGGCAAACTGCGCGTCTGGCAGCAGATTCCCTCCATGGTCTCCGGTGTCACCGACTGGCCCTATCACCTCGCCATCGCGCGCAGCAACACAGCTGCGACAGACCCGCTCCATCCCAACGAAGCCTACGATGTTCGCCTGGTGACTACCGCCGACGAGCTCTCGAAACGTGCCGTCGCTCCCAAGTACATTTATCTGTTCGGATTCGATTGCGCCGCCAACCCTTACCAGGTTTATCCCACCGACGAATCCAACGGCATTGCGCAAGGACCTCCGCTGACCGCCGACGGGTCTTTCCCCACCACCTACACGCTCATGTCGGAAAGCGTCACCGAACCCTTCGGCGCGGACACCCTCTTCCTCCTTGCCACCAAAGAGAAAATCAACAACCTCAGTTTGCTTACGTATGATGGAGTGATCGAAAGCCGGAGCCGCGGCTCCGGCCTTGACGAACTCATGGTCAATCTCAACGATGCCGGCAGCCGCGGAGCGTCCCCGGTTGTCACCACCTGGCAGGTGCAGCAGGTCGTGATCCCCAGCCGCCCGTAGTTGCAAGCTCGCCATCCATTCAACAGCCACAGAAAGCCGGAAAGAATCCCCCGGGCAGCAAACCGCCGGCACAGCCATTGAATTCGATAAGGAGAAGAGTATGGATCGTAGAAACTTTTTCTCAAACATGATGGCAGCCGCTGCCATGTCCGGCTTGCTCAATGAGGTCATCTCCCCCAAAGAACTGCTGGCAGCCGTCGAAGAAGCAGCCGACACGCCCGACAGCGCCCACCAGCAATTCTGGAACGGCTTCTTCGACGATGTGGATCCCACCAAGCCTCATGCAACCGGCGCGCGCGGACCCGGCGGAGGGCCCATGGCCCAGCCCATCCCCGCGCATCTCGAAGACTCCAAGCTTCCCCGCTTTTTCCATTACGACGACGAAAAGGGCCTGCGCTTTGCCGAGAAGATCGATCGCGCCGAACTGCCCAAAACGGATGGCGCCGCGGTTGTCAGCATGACCATCGGCGGCTTCCGTCCCAGCGACGAGGACTCCAAGAGAATCGGCAACAACACATCGGCGCAGTTGCAGGTCCATGCCTCTCAGACCACGCCGCTGGCCCACTTCATCGCGCCCCTTGCCTGGGCCTCGCTGGCAACCGTGTTCGGCTCCAACTCCAAGTTGGTCACCAAGCTGCCCACCGTAGACCAGCTCAACTTTGTTGACGAGAACGGTTCCACCGGCACATCCGGCAACAACCGCATTCTGCTTCCCGGCGCGGAGGGCAAGATGGCGCTCAACCTCACCCTGCCCGACAAGCACTCCCTGATCCACAAGGTCATTGCTTTCGGTCTCCAGGGCCTTGGCGCTGCCGCCCCGCTCGTCTCGCTCCCCGCCATTAGCGTTCCCGCCATCAAGGCCTTCACCAGCTTTTACAACATCCTGGTCCAGAACGCCGGCTTCATCATCAACAGTCCGCTCAAAGACGTGGTGGCCTCCTACGCTGCCGTCGACTCCGGCAACATGCACGCCGACGCCCTCAAGCTCCTCAACGGCCAGTACCTCATCGTCCCCGCCAGCTCCACTGAGGCCATCAGCGGCCAGATGGACAATCTCAAGATGGTCAACGGCTACCTGGTGCCCAAGACGATTGCCAACAACGCCGATCCCCTGACCGTGGCCCAGAGCTCCATTCCCAACGTTACCTACGCCACCTTGAAGGTCAGTGTGCAGCCAGCCTCCGATATAGCCCTGCCGGCCACGCCCAAGACCAAATCGTAAGCCGGTGACCGTGGCTCCCCGGGGCCGCGCTATCGCTTGGAACCTGTCCAAAAACCGGAACATGTCCACTGCCAATCCGCCACAAACGCTCCGTGCCCCATCCATTCGCGTTTTTTGCGAATGGGTGGGAGACCGCCCCCCAACCGGCCTTCCTCGAGCCCGGTTCTCGGACAGGCGCTTAGAACGCAGTAATTCCACGCATCCATAGTTGCTACGAATCGAGGCGTTGCTGTTCCCATGCCTCGGCAGAAGGATTTCCGATCCAGGGCAGAGGAGGAGCCGTGAGCAGCAACGACCCGTCACTCTCCAATCGCGATCTTGCTCCCACCACGCCTGCCCAGCGCACCTGGGGGACTTACAACTACATCGCACTGTGGTTCTCCATGTCCATGGAGATCACCACCTATCAGCTCGCTTCCTCGCTCATCGCCAAAGGCATGGATTGGAAGCAGGCCGTCGGCACGGTGCTGCTGGGCAATCTCATCGTGCTCGTGCCCATGCTGCTCAACGCCCACGCCGGCGCAAAATACGGCATTCCCTTTCCTGTTTTCATCCGCGCCCCCTTCGGCGTGCGCGGCGCAAATCTCCCCGCCATCCTACGCGCCATTGTGGCCTGCGGCTGGTTCGGTATTCAATCCTGGATCGGCGGAACCGCCATCCACTCCATGCTCGCCGTCATCTGGCCCTCCGTCGCGTCGAACGAAGGCGCGCTCTGGGTCTGCTTCCTCGGCTTCTGGCTGCTCAACATGGTCGTCGTGTGGCGCGGCGTCGAGTCCATCCGCCATCTGCAGGCCTTTGGCGCGCCCTTCATGTTTGTGATGGCCGGCGCGCTGCTCATCTGGGTGCGCATCAAGGCGGGAAGTTGGGGCTCCATGCTCTCCACGCCCAGCCAGTTTCACTCGACAGGCGCATTTCTCGCCGTCTTCTTTCCTTCGCTCACCGCCATGGTGGGCTACTGGGCCACGCTCGCTCTGAACATCCCCGACTTCACGCGCTATTCCAAATCGCAGACCGCGCAGGCCTGGGGCCAGGCCTTTGGCCTTCCTGTCGCCATGACCCTCTACACTTTTGTCGGCATCTCCGTTACATCGGCGTCAGCCGTGCTTTTCGGCCATCCCATCTGGAACCCCATCCTGCTCATTGGCGCATTCCATCAGCCCGTCGTCGCCTTTGTCGCGCTCATCGCCATTCTCATCGCCACGCTCAACGTCAACATCGGCGCCAACGTCGTCTCTCCCTCCAACGATTTCTCCAATCTCTATCCGCGCCTGATCAGCTTCCGCACCGGCGGCCTCATCACCGGCTTTCTCGGCATCGCCATGTGCCCGTGGAAGTTGCTGGCCACGCCCGACGCCTACATCTTCGGCTGGCTGGTCGGCTACTCAGGCCTGCTCGGCCCCGTCGCCGGCATCATGATCGGCGATTACTTTTTCATCCGCAAAACCGAGCTCGATGTGAACTCGCTCTATCACCGTGAAGGCATCTACCACTACAGCAAGGGCATCAATCCCCGCGCTGTCGTAGCGCTGGTTCTGGGCGTGACTATTGCGCTGGTCGGCCTCGCCTACGCCCCACTCCACTTCCTTTACGACTACGCCTGGTTCGTGGGCTTCTTAACATCGGGCATCCTCTACCTCGCCCTCATGAAGCTGTTCCCAACCGCTGCGAGATAACGCCAACGACAGCCAGCCTTTATTACTTCTTCTTCCACGCCCCCACGATCGCACCCATCACGATCATGCCCAGCAGCCAGAAGCCGGCATTGATCGCGAACAGGCTCAACGGCCTCACTTCAAACACATATTCGGTAGCCCACGTGGTGAACACGAAAGCGAACCACAGCAGCACAGCGGACTTCATCCCGCGTAGCGCCGTCTGCGGCCCTGTAAGTTGCGTGACGCAGGAGATGGCCGTTGCAATCAGCGCGGCGCATACCAGCGCCGTGCCGTATTGCAGCGCCGGATTGTAACCGGCCGCGCTCATCAGCCACTCTTTGGTGCGCCCAATACCGTCCAGCCACGGCCGCATGAAGTAGGAATACCAGCCGGCCTCAAACAGAAAGCAGACGATGGCGGCGATCACGATGGCCAAGTAGTTCTGGCGCACCCTCGGTTGGTTTGTCAAAAGGGACGTGGGCTGGGCTTCCATTGCGGGGCTCCTCTCTTGGTTTCTACTGATCGCAGGGAATCATGCGCCTGGCGGGGGCACAACGCCGAGTTGCATCATCATGCCGAGCGCGTCCATCAGAATGCGTGTGTCTTTGATTCTGCCTTCCTCAAACCGGTCGATCACCATGCCCCACACCTTCACTGGCCGTCCGGTGGCGGGAACGCCGAGGAATTCTCCACGATGCGTGCCGGTCCACTCGAAACGGGTGATCACCTTGTCTGCTTGCGCAATCTGCTCTTCGGTAGTCCAGTGAATATCGGGAAACGCTGTCCGCAACCCGCGCAGCACATCTTTCAGCCCTTCCACTCCGGGGCCTTGACCGGGGAACGGAACCTGCTCGACCATATCTTCCCAGAAATACCTGGAAGCGGAGTCGATCTGACCCTCATTGATAACTTCTTCAAGAAATTGGCGCACCATGGCGCTGTTGTCTGGCATGGTCTGCGTGCTTCCTCCCGGACCCGATTGGCACAAAGCTACACCGCGGGCTGGTGATCGCGCAAGAATGAAAAATGCACGCGGAGTGGGTCGCCCGGAATCTTCCGCGAGTGCGATTTCAAGGGATTGAAGACTCACTCCGGACGTCGAGCGCAGAGGTTTTCGCGGAAGGAGAATCAGTCCAGCCGCGTAAGAAACGCCTCGGCCTCAGACTCGCTCGGCCTCAGGTGCCGCGCGATCGATTCCGCCTGCTCGCGATTATCCCCCAGCGGACGAATCCGCACCCAATAGCTGTCCTCGCCGGGGAACTCGATCACGTTCGAGCCTGGATACCTGCGCAGCAACTCGCTCTTCAGCTTCTCCGCCTTGTGTTCCGACTTGAACGCGCCAATCTGCACGCACCACCGCCCACCGCGGTCAATCGGCTTGGGCGCCTCGTAAACATCGAGGCGCACCTGCGCCGCGCCCACACGATAAATGCCCGTGGCCTTCGCCGAAGCAATCGTCAGATCCACAATTCTGCCGTCCACAAACGGCCCGCGATCGGTGATGCGCATCGCCGCCGATTGCCCGGTCTTGAGATTGGTCACAGTGATCAGCGAACCCATGGGCAGCGTGCGGTGCGCGGCCGTCATTGCGCGGTCGCTGAACACCTGCCCATTCGCCGCCTTGCGTCCCTTGTAGGGAGCCGTGTACCACGTGGCCAGCCCCTCTTCGCTCAGGATCGGCCGGTGTGTATTCACAAAGTCCAGGTCTTCGTCGCTCACTCCGCCCGGAGGCACCGGCGTAATCGGAATCCGGGCCGGCTGCGGCGGCTCTACGTCCGCCTGCTCCTGCGCCTGGCCGGTGGCCGATGGCGGCGGAGCGGTCTGCCGCGCGGTTACCTGCACCTTGTTGCGATGATGGCCGCAGCCGCTGGCGAGGACGAGCGTCAGGCACAGCAGCGCCGGCGTCGCGAACCGATGTGCACCCCTGGCTCTGCGCGACGCATTGCCCGATTGAAAGGCTTCACTCATTGGCTGCCTGGGTCCTTCGGCGGTTGCGGTCCGGCGTTTGGTGGCGGCGGCGCCTGCTGCCTGTCCAGTTTGTCGGCAAAATTGCGTAGCGAGCTGGCCACGTTGCGCAACGCCGAGATCGACTCCGACCGCACCTGCGGAATCACCGCGTCGTTCACATAGGCGGCCGCATGGCGCAGCTCCAATTCGATCAGCTCAATAGCCTCTTCGATCCGCTGTCCCAATCCGCCCGCACCGGGCCCCGGTGGAGGATAACTGCCCATGACGAGTAACCTCCGCTCAATAATTCCGCATCGTTCCATCTCCAGCATGGATTGAGCAGCATAACCAGTCAATGATGCAATCGTGGGATGTGCCGCAATGGTCAATATGACTGTCTTGCGGCCCCTTCCGTCCCGCGGCATCAATCGGCGCTCTTCTCATCCGCCCAATGGCACCTCCGTTCAGAGGCCATGGCGTACTCGATGTCACAGCGATCGCACGCCAACACGCGGTACAATTCCGGCGAATCGGTTCCACGAGGATACTCCCATGCGGATCGGTAAGCGTTGCTCGTTGTCGCACTCAACCACATTCTCGCTGGCGGTAAACTGATCCATCCCGACGGATGCTGTGGGCGACCGCGCCCCTATCCGCCCATTCCATTCAATGTCCTCTATTGACCGTTCAAGCTGCGATTCCGCCGTTCACTGCACCTTCGTTGGGTTGACCGGACCCCCCGGTTACTCTAGTGTTGCCGTTTCAGATCATGGGTTTACGCCATGAAACGAGGGGGCGAGGGCCGAGCGATGCGAGCCGGCGACATTCATCCATCTGAGGAGACCGCAACACATGCCCAAAGCGATCAAGTACGTCGAAAAAGCAGCCGTCTACGCAGCCCAGGGCGCGTGGGCGGTTTATGAGCGGCTCAACCGCATCAGCCCCAATCCCTCTTTCACACCCAAATGGTCCGACAAGCCGCTGCAAAAGTCGTGGCAAAAGGAGAAGCCGCCCCTCGGCTGGCCGCGCACCACGGATTCGCTCTGTCCCCGCTGCGTGCCCGAGATCCGCAAGCAGATTCTCGACGGCAAGCTGCCTCACGAAGTCCTGCTCAACGAGAAGGTCGGCGAGATCAAGGCCCAGATCATCGAGCGCGACGGCCAGATCCTGATGGTCAAGGACTGCCCCAAGCACGGCCACTTCGAAGACGTCATGTCCATCGACGCCAAGTTCTTTAAACATCTTGAGGAAAGCTTCCCCGGACGCGACATCAGGGCCCACGGCAAGGGCGACGAAGAGCTGCATCATCACGGCACCTCCACCGTCACTCACGGCCGCGGCTCGGTGCTCACCATCGACCTCACCAACCGCTGCAACATGATGTGCGATCCCTGCTTCATGGACGCCAACCAGGTCGGCTTCGTCCACGAACTCACCTGGGACGAAATCAAGACCATGCTCGACAACGCCATCACCATCAAGCCCAAGCGGCAGATGAGCGTGCAGTTCTCCGGCGGAGAGCCCACTCTCTCGCCTTACTTCCTTGACGCCGTGGCCTACTCGCGCAAGGTCGGCTACAACTCGGTCCAGGCCGCGTCCAATGGAATTGAATTCGCCAAGAGCAAAGAGCTCTGCCGCGCCGCCGCTGAAGCGGGCCTCCGTTACGTCTACCTCCAGTTCGACGGCATCGGCAACGCCGCCAACTCGCACCGCAAGGTCGGCAACCTCTTCGACGTAAAGCTCCAGGCCATCAACAACCTGCACGAAGCCGGCGTCGATATCGTGCCGGTGACGACGATCATCAACGGCATCAACAACGAGCAGGTCGGCCACATCATCCAGTTCGCGCTGGACAACCCAAAGAAGATCAGCTTCCTCAGCTTCCAGCCGGTCAGCTTTACCGGCCGCGACGAAGACATCACCGACGAGCGCCGCCTGGCCCAGCGCTACACCCTCTCGCACATGGCCCACGATGTCAAGAAGCAGGTCGGCATCGGCGAGCCGGAGCGCGACTGGTTCCCCATCAGCTTCATGAGCACCTTCTCTGACTGGGCCGATCTGGTTCACGGGCCCACCGCCGAGTGGGGCCAGCTCAGCTGCGGCTGCCATCCCAACTGCGGCATCGGCATGGCGCTGATGATCGACAAGGAAACCAAGGAGTCCGCTCCCGTCACCGCCTTCCTCGACATGGGCCAGGTGGCCAAAGATCTGGCCAAGGTCAACGACGCGGCACGCGGCAAGTTCCTCTCCACGCTCGGCCTCGGCCTCTCGCTCATGCGCAACTACGATCCCTTCCAGGCGCCCACCCACTTCAAAATCACTGACATGATGAAGAAGATGGACAAGACCTTCAACGCGACCGGCAAGAACTACGGCAGCGTCAAGGGCGACCGCACCATGGACGACATCAAGCTCCGCCGCCAGGACCGCTGGAACTTCCTCTTCATCGCCGGCATGTGGTTCCAGGACCTGTTCAACTACGACTTCCGCCGCACCGAGCAGTGCATCATCCCCTACGCCACGCAGGAAGGCGAGATCAGCTTCTGCGCCTACAACACCGGCGTGGGCTGGCGGAACATCATTGAGAAGATGCACATGACCGCCACCCTCACCAAGTGGTATGAGGAGCACGGCCGCCACGAGATATTTGCCGGCGGCAAGAAGGTGGGCATGACCCACGTCGGCCACGACCTCAACCTCAACATGGAGCACGTCAACGCCGAAGCCAACCATACGCTCGACAATCTCGGCATCGCCAAGAACGCCCGCGAAGAAAAGCTTCGCGCCCGCGCCGTAACCACCGCCCAAACAGCATCGGACAAGGTCAAGGCAGACGCCGAAAATGCCCGCATGGCCAAGCTCTACCGCGAGCACGTCCTCGGCGAAAAGCCCGTCGAAGGCATCGTCTCCATCTCCTCCATCCGCCCCGCCTCAAACAACGCCGCCTCGCCTATCAACCGCGAAAGCCAGAAGCAAGCCGAGCCCGTCGCCGGCGACTGATTCTCTCTTGCCTGGTTCTCTCAATCACAAAGGCCGTTCCCGAAGGGAACGGCCTTTGTGATTGATGTGGAGGAAATAGGCTAAGGCAATTTTGCGTTGACTAAGCAAAGCCGAAATGGATTTCGGTCGAGTCAGTCCTTCGGTGTAGTATGGCTGGTACTGTTTCTCAAGACAGATAAGATGTATTAAGAAATCCACGGTGCCTGGTGCTGCCGAGGAAGTTGGGCGAGGGACCGATGACAATCGATGCCGGGACGAAGGCTCACGCGTATCCCACAAAGCAGTTCTTCGTCAAGATGATCACACGAGACCTCACCCTGTCAGACTGCATCCTGGATTTGATTGACAATAGCGTCGATGCTGCTTGGAAGAGTGAGGGGGGCGGGCAGACGGAACTAAGGCGAGATAACAATCTGTCAAAATTTTCGATTTCAATCTCTCTGTCTCAGGATCAGTTTTCCATCGAAGATAACTGCGGTGGGATGACCTTGGACGACGCAGTCGACTACGCGTTTAGCTTCGGGAAGCAGGAGAAATATGAATACGGCTCCTATAGCATCGGAGCATACGGAATCGGGATGAAGAGAGCCATATTCAAGCTCGGCACCGGAATCCGCATCCAGAGCACTTATGCGGCTCCCGACGGAAGAAGAGAGTCCTTCGCGGTCCCAATCGATGTGGGCTCTTGGCTAACTAGCAACGACCCTCCGTGGGACTTCGATATCTTGCCCGCAGAGGATCTGCGGGAAAATGGCCTCCGAATAACGGTAGACGCTCTCAATTCTGAGGCATCCGGGCTCTTTGGTAGCCAAGCATTCTCCCTGGACCTCCGGCGCGCAATTGCCAGGGACTATTCTTTGCACCTCGATAGGGGCCTAAGAATCGCGCTGAATGGTTCGCCGATCACGGGTTGGCAAATCGAATTGCGACAGAGCGACGAATTCGTTCCTATGCGCTTTGCTTATCAGGACAGGGTGAACGGGAACGACGTCGGCGTTGAGATAATCGGAGGGATGGCGGCCGCGCCGCCGGACGAGGCTGAGCCGGAGGATTCGGTTGATCGTGACCGAAGGTACGGATGGTACGTTGTCTGCAACGGCCGCGTCGTCCTTGCTGCAGATCGCACGACAGTTTCCGGCTGGGGCACCGATGACTGGCCGCAGTGGCACCCGCAGTACGCCGGTTTCATCGGAATTATTCTGTTCAATTCGGTAAATGCTGTTGCTCTCCCACTGACTACCACGAAGCGAAGCATCGATGATTCCTCCGAGATATTCCGGCGCGCCAGGCCACGAATGCGGGAACTGACTAGGAAATGGATCGATTACACGAATGCGCGAAAGCAGGCCCTCGAGGAGGCGAAGCAGAAGGAACGGTCGGCGCAGTCAGTCTCAATTTATTCGGTGGCCCGCGAAACCTCAGTCAGGCTTCCAGCTCTGATTGCGCGCTTGGCCGACCCCGTCGCAAACGTTCAATACTCGGTCCCGCTCGCGAAGATGCGAAAGTTAGCTAAGAAGTTCGGTAGCGCAAACCTCTCATACAGGGAGGTTGGCCTCAAATCGTTCGATTACGCGTATAGAGAAAAGGTTGGGGAGGAAGAATGATGATGCCGTCGTTTGATGCCGTCAACTACAGCCTCCGCCCGAGCAAGAGCATCCAGAGGCAGATTATCTTCGAAGGCGTACGCCTTCTGCAGGGGAAGCTCAATCTGAGGAGACTCGCATACATCGGTTTCGGTTCGATTTGGTTTACCGACTTTGTAATGGCGCACAAACTTCTCGGAGTAAACGACATGGTTTCCATCGAGAGCCATCCGGTCGGGTTTAGAAGAGCGAGGTTCAACGCGCCGTTCAAGACCGTTACCGTTCTGAATGGCCTCTCCTCAGCTGTCCTGCCGACGCTGTACGTGGACGAGTCGTACGGCGGCCGCCCCTGGATGGTCTGGCTGGATTATGATTACGAACTCAAAGAGTCGATCAAGGACGATATTCGATCGATAATCGAGAATTCCCCGAAGAACAGCATCCTCCTCGTCACGTTTGACGGCAAGGGCGAAAAATACGATGACCTGTCACATCGACCGGGTCTGCTGCGGAGCATTCTTGGCTCCGTTGTCCCGGACGATCTCCCCGTCGAGGCCTGCGAAGACGGTCGAATACGGGATACGCTGGCCGAACTCGTTCTAGGCTTTATGGGGGCGGTTGCGGCCGACATTTCTCGGCCAGGCGGATTCGTCCCCGCGTTTCGCGCAATTTACCAAGATGGCGCCCCGATGGTCACAGTTGGCGGGATCCTGCCCGCTCCGGCGGAAGTTCCAGCTGCAAAATCGGTGGTAAACGCCCCCAGTTGGCCGTGTCGCCCTTCTAAACCGATCAAAGCGCCCCATCTCACAATCCGCGAAGCCGCGACGCTTCAGTCCCAGTTGCCTTGTGTAGGACGGCTATCCCGGGAAGACGTAAAAGCGTTGGGGTTCGACCTCGAGGACGACCAGATTGAGGCGTTCGAGACTTACTATCGCCAGTACCCGGCATTCGCGCAGATAATCGCCTAGAGTGGTCGACAATCGCTCAGTCGAAAGCCGAAGCGCACTGATGGCTCGCATCGGTGGCAAGAACACCGCGCCGGAGTTGGTGGTGCGTCGGCTCCTCCATACACTCGGGTATAGGTTTCGATTGCATCGTCGAGACTTACCCGGGTCACCCGATATCGTTTTCCCATCGCGTCAGAAAGTCATCTTCGTAAACGGCTGCTTTTGGCATGCCCATGGGTGCCGAATTGGCAGCCCGCCGAAATCCCGCCCTGAGTTCTGGCTACCCAAACTAAAGAAGAATCGAACAAAGGACGCCCGAAACATGCGGGCGCTTCGCGATTCGGGATGGGGGGTTCTGACCGTCTGGCAATGTCAGACAAGGTCCAGAGACCGAGTGATCGCGCGCCTCTTATCGTTCCTGGGACCACCTGGGAAAATTCCGATCGACAAATCGTCCGGAAAGGGTTAAGTTCATACCTGAAGGCAGGAACACCTTGGCGCGACGGCCAATCGGGATCGACTTGTTTGCTTGCTCCGGAGGCCTCACCTTGGGCTTTGAGCAGGCTGGTTTCGACGTTGTTGCTGCCGTTGAAATCGACCCCATCCATTGCGCCGTCCACGCCTACAATTTCCCTCAATGTGCCGTCCTTCCCCAATCGGTTGTCGGGCTCACCGGAGACGAGATCAGGCGGCGTGCAGGGATCGGCCGCCGCCGTGTAGACGTTGTTTTTGGAGGCGCCCCGTGTCAGGGATTCTCCATGATCGGCCATCGGGCCTTGGACGATCCGCGCAACAGTCTCGTTCGCGAGTTCGTGCGCATCGTGAACGAACTGCGAGCTTCCTACTTCGTCTTCGAAAACGTAAAGGGCTTAACTGTCGGAGAGCACAGGGGTGTCCTCAATGAGCTGATTGAAGAGTTCGCTCGCTTGGGATATCGGACCCGCTTGCCCTGGAAGGTTTTGGACGCGGCGGAGTTCGGCGTGCCGCAACATCGTGAGCGATTGATTCTGATGGGCGCTCGGAGAGGATTTCCCTTGCCGGAGTACCCGGCAGCCATGTTCCAGCCAGCCGACGTCGAGAGGCGCGGTCTGCTTGCCGTGGGACCGACATGCCGGGACGCATTGGGCGACCTTCCCGACGCAGAACAGATCGACGAGCTAACGCGAACGGACGAAGCCTTCACGACCGAATGGGGGCGCGCCACCCGGTATGGGAGAGAAATGCGTTGTGTGGGAGGCGCTTCCTGGCACTTTGGCTATGTGCGCGAATGGGATCGGCGCTTGTTGACGTCGAGCCTCAGGACCGACCACACGCCGATATCGAGGCGACGGTTCGATGCGACTCTGCCCGGGGAGGTTGAACGGATCTCCCGCTTTTACAAGCTACCCGCTGACGGGCTGAGTAACACGCTTCGAGCCGGGACAGACTCTTCCCGGGGAGCGTTCACAAGTCCCAGGCCCATACACTACTCTTGTCCGCGTTGCATAACGGTCCGCGAAATGGCCAGATTACATGGCTTTCCGGACTGGTTCCGTTTTCATCAAACAAAGTGGCATGGTGCCAGGCAGATCGGAAACGCCGTACCTCCGCCACTTGCCCGGGCCGTCGCAATGCAAGTTATTCGGGCTCTTCGTTACGGGCCGCGCCGCCCAGCCGACACAGTCCAACTCGGAAATCGGGGATTACTGCGAATGGGAATGTCGGAGGCCGCGAGCTATTTCGGAGTACCGGTAACCATAGGAAAGCGTGATCGCAAAAGCGGCGCAACGAAGCGGAAGCAAAACGAAATAGAAGCCGAATATGCATTGGCGCTTCCTTTCGATGGGCCAATACCCCTCAACTTTTAGTTCGCCCGACCGGCCGTACTGGCTCGCGCGGGGCCGCGCATGGAAGATGGCGGCCGGGCCCCCCGTCCTTGAATCGCCCTTCGATTCAAAGGTGCGAGACCACGAGCACCGGCCGGCCCAGCAAGCGGAAGCCGAGCCCGTCGCCGACGACTAGGACAAGCCGTCCTGGCAACGCACCGAGGCACAATGGCCGTTCCCCCAGGGAACGGCCTTTGTGCATGCGCGACGAGCTTCTTCCTGCGTGGGACCTCATTGGGCAGGGTCCTTGTGACTCATGTTGAACCGGTGGGTCAGGCCGCAGTACGCCAGCGTCAGCGGCGCTCCGTGCGCGTTCTGCTGCATCAGCGTCCCCGGCGAAAAATGGCCCACACCCGCATTCATTGTCAGGTAGTCGTCGCGCAGCAGCGTGTACTGGCCCGAGACGTCGATCTCCCTGCCGACATCGTCGCTCAGGAACCCGCCCTTCGGGGCCTTGATCGTTGCCGACCCCGACCCGCCGTATACGCCGTCGTCGAGAGCGGAAACCCGCATCCACCCCTGCTGGACCAGCATCGCCATGCGCTTGGCCGGCGTCAGGTCCAGGTTGATCCTCTCCTCCTTGATGTTCTGAAATCCGAACAAGTCGGTCAGGCCGAACGCATTGTGATTGCTCGGATACTGCTGATCGAAGGTCCCGATCCGCTGCGGGTCCGTATGCGGATTTCCGGACGCATAGTCGTACTCGCCTCCCAGCCGCGGCCTCCAGTTCACCCAGTTCGCTGTGTACCCGGCCTTCACATACCCGGCGCCTGACCGGATCGAATCGTTCGAGTAGCTGCCCCGCTGCAGTGCCCCCAGCACGTCGAAGTAGAGCCCTCCCCGCAGCGCCGCCGAAACCTCAGCGCCCGGTGTCACTTCTGTCTCGCCGCCGTAGGTTCCCTGCAGGCTGTCGACGCGCGGAAAGGCCTTGATCAACACAAAAGGCTGCAGAACCATGTGCGGCGCCCATGTCCCGATCGTCCCCACCGCGCCGTGGAAGGTTAACCCGGCGCCGTGTTTATCCAGCGATGTGGGATGAATTGCGACCACAGACGTACTGAACAGGTCCAGCCGGTTCTTGTCCCCAATGCGTCCCAGAAATCCATCCCAGGTGCGGCTGTTATTTGTCCAGTTGCTGATACCCACCAGCCGCTCAGCGCCGTACCTTAGCTCCTGCCGCCCTGCGATGATCTTCACGTCCCTGGTGTGAAACTCCAGAAACGCCTGGCGATCGTCGAATGAGTCCCGCTGGTTCGATGCGGTGTACTTCAGGGGCAGCCCGAGCGCGTGCGCGTCCATAAATTGGAAATATCCAACAAGCCACTTGGCCGGCCGGATTTCCAGCCCTCCCCACACACGCGTCAGGGCATAGAAGGCGTCGTTGCCCGATACATACCCGTCCGAGCTTTGGTTTTCTTCGCGTGCCCGCACCTGCATATCCAGGGTCGCCCACTTGGGAAGACTGTTCCATTGCAGCGCTTCGGCCTGCGCAGCCGGCTGTGGGTAGTCCATGTAGACGAGCGCCTGACGGTTCAAGCCCGATTGCTGTCCCAGTGCGCCGTGGGCCAGAAGAAAAAAGCAGGCCAGCCCCAAGCATCCTTCCAACCGTTGAGCACCCTTTGCCGGCGCCTGCAATTTGTTTCCGATTCGGCCTCGCATCATGGTTGCACTCCTCCCGTGGGGATACCCGCTTATCAGAGTCATCGGCAGTTTTTGCACTTCAAGTAGAGTCGGCCGCACAGTTAACCCGGGAGTGCCAATCTGGATCGGGGGATTCCTGATTAGGGCGCGGCGAAAGAGAACCGGCATCTACGGGGCGGAGAACATCCGGTTCCGCGCACCATCTGAAGTCAGGTCCGGGACACCCTTCGGCCGCCGTTGCTTTCAATGCGCTGCAGGACCGAGAGCACGCTTTTAACCCGCGGCGGTTCCGGCTGCGCACTCTACTTTCCGGCCTCCGGGAGCGGCGGGCTTAGATCCGAAACTCGCGCAGGATGCCATCGAGGTTTGAGGCCAGTTCGGAGAAGTCCTTGCATGCCCCGGCTGTATCCCGCGCGGCTTGTGCGTTGTTCAGAGAAACGGCAGAAAGCCGGCCGGCGGACTCCGAGATCTCGTTCGAGGCCGAGGTCTGTTCCGTTGCCGCCGCGGCGATCATCTGAATCTGAAGTTCCACCTGTTTCGATGCCTCGATGACCACGGCAAGCCCGGTGTGCGCGCGTGCCGTTTCGTTGATGCCTTCTTCGACGGTCTGGCGGCTGTGCGACATCACCTCAAGCGTCTCCCGCGTCTCTTCCTGGATGCTGTGAATGGTCCCCGCGATCTCCCCGGTAGCTCCTTTGGTGCGCTCTGCCAGCCGCCGCACTTCGCTTGCAACCACCGCAAAACCCCGTCCTTGCTCCCCCGCGCGAGCCGCCTCAATGGCCGCATTCAGCGCCAGCAGATTGGTCTGCTCGCTGATCTCCTGAATCACGCGGACTACCTTGCCGATCTCCTCGGAACGGTGGGCCAGCGAAGTCATCTTTTCCGAGACGGAACTGGATGCCTCGGCAATCTTCTCCATGGTGACCGCGGCAGTCTTCATCACGGCGCCCCCCTGGGCAGCGGCATCGGCCGACTCGCGGCTGGCCAGCGCAGACGTCTCCGCGTTGCGGCTGATTTCACCGATGGTCGCTGTCATCTCCTGCGCCGCCGCGGCAATCTGATTGATGCTATCCGCCTGCGCACTGGCATTCTCGCTGGAATCGGTCGACCCCACCATCAGGATCGCGGCCGTGGCCGAGAGCATCTCCGCGCTCTGCGCCACCGCTTGCAGAACCTGGCGAATCTCGGCCACCGTGGCGTTCAAGGCCATCGAAAGGCGTCCCAGTTCATCGCGCCCATGCTCCTCCACGCTCACCGTAAGGTCCTTGTTCGCGACCCGCTCCAGCGCGCCAGTCACCGCCAGCAGCGGCGCCACAACCATCCGCGTCAGTAACCTGCCGATCACCGCGCACAGCAGCACCGCAACCGCCATCAGGGCGCAGATCGCCGCCGCCAGCCGGCGCCCCTGCCGCGTTGTGCTCGCTCCTTCATTGGCCCCCAACTTGTTATTCAGCGCTACATCGGCCTCCACTGCATCCGCGGCCGCGTTATAGGCCTTTACCGCATCGCCGTAGAGCAGCAACTGCCCGGCCTCCTGCGCCTGGCCCGCGTCCGCCAGCTCGCGGCTGCGATCGCTCAGGGTAACGTAGGTCCTGGCGTTCCGGCTGATTGTTTCAAACAGTTCCCGCTCTTGCGGATTGGAAGCCAGCGGCGCATACCTTTCCATGGCCGAGTTGTACAACGCAATATAGTTCCTGCGCTTTGGCTCCAACCGCTTCACGCAATCGTCCGCCGTGCACAGCAGCAGCAGCGCGTCGTTGCGCCGGATGGTCGACAGCGAGTAGCGGATATCGCCCAGTACCTTCATCGACGACATCGACCTGTCCACCATGTCGTTGACCGCCGCGTTGACCTTCAGTACGCCTGTCAGCGAGGCGATCCCCAGCAGCGCGCACACCAGGCACACCGCGCCAAATGCGCACGCGCATTTCATTGAAAATGGGAGGTTGCGCAGGATAGACATCGGCAAAGGGCCCTTTCGACAAGCAAGTATGTCCGCGGAGAGCAGCTCCGGCCACATCCTGCATATCGGCTGGGAAGCGGAGGAAATGAATGGTTCGCGATTCTTCAAGGCGGGCTGCTGCCCCGCCGCGGGGGTTTGCCGGGCGCCCAACCCGCCAAGCCGAAGGCGTCTGCCCCACCGAGGGTGGCTGGCTGATAATCTACGTCGTAAAGGACGGGCCGATTCTGCTGACCCAAAGTCATGGAACTCCCTCCGCCCACTCTCGCGCAGTCCACCTGGGCGCCCCGGCTCAAGGCGCACCCATTGCGCTGGCTCTTCGACTCTGAAGCAGGGCCGCGCAACCACTTCGTTGCGCGCTGGGTTTTCCTCCGCGCGCTGGCCGCCATCTACTTCTCGGCGTTCTTCCCCCTGCTCTTCCAGATCGAGGGCCTCAACGGGCCTCTTGGCGTTTTGCCCGTTCAGCACTATCTGCCGGCCCTGCGCAGCCAACTAGGGATGCAAGGCTACTGGTACGCGGCCACGCTCTTCTGGCTCTCCTCCAGCTCGCACAGCTTGATGGGGGTGGTCTGGCTTGGACTGGCCGCCTCGGTCGCCGCGCTATTCAATCTCTGGCCGCGCCTCAGCTTTTTCCTTTGCTTCGTCTGCTTTCTCTCATTCGTCACCGCGGCCCAGGAGTTTTCCAGCTATCAGTCGGACAGCATGCTGCTCGAGGCAGGTTTCCTGGTCCTGTTTTTTGCGCCTCGGGGCCTCATGCCGGGTTGGGGCGCCGCCAGCCCGCCCTCGCGCGCCAGCCTTTTTCTCCTGCAATGGGAGTGGTTCCGCATCTACTTCCAATCCGGCCTGGTGAAACTGCTCAGCGGCGATCCCGAATGGCGCAACTTCACCGCCATGGACGACTACTACCAGAACGGCCCGTTGCCCACCTGGATCGGCTGGTACGTCGCGCATCTGCCGCACTGGTTCCATGCCGCCACGGTCGTCGGTACCCTGGGGATCGAACTTGCCGTGGTCTGGATGCTCTTTCTCCCCAGGCGCGTCCGCTTCATCTGCTTCTGCATCGTCGCTCCCTGGGAGATCGGCGTCATCCTCACCGCCAATTACACCTTCCTCAACTATCTTGTGCTCTCGCTCGGCTTTCTCCTGCTCGACGATCGCAGCGTGCGCTGGCTGCTGCCGGCCCGCCTGTGCCGCCTCTTGCCGGCAATCCCGCCGGAGGTCCCAGCAGCGCAGCCGGTGCCACGCAAAGCGGAGTCCCTCTCCATCCTCGAAACTCGCTCCGAAGACCGCGAAGAACTACCTCCCTCCGTTCGCCGCTCAGTCCGCTACCTCCACGCTGTGCGCCTGTGCCTGTCGGCAGTCCTGCTCGTCTGGATTGCCTACGCCACCTTGGCGGAGATGCTTCTCATGCTCAGGCCCAGCCTGCCGCTGCCCACCGCGCCGGTCACGGCGCTGGAGCCACTGCGCATTGCCAACCAGTACGGCCTCTTCGCCGTCATGACCCGCGGACGCTATGAAATCGAATTCCAGGGCTCGAACGACGGCGCCAACTGGACACCCTACCCCTTCCGCTATAAACCGCAAGCGCTCGACAAGGCCCCAGGCATCTACGCTCCCTACCAGCCTCGCTTCGAGTGGAACCTCTGGTTTGCCTCGCTCGGAGACTGGCAGGCAAACAATCTTGTGCCCCTGACCGAGGAACGCCTTCTCGAAAACGATCCGGATGTCCTCGCCTTATTCCAGCGGAATCCGTTCGCGCAGACGCCTCCCCGCTATGTGCGAGCGGTCCTCTGGCAGTACTGGTTTGCCTCCATGGAGGAGAAGCGGCGCACGGGTAACTGGTGGAGGCGCAACCTGATGGGCCTCTATGCGCCCCAACTCGAACGGCAGCCCGACGGCAAATTCGCCGTAGTCGAGTGGCCGGACGAACTCCCAGAACATGACTGAGGGCGCCGCGCCCCGACGGCATGGCTGTAGCTGGCCGTGTAAGCGCCGCCCGCCCCACCGCAGGTGGCAGCCCCGGCCAACCCCGACCCCCGCCCCGTCATCCAACCACCCTGACGTGACGGAATGATAACCCATCTTGCGCAACGCCTCCGACTCTGCTCAACGCTCAGCCTGCTTCTCTGCGCCTGGCCGCTCCGCGCCCTGCCGCCAACCGCTCCCGCCCAGCCCATTCCTGTCCGCTATCTCCAGGGAACCGTCCACGGCTTCCTCCAGATCCATTCCGAAGATGGCCACATCGTCGCTTCAGGAGACAGTGTGCAGACCGTCCATGGCAGCCAGGTCACCACGCACACGCTCTTCACCTTCAAAGACGGCTCCATCGACGATGAAACTACGGTCTTCTCCCAACGCGGCGTCTACCGGCTTATTACCGACTACCACCTGCAGAAAGGGCCCTCCTTTCCGCATCCCATGGATGTCCTGATCGACACCCGTAGCCGGCAGGTCACCGTCCGCTCCACCGGAAAAGACGGCAAGGAAGAATTGAAGACCGACCACCTTGACCTGCCTCCGGACCTGGCTAACGGCATGGTTCCCCTGGTTGCCGAAAACATCCGCTCCGGCGTGGCGGAGACAACCGTACCCATGGTGGTGCTCGCGCCCAAGCCGCGCCTGGTCAAACTGGTTATCTCTTCCCATGGTGAGGAGCCCTTCGCGGTCGTCGGTTCTTCGCGCAAGGCAATCCACTACGAAATCAAGATCGAAATCGGCGGACTCGCGGGCATGGTGGCGCCCTTTGTCGGTAAGGCGCCTCCCAACATCGACCTCTGGATCATTGGCGGACAGGCCCCGACCTTCCTCAGGGAACAAGGCCCGCTCTGCCAGGATGGCCCCATCATGACCATCGAGCTAGCCAGCCCCGTGTGGCCCGACGCCCCCAAAGCCGGCTCTTGAGGCGCAGCAATTCAAGAAGTCCCGTTGTGCCGAAAGCGAAACTAGAGTGACTGTGCACTGAAGCCACCCCGGACCTGGGATATCGCAAACCCAACCCCTCGCATAGGTTCAGGGCTCTCGCGCCTCAGCCGCCTTGCGAACGGCCTCCGCATCCGCGATATCCTGGGGCCTGCCGGCGGCCAGCTTGGAAGCGATCAGGTCACGTGCGGAGATGAAGAACGCCTTGACGCCGCTCTTCGGGTCGATTACGCCTTCAACTCGCCGTTCTCACGCCGACTCAAAATCGACGCCCGGAATATCGGGGAGAACATCGAACCCGTGCGGATCGTGTCCAAAACGAAAGAAACTGCCTATTTCAGCGAAGTCTTCCGGTCGAATGCCTTCGAGTGGTGCACCGAACGCGGCGAGCGCGTTGTACGTCGCTTGCGCGTTGGCAGGGTCCGCCTTGATGAAAAGGTCATATCCTTCGTAAAGCGGGGCTGCGCGTGATAGATGACAGCGTAACCCCCTACAACGAGGTATCTAACGCCATGGGCATGGAAGGCGGACAAAAGGTCTTTGTAGTCTGGGTACATCCGGCTCGATTTCCCAACCTTTCAGCGCGTAGGCAGTCTGGATCATCTCCTCGACCGCGTCCATCCGCTCGTACACGGGACGGCTCTGCCAGTAGCGATACTCGTCCGCCTTCATCTCGTCGAAACTCGTGTATTTGCGCACGATCAGCCCCATGCTTCATTGTCCCACCCGTCCGTTCCGATTTCAATGCTTAATCCGTTCGACGGGGGAGACCACAAACCCCGGCTCAGCGTGACGAAGGCAACCTCCAAGCGGAGCCGAATCTGTTTCCCCTTTCCCGCATCCACGCTCGTCGCACCCAGGGAAAGATTCCTTAGTCGAATCGCCGCAGCCAGATATCGCGCACCGAGACCTTGCAAGGCTCGCTTTCGATCTCGAAGCCGATCAATCCCGGCTGGTTATTTGCCGAGTCCGGGTTGTCGTCGATGAACACCGCCATCAACTGCCCGTTCATGATGTGCATCATCACTCCGCCGCGCGCAATCACCTCGTACTCGTTCCACTCGTTAACCTTCACGTAACCGCCCAGCGCCTGGATGTCGCCGATGCGCCCCACCAGGCGATTGCCCTCGCCCGGCAGCGACTGCGTCACCTGTCCGCGATAGGCAAGAATCCCCTGCATGGTGTTCTCCGAGTACCACTGCCCCGAGTACGACGCAGCCCATATGCCGACCGGAAACCAGAAGTCTGCCTGGGGCCCGGTCATCATGAACTTCAGGTCATAGGGCGGCAGGCCCTTGGGCTGCGGCCGCGTCCACGGCACCCCGGTCACGCTGCGGTATTGAATCCCCCCGCCTCCGCCCTTTTCGATCTTCATCCGCAGCTTCAGGTCGAAATCACGCGTCTTGTCGCCGCGGTAGACGATGTAGTTGTTGCCGCGCGGCTTGCCGGCAAGCGTCTCGCCCACCATCAGGCCGTCTTCCACCCGCCAGATGCTTGCGTCCGCGTCCCATCCCGCCAGCGTCTTGCCGTCGAAGATCGGCTTGAAACCCGTGTGCGCGTCGAAGTCGTAGGGCGCTGGGTCGTGAAACTTCGGCATCCCAATCAGCTTCTCGCCGTTCGAGCCCGTTTGCGGAGGCCCCGCCGCCGGCGACTCCAGTGCCGGCGGCACTGCCTGGGCGGTGAGCACGCCTGCGGCTAGAAGCAGAAAGACCGCCAGCGCGGCGAACGCAGGAAGCGGCTGACGATGAAAGCGGTTGCAGCGATGATTCAATGCGAGCATGGAGTTTTATCCCCCCGGCGGTGACGATTCACGGACCCTAGGAGTCTAGCGTCAAGCTGAACTCTTTGGCGACAACTTTCTCCATCGCATTCCTATCGGAGCGGATCGCCGGCCTTTCCGAAGGAGGCCGCGCCACCCCCTCCGTGCCCCATCCTTTCCGTGGCTTTTCGCGGAAAGGGCGGGAAACCAGGAACCTTCTCGCGGGACACTGCCAACCCCACCGCCCTCCTGCCGCGCAAGCGGCGTCCGCCGCACCGCAGGTGCCCTCCTGCCGCGCAAGCGGCGTCTGCCGCACTGCAGGTGCCCGTCTGTCCGCCGCAGAAAGCCGCAGGAGTTTTGCGTAGAATTATGTCCCTTCGTCGCATAATCGAAACATGACAGGTTGGAACAAAAGCGCAACCGGGCAGAATGCCCCTCGGCAAGCCCCGCTTTGCCCTCTCTCCTGCCCTCGAAATCTTTGCCTGAATGCGAGGAAACAGGGGAATACCTGAAAAAGGACACTTGCTACATAGGGTACACCCCTCCCCCCTTTTTCCCGTAAACAACTGAAACAAATAATGTTACGCAAAACAGTGCCTCGGGATGCCCATGAAAATAAAGGACTTACATTTTCCTCCATTTTTCAGGATTTCTCAGGAACAAAAGACTTAGAGGTTACAGAGTCGCGAAATCTCGCGCCAATTTCACCCTTTTCCCGCGCGCATCTCACTTGGTCTATCATGGAGGCTCACATCCGCGAGTCCCGCGAGGAGGTTCCTATGAGCGACAACCATTCCACCGGCGGCAGGCATGATCGCCGCGAATTCCTCAAGGCCGGAGGCGCGGTCACCGCCGCTCTCCTGGCTCCCTCAGCTCTCCGTGCCGACACACCCAAAACCATGCCCGCGCTGCCCGTAAACCCAGTCACGCCAACCGCCATGCCCACGCGCAACCTGGGCAAAACCGGCTACAAGGTCGGCATCTTCTCCCTCGGCGGCCAGGCCAGCCTGGAGAAGCCGAACAACTTCGACGTCGCTGTCCCCATCATCGAACGCGCCCTCGACATGGGAGTCAACTACATTGACACCTCGTCGATCTATGGCGGTCCCGACCGCTGGAGCGAGCAGTACGTCGGCAAGGTCATGGCCCATCGCCGCAACCAGGCCTTCCTTGCCACCAAGACCAAGGAGCGCACCCGCGACGGCTCCCTGCGCATGATCGAGAAGTCTCTCGAGTTGCTCCAAACCGACCACGTGGACCTGTGGCAGTTGCACGACATCGGCACCCTGTTCGACATTAACGAGGTCTTCGCCAAGGGCGGCGCCATGGAAGCCCTGCTGGAGATGAAGGAGCAGAAGGTGGTGCGCCACCTCGGCCTCACCGGACACTACCGTCCCGATGCGCTGATGGAAGGCATCAAGCGCTATCCCTTCGACGCCACCCTCATGGCCATGAACGCCGCCGACCCGCACCACTTCAGCTTCAACCAGGAGCTGTTGCCGCTGGCCGTCGAGCGCCAGATGGGCATCATCGGCATGAAGGTCCCCGGCCGCGGGCGGCTTCTTTCCAGCTGGACCCCGCAGCCGCTGGAGCAGCAGAAGCATATGTGGGAGGGCATGGTCCCGGCGCCGACGCCGGGCACGCTCACCATGCGCGAGGCGCTCTACTACACGCTGTCGAGGCCCGTAAGCACGGTCATCATCGGCTGCGACACGGTTGCGCAACTGGAAGAGAATGTGCACCTGGCGCGGGAGTTCACCCCGCTCAGCGATGGGCAGACGACGGAACTGGTAGCCAAGGCGGAGCCGGTGTCGAAGCCGTCGCTGTTCTTCCGCTTCTACGACCGGCCGTAACCACCTGGTGTGAGTTAAACGGCGTCTGCGGTGCGGCCGACGCCGCTTGCGCGGCTGCAGCGTGTTCCGGCACACTACCCCAACTGGCTGAAGTTGACCGGCAGCTTATCGTAGTCCACGCTGCCGAGGCCTCGCGCAGCAGCCATGTGCAGGTAAGGCAGTTGCTCTGGGTCGAGGTTCCACCAGGCCTTGGCGACGTAGGCGTCGAGGGCTACGGGATCGGTGCCGGCGACCATGGTTTTCTTCAGGACGACGTCCTCAAGGCTGCCGCCCGTTGGGCCATTGCGCAGCAGGATGCGATAGCCGTCGAGCAGCGTGACCGTGGGAAGCATGAAGTTGGCCAGGTCGGCCAGGCTCTGGTGAATCTGCTGGTGCAGCCGGTTGCGCTGGCCGCCCAGGATGCCGTACCAGTTCTTCATGCCCAGCGTGACGCCCACCAGGCTGTGGTGCTTGGCGATGGGCAGGTTGATGATTTTGTCGGCCTCAAGGAACGGCGTGAAGACAGGCCAGCTCTTGAGCACCACGCCGCCGAGATCGACTTCGCGATAGAGCTCAGGATCGGGCAGGATGACCTCGGCGCCCTCGGCGTGTGCCGCGGCCTGGATGCCGGAACGCTGGAAGCAGCGGCGCGGCTCGTTGCAACTGACGTCGGTGACGATGACTCGTTTGGCTCCGGCCTGCCAACACTGCCGGACGACTTCTGCCACGACTTCCGGGTTGGTGTTGGCGGCCTGTTCTGGCGTGCGGTCCCAGGCGATATTGGGCTTGATCACCACCACGTCCTGGCGGCCGATGAAGCGCTGCATACCGCCAAGATCGGCAAGTGCCCGCTGCACAAGTGCGCGCGGTTCGCCGCCTTGAACGACCGTCAGATGCGGAAACTGCGGGCCGGTTCCGGATTGAGCGGTGCTGACGCGATGGTCGCGGCGGGCCTCTTCGGCGAGTGTGGGCACGGGCCGGAAGCTGTGCCGGCTGAGCCAGACGCCAGCGGCTCCCGCACCTGCGGCAACACCGCCCACGCGCAGCAGTTGCAGCATGGCCTCGCGGCGGGTCAGCGGCGCCGGTTGCAGTTGCTTGTCGAGATCGGGTTGTCCGGCCATCGGTGTCCTTACGATCAGATTTCCACCAGGGTGATGTGTTCAGGGTTGTTGACGCCCAGTTTGTGGTCGGCGTCGGCTGCAGTGGCAATATAGCGAGGCGGCCGGCCGGCGGCTTCCAGCGTGGGCATGCCCGCTTCGGCGCGTTTCTGTTCGATCATCTGCCACGCGGTGTGGTCGATGGCAACGCGGTCTTCGCCGACGATGAGCGCGTTGGGCTGCCAGAGCCGCTCGGGATGGAAGCCGGGGCCGCCGTCATAGACAGAGGTCATGGCATCGCCGATGGTGAAGCGGACCTTCTCGCGGATGACGGGAACGGCATTCAGGTCGGCCACGCCGGGGTTGCAACCGCCGCTGTGCAGGTCCTGCGGACGGCTGAGGACGCCGTACATATTCTTCATGGCGAAGGTGACGCCGGCGCCGCTGTGGTCCTTGAGGATGGGCACCCCGATGACCATGTCGCACTGGCGGGTGAGGATCTTGGACAGATAAATGCCAACGCCCGCGCCGCAGGGCACGGCTGCCTCTTCAAAGCCGGCTGTATCCGAGCCGTAGCAGCGCACGCGGCTGGGGTCGGTCGAGATGGTGAGCCCGCACGCTTCAAGATCGCGGGCGTTGCGATCCCAGATGATGATGTTGCCGGGCTTGACGCCGGCCTGCTGCAGCCGCTCCGCAATGGCCATGACCAGGACCGCGTGGCTGGAGATGCCCTTGCCGCCGAGGCCGTTGGTCTTGAGACCGATGACCTTATCGACAGGCACCACGCGCTTCCAGGCCGCGACCGGGTTGTCGCGTCCGGTGTAGTGAGCCATGGCGTGGTCGAGCAGAGCGAGGACGCGCTTTTCGTCGAGTTCGCCCACTGCATTGTGAAGGGACGGGTCGCGGGCAACGACAACCTTCGACTTGCCGGCGACTTGGTGGTCGAGCGCGGCAGCCAGCCCCAGTTTGCTTTGTGAGCCCAGCACCAGGGCTCCCGTTGCTGCTGTCTTCAGGAATTCGCGGCGGCTGTTCATAGCTTTCCTCGCATTCATGGCCGGCGGCCCGGCCGGTGAGCTTACAGTTTGGCTTCCACGCCATGCGCCAGCGCCAGCAGCGCCTGCGGTGTTTCGGGCGTGGATTCATAGGCAACAATGCGGACCAGGTAGGGTCCTTTGCGGAAGACGACGCTCTGCGCGTAGGCGATGCCGGCATCGCCGAGCGGAACGGTCTTGGCGTCCTTGCTCTGGCCCGTCTCGAAGATCTTGCGTGCGCCATCCGGGCCGCTCATGGTGTGTACGTCTACCACGGCTTCCAACTGGCCCTGGTATTTGTAGTCGGCCGTTGAGGTGGTGACCACGCCGGCGGAGATGTACTGCTCGGCGTCGCCATCGATGTACTGGTAGAGGTTCTTGGCGTCGAAGGTGCGGGTGTCGCCGGACTTCTCCCATCCTGCGACCGCGCCAGATGCGGGGAACGGATCGATGGCTTTCTTTTTGCAGCCCGCGAGAGCGGCAAAGGCGGCAATGGCGATCACCACGGCTGCGAACATCCAATGCCTGGAACGAAAGATCACTTGAGTGTCTCCTCTTATTTGCGGTTGAGCAGAATCTGGCTGGCCGGCGAGCGGCTTTCGCCGATGCTGGTGACGTAGACTGCCGGGTGCTCCTGGAGCGGGCAGGCGTACTCGCATGCGCCGCAGCCGACACAGCGGCTGGGATCGACACGCGGCTGCTTGAGAGTCTTGGTGTTGCCGGAGGAGTCAACGACTTGCGCTTCCTGAACGTAAATGGCCTTGGGCGAAACCGGGCACCACTCCTCGCAGACGATGCAGTCGGTGGCCATGGCCCAGGGCAGGCAGCGGCCCCGGTCATAAAAAGCTGTCCCGAGCCGGATGGGCTGGCTGGACTGGCCCGCCGCCCCGGACTTGCCCTCGGTTGTGCCGGCGCCGACCACCCAGCCCTTATCCCTGGGCGTGATCTGCCAAATGGCGCCGGTGGGGCAGACCTCGGAGCAGAGCACGCAACTGGGCTCGCAGTAGCCGATGCGGGGCACAAGCGTGGGTGTCCAGAGTCCTTCAAGGCCGGCCTGGTCGAGCGTGGGATGGATGGCGGTGTTGGGGCAGACCTTCATGCACTCGCCGCAGCGGATGCAGCGGGAAAGGAAGTCCTCTTCATCCAGAGATCCGGGGGGACGGATCAGCCGTTCGTGGCGGCTTTTGCCCAGGCCTGTGTTGGCGCGCATGAGGGGAACGACGGCTACTCCGGCGGCCAAGCCGGTGATGGTGCGGCGTCGGCCGAGGTCGGGCGAGGCGACTTCCTTTTCGTTGCGGAAGAAGCGGAACTGCAGGCTCGAATGCGGGCAGGAGCCGACGCAGTTCATGCACATCAGGCACTCGGATTTGCGCCACGGCACGCCGCCGATGGGATCGTCTCCGCCCTGGCAACTGAGCAGGCAGCGGTTGCACTTGTCGCAGGCGGCGGGGTCTTTTTGCAGCCCGAGAACGGACCACCGTGAGACCGCGCCAAGCAACGCACCAAGCGGGCAAATGGCTCGGCACCACAGGCGGGTGACGCGCAGGCTCGCCGCAAGGATGGCGATAAACAGCACGCCCAGGATCAACCCCTGGGAAAAGTGGGGCTGGCGGAAGTCGAGCACGAAAAAGAGGAGAATCGAATGGAGAATTTCGCCGGTGTTCTTGATGAAGGCGATGTGGCTGTGTTCAAGCGGCAGCAGGACGGCGCGCGCGGCGGCATTAAAGGCGGGCAGAAGAGACAATCCAAAAGACCGCACGAGCAGGCTGAAGGGGTCGAGCCAACCGATGGCCGCGGACCCGAAGCAGGCGGCGACCAGCCCCGCGATCAGGACCACGTATTTGCCGGTCTGCCAGCGCTTGTAGCGATTTGAATCGATGCGCTGTTTGCCGCGCTTCGACTCGGAAGGCATGTTGGCGACGAAGTGTTGCAGAGTGCCCATGGGGCAGATCCAGCCGCAGAAGAAGCGGCCCAGGAACAGCGTGGGAATGAGGATGACGAGGCTGAGGAGCAGGCCGCGATAGAGAGCGTGGCCGGCAAGTGCGTTGACGAGAGCAACGAGCGGATCGAGAAGGAAGAACAAACGCACCGGAGCGCGGAGATGGATGTCGCTTGTGGCGCCGGGAACAGGGCGCAGCGAGGTAAAGATCAGGAGCGCCAGGAAGAGCAGCAGAAAGAATATCTGCGAGATCCTGCGCAGCAGTGGCAACTTGGAACGGGGCACGAGTCTCCTCTGCACGCCGCGGAGGCGGACTTTTTGCTTGTAGTTGAAATGATTGGCGAGAGGGAGGTCGGCAGGCGGTGACCTGCATCACAGGTCGGCGCGGGCAGCGATGCCCGTCAGCACAAGAATTCAGCTGGGCGGTGTGCCATGAGATTTCGAACCGGTCCTTTATTTGCGCGTCGCCCAACGGTCTGGCCTTGTCTGCGCGATAATTCCGATTGCATGGAGGATCGAGAAATCGAACGAGAAGTGATTCTCGCGGGTGTTGTTCAATTCAAGGACGCCGATTGGCCTGCAAAGCTGAGACGGTCCTGCGGCGGAACTGGATTCTGTGGACTCCTGGTCGGACTCACGGTGCTCGCGTGGTGCGGCACCCAGAAGAGGGCCTGCGCTCAGAACGCTCCTCGCGTCGCGATCGACGCCGGTGTGCTGGAGGGAACTCACTTCAATGCGAAGGCTGGGGACGTTGCCTTCCTCGGCATTCCGTATGCCGCACCCCCCGTTGGAAAGCTGCGCTGGCAGCCTCCTCAGCCGCCTCCGATCTGGGTGGGCGTCCGCAAGGCGACAACCTTTGGGCCTGCATGCCAGCAAATGCCGAGCACATGGCTGCCCGAGATGCTGGGCCGGAGACAGATGGTCACCGATGAGGCCTGCCTCTTCCTGAATGTCTGGACGGCAAACCTTTCCAATAGGTCGAAGGTTCCAGTCATGGTCTGGATCCATGGCGGCGGCAATGTCGAAGGCTCTCAGGAGTGGCCGCCGCTGGGCCCCGCGCTGGCAAAGCGTGGGGTTGTTGTCGTGAGCATCAACTATCGCCTTGGCGTTTTCGGCTTCTTCGCGCACCCTGCCTTGACCGCTGAATCGCCACACCGCTCCTCAGGAAACTACGGCTTGCTTGACCAGATGCAGGCACTGCGATGGGTGCATCGCAATATCGATCGATTCGGTGGCGACCCGACGCGAGTGACTGTCTTCGGTGCTTCCTCCGGGTCTCTGGATATCTGTAACCTGATGGCGTCGCCCCTGGCGGCGGGGCTGTTCCAAAGAGCGATTCTGCAAAGCGGATTCTGCGTCGATTCGAACTCTTCCCTGCTTTCCCAGGCAGAAACGCGCGGCAAGGGCCTGGCGGCGAATCTTGGACTTGCTGCTGATCCTCAAGTCTTGGTGAAGATGCGCGATCTTTCCGCGGAGGAGCTTCTTCAAGCCGCCGCGGCAGACAACGATGAGGATTTCGATCCCATTGTGGACGACTGGGTTTTGCGGGAACAACCGGCGACAACATTCGCGCGAGGCGGCCAAGCCAAGATCCCGGTGCTGGCGGGCAGCAATGCGGATGAGGTGTCGATCTTCGCGAGCCCCATGGTGGGGGGAAAGTCTTATCGGCCCGGGACGGTAGCTGAGTATCAAGGATGGCTCAAGCGTGAGTTCAAAACCCGCGCGAACGAGGTCTTCGCCGCCTATCCAGCCAGGACCGACAGCGATGTTCCCGATGCCTTTGTGAAGATGGACTCGGACTACGAATTTGGCTTTGGGGCGTGGCTTTTGGCGCGGGAAACGCAAGCGGCGCGGCAAACAGCTTTCCTCTACAGGTTCACTTATGCGGGGAGCGGGAAGTTTGCATCGCTGGGCGCTTTTCATAGCGAAGAAAGCATTCTGCTCAGCAAAAAGTATTGGACGAGCTGGATCAGCAGCCCTGGAGACGAGAAGCTCTCCAACGAAATCATTGGTTACTGGACTCAGTTTGCGAAGACTGCCCGGCCGGGAGGCCCCGGACTGCCTCCCTGGCTTGCTTATGACTCCAGGACCGACCTTTGTCAGGAGCTTGGCAGGCACGTGGGGCAAATCCCTGTGCCGCATACGCCCGGCTTGCGCGTCTTTGCAAAGATATTCAACGACGAGTCAGGCGCGCAGAGCCAATGACCCAAAATGAGTTTTTGGTGGGTCCGTAGCCGAGGGGCGCGGTGAGAACAGATCAGCCCACAATACCGGTAAATCAGAGGCGATTGATGAGCGAGGCAATGCAAGCGGCGCCGAAGCCGTTGTCGATGTTGACCACTGAGACATTGGGGGAGCATGTGTTCAACATGCCAAGCAGCGCGGCCACCCCTCCAAAGGACGCGCCGTAGCCCACGCTGGTAGGCACGGCCAGAACAGGTGCGTTAACCAGGCCGGCGACAACGGTGGGCAGCGCGCCCTCCATGCCGGCGCAGACGATGAGCACGCGGGCCGATTGCAGCGATGTTTTTTGTGCCAGCAGTCGATGAATCCCGGCGACTCCGACATCGGCGATCAGCTCAACCTTGTTGCCCATCAGCAGCGCAGTGACGACGGCTTCTTCGGCTACAGGCAGATCGCTGGTGCCGGCACAGACCACGGCAATGGTTCCCTTGCCCTCAGGGGCAGGAGCCTGGGTCAGGGTGATGCAGCGTGCCATCTCGTGAAACTCTGCGCGCGGCTCCGCTTCCCGGACGGCGCGGAACATGTCGGCGGAGGCGCGCGTGGCTAAGACGTTGCCGCCGTGCTGCGCCATGCTGGCGAAGATCTGTGCCACCTGCACAGGAGTCTTGCCGGCGGCGAAGATGACCTCGGGCATGCCGGTGCGGAGGGCGCGGTGATGATCGACCTTGGCAAAACCGATGTCTTCGAAGGGCAGGTCGCGCAGGTGATCGAGAGCGTCGTTGACGGCGGTGCGGCCCTCGCGCACTTCGTTGAGCAGCGCTTCGATCTGGGTTCGATCCATCAGAGCTCCTTTTGGGCGACGCCCGCCGCGTAGATGCGCAGGGCTTCCTGCATGACCTGCTTCAGGGGAAGCGAGTGTTTCTCGGCAATGAGGCGGCAATCCTCATATTCCGGAGACGCGTTGGCGACTTTGCCGGAGGGCCAGCGGGCGATCTTGATTTGCACGTCGCCCCAGGGCGTTTCGACCTTGCAAAACTCGCGATTCAAGGCGATCTTGTTTTCAATCCGCCAGTGCAGGCCGATGGTAGTTGTCTCGCGAAAGATGAGATCGCGGAGCGTGGGGACAAGATCGGGGCGGCAGAGCACCGTGAGCTGGACGCCGGTGCGGCTCTTCTTCATTTGCACGGCGGCGCGATAGACATCCCACGCGCCGGAAGCGAGCAGCAATTCGCTGACGTAGCCGAGCAGTTGCGGGCTGGAGTCATCGATCACGGTCTCGATGATGGCGATGGATTCGGAGTCTTCGGTTGCGGCGGCTTCTGTTTCCCCGACCAGCAGGCGAAGCAAATTGGGTTCGCCGGGCGTGTCGCGACCGCCGGCTCCGTAGCCTGTTGCTTTGATGCGCATGGAGGGAAGCGGGGCGTAGGAGACTTCGAGCATGCGCAATATGGCTGCGCCCGTGGGGGTAACGCGCTCCATGGGCGGGCCTGCGGCGTAGACAGGCGCATCGGCAAGCAGGGTCAGCGTGGCCGGTGCCGGCACGGGAAGCGTTCCGTGCTGGCAGACAACGGTTCCACTGCCTACGTTCAACGGCGACGCGAGCCAGCGATCAACGCCCAGGGCTTCGCATCCGGCGGCGGTACAGACGATATCGACAATGGTGTCTACCGCACCCACTTCGTGGAAATGGACCTTCTCAACAGGGATGGAATGGATAGCGGCTTCGGCTTCGCCGAGCAGTTGAAATGCGCGGATCGAGCGCGCTTTGACAAGCTCACTCAGCGGTGCCGACCGGATCACGGCCAGGATGGATGAGAGATGACGATGGGGAATGTGGTTGTGGGCAGGATGAAGGGATGCGGGTTGAGGTTCGTGGTCTCCCACTCTTTCCGCGGAAAGATGCGGAAAGGATGGGGCACCCGGCGTGTGCGTATGCTCGGGTTCGCCGAGTGAATGTGAGTGTTCCTGTTGGTGCGGCTCATGCGCCGGAGAATCGGGGCCAATTACGTCCACCTTGGCGCCGGCAACGCCGCCGCGGGTCACCTTGCGCATCTCCAGGCGCGCACCCACATTCAGCGCGGCGGTGGTTTGCTCAAGATGGGCGAAGGGAACGCCGGCGTCAACCAGTGCGCCGAGCAGCATGTCGCCGCTTATGCCGGAAAAGCACTCAAGATATCCAATACGCATCGCGTTGCAATTCTAAACCGCAGGCTAGGCGCCGCGCCGGGCAAGGATGTCGGCGGGCAGGATTGCGTTCATGGAACCGGAGCGAAAGCCGGTGCAGTCGAGCGTGACGTATTGGTAACCCGCCTGTTTGAGCGCTGAGGTGATGGCGTCAAGCATCTCCATGGAAAGTGCGCGCGGCAGCTCGCTGCGCGCGATCTCAACGCGGGCAAGATCGCCGTGATGGCGGACGCGCAGCTCGCGGAAGCCAAGTCCGCGCACGCTCTCCTCGGCAAGCTCCACCTGTTCAAGAACTTCCCGGGTGACGGTGCGTCCGTACTCGACGCGCGAGGCCAGGCAGGGGGCGGCTGGGCGATCCCACAGTGCGTAGCCGGCCGCTTTGGCGAGCGCTCTCACTTCAATCTTGGTGAGCCCAGCTTCCGCAAGCGGAGCCAGAACTGCATGCTGCTCAGCGGCGCGCTGGCCGGGACGGAAATCGCGTGTGTCGTCGGCGTTCATGCCATAGGCGATATGCGAGCAGCCCAGCTTCGTGCCCAGGGATTCCATGACGGCAAAGAGCTCGTCCTTGCAGTGAAAGCAGCGATTGGCGTCGTTGCGCTGATATTCCGGGCGCTCCAGTTCGTCCGTCGCAATCACCTGGAGGGGCATCTGGAGCGACCTGGCGAAGGAGCAGGCCTGTTCCATGTCGCGGCGGGCAAGGCTGGGCGAATCGGCCAGCACGGCGAGCATGCGATCGCCGAGCACGCGATGCGCGGTGGCCGCCAGGAAAGCCGAATCCACACCGCCTGAGTAAGCCACCATGAGGCTTGACAACGCAGCCAGACGGGCTTCCAGGAGGGCCAGGCGCGTGCTCGTTTCCGCTTCCTCGACGGAAGGCTCTCGCAGCGGATTGGTTCCCGGACGATCGGTTTGTGCACGAGCCGCCATGGGCCAGATTATATCCTCTTGCCGATGCCGGAAGGAATGTTCCGGGCGGTACAGTAGCCTACTCAAGTAGGATTGCAACAGATTTCAAGAGAGTTGTGGCCTTTTTGGGAGCCAAGTATGAAGATTGGCGTGAGCGCATTTGCCTGGACCACCAGACTCAATCACACGCATTTAAATCTCTTTGCGAAGATTCGCGAGCATGGGATCGAGGGCTTCGAGATTCCCATGTTCGATCCTGCGGATATCGATGCAAGACAGCTTCGGCAGGCATTCGAGGCGAACGATCTGGAGTGTACGGTTTGCGCCATTCTGCCGGCGGGAATCAATCCCATCAGCGCGGATGCGACGGAGAGAAAGATGGCCCTGGCACACATGGTGCATTGCGTTGAAACAGCGGCGGAGCTCGGCGCGCATCGCATCGGCGGCCCGCTGTATGCACCCATCGGCTATCTTCCCGGCAGGCGACGCACGCAGGATGAGTGGCAATCGGCGGTGGAATGCTTTCGGGCTCTCGGCGAGGCGCTGGACCGCAATGATATGGTTCTCGGAGTCGAACCTGTGAATCGGTCCGAGACGTTCTTTCTCAACACTGTTCACGAAGCGAAGGCATTTTGCGAAGAGGTAGCGCACGCGCGAGTCGGCGTGCTGATTGACACCTTCCACGCCAATATCGAGGAGAAAAACATTGCCGGTGCGGTGCGGTGCGCGGGTCAGCGGCTCAAGCATCTGCATGTCAGTGAGAACGACCGCGGTCTAATTGGCTCCGGACACGTGGACTTCCCCGGTATTGTGACCACCCTCAAAGAAATTGGGTACGACGGGTATCTCATGATCGAAGGCTTCGGCTACTCGGCTGCCGAGCAGAACTCTCTGGGCGCGCTGTTTGGAGATCTGAACGTATCCCCCGAAGATATAGCCTTTCAAGGAGCGGCTTATCTGCAGGGTTTGTTGGCAAAGCAGTGAGAGCAGGGTAACTGCCACAACCATGAAAAAAGAGACACTCCACCTTTGGTGCGCATACCCTGACGATCTGCTTGACGAGGGGACAGCGGACACGTGCCTGCGGCTGCTGAGTGAAGACGAACTTGCGCGATGGAATGCGTTCAGGTTTGAAAGGCATCGCCTCGAATACCTGGCCACCCATGCCCTGGCGCGTACCGCGCTGTCTCACCATTCTGCACTGCAGCCCGCTGCGTTGCGCTTCAAGCTGAACGCGCACGGCAAGCCCTCTGTCGACCAGGAGTGCGGCCTGCGCTTTAATTTGTCCAATTCGCCTGGCCTGGTGGTTTGCCTCATTGGCGAAAGTGTTGAGGTGGGTGTGGACGTCGAGCCGCAAACACGCGCCAAATCGATCGCTGAAGTTGGCCCGAGTATGTTTTCGCCGCAGGAGCTGGCGCAGCTCGAGCGCCTGCGCGACGATCAGCGGCCCGGCCGCTGTTTGCGGCTGTGGACGCTGAAAGAGGCCTACAGCAAGGCGCGAGGCATGGGGCTGGCGCTTCCACTGGACAGAGTTTCCTTTCTGTTCGATGGGCGCGAGAAAATTCGCATGGAACTGGATTCGAGTCTTGACGATGAGCCGGGCCGCTGGCGGTTTTCTCTGCTCGAACACGCAGACCACTGCATTGCGCTGATGGTCGAGAGCAGCACCGCGCCAGGATTGGTTGTCTGGGAGGTGAGGTTTCCTTCGACAGTTCCTCAACGACTGACTCCAGTGAACGGACCTTGGTTCCCGGCGCCGTTAACTGAAGCGCCTTGAATGCTACCTGCCCAACTATGGAGAACCAATGAAGGCAGAAAGTGCAGATTCCGGGATACTATTTGACTACAACTTCGCACCGGCGGCCGGCGATTGCAGTTTGCGAATAACATCTGCCAGATGGCTCACAGTGCGCGCTTCTAAGAGCACACCAAAATCGAGGTCGACCCGATAAGTCCTCTTCACCTTGGCGAGAAGTCGAACCCCCAACCAGGAAGTGTCCACCAAGATTGAAGAAGTCGTCACCAGGTCCAACTGGGTCGACGCCCAGAATCTCTTGCCACCAGGCAGCAAGAGTACTCTCGACGGTTTCGCCCGAGAGCGGGGTCTTTGGTGTAGCGGCGCTGGGCGCTCTCGCCGCAGAAATGGGGTAGATGCCCTTGGACAGGTCAAGAGGTTCGGAGACGGCAATCACAGCGCGCGGAGTTGCGGCCGAAAGAATGCGCACTAAAGCGCGCGCCCCTTCGGCGGACTCTAGACCGGAGCGATGAAGAACCTCAATTGGGCGCTCTCCGCCTACGTGGACGCCGCTTTCAGCCAAGGCGCATTCCTCAAGGGTCTTCAAGGGATCTGCGATGCGCCGCGCGGAAAACCCTTCGATCTCCACCAGCACCTGGCCCCGCTCATCGAAGAGCGTGATATCGAAAGTCTCAACCTCGTTGCGACGCGGGCTCTGCCGACGGGAGCGGATATGGCTGAACAGCTTGGCAGGCAATGGAGGGAAGACGTGCATCTTCTTGTAAGAGATGGGAAGAAAAAGATACTTCGAATGCTCACAGTCATCTGTGAGGTAGAATGACGCGCCTGTAGCCAGATCGAGCATTGCGGGGTGAAGCCGGAAGCTGGAGATATCCTCTGAGAACTTCTCGTCCAATTCAATTTCTGCCAGGGCCTCGTGTGCACCGATGAGCAACCTGCGGAGAGGCCTCCAGCGCGGGCCGAAAGTAAGATAGCGTTCTTGAAGGGTCCGGGCCTTTTCGTCGAATACAATTTCGCGTTCGAGGCAACGCGCAGCGATGACAGCGCGATCAACTGGTGAAGTTGCGCGCGAAGTGAACCGCGCAACCGTTCCAAACGAATGCTCGATCCACTCGGTGGTTCGCGAAGACACAGAGAAGCGATAAGGGCTGCCCAGCGGCAGGCCCTGCTGGTCGCGCCTGAGCTGGACGCGCACCTCTCTGCTTTCGTCGGCATCAAGCATCAGTGGAACGAGGAAGAAAACATCCCGGAATTCGACTGCGCCGCGGCCCGGCTCGCGCAAGAATGCAGCCGCGGCCATCTCCAGGTAGCCTGTTCCAGGGAACAGCGCCTTAAGCTCATGGCCCGCTTGCAGTACGTGCTCGGAGAGCACCCATTGGCGAGCCTGCGAAAGTTCACTTTGATAGACGACCTCGAGAGGAGTATCGAGCAGGCGCTCCTGCAGCAGCAGATGCGGGGAGTTGCTCCGTGCGGCCATCCCCACGTTGCGCCACGCTCCCCAATTGATCACGGTGACGGGGTCTTTGCAGCTCAATGCATAGGCATCCAGGAACGCATTGGCCGCCGCATAGTCCACCTGGCCGGCGCTCGGAACGATGGAACTGACGGATGAGAACAGCACGAAGCAACGCAGCTGCACATCGCGGAGTGCTTCTTCAACAACCAGCGTTCCTCGCACTACGCCTGCGTGAGTGCCCTGATCTCGATCGGATCTCCGACCACGGTGCCGGTTCCGTGCGCCTCAATGTAAGAGATATTGTCTGCGCTGACGCCGGCGAACTCCAGAGCCTCGGCAATGACCTCGGCCTGACCTTCGACGCTCGGTGACAGGTAGCCCACTTTGCGAGCGCCATCGTTGTTGATCGCCGACCCAAGAATCACCGCACGAATCACGTCGCGATCTTCGAGAGCGTCTTCAAGGCGCCGCAAGACGACGAGGCTCACGCCGCTTCCGAAGACTGTTCCTGTAGCCAGAGCATCGAAGGAGCGGCAGTGGCCGTCGCGCGACAGGATCTCCCCATCGCGGTAGATATAGCCCTGACCATGCGGAATTTCGATGGTAACTCCGCCCGCCAGTGCCATGTCCCACTCGTGGTTCAGAAGACCCTGGCAAGCCAGGTGCACCGCGACAAGCGATGTGGAGCACGCGGTCTGCACATTGATGCTGGGTCCGCGCAAGTCGAATTGATAGGAGACGCGCGTGGCCAGCACATCCTTGTCGTTGCCGGTCTGTTTGAGCTGAAACAACCCAGCGGAGTCCAGCAGTTCGTGGTTGGCGAGCAAGTTATGAATCAGATAACTGTTCATGCCCGACCCGGCAAAGACGCCGATCGATTCGCTGAAGTGTCGGGGAGGATGGCCCGCATCCTCGAGAGCTTCCCAGGCGCACTCAAGGAAGTGCCGATGCTGCGGATCCATGATGGCTGCGTCTCTGGGGCTCAAGCCGAAAAATGCAGCATCGAACAGGGCAACGTCGTCGAGCACCGAAGCGCGCTTGACGTAACCGGGCCGGCCCAGTTCTCCGCGAGTGACGCCCGCTGCGAGCAATTCATCATCGGAGAGAGAACGAATGGACTCTACGCCATCGCGCAGGTTTTTCCAGAACTGACCGGGATTGCGGGCGCCCGGGAAGCGTCCTGCCATGCTGACGATTGCGATTGCCGAAGGCCTCATGATCTTTCTCTCAGCGCTGTCTCGCAGACCTCCGGCGCTGCGCACGGTCTGCAATGCGGGCCGCGGCGTCGGCCGGTTGTGTTCCGGAAAGATGGCGGGCGAGCGAACTGACTGTAGAAAACTGAAAGAGATCGACCAGCGGAATCTCGCGTCCCAGCGTGTTTTGCAGTTTTGCGTGAACCTCGGCAACCGTGAGCGAATGGGCGCCGAGGTCAAGAAAGTGTCGTTGAATCCGACTTCGGAAACTCCCAATGCCTCCTTCCAGGCGGAAGCAACAGCGCGTTCAATCTCGCTTCCGGTTTCACTGTGGGATCGGTTTGGCGTCGATGTTACCGCCATTGCCGGTGGGGAAGATTGAGCAATGCCTTGCGATCGATCTTACCGTTCTCCGTGAGGGGCAAGGAAGAAAGAAAGACAAACGATGAAGGAATCATGGCTTCAGGAAGCCTCAATTTGAGCGCATTCCTCAGCGCACCGGCTGCCTCCGGACCGCTCTGCTCTGCAACCAGGCAAGCTACAAGGCGCTTATCTCCATCTCTGCCCTCTCGAGCCACGATCACTGCCTGTCGAGCTCCGGGAATCTCCTCAAGGATGGATTCGATCTCGCCGGGTTCGATGCGCTGTCCGCGCAGCTTGATCCGGTCATCTGCGCGGCCGAGATACTCGATGTTTCCGTCGGAAAGTAAGCGCGTCAGATCGCCGGTGCGGTAAATGCGATCTTCTGACAAAGATGGGAGGATCGGAATCGCTCGGCGGTTAGATCGCGCCGATTCCAATAGCCGCGAGCGACGCCGTCGCCAGCAATGAAGAGCTCGCCGGTTTCGCCTTCGGGAACTGGCTTCAGCTCAGTGTCAAGCAGATGAATCTGCGTCCCCGCGATGGGACGTCCAGTGGGAACCGTGATGCATGGATCTAGAATCCGGTACGTTGACGACCAGATGGTAGTCTCCGTGGGTCCGTACATATTAAACAATTCGCCACTGAAAAACTGACGGAGACGATGGATTAGAGAAGCGGGAACGGTTTCCCCACCCAGCAAAATAGGCTTCAGCGTGCCGAGCGCGGAACAACTGCGCCCATCCAGCATCAGCATCCGCGCCAGCGAGGGAGTCATCTGCAAGTGAGTGACGCTGTGGCGGGCTATTTCATCGGCTATTGTGCCGGTGCCTTCATCGCTGTGGACAACGACCTTGAAGCCGGGGGTTAGAGTCCACAGAAGCTCCAGAACCGAAATGTCGAACGCAATGCTGGTAACCGCAAGCCAGACGCCCGGCCTCGATCCAATGGCCTGATCCATGCCGGCAAAGCAGCTGACCACGTTGCGGTGTTCGACCATGACCCCATTCGGTTTGCCAGTGGAACCGGAGGTGTACATCACATACGCGAGGTTGTGACCGGCGGCTGCCGAAGCGACGGCGTGCGGGCTATGCCGATCGAGGACGGAATCTTCCGGATCGAAAAGCGAGAGACGGCCCAAGTCCAGGGGCAGACGAGTCTGAAGGGCAAAGGAGGTAAGCAGGATGGGCATCTCCGAGCCTTCAATCGCCAGGGAGAGACGCTGTATGGGATAACCGGGGCCCAATGGGACATAAGTGCCACCGGCCTTGAGAATGGCCAGGAGACTTACAACGAGAGTCTCCGAGCGCCCCTGTAGCACGCCAACTAGCGTCTCCGGCTTTACGCCCAGGCTTTGCAAATGCCGGGCAAGACGATTGGAGCGCTCATCGATTTCGCGATAACTCAGTTGCCGGTCTCCCGCGGCCACGGCAATTGCACCCGGAGTCAAAGCACCCTGTTGCCTGAACGCCTCGGCAATAGCGCTTCCGTGCGGGGTCGACTTCAGTTCGATTCCACTCAAGCAACTGAACGGGCGACATGGTAATTTTCCAGGTAAAGTAATTCGATGCCGGCTCCGAGGAAAGTTTCAATGGCCTGATCGGGAGTATTGACGATGGGTTGGCCTTTGAGGTTGAAGCTGGTGTTGAGCACCATCTGGCGGCCCGTTGTTTCTCCCACGGCGCGCAGCAGAGCATGAAAATCAGGATTGTCGCTTGCGCTGACGGTCTGCAGCCGCGCTGAGCCGTTAACGTGGGTAATGGCTGGTAGCGATGCCTGCGCCTCGGGCCGCACATCTACGACGCCGATCATGTAAGGATGTTCTTCGCCTGGAGCTACACCGAACCATTGTGGGGCTTCCTCGAATGAGCACGCGGGCGCGAATGGACGAAAGGCTTCGCGCTTCTTGACCATGGCGTTGATGCGGTCGCGCATCTCCGGATGACCGGGGTCGGCGAGGACGCTGCGATTGCCCAGCGCGCGCGGACCATACTCCATGCGCCCGCGATCCCAGGCGATGACACGGCCCTCTGCAATGAGCCGGGCCGCGGACGCACACGTATCTGCAAGTAAATCGAAGCGGCGCCACTGAATTCGATTGCCGAAGCGTCGCAGTGCGGCTTCGATGTCGGCATCGGAATAACGCGGTCCAAAGAACGGTGCTGGCATGCGGTGATTCAGAATTCCCCCAGCAAGCGAGCCGCGATAAAGAGCCGCTCCCAGCGCGGTGCCATCGTCGCCGGCCACGGGCTGGACGTAGACTTAGTCAAAGAGCCCCGAATGCATGAGCTTGCCGTTGGCAGTGCAGTTGAGTGCGACCCCGCCTGCCAGAGCCAAGGGGCGAAGGCCGGTCCTCTCTGCGAAGTGCCCGCACACGTGGAGGAGCACCCTCTCAAGACACTCCTGGAGTGCGGCGGCCACGTCCTCGTGAACGGATGCGATCGGGTTCGTGGGCTGCCCCTGCGGGAACAGATATTCGTCGAGATACGCCCGTGTTGTCGTATAGAACTCCCGCTCTTATCGAGATAGATTCAGCTTCAGAATCGGAATACGTACGGTGCCGTCCTCTTCGAGTTCCACGTTCTGCGGAAAGAACGGCCGGAACCGAGTTGCATCGCCATAGGGCGCCAGGCCCATGATCTTGTACTCATCGGAGTTGAAGTCGAATCCGGGGTGAAACGTTACCAGCGAATAGAGAACGCCGATGGAGTCATTGTCGCCAATTGTGCAGATTCTCTCCAGCTCGCCGTCATGGAAATCGTAGACGCTCAGGCTCTCCACTTCGCCCATTGCGTCGTTGACAACAACCAGGTTTCGTCCCAGCCGGAGGTCCATGCGACGCTGGCGGCATGGGCCAGATGGTGGCCAACCTAAATGACTTTGTCTTCTGGACATCCGGGCAGATTGCGGCGCACCTGCTCGATCAGTGCATCGCGGAAAAGACCTGATGGTAGAGCGCAGCGGACGCTTCATCTCTCAAATAAAAATCGCGGCAGGGAACATAGTTGAACCCGCGGGCAATCTCATCAATCTCGCCGATGGAGATGCCTGCCTCTGCCAGGCAGTATCGAATGGCGTTGATGGGAAACTCGCAGGTGTGTTTTCTTCCGCTGAAGCGCTCTTCTTCCGTGGCGGCAATCAACTTCCCATCCACCAGTAATGCGGCCGGTGCATCCATGCCCTGGGCGAAGCGGTAATCGCGCTCATCATGGCCAGGAAAGGCGGCGCGCTTGAACGGCACGGCCCTTTCGAGTCCGGTGATGCCCAGGATCTTCATCGTCGCCTCATTCCGTGCTCGATGACTTGAGCGCTGCCTCCCGATGCATTACCGCGGCAAGCCAATTCTAGTGGAAAATGCCTGATGCACTTGGTCACTCTGCGAAGAGAAGTATCTGGCTTGCACATGTTTCATAACGCGATGCTCCATGAATCGCCCTAGATTCGGGCCGGAATGGAGGTTTGTGCACGATGTTTCCCGCAAATGAAGAATTCAGCCACTTGAGGGTAGGTAAGTCGCTGTGCAGAAATCCTTGAACGGTTTGAAAGCGGAGTGGATACTAGCGACAGAGGAGCAACGCCGATGAATGAGCATGTGACCTTGCGGGCGGTGGACAGCCACGAGTTGAGCGCGTATGTGTCGCGGCCCCTGGGCGAGCCTGTCGCCCGGCTTGTCGTGGTGCAGGAGATCTTCGGGGTCAACGCACACATTCGCGCAGTGACCGACGGCTATGCCAGGGATGGATTCCTGGCCATTGCTCCGGCGCTGTTTGACCGCATCGAGCGAGGGGTTGAATTGGCATACGATGGCATCGATCTGCAGAAGGCGATGGGATTCATTCCAAAGCTGAACGCCGAGAAGGCCTTGGCAGACGTTGCGGCCGCGATCGAGTTTGGGCAGACTGCGACGGGGAAGAAGGTTGGCGTTGTCGGCTTCTGCTATGGAGGGACCATGGCGTGGCTGGCGGCGGCACGCCTCCACCCGGACGCTGCCGTAGGCTACTACGGACGCCGCATCTCGAACTATGCCGATGAAAGGCTCTCTGCGCCGGTGATGCTGCATTTCGGCAGGCAGGATGCGCATATTCCGGCCGAGGAGGTCGAGAAGGTTCATGCAGCGCACCCCGAGGTGGAGATCTACTGGTACGACGCCGGTCACGGATTCAACTGCGATGCGCGCGCGAGCTTCAACCCGCAGGCCGCGCATGAAGCTAGAGTGCGCACGCTCGATTTCCTGAAAAAGAATCTCGGCTAGCGAGCCCGATCCTTCGTCATCGGCTTGTGCGACACAATCGAAGCCTGGCGATCGCGGATTTCGCATGTGTGTACTACTGCCAAGCACACGCGCCCGGCTTGAGCGTATCCGGCTTCAGGTTGGACCATGACGCGGCCTCCACAATCAGCCGGCCATTCTCTCTGGAGGGGTGAAGCCAGCTTTTCGATGCCAATAGGGTCCGCGGTCATCGGAAGATGTCATCGCGACAACGACAAGGGCGCGACGGCGAAACGGTTGCCTTCGCTCTCGTTCTTTCTCGCGCAGATGCATTCCAGCCAATTTCTATAGATGCGAGTCGCCGCGTGCTGCCACGTGTTTTCGATCTTCGCACTTTCCGAAGCAGCCGCTAAGATGGCCAGCGATTCTCTGTTTCGGCAAGCGGCGGCCTTGCCCCGCAGAGACGTTAGTGCGCTCCCGATGCCGCTATCGAAGTAGCGCTGCGGCAGCAGCGGGTAGTCGTCGGTCTCGCCGCGAACATACCTTCCAACGTCCCTGCGATACTCGCGCATGAGCGTGTCGGACTCGTATTCCAGATGGCCCTGGAAAAGACGAACAGGCTCTTGTCCTGCTTGACGAATGCATCGACCCCATTCCCGGCGATGCGCGAAAGCACGCTGTAACCGGAGTCGATCAGATCTTCTTGCGCCATGCCGTTCCAGCGTGAGTGGGGCACGCGAAAGAGCTTCGACAGGCCTTGCGTCAGAGGATGCTCAGCGACCTGCGCGCACTCGAAGACGCCAAAGCTCTTTTCCTCACCCTTGCGGCGCCCAATGCCGTCCATGTGCAGGATGGCGGCATGTGCGGCCAGGCAGGACCAGACTGCGGAGAATGTATTGTTTCGCGCCCACTCCGAGACCTGCGTGAAGCTCTCCCAGTAAAGTTCGTCGCGGAGGGCGCCATCTTCGGTTCCGTGCCGGTTACGATCAGACCGTCCAGTCGCGCGTTCAGCAGCGATGTAACGCTGGCATAGTGGCTGGCGAAATGGCGCCCGCCCGACTCGGCCGGCGACGGGCCCGGTAGAGCATAGATCGAAACATGGATGGGAATGCCCTCGGATGCAGTGTCGAGCAGGGAGATAAACTGGCGCTCCGTCGCTTGAAGGACGGCGCCTGCCATGTTGTTGACCAGGCCGATCGTCACGCACTGGCTTGCATCATTCACGCGGCGCCGCGGCACATGGCCGAGCGATCGCGCGCTGACTGTTTGCCGGTTGCGGCTGAGACTGCTTGAGCCGATGTTGACGACCATGTGTTCCTTTCCTAGGCCTGATTCTTTCTTTGCCACCCCTGCTTGTTTAGGACACCGCGGCGAGCGCCTGGTCCAGATCTTCGGCGATGTCGTCGATATGTTCGATTCCGATGCTGAGCCGGATCATCTCCGGCAGCACGCCTGCGCTGCGTTGCTCCTCGGCCGACATCTGCCGATGGGTAGTCGAGGCTGGATGGCATGCCAGCGATTTCGCATCGCCGAGGTTCACCGGCCGGGTCACCAGCTTCAGCGCATCGTGGAACTTGACGGCGGTTGCATAGCCGCCCTTGATGCCTACGGACATGAGCGAGCAGGCGCGGCCATGCAAATATTTCTGCGCGAGTGCATGGTAAGGGCTCTCAGGAAATCCAGCGTACCTGACCCACTCGACCCTGGGATCGTCGCGCAGAAACTCGGCAGCCTTTCTGCCGTTCTCCACGTGGCGTTCCACGCGCAATGCGACGGTCTCGATTCCCTGCAACCGCAGGAAGGCGCTCAACGGCGAAAGGACCGCTCCGCAGGTCCGCAGATAGACGCTGCGGCAGCGCGCAATGTAAGCGGCTCTTCCAAAGTGGTCGGCGTAGACCAGGCCGTGGTAGGAGTGGTCCGGCTGGTTGAAGGCAGGGAGGCGCGATGCATGCTGTTTCCAGTCGAAGTTTCCGCTATCGACGATGACGCCGCCCAGCGTGGTGCCGTGGCCGCCCAGGAATTTTGTGAGCGAGTGGACCACGATATCCGCGCCGTACTCGACGGGCCTGAGCAAAATGGGCGAGGCCACGGTGTTGTCGACAATGAGCGGGACTCCGTGACCGTGCGCCACGCGCGCCAACTCTTCGATGTCGCAGATATTGCCCGCGGGATTGCCCACGCTCTCGCAAAACACCGCCCGCGTCTTGTCGTCTATCAGACTGGCGATTGCTTCGGGCCGGTCGCTCTCCGCTAAGCGGACCGTGACTCCTTGCCCTGGCAATACGTGCGCGAAGAGCGTGTGCGTGGTCCCGTAGAGTTGCGGAACGGAGACGATGTTGCATCCGAGTTCGGTGACGTTGAGCACGGCGTAGTTCACCGCGGCCTGGCCGCTGGCGACGCACATCGCTTCCAACCCGCCTTCGAGTGCGGCCACGAGGCGCTCAAGCACAGCGGTAGTCGGGTTCTGGATGCGGGTGTAGCGGAAGCCTTCAGCCCAAAGTTGAAGAGCGCGGCCGCGTGATCGGCGCTGTCGAAGGCGTAGGCGACCGTCTGATAGATCGGCACGGCCACGGCCTTCGTCGTCGGATCGACTTCGTGGCTGCTATGGATTGCGATCGCTTCCGGTTTCATACGTTCTCCCGTGCGTCAATCATTCGTTTCGACTTTGCCTGCGCTCGTCGCCACATATCTCCATCGCGCTCACGCCGTCTTCCTGCTGGGCAGATCGCATACAAGTTTGTTCATTTCGCTTACCACCCACGCGATGTTTTCCTCGGTTGTCCTGTAGCTGGTGATGCACGCGCGCATCACCGGCACGCCGCCGAGCTCGGCATCGGACATCCATGCAATCTGCCGTTCACGAAGCTGTGCAAGCAATTGCGGGGTGACAAGCCCATCGCGCGTAAAGCTGATGACCGGCAGCGGCGTGGAATTGACGATGCGCCAATCGCTTGCCCCCAGCATCTCGCGCATCGCATCGCCCATCCGCACCTGGTGTTCGAGCATCGCCGCGTAGCCAGCTTCGCCCTTTTCCGCCAGCGCCATGAACAGCTTGAGACCGATAAATCGCCGCGACCACTGCGCCGAATGCGTGAGGGGATTGAAGGTGGCGGACGCGTCTTCGTACTCCGGCTTGACCGGCATGTACGTCACGTCGGAACGGAATGCCTGGGCAACACTATCGCGATGACGGCAGAAAAAGATGCCGCAACCCATGGGCACGGAAAGCCACTTGTGCGCGTCGCAGGTGATGGAGTCCGCGATTTCAGTGCCGGAAAGCCAGTGCCTGAGTCTGGGCGAAACGACCGCGGAGCCGCCGTATGCGGCGTCGGCATGAAACCACAGGTCCTGCTCCTTGCAGAAGCGCCCGATCTCCGGCAGAGGGTCGATGATGCCCGCAGCCGTTGTTCCTGCGGTGCCGATGACCATGAACGGCAGGAGCCCGTTGCTGCGATCCTCGGCCACAGCGCCGGAGATCGCCGACGTCCATCTTGAAACCGGAATCGGTGGCAACTACGCGCAGATTGCGCCGGCCCAGCCCCACCATGTGCGCAATCTTGTTAAACCCGTGGTGCGTCTCCCTGGCGAGATAGATTGCTGGATCGCCGGAGAGGCTGCGCAACCCGTGCTCGCCATAGCCGGGGAAGGCGCGCGTCAGTGCTACCACGACCGCAGAGAGATTCGCCTCCGACCCGCCGCTGGTGAAGGTGGCAATGGAGTCCGCGGGCAGGCCAAATCTTTCGCCGAGCCAGGCAAGCGTGTGGCGCTCCATTTCATTGGCTACCGGCGACGTGCGCCAGTTGGCCAACTGCGAGTTGTAAATGGCCACCAGGGTGTCTGCAACCACTGAAGCCAGCGTGACGCTGGGGTTGTAGAGCCCGAAGTAACGCGGGTGTGTGACCTGAACCTGCCACTTGCGCAGCATTTGTTCCACATCGGCGCCAACTTCATCCAAAGGCATCGGCTGACGAAAATCGAAGCGTGACTCGAGATAGGCGCGGATCTCTCCCGCCGTTACATTCGGCACGATAGGGCCGCCGGCAATCAGCGACTCCAGCGTGGCGAATTCATCCCGGATTGGATCGATCTGCATCTGCATTCTTCCTAAGTAATTGCCGCTGATTGCTCGGCGAATGGGTGCTCTTGTCAAGAAACTACAGTCGAATCTCCCTGTCTTGAATACGCCGATACATCGGCAGATCCAGAGGAACGAACGCCGGTGCATCAGCGCTGTCGAAGAAGAGCGCATCGGCGCTGGCATTCGGATCGTAGCCCTCCCGGACCAGCGCGGTCTTCGAATACTTGAACGTGCCAGTCATATCGGCCTCGCTGCGGATGCACAGAAAAACGGGCTTCGCTTAGGTAGGAAGGCAATCCGAAAGATGCGTGCGGAGGGTGGCAAGGTTCAGTTCGCCATCCGTAACCAGGGCGGCCATGCTCGTGCGGCCCTCTGTGCCGGGAACTGCTACGCCATACACGTTCGCGTGCAGGACTCCAGGAATTGGCAGATGGCCTCGGCAACCTCGGTTGTCGCCACATTCTCGCCCTTCCATCGGAATGTGTCGCCGATGCGATCGACGAAGTAGTAGTAGCCTTTCTCGTCCTTCCTCATCAGGTCGCCGGTTCGAAACCATTCGTCACCAATCGTAAAAACATTGCTCAGGATTTTCTTCTTCGACGCCTCTTTGGAGGTGTAGCCCTCGAAGCGGCTGCCGAGAGCCGATCGATCCTCCACTACTTTGCCCATCGCCTCACCGGCCTGATTGGTAGAGCACCGGATGCAGAATCCTGTTTCGTCGCGGATGGGCTCGCAGGTTTCCGCGTCGATCGAAACCAGCGCCGGCGAAAATCGATGCATGAGGTAGGGCGGAATGTGGCCGATGGCTCCCCGCTTTCCCTTGATGTTGAACAAGGAAACGCTGCCTTCCGTGGCGGCATAGAACTCCAGGATCTGCGGAATGCGGAAGCGTTCTTTGAATGCGTCCCATATCTCCGGCGCCAGTCCGTTGCCGCAGGCAAGACGGATGCGATGTTCTGTCTCGCGGGACGACGGTTTGGTGTGCAACAGGTATCGACAGAGTTCGCCAATGTACTCAAACAGCGTGCAGTCCCAGCGCAGAATGTCATTCCAGAACTGGCTCGCCGAAAACTTCTCGCGCAGAGCAATGGAGCCTCCGGCCACCAGCATGGCGCCGGGGGTCTGTACGCCGCCAACGCTGTGGTACATGGGCAGGCAGTTGTACATCCGGTCCGCGGGCTGCACGTCCATCATCCCGGCGAACCAATGACTCCATTGCAAGACGCGAACATGGCTCACGTTGGCGGCCTTGGGAAGGCCCGTGGTTCCGGACGTGTAGATATAGAGCGCGCGATCCTCAATCGCGGGGGGCGTGCCGCTCGTCGCGGCTGAGCGGCTCGCCGGAATGGCGCTCCAAGTCTTCATCGATGCGCGGGAAGTCCGTATCTTGATGGCCATGCATCCAGATCGCCGGTGAAAGTCCAAGCTGCGGCAGCACCGCGGCCAGCGTGCCGGCGAACTCGCCGGACGCGATGACGTGTCTGGGCGAGATGATGCGGATGCTGTGGGCCAGCGAGGCGCCGACCAGATTGGTGTTGAGCAGAGAAACGACTACTCCGACGCTGGTGATGCCAAGCCATGCAGAAAAATACTCTGGACGGTTTGTCATCAACAGGCAGGCTACGTCGCCCTTGGCAAGGCCACGATCGAGCGCCGACCGCGCATACTGATTGGAGCGTGCAGCCAAGCCGCGGTAGGTGAGGCGCTCCCTGTCTGAGAGCAAGGCCGGAGCATCGCCCATCCGCGCCGCGACCTCTTCGATCACGTTAGGCAGAATGCGATGGCGATTGCGCGTGATGGGCGCAGTCAGTTCCAGCGCGCGCAGCCACGCTTTCGAGGGGGAAATGACGGTCGCTCCGGCATCTATCTTTTCCATGGTCATCATGCGGTGTTCCCCGCATCCACCGTGATCACCGTGCCCGTTATACTTCTGGAACCGTCGCCGAGAAGGAAGTCCACCGCATTGGCCACGTCTTCCACGTCCACCAGCCGCTTCAACGCACTGCGCCGCTGCACGCGCTGCCGGTCTTCATCGGTCATGCTCTTGGTCATCTCCGTAGCTACAAATCCTGGCGCGACCGCGTTCACATTCACACCGGCGTGGCCCACCTCGCGGGCCAGCGATCGCGTGAAGCCGAGGAGCGAGGCCTTGGTCGCGGCGTACACCGAGAGCCCGCTATAGCCGGTCGAAGCGACAATCGACGAGATGTTCACAATGCGCCCACCGCCATCGGCCATCATCAGGCGAACCACGTGCTTGGTGAGCACGATGGGCGAAATGGTATTCAAGCGGACCACCTGCTCAATCTGCTGCGTGGATGCGAGTGCGAGAACTCCGTCGATGCTCATTCCCGCGTTATTCACCAGGCCATAGATCGGACCGTATTCCCTGCGCAATTTCTTCACCAGGTCGGGAATGCCTTCGATCTGGGCAAGGTCGAATGGCACGAAGTGCAACGACCCCGGATGGGGCTGCTCCACTTCGTGCTTCGCCGCAGTCAGTTCTTCGCTCTCCTTGCGCGCAATGACGATTGAACAAAATCCGGAGTCAATGAGTTTGCGGGCGATGCCCAGGCCCAGCCCGCGGCTTCCGCCAGTGACGATCACGTTACGCATGGCGGCGCACCAGCTTGCCGGATTCGCCGATGGCCAGCATCGGTACGACGTTGATGAACGCCGGGACCATATGCGGAGGGAGCTCTCCGCGGCAGAATTGAAGAAGGTTGCGCTTAGCCCCATCGGGGCCACTGTCTTTCGGCGCATCCCTTAGAACCACATCGGCGACCACCAGCGCCCTAGTGATGGGACTCCTCTTCGCCTTGACCAGGGACATGACAACCTGCGGATGGCGTTTATGACGGCCTCCACTTCCTCGGGATGCACCTTGAAGCCGCCAACGTTGATCACTCCGTCGCGCCTGCCCGTGAAGTAGTAGCGGCCCTCCCGCAATTCAACTGTGTCGCCCGTGTCGACAAACCCGTCTGCGTCTTTCAGCTTTGGGCTGTCTGCTCCCAGATAGCGATAGGCCGCGCGGTTGGAGCGGATCTTCAACGTACCGTTCTCTACCTTCATCTCGACCAGGGGATTTTGTTTGAGCAGTTCCGGGGCAAAGCCCATCAGGCCATCGCTGACGTAAAAACCAACGCCCGCTTCCGTCGAGGCAAACGTGTGCTCAACCGTTGCTTGCGGATATTGTGCCTTGACCTGGTTCAGTATTGCCTGGTCGACGATCTCTCCGGACATGCGAATGTATTCGGGCGCGATGCGGTTGGCCCAGGGGCTCATGAGTGCGCGACGCCAGTGGGAGGGCGTGCCGGAGATATGCGTGACTCCATGTGCGCCGGCGCGTGCCAGAAAGTCCGCGACCGGCTCCTGTGCGCTCGACACTACCAGCGAGGTGCCGGTGAGCGCCGCATGAAGAAAGATGTGCAACCCTCCGTAGCGGCGCATATCGTAAAACGTGCTCCATACAATCGCAGCGGACGCGGGGCTTTTGTGCCATGCCGAGCCTGCCAGGCTTGCCAGAGTATGCACGGCTAGCTTGGGAAGTCCAGTGGTGCCGGAAGTAAGCAGAATCCACTCTGTCTCGATTTCGGGGCTGCGGTCTGCATTGACCGGAGAAATGCTGCGGCCGCACAGAACGGCGCGGCCGACACCATGCTGCATCGATGCAATCTCCGGCTGGTCGGTTACCAGGACATCTGCTCCGGCGGTTTTCGCTACATAGGGCAGATGTTCGCGCGGCACGTCGGGAGGAAAAAGTACAACCCGGCGCGCAACCCCGTCGAGTTCGATGAGAGCAGCGGAAGCGCGAAACTGGTCGATCGCGGCAAGCAGCACGGATTTGCCGCGGATATCGACGGAGCGGTCCTCTAGGATGGACCCTTGAACCAATTCGCCCCAGGTCGCCTTTGCATCCAGGCCCACGAGAATGCGCGACGACAGGCCGCCGGCGGCAATGATCGCGGAGCGGAGAGACGCCGGATTATTTCGCGGCATTTTCATAAAATCGAATGAAATCGCCGAACGTCACGGGAAAGCGAGCGTCCTCGTCGTCGCTGAAGGGGTCCACGCCGAGCGTAGTTTCAAGCCTGGCTACCACAATGGCGAAGCACAGGGAATCCAGTCCCGAATCGAGCAGGGTAAGTTCGTCTGTCAGCGGCGCCAGCCGCTTGTCCTGGTCCTGGGCTACCCGCGTAAATTGTGCAACCACTTCCGATCTGACATCCATATTCCGCATACCTGCCTTCCAGAGCGCAACACCTGTCGGCAGGCGCCTCTTTCGAATCTTGCAAATCGCTCGTGTTGTTGGTGCGCAAGATCGCTTCTCCCTTGGCGCCCGCATTGAAGCCTGCGAGTGGGAAGTGCGCGGACAGCCAGTTTTCGATGTGTTGCCGCACCGCCTCACGGCCCTCGCGATTGGCGAACGAATGATCTGCGCACTCGACAAACTCGACCTCGACCCTGCTCTCGCGGGCCGCCAGCTGCACAACATGATCAATGTAGTCGAACTCGCCGACTCTGAGTCTGGCGCCCGCGCCTTGATCCTCGGCGCCTTGAGAATCAGAATGGGCACGCCGGTTGTCGCCAGGTGCTTCCAGCGCAGCAGCAACGCGGAGTTGGCATTGCCGGGCGGCTGGCTGCCACGCAGCTTCAGCAGAAGGTTCCTGGCGCGATCGTATGAATTGCTGAACAGTGTGCCAAGTTTGCTGCGCCGCGCCCAGTCGCTCAGTTCCTGCCCTACCCTCGGCCTCCTGGCCAGCGGCAGATGGAAGTACGGATCGAGAAGAATCAGCCCCTTGCACTCGCTGCTGGCGGCAGCCGCATAAACCGCGGAGACGGAGCCGGCGGAATGACCAAAGACAACCATCCCCGTGAGCTCGGATCGATCGACGAGCTGCTTGACCGCGGCTTCCGCCGCCGGCGCGAAGCCTCCGCCGTTGATGAAGTCCAGCAGATCGGTCGATGCCTGCCCTTCAGAGTCTCCCAGGCCGGGAAGATCGACGCGAAAGGATGGAGAACCATGCTCGGCGATCGAGTCGGCCCAGTGCACTGCCGAATCGCCGCTTGCGGCCCGGGGCAACGAGAGGGAGTTGAGAAAGAGAACGCCAATGCGGTCCTTGCCGGCTAGTGCGGATGAAGAATCGAAACGGCGATCGCCAGGGCGATGGAAAGTGCCCTGAAGCCGGTCTCCCAGGCCATCCGGAACGATAAGTTCTCGCGTTTCAATCGCATCACGCATAGGCGATTCCCCGGCTGGAATGCGATGCGAAGGCCGCAATCCACTCCCGGTTGGGAGCAAACAGCCAGCTGAAATCTTTCGGGTCGTGGTATCCCACCAGCCCGCCTTTGGCCAAAGGCGCGGCCCCGCTGGTGAGGGTGACGATTCTGACCGGACGCTTGTATTGGAGAGCGGCGCCCTCTTGGTTTGCGAGCGCCGGGGCAGAACACAGTGAATCGAATCGCGGCACAGACTGGGCGTCCAGAGATACCCATCCACCTCGAGCGAGGAACCGCGTTCCAACTTGCGGATGTAGTCCGAGGAAGACTTGCGATCGTCGCCGAACTTGAAGATCTGCTCCAGGCCCACCCAGCGCATGAGCGTGGCCCGCAGCGCCTGGTTTGCGCTAGCGGGCGGGGACCACAGCAGCAGACCCTCGCCGATGCCTTCGTCGAATGCCCTTCCGGCAAGAATCGCGCCCAGCCCCAGGCCGTGCAGCAGCAGCGGCGCATGCGGCATACGATCTGCCAGCCAGGTGGCGAGAAGCCGCACATCTTCGTTCCATTCCGCGAAGGTCATCTCCTCGAAGACGCCGGTGCTCTCGCCGATTCCGCGGTAGTCGTAGCGCAAGACCTCGATATTCTCCGCGGCAAGAGAACGCGCCCGGCGAACCCAGGGGAGATAGGAGTTATGCCGTTCCGAGGCAAATGGCCCCACAAGCAGCACCCGCGCCACCGGATTCGGCGCCTCGTGCAATACGGTGTAAAGATGCGCGCCGGATACCGGGAAGTATCCGGCGCGCTCCTGGAACTGCTTGTTCGGATGGAGCGGACTTTGCAATGCAACACCTTGTCGAGCCGGTTATGCCGCGGAGTCCGGACGAGGGCCCTGAACGATTGCGACGATCAGCTGGCGCAGAAGATCGTCGCCTTCGAACAGATCCGCATCCGGGCTAATCGGGTTCGCCGCCATCTCCAGCGACAGCGCGGAACAGCTCGGCCGTGTGCGTGATGTCGCAGACCCCGCGGACATCAGTGTACTCCCGCTCCTGGGAACCCTGCTTGCCGGCCAGATCGGCCAGGAAGCCCATGAAGCGCTGGATCCAGCCCTCAAGAAGGCCATGGCTAGCACCGACTGGACGCCCTGCAGCTTGCCCAGAAAGAGGCGAACCCCGGTCAGTTCTTCGCCGGTTGCAAGCACGTCGGCAGCGCTCGGATAGGCATGCGCGGCGATGGTGAACCTGCCAGCATCGCCGGATGCGAGTCGCGCACCTCTCCGGAGAAGTTCTGCGCCAGAATCGGCCGCACTTCGTTGCACTTGACGGCGATGTAGGCGGCCGTCATCCCATAGATGAAATTGCCTTCGAGGACCGCGGAATATCGTGCGATGATGGCGCGGCGCTGCTCGGGGGTGAGGAGCCTGGGGTTGGGAAGTTGCGCGATCAGATCGTCGATCGCGCTTGCGATCTGCTGCTGAATCGAGGCTCCGAGCGATCCGCCTTCGACCTGCGGAGCGGGCGAAATTGTGCTCATTTGGCACCTGCCAAGCAACGGAATGTGGGTGCCGGATGGCACGCCCTAAAAAACTCAAAGGGCAGAGGATGCCTGTCTGGAAAAGTGAAGATCGGAAGTTCCTGTGGACCGTGAAAGCAGAATGCAGACGACCACCTCTTGTCTCAGCACGGGCACCAGCCGATTCCAGGGGAGCGATCGTCGAGCCGTTCCGCGACCCGTTGGAAACGTCATGATCCTAAATGTCTGAGACGTGCTGCCGATTCCCCGTTCAGCGTATTCCGCCACAAGACGAAGTGGTTGCTTCGATGTGGAGTTCAGAATATAGCAATTTGCGGAAAAGTTAGACAGCGGCACCTTCAGCTTGACACCCCAAAAGGGCCATGCCAATGACCCCTTTCAGTCAGTGCCATGGTCCGTTGGTACTTCGCTTGAGTGGTTACTGGAAGAATCTTCGATGGTTACGCAAACTCACCGCAGCCGCTGGCACCGAGCAGGCTACTGGCCAGACGCGCTTCCGTCCCGTACTGGAGAGCCGGCGCCATTCAGCATCTTCCCTGCCCGGAATCCGGCAACTTTGCAGACTCCCTTTCCTTCTGTTATGAAGGACGAGTCGATTTCATTCATGCAGAACCACCCCCAAGGTTTTTGTCGCGAGGCAGGAAGGCGGATTTCGATGACGATCCTACGGCCAATCCGAAGGATGACCGGTCTCGCAGGCCGCTCCTGTGGATCGCTGCTGCTGTGCGCGGCTATTCTGGCCCCCAGCGGGGCGGTGCACGCGCAGGCGGACGCGAGCATCGACGGACTCCATCGCAGTTTTCAGAACCCGCCGGATTCAAGCCGCATCATGGTGCGCTGGTGGTGGTTCGGTCCGGCCGCCACCCGGCCCGAACTGACGCGCGAGCTGGAGCAGATGAAGGCAGCCGGAATTGGCGGCGTGGAGATCGCCCACCTCTATCCCCTTGCGCTCGACGATCCGTCGTCCGGGTTCAAGAACACTCCGTTTCTCTCCGGCGAGCATCTGGATGCACTTCGCTTTGCTGCGCAGGAGGCCCGGAGGCTGGGACTGCGTGTGGATGTAACGCTGGGCAGCGGCTGGCCGTTCGGCGGACCGGAAATCCCAGTCACCGAGGCCGCTGGCAAGCTGCGTGTGGAGAAGAGAAAGGTCGCGGCGGGAGAAACCTCCGCGGAAGGTCCGTTCGTGGATGCCGGCGAAGAGCTGCTCTCCGCATTTCTGCTTCCCGAGGGCGCCTCCGAGGAGCAGTTGGAAAGCGCGATTCCGCTCGTCGCCCCTCTTGCGGGCCGGTACCACTTCGCTGCCGCGCCGCAATCCCGCGCCCTCATCTGGTTCATCTCCAGCCGCACCGGGATGATGGTCAAGCGGCCCTCAGAAGGCGCCGCGGGATTTGTTCTCGATCACTACGACCGAGCCGCGACTGAAGAGCACCTTCATGCCGTCGGCGACCGGCTGCTCTCGGCCTTCGGCGATCATCCGCCCTACGCGGTGTTCAGCGACAGCCTGGAGGACTACGCCTCGGACTGGACTCCCGCGCTGCTCGGCGAATTCCAGCGCCGGCGCGGCTACGATCTTCACCCGCATCTGCTTTCCCTGGTGATGAACACCGGGCCGGAGGCAGCAGCGGTCCGCCGCGACTGGGGCAGAACGCTGACGGAGCTGGCGGATGAGAACTATCTTGTGCCCATGCAGGCATGGGCCGCGCAGCACCATACGCTGCTGCGATCGCAAACCTATGGCTATCCTCCCGTCACGCTGTTCAGCAACCGGTTGGCCGACCTGCCGGAAGGCGAAGGCAAGGCCACCTTCAATATGTGGAGGGAGTTCTCCGACACGCGTTGGGCGGCTTCGGCCGGTCACCTCTTCCATCGGCCGGTGATCTCTTCGGAGACCTGGACCTGGCTGCATTCTCCTGCGTTCCGCGCCACGCCTCTGGACATGAAGGCGGAAGCCGACCTGCATTTTCTGCAGGGCATCAATCAGCTTGTCGGCCATGGCTGGCCGTATTCTCCTCAGAGCGCGGGGGAGCCCGGCTGGCGCATGTATGCCGCGGCGGCGCTGAATGCGCACAATCCCTGGTTCTTCGCCATGCCCGATCTGACGCGCTACTTGCAGCGCGTCAGTTTTGCGCTGCGCCAGGGAGAACCGGCCAACGACGTGGCGCTGTTGCTGCCCAACGACGACGTGTGGGCTTCGTTTCTGGTTGGATTTCAGAAGAGGGCTTCGCCCACATCTCCCCTCGGCTTCAATGAATCTGGGTCGAATGCGACCATCGATGAGCAGATGGGCAAATTTCTTGGCAACCGTGTCATTGCCCAGGTGCTCGATGCCGGCTTCAACCTGGACTTCATTGACGCCGACACCATCGACAGCGTGGGCATTCCCTATCGCGTGCTGATCCTGCCCGCCCTGGACAGGCTTCCCGTGGCAACCTGCGAGAAGATTCTGGCCTTTGCCGAGCGTGGCGGCATTGTGATCGCCACCAGGCGCATGCCGGCCACGGCGCCAGGGCTGCCGCACGCAGAGGAGGACTCGGCGCGGCTCAAAGATCTCTCCCAGAAGCTCTTTGGCGGCGGCATCGCGTCGGCGCATTTTGTGGCCGACGAGGCTGCGTTGGGCGCGGAACTCAAGAAGGATTTGACGCCCGATATGACGCTGTCCCCGGCCATGCCGGAGATCGGTTTCATACACCGCAAGCTTGCCAGTGGCGATTTGTATTTTGTGGCCAATACTGCCAATGAGACCAAGCACGTGCGCGCGCACTTTCGTAGTGGTGCGCGCCGCGCCGAATTATGGGATGCGTTCTCGGGCGAGGTTGCAGCTCTTCCCGACCCGGCGAAGATTGACCTCGATCTCGAAGCCTACGGATCGCGGATGATCTTCTTTTCCGATGCTGCAAAGGCAGCGGCGCCGCAACCTGCACGGCGCGAGACCGCGAAGACAGATTTGTCGCGGGAGTGGTCGGTGACCTTCGGTGATACGGGATTGAGGACGAAAATGGATCGCCTCGCCTCGTGGAGCGACGACGAGGCGACCCGGTACTTTTCCGGCCTGGCGACGTATCGGAAAAGCTTCGATCTTCCTCCCGATCCATTGCCGCAAGGAACAAGGTTTCTGCTCGACTTTGGCCAGGGAACCAGGCAGCCTCTTCCTTCGCCCCCAGGGGAGGACAACATGTGGGCCTATCTTGACGCACCGGTTCGCGATGCCGCGGAGGTCTATGTGAATGGCAGCCTCGCCGGCGTCGTCTGGCATCCGCCGTACAGGATCGATGTGACGGCTCAACTCCGTGCAGGATCGAATGAAGTGCGCATCGTCGTTGGCAACACCGCGATCAACGGCTTGGCTGGGCATCCGCTGCCGGATTACCGGCTCCTGTGGGACCGGTATGGAAAGCTCTTTGAACCGCAGGGTATGCAGGACCTCCACCCGCTTCCCTCTGGCATTCTGGGCCCGGTGACATTGATCGAATCGGATTTGGCCCGGTAGCCGAAGTCACCAACTCACTACGGTTACGGCGAAGGGCTCCAGGCGGATGCTGCCGCCCGTCGGCTTGACGCTCCGTGCAGGACCGTCGGCGGTCCCCAAATCCACGGTCAGCGCGCTGGCGTTGCTGACATCCGGCAATTTAATTTCGACGGCGTGGTTGCGCTTGTTGGCCAGCAGCAGCTTGTGGCCGCCAGGCGTGATGAAGGCCTGCGCCGCCACGCTGTCGGAGTCGTCGCCGCCAAGCTGTGTCTCTACCAGTGTGTCGCCGGGGTGGAACGAATCCTTGAGGAGCTTGAGCACCCAGAAACGCGCGTTGGGCTTGTTATTCTGCCAGTTCATCATGCTCACGCTGGGAAACTGCGTGGGGTAGCCGACCAGTTGCGACTCGCCGATTACGTCGATCTGCTGTTTCCCGAGTTCGATGTAGAGATAGGCGTAGAGCGAACCCGCCAGATTCCAGTAGGCGGGCGGCGGCGGCACCTCGTCGCCGGGCTTGTTGTCGGTGGGAAGAATCACGCCAAGCTCGTCGGTGTCTGTCCGCGTATCGGGCGAGAGGCGCTTGCGGATGCTCTCAATGTAGCGCACCGAATTGAGGAAGCCGTCGGCCTGATCGAAGAACCTGTACTGCCAGTCCTCGAGCGTTTGTCCCTTGCCCGGCGAAGCGTAGAAGTGATACGAGATCATGTCCAGTGGAATCCCTGGGCGATGATTTTTGTGGTCCAGAAAGTATTCGAAGTATTTCGGAACCAGGCTGGGCATAGCCAGCGCCATGCCCACGAAATTTGTCTCCGGCGATACCTTGTGAATGGCGCTGACGATTGCGTCGTAGCGCGCGGTGTACTGCTCGGGCGTCATGTTGTGCTCAAAGTCGACTTCATTCAGCACTTCCCACCAGGGCATCTTGTAGTGGTAGCCGGAATCGTGGCGAACTCCGTTCTCATCGGTGAATCCGCCGTTCACATACCAGCTCACCAGGCGGGCGTAGTAGTCGCCCAGTTCTTTGCCGCTGGGGTCGCGCAGCTCCGTGCCTTGCGTATACTCCCAGAAGACTTCGTTCGGGTCGTCCGGATAGGTGGCGAGCTTTTCGGTCTTGTAGAGCCAGGTGGGACTGGTACTGAAATTCAGGATGGCGGAATGGCCCTCCGTGGCGGCCAGAAAGTCCTTCGTCATCGGGTCGATGACGCTGAAGTCCCACGAAGTCTTCTGCGCCGTGGGCGGCTCCAACTCGGCTACGCCCAGGCGCGGATAAGGCAGCCAGGGCACGTAGCGCACGTAGTCGGCGCCCAGATCCTTCACAGCTTTGTAAGAGGCCACGCCCAGCGGCTCGCCGGGGCGCAAGGGCGGATTCACCACCACCTGCAGTGTTGGCGTCGATTTCGAAACCACGGTGGTCTTGTCCCAGTGGATGGTGATTTGAGACACTTGTTGACCGCACAGCGAGGCGCTCAGGCCTGCGATGCCGATGCCCGCTACCAAGAGAGATTTCAGATTGCCCGCGTGCCACTTCGATTGATACAGGTCCATTTCCGCCGCTCCTTCGCTCATCGCCGGCTCCCAAAGCCAAGTCCGCACACGGAGAGTCAGGAGCAGCAAGCGACCGCGGCCAAGGTATACCACCTCGCTCGCTCCATTTGCAACTTTTTTATGTATTGATATTTACGGCGCGAGTACTCACTGGATGGCCAATGCCTGGGCGATCGAATCAAGCCCCAATTCCCCGAAGCGTGCGCGCGAACAGCGGCCTCTTCAGTTCTTCGGTCCGTGTTGCGCCTGAACTCCGGGAGTGAACGCTTCCACCTTGAGAGATAAAGAACCTTCCAGCAGTGTGATAAGCCGATTGGCGGGAACGTTCTTGTGAACTTCGGTCGATCCCAACGGCCAGCGGACTTCAAGTTCGACCGAATCGGCTGCGCCAAGACCGAAGTGGAGGCGCGGATCGTTGGCGGAGACATAGCTGGACTGGCTCATGACCTCCTGAACCTGGATCTTGCCGCCGCTGCGGATGGTGACCTTGGCTCCAATGGCGCTGCGGTTGCTCTTGGTTCCATGCAGCCGGACTTTGATCCAGTGGTTTGCCGGCGGAGCGTCGTTGCGCAGCAGGGAGGGCGGCTCGTTCTGATTCATGATAAGAATGTCGAGGTCGCCGTCGTTGTCGAAGTCGCCGAAGGCGCATCCGCGGCTGACGTGGCGGGCATTGAGGGCAGGCTGGCTCTCTTCAGGAATCTCGAGGAAGGTTCCATTGCCGAGGTTCCGGAAGAGGATGCGCGGGCCGCGGCGGGGATACTTTGGATTGACGGCTTCGAGTTCGGGATAGACCTGCCCGGTGACGAGAAAGATGTCGGGATTGCCATCGTTATCGAGATCGAGCAGGCCCACGCCCCAACTGACAAAGCGCCTTTCATGGATGAGTCCGGCGCGCGCGGTTACGTCTTCGAATTCGCCCTTGCCCTGATTGCGGTAGAGCCCGGAGGGTTGGTTCATGTAATGGGTACGCACGATGTCGAGGCGGCCGTCGCAGTCGTAGTCGCCGATGCCTACACCCATGCCGGCCATCTCCTTGCCGTCGTCGTCGAGCGCCACGCCGCGCATCAGCGCTTCTTCGCGGAAGGTGCCGTCGTGGTTGTTCATCAGCAATAGACTGGGGGTGGTGTCGCAGGCCACGAAGATGTCCGGCCAGCCGTCGTCATCCGCGTCGAAGGCGGCAGCGGTCAGGCCATAAGAGCCGTGCAGTGCGCCAACGCCAGACTCCTTCGATACCTCGGTAAATGTGCCGTCGCCGTTGTTGCGGTAGAGCAGGTGGCTGGGCAGCGGAAGCCCGCTGGGGCCGCAGTTGACTGGCACTCCCTCGAAGTTGCAGTTGGGGCGTTCCAGCGAGGGCCTGGACAGCGTGGCCAGGTCCACATCGGCGTAGTTGGACACGAACAAATCGAGCCAGCCGTCGCGGTTGTAGTCGACAAAGGTGCATCCGGAACCGAAGCGCGTGGATTTGCTGGAGAGACCAGCCTGCACGGTAACATCGGTGAACGTACCGTTGCCGTTATTGCGGTAGAGCCGGTTTTGGCCGAAGTAGGTAAGAAAGAGATCTTCGAAGCCGTCGTTGTTGTAGTCTCCCACGCACACCCCCACAGCCCAGCCGGCGTCGATCAACCCGGCCTGGGCTGTGACGTCGGTGAAGGTGCCATCGCGATTGTTGCGGTAAAGTCGGTTGCTGGCGCCGGGCGGAATGCTTTCGAGATGACGCCCTCCCAGGATGAAGACGTCCATCCATCCGTCGTTGTCATAGTCGACAAAGGCGCAGCCGCCGCCCATGATCTCGGTGAGGTAGGTAGCCGTTGTTCCCTCGCCATACGGCATCACCTTGGTCAGGCCCGCAGACTCGGCCACATCGACGAAGCGCGAAAAGGGCGGCAGCTCCGCGGCTGCGGGCGCTAAAGCCGCGGCTTTGCGGCGGAGCAGCAAGGCCGCCAGAATTGTCGAAGCCGATTGCAGCAGACGCCGACGCGACCAACTGCGAAACGATCTGGACGAAGCAGGCATGAACTTGAGGAATCCTCCACTTGTACGCACGGGTCCGAGCCGTTGCGCGATCAGGCACCAACGGATCGAGCGTAGTCGGCGTTGCACCGCCTATGCTCTCATGTCGTCATGGGCCGGGATGAGCCTCGGCAAGCTCCTGCGAGAGCTTCCGCGCGCCGGCATTGCCGGGGTCCACCTCAAGCGCGCGCGCCAGGGCTTGCTTCGATTCCTGCCATTTGGCCTCATCGGCAAGGGTCGCCGCTAGGTTGATCCACGCGCCGACGTAAGAAGGAGAGGCGTTGACTGCGGCGCGGAAGCAGCCTTCAGCCTGCGTCAGGTTCCCATCTCGAGCCGCAAGATAGCCCATCTGGTTCTGCGCCTCGGCAAGATTGGGATTCAGCTCAATGGCCCGCTCCAGCGCCGCTCTTTCGCCGGCGACGTTTTTCATCTTGTCCAGCGCTTTTGATAGCTTGTAAAAAAGAAGCGGCTCATCCGGATCGGTTTCCAGCGCTTCTTTATAGAGCGATGCCGCCTGCGCCGCCTCGCCGGCGGCCATGGCCTGGTCTCCGGCTTCGGCCTTTCCAGCGGCCTGGGTCGTGTCGGATTGCGCCTTCTTCAATTGCTGAAAAATACGCAGCTTCTCCTGCGCCTGTGCGTTATCCCCCAAGCGCTGCAGCACCTTGGCCAGATCGTACTCGACCTCCGGGCTGTTGTCTCCAAGGGCTATCGATTTCTCCAGGTGTTCCCTGGCTCCGGGCAGGTTGTCCGTCCTTGCCAGAACCTGGCCCAGCTCGGCCTGCGACTGAAAGTAGCCGGGATTCAAGGCAACGGATCGCTCCAGGTGTGCCCGCGCGCGATCGAAGTCTCCGTCACGCGAGTCCAGCACTCCAATCAGATAAAGCACTTCCCAATGATCTGGATAGGCGGCGAGCAGCTTGCGGCCGAAATCGGGCGCCTTTTCGGAATGGCTCGAGACAAGCGTGTGAAGGTAGAGAATCTGCGTGGCCTGGTCTCCTGGATGTCTGGCAAGCGCAAGATCAAACACAGCATGCGCTTCTTCGTCGCGGCCGAGGAGCATAAGCACTACCGCCAGTTCATTGGCGATGGGCAGCGAGTCCGGATTGTCGTTCAGGCCCTCGCGGAGCACGCGGACCGCTTTCTCGAGCTGCACCGTACCGGCGTAGGCGACTCCCAGGTTCAGGCTCTGCACCGGTGTTCTTGCCCGCGCTGTTCCGGCCTTGTCGAGCAGCGTGATCACGGAAGAGTAGTCCTTCCGATCGACAAAATGCTGGGAAAGGGAATCCAAAGCGACGGGAGACTCCGGATCGATGGCCAGCGCCCCGCGCCACTCCTTCTCGGCTTCGGCGGTCTTCTTCATACGATCCAGGACCGCGGCCAGAACCAGTCGGGGGCGGATATCGCTGCCATCGAGCTGCTTGGCCTGGTTCAGCGGCGCAATGGCGCGTTCATCGTGGCCGGCAGAAGACAGGCTGAGTCCCCACAGGTATGCGAAAGAAGCTGAACTCGGTTGCAGACGGAAAGCCGAGGCAAACGCGGTTGCGGCGCAGTCAAATTGCTGTTTATCCGCGAACCAGCTTCCTTCAGCGGCGTAGTTCTCGCCGGTCGGTTGCCGCCTGACGCGCGAAGTCAACTCGGGTGGGGCCGTGCAGACTGCCCCGGCAAGCGAAGACGCCGCCAGCGCCAGCAGAATTCCCGCAAGGATTCGGCCGCCAGCCGCGGCGCAGGCTCGCGGATGGACGTTTTTCCTGGTCTCGAAAGAGGCATTCATAGGCTGCGGTTCCAGAATGAAAGGACAAGGCTGCTCCCTGCGCCGTACGGAGCGCCGCCCGTCCCACTGGCAGTTTACAGTTCCCAGGAGATGCAGCCATCGCCCAAATGTCGGACGCGGGGCCGGCAAACACCCTTAATCGATTTAGTTCGGACAAACAACAAGAATTCCGGCGCGGCATTCCGCGCTGCCAGGTGTGCAAGAGCCGCAAAAAATGCATTCCAATCCGACTTTAGGCGGATACATGCCGTCTCTTGGCGGGCGTATAGTTCGAGGCGCCTCGGAAACAATGTTTCCGGCGGCAATGAAACGGGCAGGAGCGGCAGTTTCGACCCGTCGCTCAAACGATTGATTTGGAGGCCGCGATTTTGAAAACGGTTTCATTTGCCTTTGCGCCCTTACTGACAAAGGCTTGAGACCGGTGATCGCATCCTCCGGTACTCATTTCAGGAGGTAGTCATGCAACTGAAGTACACAAAGGGTCTACGGGCCTTGCTGCTCTTGGCCGTTCTCGGCTTTGTCAGCTCGGCGGCCTTGCTCTTCGGACAAGGCACCAACGGAAGCCTGACCGGTCAGGTGACCGATCCATCGGGTGCGGCCATTCCAAGCGCGGCTGTCACCCTCACCGATGTCGATACCAATTACGCGCAAAATGCCGTCACCGATGGACAGGGCGTTTACCAGTTCAAGCTTGTGCCGCCCGGTAACTATTCGCTTTCGGTCGCATCCGGCGCCTTCGCTCAGTATGTGCAGAAGGGCATTATCATCAACGCCAACCTGTACGCCACGCAGAATGTCCAATTGCAGGTGGCCAAGGCCAGGGGCGAGACCATCAACGTGACCGCCGACGCCGAACTGATCGACACCACCACCGCGGAATTGGGCATGACGATCAGCCAGGAGTCGGTCAGCGAACTGCCCTTCCAAAACCGCGACCCCTCCTCCGTGGCGCTGCTGGCGCCGGGTATGCTCGACGGCAACAAGGCCGGCGTTGCCTGGCAGCAGAATGGCTTCTCATTCCCGAATGAGTCTGTTACCTCCTCCAATGGCGGCCGCATCGGCAGCACGTTCTACATGCTCGACGGCGTCTCCAATATGGATACCTATCTGGGCTCCAACTCGCCCACGCCCAACTCCGACGCTACGCAGGAGTTCCGCCTGATCTCCAACAACTTCAGCGCCGTTTATGGATTCTCGACCGGCGGCGTGGTTTCCATGGCTACCCGGAGCGGCACCAACCAATGGCACGGCGGCTTGTGGGATTTCATGCGCAACGGGGATTTCGACGCAGGGAACTGGAGCAATCACAGCCAGGACACCTATCGGCGCAATCAGTTCGGCGGTTACGTCGGCGGCCCGGCCCTCAAGGACAAACTGTTTTTCTTCTTCAACTACCAGGGAACCGACCAGGTTGGCGGCCCGGGGACCACGAACAATGGGACCACAACCCCGACCCAGCAGATGTTGAACGGGGACTTCAGCGGGCTGATCGACTATGCCCAGGCCAATAGCTCCAATTGCGGTTCCGGTTATAACGTACCCGCATCGCAGCAGACAACCAACTGCGGCTGGCTGAACGGTCCATTTACGACCATCAATGGGAAGCCCAACCAGGTCATCGGCGGCGCGGCCAGCCTCGACCCAGTGGCCGTGCAGTTTACCAACGATGGGCTCCCGGGACACACTGCCCCGGCGGCAGGGACTGCACCTCCGACCTCCGGCGCCCAGAATCTGGCCGGGGGCATGTTGTACGCATCCGCGAGCCTGGCCAATTCCAAGTTCAACGAGTACACGGCCAAGGTGGACTACGATCTGAACAAGAACCAGCGCCTCACGCTGCGCTCCTTCGTAGACAGATTCGTTCAGCCCGCCGGCGACACGCCGGGCAATGTCCTCTCCGTGATCAACCTGGACAACTGGAGCCAGACCTTTGGCGAACAGATGTGGTATCTGAACGAGATCGCGCAGCATACCTGGACTGTGAACCCCACCACCGTCAACACGTTCACGGGCTTCTGGACCCAGCAGAGCGCGCATAACGGCACCCCGGTTGTGGACCATAGCGGCAAGAACATGTGCTGGTCGCGCTATATCAGCATCACTGAGCCGGGCTGCTATATGGAAGGTGCATATTTCGGCAGCTCCAACGGCGGCTGGACCGAGCCATCGAATGAAGTCCGTGGCACGATCGGCTTCTCCGACACACTGATCAAGACCGTGCACCGTCACACCATCTCGGCGGGCATCGATCTGGTGCACCAGCGGGCGGTCGAAAACGCATCCGACTATCCGGCCGACGCCATCATCGACTTCAACGGCACGTACACCGGCAATGGCGTGACCGACTGGTTGATGGGTTACATGAGCAACTACGAGCAGGGAGCCGGCGAACTGGCCGACATCCAGGGATGGCTGATCGACCCGTACGTCAACGACGAGTTCCGCTTGAAGCCCGGCCTGACCCTTACGCTTGGATTGCGCTGGGACCCGGACTCGCCGCCCGCTTCTGTGGGAGGCCGCGGGACGGCTTTCGTGGCCGGGCAGCAGAGCTTCATGTTCCCCGGCGCGCCAACCGGACTGATTTACCCCGGCGATACCAATATGACCGCCGGCCTTCGCCCTGCCGACAAGAGGTTCTTTGAGCCCCGCATCGGCATTGCTTACCAGCCCAAGAACATGCCCCGCACCTCCTTCCACGCCGCATTCGGCCTGTTCAGCGCTCCGGTGCCTTACTCCGACTACAACCACGTGGTCGATATGGCGCCCTTTGCTCCGGCATTCTCGCCGAGCGCGCCTTCGAATACGCCGATTTGCTCCGGTGGCGCTACCTGCGCACCGAACACCGGCCAGACGGTGAGCGGATACATGAACTTCCATAATCCGTGGAATACACCGTCCTTCGATACCCCCAACGGCAACCCCTTCGGGAGCGGCGCAGGCCAGATCCCATGGGCCAACCCCAACTACAAGCCGCCGATGAACTCTGTGATTCCTGGCCCGGTCTATGAACAGGATTCCTTCAGCCGGAACTTCAAGTCTGCCATTACCCAGGCCTGGAACCTCTCCGTGGAGCATCAGATCAGCGGGACCATGGCGCTTCGCGTGGCCTATGTAGGCAGCGAGTCGTATCACCAGGATTACGTGCAGGACGACAACTTTTCCGGCTACAGCTACTGCACCTTCTACAACAACCCAAGCTGCCCGCTGCCAACGCAGGCGAACGTCAACAACGGCACCCTCAAGCTGGCTCAGTTTCCGTATCCCAACTTCACCCAAATCCTGGAATACGACAGCGGCGCCACGGCCAGCTATCACTCACTGCAAACTACCTTCCAGCGGCACTTGTCGCATGGTCTCCAGGCGCAGTCCAGCTTCACCTGGCAGAAGACTCTGGATGTGTCGAGTTTCGCCGACATCGCCGGCGAGACAAGCGGAATGAACAATCCCAGGAACCTGCGCTGGAGCCATGGCCCCTCCAATGCAAATATCCCCTTCACCTGGACGAGCAACTTTGTTTACCGCAGTCCGGATTTGAAGACGCAGAGCCTCGTGGTGCGCGAAGTGCTGGGAGGGTGGGAAGTCAGCCCCATCATCACCTGGCAGTCGGGCACGCCGTTCAGCCTCAATCCCGGCAACAGCAATGTTGCCTATGGCGAGCTGAACAAGGGCGACGGCTGCTTCGACGGCTGCAGCGCCGACCGTGCCGACCGCGTTCCGGGAGTGCCCCTCAAGGTTCGCCAGGGCGGGCGGGCCAACTGGACCAAGCAGTACTTCAACACTGCTGCCTTCACCACCCGTCACGACGGGACCTTCGGCACCAGCGAGCGCAACATGCTGCAGGGTCCTCCCAGCTTCAATATCGACTCGTCGCTGATGAAGAACTGGACCATCCTGGAGCGGTACCAGCTTCAGTTCCGCTTCGAGCTCTACAACGCCACCAACCACCCCATCATGAGCAATCCGGACGCCAGCCCGCCTTCGGGCTCGGGCGTTCTGGGCGGCGGCGACGGGTGCGCTGGCGAAATCAACTGCGGCAACAACGGCTTCGGCGGCACTTCCAACACGACCCGCGTCGGCCAAGCTGCTCTGAAACTGACCTTCTAACCAACCGGCAGGCCCGGGCAGCGCTTCCAGCTGCCCGGGCCTGTTTTTTGTTCTGAAGAATGCGTTGCCGGATGCATTCGTTCGCCACGCCCCTTCAATCCGGCTTTTTCGCCAACCCTGCGCTGCCGCGCAGCAGCGCTGCAAGCCAGCAATTCTATGATGGTTTGATGGGTCACAGTTCGAGCGTGGACCCGGAGGTTCAACCAATGCTCGACTCGATTTCCCAGCCGGCGTCTCGGCGCAGCCGTTCGCTTTTGACAGGCGGGACGCTCCTGGCCGCCCTCCTGGTTTGCTCCGTTCTTCTGCCCTTCCACAGCAGGGCCATGGTGCGCGCGCAGGCTGCGCAGGTCGAATCCAAGACTGAGCTGTGGCCCATCTCCATCGACTATCCGCTGGACGGATCCATCTTTCCCCCCGGCATCACGCCGCCCACCTTTCTCTGGCGCGATGCGGCCGGGGAGTCATGGCAAGTCGACATCGCCTTCGCCGACAACTCGGCCCCGATTCATGTGCAACCCAAAGCGGAGCGGATGCGCATCGGAACCATCGACCCGGAGTGCATCAGCCCCACCAACGAGCTGCCAAAGTTGACGCCGGCGCAGGCCGCATCCTGGGCATGGACGCCCGACGCGGCCACGTGGCAGTCCGTTCAAGCCCATTCCATTGCGTCGGCTGCGACGGTGACGATTACCGGCTACACGGGGGCTCGCGGCCCTTCTTCGCAGGCCCGGATCTCGTTCACCACCTCGTCCGATCCGGTGGGCGCGCCCATTTTTTACCGCGATGTGCCGTTGATGCCGAGCGCAGGCGCGAACGGAACGGTGCAGCCGCTTTCGCCCGCGGCCATTCATCTCATCAAATGGCGGCTGAGGGATATTCGCCACCCGGAGAGCCACACGGTTCTCACCGATATGCCCACCTGCGCCAACTGCCATTCCTTTTCTCGCGATGGCCATACCATGGGCATCGACGTCGATGGCCCGGCCAACGACAAGGGCCTCTACGCCGTTGTTCCCGTTGCTCGGCACATGGCCATTCAGGACAAGGACATTGTGCAATGGAACACCGATGGACAATCGGGCAAGGTTCGCGTGGGCTTCATGTCCCAGGTCTCTCCGGATGGCCGTTACGTGGTCAGCACCTTTGCCGGCTCGGCGCTCGATGTTTCCAACACCTATTACGTCACCAATTTCAAGGACTATCGCTTTCTGCAAGTTTTCTATCCAACGCGGGGAATCCTGGAGTGGTACGACCGCGCCGCCGGCAAGCGCCAGCCGCTGCCCGGCGCCGACGATCCGCGCTATGTGCAGACGGATGGAGTGTGGAGTCCTGACGGCAAGACCATCGTGTTTGCCAGGGCCGAAGCGAAGGACCCCTATCCGCCGGGCGAGCCGAAGGCGCTGCACGCCAACGATCCCAACGAGACGCAGATCCGGTACGACCTCTATCGAGTTCCCTTCAACGATGGCAAGGGCGGCACGCCGGAGCCCATTGAGGGCGCATCGGGAAACGGCATGAGCAACAACTTCCCCAAGGTCTCGCCGGACGGGCGATGGATTGTCTTCGTGCAGTGCCGTAACGGCCAGCTCATGCGCCCCGACAGCCAGCTCTACATTGTTCCCTTTGAAGGAGGCGAGGCGCGGCGTCTGCGCGCCAACATGTTCCCGATGAATTCATGGCACAGCTTCTCGCCCAATGGACGATGGCTGGTGTTTTCATCCAAGTCCCGGTCGCCCTATACGCAGATGTACCTGACCCACCTCGACGAGCAGGGCAACTCCAGCCCAGCCATTCTCATCGATAATGCAACCGCCGCCAACCGCGCAGTGAACCTGCCCGAATTCGTGAACACAGCCGGCGATGGCATCGAAGACATCCAGGTTCCGGCAGTGAATCTCTACAAGCTCATGGACGAAGCCATGCAACTGGAGGAGAAGGGGGAGAACGACCAGGCACTCGAAATCTGGAAGAAAGCCGCCGCGCTGGAGCCTGAGAACGCGAAGGTGCAAAACGGCCTGGGCATTTCCCTTTACGTTCATGGCGACAAGGAAGATGGTTTCGAGCATCTGCGCCACGCCATCCGCATCAATCCGCTCTCTGTCGAGAGCCATTCCGTGCTGGGCAGGTTCCTCCTCGATCAGGGCCATGTGGAGGAGGCATTGACGGAACTCGAGACCGCCATCGAAATCAGACCCCACTTCGAATCGTGCGAGGAGGCACTGGGCACCGCTTATGAGGCTGCGGGTAAAGATGCAGAGGCGCTCAGCCACTGGCGAAAGGCGCATCTCATCGATCCCGGCCGCAGCAGCGCTATGCTCGGCATTGCCTGGCTTTTGGCGACCGCGCCGGAATCATCTCTCAGGAACGGTCCGGAAGCGGTACGGATGGCAGAAAGTGCCAGGGACTCGGAACCGAACAGCGCGGAAGTTCTAGATACGCTGGCAGCGGCTTATGCCGAGGAGGGGCAATTCTCGCGCGCGCTTGGCACGGCCGATCGAGCGAAGGTGTTAGCACAGGCAGAAGGAAAGAAGCAGTTGGCAGACGACGTTCGCGCGCGGCGACTGCTGTACGCGAAGAACATGCCATTCCATTCAGCGAAGACGCCGACCAGTTTGCACCGGGCTACGGGCAGCGCGCCTGAGCCCCGCCAGAGCCAGTGAGTAGCGCAGCCTCAACGAGGCAATGGCAGGCGCGCTTCGATGCGGACTCCTTTCCCGAGAACACTCGTCAGGCGGAGTTTTCCACCAGACCGCTCCACTCTTTCCTTCATCCCCTTCAGCCCAAAGTGACGGCCGTTCTGGCTCTCCATCTCGCGCACATCGAAGCCGCAGCCGTCGTCGACAACGCTCAAGGTAAGTTCGCGGCGGTTGCATGTGAGCGCGACCTCGACATGTGTGGGGCTTCCATGCAGAACGGCGTTGAAGACCGCCTCGCGCGCAACCATCAACAAATCATGAGCCAGTGGATGGCTCACTCCGGCGCGAGTTTCCTTGATGAAACACACAACTGGAAGATTGAATTCGGCGCTCGCCTCTCCGGCCATGCTTTCGAGCTTCTCACCCAGGTCGGTGGAATCGCTGTTGGGCTGGCGAAGATCCCAGACGGCATCGCGAGCCTCGTTGATGGTGGTGCGCAATTGCAGACGCGCAAAATCCATCAGGCTATCCCCCGCACCGTCAACGGGGATCTCCATCGAGATGGCTTCCAGCAGCGCGGAGACGCCGGTGCAGCTCTGAATCACGGTGTCGTGCATCTCACGCGCCAGCCGGCTGCGCTCTCCCAGGATGGCCTCGAACCGGGTCCGCACCTGCCGCACGCGGTATTGGTACACGCCGTAAATGAGGACCCCGGCTAGCGTTACGCACGCAGCAATGAACCACCAGGTTCGATAGAAGAATGGCCGCTGCACAATCTCGATGGAAGCCTCGCTCACCGCGCCTGGGTCACCTACTTCAAAGGTGCGCACGCGGAAGCGGTAACTACCCGATGGCAGATTGGTGTAGTCGGCAGTGCGCGCCGCAGTGGCCGTGCTCCAGTCGCGGTCAAAGTTGTCGAGCTTATAGCGAAACCGCAGGCCAGCCTGGGAGCGAAGTTGGATGGGTGTGAAGGCAAATTCGAGACGGCTGTTTCCCGGCTGCAACACGATCGGCTCCGTCATTGCGGCCGGCCGCCCGTCCGCTAGCACGGCCTCGATGCGCAGCGGCGGCGGTGGAAGCAGGGTGCGCTGCAAGGGAAGAATATGAATCGGGCCCCGATTGCTGGGAAACCACACATCGCCTTGCGCGGTGATAAACCCGGAGGGTTCCGTACCGCCATAAATCTCCGTGTTGGCGGCCATCTCGGAGATGGGATAAAAGGTCAGCGCGAAATGGCGCGCGGGCAGCTCAGCCTGTGCGTCCAGCTCATGCCTGTTCAGCAACGATATCCCGTTGGGTCCGCTCATCCAAAGGTGTGCCTCGGCGTCCTCGATAATGTCGTAGATGGCGTTGCTGGCCAGCCCATCCTCAGCGGTGAAGTGTGAAACGCGCCCGTCGCGAAGGCGAAACAAGCCGTTGTTGCGTGTGCCGAACCAGAGGCCGCCGTCGGCGTCCTCGTGTATGCCAAAGACCTTCATTTGCGCCAATTCCGCGGTCGCCGCGTCTTGGATGAAAGCCCCGCCATGCATATGACTCAGTCCGCGGTCGGTGCCGATCCACAGATCGCCGCGCCTGTCTTCAAGCAGGCTGCGGATGCCGGGATAGGCGAGCCCATCCTGCGGTTGATAGCTCACGATGCGCGGATGTTCCAAATCTCCAACCAGGTGGTTCAGTCCGGCGTCGGTGGCGATCCACATGCTTCGGTCCCTGTCCTGCGCGATGGCCCGGATGAAGTTGTTGGTCAGACCGTCGCGGTTGGTCCAGCGCGTTGTGCGGCCGGCGGCGATCCGGTAAATGCCATCTCCGTCCGTGCCGGCCCACAGCGCTCCGGAGAGGTCGCGGAACACGTTGCGCACATGGATTCCGCGCATCCCGGGGAGGAACTGCTGCTTCAGTGCGCCGTCATTCATGTGAAACAGCAGCGTGGAGCCAATCCAGAAACTGCCGTCTTTGTCGCCGTAGATGGTCTCGAAGTCGGCATCGTTGGCACGCGGCAAGGGGACGATACTCACCTGTGTGCGGGTCAGGCGCACCATTCCGGTTTGCGTCCCAATCCAGAAGTTCTTTTCCCCATCTTCGAAGAAGTTCAACACCGTGTTGCTGGGCAGTGCGGCAGGCGCAGTGGACTTGATCAGCTTGCCGCCGTCAAACGTGAAGACGCCCTGGCCGATGGTGCCAATCCAAAGCACTCCATCGGGTGTCTGCCGCAACACCCGAACCGTACTGGTGACTCCGTCCACTCTCTGGAAATGGTCCTGCCCCGGCAGCATTCTGTTCAGCCCTGAGACGGTTCCGACCCAAAGCGTGCCATCGCTCGTTTGCAGGATGGATTTCACCTGGTTCTGGCTGGCTTCGGCGCCCAGCGAATAGCCGATAACGGCTTTGCCGTCGATGCGCACCAGCCTTGATCCTCCCACCCACTGATGACCGGCGCGATCTTGATAAATGGAGTGCACAGAAATTGCCGGAAATGCCGGGGTTCCGTCGACCCGTGAAAAGCGGTCGCCGGCGAGGCGCATGAGCCCCCCATCGGTGCCGGCCCACAAGGCGCCACCTGGATCTTGCACCAGGACCCTGACAAAGTCGTTGCTCTGCCCGTCCAGCGCGGCCCAGGTGCGGAACTGCCCCGCTGCGTAGCTGACGATTCCGCCGCCCTCGGTGCCGATCCACAGCGTCCCGTCCTTTGCCACCATCAGGCAGAAGACGCTGTTCTCATGGAGGTTTGGTGTGTTCTGGCGGTCGAAGACCGTGAAGTGCACGCCATCGAAGCGCAGCAGCCCCCCTGTTGTCCCGATCCACAGATAACCATCGGGTGTCTGCGCGAAGGCCTGAACCGTCTGCTCCGGCAATCCGTCCGGCGCCTGCCACACGTGCCGTGTATAACCGTCAAGTCCGTCCGCTCTCAAGGCGCCGCAACCAAGGGTGCAAGCCAGCAGCCAGACGCCAAGTGTGCGAGGTGTTTGCATGACGGCGCTAAGTATATCCTGAACCAACTTGTGGCTGTAGCTCATCGAGCCGGAATTTCGTGCCAGTCCGACTTTCGGCGGATTTGGAAGAGGATGCAAGAGAGTAGAGTGATCTTTCTCCATGGCTGCCCTGGAAAGCAACGCATGAGAAAGAAGCAGCTCGCGCGGAGTTCGTAACCATGTCCCCCTCTCGACAATCGACGATGAAAGATCTATGGGCTTTTTGCCGGCAGGCCGGTACTGTGTTTGCCGCCGTCCTGGCCGTGGTGTTGCTCGGAGCCCCCAACAGCTACACCCAAAGCGCAACGCCGATCCGTATCGACGCGAGCCAGCCGTATGCCGACCCAGCTCCCGCGCGCTACAGCGGAGGTTCCGCAAAGTCGCCGTCCGGCGCCGTTCTCGATGTCAATAGCCGCTACCTGACGCTGGAAGGAAGGCCCTGGCTCCCGGTCATGGGAGAGTTCCACTTCTCGCGCTATCCCCAGGCGCAATGGGAAGAAGAGATTCTCAAGATGAAGGCCGCAGGGGTCAACATTGTGGCCACCTACGTGATCTGGATACACCACGAGGAGATTGAGGGTCAGTTTGAATGGAAGGGACAGCGCGATTTGCGCGCATTCACCGAGCTTTGCCGGAAGCATGGCATGTTTGTGCTGGCGCGCATCGGCCCCTGGGATCACGGCGAAGTGAGGAATGGCGGCTTTCCCGATTGGGTGATGAAGGCGAGCCGGACACGCGTCAACGATCCGGTCTATCTTGCCGAAGTCCGAGTATGGTTTGGGCAAATCGCGCAGCAACTCAACAGCCTTCTCTGGAAGGATGGCGGCCCGGTACTGGGCATACAGCTCGAAAACGAATACTCACAGCACGGTCCGGGCGCCGGCGAAGAGCACATCCTCGAACTGAAAAGGATCGCCATTGAAAGCGGCCTCGATGTTCCGCTCTATGTGGAGACCGGCTGGGATAACGCCGCGGTCCCGGTGGGCGCGGTCCTTCCGCTCTACGGCGGATATCCCGATGCGCCCTGGGACAGTTCTCTGGTCAGGCTGCCGCCCGCGGAGGTCTATGCGTTTCGTTTTCAGAACCGTGTGGGGGCATCCATCGGAGCCTCCGCGGCGCAGGGTTCAGCCGCCAGTTTGCGGCCCTTTCTCACCGCGGAGCTCGGCGGCGGCAATGAGATTACCTACCACCGGCGTCCCGTGATCGAGCCGGATGACATTGCTGCCATGATGCCGGTCATGCTTGGCTCGGGCGTGAACCTTTATGGCACGTATATGTTCCAGGGCGGCGAAAACCCCGACGGCAAGCTGACCACCTTGCAGGAGTCGCAGGCCACGGGCTATCCCAACGATGTGCCCGTCAAATCCTATGACTTTCAGGCGCCGCTGGGCGAATTCGGCGAAGAACGCGCTTCCTTTCGCAAAATGAAGGTCTTTCAGTACTTCCTGAACGATTTCGGCGCCGACCTGGCTCCCATGATGGTGCATGTCCCGGATGTTCTTCCGGCAAGCGTTGTCGATCTGACGGTTCCGCGCGCATCGGTGCGCTCGAAAGGGGATGCGGGATTCGTCTTCATGAACAACTACGCACGGGGCTACGCAATGCCCGCCCGGCCAGCGGCCCAGTTCGAGATTCGTCTGCCTGGCGGTCCCATCCTGGTTCCTCGGCATCCGGTCGATATTCCATCCGGCGCCTATTTTATCTGGCCGTTCAATCTGAGTGTGGCCGGCATCAACCTTCGATACAGCACAGCGCAGTTGTTTACGCGCCTGGAGAGCGGCAGCCGGACCACGCTCTACTTCGCGGCGGTGCGCGGCATTCCCGCCGAGTTCGAATTCGACGCGGCGGGCATTCGATCGGTGCGGGCATCGGGCGGAGAGACGGCCAGAGATTCAGGCGTCGTCTCCATCAACCGGATCAAGCCAGGGGTCGAGTCGTCGATCGATATTGCCTCAGATGAAGGCAAGAACATTCGTATTGTGGTCCTTAAGGCGCAGGAAGCCGAAGACGCCTGGAAGGTCAGCATCGGAGGGGCTGAACATCTACTGATCTCGAGCCAGGACTTTTTTGCCGACTCCGACTCGCTGCCTGGCCGCATCTGGCTGCGTTCTCGGGGAACGAACGATTTTGCATTCAGCATCACCCCTCCGCCTGCAACTGTTCCCAGCGCGAGCCTGTCCTTGACGCAGACCGCGGCCGACGCCGACGTGGCAAGTTTCATTGCTCAGGCCAGGCCGCGCAACCTCGAACTGAAGTACCTCCAGATTCAGACTGCTGGGGATGCGCCGCCCGTGAAAGCAGGGCCGGCTCCGGGCTGGCGTCCGCGCGGCGTTGCTGAGGCCCCCACTGAAACCACATTTTCGCGTGCGGCCAAATGGTCTTTCACCCTTCCGCCGGGAGTGATGGACGATGTCGACGAACTGTTTCTCGAAGTCAACTACCAGGGAGATGTGGCTCGTCTCAGTGCGGACAACAAGCTGCTGGACGACAACTTCTACAACGGCCATCCATGGCTTGCCGGGCTTGGCCGCTTCCTGCGGCCGCAGGCGCCCAACACCTTCGAGTTGAGTATCCTGCCGTTGCGCAAAGATGCCCCTGTCTATTTCGAGATGCGGAAACCGGTCAGTTTTCCCCCCAACGGCCAAATCGATCAACTGGATGGCCTGAACCTTGTGCCCGAGTACCAGCTTATTCTCAACACGTCGGCCGCAAAATGAAGTCTGTGGACTCGATCCGGAGAATCCCGAAAGCACCTTCAGGCGGTGGTCCGGAATGACCCGTCCGTGAGGCGGATAATATTGGCTGCAAGGGAGATCGCGATGTTCAATCCCATCAAACTGGCAGGGCTTCTGTGCCTGGCAGCATTTGCGTCCCTTTCCGCGCTGTCGCAGACCTATGCGGTCGGCGCGGATGTCTCATTCCTGGCCAAGAGCGAGCAGGACGGCGTGATTTTCAAAGAGGGAGGACATCCCAAAGACGTGCTGGCCATTCTGCGCGAGCACCATTACAACTGGGTCCGGCTTCGGATCTTTCATGATCCCTCGGCCAGTACCGACAAACTGCCCAACGATTTGAGCTACACGCTGGCCCTGGCCAAACGGGCCAAAAAGTCGGGGTTTCATCTGCTCCTCGATCTGCATTACTCCGACAGTTGGGCCGATCCCGGCAAGCAGCCCATCCCTGCAGCGTGGAGCAGCTTCAATCACGCCCAGCTCGTAGACCAGGTTTTCACTTACACGCGCGATGTGATTGCCGCCTTTGCCCGCCAGGGGGTGATGCCGGAGATGGTGCAGTTGGGCAACGAGATTACGTACGGCATGCTCTGGCCCGACGGCAGGTTGCCCGCCAATTGGGACAATTTCGCCGGCCTCGTCAAGGCAGGCATCAAGGGCGTCGCAGGCGGCCGCGGCCGCAAGGCCATGCCGCGCATCATGATCCACATCGAACGCAGCGGCGACTACGACGCGGCCGTCGACTTCTTTGACAACCTGGTTGCCCACCACGTCTCCTTTGATGTGATCGGGCTCTCCTACTATCCGTACTGGCACGGCGACATCGCCACCATGCGCTCTAATCTGGGAAAACTTGTCGAGCGCTACCAGCGGCCAATTATCGTTGTGGAGACAGCATTCAACTGGAAACCAGGTGGAATGCCCTTGAAGAATGCCGATTTTCCCGAAACCCCGGAGGGACAGGCGGCGTTTTTGCAGGCCGTGGATTCCGCGGTCCGCACCCTTCCCAATCGCATGGGCCAGGGTGTCTTCTGGTGGGAGCCGGCTGTTGAAGGCCAACTCCGCGAACGCGGCTTCTTTGACGACCAGGGTAATGTGCTTCCTGTCATTGCCGCCTTCGACAGCTCCAACCCCGATTGACCATCAGCCTTTGGAGGCCGCGGACGATGCCGCCGAACAAAAGGGAAGAGGTGGACGAGCAGAAACAACTGAAGGAAGCCGTCAGGATCCGTGTCCTCGTCATTGACGATCATCCCATCACCCGCATCGGCATCGCGGCCATCATTGAAGCCACGCCCGACATGACCGTCGTGGCCCAGGCCGGCAGCGGCGAAGAGGCAGTCGAGCTCTACGAAAAACATCTTCCCGACATCACGCTCATGGATCTCAGATTGCCCGGGATGAGCGGCGTTGAGGCCATCCGCACCGTCATTGCCCGCCACCGCACCGCGCGCTTTGTCGTGCTCACTACCTACGAAGGCGACGAGGATATCCACCAGGCGCTGCAGGCCGGAGCACGCAGCTACATCATCAAGGGAATGCCCCACGAGGCTCTGGTCAATGCATTGCGCCGCGTGCATGCCGGCGGCCAGTTCCTTCCCCCTCCGGTATCCCGTGTTCTTTATTCGCGCCTTCCAAATTCAGACCTGAGCGCGCGCGAGCGCGAAGTCCTCAACCTGATTGTTCGGGGCAGGAGCAACAAGGAGATCGCCACCGAGCTGGGCATTACCGAGTCCACGGTCAAGTGCCACGTCAGCGTCATCCTCATGCGACTCAACGTGACTGACCGCACCCAGGCGGTGGTTACGGCCCTGCGCCGGGGACTGGTTCATTTGTAGGGGACCAACGGGCAGACGATGTTCGGATTGCCGGAGAGCGTGGAGCACCTCTTGGCAAGGAATTCTTTGCCCAAGATTTGCCTAAGTTCCCTTCAAACGCGGAAACGGCCTCCGAGTCACTCACGGAAGCCGTTTAGAATCTTAAAATTGTTGGTTGCGGGGGCTGGATTTGAACCAGCGACCCTCGGTTATCACCTTAAAACCGGCCATACGTTATCATTTCAAAACCGGCCAACGGGATTGGCCGAAGACGTGATTGTTTTACCTTGCCGCAAGGTGCGTTTGCAAGGCGTCGTTTAAGGCGAGGAG
>Ga0302320_10000075_pt1 | contig 192658 bp, 156 predicted proteins | sample Bog_T0_3_FD_202130 | JGI IMG/M metagenome (GOLD analysis project Ga0302320, IMG submission 202130) | Peat permafrost microbial communities from Stordalen Mire near Abisko, Sweden - Bog_T0_3 | ecosystem: Environmental > Terrestrial > Soil > Wetlands > Peat | place: Sweden: Abisko, Stordalen... | reverse complement strand
GCAGTTGGAATTGGAGGCGAGGGTCGGAATCGGACTTGAGACTTCGGGCAGCCTGATGTAATGTTTTCACCTAGAGGTTATTCGACGTTCCACCATTGAAATTGAAAGGAAATTGAATCTTATGAAACGCAAAGCATCGGCGGTCTGGAAGGGCGATCTCAAGAGCGGCAAGGGCAGCATCTCCACGGAAAGCGGCGTACTCAAGGAGACACAGTATTCATTCAGCACGCGTTTTGAAAACGGTGTCGGCACAAATCCTGAGGAACTGATTGGGGCAGCGCATGCAGGCTGTTTCTCAATGGCCCTCTCGGCGGAACTCGGCAAGGCCGGTTTCACGCCCTCCGCCATCAACACCACCGCAACCATTACAATGGAAAAAACCGACGCGGGTTTTACCGTGACGGAATCCCATTTGGACATGACGGCCAGCGTTCCCGGCATTGACCAGGCCAAATTCATCGCGATCGCCAATGGCGCCAAAGCGGGTTGTCCGATTTCGCGACTTTTGACCGCCAAGGTATCGCTTGACGCGAAACTCACCGCTTGAGCGGTATTTCGAGCGGCTCTCTTGAGCGATCATTGTGGCTGAGGCATTGTCCAGAACCGCGCTCGTGAAAATGCATCCGCGCGCGGGGTGGACCATTGTCCTCATGCTGGTCGCGTCGCTCGGTTGTTTCATCGCCGGCATTTTCCTGCCGTTTACCGCCGTCACCAAATTATGGCTCTTTGAGAACCAGATTTCGGTTTGTCGCGGACTGATCGTGCTGTGGCAGGCCGGCGAACTTTTTTTGTTCCTGATCCTCTTTGTCTTCACCATTTTGTTCCCCCTGGTGAAGATCAATTCCATGATTTTGCTTTGGCTCTGGCCACGACTGGATCGTGAACAGGCGCAGCGCATGTTTCATTTCGTTTCCAACCTTGGAAAATGGTCCATGCTCGATGTGTTTGTCATGGCGATCCTGGTGCTCACCGTCAAATCCAGCGGGGTCGCAAACATCCAGGTCGGCAGCGGCTTCTTTCTCTTCTTTCTTTCCGTCATGCTCACCCTGATCACTTCCCTCTGGACCGGCAAAATTGTTTCACGTCTGGAGGAATAAACAGATTTGCCGCTGCAAGGATTGAAATTGTGGATTGACCATCAATCCGTTTATAATGGCTGAAATGGCCTCAATCACGACTTTGGAAATTGCGAAAATCCTGGCTGGCGAAGTCGTCGGCGATCCCAATACCAGCCTCACCGGATTTGCCCCGGCAGACCATGCCAAGCCGGGCGACTTAACGTTCGCTGAAAATGACGATTATTTTGCCACCGCCGAAAACAGTGCCGCCACCGCAGTCATTGTTGGAAAGAATGCCTCGTCAGACCGCAAAATCCTGATCCGCGTATCGAATCCGCGCGTGGCATTTGCCAAAGCCGTCGGGATCTTCTTCCCGGAACCCAAATTCGCGCCCGGCATTCATAAAAGCGCAGTGATCGCCCCATCTGCCAAGATAGATCCGACCGCGCATATTGGTCCGCATTGCACGGTGGGTAAAGGCGTGACAATCGGGGCACAATGCGTTTTGCAGTCCCATAATGCGGTGGGAGCGGATTCCGTGCTAGGCGCCGAAACGAACCTGTTTCCGAATGTCACGGTTTATCCAAAAACCAGAATTGGCGCACGCGTTCGCATTCACTCGGGCACGGTCATCGGTTCGGACGGATTCGGTTACGTACTCGATGGGGCCATTCACCGTAAAGTGCCGCAGATCGGCAACGTCACCATTGGCGATGACGTGGAAATCGGGGCAAATGTATCGATAGATCGCGGTGCGCTCGGCACCACCAGCATCGGCAAAGGCACAAAGATCGACAATCAGGTGCACATTGCCCATAACGTTGAAATCGGTGAGCACTGCATTTTGTGCGGCCAGGTGGGCATAGCGGGCAGCGCGAAGGTGGGGAACTACGTGGTGATGGCCGGCCAAGTGGGAATTGCCGGGCATTTGAAAATCGGCAACCAGGTGACGATCGGCTCCAAAGCCGGAGTCATGCACAACATTCCGGACGGCCAAATGTGGCTGGGCACCCCCGCTCAACCGGACAAACAGGCCAAGCGGGTGGTAATTGCCCTTCAACGACTGCCGGAATTGTTGAGGAAAGTCGCGATGTGGGAGAAAAAGTTGGGTGGATTGGGCGAGTGAAGTGGAACAAAGATTAAAAACGGCACTAATCCTGTCGGCAATATGGATTGCGTTGGTTTGGTATTTGTTTCCAGCTTTAGAGTCCAGGTATTTTGGGCATTCCTCTTGGATTCGATTTGATCCCAAGAAATCAAATGATTACAACTGCATTTATGTTGAAGGGCACTCAGCCCGAACATTCTCTCCCATTTGGTTAACGCACAAAATTCCTCTGAAATTTTTGCGTATCCGATACACACCAAATAACAATCAAGATGATTATGGCATAATGTTTGTTGATCCACAGGCATTCACCTTTGAGGCCCATGATCGCTTTGCATCGGAACCTTCGCACCTTGCGGCCAGGCTTGACTCACCTTCACCCATTCTTAATTGGATTCGTTCGCAACCTCATTCACTCGGTTTACCCTCACATACCAATGATGCCGAAGAGATTTACGAGGCGATTCGTTTACTTGCATCACGTGATTTGATGCATTTCAGCTTACCGACCGATTTCAAGACTAACAGCCTTTCAATCGGCTATAGTTCATTGGCGAAAGACGATGGGCCAACAATTTCAAATAATCTGCCTCTGGTTCTGTTCTGGTTGCCTTTAATTCCAGGCATGATGGGAAAACCGCCGAAAAAGAGTCATTAGCCACAAAAACTTTATCAACCACTTCTGCGGCCTTTGGGCGACGAGAGTCCCTTATTTTTCAATCTGTTCCAGCTCCAAAGACGCTGCTTCCCACGCGGCCGTCACTTCGGGGAGACGGTCATGGACGTGCAATAATTCGCGATTGATCTGCATCGCGCGACCGCCGGCATAACTCTCGGGCTTTTCCAATTCCGCTGCCAATTCTTTTTCCTTTAGTTCAAGTTCCGCGATTTCTTTTTCCAGGGTGGCGATGCGCTTTTGAATCTCGGATTTTTTGCGTGAACGCGCCTGGCGCTGCTCGGCTTCAAGACGCTTTTGTTCCTTGCGATCTGCCTGCGGGACAGCCGGCTGGTTGGCAACTGAGGCCGAAGCGGGAGAAGACCCGGCGGCTTTATTATTAAAACTTGAGCTGGTCAAGGCCGCGCGCGCAGATTGCGAAGTTTTATCGAGGTAATACTGGTAGCCGCCACCGAAATGCCGCAGTTGACCGGCTTCAACCCGGACCACATGGGTGGACAATGCACGAATGAAGTGCACGTCGTGGCTGATGAAAATCAGGGTGCCCTCGTATTGCTCCAAGGCGGAGATGAGAGCATCCACGCTGGCCAGGTCCAAGTGCGTGGTGGGCTCATCCATTAGCAGCAAATTTGGCGGATCGAGGAGGAGTTTCACGAGGGCGAGCCGGCTTTTTTCGCCGCCGCTAAGAACGCTGACTGGTTTGAAAACATCGTCGCCGCGAAAGAGAAAGCTGCCGAGCACATTTCGAACGGCCTGTTCGGTGACACGCTGCGGGGTGTCCAGCGCCTCCTGCAGGACAGTGTGTTTGGGATTTAGCATCGCCGCTCGATGTTGGGCGAAATAGCCGTGTTTTACGTTATGCCCCAGTTTATGGACGCCCGCCTGCGGTTTCAGCACTTCCGCCAGCAATTTGATCAGGGTCGATTTGCCCGCGCCATTCGGTCCAACGAGCACAATCCGCTGGCCGCGTTCAGCCTCGAAATCCATGCCGTCATAAATCAGTTTTTCGCCGTAGCCGAACCTGATTTTTTCGAGGGTGATGACGCGCTGGCCACTGCGGGCTGGCTGCGGAAACCGGAATCCGACCGTCGCATCCGGCCCGGCTGGCACTTCCACCATGTCCTCCTTGATGCGTTCGATCTGCTTGAGCTTGCTCTGCGCCTGGGCGGCCTTGGTATTCTTGGCGCGGAACCGGTCAACAAACAGCTGCATGCGGTCGATCTCGCGCTGCTGGGATTTGGCGGTCGCAATGAGGGTCGCTTCCGTGGCCGCCCGCTGGACCAGATATTCATCGTAATTGCCGGTGTAACGAAGAATACGCGAGGCGCGCAATTCAGCGATATGGGTGCAGAGATTGTTGAGAAACTCGCGATCGTGGGAAATCAGCAAAATCGCACCCGGATAATATTTCAGATAACCCTGGAACCAGATCAGCGTTTCAAGGTCGAGATGGTTGGTGGGTTCGTCGAGGAGCAGCAAATCCGGTTCCTCCGCCAGCAGGCGCGCCAGGTGGGCGCGCATGATCCAACCGCCGGACATCTCGCGTGCCGGCCGTTCGTAATCCGTCAGCTTGAAACCCAGGCTGTTGAGAATTTGCTTCACCTTGGCAACGAATTGGCCGTCGTGTTCGTGCTGATGCGGAATGGCAACCTCCAGGACCGTCTCGTTCCCCGCGGGTTCGCTTTCTTGCGGCAGATAACCAATCCGGGTGCCGCGAATAAAGGTCACGCTGCCGGCATCAGGCTCCTCGTGGCCGAGGATGATTTTGATGAGCGTCGATTTGCCGGCGCCATTCGGCCCGACGATCGCAATGCGCTCTCCGTTCATGACGTTCAGCGAAACATCATCGAATAATTCGCGTCCGCCAAATGATTTTGATAGTCCGGCTACGGTAAGCATAATAAATTATTCGACCTTGGCGCGCCAACTTGATTCGACCGGAAACATCTGCCTTGAATCATTTGGGCTTCAATTGGGGGAAGAGGATGACGTCGCGGATGCTTTCCTGACCGAGCAGCATCATGCAAAGACGATCAATGCCAATGCCAATGCCACCGGCCGGGGGCATGCCATGTTCAAGGGCCACCAGAAAATCCTCGTCCAGCTTTTGTTGCTCGCCGCCCGCCTGGTGCTCCAAGGTCGCGCGTTGGGCGATGGGATCGTTTTGCTCGGTGTAACCGGGTGAAATCTCCTGGCCATTGATGCAGCATTCGAAAACCTCCACGGTGGCGGGGTCCTCAGGCGACAGCTTGGCGAGTGGCACCAACTCTTTGGGCAAATGCGTGACAAAAGTGGGCTGAATCAGAGTCGGCTCAATCAGTTTTTCGAACACCGCGCCGGTGACTTCAAAGTCTTCGTCTTCCTTGCCAATTTCCGCACCCAGGTCATGCGCCCGTTGACGGCGTTCGGCCGGAGCAACCTCAAACCAGTCGGCACCCGCTTTTTCACGAACCAAATCCTTGTATTTTGCGCGCTTCCACTTGGGGGTTAGGTCAATGGTTTTAACAAGGTTTCCCTCGGCATCCTTGTGCTCGATTTTCAGCGTGCCCAAAACTTTTTGCGCCACCGTGGTGATCAGGGACTCGACCGTTTCCATCATGGTCTCGTAATCGCCAAAGGCACAATAGGCCTCAAGCATGGTGAATTCAGGGTTATGACGGCGCGAGAGACCTTCATTGCGGAAATTCTTGCCGATCTCAAACAGTTTATCGATGCCGCCGACCAGCAGTCGTTTGTGGTAAAGTTCCAGCGCGATGCGCAGGTAAAACTCGCAGCCGAGCGCGTTGTGAAAGGTTTTAAAAGGCTGGGCCGCCGCCCCACCCGGAATCGCCTGCATCGCGGGGGTTTCGACCTCGACATAGTGGCGACCGTGGAAGAAATTGCGGATCTCGTGGATAATGGCGCTGCGTTTCAGCATCACCTCCTTCACGTCGGGATTCGCGATCAAATCGAGGTAACGCTGGCGGTAGCGGATCTCCGTGTCTTCCAGGCCATGCCATTTGGCCGGAGGGGGGCGCAACGACTTGGCGAGGATGGTGAACGAATCAAGCTTGATGCTGGGCTCACCGGTTTTGGTGTGAAACAGTGTCCCGGCGACACCCACGAAATCGCCCAAGTCCAGATGGGTGAAGGTGTGGAAAAGGTCATCGCCCAAGGTGTTCTTCTGGGCGTAAGCCTGAATGCGCCCGCTCTGGTCGCGCACGTCAATAAACATGGATTTGCCCATGTCACGATGGGCGGTGATACGGCCGGCAACGGCGACCCGCGCGTTTTCGGCGAGTTCACCGGCGGCAAACCTGGCCCGTGCCTCGCCGGCGCCGAAGTCAGGCGTAAATTTGTTTTTAAACGGGAAAATTCCCTTGGCCTCAAGCGACTTGAGCTTGGCCCGGCGCAGTTCAATCAATGAATTCGTATCGTCCATTAGAATCACGGATGATAACAGAAAACAGCGGCAGCGCACGCAAAAGCTGAATCATTTGGCGGACCGATCATTAAAAATGATACCAGTTGTATTCATCATAGAAAGCGGGTCCGTTGGTCGCGAATTCGGCGATCAACATGATGACCAGCAAGCATGTGAGGATAAGGAATTTAAGCGGCAACCTGGCCCGAACCAGAAGCTGATTCAGTCCGCTGACGAACAGCAGCATAAACGGAATCAAAGCGCCCAGTGTCAGTCGACCGCTGACGAGATAGGGGTAGACTCTTGAGGGATAGAGACAATCGTGAAAATCAAACCGAATCGAAATATAGATCAAAAATCCCAGGGCAGCCGCACAAAGTAAAAAGGCAAAGCGCAAGCTGCGATACTCAGCATCAAACGCCGGTAGGGGGCGCCGGATGAGTCGAACCAGCACGATAAGCAGCAGAACAATGGTTAAAAGGTCATAAAATGCCTTCACACCGGGCAGGCAGAGCGGTTGACGATGCCAGGTTATTTCACCCTGCCAGAATTCAGACAAGAATTCGGACAGAAAGGTCCAGGCTCCTGGAACCGTGAAAATTGGGTGATGGAACCAGTCAAGAAAAGGTTTGGAAGTCCAGCCCAAAAACAAAACCTTGGGTTGCGAGCCAGTGAAATCACCGAAGTTCTTACAGCACCAGCCGATCCAGAGCAAAGCGGGAAATGCGGCGCAGGTGATCAAGGCTGCAAATGCGGGCAGTGCTTGACGAAGTTTTCGCTCGCAATGCAATCGCCAGGCGAATAAAGCCAGCGCCAAGGCGGCAATGGCGAGCAACGGCACATTCGTCATTTTCGTCAAAAACGCGGCGGCGAGAGCCAGACCTGTTAAGACGCCAAGCCGCCAATCGTTCGCTTCGGTCTGGAAAAGCAGAAGCAGACCCAAAAAGGCCGACCCGAAGGATAGTGGCGAGAGGACATCGTTCTGAATGGAATAAAAAGCACTTTGAGGCATGCAGGCGATGAATGCCGGGAGAGCGATGCGCGGGAAAACGTTGTCCGGAAAAACCGTTTTGGCCGTCAGCCAACCAAGCCAAACTATCAACATGATGACTGGAATGTTTAAAAAGCGCATACCGTATAGTTTCCGGCCCTCAGGCACCCCCAAGCCGTCCAACAATCGCCAGGCGGAGGCAGCGGCGAAATAGTAGAGAGGTGGCTGGGAGCTTTCATAATTGACGGCTTGAAACAACGGTGAGTCGGGCAGGATCCAAGCTGCTTTTTTTTCGGCCGGCAATTTCCAAGGTTGCGGAAGCAATTCACCGTCATTGGTAACGGCTTCCAAATAAAAGTTCCCCCCGTACAAGGCCAGATCCATGGCCGATTGACGTTCAACCAATTCGAGTTGACGCGGGATGTCACCCCGACTGTATTTCAAAACAAGGTCAAAATGCCGCGGTTCGTCGACGTTATTGAAAAATGGGAAGGCGGCAGCATAGAAAGAAACGTGGAGTGCGGCTAGCAGACAGAGAGAGAAGATGGTTTTCTGCTCCAGGGCGGACGGATAATTACCATGAACTTTCACTCGTTTGATTCAGGAAAAAGGATAAGCGGGCGGCTGAATGGTTCAAATTAATTCCCAGCGATCAAACATCGCGGCCTGTCCGTGAAAGTTCCCATCCTCAGCCCTCAAATTCCAGATGGTTGCCCGGGCAATTTCAAAACGCCGGCCGGATTTGGAAATGCGCACGCCGGAATAGTCACCCGCAAAACCGCGCATTGCGACGGCGGCCAGGATACGGGCGCGTTCCTCGCGATTGGGCGCCTCGGCGGTGAGCCGCGAAGGCATGCGGGTGAACTCGTCCCAGCCCATTTCCCAAAGTGCGAGCGCGGTTTGATTTCCGTAGTTCAAAACCGGGTCAGCCTGGGTGCCGTGAGACAACAAGGCAAAGGGTGCTTCAAACAGAAAACGGGACAGCTCCGCCGCTGGCAAATTCCCCGGCACAAGATCGCGCTGGGTGAAATGCTTGAAACTGCGCGAGAGAATTTGCGCGTGAGCCACGGCGAAGTCGCTTTGCCAAATCGGTTTCACGGTCACAGGGTGAAAGTTTCCACTGGCCGGGGCAATGTGTTTTGCAGGCTGGTCAATCGTCGAAGGGATGATAAACTGCTGCTGCAAGTCAGAACAAACCAAAGTATGGCACAGAAAATTGAGATCCCTCAGAGTCTTAAGGCTGATTTACCCCAAACGCCCTGGGGCAAGATGCTGGCGGCCACGCCGATAGTCATGGCTGTGATCGCCACCATGCTGGCGGGCCTGGCGTCCAGCGAGATGACCAAGGCGCAATATGACCGATCTTTCGCAGCGCAACTTCAAGCCAAGGCAGGCGACCAGTGGAGTTATTTCCAGGCAAAGAAACTGCGCAGTGCTTCGGCCCGTAACACACTGGATTTGCTGGCAGCGACGGCCCAATTCCGTCCTCTGTCCGCTGGAGCTTTAGGCGACGCCGACCCGGCCACCGTGGCCGCTTTCACGCAAAATGAGTTGCCGATGGCGAAGGCACCGAAGTTTGGGGATGAGGTCCAAATTGCGCTGGATGCCCTGGGTAACTCCGCGCCAGATAGCGAGATCGCAACCGACCTCGCCAAGGTGCAGGATGAACAGCTGCTGGAGGCGTTGAAGACGGCCCAACAGGCGGCGCTGGATTTTGACAACGCGACCAAGCCCATCAACAAGAATTCCGACAAACTGGATGACGCCTTGATGGGCGGCGACCAGGCCACCTTCCGAGATTTCAGCGCCGCCCGGCTGCGCTACACCGCGGGGCGCTACGATGCCGAATCCAAATTGAATTATACCATTGCCACCATTTACGAACTACAAGTGCGCCAAAGCAATGCCTCGGCGGAAAAGCATCATAGGCGAAGCACGAAGTTTTTCTTTGGCATGCTTGCAGCGCAGCTGGCAGTGATCATCGCCACGTTTGCCATCGCCGCACGCCAAAGAAACTTTCTATGGTCGATCGCAGCCGCAGCTGGGCTGGCGGCGGTATCCTTCTCGGTTTACGTGTTCCTCTACGTCTAAGAGCTAAACAACGCGGGCGGTTAGGCGGAATTTTCCCGAGGCCGCGGGGACCAGGGTGGTCATCGCCTCGGTTTTTACCTCAAAACCAAGCCGGTCAGCAATCCGGGAAGCCACTTCTCTCAATTGGTTTTCCGCCGGGGGGCGGGCTTCCGGCACAAAACGAAAAGTGGCTGTGCCAACAGACGCCTGGCGTAGTTCGTAATGCGCAATGCCGTCGATTCCAGCAAGGCATTGATCCACCTGCCAAGTAGTCACCTGGCCGCCAGTTTTTGATTGCAGGGCGTCCCGTGCGCGGCCGTGGATGAGATAATGTGTTCCGTAGGGCGATTCGAGCTTTTGCGCCAGATCCCCAATTCGATAGCGCAACAAGGGCATGAAATCATTGGTCAAAGTAGTGACCACCAAAGCCCCGATGCCGCGCGCATCTGAATCAGCCAATTCCAACAGGGCATTATCGTAAACGGGCCGCATTTCCCCTTCCGCATTTTCCATCAACAAATGGCCGGTTTCCGTTGAGCCATAAAGATTAAAGACCGGCGCATTGAAGACCCGGGTTAAGATTCTGCGATGAACGACGCTTGCGAATTCGTAGCTAGAGAGGACGAATTTGAGCGAGGGAAACTTCAGACCGTGCTGCTCGCAGTAGAGGGCAAAACGCATGCCATGAACTGGATCGACATCAAGGAAGACAGGCGACCAGTCCGCAATCTCCGCTGCCATGCGCGCAAGGTCGCCATCAGTCAGCAAAAACGGAATGCGCGCGAGATTTACATACAGTGTCTGGCCGACAATGCGTTGTTCACGCGACATCCAGACCGTCGGACAGGTCAGGCCATTGCATGAAGGTGAGGTGAGCGTGGCGCGGCGGCAGTGGGGATTTCCCTCCAAAATCGGACGAATCAGCTCATTCAGGCGGAGAGCCCGGGATTCCTGCAGATCCCACCATCCCCGCGCGAAGATCACTGGCAAACGCTCCTCCGAGGTGCCGGAAGTATGTTCCAGTTCAATCACTTGATTGTCGACCAAGCCTTGAAGGGAATAATTTTCCGGAAGAAAATTGGCCGGAAAGTTGTCGCGCATTTCGGGTTTGGCAATCAAAGGCAAGCGGCTGAAATCAAAATCCGGACGCGAGAGCGCCTGGCGATACAAGGGAACATTGCGCCATCGGGGAAGCAACTCCTCCAGACGCCCGCGTTGACTTGTTTCGCGGATTAATTCCGATGTGGCCAGCATGCTGGCAATATACACTTTATTGAGGGATTGCCAATACGACAGCGTATGTTTTTGCCCACACTTTACAGGATCGGAATGCGACCCATGTGAACTCCTCAACCAACGAGAAATACTTGGGGAGCCGCTTCCCAGCAGAAAGGACAATAGGCTTGAATTGAAAAATAAAAGCACCGGACAGCGTTGGCTACCCGGTGCTCTCCCTTCTGATGAGGGTTATCTGACTGACTGGCTATCCCTCCGCTGTCCGAATGCCTAGGGTTGGCATTAAACCCTTAATATTAAGGTGTTTTATACCATAAGAAAAACAATCAGTAAATAGGTGATACTAACAACCACTAGTTAAGAAAAACACCTACCTGCGGTAAGAATCGCGAAATTGGTTATTAATATTTATTATATATCCCAAAGTTTTAAGGTGCGGCACATCAGCCAATTCGCGGTTACCGGGGCTTAATGAACGGCGACTCAAACCAACTGGCGATAATTGAAGACTTTTTAAAATCTCGACACGGCAGCAGAGTCAGACACTTGCTTTCCGTCCGGCTACATTGTATGACCCAAGGGAACGGGAGCGTTTTATGTTGCCGGCCAGCTGGGCTTTCAAGGTTTCCGACGATAGTCACGAAATGAAACTGATATTCTCTGAACAAACAGTAGATTACGCGCACTACCAGTTTGGCTACGCCGTCTGGGCAATTCCAGAGGCGGGCGAAACACCGGCGGACATTTTTCAGGCGGGATTCCTGCCTTCTTCGCGGCAACTCGACCGCTTTTACCTTTGCCGACAAATCCGGGTTAGCCTGGAACAATTCGAATTATCGTCCGAGAATCGCCGCATCCTCCGCAAGGGAGAAGGCATTACCGTAACCCTGGTGCCGCGGGAGAAATTTGATTACACGCCGGCGCGGCGCGATTTTTTCAAAAGTTATGCCGATGCCAAATTCGGCAGGGATGTGATGACCTATGAACGGCTCGATTCCCTCTTTAGCACACCCATCATCTCGCATCTGCTGGTTTTCACGGATTCAAAAACCGGCGAGGAAATAGGTGTGGCGACGCTTTACGTGGAAGCTGAAACGCTTGCTTATTATTATTACGCTTTTTATGACCTGAATTATGCCTATCGCAGCCTGGGTATGTTCATGATGACCTCGGCGGCCGAGTTGTTTGCCGGCCGCGGCCTGAAGCATCTTTACCTCGGGACGTGTTATTCGGAAAAGGCCCTTTATAAAACCCAGTTTATCGGGGTCGAATTCTTCAATGGCTTCCGCTGGTCCGCGAACCTTGAGGAATTAAAATTCCTGTTGCAGCGCGACCGGCAAAAATCTGACCAGCATTTGCTGGAGAACGAGGCGTATCGCATCCAGTTTTACGGGGGCGAGCTCGCAAACATCGCCGATACGAGCCGATTCCGGACAACGGCGGAATGACAAGTTAATTTACCGCAGCTAAAGCTTTGCCGCATTCAGCCAACTCGAGCGGCTCCAGCTTCATGTAGTTTTCGTGATCCAGCGATGCCTCGCAAACGCGCCAGAAATCCGCCGCCGTTTCCACCCGGCGAATGTCGTGCAGAAACTTTCCGCCGATGCCCTCGCCAATGTAGTTCGTGAATTTCTTCATGCGCTGCACCTGGGATAATTCCCGGACGCCCGGGGTAATCTCATGGTCCCACAGTTCGTGGAGATATTTTAAGACTTCGCGGCCAACCGGCCGGGGAATGAAGTCACCGCGCAGTTCCGCCCGGATCTGGTCGAACAACCAGGGACTGCGAATGGCGCCGCGGCCGATCATAAGACCATGGGCGCCCGTTTCCTTCAGGAGATTCTTGGCCTGGGCAGCGCTGAAAACGTTGCCGTTGGCAAACACAGGACATTTTAATTCGCGGGCAGCCTGCGCGATCAAATCATAGCGCACACCGGGACGATACATTTGCCTGACAGTGCGGGCGTGCACGGTCAGCAAGTCGATTTTGTGCCTGGCAAACACCGAAATTAAAGAGTCAAATTCATCCGGAGACTCAAAACCAATACGCGTCTTGACGGTGAAAGGAATCGTGACTGCCTCGCGCAGAGCTCCCAATATGGCGTCAATGCGGGCGGGTTCCCGCAGCAATCCGCCGCCGGCACATTTACGATAAACAATCGGCGCGGGGCAACCCAGATTCAGGTCAATGGCGGCAATGGGATACTTTTGGAGTTCCCTGGCCGTGCGCACCAGTGCCGGAATATCATTGCCGATCATCTGGGCAACCACGGGAATGCCAGTTGGATTCTTTGTGATGGAATCAAGAATCCATTTTTCGGGACGCGAATCGCCATGAACCCGGAAAAATTCCGTCCAGAAAACATCAGGTCCGCCGTATCGGGCGGTGACGCGCATGAATTCCAGCGTCGTCACGTCCTGCATCGGTGCGAGCGACAACACCGGCGCAGGCGCGCGGAGCAGTTCGGCAAAGGTTTCGTGTGGTGTCACGCTTTATCAAGTTAACCGGGTTTCGGGATCAAAAACGAATAAATCTTGCCTTTACCGGCATTATGCGCAACTTAACGCGCAATTAATTTGATATCCATGAGCCCGAAAATATTCATTGGGACCGACAGCGGCGCCACCACGACCAAGATTGCGGCAGTCTGGGACAACGGGGAGGCCATCACGACGAAACTGCTTCAACGCCCGACTAACGCGCAGGACGGCCGGGATGCCGTCATTTGCGGCTGGGTCAACGCCATCACTGAATTTCTTGCGCAAAACCAGCTGGACTGGTCCCAAGTGCAAGGCGTGGGTCTGGCCATTCCAGGACCTTATAAACGTTATGGGGTGATGGAGCGCACGCCAAATTTACCCGCTAATTTTGAAGGCTGGGAAGTGCACAAAGATTATAGTGCAGCGCTCGCGGCAAAAACCGGCCATGCACTGCCATTGACCATGGGCAACGACGGTAATTATGGCGGGGTGGCCGAGGCCCGGTTAGCCCGGGGTGACAACAAGACCACCGTGCTCATGTTCATGCCGGGCTCCGGACTTGGTTGCGCATTTGTCGGCACCGAGGGTTTGCCTTTGGAAGGTGACACACTGGCGGGATTGGAAACCGGCCATGCCCCCGCGCCGCTGCAGCTGCTTGACGGCATCCGGCCTTTCCCGTGCGGTTGCGGGCGCACCTGGGGCTGTTATGAGGCCTATACCGCCATTTCCGGCCTGCCCCATTTGCTGGCGGAAAAACTTCCCAAGTATCCTGACCACGAACTCGCTAAATCCACGGCAAATGCCAAGGAAAAAGTTCTCACACTGCGTACGCGAGCCCAAAAGGGAGACCCGCTGGCGTTGGAGATCTTTGATTTTCAGGCACGTGCCATGGGAATTTTGGTGGCGGATGTGGCGATGACTTTGGATCCCGGCATTGTGGTGATAGGCGGCGGGTTAATGGATTTTGAGGCTACGACGCAGGAATTTCGCGACCGGTATCTGCGCATTGTCCGTGAAACGGCCATCCCTCAACTCTGGCCAGCGCAGCGTGCGACCATTAAGATTGTCCCCGCGGTTCTGGGCGACTTGTCGCAAGCCATCGGGGCGGCGCTGGTGGCGCTTTACCAAAGCCGGCGTTAAAATTTTCGTGGTGTTCAACTGAATGATTCGTGGTAAAATCGCGCGTTCATGAACGAATGGAATATTCAGTCGCGCGCACACGCATGTGAAGCCTGCAGCCAGCCGTTTGCCGACAAGCAGGGCTATCACACTTTGCTGTTTGACGAAAAGCAGGGGTTGCGCCGCTCCGACGTATGTGAAGCCTGCTGGCAACAACAATTTGCCGGCACCACGGCGAGTCAGGCAGGTTTAATTTCGCATTGGCAGGGAGTTTTTGAGGTCCCCCCCCCCGTGGTTGAAGCCATCCAAAAGGAAACCGCGGAAACACTACTGCGGAAATTAATCGAGCATAACGATCCGAAACATGGCCCGGCCGCGTTCATTCTCGCGGTCATGCTGGAGCGGAAACGATTATTAAAAGTAAAAGAAACCATCCAGCGTGAAGGCCGGCGCATCTTTGTTTACGAACATCCGGGGATGGGCGACCTTATCACCATTGCCGATCCAGATCTGCACCTGGATCAACTGGAACAAGTCCAGCGGGATGTGGCTTCGCTGTTGGAACATGGCTTGAATCCACCGGCCAAAGCTGAAACCGCGCCGGCTGCCGCGCCTGAACCAGTTCCGGCCAACTAATTTATCGTGTCCGATTTTGGCGCATTTCAAGAACGAGTGAGGTGCCGCTTTTACGACGAAAACCTCCTCCGGCTGGCATTCACCCATCCCTCCAAGGCGCACGAAAACAATGCCGCAACCCGGCACAATCAGCGCCTGGAATTTCTCGGTGACGCCGTACTGGGATTGGTTCTTTCCCGCGAACTATATGAAAGATTTCCCGAAGCCGACGAGGGACTGCTCACCAAATCACGCGCCAAACTCGTCAACCGCCTCTCGCTGGCCAACCATGGACGCGCTTTGGACCTGGGAAAGTATTTAATTTTGAGTCGCGGAGAAGAGAACACAGGAGGGCGCGATCGTGACTCCGCTTTGGCGGACGCATTTGAGGCATTGCTGGGAGCAATTTTTCTGGACCAAGGTTTTGACACTGCGCGCGGTTTTATTCTGCGCGAATTTGGAGGCGAATTCAGTCTGCTGACGAGCCCCGCCGGAATTGAAAATCCCAAGGGCGAATTGCAGGAGCTGTTGCAATCGCGCTCTCCCTCCGCCCCGGAGTACCGACTCATAGCTGCCAGTGGCGCCGATCATGACCGGGATTTTGAATGTGCAGTATGGCATGATGGCACGGAATTGGCCCGCGGCCGGGGCAAGACCAAAAAGACCGCCGAGAGTGACGCGGCGGTTTCGGCACTAAAAGCACTGCGGAAGGTAGAGCCGGATCGGATTGGCGGCGGAACTACTTGACCTCGTCCAAAAAGGTCAACTTTATGCCTTCCTTGGGCTTCGAAAATCTATCCAGCAAGTTTGAACCGGCAGCCGGCGCGGGGGCGGCGGCAGGATTTGAACCAGGTTTTTGAGGTTCAAGGGCAGACCGCAGCGCTCCCTCGACAAGTTGGGCGCAGTGGATTTTCATCGGCGGCAGGGGGCCAAGTTCACCCGCAAGTTCCCCGGTCTTCAGGGCAAGTGCCTCCTCTGCTGTCTTGCCACGAATCAATTCCGTGGCAAGACTGGCAACCGCGATGGCGGTTTCGCAGCCGAAGGATTGGAACGTTGCACGATCAATCACTCTGCGCCCATTCTGCTCCTTGAATTTCACCCAAAGTCGCAGCATTTCGCCGCAGTCGGCATTGCCAACCGTGCCAATGCGATCGGCATTCGCCATCTCGCCCATGTTTTGCGGATTGGCGAGAGCGGCTTGAATACGTTTTTGCAGGTCTTCAGTCATCTTGTCCAGAGGGCAAGATTCCCCGGATTACGCACGATACAAGTTGTGCGCCCAAATGAATCAACTCAATGGGCTTCTTTCAGGATCGCCAGGAATTGCTTCATGGCAGGCGAAAGAACCTTGTTCTTCTTGAAGATCGCGGCCAACGGGCGGTAAAACTCACCATCCTCGATGGTCACCGCGATGAGCGTCTGCTTGGCGATCTCCTGCGTGACGGTGCCCTGCGGCACGATGGATATACCCGCGTCAATTTCAACGGCGCGTTTAACCGTCTCAACGTTGTCAAATTCCATGACGTGATTCACTTCGACATCGTGTTCCTTGAGAATTTTGTCGAGCGCCTTACGCGTTGGAATATCAGGCTCAAAGCTGATGACTTTTTGTCCCGCGAGAGATTTGAGCTTGATGCTCTTTTGCTTGGCGAACGGGTGTTGCGGGTGCGCGATCAGGACGAGCGGCTCCTTCCGCAGGGGAACAATCTCGAGTTTAGAATCCCGCACCGGATAGGCCACCAGACCGAGATCAACCACATTGCTCAGCACATCTTCGTAAACCTGGTTAGCGCGACGATACTCGACGTGAATGTTTACCGTCGGATAATTTTTCATGAACCGCTTGATATAAGGCGGCAGATCGTGGAGGCCGATGGAATAAATCGTGGCCACGCGGATGGTGCCAGAAATGATATCTTTCAATTCCTGCAAACGGCTGTGAAGCGATTCGTAGGTCTGGATGATTTGTTTGCTGTAATCGTAAAGGACCTGGCCTTCACGAGTCAGGCGGAATTTCTTTTTGCTACGTTCAATCAGCAGGGATTTGAACGCGCGTTCGAGGGCGCTAATCTGTTGACTTACTGCGGACTGTGTAACGCTGTTAATTTGTGCTGCTTTGGTAAAACTTTCCGTTTCAGCCAGATCGCAAAACACCTTGAGGCTGTCGATTTGCATAAGTTAAATTAAACATACTCCGCAATTACGTCAACTGCCCTCGTTGCGGGAAATGACATTTTTAACTTTGGCCAGGAGTTCCGTGCTGGTGAAAGGTTTTGGCAGAAAACCGGCCGCCACCTTGTTTTCCTCCCGCAGAACATAGCCGCTGGTGCAAAGAATGGGCACCGCGAGCCCGAGCTGGCGGATGCGTTCCATCAATTCACGCCCCCCCATGCCCGGCATCACCATATCGGTGATGACCAGGTCGAACTTGTTAGCAGGATTGGCGAGGAGGCGCAACGCCGCCAAGCCATTGCTGGCGGTCAATACGGTATAACCGAAATCTGACAGGATGGTCTCGGCCATCGTGAGCAGGAGGCCTTCATCGTCCACCACCAGCACGGTGCCCGAGCCTTTAAGTGATTCGGTGGAAACGGGCACTTCCCGGATCTGCGTCGCCTCAGCGGGGAGATAAATGCGGACGGAAGTACCGTTACCTGGCTGGCTGGAAATCGCCACGCCTCCGCCGTGGTTGCTCATGATCCCATATACCAGCGCCAAGCCAAGGCCGCGGTGGGGCGGTGGTTTGGTGGTGAAAAACGGCTCAAAGATTCGCGGCATGACCTCCACCTCAATGCCAGAGCCGCCATCAGCTATTTCCACGCTGACGTAATTACCAGCCGCCAGCCGCACGTTGCGATCCTGCGTTGGCTCGGTCAATTGGACATTGCGGGTCTGAATGATGATCGAGCCGGAGTCGGCCCGGCCAAACGATTCGACCGCATTATCCAAAATTTTTGCAACCGCCTGTTCGACTTTAGTGTCGTCAAAACGCGCCTCAAACAAGAACCGCTCGAGCATTAAATTCAAGGCAAACCGGGACCCGTGTGTCTTGCGCAAAAAGCCCACACCCCGGGTAACCACCGCGTTGAGATTTCCCACCGGCACCCGTGGTACCTCCTTTTGCTGCCGGTTGAAATGCGCCAGTTCCCCGACAATTTCCGCCGCGCGCGCCGCCGATTTTTCCACCTCTAACAGCGAGAATCGCCAGGGATGCCCCGGGTCCGTTTTGCCGAGAAGCAGGGAGGTATGCGCCAGCACGCCAGTCAAGGCGTTGTTGAAATCCAGAGACACCGTCTGCGCCAGTTGCAACATGCAGTCCAGCTTTTGCTTTAATGCCGCCGGTTCAGCGGATTCGGGCATGGGCAAAGAGGTATTCCCGCCGGGCAGGAACTGCAGGACCAGTTGTTTGAGCTGAGGATCACCGGACGAACAGATTGCCGTCGTAAACGAGGTTGCCGCCCCGGAAGGCACCTGAAATTTCAACGTCACAAAGGCCGGCTGGGATTGGCGCCATCCGGACAGAAAATCCGCCGCTGTTCCGCGGTTTTCGTCGGACCAGAGGGATGCAAGCAACGCCCGCTCCTGATTCAATGGCGCGCCGAAGACTCTTTTAGCTGCGGCGTTGACTTGATGAATCGAGCCATGGGCATCGACCAGCAATGCTGGCCAAGCCAATTGCTCGAGGTCAAGTACAACTTCGGAGTTCATCCCGTCAACGTCGATTAAAAGAGCGGAAGCTACAACCCTTTTGGTAAAATTCAAGAAACGAACACAAAGGCCGAAGGTAAAAGTTCACGCATGGTGAATTGTTTGATCGTATTCAAATTACCGCTGTCCGCAATCAGGACGCGGGCATCCGGTGCATATTCGCTGAGCAATTGCCGACAGGCGCCGCAAGGCATCGGCCCACCCGCACAGCGGGCAACGACGGCGACAGCCGCGAAATCTTTGTGGCCGTCGGTCAGGGCCTTGAACAACGCGACTCGCTCGGCACAACAAGTCAATCCGTAGCTGGCGCTTTCCACATTCGCACCGCCAATTACCTGCCCGGACTTGGTCAATAGCGCGGCTCCGACTTTGAATTTGGAATAAGGCGACACCGAGTGCTGTCGGGCTTTCGCAGCGGCAGAAACCAGATTTTTCAAATCAATCTTCACTTTTTTGCCGAAAGGTGAGTGCAAACGAACGTCAACAATTTAACCTTTCTCAAGGGGCTAAGCAAACCACGGTTTAGCCACGGTCCAGATCCGCGTAAAGCCCGGCGAAATGCTTGATCAAATTCGCGCCCGAGGTTTTAACTCTGTCGGCGGTTTCCAGGACTTCCGCATGGGAAAGCATTTTGCCAGTGCGGCCCGCAGCCAGGTTCGTGATGCAGGAAATCGCCGCGACCCGCATGCCACACTGCCTTGCCACGACTGCCTCCGGCACCGTGCTCATGCCCACCGCATCCGCCCCGAGCCGCGCGAAGGCTCGGATTTCGGCAGGGGTTTCGTAGCTTGGACCGCTGACCGCCAAATAAACACCACGATGCAATTTTAGTTTGGAAGTTTTTCCCGCCCGCATCAACAGCTCCTGCAAGTCTTTGTTGTAGGTTTTGGTCAGATCGACGAACCGTGCCTGACCCGTGCCGGCGGGGCCGCGCAGGGGATTAACCCCCATGAAATTGATATGGTCGTTCAGCACCATAAAGTCGCCGGCATCAAACAGCGGATTAATGCCGCCCGCCGCATTCGTAAGCACGAGGTCTTTGATTCCGTAGGCCGCCAGGGTCCGGACGGCGAAGGTGACGGATTCCATTGAATGCCCTTCATAATAATGGGCGCGGCCGCTCAAGACCAAAACCCGAGTCGGGCCCAAATAACCGAAATAACATTCCCCGGCATGACCGGCCACAGTCGGTTTCGGAAAACCGGGGATTTTGGCATAGGAAACCTTACTTGCCGCGCGCAATTCCGTGAGCACATGGTGAAAACCGCTACCCAGCACAATCGCCAACGTCGGCTTTCCGGGCGAAACCATTTTGAGCCGCGCTGCGGCGATGCGGGGATTTGGCAAATCCATTTCAAAGCAGTCTAGTACTCAACGTTTAAGAACCAACGAAAATAAACTGCCACCCTCCACCCTTTGTGGCGGCGGTTCCGGTCCAATCTTGGTTGGATCTCTTTGTATTCTTGTGATCACAAATCTGAACTCAAGGCATGAGATAAAGATTTCCGAATCGCACATATTTTTTGGGGCAACCTAATTTGCTCGACTTGATTTCCCCCGATCCTGCATTACTATACTTTCCCTTTGACTATGCAATTGAACAATGACGAAATCCGTCGCTACTCGCGGCACTTGATTCTGCCCGAAGTGGGTGTGGCTGGCCAGAAACGAATCAAAGCCACCAGCGTCCTATGTATCGGCGCCGGCGGCCTGGGTTCGCCCATCGCCATGTACCTCGCCGCGGCCGGTGTGGGCAAGATTGGCATCGTGGATTTCGACACTGTGGATTACTCCAATTTGCAGCGGCAGATTTTGCACACGGACGCGGATGTCGGCCGTTCGAAAGCCGAGTCGGCCAAGGAGACAATTAACGGCATCAACCCGAATTGCGAAGTGGTAATCCACAACACGCGCATTTCGTCTGAAAATGCGCTCGACCTGATCAAGCCTTACGACATCGTCGTGGATGGCACGGATAATTTTCCGACTCGCTATCTCACCAACGATGCCTGCGTGATTTTGAAGAAACCGAACGTCTATGGCTCGATCTTCCGCTTTGAGGGGCAGGCGAGTGTCTTTGCGCCGCATCTCGGCGGCCCTTGCTATCGCTGTCTCTATCCCGAACCCCCGCCTCCCGGAATGGTTCCGAGCTGCGCGGAGGGCGGAGTCCTGGGAGTGTTGCCTGGGATCATTGGTTGCATTCAAGCGACCGAGATCTTAAAACTCGCCCTCGGCAAAGGGAATTTGCTCGTGGGACGCCTGCTCTTATTCAACGCGCTCGACATGAAATTTCGCGAACTGAAATTAAGGCGCGACCCCCAATGCCCGGTCTGCGGTGATCATCCGACCATCAAGGAATTGATCGATTATGAGCAGTTTTGCGGGATTGTGCCTGATCCGGAACCGACGTCGAACCCCGATGAAGTCACGGTGCAAGACATGAAGAAGGCCCTGGATAATCCAAGCTTGGGCATCAAGGTTATTGATGTGCGCGAATCATTTGAGTACGAAATCGCCAAGGTGGAGGGTGTGCCGCTGTTGCCGATGAGCCAACTTAACGAGCGCTTTACCGAACTCGATCCCAACCAGCAATACTATCTGCATTGCAAAGTCGGTGCGCGATCGTTGCAGGCGCTGGACTTTTTGCGCCAGCAGGGATTTAAATACGTCAAGAGCGTCAAGGGAGGTATCTCCGCCTGGTCGGATGAAATCGACCGCAATGTGCCACATTACTAAGGTTATTCCCTCGCCTGACTCGTGGGACAATATCGCTCCGGCGTGAGATACCGCCGCAAGTTGCGGAAGCGTAGTTATTCGACCGGGGACAGTGCCTGGCAATCAGGTTATTTCAGTCTTGCCGGATTCAGGCCTTGTAATTCTTTGGGCAGGAAAACCCCATCCTTGCGGATGAGTTTGCCGTCAAACCAAACCTCGCCTCCGCCCCAATCCTTGCGCTGGATTAACACCATGTCCCAGTGAATCGCACTCTTGTTTCCGTTGCCGCAATCTTCGTAAGCCTGACCGGGGGTGAAATGCAATGAACCGGCGATTTTTTCGTCGAACAAAATGTCGCACATCGGGCTTTGAATATAGGGATTGAAACCGAGGGAAAATTCACCGATATAACGCGCGCCCGGATCAGTATCGAGGATTTCATTCAAGCGGCGGGTGTTATTTGCGGTGGCATGGACAATTTTCCCGTTCTTCAACTCCAGTTTGACATTCTCAAATTTTGTTCCGGAGTACAGGGTTGGCGTGTTGAACTGAATCCTGCCCTCTGCGGAAGAACGGGTCGGACAGGAGAACACCTCGCCATCAGGGATATTGCGGTCGCCCTTACACATTTTGGCGCCCACGCCGCTGATGCTAAAGGTCAAATCTGTGCCCGGCCCCTTCAAGTGAACCCGGTCGGTCTTCTTCATCAACTTTTCCAACGGGACCATCGCCTTCGCCATTTTGGCGTAATCCATAGTGCAGACTTCGAAATAAAGATTCTCAAAGGCCTCCGTACTCATGCCTGCGGCTTGAGCCATGCTTGGGGTGGGCCAGCGCAGCACGCACCAGCGCGTTTTGTTGACTCGGTAATCCTGCACCGGCCGGATGAGCTTGGCGTACATTTGCATCTTGTCACTCGGCACGTCCGAGTTTTCGCTCATGTTGTCCGCCCCACGAGTGGCGATGTAAGCCTGCATTTTCTTCATGCGAAACATTTCCAGGTCGCGGATGTCTGCCGCCTGCGCCGGCGTGATACCCAATAATTGTTCGCGCCCGACCCGCGTGCGGCGCGTCTCGACAAAAGGCGTCGCGCCGGCCGCGCGTACCGCGCGGATCAGTTCCACCGTGAACTCATCCGGCACATCAATCATGTCCAGCAGTATACGATCACCGGCTTTGAGGGCGGTGGAGTAATTTACAAGCAAACGAGCCAGTTTGGCGTAGCGCGGGTCAGTCATAAATTTATTGGTGCAAGTTAATTTGGAATTTTTAATTGTCGAGCCGGTTTGATTGGCCGCTCCTGCCAAAATGTCACCGGCCGAAAGCCCGAGGGCCCCGGACGCCGCCAACTGGTGCGAAAAATCCCCGCTTTACTCATCGACCTTCACCGTTCATTTTTTCGCGAATGATCTTCACCCGACAGAACCTGGATGAGTGGTGCGGCCGGGCGATTCTAGTGCTCGTGCTTGTGATGCTTGTCTTTGCGCCGCTCGCATTCGGGGCTGTCGACGAGTGGTCTTTTCTCGTCATGCAGGGGATCGGTGCGGGCATTTTCATGTTGTGGGGCGCGCGGCTTTGGCTGAATCCCAAGCCCAAATTACTGTGGCCACCACTCGCCTGGGTGGTGGTGGCTTTCACCAGCTATGCCATTGCACGTTACTTTACTGCGGACATTGAATTGGTGGCTCGCGCGGAGGTCCTCCAAGTATTGCTATTCGCCCTGGTCTTTTTAGTCATTTTAAGCAACCTGCAAAGCCAGTGGGACGCACAAATCATCAGCTTCACACTGATTGGGCTGGCGACACTGATCTCGGGTTACGCCGTGGTGCAGATGGTCACCCATTCGGACAGAGTTTGGAACGTCTATTCCAACTACCATGGACGTGCCGGAGGCACTTATATTTCGCCAAATGACCTGGCCGGCTTGCTGGGGATGTTGCTGCCATTGGCGCTGGCTTATTTGCTGGTTGGTCGGATAAGCACGGTGACCCGAATACTACTGGCTTATGCCAGTGTGGCCATGCTGGCGGGTTTGAGCGCAACCTTTTCGAGGGCCGGCTGGGTGGCGACGGCAACGGGAACTCTTTTTGTGCTGGGCGTTTTATTATTTCACCGAACTCACAGGCTGCGGGCATTGGTGCTTTTGCTGATCTTGCTGGCAGGCGGCGGATTTTTCGTGGCCAAGTACCTCTCAAAGACGGTGCCGTTCCAGCAACGGGTCTCGGGAACTAATCAGAATGGCCCGGGTGTATTGGATTTTGAGACACGTTTTGCGCTCTGGCAAGCAGCCCGGCAAATGTGGCTGGATCATTTCTGGTTTGGCGTCGGGCCGGCCCATTTTGATTACCGTTTTCCTGAATATCGCCCGGCTATCATTCAGGAGAGGCCCAACCGAACACACAACGATTATCTCAATCTCCTGGCAGATTGGGGTACCGTCGGCGGATTGATTGTTTTGGCCGGCGTGGGAATTCTCGCAATCGGCTGGGTAAAAACCTGGCCATACGTCAGGGGAACCGACGCGGATTTTAGCCACGGACAAAGTAATCGGTTCGCTTTGTTTCTAGGAACCACTGGCGGGTTATGCTCCCTGACCGTCCATTCAACCGCGGATTTCAACCTGCACATACCGGCCAATGCCTTGGTGGGGGTCACCTTACTCGCATTGCTCGCCGGCCAGGCACGGTTTGCGACGGCCCAACACTGGTTTCGTGCCGGTCGCCCTGCAAGGCTGGCATTGACGGGGGTTCTGGGGGTGGCGATCTTGGTACTTTTGATCGACGGTTGGCGGCGCAGCCAGGAAACCTATTGGCTGGCACGAGCGGAGGGCGAAGATATTTTTTCTCCAAAAAAAGCGGTTTTTCTGGAAAAAGCGTTTAATAGTGAGCCGGAAAACTTCCAAACCGCATTCGATCTAGGGGAAACCTTAAGGATGCGGAGCTTTTTGGGAGACGACGATTTCGCTTCGCTCGCGCGGCAGGCCGTGGATTGGTATGCCAAGACCATCCGACTGGACCCGCATTACGGATACGGATACTTGAGCACCGGGATGTGTCTGGATTGGCTAGGCAAGACAACAGAAGCAATTACGTATTATCAACAGGCTGAACCACTTGACAAAAATGGATATTACATGGTGGCCAATATTGGCTGGCATTATGTACAAATTGGCGATTATTCGGCGGCTCGCCAATATTTCATTCGTTCCATGAACCTTTCCAATGAAAGTGCGTTTGCCGAGAAATATTTGAAGATATGCGAAACCAAGTTGATTGAACGGGCTTCCGGCCGTCCAACCCTGCCATTTAATTATTGAAAAAGCCGGTTGACAAACAAGTGACCGACCGTTTATATTTCAGGAAGTTTATTAACCGCGAAAGGCGCTATGAAAAAATTAAATCAACTATTTGCAACAGCAGTATTTGCGTTGGTCGTTGGCTGCGGCTCAGTTAGCTACGCCCAAGACGATTATCCGGGGTATGCGACTGTTGTTCGCGTCCAAGGCATGGCAAGCTACACGTTGGGTGACGGAAGCTGGCACCCGCTAATAGCCGGCAAGAAATTAGCGGCGGGCTCAACCATCCGCACATCGGACAACGGCATCGTTGATGTCATTCTGGGAAAAGCAATTGAGTTTCCGCAGTCACCTGGGATGCCCGAACAAATCTCACAGGCGCCTGACTCTCCGGTGCGTGGCTATGTTTCTTCCAAGCCTTCGGCGCAGCAGAATGCAATTCGGCTGACACCCGGAACGGTATTGGCAATCGACAAACTGAACTTGAACGATACGGGGGTCGACACTGTTAGCGACACCGAATTGGATTTGCAAAAAGGTAAGATTTTTGGAACGGTCAAGAAACTCAACGCCGCCTCCCAATACTTGGTCAAAATTCCCAACGGTATTGCCGGCATTCGCGGAACAGAATACGAACTCGGAGCCGACGACTCAGCGGCTTGCTATGAATCGTCTGCGGGCGGACTTACCTTGGTGCTATATAACAATGGTGCGACCGTTCAATTCAACATTGCGCCGGGAGAGATGCTGGCGCCGGGAGCAGGTTCCTCGGGTTCCAATAATGGTGGAACCATACCCATCACGCCGAGAATTCAAAACCTGCTAGGCAATGTGTTTTCCTCTCTGAATACCACCTATCATTTCGTCGGGGGTTATTATAACAATCTGAATTGCCCATATGTTTCCTCATTAACCGGCACTAAACAGCCAGTTAAGACCGTCACTCCGGTCACCCCTCCGCCACAGTATTGAGTCGTCAATATTTCTGAAAACCGGCGCAGCCTTGAGTTGCGCCGGTTTTTTGTTTTACTTGGTGACGTGCAATTAAAGCGACCTAAGCTTTCGGCCTTACTCCTGGCGTTCTCGGTTCTGGCTTTGATCTGCGTAATCCGCCTTTTGAACCCGGCTTTTCTGGATGAGTTGGAATGCCGGACGTATGATTGGCGCGTACGGGCGGCCCAGACAGTCTTCGGCCCCACGGCACCCAATCTCGCCTTTGTCTCCATGGAAGATTCCAGTATTTCGGCAATCCGGCACGGGTTGCTTGGCAGGCACCCTTATGGGCTTTATTGGCCTAGGCATATTTACGGCCGACTCGTTGAGGAGCTTTCCGCCGAAGGCGCCAATTGCATTGCCTTCGACATTCTGTTCGGCGAATTGCGCCCAGACCACGCCCCGGTGGTGATGGCTGACGGATTTTCGACCATTGAATCTGACGACTATTTTGCGTTGCGAATGCATGAGGCAGGCAATGTTGTTCTGGCTTCCACCCCGCTTGTTACTCCACCTGATTTATTCACGACGAATTGCCTGACGGTTGGCGATATTACGACAGAGAAAGATACCGATGGCGTTTTGAGACGCGTCAAAACTTTCAACCTTAAATGGAACCCGGCATTCAAAACGGCCGCCAGGCAATATGGTTTCGACTTGGATCAAGCCGTGATCAAGCCCGATCGAATTATCTTACGTGCGAAGACCAACAGCGACGTGGTCGTACCACTGGACAAAGATGGAAATTTCGACCTGACCGATTTTGTAGGCGATCAGATTCCAGCGGGTTGGAAAAGGTACAATAAACCATATGAGCGAGTGTGGGACATGGGGATTGTCGTTGGCGCCCGCCAATTGGGCCTCGATCTGAACGGCGCTGAAATTGATCTGCCCCATGGCCGAATTCGTTTAGAAGGTCCGGAGGGAATCGAGCGAACCCTGCCCGTCGATGACAAAGGTTATTTTTACATCGACTGGCGAATCACCCCGGAAAGCACGAATCTATTGCGAGCCCCGATTGAAAATTTACTCGTGCAAGACATCGCCAGACTTCAAAGCGAGACAAATAGTTTGAGGAATTACTTTCGAGGCAAGCTCGTGTTCGTCGGTTCGGCGGCCCAAGGCAATGACCTGACTGACCGGGGTGCAACCCCGCTGCAAAATGACACTCTGCTTGTCAGCAAACACTGGAATGTCGCCAACTCCATCATTACCGGCAACTTCATCCGTCGCGCATCACTGCCGAATGAGATTTTGATCATTGGGATTCTTGGAGTTTTGACCGCTTTTTTAACGTGGGAACTAGGTGCCATTGCCGCCAGTCTTTCAGTGGGCGTCCTGATGGCAACGTATTGCTTTCTGACCTTCCTGATCTTCGGGCACGTTCGCCTTTGGCTACCCGTTGTTTATCCAGTCGGCGGCGCAGTATTGATTCTCCACGGCACTTTGCTGCTGCACTTAGTGGTGTTTGAGCAACAGGACAAGAGGCGGGTGAAATCCATCTTCTCAAAGCTGGTGTCACCGAAGATTGTGAACGAGTTGTTGGAGGCCAAAAAGATTTCGCTGAGATCGCATCGCGAAGTCACAATATTTTTTGCAGACATCCGTGGCTTCACCGCGTTTGCTGACGAGGCACAGGCACAAATCGTCAAATTCATTCGCGAGCATCCAATGGATGCGGCTGTGGCGGAAAAACATATCGAGGAATCCGCGCGAGAAACCCTGGAAACCGTGAATCTTTACCTGACTACCGTGGCTGAGGCGGTCATAAGTCATGATGGCACGCTGGATAAATACATCGGGGATTGCGTCATGGCATTTTGGAATGCGCCGACGACCATCGAAAAGCATACATTAGCGTGCGTGCTGGCGGCAATTGATGCCCAGCGCGCCATTCACAAGCTGAATGAACAGCGCCTTGCACAAAATCCGGCGAGGGAGATTGAGAACCGCGCAATGGTCGCTGCCGGCCTGCCACCGAAACCGATGTATGTGGCCCTGCATCTAGGCACCGGCATCAACGCCGGGCTGGTCACCTCTGGTTTGATGGGCTCAGACCAGCACGGATTTAATTACACGGTTTTCGGTCGTGAAGTCAACCTGGCGAGTCGTCTGGAAGGCGTCTCCGGCAGTGGACGCATTATTATCAGCGAAGCGACCTATTTTAATCTCCAGCGCCAAGCGCCGGAGATGGCGGCAATTTGTCAGGAATTAGCGGCTGAAAAAATCAAAGGTTTCCGCGATGCCATACGCATTTTCGAGGTGCCGTGGCGTAACAAATAGTTTTGTTTTTGAAGATTTAAGATTAAGTTCTCAAAGGAAACGCCATTTCAGGCCAAATATGCGAAGCGCAATTTATCCGGGCAGCTTTGACCCTCTAACCAACGGGCATTTCGATGTTGTTCAGCGCGCGGCAAAGCTGTTTGACCGCGTGGTCGTTGCCGTGGCAAAAAACGAGGGCAAGAGACCCCTTTTCAACTTGGAGGAACGCCTGGCACTGGTCAAGGAAGCGGTGGCAGGCATGCCGAATGTCGAGCCAGATACGTTCGACGGCTTGCTGGTGGAATATGTGGTGCAAAAGAAAGCGCAAGCGATCGTGCGGGGCTTGAGAGCTGTTTCTGACTTCGAATTTGAGTTCCAACTCGCGTTGATGAACAGGAAATTGAATGAGAATATCGAGACGATTTTCATGATGCCTAAAGACACTTATACGTTTTTGAGTTCGCGGATCGTCAAAGAAATTGCCCAACTGGGCGGCGATGTCAGCCCATTCGTGCTGCCTCACGTGCAATTGGCACTGCGCCACAAATTAAAACCAACCCGATAAAAATTGTTGGCCGTCCGCCGGGTAGGTCACCAGAAAAAGTATGCCGATTATTGTCAATTTACGCCATTTAGAGGACGAGGAGATCCGCTTGAAGGGCGAGCTGCCCGTGGCGGAACTGGCCTTCGATGTGCAGGATGAATTGATCCGCGCAACCAAGCCATTGCGTTACGACTTGAGGATAGAGAGGTTACATGATGCCCTGCTGGTTCAGGGGAGCTTGAGGTTGATTCTAGATTGCGAATGCGCCCGCTGCTTGCACCCGTTTGAGCATGAAGTGGCACTGGCCGATTGGGCTCTGCATTTACCCCTTGAAGGCGAGGATAAGGTGTCCATAATGAACGATTTGATAGACTTGACTCCCTTCGTACGGGAAGATATTCTGCTTGAATTTCCGCAACATCCGTTGTGCCGGTCGAATTGTGCCGGATTAAAGAAAAAGAGTGGAGTCTCGAGCGCTGGCGAGGATGAAAAGCCTCCGTCGCCGTGGACTGAATTGGATAAGTTGAAACTTTGAATTTGAATATTTATGGGTGTACCAAAACGTAAACCATCGACAAGCCGGCAGCGGATGCGCCGGGCATACAATAGCGTTCTCAAATTGCCCCAGATCGGCAAGTGTCCGCAATGCGACGCCCCTTATGTGCCGCACCGGGTTTGCCCGGCCTGCGGCTTCTACCGCGGTCGCCAGGTACTTACCATCTCCGCGGGGGCATAATCCAGTTTGATGGCAAGGGCTAACGCCTGTGGCATCGGCTTTGTGACTATGCGAATCGCGGTGGATGCGATGGGGAGCGACCATGGCTGCGGCGTGATTATCGCCGGGGTGAAGCGTGCCTTGGAGGAAACAAAGGAAATTTCCGCCATTTATCTGGTTGGTAATAAGGCGGAAATCCACGCAGCACTTCCTCCCCGGGGTTTTCGTGATCACCGGGTGAGGATCGTTCACGCCACCGAGGTTATTGAGATGGAGGAAGAACATCCCATCAACGCCCTTCGCAAAAAGAAAGATTCTTCCATTGCCCGTGCTGCCGAACTGGTGAGCGAGGGGAAGGCTGATGCTTTGGTCTCGTTGGGCAATACTGCCGGTATTTTTGCGGCCGCAACCTTCAAAGTCGGACGTATCCCGGGAGTTGACCGCGGCTGCATTGCCACCGTTATGCCACGCCAAGGCAACGAATTTGTGCTGCTCGATGCCGGGGCGAATGTGGAGTGCAAGCCCTCGCACCTCGCCCAATTCGCGGTCATGGGCAACGTTTATTCACGTGAAGTGCTCAAACGCAAAAATCCTCGCGTCGGCATTTTGAGCAATGGAACGGAAGACTCCAAGGGCAACGAACTGACCCTTGCCGCCTTCAAGCTATGCCAGCAACTTGATTTGAACTTCATTGGCAACGTGGAGGGTCACGACCTGTTCAAGGACCACGTAGACGTAGTGGTATGCGACGGATTTGTGGGTAACATCGTTTTGAAAACCTCGGAAAGCCTGGCGGTAGCCATGTTTTCAATGCTCAAGCGAGAGCTGACAAAAAACACCAAACGCCAACTGGGAGCATTGCTTGCCAAGGACGCCTTTCACGCCATTCGTCGCCGCATGGATCCGGAGGTTTATGGCGGTGCGCCGTTGCTCGGCTTCAATGGACTGGTTTTCAAAGCTCATGCCTCCGCCCGCGAGCGGGCCGTGGCGAGCGCCATCCGCGTCACCGCGCAAACCATTAAAAATCAGATAGGCCAGATCATTGCGCGAGATATCGCCGCAGCCAATCTGAAACTTAATCCCCCGGGGGCGCAATGAAGAACCCGCGCGCTGCACATAATTTTCAAGGTCGGACCTGTTCCATCACCGGCGTGGGCCATTACGTGCCGGAGAAGGTTCTGACGAATGCTGACTTGGAAAAACTGGTCGAGACCACTGATGAATGGATCACCACGCGCACCGGCATCAAGGAGCGACGCATTGCTGCCGCCAATGAATTCACTTCCGACCTCGCCACCAGCGCCGCGCTGCGCGCCATGCAAATGGCGGGCGTGACGGCGGATAAAATCAATCTGATCATCGTTGCCACCCTGACGCCGGACATGCCGTTTCCTTCGACCGCATGCTTGGTTCAACGCAAAATCGGCGCCCTTAACGCGGCGGCGTTTGATATCGAGGCGGCCTGCTCAGGTTTTATTTATGCGCTCGAGATCGGAATGCAATTCATCGCCTCGAACACGTATGAAACCGTACTGGTAATCGGCGCGGAAAAGCTCTCCTCCATTGTCAACTGGAAGGACCGCAATACCTGCGTCTTGTTCGGGGACGGTGCCGGGGCAGCCATCTTGCAAAATCGACCGAATTCGCATGGTCTGCTTACGGCCGTGATGGGGGCGGACGGAAACAAAGCCGATCTACTTTCGATGCCGGGCGGCGGAAGTGCCTGTCCAGCCACTCAGGAATCTGTGGCACAAGGTTTGCATTTCCTCAGGATGGACGGAAAAGAAACGTTCAAAAACGCGGTTAACGCGATGGTCTCGGCGGCGACCGAAGCCATGCGTCGCTGTGAAATTGACATCACAAAAATCAAATGTGTCATCCCTCACCAAGCCAACCAGCGCATCATTAGCGCGGTGGGTGAGCGACTGGGAACAACCGAGGAACAACTCTTTGTCAATCTTCACAAATACGGCAACACTTCGGCTGCATCAGTCGCCATTGCCCTGGATGAGGCCGTGGCGTCAGGCAAGATTGAACGTGGCGATTTGATTCTTTTGGTCGTATTCGGCGCGGGTTTGACCTGGGGCGCGGCGGTCATTGAGTGGTGAACAGTTTCTCGTTGTAAAATTTGACGAAACGCTCCGAAGTGTTATTGTTAATTAGATTATGAGCGCAAAAAAGTTCGTCAATGGCAATTCCTTTGAGAAGCCAATGACGGTTGAAGCCCGGCAGGCAAAGTTGGAATTGTCCACCGAAACCGTCAGTATTCACAAAAACGGCATTGAATTTCGCAGCCCCAAGCCTTTCAGCGAGTGGGCGGAAATGACTGTCACCCTCCAATCGGCTGTCAATGGATATAAGGTAACCTGCACCGGCGTGATCGTCGCCTGCACTGGCAACAAGCATGCGGGTTATCACGTTTCCATGATTTTTACCAGCATGACCGCTCAGGCGCAGAAGGAACTGGTCATGATGGCCCAATCCCCCTTCGGCGCGGGTTGAGTGCAGAAAAATCAAAGAAAGCTGCAGAAATTTATCGGCCTCGATGTTTGCATCGGGGCCGCCTTTTTTTTAGGATTATCGTTCGATGAAAATCCTGCTGACGACGACCTCCTTTCAGGACACACCGGGCGAACATCACAATCTCCTGAAATCCACCGGCTGGGAAATCATCAACGCGCGTGGCCCACTAAACGAGGCTGACACCCTGGCGCTCGTCGGTGACGTGGATGGCTATATCTGCGGGGATGATGCCATCACTCGCAAAGTTCTAGAAAAAGCCCGGCCGAAACTCAAGGTCTTGAGCAAATACGGCATCGGGGTGGACAAGATTGATGTCAAAAGCTGTTCGGAATTCGGGATTCCGCTTTTATTCACGCCCGGCGTAAACCATACCACGGTGGCCGAGCATAATTTCCTACTGTTGCTCGCCCTTGAGAAAAACTTTTTATTCCACACGGATTCAACTCGTGCCGGCGGCTGGAAACGCAAAACCGGCCATGATCTTTTTGATAAAACCATTGGAATTATCGGGCTGGGCCGGATCGGCAAGGAGGTGTCCATTCGCGCCCGGGCTTTTGGCATGAAGGTGATCGCTTACTGCAACCACGCTGACGAAGCGTTCAACCAGCAATACCAGATCAAGCGGGCGGCTTCCTTGGATGAAGTATTTGCCGGAAGTGATTATATTTCACTGCACACAAACCTCACATCGGAAACCCGGGACCTGATCAACGCTGGAAACATCGCTAAAATGAAGAGAGGTGTTTTGATTTTAAATTGTGCCCGTGGCGAAATCGTAAACACCAGCGACCTGATCGCCGGGCTTAGGTCAGGCCAAGTAGGCGGGTACGGCACGGATGTCCTGGATCACGAACCCCCGCTGGCAGATCATCCCCTATTGCGCCTGCCAAATGTGATCGTGACGCCACATATTGGGTCCCGCACTTACGAGAGCGTAGTCCGTCAGGCGACGGCCGCGGTCAAAAATCTCATTTTCGCGATGCATGGTCAAATACCTATCGCCCAGGTGAACCCGGAGGTAGCGGTGAAAAAAATGATTTGATGAAGGAATAGCCCAGGCTGATCGCGGTGTTGAACCGATCCAGGATTCTAAAAATAATTCATCGTTCCATTTATGGCCGAAACCTACCACATCATTCCGAAGCAAAAGCACGATGCCCTGGTCGCCAAGGCATATCGCCATCGCGGTTACGACGCCACCGAAGCCGCAGCGGGCGCACGGTTTTGTGCCAGCGCAGCGTATTACGGCATCCGTACCCACAACGCCCTCAAAGCGCTCCACTTGGACGAATTATTCGGCAGCAAGGTGGGACGCTGGGCACCCGGCGCGAGAATTGAAAGGTTGCCGTCGCGCTTCGCCGCGGCCGAAGTCTGGAACAGCCACAATAAACTCGGGCAGGCCGTAGCCTACGAGGCGATGGACACGTGTATGAAGCTGGCCGACAAGTTCGGGGTTGGCATGGTCAGCGTGGACAATGCGACACATTACCTCTGGGGCGGTGGTTATGTCATGGACGCTGCGCTCAAAGGATACGTGGCCTATACGAACTGCACTTCCGCCACATCCGAAGTGGTGCCATTTGGCGGCCGGACCCCCACCATGGGGACCAATCCTCATTCGTGGGCATTCCCGACCCAGGACGCCATCGGCTTTCCCATCGTGATTGATTGGGCCACTTCCACGGTGGCCATGGGCCGGGTGCAACAATTCAAGCGAGAGGGCAAGCAACTTCCTCCCGGCTGCGCTGTGGATGGCGAAGGCAACCCGACCACCGACCCCAATAAAGCCGTTGCCCTGCTGCCATTTGGCGCTCACAAAGGCTACGGGCTTGGTTTGATTGACGAACTTTACGCCGGATTCATCGGTGGTTCGCTCCCGGAAATCCGCGGCACCGAGCGCGGAGGCGAGGGCGAAAAGCGCGGCTCAACTTTTTATTTTCAGGTCATTCATCCGGAGGCAATGCGCGGCAATGATTACGTAAGAGGCCGTTCACAGATTCAAAACATCAAGGCGGTGATCGAGGACATCCTGGGTCATGGCAACGAAAAATGCCTGCTCCCGGGGCAACCGGAAGCTAACTGGGGTACTCTCTCAAAAAAATACGATGGCTTGCTGTTCAAGCCCGCCGAAATTGAGGAACTCAACCATATTTTAGGTGAAGTCGGCGAATCGCACTGGAAGCCTGCCGACTTCAAATCGATTCAAATCTAACAACCCGAAAAACGTATGGCCATTCAACTACCTGATAAATCCACCTGCCAATACGACCAGATTTCACTGGGAGAAATCATGCTCCGGCTTGACCCCGGCGAGGGCCGCATTCGCACCGCGCGCCAGTTCACCGCTTGGGAAGGCGGCGGCGAGTACAACACTTCGCGCGGCCTGCGCAAATGCTTCGGCTATAAAACAGCCGTCTGCACTGCATTTGTCGACAATGACGTCGGCCATCTGATCGAAGATTTCATCATGCAGGGCGGCGTGGCCACGGACTTCATTCTGTGGCGTCCCGATGATGGCATTGGCCGGAGTGTCCGCAATGGCCTAAATTTCACCGAGCGTGGCTTCGGCATCCGCGGGGCGGTCGGAGTACCGGACCGGGGCAACTCCGCCGCATCCCAGCTCAAGCCGGGTGACTTCGATTGGAACCATATCTTCGGCAAAGTTGGCACTCGCTGGTTGCACACCGGCGGCATTTTTGCCGCGTTGTCTGAAACCACCGCCGCACTCACCATCGAAGCCGTGAAGGCAGCTAAGCAGCATGGCGTTGTCGTTAGCTACGACTTGAATTACCGGGCGTCACTGTGGAAATCGATCGGCGGCCTTAGGAAAGCGCAGGAAGTAAACCGGGAAATCGCCAAGTACGTTGACGTAATGATCGGCAATGAGGAGGATTTTACGGCGAGCCTGGGCTTTGAGGTCAAGGGCGCGGACCACAACCTGACCACCCTCGAGACCGACGCATTCAAGGCGATGATCGAAACGGCGGTCAAAGCGTATCCGAATTTCAAGGTAGCCGCGACGACCTTGCGCCGCGTCAGCACCGCCACCAAAAACGACTGGAGCGCGATCCTCTGGCAGGATGGCAAATTTTTTGAGAGCCGCAAATATCCCGAGCTGGAAATTCTGGACCGGGTGGGTGGCGGGGACAGTTTTGCCAGCGGTTTGCAGTTCGGTTTCCTGGAATTCAACGACCCGCAAAAAGCGGTGGATTACGGGGCCGCCCATGGGGCGCTGGCTTCGACCACCCCGGGCGACACTTCCATGGCAACGCGCAAGGAAGTTGAGAAAACATTTGCCGGTGGCAGTGCGCGTATTCAACGTTAACCTAGATTTTAAAAATGAAAAAACCCGAAGAATTATTTTCGCTCCGAGGCAGAGTGGCGGTTGTCATCGGTGGCACTGGTGAGCTGTGTGGTGCGATGGCTGAAGGGCTGGCCTCCGCCGGCGCCACGATTGCGCTGGTGGGCCGAGACGAAACCAAGGCCAAGGCACGCCTTGACAAGATCGCCATGGCAGGTGGCACCGTCGGCTTTTTTCCGTGCGACGCCACCGAGAAGCCCGGCTTGGAGAAATTGCTGGCTGATATTCTGGCGAATTTTGGTAGGGCGGACATTCTTGTTAACGGTGCTGGCGTTAATTCACCAACCCCGTTTTTCGACATCGCGGAGGAGGAATTCGACAGGATCATCAACGTCAACTTAAAAGGGGTGGTCCTCGGTTGTCAGGTTTTTGGTCGCCACATGGTGGCGCAAAAATCCGGCAGCATCATCAATCTCGGATCCGCGTCGGGGCTAAAACCCCTGTCCAGAGTATTTACGTATTCCGCCTCCAAAGCGGCAGTCCACAACCTTTCCCAGAATCTAGCGCGGGAGTGGGCGACCTCCGGAGTGCGGGTGAACGTGTTGGTTCCCGGCTTTTTCCCGGCCGAACAAAATCGGAAGATTCTCAACCCTGAGCGAGTGGCGCAAATCATGGCTAAAACCCCCATGAAACGCTTCGGTGAAACACACGAACTGATTGGTGCCACCTTGCTGCTGGCATCCGATGCCGGAAGTTTTATTACCGGGATCGAATTGGTCGTAGACGGCGGTTTTGATGCGATGATGATTTAGGACGTTCGGAGGGCGAGCGGGTCGAGTACGGACGCATACTCCGGAACTTTCAAAGATCCATAATGGGCTTGTGCCGCGGCACGAGGGTTTTCATCAGGGTCCACGCAATCAGATAGCTGGAGGCGCAGATCATAAACATGATGAGATAGGCCGTTTGCGGCGTCTGCTTGAACGCGTCCGTAAGATATCCTGCAATCTTTTGAACGATGACCCCGCCAATGCCGCCGGCCATCGTACCGATGCCGGTGACACTGCCAACCGCTTTCTTAGGGAACATGTCCGATACCGTCGTGTACAGATTAGCCGACCATGCCTGATGCGCAGTCGCGCCGATGCAGATCATGGCCACGGCCAAAACGGAGGCCCAGTTGCCAAAACGTTCCACGTTTCCAAAATATTGGGTGGTAAGCAAGGCGAGCGGTAACACCGCAATAATGAACATGGTAGTCATGCGCGCCCGATAGACGGGCATGCCGCGTTTAATCAATGTCATTGGAATACTGCCGCCGTAAATGCTGCCCACAATCGCCACCCCGTAAACAATGAAGGTCGGCAGCATGATCTGGCTTTTGCTCATGCTAAATTGCTTGTGGAGATAATCGGGCAGCCAAAAAAGCAAAAACCACCAGACGCCGTCGGTCATGAATTTGCCAGCAAAAAAAGCCCACAATTGCCGGTAGCGAAAGAGCTTCCACCAGGATACGTTGCCGGACCTATCGCCGTCTTTGGCGTCTCCGACCGATTCGTCATCCACGTGGATATAACCATATTCAGACTTCGACAGGCGTTTTTGGGCATGCGGGGTGTCGTACAGCCAGAACCAAAAAATGAGCCAGAAAAAGCCGATCGCTCCAGTTAAGATGAAAGCCATTTTCCAACCGCTTTGATCGCCAAAGTGGATCATGCACCACGGCACGAAGAGAGCGGCGATCATCGCCCCGGAATTGGAGCCGCTGTTAAAGACAGCAGTCGCCAGCGCACGTTCCCGCTTGGGAAACCACTCGGCGACCGTCTTGATCGAAGCCGGGAAATTTCCCGCCTCGCCAATTGCGAAAGCGCTGCGCACCAGGATATGCATCACCAGCAGGCGACCGACGAAGGCATTGGCAATTCCAAAAATGGACCAGACGATGAGCGAAAGCGCCAGGCCGAGTTTGGTTCCGATTTTATCAATCACCCAGCCGGCGATAATAGTGACCCCGGCATAGAAGGCAGTGAAAAACGAAGTTAAATTGGCGAAGTCAGTGTTGCTCCAACCAAATCCGCCGGCAGCTTGCGACCGGCAAAAGAACTCCTTCAAGTAGCTGATGACCTGCCGGTCCAGATAGTTAAAAGTCGTCGAGAGAAACAATAGCGCGCAAATAATCCAACGATAATTCTTGAAGCCGGACGGCAGCGGGCTTGGTTGGTGCATCGATGAACCTTAAACACAAAAATGGACAGGATTCAAGAGTGGAAATCCAACTTTACATCCGCCATTTTTTTGGCAAGCTGTTCTTGATGAAATTAAGAAAGTTTTTGCTCTTTTTGCCAATTCTGGTGCTGGCGGGGTGTGCCAGTGGAACTTTCACGCGCCTGACGCCGAATGAGCAGCCGCGCAATGCCAATGGACTATATCCGGTGGAAGCCATGTTTGATTCACAGCAGCAAGCCCTGCGCTGGGATAGCATCCAAGCCTACGTTCTGGTCGACGGGCAGCCATACACCATGCGCCAGGTACCCATGCTTAACAACCGTTGGGAAGGTCTGGTGCCGGTTCCGCCAACGGTGAATACGGTGAAATATCGTTTCAAATTTGATTACCTTTACAACACGTTTGGCAACCCACCCAAGCCGAACAGCGAGTTTTCCAAAACGTACACTTTGCACATTCTTGACTGATCTTTCCTCCCTGATTTTCAGCAATGCTTTCACCGGCGCGGACTTCAATGTCCGCGCTTTTTAGTTTCAATCATGAGGGCTGGCTGGGTCTGTCGGCGGGAGGCCCTTATTATTGGCTGATCAACGAGCGCGGGGTCGCAAAATGAGGGCCTTTTTGTCTGTCCCGTCCACCTCCACACTGTGCGTTTCCACATCGGGATCGTCGCGCAAGGCCTGATGCACAATACGGCGATCAAACGGCGCCATCGGTTCTAGCTCCACGGCGTCGCCCCAGCGGCGTACTTTTTCGGCGGCATCCTTTGCCTTCTTGACGAGAGCTTCGCGCGCCTGCAAGCGGTAGCCGCCAACGTCCACGGTGACTTTGGGCGCGTTCATATCCTGCTGAAACAATATCCGGTTGGTAAGGTATTGGAGGTCACCAAGGCTCTGTCCCTGGCGGCCGATGAGCCTACCTGCATCATCTGTCTTCACGTCGAGAAGTAGCCCCTCGGGCAATTCATGCATCTCGACAGTCACCGAAAAGCCGAGCGAGGTTAGTAATTTTTCAACAATTTCTTTAGGTTGTGCCGGCATAATGATTAAAAGTAAAATGTGAACGATCCGCCTTCCGGCAGGGTTTTAAACAGCCGATAAAACATGAACTATTTTTTGGGTTTGGCCGTCGGCGTCAAGGCTGGAGTGGCTGGGCCGATCGGTTTAACCCTGGTCAGGATGGTCTGCACGGCGCCAGCCAAGGTACTGACGGTCATGTATAGGGCCATCCCCGATGAATAGTTGTACAGGAAAACCAAAAACATGAGCGGCATGTAACGCATCATTTTTTGCTGCGATTCATCCATGCCGGGTGAGGGCGGCTGCAAGTGCGCCTGCCAAACCATCGTGCCCACCATTAATAGCGGCAACAAGTTGAACGGAAAATTGATGCCGGGAATCATGAACACCGTGTCCGGCTTGGTCAAATCCGACACCCACAAAAAATGGGCACCACGCAATTCGATCGCGCAACGGATCATGGCAAGGAACCCGAAGAAAACGGGCATCTGGACCAGCATCGGCAGGCATCCACTCATGGGATTGACCTTGTTCTTTTTCCAGAGCTCCATCTGCTTTTGGGTGAATTTCTGGGGGTCATCCTTGTATTTCTCCTTCAGTGCCTGTACTTCCGGCCCGAGGGCCTGCATTTTTTTGGCGGACCTCATGCTTGCGGCGGTCAATGGCCAGAATAGGATACGCAGAAGAATCGTGATCACGACAATCGTCCAGCCATAACCAATGGTCGTGACGTCGTGCAGCCAGTTCATCGACGAAAGCAACAGCTTGGCAAAGAATGTCCCGACACCCCAGAAGCCAGCGTAACCCGTCCCGAAATTCATGGCCAGATCCGCGTGATTATTCAGCTGTTGCGCAATCAGCGACAGCGTGCGGAATTCCTTCGGACCGGCAAACAAGGTGATCTGCCGGGTTGATGAGGAATTGGCAGTCAATGTTTCGGCCGGATATACCAACGCGGTCTGGATTCCGCGCGGGTAAAGCAGGCTGTTATTCCCCTCCACATTTGCCAGGGCGGGTAGGATTACTGGACGCGCCACGACCTGCTGCGCCGGGGAATTGGTTGGCGTCATTGCCAGCAACGCAAAAAACTGGTTGTGCGCAGCCGCCCAAATCACATTGCCGTTGCCCGCATGGAAATCCGGCGTGGGCTTGCGGGGAAAAATGCCCAGGGTAGTTGTATTGGTGTTGAAATAAGTTACGGGCGTATCGTAATAGGTCACGCCATCGCACCAAGTCGCACCAAGATACATTCCGTTGTCATCCACATCCATAGGTGTAGCCGTGCCGACCACAATTTCCTGCGCCGGCAGGAGGAGTGAACGGTCAGAATTATTCCTCCAGGTCACGGTGGCGTTCACGAGATAATTCGAGCTCAATTGGAATTCCTTCGTGAGCACCAAACCACCCGCAAAATCCTTTTCGGCCTGCACGCCGTCAGCGGTCCTAGTCAACGTAAAATCGAGCTGAGCACCCATGCCGGTACCGGCTAAAACCGCCAGCACGGGCTCCGCCGCATGCGTATTCAATGTGGCCACGCCATTGCTGGGACTTTGGTTCGCTCCACGCCATCGCGCGGAGATAGTCTCGGGATAATCCAACAAATCCACCTGTTTCAGACCTCCGCCGCGCGACGTGAAGGTGTAACGCGCGTGGTCGTTGGTGAGGACAATCGTTTGGGGAGGCGCACCAGTGTCGAGAGTGGGAGTGGCCGCCGACGTTGCAGGGTAGGCCAGGCTCGTTTCCGACGGGGAAGAGTTGGTGGCCTCGGCTGCTCGCCGGGCAATCGCAACTTGATTGGTGGCCTCAAACAAGGCCTGTTGGCGGGCCAGTTGCTGTTCGGTCCTGGTTTGCATAACGACCCAAGCAATGAGGGCTGCGATGCACAATGAAACAATGACAATGCCTGTTTTATCCATGAAATCTTAGGGGTACGCCAAAAGGCGGGGGGAACTTCCAGCCGAAGGCGGGGGAACGGGATCGTGGCCGCAACCACCCCACGGATGGCAGCGACAGATGCGCCCTGCTGCCAGGACACTCCCGCGCCAAGTGCCGTGGGTTTGAATGGCTTCGACCGCAAAAGCAGAGCAAGAGGGTTCATAGCGGCAACCGCCCGACGGTCCGAACAAAAAGAGTTGCGCCGGGGAAATGAAAAGACGATAAAACCGGATGCTCAGGATCAAGATGAAGGAGAGGGGGCGCATTTCAATTTTTCAGCAAACTCGCGCGGCGCAAGACCGCGAGAAAATCCTTCTCCACCCCGGCAAAGCTTTTACCCGCAATCGAGTTGCGCGCCACCAGGACCAATTCGACTGGTTCCACCAATTCATGCTGATGCAGCCGGAAGCTCTCGCGCAACAGGCGGCGGGCACGACTGCGCTCCACAGCCCCACCGATTTTCTTACTGGTTACCACTCCAAGCTTGGGCGCGACGCCTTCGGGTAGCCGATTCCAATTGGCTATGAGGCAACCAAGGATGAGACGCTGCCCATTCTGGCGGACTCGCGCGAAATCGCGGTTCTGCGCCAGGCGCGACGAGCGGTTGAGGCGCAAGCGTTTCGGCGATTCGGCGTGCATGACGCGCGCAGAAAAATAAATTATACCGGCGTCAGGCGTTTGCGGCCGACGCGACGGCGATTGGCCAGTGTGGCCTTGCCACTCTTGCTAGAATTGCGATTGAGAAACCCGTGCTGGCGTTTGCGACGGACTTTCGACGGTTGGTACTGGCGTTTCATAAATTCAAAACAGGTTATTCCGGCAAAAAACCGGAGTCTGGAAGGATATCAATCGACCGCCTTGTGTCAAGGCGCGGAAATGACAACAGCCGGGCGGGCGTCAACACGAATAAGCCAGAACGTAAAAACAAGGCAAGCCCGACTTCGAGCCTGAAGGTGGGGCTGCTTCAAATTAGGAGCCTGAAGCTTCCGAGTTGTTTGTGGTTCATCCGGAAAATCAAGAAGGGACGGCACCGAGCCGCCCCTTCCCGTACTTTCCCCGCGTTAATCAATCAATTCATCAGAGCTCGATCGATTCCTGGGTTGCGGGGCTTTCGCTGGCCTCAATTTTGGCGCGCATTTTCTTCAGTGCACCTTCCTGAATCTGGCGGATGCGTTCGCGAGTGACGTCGAAGCTTGAGGCAATTTCCTCCAGCGTTTTAGGCGTACCGTTATCCAAGCCGAAACGCATGGAGAGAATCCGGCTTTCGCGCGAGTCCAAAGTGGCAAGCGCTTCGCGGACCAGCCCGCGATTATTCTCCATGATGAGCTGGTCAAAGGGCGCGGCGGCATTGGCGTCGGCGATTGCCTCGGAGATGGGTTTTGGCTCATCGTGACCGAGCGGGGCGTCGAGGGAAACCGGGGTTTTGGACGCCGTGCGGTATTGTTGGATGCGGCGCGCAGTGATACCGAGGTGGTCGGCGATCTCATCATCTGTCGGTTCATGCCCGAAAACTTCCCGCAATTTCACCTCGGCGCGGCGAATGTGGGCCATTTTATCCACTACGTGCACGGGCAAACGGATGGTCTTTGATTGATTGGCCAGAGCGCGCATCATGGCCTGTTTGATCCACCAGGAAGCGTAATAGGAAAGCTTCGCGCCCTTCTTGGGATCGAAGCGTTCGACGCCTTTCATGAGGCCGATGTTGCCCTCGTTGATCAAATCAAGCAGGGGCAGTCCGAGGCCCTCGTAATCACGCGCGATTTTCACCACCAAGCGGAGGTTGGCCGTGATCATTTTTTCGCGCGCCGTTTTGTCGCCGCGCTTCACCCGTTTGGCCAGTGCCAACTCCTCCTCAGGCGTCAATAATTTCACCTGCCCGATTTCGTTCAGATACAACTGCAAGGAATCCCTGCTTAAGGATTCCACGGGTCCGACCGGCGCGATTTTGGTATCCGGCGCCAATTTGATCGCCTGAGAAGCTTCAGCCACCAGGTTTTCGTCGGCTAAGGCAGGCAAGCGCTTTGGTCCGCTCCATGCCCGGGAGGGGCATTTCTTCGGCAAAGCAACGCGCGAAGAACGTCCGGCAGATTTCTTTTGAGCTTCGTCGATTTTGAACGCGAGTTTCATTTTATTCTCTTTCCTTTCTTGGTTGGGAATTAGCAGCATTTTCTAGCGACGGTATCAAAGGTTGTATCGAGACCTACCGGCATCTGATGATATGGCGGGAGGTTGCAGGACGCGGACGCGATAATAATTGAAAAAGTTGGGATGGATAAGCTCGACCGGCCCATTCTGGCAACCTGAACGCGCAGGGGGGTTGCGGTGACAAACGTGACGGGCAACGATAGCCGAACCACACGCTGACCGCTCGAGGCTTCCGTGAGTTTTTCCGCGATCCTTGTGTTCATTTGTGTCCTTTCACCGGCTGATTCATGGCCGATCCGTTTACGTTTTGGGCGCTGGCAAAAAGCAGCCCCTCGTCCCAGCCGCCACCAAGTGCCTTGATCAATTGGACGGCAGCGATCAAACGCTGGCCCGCTAACTCGGCGTTTGCGCGCTCCGCAGTCAAGGAATCACGACTGGAGTCCACCACTTCGATATAGGCTACAATGCCGGACCGATAACGGTCCGTTGCCAGAGCGGTCGCCTGTTGCGCCTCTTTAACCGCGCGTGTCTGGGCTTCAGATTGGTCGGCCAAATGACGAATAGCTGACAAACTATTTTCGACATCGCTGAACGCGACGAGAACTTGCTGGCGATAATTTGCCATGGCCTCGTCATAAACCGCCTGGGCGCGCCGGTAGTTCGCGCGATTGACGCCGCCAGCGAAGATTGGAAAGGAAACACTAGGACCAAAAGACCAGGCCCGGCTTTGCCATTCAAACAGGCTCGAAGCGCTGCCACTTAAGTAGCCGGCCGAACCGGTCAGGGTTACCACTGGAAAGAAGGCGGCCTTACTCACACCGATTCTGGCACTGGCGGCCGCCAGCTGACGTTCTGCTTGGGCCACATCGGGACGCCGCTCAAGCAAATCGGCAGGCAGACCGGCCGGTATTTCCGGGGGGACCGGATTCCAACTTGAGTCCGCCAGCGCGGGTAATTTAAACGTCGCCGGATTTTGCCCGACTAGAATGGCGATGGCATTTTCCAACTGGTCGCGTTGCTCGGCAAGCGAAGCAGCATCGGCCTCGGTGGTCGCCAGTTCGGTTTCCGCCTGGGCCACTTCCAATGCGCTCCCAATGCCGCCCTCAAACTGGCCACGCACTAGGCGGACCTGTTCGTGGCGCAAAGCCACCGTGTCCGCCACGGTTGAAATTTCCGCATCCAGCGCCCGGAGCGAGAAGTAATTCTGCGCCACGTCGGAGTTTAGGGTCAGCAACACGTTGTAAAAGTCAGCCAGTGAAGCTTGCGCGTCGGCGCGATAACCTTCGAAATTGCGGCGAACGCGCCCCCACAGGTCGACTTCGTAACTCAGGTCGAGTGGAGCATTGAAGGTGTTGGCCGTAAGCGCCCCGAAACTCGGTTGCTCGGTTGGCGAGTAACGCTGACGTTGAAAACTCGGATTAGCCGTGACGTTGGGCAACAATTCTCCAAATGCGACACGCGCGACATCCCGCGCCTGAGCCACCCGGGCAACCGCTGCTTGAAGCTGTTGATTCGCCTGCAAGGCCTGTGTTTCCAAGGTGTTCAAGTTGGTGTCACCAAAGAGCTCCCACCAAGGACCCTTCGGAAGGTTGTCAAGTGGCTGCCCCACTTTCCAGACCCCATAATCCGCCGCCTTGTAATTCTCCGGAAGCGTATTGGTGGGTGGATGGTAGTCCGGTCCGACCGTTATAAGGCTGGCGCGCGCAGAGGTGAACGGGAGCACCAACAACGCCAGAATGATGGCGACCGTGGCTGCGCTGGCCGCGCCGGGCAAATCGCCCTTTGTTTCGATGGAGGACTTTTTCCGCAAACCAAGCTTCATCAATGTGACGTAAAAGACAGGAGTTAGAAACAACCCGAACAGGGTCACACCGATCATGCCGGAAAACACCGCGGTCCCCATGGCCTGACGCATTTCAGCGCCGGCACCGTGCGAAACCACCAGCGGGAATACGCCCGCGATGAACGCGATACTGGTCATTAATATGGGCCGCAAACGCAACCGGCAGGCTTCGATCGCGGCCTCAAACGGCGACATTCCTTCGTCTTGTTTGACCTTGGCGAACTCGACGATGAGAATCGCGTTCTTGCAGGCCAGACCAACCAGCACAATCAATCCAATTTGGGTGAAAATGTTATTGTCACTGCCCTTGAGCCAGACACCGGTAATGGCGAACAACAGGCACATAGGCACAATTAAGATGATAGCCAGAGGCAGGCGAAAACTCTCGTAGAGGGCCGCTAGAACTAGAAATACCAGCAGCAGGCAGAGTGGATACACATAAACCGCCGTGTTGCCCGCAAGAATCCGTTGGTACGTCAGATCGGTCCATTCGTAACTCATCCCGCGAGGCAGGTTATCGTTGACGAGTTGGCTCATGGCGGCTTCGGCCTGGCCCGAGCTGAACCCAGGAGCAGGCTGGCCGTTGATTTCCGCTGCTGGATAGCCGTTATACCGCATCACCCGGGCGGGACCGTGCGATTCCGTAACCTTGACTACGGCACCGAGCGGTACCATCTGGCCCATTTCATTCCGGGTTTTGAGCCGCAAAATATCTTCCGATTTCGAACGGAAGGGGGCATCCGCTTGAGCGATTACCTCGTAGGTGCGGCCAAAACGATTAAAATCGTTGATGTAAAGAGAGCCGAGGTAGACTTGTAAGGTGTCAAAAAGGTTTGCCAGAGGAATTCCCTGCGATTTGGCTTTCAGACGATCCACGTCGGCATCCAACTGGGGCACATTGACGGTAAAGGTTGAGAAAACCCCCGCCAATCCAAGATTGGGCGACATATAGGTTTTATTGGCGATGTTTTGCACCGCCTGATAGAGGGCGTCATAACCCAGTTCGGCACGATCCTCGACATACAATTTGAATCCGCCAATTGTACCCAAGCCATTAACGGCCGGGGGCATGACCGCAAAAATCTGCGCGTCCTGGATCGACGAGAGCTTTCGATTAAGGACCGCAGCAATGGCCGGCCCACTCAGGTCTGGTGTCCGGCGTTCCTCAAACGGCTTTAAAGTAAAGAAGACGATGCCAGCATCAGAGGCAACACTGAAACCGCTGATGCTTAATCCGGGAAAAGCCACAGCCGATTGCACCCCCGGTGTTTTTAAAGCGATGTCCGACATCCGGCGAATGACACTTTCAGTCCGGTCCAGCGACGAGCCGGCCGGCAATTGGGCAAAACCAACCAGGTATTGTTTATCCTGGGTCGGTACGAAACCAGTCGGCACCTTGTTAAAACTCCAAACAGTAAGGGCCACGAGTCCACCATACAGCAAGAGGGCGATAAAGCTCTTGCGCAGCACACCGCGCACGCCGCTAGCGTAGCGAAGTCCGGCCCACGAAAAGGCCCGATTAAAGGGACGAAAAAACCAGCAAAGCGATGTGTCCATGATTCTCCAAACCACATCCTTCGGAGCATGATGATCTTTCAACAAAACAGCGCACAGGGCGGGCGAAAGCGTCAGCGAATTGAAGGCCGAAATGACCGTTGATATCGCAATGGTAATCGCAAATTGCTTGTAAAACTGACCGGTCAGGCCGCTGATAAACCCAGTCGGGATGAAAACCGCGCACAAAACCAAGGCGGTGGCGATAATGGGGCCGGTGACTTCCTTCATGGCCTGGCGTGCGGCATCGGCTGAGGACAACCCCCGCGCGATGTTCCTTTCCACGTTCTCCACGACCACGATTGCGTCGTCTACCACGATGCCGATGGCCAGCACCAGGCCGAACAATGACAGAGCATTGATGCTGAAACCCAACCCCAACATGACCGAGAAGGTGCCGACGAGCGACACCGGGACCGCGGCGAGTGGAATGATCGCCGCCCGCCATGTCTGGAGAAAAATGATAACGACTATCACCACCAGCAGGATCGCCTCGGCCAGGGTATGAATGACGGCCTCAATTGAATGCCGCACAAAAATGGTCGGATCGTAGACCACGGAATAATCAATTCCCTCCGGGAAATTCTTTTTAAGCTTTTCCATGGTGGCTCGAACATTCTTGGACAGATCCAATGCGTTGGCACCCGGCGTTTGAAAAATTGGTATGGCCACCGCCGATTTGTTATCCAGAAGTGATCGCAATGAATAGCTCCCCGCGCCAAGCTCGATCCTGGCCACATCCTTCAGCAGGGTTTTTTCCCCATTCGCGCCAACTTTGACGATGATGTTGCCGAACTCTTCCTCGGAGGTCAGACGCCCTTTGACGTTGACTTCCAATTCAAAATTGACGGGTGATTTAAGCGGTTCCTGGCCGATTACTCCACCAGCGACCTGGACATTCTGCTCGCGAATCGCGGCCACGACGTCGCTCGCCGTCAAGTTACGTGCCGCCAATTTGTCCGGATTCAGCCAGATGCGCATGGCATAATCGCCTGAGCCGAAAACTTCGACATCCCCCGCGCCAGGGATCCGGGCCAGGACGTCTTTCACCTGCAGCGTGGCGTAATTGCGGATATAAACGGAGTCGTAGCGGTTATCGGGCGAAAACAAGTGGACGACCATCGTGAGGTCGGGAGACTGCTTGGTGGTTGTGACCCCAAGATCCCGGACTTCCTCGGGCAGCTTGGGCAGCGCCTGCGAAACCCGGTTCTGCACCTGGACTTGTGCCTGATCAGGATCGGTTCCCAGCGCGAACGTCACCGTAATGGTCAAAACGCCGTCGCTTGTCGCCTGCGAAAAGGTATATAGCGAACCTTCCACCCCGTTAATCGCCTGCTCTAGTGGTGAAGCCACCGTTTCCGAGATTATCTTGGGGGTCGCGCCCGGGTATTCCGCCCGCACCACAATTGTTGGAGGCACCACCTCGGGATACTCAGAGATGGGCAGCTTGAACATTGCCAGCAGTCCCATTACAAAAATGGCAATGGATAGTACGCCGGCAAAAATCGGACGCTTAATAAAATAGGATGAAAAATTCATGATTTTCCAATTCAGCTAAAGAGAAACGGATAGCCTCAGCGGCTCGCGGTCTCCGGTGGAGTAACAGCCGACTCGTCCTCTGGCACGACCGGCATCCCAGGACGCACCCGGGCCATTCCGTTCACAACCACTTTCTCGCCGGCCGCCAGGCCGGAACGAACCACTCGTTTGCCGTCAATCACCGGTCCAATCTCGACCGGCTGATACTGCAGCGTGTTTGAGACGGACAAGGTGAGGACAAACTTGTCTGCCTGATCTGTTCCAATGGCCTGCTCCTCTACGAGCAAAGCAGGATGTCGCTCACTCAATGGAACACGAATGCGCGCAAACAAGCCGGGCACAATCTGACCATCCTCATTGGGAAAAATCGTCCGCAACAGGATGCTACCGGTATCCTGATTCAGTTGATTGTCGAAGGATTCCACGCTGCCGTGATGCACAAAGCCGGATTCGTCCGCGAGCTGCAAGTCCACCGGTACTTTGCCGTCAGCGTCCGTGTCCAATTTCTTCTCGCTGGCCAGCTCGTTAAATTTTAAATAAGAAGCTTCGTCCATGTCGACATTCACATAAATGGGACTCACCGAGACAACTGTCGTAAGCAGCGTGGCGGACCCGGCGTCCCCGCTGACATAATTGCCCTCTGTCAACAAAGCCCGGCTGACGCGACCGTCGATCGGGGAGCGCACCTGGGTATACTCGAGATCAAGCCGCGCAGAATCCAATTGCGCTTTGGCCTCTTCAAAGCGGGCTTTGCGCGAATCTGCCTCCTCGCTGGAAATGGCGTTGTTCTTCATTAATACGTCAATACGATCGGCTTCACTTTTGGCCTCGTCATATTGTGCCTGCCGCTGGTCGAAAACTGCCTGGTTCCAGCGCGGATCGACGACGAACAGCACATCCCCTTTTTTCACGAGCTGGCCGGATTGAAAGCAGACCTTCTGAATGTAGCCCGAGACGCGAGGCCGTATCTCCACCGAATCTACCGGTTCGGTGTGTCCGGTGAATTCACTCCATTCAACGATCTCTCGCTGTTCCACGGGGGCCACGGTGACCTGAGGCGGGGGCGGTCCCGCTTGCTGGGCCGCACTCCGGTTACATCCGGTCAGCAAAGACATTGCCGGAGCGACGAGCAAACCCATCGCGAATAAACGCACAAAGTTTTTCCTGGTGATCATGTATTAAACACTTTTAGTTGGCTTTTGATTATCGTTTTCAAGCCGCAAATGCCAGTGAACCGTCGCCCTGAAGAAGCAATTCCTGACGCGCACGCCAGTTCGCGGCCACCCGCACCTTCTCCAGCGCCAGAGTCGGAAAAACGAGATGTGGATAATCCGTCTCCCATGCCAGTGCTTCGGCTTCGTTCACGGCCAGATGCAGCAAGCGTTCGTGAATTTCAAAAGCTTCCTTGAACTCAGCGACCAGTTTTTCCTTGGCTTGCGCAATCGCAGCGGTCAAAGCTCGGCATTGTTCCACACAAGCGGCCGCGAAATTTGACGTTACCTTTCTTCCTTCGACTTCTCGATTTGCATTCATATTATATTTTCTTTCTTCTTGGTAGTTGTCTGTTTGGTAAACTAATGCGACAAAAAAAATCAATTAACTGACTCTGTCACCATTTCTTTGGACGCTGATACGGGATAAACTCTTACCCCCAGAATGGCATAAACACCCAAATACGCGTCGCGTAAACCTTCAACATCGTTTTGAATTCGCGCCTGCGTTAACAATCCCTCGTAATAAGCCATAATCATCTTGGATTTGGCCTCGGCATCAGGGGCGTCGATCACTCCACTGGCGTGCGCGTCCCGGACGGCCGATTCGATATACTTGCGCTTGCAATCCAACATCTTCTTAACTTTTTGCTGCAGAATATCTTCCTGAGTACAAACTTCACAGCCCAAAGACACCTGAGGGCAACCCAGAACCCGACCGTACCTTAACTTAATCTCATTTTGAAACTGAAAAGCGAAATCACAATACTTCCGCAGTCGCTCCAGCGGCGGCAAAGACGCGGAGAAAATGCCGTCCAATTTAACCCGACCCACTTCCCAAGCACTATCAAAAGCCGCCGCAGCCAAATGGGCCTTGGATTCAAAAAAGTAATAAAAACTACCTTTTTTAACGCCCGCTTTCTCACAAATCTGGTCAATGGTCGTCGTGCCATACGATCCCGTCCAGATCAACTCCAGGACGGACTCCATCAATCTCTCTTTGGCATCACTAACACGCCCCATATATTCGTTGAGTTTTCAATATTACTGTCGGCAATGGCCGACTCACAAACTGAATTTATCAATGTTTACTAATTAGTCAACTATTATTTCAATGGGAATTCAATTTTATCCCAACCCTATAAAGCAAGCGGTTATCATGCCATGGACAGAATTCCAGGTGTCGTCCTGGCTGGCGTTCGGAATCCACTCTTTTCAGGTACTGCGAGTGTTCGACTTATGGTTACCATACATCGCGGCTTGTCCCTTTGTTGTACTCTGATACCTTCCAACGTTCAAACATTGTGAGTATTGATAGAGAAATCCAACGGCGACGAACCTTCGCCATTATTTCGCATCCGGACGCGGGCAAGACCACGCTGACGGAAAAGCTGTTGCTTTACGGCGGGGCGGTGCAGCTCGCGGGCTCGGTTACTGCGCGCAAAAACCAGCGTGCCACGACCAGTGACTGGATGGAACTGGAGAAAAAGCGCGGTATCTCGATCAGTTCCACGGTGCTGCAGTTTGATTACGACGGTTACCGGATTAACCTGCTCGACACCCCCGGCCACAAGGACTTTTCAGAGGACACTTACCGGGTTCTGACGGCGGTGGATTCCGTGGTAATGGTGATTGATTCCGCGAAGGGCATCGAACCGCAGACCCGCAAGCTTTTCGAAGTGTGTCGTCAGCGTGGCGTTCCAATTTTCACCTTCATGAACAAATGTGATCGCCCGATGAAGGAACCGCTGGCATTGCTGGACGAGCTCGAACGCGTGCTGGGCATCGGCGCCTTTCCAGTGAACTGGCCGATTGGCAACGGGGCCGAATTTCAAGGTGTTTATGACCGCCAGACCAAGATGATGCACACGTTCGAACGCGTGGTCGGTGGAAAATACCGGGCCCCGGTTTCCGTTGGTGGCCTGCACGATCCGGCCGTGCGCGGGAATCTGGGTGAAGCCGAATTCCACAAGACCCTTGAAGAATTGGAAATGCTGGAGATGGCGGGCGAGGTGTTCGACGAAGCATCCGTGCTCGCGGGCAAAACGACGCCGGTTTTCTTTGGCAGCGGCGTGAATAACTTCGGAGTCCAGCTCTTGCTGGACGGCTTTTTAAAGCATTCGCCCGCACCAAAATCGCGCGTGATGGGGGGAGTCGAAATCGCGCCGGAAAACCCGGCATTCTCAGGGTTCATTTTCAAGATCCAGGCAAACATGGATCCCAAACACCGCGATCGCATCGCCTTTATCCGTGTCTGTTCCGGCAAATTCGAGCGGGATATGACGGTCCATCATTCGCGATCGGAAAAAAAAGTTCGCTTATCCAGTTCCCACAAACTCTTCGGCAATGAGCGCGAAACAGTAGACGAGGCGTTCCCCGGAGATGTGATTGGCCTGGTCGGCCACGACACGTTTGGCATCGGCGACACGCTGACAACCGATCCAAAAATCCTGTACAAGGAGATCCCTCGGTTCACACCGGAGGCGTTTAGTTACCTGCATAATCCAAACACGGGAAAATACAAACAGTTCCGGCAGGGCCTCGACCAGTTGTTGCAGGAGGGCGTGATCCAGGCGCTCTACCTCCGTAATTCCTCCATCAAGGTGCCTTTGCTGGCAGCCGTGGGCCCGCTGCAGTTTGAAGTGGTTCAATTCCGGCTCGAAAGTGAATACGGCGCAGAATCGCGGCTCGAAGCAGCTCCCTGGTCGGTTATTCGCTGGTTGCCGACCGATATCAAGGAGGACGAACTGGACGCACTGTCCCTCCCCACCGGCGCAAAACTCGCCTACGATCTCGGTAAAAACCCGGTCGTGCTATTTCAAAACGAGTGGTCGGCCAATTATTTTGGCGAGACGAACAAGAATTGTCCGCTCTCAGAACTACCGGTCCAGACCCCCAGGGAATGAAATTCCACCTTTACGAAGTACAAGGTAACGAATTAACCCGGCATTATGCGCTGGTTCTAAATGCAACGACATTTCGCGAGCTTGGGATCGACCAGCGTACCCTATCGCGGTTTTGCGTGCTCCTTACAGGTTAATTTATGCCCACCATTATTTCCGCCTCAGAAGTCACCGTTCGCTACAACAACCATACGGTGATCGATGCCGTCACACTGGGCATTCAAGAGGGCGATCGCATCGGGCTGGTCGGACGAAACGGTTGTGGTAAAACCACGTTTTTGAAAATCCTGGCGGGATTGCAGACGCCGGACGGCGGGGAAGTTTCCCGGCAGCGCGATTTGGTTATCAGTTACCTGCCGCAGGATTTCATGCTGGACGACAACAAGAATGTTTACGAAAACATTCGCGACGGCGCACAGCACGTCATCAATTTGATCGCGGAATTCGAATCGCTGCCGCACGACTCGAAGCGGCACGAGGAATTGGAGCAGCGCATCCAGGTGCTGGAAGGGTGGACCATGGACCGCCGCATTGAAGCAGCCATGGCACATTTGAATTGCCCCCCGGCCGACCGGCGGATTGACTCGCTTTCCGGTGGCGAAAAACGGCGGGTGGCAATGGCGCGCGCGATTGTTTCTGACCCGGATTTCCTGATGCTTGATGAGCCGACGAATCATCTGGATCCGGAATCGATTGAATGGGTGGCGGAATTCCTGGAAAGTTTTCACGGGTCGTTTCTCGTCATCACCCATGACCGGTATTTTCTGGATAGGGTGGCAGGCAGCATCCTCGAACTCTATGACGGAAAGTTTTTCTCCCATGCCGGAAATTACACTGATTATCTGCTAGCCAAGGCGGAACGCCAGGAAGCGGACTCAGTCATCGAGCACAAGCGCCAGATGTTTTTGAAAAAGGAACTGGCTTGGGTACGGCAGGGCCCGCGGGCGCAGCGAAGCAAGCAGAAGGACCGGTTCGAACGCTATTACGCCACGGCGGCGCAAGACGGCCCGATGGTGGAAGAAGAGGTGGAACTCGTTATTCCTCCTCCGCCACAATTAGGCAATCGAACGGTGGAAGTCAGTAATCTGGGCATAATGATCGCCGGACGACAATTGTTTTCCGGCTTCAACTTCACTTTTGAAAACGGCAAGCGCGTGGGGGTATGCGGCCGGAACGGCCTGGGTAAATCCACCTTACTCAAAATCATCGTCGGCCAGCTCACGCCGACTGAGGGTACCGTGAAAAGCGGCCAGCTCACCAAGTTTAATTACGTGGACCAGGGCCGCCTGCAATTAAATGAGGAGCGAACAGTGCTGGATGAGGTCGCTGACGGCACTGAATTTGTCCAATGGGGTGACACCAAAATCTCCGTGCGCTCCTATCTCAAGCGGTTTTTGTTTGCCGACGACCGGATTTTGACCCAAGTGAAAAAACTTTCCGGCGGAGAACGCAGCCGGCTGTTGCTGGCCCGCATTCTGAAGAGCGGCGGCAATTTTCTGATTCTGGACGAACCGACCAATGATCTCGATCTGCCGACGCTGCGCGTACTCGAAGAAGCGTTGATCGCATTTCCGGGCGTGGTTTGCGTTGTGAGCCATGATCGCTATTTCCTGAACCGGGTTTGCACCGACATTCTCGCCTTTGAAGGCGATGGCAAAATTCATCACAGCGTTGGTGATTATGATTACTACCTTGAAAAGCGAAAGCGCCAGGCGGCGGCTGCGGCAAAGGTCGTAGAAAAGAAACCGACACCCCCGCTAGCCCCGGCCAAGACTGTCAAGGCGCGCAAATTATCCTTCAAGGAAGCGCGGGAACTGGAGGGTATCGAGGCCCAGATTCATGGGCTGGAAGCCGAGGCTGCCCGGATTGAGGCGCTGTTCGCCGACCCGGAATTTTTCCGCAAGCACGCCGCCCAGGTCAACCAACTGACGCACGAACTAGACGCTGCCAAAGCAAGTGCGACCCGTCTTTATGCACGGTGGGAAGAGTTGGAAGCCATCAAGCTGGCCGCTGAAAGTGCCTGAGCGTTGCCGAATCAGGCTGCGTCTTTGCTCTCCAACTTCTGCCAAAATAGACCGTAAACGGCGATCAACACGAAGCACACCAGCGGCACCACGAAGCCGGTGCGCATTGAATGCACATCCGCGATGTGACCCATGAAAGGCGCTGCAATCGCACCGCCCACGATGGACATAACAATCAGTGAGGCACCCAGCTTGGTATAGTCTCCCAGCCCCCGGATTCCCAGGGCGAAAATTGTTGGGTACATTACCGACATGAAGAAAAACGAGCCGAACATTGCATACAAACCCAGCACGCCGCCGCCCATGCATAGTGCCGCCAGAACCACATTAATCACCGCATAAGTAGCCAGTACCAGATGCGGTCGACACAGGCTGATTACCAAGCTGCCGCAAAGACGGCCGAACATGAACAACCCGAAACCGATCGCCCCCAGCCAGTGGGAGGCTTGGAGTTTTGACACCCCTGGATCATTCTCGAGGATGTAGTTTACGCAAAAACTGAAAATGCCCGTCTGCGCGGCGACATAGACAAATTGAGCGCCGATGCCCAACGTGAAGTGTTTGCGCCGGAACAAATCCCAGTTTTTAGAGACCATCAGGAACGAGGCAGCGTAGGCCGCCACCAGCAGCATATATTTTACCGGCTGGAGCAGTGATGCCGGAAAATTCAACAAAGCCCAGACCAAACTTAGGATCGGCGAAATGAAAAAATATAAAACTCCGAAGACGCCGAGCAAAGTGAACGCGATAACTACCATCTGGCCTGGCGAGGGTTTGAGCCAGCTTTTCAGTTCCGCCGATTTCTTGCTTTCATCTTCGGCGTGTAAATCTGGCACCTTGGACATGATAAAGACGACCAGCAGCACAGCCACGAACACTCCAATTCCCAGATATGGGATGTAAAGGCTGGTGTTGGAGGTGGAGTTTTCGCCGCCGGCAAAAACAAACTGGCCACCGACAATTGGGCCAAGAATCCAGCCGCCGCCATTGATGGTCTGGGCGATATTGATGCGTGTTGCACCACTTTCGGGCTCACCCAGCACGGTGGTGTAGGGATTAGCAATGGTCTCCAGACAGGTCATACCCGCCGCGATGACAAATAAGCCCAGCAGAAATGCCCAGTATTGGCCGATATTTGTCGCCGGGATGAACCAGAACGCGCCGGCCGCAATCAGCGCCAGGCCAAAAAGGATGCCGCCTTTGTAACCGAATTTCCTCGCAATCAGGCCGGCGGGAATCGCCATGAGGAAGTAACCCAAGTAATTGGCGAACTGGACCAGGCCGGACTGTTCCTTGTTGATGTGGAGCGAATCCTGAAAATGTTTGTTCAGAATATCAATCATCCCATTGCAAAACCCCCACAATAAGAATAGCGAGGTCACCAGTGCAAAAGTGACAAACAAATTTTTCCCTTCGAAGGTGTGAAAAAGACCGCCGCCGGATGGAGGGGAAGGAGCAGTGGATTGGACTGGGGTGATCATATTGGTGATTCGGTGTTTCTAAGGATTCTTTAGAAATCCGATTGCAGGTCAAGTTCGATTTGCTTTGCCCAGGTCAATCGAAACTCACCATCTTCAATTTGTGCACATTTCATTTTGGCGGGGAGACGCTCGATGGCTAACATGCTGGCATGGCAACGGCATATGATCAGCTCCTCGGGGCGACCATTCAGCACCTGGAAGATTTGAAAGCGCGTGGGGTGCGCCATGTTGGCGTCATGCCTGAAACGCTGCGCTCACTGGCTCAACCGGCAAAATTATCCACGCCACCACCACTCACAACAACCACCCCTCCGCTGGTACCGTTGGCGTCCGTCAAAACGGTAACTTCCGTGCCCACCCCGGGCGAGAAATCTGTCACCCAAAAAATCCTCTCCGAAACCGCACCTATGCCCCCTAAAAACTCGACGAAAACCAAATCCGCTGCGATGGCCGCCTTGCGAGAACGTGCGCTGGCGTGCGTGAAATGCCCCCACCTGGCCTCATCGCGCAAAAAAGTTGTCTTTGGTGTAGGGAGTATCGACGCGCAATTAATGTTTGTCGGCGAGGCCCCGGGCGCGGATGAAGACGAGCAGGGCGAACCGTTCGTCGGCAAGGCCGGCCAGTTACTCACCAAAATCATCCAAGCAACCGGCCTTTCCCGGGCTGATGTTTATATCGCCAATATTTTGAAATGCCGTCCCGACACACCGGGCCAGTCCGCCGGCAATCGCAAGCCCAAACCGGAAGAGATGGAAACGTGCATTCCTTACCTGCACGAACAGATTGATCTGATCCGTCCCAAAGTGCTCGTCGCGTTGGGAGCCACTGCGGTGGAAGGATTGCTCGGCAAGACGGTGGGTATCACCAAACTGCGTGGCAATTGGCAAACTTACCGCGGCACCCCGCTCATGCCCACGTATCATCCGGCTTATTTATTGCGCAACCAGGCCATGAGCCAGAAACGCATTGTCTGGGAAGATATATTGCAAGTGATGGAAAAACTGGAAATGTCAATTAGTGAAAAGCAGCAGAATTACTTCTTAAAGGCGTAAGCCGCGATTCCCGACAACACGAAAAAGGATTCAAACCGAAGAGAATTTCCGATATAAACTCCGCGCGATGCTAAAACATCTCTTCCAACCTTTGCTCGACTGGTACCAGCATGCCCTTGAATCCGGCGGTTATTGGGTAGTGGGACTGCTGATGACGATGGAAAGCTCGGTGCTTCCGTTGCCGAGTGAAAGCATCATTCCGCTGGCAGCCAGTTGGTCGAATACCGGCAAAATTCACATTGGCTTGCCGGGCATTGTGATCGCGGGGGCGATTGGTTCGTGGCTGGGGGCAACGTTAGTCTATTGGCTCGCGCGCCTTGCCGGCCGGCCATTGCTGGTGCGCTACGGTCGTTTTGTCCTGATCACGCCGGAGAAAATCCAAAAGGCGGAAATCTGGTCAGCCCACTACGGCTCGGCGGGCGTGTTTGTTGCACGCCTGCTGCCCGGCGCACGGCAACTGGTCGGCATCCCGGCAGGGATTGCCAAATTTGATTATTTAAAATTCTCCCTTTTCACGTTGGCGGGCTCTGCCATCTGGTGTTCGGTTCTTTGTTGGCTCGGGGTTAAAATCGGTGCGGACATAACCAAGGGTCAAATGCAGCACGTCGTGTTCTGGGTAGGCGGTACGGCGGTGGCGTTGGGCGGACTCTATTATTTCTTCGTGCACCGGCACATCGCCAAGAAGTCCGCACCTGGTAATCCGTCGACCAAATAAGCTGGGCACGGTTCGCACCCGATCCCCGCTACTTCAAAAACTCGATCGTGCAAGGATATTTGAAATCCCTGCCCTCATTGGCTTTAACCCCTGCCACAATCGGGAGAATAATGCCGCATAATGCCAGCACTCCCAAAAGCGGGAACAACAAATAGCCCACGCAGAAAAAGGAAAAAATGAAGGCGACGACAGCACCGACCAGCAGTGCGATCAAAACGGTAAATTGAAAATTGAGCGCGGCTTTGGCGTGGGATTGGACGGAGGGGATTTCGTTTTGCTTGATTTGCCACACCAGAAAGGGCCCCAACAAATTGCCGAAAGGAACCACAAAAGCGGAAAGAGTGCTCAGGTGACACCACATGTTCCAAGTGCGTGCCTGGTTTTCAACATTTGCCGGTGTGGGCGCTGATGCGGCCGGCGGTGGCGGTTCGATGGGCGGTGGCCCGGGGATTTGATTTTCATCCATGGATTTCCTTCAGTTGAGTTATGCATGGATAGAGAGAAAAAGTGAGACAGACAACCTCAAATTAACCCATCTCCGATCGATAATAATTTCTTATTAATTAGTTAAGTAAATTAATTATTGCTTCGCAGCGGTTGCAAAGCACTTCCGAAAGATGACTTTCGATTAGGTTTCATCTTCCATCGGTTCCACTACGCACGAGCTGTCGTTGCCATTCCCTTTGGCTACTCCGTTGGAACCGCCGCGCTTCATCCAGACCAACAGGATACTTATGTCGGCCGGTGATACCCCGGAAATACGGGCAGCCTGGCCTACAGTGAGGGGGCGAATTTTCGTCAATTTCTGGCGCGCTTCAAGCCGTAAGCTGGGTACTGTGGCGTAATCCAAACTCTCGGGAATGTTTTTTTCCTCAAAGTTTTTCATCCGGCTCACTTCGATTTCCTGCCGCTCCACATAGCCGGCATATTTGATGGTTATCTCAATTTGCTGAATGACCTCCTCAGTCAGAGTATCCGTTCGATTGGGCAAATCTCGATAGTTCAGTTCAGGACGAGAAAGCATTTTTGCCAGCGAATCCTTTAAATAAAAAGTTTTATGCAAACGAGTTATTTCATTCTCGATGGCGCTCTTTTTGGCCTCAAATGCCTGATAATTTCGGGCGGGCAGCAATCCTATTTCTGAACCAATCCAGCTGAGGCGCAAGTCTGCATTATCCTGGCGCAAAAGGAGACGATACTCGGCACGCGAAGTGAACATTCGATATGGCTCGGAAGTTCCTTTTGTAACAAGGTCATCAATCAATACGCCGATGTACGCCTGATCACGGCGCAAGACAATGGATTCGAGGTTTCTTATTTTTCGGACCGCATTGATTCCTGCCATCAATCCCTGGGCGGCCGCTTCTTCGTAACCGGAAGTGCCGTTAATCTGGCCAGCCAAAAATAAATTGCCACAGACCTTCGTTTCGAGCGAAGGATACAGTTGGGTGGGAAAAGCGAAGTCATACTCAACGGCGTAAGCCGGACGCAAGATCTCGGCATTCTCGCAACCAATGATGGTTCGCACCATTTCCACTTGAACTTCGAAAGGCAAGCTGGTCGAGCAACCGTTGACATAATATTCGTCCGTGCCGATCCCTTCGGGCTCAAGAAAGATCTGGTGTCGCTCCTTTTCGGCAAATTTAACGATTTTGTCTTCAATGGACGGGCAATAACGTGGGCCGACCCCCTCGATCTGGCCCGAGTACATGGGAGACTTATGAAGGTTCTGGCGGATGATCTTGGCCGTTTGTTCGGTGGTAAAAGTGACGTGGCAGGCCAATTGACCATTGATACGGTCCAGAATCGAACCCGGGGGATATTTCCCGTTTGAGTTTCTCAAGACGGGTGATGGAACATGAGATTGTTCCATGTGGAACAAATCGTCCTTCCAAAACGTAAAGTAGGGTACTGGTTCATCGCCTGATTGGGAGTCCATCTTAGAGAAGTCAATCGACTTGCGCAGCAACCTTGGGGGCGTGCCGGTTTTTAGCCGACCTAATTCAATTCCCAGCTCCTTTAGAGAACCCGAAAGGCTCATCGCGGCCGAGTCGCCTGCGCGCCCGCCCGATTGTTGGTTTGATCCAATATGCAGCAAACCACGCAGAAACGTCCCAGTGGTAACAATGACTGCTTTGGAATGGTATTGGACTTCCAAAGTGGTTTCGACGCCGACCGCAATGCCATCCTGATGCAGAATTCGGGCAGATTGACCTTGTTTGACATCCAGATTAGGCTCCGATTCACAAACCCACTTAAGCCGAAACTGATAAGCTTTCTTGTCGCACTGAGCACGTGGTGCCCATACCGCAGGACCTTTTTTGAGGTTAAGCAATCGGAATTGAAGGCCGGTCATATCGGTGGCTTTTCCCATCTCCCCGCCGAGCGCGTCAATTTCCCTAACCAAATGACCCTTGGCTAAACCGCCGATCGCCGGATTACAGGACATCTGACCTATAGAATCGGCATTGATGGTAAGTAGCAAAGTATGGCACCCCATACGCGCTGCCGCCAATGCAGCTTCGACGCCGGCATGGCCAGCGCCAACCACAATCACATCGTAACTTTTTGGATAAATATACATCAAACAAGGACGAAGGCACACGCTCAAAGGCTGGCCGCATCATCACCGAAAATAATCGCCTTACTCTAACGGATAAATTCTTATTCTCCAGTATTTAATTAGCGGAGTCTAAAGCTGTCTGGGACGACCTCAGATGTTAATTGTGGCGTCGTGAGGACGAGAACTTTTGCGCATTGAAAACGCCGTGATTTGGAATCTGAACTTTAATCCGCTATGACCGGCAACTTGATCCGCATTGTAGTGCCGCGTCCGAGCCTGGAGAGAATACTAATTTGCCCCAGATGAGTTTCAATAATGCGGCCAACAATGGCCAAGCCCAGACCCGAGCCTTTGACCTTGGTTGTTGCCAGGACGGTTTTAAAAGCACGTTTGCGTTGTTCTTCTGTCATGCCCTCGCCGGTGTCCTTGAATTCAAGTACGATATGCTCTCCATCGTCTTGACTCTTAATAGTGCGAGACCTTATCGTTAACGAACCGCCATTTTGCATCGATTCAGCGGCATTTAGGATTAAATTCAAGAAAGCTTGTTCAAGTTGAGGAGCATCGCCCAAAACGAGTGGGAGGTTAGTTTGCAAATCTCGAATAAACTTGATGTCCTGATTGGCCAACTTATGCCGCACAAGCAAACCGAGTTCTTCCACCAAATCATTCAAGTTGACCGGCGCCAACTTGGGTTCAGTCGTCCGTGCGAAATCCAAAATCTGCTCGACGATTTTATTGAGATGCTCAATTTTAGATTCGATGATCTGGCTGTCTTTCGCACGTGGATCGTTGGCGGCGAATTTTAGATTGAGCGAGTGATAAAGCAGCTTCATGACCGTGAGCGGGTTGCGGATTTCATGCGCCACCTCTGCCGCGAGGAGGCCCAAGGCGGAGAGCTTTTCATTTTGTCGCATTTGCTCCTCAACATCAACCAATCGCTCATAAAGCCGGGCTTTTTCAATCGCGATGGCAGACAATTCACCAAGCGCGCTCAGGATCTTAATCTCCTCGTTAGAAAAGTTATATAGTTTTGCCGTATAAACACTTAATGTACCAATGGTTTGTCCCGAAAAAATCAGCGGTACGCTCAAAAGGGAGACCAGGTTTTCGCGCCGGGCTAACTCCACATTTTGATAACGGGAATCGGCTTGGACATTGGCGACTTGGAGGGCTTTTTTTCGCCGGACCACCACTCCGAGCAGGCTTTCCCCAACGCCAAGCCGCGGCTTTTTAAGATAGGCGTCGCCAGCGCCAAAACTGGCGCGCAAATCGAGCCATTCCTGGGTCTCATCAAGTAACATCAGCGAACACATCCTCGCACGCATGAGTTCGCATGCTTCACGCGTGATGACGCGCAACGCCTCGTCTAGATTCAAAGTGGAATTAATGGTCCGGCTAACGTTGGCGAGTGTCTCGAACAAACTAACTTTCAGCCGTAGTTGCTCATAAAGCCAGGTATTGTGGATGACTTTGGCTGCCTGCAGCGCCAGCTCTTGGAGCAATTCCTGGTCGTCGGCGGAAAACGCCTGCGCCCGGTCGGAATCCACGTTGATAACCCCACGCACTTCGCCCTGGACCTCAAGTGGTACCGCGAGTTCCGAGCGAACGTCACGGCGCACACTGACGTAGCGTTTATCCTGCGTGACATCACCGCACCGCACGGGGCGACCATGCCGGGCCACCCAGCCAGTGATTCCCTCGCCAACGCGCAATTTTAATTTGCGCGCGGTGGAGGAGAGATTTTGTGCCGCGTGAATCTCCAGAAAACTACTGTTGGGATTGATTAGAACCAACGAACCGCTGGAAGCACCCATCACGCGCACGGCTTCACTTACGATGAGTTGGAGTGCCTCCTGCGAATCCAGCGTCGAGTGGATGACATTGCTCACCTGATACAGCAGGCTCATCCGCTCCGCGGTCAATTTAGGTTTTGAAAGTTCTTCGCTCACTTGAACCTCTGATGGGCTGATTGTTTACAGGCAACCGCGGACGCGCAATTTAAAATTGTCCGCCGTTCGACAAGTCTTGCCAGCCGTCAACACGTTGGTACTGCAAAGTTCCAACATCCTTTGAAACTGCAAGTGACAAATTCAGCCTGAACGATGGCACCGACAGGCTTTAACTACCATGGAGGTCGGAATGGGTGGGTCGCAACCAAATGATTAACGAATGCGCAGAGTCAGGATGATTCCGAGCATTGCAAAAAACAAGTTTGGCAGGCTGGCAGCCAGCCACGCGGGAACCAAAGCATTCATGCCCAGAGCCAAACCAACTTGTTGCAAAATAAAATACGCAAAACAAATGAAAATGCTGCCGGCCACACCAAAAAACAGATTGCGCCGACCGGGAGCCGCGCCAAACGGGATGGCGATAAAGACGACCACCAGGCAGGTCCAAGGCGCCGCCAATCGGCCGTATAGTTTGGTAAGTAGTTGGGCTTTTTCTTTTGCCGGAACGTCAGGATTATCCCTTATGTACGGCCAGAGTTCACCAACCGGAATATCGGCGCTATGGGATTTAAGGAGGTCCTCAGCATCGCTGAACTTAAGATTGCGCGCAATTTGCCTGGGCGTCTCATCAAACGCCGGCATTGTGATAACGTTAGTCGAAAGGATTGGCACCAGATTTCCTTGGGCCGTAGTTTGGGCAAACAGCTGTGCGTTGAAGAAAGTCCAGCTGCGATTGGTATAAATGGCACGCTCTGCCAAAAGCGCCTGCCAAGAACCATCCGGCAAGGTCCAATTAACGTTCGGGTGTGTCATGGTGGCGGTGGTGGTATCGAACACCTCGATCTGCCAGATGCGATGTGCACGGGCATTACGGAAACCACTCTTGTAGTACTTGGTTTTGTTTTGTGAACCAGTGTCCGTGACAACATAACGATTCAGAATCTGCTGCGCCCATTCGTTCCCTTGCGGCACCACATATTCATTCAAGCCAAAATAAAATCCCGTTGCCGCAAGACCGACAACGAAATAGGGGGCGCACAGGCGCCATAAGCCCACGCCGGCGGCCCGCAGCGCCGTGATTTCATTGTATCGCGCATGGTGCGTTAGCGCGTAAAGGAGTGCCAGTAACAGGGCAATGGGAAGAGCCAGCACCACGAATCCCGGGGTCATCGCTGCGGCATACTCCACACAATCCAGCGCATGCAGTTTGCTTTCCTGCATGTGAGCAAGTTCAGTGAAGAAAAAAAAGGAAATCCAAAAAATCAGGAAGCCGCCAAGGCAGTAAGCCAGCGGCGTCAGGAGTTCACGGAACAGGTATCGGTCGTGCAACCGCATGGGGAAGATTAAGGGGAGACGCGCTTTTTCGCCATCTGAATTCCGAGGCCGGAACCATTGAAAGTTGAGCTTTTGTCTGAAGGACAGTACCGGCTGAGCTGGCGAGTCAACTTGGCATTGGGCCCAGGCTTAGAAAACGGCTTGCTTCCCAGCCCGACTCAGGCATAATATCCGTTCGATGATTCGGCTTGGTGAGCGTGGTCTTGCATTATCTTCAATGCCCACAATCTCCGTTCGCGCTACGGCAATTCATACCTGCCGGTTCGATCAAGTTGGCCATCATCGATGACGCTTCGCAATTAATCCTGCGATCACAGGTCGGGTTGGTAGCTCAGTTGGTAGAGCAGTGCCCTTTTAAGGCATTGGTCCGGGGTTCGAGTCCCCGCCAACCCACCACCTTTTCACTCCGGGGATAATTGTTTTGGCTGCGATTCCAACGCGAAGGCAGCTGATTTTTTCCATTAGACGAATTTCAAGTTTATTTTTCGGACGACTTATGTAAAATCGGCCACATCAAGAGCGCGACGCAAATCAAATTCTGGGGTGCCCGGGGATCGATTCCCACACCGGGTCCGGAAACGGTGCGTTACGGGGGAAACACCAGTTGCGTGGAATACCGCTCGGGCAAAGAGATCATCATACTGGATGCAGGCACAGGTTTGCGCAAACTTGGCCAATCGCTGCTGGAAGAGTTTAAGACCGAGCCGCTCAATTTGACTTTGTTGCTATCGCACACCCATTGGGATCATATTCAAGGACTGCCGTTCTTCGCACCCATTTACGAGTCCCGCTGCAGGCTGCGCATCATCGGCTGCGAAGGGTCTCGCAAAAGCCTCGTCGAGGCCCTGACTGGACAGATGGAAAGCACCTATTTTCCCGTCCCCTTTTCCCAACTGCCCAGCAATATAGAAATCGAAGAACTGCAAGATTTCGCCTTTGATATTGGCCGAACGCTCGTCCGCGCCCAGCGCGCCAATCACCCCGGTGTTACGGTTGGTTACCGGCTGTTCTCCCCCGAGGGTATTATTTGTTTTTTTCCGGACGTGGAGCCTCGGGAGGGCGGTCACGATCTCGAGATGATTGATTTTGTCCGCGACGCAGACCTCTTGATTTTGGACTCGCAGTATGGCACCGACGAATACAAAAAGCATGTCGGCTGGGGCCATGGTTGCCTTGATGATTCGGTAGCGCTCGCGCTCAAGGCAAATGTCAAAAAACTTTTGCTCTTCCATCACGACCCTGACCACAGCGATAAAACGATCGACGGGCTGGTAACCTTGGGTCGACGGCTTGCAGCCAAAGCCGGTTCAAAGCTCGAAGTTGATGCCGCCGCCGAAGGTATGGTAATCGGCTTGGGCCAGGCGCAACCGGCGACCATCGCGGGATAATAATTCGTTCAAATCGGTTTTTCGCCGTAATTGATCGCCATTGCTCCACCTAGCAAGTTGATAACTTGGACGTTCGTTAGCTTCAATTCGCGCATTTTTTCGGCAACTGCAAGTTGAGCCGGGTAATGCTTGAGCGATTCCAAAATATAAGCATAAGCAGAGGCATTGCCGCAGAATAACAAGCCGATCAACGGAACGGACATTTTCAAGTGGGCAAAATAGATGCTGCGCCAAATAGCATTCTGTGGTTTGCCAAAATCCAGCACAATCAATCGGGCTCCCGGCTTGGCGACCCGAAACATTTCGTCCATTCCACGCTGCCAACTGATCAGATTTCGCAATCCATAGCCAACGGTAACGATATCGAAAACGCAATCTGGGAAGTCAATTTGCTGGGCATCGCCTTGAATAAAACGGGGCAAATGTATGCTGGGCAGGTTAGGGGGTTGGCGATTTCTCACACGGGCAATTGAAAGCATCTCCCCGCTGAAATCCAAGCCTGTCGTTTCAGCGCCACGGCGAGCCAAGGCAAAGGTAATATCACCGGTTCCGCAGCATAAGTCCAAAGCGCGATCACCTGGACGAACCTGGGCTAAGTTGGCCACGCGTCGTTTCCAAGCTCGATGTAAACCAAAGCTTTGCAAGTCGTTAAGGAAATCATAACGGCGGGCTATCCGGGCAAAAAGGTCATTCACCTTGGCGGCCCGCTGTTCGCCAGGCTCATAAAAGGTATTACTCACGAACCGGAGTTTACCCGGAAAAGGCCTCCTAGGCAAAGCGCAAGAAATGAGTTTGCGCCCCCAGGGTATGTTGGTACCCTAATTGCTCCCGATTTAGGAAGTTGTGTGGAATCTTGAACTATATATATGAGCATTGACGCGGCAAGCGGTGCCGGAAAAATTATCCTGGTTGTTGATGACAACGAAGTTGTCATCAAAACCATTTCTTTGAAACTGCAAGGTGCCGGCTACAAAGTCCTGTCTGCCATGGACGGTACTGAAGCGGTGTCAATGGTGCGCCGGGAGAGTCCCGACTTGATTCTGCTTGATCTCACTTTTCCGCCTGAAGTGATTGGTGTTCCCTGGGACGGCTTCCGGATCATGGAATGGTTTGGCCGACTCGAAAACGCCAAGAATATCCCGATTTTGGTGATCACAGGTAGTGAGGATCCTAAAGTGCGGGAGCGTGCCACGCAAACGGGAGCGGTCGCCTTTTTCCAGAAACCTTTGGACCACGATCAATTACTGAAAGTCATCCGCGAAATACTTGCCAAAAAGGAGAAAGAGGCAAAGATCAGCGCAGCTTAAATTCAGGCTTGCCACCCTCCGTTATTTGTGTAAGCTACTCTTCCGTTTCTGGACGCGAGCGTAGCTCAGTTGGTAGAGCATCACGTTGCCAACGTGAATGTCGAGGGTTCAAATCCCTTCGCTCGCTCCATTTCTCCTTCTTGGACATCGAAGCAAGAAAGCGAGACACTTCGTCGCAGAAAATCCATTCTAACGCATTGTCAGCATAATAGTCTTCGGTCAAAGGGTTCAGTGATTCTTAGGTCCCAACAATTGGAGATCCTCGGCAATTCAAGCCGCTAGTCGCGATGCTGCATTTGCCTCGTGGCAACTTTTGCCTTGCAGAAATGCCGGCAAAGCGTCCCGGAACGCGGAAATCTACCTGGCAATCTGTTTCATCTGCCTTAGACCTCATCGCGAAATTTTCTAAATCAATCCTTTGGCCCGTCATGAGCCATTCGTTTTGTTACTTCTGATTTATCCTCGGCAACGGTAGCGGCAGAAAAGTATCCCAGGTGCGCCCCGATTGCACCGTTTTATGCCCCTCTGCCAACCGGGCTTGGCTCAAGGGAATCGTGATCAGATGGTTGCAGCCCGGGCATTGTATTTGCCTTCCGCAGAGTGCTTCGTCACAGCTTAAATGTTGCTCACAGCGGGAACAGGAGAATTTGTATTCGCTCATAACGGTTTTGGTTTGGATTTCAGTTTTCAATGGTGGCCCGCAAAAAGTTAACGGCCCACCACCCAATGCGTAATTGTGAAGCCAAACGGATCACACTTCGGCAACCTTTTGATTGCAGCTGCGGACGCCCGATCCTTGCTTCTAATTCATGCTTTAATTGATCCTTTTTGACTCGCAATTTCGCATTGATGGGATAGACAGATCGAAAGGACCGATCATGAGCAGCCAACACGAACAGGAAGAAGCCATCTTTGTTGAAGTTTTGCAGGCTCCGGCTGAAGAACGCGCCGGCCGGCTTGCGGCGGCTTGCGGCGGCGACGCCAACTTGCGCCAGCGCGTGGAAGGATTGCTAAAAGCCTATGAGAAGGCAGGAACCTTTTTGGAGAGTCCCGCTGCTGGAGTCACTCCTCCATCGCCGGAAGAGCCGGTTAAAAATCTCCGGCCGACGATGCAGATAACTCTTCCTACCACGGAAAAACTTGGTGATCGTATCAGTCGCTATAAACTGCTTCAACAGATTGGCGAAGGCGGTTGCGGGGTGGTTTATATGGCCGAGCAAGAGGAGCCTGTTCGCCGCCGGGTGGCGCTCAAGGTCATCAAGCTGGGCATGGACACTAAAAATGTCATCGCGCGGTTTGAAGCCGAGCGACAGGCACTGGCCTTGATGGACCACCCCAATATTGCCAAAGTCCTGGATGCCGGCACGAGCGAATCCGGCCGGCCTTTCTTCGTAATGGAACTGGTGCGGGGCATCAAGATCACCGATTATTGCGACCAAAACAATCTCTCCACGCCTCAGCGCCTGAACCTGTTCATCCAGGTCTGCCACGCCATTCAACACGCGCATCAAAAGGGCATCATTCATCGGGACATCAAGCCTTCGAACATCTTGGTGACCATGCATGATGGAGTTCCGGAACCTAGCGTGATTGATTTTGGGATTGCCAAAGCGACCGACCAGCGACTAACCGACAAGACCTTATTCACGGCCTTTGAACAGTTTCTCGGAACGCCCGCCTACATGAGCCCGGAGCAGGCGGAAATGAGTGCGCTGGATATTGACACGAGGACTGACATTTACTCACTGGGCGTTTTGCTTTACGAGTTGCTCACCGGCAAGACTCCGTTTGATCCCAAGGAACTGGTGGCTTCCGGTTTGGACGCGATGCGCCGGACGATTCGTGAGAAGGAGCCCTCCCGGCCCTCGACGAAATTGAGCACCATGATGCAGGCCGAGCTGATGACTACGGCAAACCGGCGCCAGATTGAACCGGACAAATTGACCCGGATCGTGCGGGGCGATCTGGATTGGATCGTCATGAAGGCCCTGGAAAAGGACCGGACCCGGCGCTACGAAACGGCGAATGGCCTCGCGATGGACGTAAAACGCTATTTGCAGGACGAGGCCATCATCGCCCGGCCACCCAGCAAGCTTTATCAATTTCAGAAAATGGCCCGTCGCCATAAAGGGGTATCTGCCTCGGCGGTACTCGTTCTGCTGGCCTTGCTCCTGGGATTGGCCACATCGACCGTTTTACTGGCCAGAGAAAGAACTGAAAGGAAGCGCGCCGAATTGGCCGAGAAGGCGGCGACTAGCGCTGCGAACGGAAGCCAGCACCTGGCTGATTTTCTTCAGGAAATGCTCAGTGGGATTGACCCGGGAGTGGCACGAGGAAAAAACACCGAGCTCCTGCGAATCATCCTCGACCAGACAGCGGAAAAAGCGGGCAGCGAATTCAAGGACCAACCCGGTGTGGAAGCCCAATTGCGGGCAACCATGGGTTTAACTTACTATGATTTGGGTGAATGGGACAAAGCCGAAGCCATGCAGCGGCAGGCGCTGGCTTTGAACCAGAAACTGTTCGGCATAGTGAGTACCAATTCGTTGGCCTCACTGAAAGTTCTCGGCCCAACTTTGAACTTTGAGGAAAAGTTTGAGGAAGCCGAAACCACACTTCGCGAGGCACTGACTTTAGAGAAACAGTTATTTGTCGGAAACAACTCGGAGGTCTTCGGGACTTTGAACGATCTCGGTTTGGTTCAGTGGTCGCGCGGAAACCTGACCGAGGCCGAGAACACCATTTCTCGCGCATTGAGCATTGGCACAAATTTGGTGCCGCGCGATCTCGAGGACGAAAAGCAATCGTTGATGAATTTTGGCCTGGTGTTAACAGAACAGGGAAAGTACACAGGGGCCGAAAAATATCTCCAAGCTTCGCTGGAGGAAAAGGTGCCTGGAGGAGCATTCGACGATGATTTCGCCGTACTTAACAATCTGGGCAAGTTGTATCTCTGGGAGGGCAAGTTGCCTGAAGCCGATACTACTTTCAGAGAACTGCTGGGAAAGATGGAATTATTGCTGCCACCGACCAATCCGCACGTGGTGCTGGTACAGTCGCACCTGGCCGCTGTGCAGCGCGCGCGCGGCGTGCGATTGGGCGATCTGCCCGCCTTGCACGATGCCCTTCGGCTGAATCCCGAGGACCCCTATGCCGCGGACGCCCTGGCTTGCGTCTATGCCCAATCGTCCTTGGTTCCGTTAGTAACCAATGATCCGGCTGCCTGGCGCTACTCCTGCGCGAAGCCCGGGGAAAATTGGTCCGCTTTCAATTTTTCAGCCTTAGGCTGGACTGCGGGACCGCTGCGGGCCAGCAGCCCCTATTACTCTCCTCGTGACGATCGGTCAGCTGCTTTTCAAACCAATCTTTGGTTGAGGCGGGAATTCGATGTCCGGGATATCCCCACCGGAAAACTGGCTTTACTCCTAAACCGTAACCAGGACGCGGAAGTTTTTTTGAACGGTATTCAAATCACACCGCCAATTGACTGGAGCGACAGCAAAATGGTGGTTCCCTGTTTGCCCGGCGCCAGTTCCGCTTTGCGAGCCGGTCGCAATGTCCTGGCGATGCATTGCCGCGACGCGGACGCAGACACGACAATTGATCTCGGAATTTATTTGACCGCAGATAAAAGCTTGGGACGCAGACAGCTCATCGAGGAATTTAACACCCTGCTCAAACGGCAGCCAAAGCGCGCCGCTCTTTACTCTGGCCGCGCCAATGCCTACGCCCGATTGGGTCAATGGAAGGAAGCTCAGGCTGATTTGGAGGAAGCCATCGCCCTTAGTCCGGGTGTGGAGCACTATTGGTCGCAACTGGGCCCTTTGTTGATTCAAACGGACGATTTGCCCGGCTACCGGTCGTACCGACAGCGGGCTCTGACGCAATTTGGCGATTCCGTTGCCCCCACTATTGGGGAGCCGCTCGCCAAACTTTGCCTCTTGCTTCCGGCGGACGAAACCGATCTGGAGCCAGCCTTGAAGCTGGCTGAAAAGGCGGCCAATCCCGGCTACTCCAATGCGACCCTTGCCCGGCGCCAATGGACCGAAGGACTTGCCGCCTACCGGCAGGGCCGGTTTGAAGAGGCCTTGGCATGGATGGGTAAGGCGCAGATTACTTGTACCAATGCTGAACTGCCGGCCTGGGATCATGAGCGCGAGCGCAACCTCAACGTCGGCGCTGATCTGGTTGAGGCCATGGCATACGATGGATTGAATCAGACAGACGAAGCCAAGGCGGCCCTGGCAACAGCCTCGGGACTGCTTCAAAATCAATTTCCGCAGCCTGACGGTGGCGATTTTGGCCGCGAATGGCAGGACTATCTGGTGGCCCAAATCCTCGCACGCGAAGCCAGGGAACTCATCACGAGTCAAGACGCGCTGCGAAACGCAAGTAGTTCAAGGCTTTAAGGCAGCCCACGGTCCTATAATTGCAATACATCTTTTAAATTAGCTTGAATCAGAAAGCCAAACCTGTTTTTTTGGCTCAAAGTGAGCGAATTCACCCACATTCTCGAGGAGGTGGAACAAGGTAATCTCCATGCTGCCGATCAAATTCTACCGCTTGTGTACAGTGAATTACGCAAACTTGCCGCGAGCAAAATGTCAGGCGAATCTTCCGATAATACCTTGCAAGCCACGGCCTTGGTGCATGAAGCCTGGTTGCGCTTGACCGGAAATCAAGAACTCAAATGGGAGGGTCGTGCTCACTTCTTTGCCGCCGCCGCGGAATCCATGCGGCGGATCCTCATCGAGCGGGCCCGCCGAAAGAATGCCGTCCGCCATGGTGGCCACCACCAGCGGGTGGAATTTTTGGAGGAGGCGTTGCAATCTGGACAGGATGACGCGGTGCTACTGGCAGTAAGCGAGGCATTGGACAAACTCGCGGCGTTGGATCGCACCAAGGCCGAGCTGGTCAAGCTGCGCTACTTTGTCGGCATGACCATCCCGGAAGCTTCCCGGGTTCTTGGCATCTCGGAACCCACTGCCAAACGATATTGGAGTTACAGCCGCGCGTGGCTTTATCAGGAAATTCAGAATTCGTCGCATTAATCAGAGTTCCGTCAGGAGTCAGTCAGAGGGTTTGTAACCGGCGTTGAAAATGAGGGTTGTCGTAATCTCCATTGCCACGCCTTGATCCTTTTTCTCCGGTAATTTCGCATTATCAGTAGCCGGCGCTTTAAAAAGCCAACATCAATCAAGCATTAACCCAAAACACTTATGTCGAAACGCAAATACCGAGTGCAATGGCCACGAAGTGATCGCCGGGGGGTCTTTGGGCCGCTTTGCTATCTTGCTGCCATCCAAATCCTGACGCCATCAACTGCGCCAGCTCAGAGCGCGACCAATCTGGTCACAGATGTTACGAATACCGCGCCCATCCTGCTGGAGGACGTTGTCGTCACCGGCCGATTGACCCCTACAGCCGACACGGTCGGGCCGGCACCCGTTCAAATCATCAGTTCCGAAGATATCCGAAGGGCTGGCACCATGGATGTCTTAAGCACCCTGCTCAAGCTAAATCCGGGATTTTCGGGGAACGCCAATTCCATCGGGCCAGCCAACAATAACAACTCGTATTACAATGGCCAGCCGGCCGGGACCGGCGAGTCATTTGCCGCCCTGCGCAATCTGCCGACGCTGATTCTGATCGACGGACGGCGCGTGACCAGTTCGCCCCTCAGCCAGGGCCAGGGGGTGGATCTGAATCTCGTCCCCATCGACATGATTGATCGGATCGAGGTGCTGCAAGACGGCGCTTCTGCGCTCTATGGTTCCGACGCCATCGGCGGTGTCATCAACATCATCACCAAAAAGAATTTCAACGGCGCTGAAGTGGATCAGGAGGTGGGCTTTCCCACCGACCAGTCCGGAAATCATGTGCTGCAGTATCAGAGCAGCGTCGTGGCCGGCATGTCGACGGAGAATACCCGGATCGTTGCGGGGGCGCAGCTTTATCACACCGATCCCGTGGAGGAACAGAACCGGATTAACACCAGCGATATTGCCCTGCTGAATGCCGGCATCCTGCCGAACACCAGCGGGAACTTTGCCGGCCGGGTGGACGACGTCAATGGAGGTTATGTCCTCGCGGGTTCCCCATTGGCTGTCGGAGCGCCGGGCTACCGGCCCGGCCTCACCACTCCACCGGCAGTGTCCGGGGGTCCGTTCACTTCAGTGGGAGCTTACAATGCTGCCGCCCAGACCCAATTGGGATATCAACCTTACATCAACCTGGCCAACACTCCCCTGGGCGCAAACAACTTTCTGAACACCGCCCAGTATGGAACCTACACGCTATTGGAACAGGACCGCTACAATGTTTCGATGAATCTCGAACACAATGTGTTCGACGAACGCCTGGTTTTATTCGGAAATTTGCGGTTCGCCCAGGATGACGCCCAGTCCGAACTGGCGCCCTCGCTCGCGCCGTTTCCGCAGCAGGCCGGCATCATGATCCCGGCCACCAATCCTTACAACCCTTTCGGCACTCCTTTTGGCACCTCCTCGGACCAAATCAACGTCCGCACCCGCTTTGATCAAAACGGGAATCGAATTTTTAACACCACTTCCGACTTCTATGATCTGGTCGGTGGCGCCCGAGGTGTTTTGACTCCCGATTATGGCTATGAATTCGCCGGCTCCTACAGTCAGGAGGACCAAACTTATCTTACCCAGAACGCCATCAACGGTGTCGCCCTCAATCAAGCATTGACTCCCAATGGTCAGGTGAACGGCCAAGGCCAGCCCCTGAGCTCGCTGAACGATGCCAATGGCAATCCCGTGCCCGTTTTCAACTACTTCAGCCTTGGCGGCAATTCACCCGCCACTCTCAACGCGATTAGCACCACACTGTCGCAAAGCGGATACGCCGATTTATGGAGCTTGGATGGCAAAATCACCGCGACCCCGTCCTTCCTAGAGCTTCCCGCCGGTCCGGTGGTCGCGGTCTTCGGCGGCGAATATATTCACGAGCAATTGGATACCACGGCAGATGCGCTGACCCAGGCCGGTGATGTGCCGGGTATTACTCCGGTTTTGCCGGCGTCAGGCAGTCGCGAGCGCTATGCGGTTTTTACCGAAGTCGACATTCCCATTTTCTCCAAGGACAACCGGATTCCCGGTTTCTATTCTCTGGAAGCGACGGCGGCGGGACGTTTTGAAGAGATCCAGCCGGGAGGCAGCACGGCCGTCCCAAAAATCGGATTGCTCTGGCAGCCCGTAGATAATGAGATCACCCTGCGCGGAGGTTACTCCGAGGGGTTCATTGCTCCGTCGATTTTCAGCTTGTATGGACCTACCACCGTGAGCGTGCCGGTCATCACCTTGCCCGACGGCACGGAGCAGGAACAAATTGCCACCAGTTCCAATCCGGACTTAAAGCCCTCCAGCTCCCAACAATGGAATGCGGGGGTTGTCATTTCGCCCAAGGCCGTCCCCGGCCTGACGGCCAGCGCTGATTTTTACTACGTTCAAGAGAACAACGTGGCCATCGCCGATTACACCTCCGTCCTGAAAAGTCTAAATCAATTGGGTTCCGCTTCGCCGTATGTGAATGATTACAGGGATTCCAATGGAGATCCACTCACCAGCACGACTCAGAATCAGGTATTGCAATCCACTTTTGGTACCTTGACTGTTCCTCTGTCAGATTCGGAAGCAATCCGGACCGAGGGAATAGATTTCGCGGCCAATTACTCGGTACCGGTCCGGCTGGGCACCGTGACCTTGAGCGGCAATGTAAACTGGACCTTGAATTACGAGGTTCAGGAGGCCCCGGGCTTTCCCTACTATAATTACGTCGGTCAGGGCACCTATGGATTTGGCACCGCCCAGGGCATTATTCCTGATTACAAAGTGAATTGCGGTTTAACCTGGGACTTTAAAGGACTTGAATACGTGATCAGCGCCAACTATTTGCCCGGGGTCACCATTCCCGGCAACCTGTTTCCATCCGTCACCGGACCCGGTGCCACCCAAGGCAGCACCGTGAACGGACTAGCCCAGCAGGTAGAGGCCTATTACACGGTGGACATGCAAGTTTCTTACGAGTTTGGCAAAGGCCACACCACGCGTCATTGGTATAACGACCTGCGCTGCACCGTCGGTTGTAACAACATCACCGACACCCCCGCCCCGCTGATCGCCGGTGGTCCTGACTACACGGACAATAACACTTATAATCCACTTGGCCGGTTTGTTTATTTTGAACTCTCCAAAAAGTTTTAGCCGCAGCGGAGGCACAACCGAGCCTTAATATGATACCCGAAATTAATTGCCTGAAAGTTTCAATCGCCCACTCGGCTTCCATATGATCCAACCTTTCAACTAGCCATGACCCAAATGACAAGCATCCTCGAGTCTATTGACCAAGGTGGCCGCCAAGCCGCCAATGAACTCCTGCCGCTTGTCTACGCTGAACTACGCAAATTGGCGGCCGCCAAAATGTCCCATGAATCACCCAACCAGACGTTGCAACCCACTGCACTGGTCCACGAAGCATGGCTGCGCCTGGCCGGCAACCAATCACCCAGGTTCGACGGACGCGGCCATTTCTTCGCGGCGGCGGCGGAGGCCATGCGCCGTATTCTGATTGAGAAAGCCCGACGCAAAAGCGCCTTGCGTCACGGTGGCGATCAGCAGCGCCTGGATATCGACGATCTGCAACTGGCCATGCCGGGGAAGGACGACGAACTCCTCGCGATGAATGACGCGCTCAATAAATTTGCGGTCATCCACCCCATCCAGGCCGAGGTTGTAAAACTGCGCTACTTTGTGGGGCTGACCCATGTCGAAACCGCCCAAGCCCTTCGCCTATCCGAGCGTACCGTCAAAAATCACTGGGCCCATGCCCGTGCCTGGCTGTTCCGCGAAATCCAGTCTCTGTCCCGGGGGCCTTGATGCTTCATTTTTGAGCTTCTTTTAGCAGTAACGAATTTGGAAATGCTTTCCGATCCCAGTACGTGTTCAAGCTTCCGACGCCCTGCTCTTATTTTCTCTTAGAAAAACTGCCCCTTTGCTTGCCCAATTGCGCATTGGTCAACGGTGGGCGACCTCGCCCAACAACAAACAAATAAACAAAAAAATAAAATCATGAAAACGAATACATGCATTAAAAAGTTACTGCGGCAACACGCCCCCATGGGGGCCGTGGTCACTGGGCTGCTGCTGTTGGCCAATACCGCATCAACCTCATCCGGCCAAGTGCTCCCGCCGGACTCAAATCCCTACGGGTTTAGTTATCCGGAATGGGCGGCCCAATGGGAGCAATGGAGTTTCAGTCTGTCCACCAACAACCTGGAATTGGTCGGCAAACCCAACCTTTGCCGCGGCGAGGGAACCAAGGTACGGTTTCTTGCCGGAGTTTATATTCCAGGAAATAACGGGCAGACCATCGAAACCCGCGAGGTGAGCATTGACCCAGGCACGCCGCTCTTTTTGACGGTGCTCGCCAGTCAAGACGACAATACCGGCTGCAATGGCGCTGAGCTGGATTTCACCACGAATACGGTGAGTGAACTGCTGGCCGCAGCGGCCGGCAATTGGAGTTATGTTTCGTTGACCTCCTGCACCATTGACGGTATTCCGGTGGCTGGCTTGAACAATCCCGGCACAACCCCCTACCTCGTGACAACCCCTCCATTCAGTTACACCACGGCTAAAGAAGCTAATGTTGTGGCGAATCTCTATGGCGTCCCGTGCCTGCCAGGGGACTTTACTGTTTATCCAGCTGTCGCTGAAGGCGTGTACCTGATGATCGCCCCGCTCCCGCCCGGAAAACACGTCATCCAATTCGTCGGCATTGTGGGTCCCGTCAACAATCCGTTTGTGGAATCCGACCTCACCTACCACATCACCGTGAAAAAAGATCGCGATTGCGACGATCATTGATCGGAGGACAATCTGGCAAACACCCCTGATCCCGTGGACGCCGTCCACCGGATCAGGGCTTCCGTTTTCCAAGTTGTGAAGATTTCAAGGTTATGAACCACCAAAAGCTTCCAGCCATCTTCCAGAATGTTCGGTTTGCTCGTCCGGATAGCACGAAGTCAGGATCAAACAATTTCCACGGGACACTTGGGCACAGCATCAAGAAACGCCTGGCCGTACTGTTTAGTGAGGACCCTGTTATCCAGCACCACCACGATCCCGGTATCGCTCTTGGTGCGGATCAACCGGCCGACGCCCTGGCGGAATTTCAGGATTGCTTCGGGCAAGGAAAATTCAGCGAATGCATTTCCGCCGCGAGCTTCGATGGCTTCAAGGCGCGCCTCGATCAGCGGATGGTCAGGCACCGCGAAGGGAAGCCGGGTAATGATAACATTGCTCAGGGCCTCTCCCGGAACGTCAACACCCTGCCAGAAACTGTCAGTGCCAAACAGGACAGAATCGGTATCGTCCTTGAATTTTTCGAGCATGGTCGAGCGCGGGGTACCGGTTCCCTGAACGAACAATTCAACCTTTAGCTCCTGGAAAAACGGCTGCATGCGCTCGGCGATTTCCTGCATCAGCTTGTAGCTGGTAAAAAGGACAAATGCTTTACCGTGGGTCTGTTTGATGAAATGACCGATCCAATGGATCAAGGCATCGGCATAACCTGACTCGCGCGGGTCCGGCATTTTTTTGACGGTAAATAACTTCATTTGCCGCTCGTAATCAAAAGGGGTACCAACCTGCAGCCGGGTGGCGGATTCGCAACCGACGCGGCGCACAAAATAATCGAGCGCGCCGCTGACAGAAGCCGCCTTTCTCCGGCCATACGGCTCGAGTTCCGTCTTTGGTGGAGTGGGGGGCGCCGCGACCTTGGTGCCGAGGGTGGCGCTGGTCATGATGACGCTGGTGTCACTTTCAAAAAGCCGCCGGCGCAAATACTCCGCCACATCCACCGGGGCGGCATTCAGCGACAGATTTTTCTGGGCCTTGCCGCCGCGTTCGACCCAGTAGACATGGTCTTCGGCCAGCTGGCCTAGAAAATCGGCCACCTCAATTTTGAGTTCCCCCAGACGGCGATTGCATTCCACCAGCTCCTGCCCGATCTCTTTATCGTCACTGGCCTTGATCAAATCGCTCATAGCCTCCCGCAGACGCTGAATCGGCAGGGTTAAATTATCCTGCACCAATTCGGCGCGCCGTATGCGCAATTCCTTCCATTCGCGGGTTGGACGCGGTTCGGTCGTTGTCAATGCACTCTTTTTTGACTGTTGCTGAATCACCTCGCAGGCACTCTCGACGCTTTCAAAAAACTTGTCGGTTTCCGAGAGGATTTCGGCCACCAGTTTGACTTCCCGGCCCTGGCGCAAAGTGGCCAGTAAACCTTTTTCAGTCCGTGGATTCCAAAGCCGGTTTAGGGCATAGCGCACCTGACCACTGGAAACACTCAAGCCGATATGTCGCGAGGCAACGCTCTCCATGGTGTGGGCCTCGTCGAATATAACAAAATCGTTCTTGAACAGAATGCCGCCCTCCAATTCCTCGTCCACGCCGCCCAGCAAGGTGAAAAACAGTGTGTGATTAAGAATGACAACGTCGGCGGACAAAATGCGGTTGCGCACCCGCTGGAAGAAACACGGTTCGTGATCCCGGGCAAAGTCAGATTGGTGGCCGCACATTTTGGGGGAGCAAAGTCCGCGCTCCGAGCAGACCTGAGTCCAGACTTTGGGATCGGGTTCAATGTTGAAATCCGACAAGCTGCCGTCCTTGGTCGTGAGGGACCATTCGTAAATGCGCTGCAACTCCGCGGCCTCGGATGAGGTGAACCATTGATTGCTTTGTTGCATCGCCTTCTGCAACCGTCGCGTGCACAAATAATTGGCGCGGCCCTTGAGCATGGCATAGCTGAATTTCACCGGCTCCGCCAGGGCCGCGAGAACACCCGTCAGCATCGGCAAATCCTTCTCCGTAAGCTGTTCCTGCAAATTGATGGTATGGGTTGAAATAACCGCCTTTTTCTTTTGCGCGACCGCAAACAGGATGGCTGGGATCAAGTAGGCCAGAGATTTGCCTACGCCAGTGCCCGCTTCGACCGCAAGGTGTTCCCGGTTTTGCAAAGCCCGAGCAACGGCCACAGCCATTTCCTGCTGTTGCGGGCGGAATTCGAAATTGCGCGAGCGCGATAAAATTCCCGTCGGCGAAAAGATTTCACCGACCCGGGTGATTAAATCAGCGGCTGGCTCCACCTCGGAGAGGGAAATCATACCCAGGGGTGACTGCTCAAAACCACCTGCAACGAGGATCGCCCGCCGGGCGCCAGCGTTTTTTTGCTCTCGCCGACATTGCCAGATTCAACACAAACCATGCCCAGATACTCCTCGTCCCCAAAATCACTCATGGCGCGAGCTTTGGCCTGCCAAGGGTTCCACACCACGGTCGAGGCTGAACCGGATTTAGCCACGGAGATACGACGACGCCCTTTCACGTCGCGGATTTCCACCGTCCCGGTCGTATTCAAATAAACGCGGTCAACTTCCGAACTAATTTTGATGGCGTCAGCTGTTTCAAACTTTCGCGCGAACTGTTCGACCTTGTCGAGGTACTGAATTCCCTTCAGGCCGGTGATTTCAACCTGGGAAATATCAGCGACACTAAAATAAGTGTGCAAACACTCTTCATAAACAAAGTCCTGAGCGGTGGAATTGAAAACCGCCAGTTCCAATTCCAGTTTCTCTCCGACCGTCACTGCAAGTGTAACCTCGGCGGGCGGCCAGCCGGCCTGAACCAACCGGGCGGGCGGCAGAACGAAGCTCAATTTGACCCGACCATCCGGGCTGGCGACAGATTCGGTCAATTCCCACTCTGAAAGTCGCGCAACCCCATGCATGACCGCGCCGTCGCGTGCTCCAAACCAGGGAAAACAAACCGGGATGCCGCCGCGGATGGCCTTGTCCGGTCTGAACAAGCTTTCGTGGCTTACAAACAGCATGGCAAGCTCGCCGTTTTTCTGGAATCGCGTGACGTGCCCGCCGTGAGGATAAATTTCGGCCGTGCTGAACCGGCTGGTCACCATGATGTTCGTCAACCCGGCCGGGTTCGGAACGATTTTGACGCTCCCAGGCAGTTCAAATTTTTGAAGATGTTCATCCATAGCATTTTGGGCGTTTGGCTTACCCCGACTAATTTGGAGGGGCCAACTAGTGATGAAAATAATACCCGACCAACTTTAATGACAGACTAAATGCGTTTGAATTTTCCATCGACCAGAACCCGGCGTGATCTTGAGAGCGAGAGCGGGCCTAGCGTCCGAATAAATCCAGCTGCGGAGCTGGTGTAAGGTTTTTAAGTTTTTCACGGTCCTGCTGACGCCGGGTGGGGCGCACCTGGCCCTCCGGGGTCAGTTCGGATTCCTCCAGGTTGGAAAGAATCTGTTTGGCGCGTTCGAGGATTTCTCGCGGTACGCCTGCAAGGCGCGCGACCTGGATGCCATAGCTCTTGTCGGTGCCGCCCTCAACGATTTTACGGAGAAAAACTATTTGGTCCTGCCATTCACGGACCGCAACATTGAAATTTTTAAGGCGCGGCAGGCGCGCTGCCAGTTCCGTCAATTCATGATAATGCGTGGCAAACAACGTTTTGGCTCCGGTATGGTTGTGCAGGTATTCCACGATGGACCAAGCCAGTGACAAACCGTCAAATGTGCTCGTGCCCCGGCCAATTTCGTCCAGCACAATCAGGCTGCGGGCGGTGGCATTATTTAAAATATTCGCCGTCTCCGTCATCTCCACCATGAAAGTGGATTGACCGCGCGATAGATCGTCACTGGCCCCGATGCGCGTAAAAATACGGTCGACCAGATCAATGCGTGCGGCAGCGGCCGGGATGAAGCTACCAGTGTGCGCGAGCAGCGTAAGCAAGGCCACCTGGCGAATGAAAGTGGATTTCCCCGCCATGTTCGGTCCGGTGATGAGGGCAATTTGCATTTTGCCGTCAAAACTGGAGTCATTGGGGACAAACCGCTCCTCAACCAGCTGCTGTTCCAAAACGGGATGACGGCCATCGCGAATTGTCAGAATACCCTGGTCCGCAATTTCCGGACGGCAATAATTGTGCAGCCGCGCAGTCTCAGCAAACCCCGCCAGTACGTCCAGCTGAGCAAGAGCCGACGCCGACTGTTGAATCGCCTGAAGTTGGCCGAGCACCGCTTCGCGCACGCGCTGAAATAGCTCGTACTCGAGTTTTACACTGCGTTCTTCCGCCCCGAGAATCTTGCCCTCCATGGCTTTCAACTCCGGGGTGATGAACCGCTCGCCATTGGCAATGGTTTGTTTGCGGATGTAATCCGGCGGCACTTTGTCAAGATTGGATTTTGTGATCTCGATGTAATAACCAAAAACAGAATTGAACCGGACCTTCAATGAGGCGATGCCAGTGCGCGTGACCTCGTCCGCCTGTAATTTGGCAATCCAATCCTTGCCGCCGCGCTGCGCGTCGCGCAATTCATCGAGCGCCGCGTCAAAATGATCCCGGATCATGCTCCCCTCTTTGACCGCCAACGGGGGCTCATCGACAATGGCACGTGCGATCAAATCCACCAGTTCCGGCAGCCCGGTAATTTGGGAATTGAGCTCTGGGATCAAGCCCGGCGCGCCTGGGTGTGACACGTCCGCCGCAGGTTCGGTAATCAAAGGCGTTTCGCGGACAACGGGCAGTTCCAGGCGGTCCAATGTTTCTTTCAAACTGGGAATCTGCGCCAGGGCAAGGCGCAGCATCACCAGGTCGCGGGCGTTGCCGGAACCGGAGCTGAGCCGGCCAAGGGTGCGCTCCAAATCACGAATGCTCGCCAACTGCCCGCGAAAACTTTCCAACCCGTATGGATTGGCGACGAGGAGCTGCACCGCGTCCTGACGACGGTGAATCGGGCCGGCGGCGGCCAGCGGCTGGGAGAGCCATTGCCGCAGGCGACGGGCGCCCATCGGGGTGACGGTACGATTCAACGCCCCGTAGAGCGAGGCGTTGCCAGGCGCGCCCTGAAGTTGCGGTTCAAGTATTTCCAGATGACGCAGCGTGGTATGGTCCAGCGTGAGAAAGTCGCTACGCTGATAAAACGTAAGCCGTGTGAGGTGTTGGATGTCGCGCCGCAAGTGCTGGGTCAGATAATGCAGCGCTCCACCTGCCGCACCGACCGCCGCCGGACGGTCCTTCAAGCCGAAGCCATCGAGCGATGCCACCTTGAACTGTTCCCGGAGGGTAAAGACTGCCGTTTCCGGCGCAAAGGTCCAACCATCATAAAGGCTGGGCGGGGTGCCGGTGCCGCGTAATGTTTCTCGCAAGTGGGTGGCCTCCGCCGGAATAACGATTTCGGCGGGTCGCAGACGGTCGAGTTCGGCCAGCAGGGCCGCTTCGGTCTCCAGCTCAGTGGTGAGAAAATCGCCGGTGGTCAGATCCAACAATGCCAGGCCAAAGATTTTCCCCACCGGGTTGACCACAGCCAGAAAATTGTTGCGTTCGGCCACCAGCAGCCGCTCGTCGAAATGTGTGCCCGGTGAAAGGATCTGGGTCACCTCACGATTGACGAGTTTGCCTGGACGTGCCTCCTCAGTTTGTTCGCACAGGGCGACCTTGCGGCCGGCTCGAAGAATCCGGCTAATGTAGGTGCCGGCGGCATGAAACGGCAGGCCGCACATCGGAACACCATTGCGTGCCGTCAGGGCCAGGTTAAGTATCCGGGCGCCAGTCTGGGCGTCCTCAAAAAACATCTCGTAAAAATCGCCCAGCCGGAACAACAGAATCGCGTCACCCGGCAATTCGCCTTTGATGCGGCGATACTGGGCCATCATGGGAGTCAGTTGAACTTCGGCGGACACGCTGCAAAAACTAGACATGTTTGGGCTTCAGGTCGAAATTTTTCTATCCACATAATCCTCTCGCGAACCCGTGGAACCCGAAACCGGGCGAGCACCCTCCGGCCGGCCGGCGCCATAAAATCGTTGCTTTCGCAAACACCCGGGAAAGCTTATCTTTCACTAAACCTATGAAAAAAATCGAAGCGATCGTAAAACCGTTCAAGCTCGGCGACATCAAAGAGGCCCTCCAAGAAATCGGTGTCGAAGGCATGACCGTTAGCGAGGTCAAAGGCTTTGGCCGCCAAAAAGGCCACACGGAAATCTATCGTGGCAGCGAATACACGGTGGATTTCCTGCCCAAAGTCAAGATTGAGCTGGTGGTGGCGGACTCGAAAAAAGAGGCTGTCGTCAGTACCATCGTGAAGGCGGCGAAGACGGGAAAAATCGGCGACGGAAAAGTCTTTGTTTCCACTATCGAGGAAGCCATCCGCATCCGAACCGACGAACGCGGAGACACAGCAATCTAAATTCAATCCGCACCCGGATCACAATCGGCCCAAGGTTTTCAGCCGGGCGATTTCAGCGGCGTAGCCAGTCCGGAAGTCCGGGTACTGGAAAGTGTATTCCAGTTCCCCGCGCAATTTGACGTTGCTCACCCGTTTGTTGGTGATTCCGCGACGGCGGGTCAGGGATTCCGGTTCTGCCGGCGGAGCCTCTTTCTTAAGCACCCCAGCCAGCCATTGATAAAAATCCAATTGCTTCACAGGCTCATTATCCACCGCATTGTAAATTTGACCCGGACGCCCCTTTTGTGTCGCCGCAATGATGCAGCCGCAAACATCATCCCGGTGAATCATATTAAGGTAACGCGCACCGTCGCCTTCGATGCGTGCGTGCCCACTGAGAAATTGTTTGAACGCGTGCCCGCGGCCAGGACCGTATATTCCCGCCACCCGTAAAATAACAGCGGGAAAGTCTTTTTGCCTCGAGTCGATTGCCGAGGCCGTTGCGGCGCGTTGCAGAACATTTTCTGTCGCGACCAGAATCTGCGAGGTTTCGACCGCCGGTTCCACGGGGCTGCTTTCATCGACCAGCGAACCATCATTCTGGCCGTAAACACTCGTACTGCTCGTATAAACGTATTTTTGCGGCGGGTTTCGTCCCAACCAATCCAGCAGCCGGGCGGTCCCGTCAAAATAGATTTTGCAATAATCATCGCGATCCCCTCCAGCTGCGACACAGTTCACTACCCAGTCAAAGTCGGATGGTAATTTATCGAGTTCCCCCGGGTGGGTGATATCGGCGAACAACGGTTGGATTCCAGCCGCCCGCAACTCTGGTTCTGCCGCAGGATTGCGGCGCAGTCCATAAACCTCGTGGCCTTCCAGGGCGAGCCGGGCGCCAAGGGGCAATCCGACATACCCGCAGCCGACAATTAATACACGCATCACTCCATGATAGGCAATGCCGGGAACTGATTGAAGCTCGAAGCGTGCAGCGTGTGACCATGCCTGATCAAAACAGAATTGCTCATCGGGGAAAAATGCCCTCGGCCCCAACGGGGATGGATCTATTTCGAAGATTATTGCATGACAGCTGCGAAACGAAGTCCGCGGGTGCTGACGCGCAAGCGTTTGAAACCAAACTCTTCCATCAAGGCTTCGAAGATCAAAACGCCGGAGAGAATGACGTCCGCGCGCAATTTAGGCAGACCGGGGATTTGCTTGCGCTTGGCCAGCGGCAAGCGCCACACATTCTTGCGGTGCGCCTGTACTCGGGCAAACGATAGTACGGTGCGATCGATTCTCTCGCGGTCGAAACGATCTAGTTTTTGCTCCATCCGGGCGAGAATGCTGGTTGTTCCACCGGTGCCAACAAGCTGTAAGTCGCCCGCTTGCCGTGCCCAAGCCGGATCCAATAATGGTCGGATCTCCCGCTTAAGAAACTCCTTTACCCAGCGGCGACAAGTGACGAATTCACTGTGGGTGGGAGGATCACTGTGGCTGAATTTTTCCAAAAGGCGAACCGTGCCCAGCGGAAAACTATGGGCAAAAAATTTCCTGGTCCCTTGGCCCAGAACCAATTCCGTGCTCCCGCCGCCAACATCGACCAAAAGGAGCGGATGTTGCGCTAGTTCCGGATCGGTGGTCACCCCACGAAAAACCCAGTCGGCCTCCAGTGCCCCGGAAATAATCTCGGTTTTCAGGCCGCAGGCCCACTCGATGGAAGAGGTGAGGTCGCCCGGGTTGATAGCGTCACGCGCCGCGCTCGTCGCGACGACCCTTACGCTGGCGGCATTATTTTCGCGAGCGATCTGGTCAAATTCCCAAACTGCCTCAGCCGTGCGGGCGATGCTTTCCGGTTGCAGCCGATGCGTCTCATAAAAGCCATGGCCAAGCCGGGTTTGACGGCTCTCCTCATGGACCGGTATGACCTGCAGTCCGTTCACATCCGCCACCAAAAGCTTGATGGAGTTGGTACCGACATCAATGACCGCGCGGCGGATGATCTGCATGACATGGCAGACTAAGGAATAACCAAACTGATTCCAAAACGAAAATTCGGGATTTTCAGTGCCTTGCGCATTCCAGACGGAAGGATAACTTGCCTTATGGAAATATTTTTGTTGCGCCACGGACAGGCCGTCCAGCGCGGCACCCCTGGATTCGAAGACGATGCGGCAAGGCCCCTCACGCCCAAGGGACGGAAGCAACTGAAGCGCGTAACCCGGGCGATGGTCGCCATGGGGCTCGAATTTGATTTACTCCTGACCAGCCCGCTGTTGCGCGCCCGCGAAACGGCCGAAGTCGTCGCCACTGTATTAAAAGTCGGGAAGCGGCTTCAAACGTGCGAGGCACTGTCCGCTGACCGTGAACCTGCTGCATTGATCAGGGCTCTGCAAAGATTAAAGCCGGTACCGGAAAGCCTGCTGCTGGTTGGCCATGAGCCGTTTCTTAGCCGATTGATTTCTCAATTAGTTACCGGTGGCCCCGATTTGGAGATGGACTTTCCAAAGGCCGGTTTATGCAAGTTAAAACTGGAGAAATGGCACGCGGGAAAATGTGCCCGCCTCGCGTGGCTTCTCACACCGCAACAGATGAAGCGAATGCGCGGATGAAAGCGACAAAACCTGCCACCTGCACTCGCTCGCCGGTTTATGGCTTTCCAATGTTGTTCAGGAATGGGCCCGTTTCCTATCCGATTCGGTAGGAAATTTTCTGAATCCGGGTTTTGCCGAAGCTGTTCTGCATGCGATCCAGAATCTCCTTGCGACGGTAACGGACTATTTCCGAAAGCCATACGCTGCTATCAACGTTAACAAATAGCGTTCCCTTGTTCAAATTGGCCGGTTGCGCATGCGCCGTGAGGTTCGGGTCAATCAATGAATTCCATACGCGCACGATTTCCGCGTCCCCCTGCCGGGCGTCGATGCGCAGATCCATTAGAACCGACGGCAGGAGGTCAGCCACATTGCGGGCAGCCACTGCTTGCGCCTTTTCCACGGCGGATAAGTCCACTCCACGCCACTGGGCGAGCACCCGTGCCCGGGCACCCGTCGCACCAGTTGCGCGACGAGCTGGGACGAATTTTTTAAGAGGCGGCCTCATGCCGGAAATGTTCAACCGGATTTTACAGGAAAGCAAGGAGACAGGCGGCCTAAAAACGGGTTTGTGGCTGCCGAGTCCGGACTTGCCAAAAATCACTTTGTAATGCAAAGTTTATGGCATGGATTCCAAATGGGCCGAAGAGAATTTACAAACTATTAGAACCTTGATGGAGCGCTCGGCCGTCTACCGCCGCGCGCTCGCGCCCATCATGCTCTGTGCTGGTACCGTTGGAATCATCGCCGCAGCCGCCGGACTGGTCTTTCAACTAAATTCCATTCACGCCTTCTGCGAGCTGTGGCTGGGCGCCGCGGCTCTGGCCATCACCGGAGCGTTTCTTATCGCCCGCCGACAGGCGCTTAAACACCAGGAATGCTTCTGGACTCCCCCCACCCGGCGGGTGGCACAAGCCCTTGCCCCAGCTTTGACGGGTGGCGCGAGCATGAGTGTTCTCTATTTGACCGGCACCAACGACGGCACGTTTGCGGCGCTGCTGGCATGCTTGTGGATTCTCTTCTATGGCTGCGCCATTCATGCCGCAGGGTTTTTCATGGCCCGGGGAATCAAGCTGTTCGCCTGGATCATGATTGCCGGTGGCTCCGGATGCTTCGTTTTTCTGGTGCTTAACCAAGGGAATTGGAACCTGAGCGGCCACTGGCTGATGGGCGTGTTCTTTGGCGGGTTTCATTTAGCCTACGGTGGCTACCTCTATCTTACCGAAAAGGGAATTCCTTCGACGTGAACCCGGAAGCGTTTTTACAACTCGATCGCGTGATTCATGAAAAAGGGCGCTTGGCGATCATGTCCATGTTGGCCGCCACCCCGGAATTATCGTTCACGGAATTGCGCGACGCGCTGTCAATGACCGATGGCAACTTGACGACCCATATTCGCGCATTGCAGCATGAAGGTTATATCGCCGTCGCCAAATCTTTCCACCAAAAGCGCCCGCTCACGAAGTGCTCGCTGACGCCCTCAGGGCGCAAGGCGTTCACCCAGTATATCGACGTGTTGGAGAAAATCGTCCGCCAAAACAAACCCCAATAAATAATTTGAACAGATTTTAACGGCCGCGGTCTCTTACTTTGTGATACAAAGTTAATATGAAAATCATTCGTGCCACTCATTTGGGAATGTGTTTTGGGGTGAAAGATGCCATCGCGCTGGCTCAGGAAACCGCGCTCCGTGAACGTCTAACGATCCTGGGAGACCTCGTCCACAACGAGACTGTCCTAACGAAACTCCGCGATGCCGGCATCCAGTTTCAGGACCATCCGGACGGGGTAAAAACACCCACCGCAATGATCACCGCCCATGGCACATCCGAGCGAGCGTTGAAAACCGCCCGAAACCGTGGACTCAAAATCGTGGAAGCCACCTGCCCACTAGTTCACTTTGCCCACAGGAATTTAAAACACTTGGTTGGCCAAGGGTTTCATCCGGTGGTGATTGGCCGACGCGACCATGTGGAAGTCCTTGGTCTGATCGGGGATTTGGATGAATTTGATGTCATACTCACCGGCGAAGACGTTGCCAAGTTGAGCGAGCGACGACGCTTCGGGGTCATTGCTCAAACCACCCAGCCCATTGAAAAAGTAAGGCAACTCGTTGAATGTGTGCGCGGCCGGTTTCCCTCCTCCGAAGTACGGTTCGCCGACACGGTTTGTCAGCCGACCAAACAGCGCCAAAACGCAGCCGTTGAACTGGCACAAAGATGCGATGTCGTCGTCGTAATTGGTGGCGCCCACAGCAATAACACCCGTGAACTGGTCAATACCTGTTCACAATTCTGCGCCCGCGTATATCATGTTCAAACGGCGCAAGATTTATGCGGCCAATGGTTTAGCGACACCGATACGGTTGGCATAACGGCCGGAACCTCAACACCGGATGTGGTAATCTCCGAGGTGGCGGCAGAATTAGAGTCTTATTCTCCCAATACGGACCAGATTGATGTAAATCAAACGCGAAAACTGGCTCGCCTCCAAACAAGTTTAGTCCCCAACCAAGTGAGCTAACCATATGAACCAAGCAAAATGGATCAACTATTTCGCACGCAACAAACAGAACCGGCCGGAACCGGATTGGTCGGCACCCGTGAACCTGCCCGCGGCGGTTTCCAAGCCCTTGCTCCGTTCAGTTGAACAGTTCCGCCTGGGTGATGGCGGTGGACCGGCATCCCTGATTGCGTTTGACCGGGAAATCTTTCGCAGTCGCACCGAAGAGATGCGGCAGATCGTGGACTTATGGTTTGCCGAGGAAGCAGAACACTCAAGGTTGCTGGGCTGCGCGGTTCGACGCTTCGGCGGACGCATAATAACGTCGCATTGGAGCTTTTCGGCGTTTTGTTTTTGCCGCCGCACCTTGGGGGTGCGGTTCGAATTACAAGTACTCACCCTTACGGAGCTGGTGAGCACGGGCTATTACCGCATGCTCCGGCAGCATTCACCGGACGGGACCCTGGCAGCTGTTTGCGAATTAATATTACGCGACGAAGCGGGACACGTCGCCTTCCACCGCGACCGCTTGACAGCCATCGGTTGTCCAAAGCCGGGATTGGCGGGCTGGTTTTGGATGCTGCAATTTCTCATTTGTGGTTACCTGGCGGGAACCGTTTTGTGGATCAGCCATGCACCCTGTCTGAAGGCGATTGGGGGAACCCGCGCCGGTTATTACGCAGAAATCACCAGGCAAATCACGCGGTTCATTCGCTTGCTCAGGAGGTCTGTGGTCCACCCATCAATTCCGGCACTTTGGGCAAAACCGTCTGGTCCCCAAATGGAGCATGCCAAATAACCATGTCGCTTTTAAAATGCTTTGACCGGAGTGCTCCAGGCCTGAAACGCCGCCTCCACTTCCTGACATGGGTTTTCATCTTGGGGCTGTTTCTGAGTGGTGCCACAGCGATCCCATTGCAAAAAGAGGTCCATTGGTTGGCTACCGTTTCCGGGGTCCACGGCAGCGCTTCGGGTTTCACCCAGTGGTTTTGGAGAGTTCGCCAGGCGCTGGATGACACGGCCGCCAACCAACCTTTTTTATTTTACGGCACTGATTGGCTCGCATTCGGGCATTTTGTAATAGCCATCGTCTTTATCGGCGCTCTGCGTGACCCTGTGCGCAATCGGTGGTTGTATGATTTCGGTCTGATCGCCTGCGCACTGGTGATCCCGTTTGCCTTGGTGTTCGGCGGCTGGCGCGGAATTCCCCTGTGGTGGCGATTGATTGACTGTTCCTTTGCATTATTTGGTGCAATCCCGCTTTGGTTTTGTCGCAAATGGACCATCGAATTAGAAAAATCGGGGATGGAATAAAAACCAGGCGGGAATGGGTTGAAAGTGATCATCGAGAATGGGAGTGGTGCGGAAGGAACGCTTCTTTAACCGGACTTCCGATTTTCTTTGCGAATCCCCATTCTCTCTTCCTTGTTTTTATCTATGTCCATCGGAGTTCAACTATGGTTAACATCTGCGTGTGAATATCACGAATCTGAATCCGGACACCGACATTGGCGCAAGCTCGTGGCTGGTGGAACTGGGTGACCACCGGATTTTGCTGGATGCCGGCATGCATCCCAAGCGCGAGGGACGCGAAGGATTGCCTCTCTTCGGCAAAGCGCAGGGCGCGGAAGTAGACGCAATCGCGATTTCCCATTGTCACCATGATCACGTGGGAGCTTTACCGGTTGCGATCCGGAGTTTTCCGAAGGCGCACGTCCTGATGACCGATCTGAGTTACTTGCTGGTCGAGCGCGTGCTGCATAATTCCGTGAATGTGATGACGCGCCAGCGCGACGAGCTTGGCATCCGCGATTATCCGCTATATACCCATGACGAGGTGGACGAAATTGCCCCTTATTTTCAAGGCTTTAAGTGTAACCGCGAAGTGGAATGGGGGTCGTTTAAAAAATCCCGGGCGGGCATGGCCTCCCCCACATTGGAGTTCTTTGAGGCCGGCCACACGCTGGGATCTGCGGGTATTCTGGTACGAGGCCGTAGCGAGACGCTGTTCTATACGGGCGACGTTTGCTTCCACGACCAGACGCTGCTGAAAAGCGCGCGATTTGCAGATGTCCGGGCGGACGTTCTTATTATGGAAACAACGCGTGGCAACCGGGCGCTGCCGCCCGGCTTTACCCGGGAGAAAGAGATCGCGCGGCTCGTTGAAGCGATCCACGCAGCTCAAAAGCGCAAAGCCTGTATCCTGATTCCTTCATTTGCGTTGGGCCGGACCCAAGAGATGCTGGCGCTCCTGGCTTTGCTCATGCGCGAGGAAAAACTTAAAAAACAGCCGATTTATATCGGCGGCCTTGGTCGCGTTTTCACTGAGATTTACGACATTGAAGCCCACCGAACTCACCGGCACCACACCAACTTGAAATTGAATGAGGCCTTGCAATTGATTGTCTTGGAAAAGGGCGCCGCCGAAAACATGAAGTTGAGCGGGGGAAAGATTTTTGTGATTACTGCCGGCATGATGAGCGAGAATACCGCCGCTCATGACTTGGCGGCGCGGATGGCCGGGGAAGAACGCCAGAGTATTTTCTTCGTCGGCTACGCGGACCCGGATTCACCGGCTGGAAGATTGAAAGCCGCCCAGCCAGACGAAACTTTCGTCTTCAGCCCGGGAGCGGGACGAATAACCAAGCATTGCGATGTCCAGGAATTTGACCTGACGGCCCACGCCAACCGGGATGAATTACTGGAATTGGTCGGACAAGTCTCGCCTCGGGCAGTCCTGCTAGGTCACGGCGATGCGGCTGCCCGGAACTGGTTCGAGGAGAAGATCCGGGAGCGCTGGCCTAAGATCAAAATCCTACAGCCGCAACCCGGCAAGCCCGTTACCGCTTAACCGGATTAGTCGGAAACTTGTTCGGTCGCAGCGGCATCAGCGTTGGCAAAGGAGCCTCAGCTTTAGTGCTGGGGCCCGTTGACGATGTTCGCCAGGTTGAATATCGGGAGGAACATGCAAACCACCATGCCGCCGATAACGATCCCCAGAAAAACAATCAACAGCGGTTCAATCAGGGACATGAGGCCGGAAAGGGTGGTATCAATCTCTTCATCCAGGAAATTGGCAACGCGCTCCAGCATGTTGTCGATGTTGCCGGTTTGTTCACCGGCACTCAGCATGCGCACAACCATGGTAGGGAAAACCGGGTGTTTTGCGAGGGCGGTGGAGATATTTTCCCCTCGCTCGATATCCGCTGCCGTTGCGCGGATCGCCTTTTCCATGACGACGTTGCCGACAGTTTGGGACACAATTTGTAGCACTTCAAGGATTGGCACACCGCTCCTTACCAAGGAGGCAAGGGTGCGGGTGAAACGCGCTAGACAAATCTTATGGGCAATCTGTCCGAAAACGGGCAATTTAATGCGCTGGGCATCCCAAAATTCCCGGCCAGGTTTGGTTTTGATATAATATAGCCAGCTCCAGACCGCGGCAGCTGCCAGAACGATTAATACCAGCAGGTAATGTCTCACAATGTCGCTGATATCCATCATCACCTGGGTGGGGCCGGGCAATTTCGCCCCAAACCCAGAGTAGACTTCCTTGAAAGTTGGAATCACACGAACCAGCAAAAAAATGGTAATGACGATGGCCACGACCGTGACCACCGTAGGATACATCAACGCCGTCTTGACCTTCTTACGGAGGCGTTCGGTGTTTTCGAGGTAAGTGGCCAGACGGGAGAGAATTTCTGACAAAAGACCGCCCTTTTCACCGGCGGAAACCATCGCCACGTACAAACGGTTGAAAACCTTGGGATGCCGGGTCAGGGCTTCAGAAAAACTCTCCCCGCTCTCCACCCGGGTGCAGATGTCGTGGATGACGTCGCGCATGATCTTATTGGGAGTTTGTTCCCCGAGCGCCTGGAGCACTTGCACGATGGGAATACCAGCATCAATCATGGTCGCCAATTGCCGGGTAAAGACAACCAGATCTGACAAGGCAACCTTGCCGCCCTTCGTCTGGCCTTTCTTGGCAACCTTCTCACGAATCTCAACCACCAGAAGGTTACGGTTGAGTAAAACTGCAATAGCGGATTGTTCCGTAATGGCCTCGACCGTATTGCGGATTTCCCGGCCGGAAGCGGTTTCCCGGGCTGTGTAGGCAAAGATAGGCATACTTATTATGAATCTGAACGTTTTGTCATCAGCGGTTGGCCACGCCACCCACTATTCCAATTAAATCAAGCACGATCCGTTCCAGAGGAATCTGCCGGTAAAACCTATGGTATAATGATCCGGCGTCCCAAAAACGGCCAAATATATAGCGGTTTGGGACAGCCTTACGGTTTTATTTTTAAAGCTATTTTCATAACTTACTTATATATATAGGTTTATATTACGTTAATTACAGAACATTTTTGTTGTCATCCTACCCGAATTTCCTTATTTTTAGTGGCAAATGCACCGAAATGGTGCGAGGGACAAACTGTTTTTGTCCCATCGTAAAAGGTAGAAAACAAAAACAAACAACATCGGAGGAACAGATGAAGTTTAATAAATGGACATTGGGTCTCGCAGCGGTCGGAGCAGTCAGTCTCGCTTCGGCAGTTCGCGCAGATGAAGCGAAAATTATCCCGTTGCAGACAACGTTGGCCAATACCACGATCAGTGGTTATGTGGACACCGCGGTGCAATATAATGCGGGGAATCAGTCTTATGCCTATAGCGGTTCGATTGGTCAGCCCCCTGGAACATTCGCTGGTAAAGTTGATAACTTCAGCTTGAATGACGTTGATATCGCCATTGATAAACCCGTGGATTCCACTCCTTGGGCTGCTGGTTATCATGCCGAATTCAATTTGGGCACGGATGCGGTTGGATATGGTTTCGCACCTACGGGCAATCAAACCGCTGTGCGCCAAGCGTACGTCGTTTTGAACACGCCGGTTGGTAATGGCATTTCATGGAAGATGGGCGTGCAGGACGACATTATTGGTTACGAAGGCAATACTGACGGCGCGAATCCGAACTACACCCGCTCCATTGGCTACTACCTTGAACCCACCACGTTGCTTGGGTTGGTTGGCACTTACCAAATCAACAGTCTTTTCACGGTCCAAGCAGGTATTGCTGATGCTACTGCATACACATTCACCGGCGGCGTTAATGGCGACGGGGAAGTGTCTGCAAAAACGTATGTTGGCACGGTGGCCTTTACCGCTCCGGACAGCTGGGGCTTCTTGAAAGGTGGCACCGCAAACGTGGGTGTCGTAGCTAACCCGGAAAAATACGGCCAGTATAATTATTATGCCGGCTTCACTATTCCGACTCCGCTCAGCATTCTTAAGGTTGGAGCCTCGTTTGACTTGGTCTCCCTCAATAATTCTTACACCCCCGGCAACCCGAATAATGACAGTGGTTGGGTTGTTGGTGGTTATGCCAATATTCAAGCAACCGACAAGCTCGCCTTCAACCTGCGCGGTGAAGTGTATGACTTGAAGGGTGCTGTTGAACCTGTTTATTCTCTCAATAACCATGCCACCGACGGCGTGGGTGAAGAATTCACGGCTACCGTTCAGTACAATCTCTGGGCAAACGTGACCAGCCGTGCTGAATTCCGCTGGGATCATTCGGATACAGGTTATCCCTTCGGAGGATATAATAACGGCGAAGGCGGCGGTGGTACTCCGGTTGCCGATTCTTTCATTTTGGCGCTCAACGTCATTTACTCGTTCTAATCTAATTTAGAAACTCGCGCCCCTTCCGGCTCAGCCGGAAGGGGCTTTTGTTTTGATCAGACAAGTTTTCATAATATCATATCATCGCATCCAGATACGTTGATTTTAAAGTTGCACCACTGATCAAGTTCCGCTATGGTCGTGCAGTTATTAATACTCAAACAAGATGCGATTAATCCGCGACATTTTTGCCGAGAAAGGCCAAACCCAAAAACCAGTGGTCTCTTTCGAATTTTTCCCACCGAAGACGGAAGAGGGCGAGCGCAGCTTGTTGGAGAGGCAAATTCCCGAGCTCTTGGCGACGCGACCGGATTTCTGTTCGGTCACTTACGGTGCCGGTGGCACCACGCGTGAAAAAACCCTGATGATCGTCGACCGCATCCAACGGGAGCATAAATTGACGACGCTGGCCCATCTGACCTGTGTCAATCACACGCGAGTGGAAGTCGCCGCCCTGCTTGCCAAGTTCCAGGCTTCAGGCTGCCAAAATATCCTGGCTCTACGGGGCGATCCTCCGGGAGGCGGGGAGTTCCAAGCGACCGCAGCTGGTTTTGAGTTTTCGTCAGAACTGGTAAAATTTATCCGGTCTCAGGGGAATTTTTCAATTGGCGTTGCCGGTTTCCCGGAAGGGCATATTGCCAATAAGAACGGCAAGCACGCAGACTGGCGACACTTGCAGGAGAAGGTGGCGGCGGGCGCCGATTTTGTGCTGACGCAATTATTCTTCGACAATGCCGATTTCTTTGAGTTTCGAGATCATCTGCGCCAGAAACTGGGTGTTGAGATTCCCATCGTGCCCGGAATAATCGCCATCTTAAGCGCTTCCCAAATCGTACGTTTTACTCAGCTCTGCGGTTCGAAAATCCCGGCGGCGCTGCGCTCCAGATTGGACGAATTGGCCAACAACGATGAGGCCGCCATGGAATTCGGCATTGAATACGCCACCCGGCAATGTGAGGAATTATTGCGCGCCGGCGTGCCAGGCCTGCACTTTTATACCCTAAATAAAGCTCACTCCACGGTAAGGGTGCTCAAAAATCTTGGGCTGACCCAGGAAAAATAGGGCGAGGCAACACTTAAGAGCCAGACTTTGAACTCAGCATACGCCCGGAGCCTAAAAATCGACTTGTTAAGTCCTTCAAAGCAAATTGTTAACCATTGTGCCCAATACACTCATCGGTCCCGTGTCTTCCAGTCCGTCAGCGGCTTTATCCAGCTTTTGCAAGGACAACTTCGCGTTTTTGTAAAACTCCTGATCGTTCACCAATTTACCAATCGTTCCGTTCCCTTGGTTAATCTTCAGCAGGATCTGGTTGAGATTAGTCATGGAGGCTTCGGTTGAATTGTACAGGCGGTCGTCGGTAAGCAATTTCCCAATGGTTCCCTGGCCCGAGTTGACATTATTTATCATCGATTTTGCAGTGGCAAGGGTGTCCTTTGCCGAAGCGGCGGTTTCCTGCAAATTACTGACCGTGGACATGGCGGAGGCGTAAAGTGAATCATCATAAATCAATTTTCCAACCGTGCCCTGACCGGCGGCAATCTGGCTGGAAATATTTTTCACATTGGCGATTGTCGCGGTGATCGGCGCACTATTCTGCTTCATAAAATCGGTCAGCGGGCCAAGTATGTTGTCGAGCTTGTCACCCGAAAAGGTCTTAGTGATGTTCTGAATGCCGCCCGCCGCGCTGTCCAGCTTGGCCATAATGGCGCTCAAATCGGGCTGCTCCACCGATTCAAGGATGGTCCCTTCCGCCGCTTGGGGCGCACCCTCGGAACCAAAGTCGATGGCGACAAAATTCTGGCCCATCAGCCCGGTGAATTTGATGGTCGCCTTGCTATCGGTTTTAACGATCGCCCCCTCGCGCAATTTCATGACCACCGATACTTTATTACTCGAAAGTTCAATATCGTCCACGCGGCCGATATCGACCCCGGCCATTTTGACATGGTCCCCCAACTTCAATTCCTGGACGGTGTCGAATTGCGCGGTGACGTGGTAGCCATGACTGAAAAAATCGGCGCCGCCGAGCGTTTCAATGATCGCCCAGGAGGCAATGACCACGAGGACAACAAATATACCCAGTTTGGTTTCTAGTGAATTCTTCATAAGGTTTCAGTTTGCGGTTCGCGTTTAAAATCAGCATTGAGAAATTTTTGGACCATGGGATCGGGAAAATGTTTGACCTCACTGGGGGTACCGACGGTAACAATGCTCCCATCGACAATTACAGCGATGCGGTCGGCAACGCCAAAGGCCAGCTCGCGGTCATGTGAGACGACCAGGGAAGTGACGCCAGTGCGTCGGTTGAGCTCCAGAATTTCCTCGCCGATGACCACGGAGGACAGAGGATCCAGCTCGCTGGTGGGTTCGTCGTAAAGAATCAGTTGTGGCTCGATGACCAGCGCACGCGCGATGGCGGCCCGCTTTTTCATGCCGCCGGATAGGTCTGAAGGCATCTTGTCAACGACGTCTTTGAGCCCGACATCCGCGAGCTTCTCCGCGACGATCCGCTCGATCTCCTCGGGCGGCTTGAGGCGATGCTCAGTAAGGTAAAGCCCGACATTTTCGCCAACCGTCAGCGAATTTAGGAGCGCCCCGGACTGAAAAACCAGGGCCATGCGATATTTGGCGGCGACCTCGGGCGAGGCGACTGGTTCACCGTTAATTAAAATGTCGCCGGCATCGGGAGATTCCAAACCGATGAGATGCTTGAGCAACACACTTTTTCCACTGCCGCTGGGCCCCATGATGACAAAGATTTCGCCGGATTTAACCTCAAAGCTGACGTCTTTGAGCACAGTCTGTTTTCGAAAGCTCTTGCACAACCCTCGCACGACTAGGCTGACTCCCGGCTGGTGTTGATTGGCGGCATTCATGGCAGCAAAAAGCGGGTGAGCAGGTAGTCAAAGATAACGATGGCCACGATGGAGTTCACAACCGCCTTGGTGACCGAGCGCCCTATCCCACGGGGCCCCCCGATCGTGGTCAACCCCTGATGACAGGAGACCGCCCCGATGATGAGGGCGAAACAAAAGCTTTTGAAGACGCCGTTGGCCACGTCCTTGATCACGACAATGTCTTTCAAGTCGCTAAAAAAGGCGTGCATCGGAATTTCCATGCGGTCGTTAAAATCAGCCACTACCGCGCCGCCGAACCAACCGACCAGAATGGCAAAAACCACCAGCATCGGGAGGGCGGCCACCATCGCCACCATCCGGGGCAGGACGAGATAATGGATGGGATTAATATTCATGGTGCGTAGCGCATCAATTTCCTGATACACCCGCATGGAGCCGATTTCCGCGGCCATCGCGGAACCAATGCGCCCGGCAATCAATATCGCCATCATGACGGGCGCCAGTTCCTTGGCGATGGCAATGCCGACAACACCTCCGATGGCACTCGATAAACTGCGCTCGGCCAAAACCGGACCGGTTTGCAAGGCGATGACTGCTCCGATGAAAAAAGAGAGGACGCATACCATCAAAAGGCTGGCGTTGCCGATCTCAAAAAACTGCTCGAAAATTTTCTGCCGCTGCCGCCACGCCTGCGGCAGCGCCAGCAGCGTGCGCCAGAAGACCAGGACGACTTCGCCGATACTTTCAAACATAATAAAATTCTTGCCGGTTTACTTACCGAGTTCGTGGGTTCGCGAAACGGTCACATAAAAAATCCGTGTACGGTGGTTTACCCCGTCCCTTTCATACTGGAAAAGGCCGAACAGGAGCGAGATTTTTTTGTGCCCGGGCGCCTTCTCACGCCGGTAAAGATTCCACAACAAAGACTGGTTGTCCGCCCCGGAACGTGGATTTTCTTCCGCACGCCAAACCGACCAAAGAGGCGACCAGTTCCGCAGCAGACCGCGATTGGTAGGCAAAACGACCTCGAACGGCGCGAAAACCTGTAGTTGCCGGCTCCCATTAAAGTCCCGGTGCCAGGTAAAAAATGGCCACATGGCCACGCGTTGCTGGTGAGCGCCGGTCTCCGTGTTTTGGTCCACCACATTCACATACGCATAAAACAAAACACTGCTGCGCTGTTGATCTAATGGATCAGAGTGCAAGCGTTTGTAACGGTACAAAGGCCAGAGGTAAGAATCGCTTTCCTTGGTGGCATCATGCGATTCGCTAAAAACCGGCCAGACGCGGGAGGTGGTCTTGCCCTCACCGCGGGAAAAAATGACAAACGGCCAAGGGCCCTCCCATTCGCGATATTTACGTCCACGCTCATCTACCCAAGTGAAGAACGGCCATAACACGGAGGTCTGGTCGCGTAGTGGTGAACGATCCTTGACGAAAAGAGGGATTGAGGCGCGAAATTTGTCCGGGTCATCCGTACCAATGGCGTTATCCTGACGGAGCCAGAGCGGCCAAAACAAATAAGAGTGGTCGTGGCCGGGATTGGTCGTAACGTCCCCAAATCCGTTGGTCTCCAATGTAATGACCTTGTGCTCGCGGCCTACAATCGGCCACACCTGCCACCCCTTCAACCCGGTGCCGTGGTGAACGTCAACCAACGGATAAAGATAGTTGTCAGTGACGATGTCCTTTTTTTGCGTTTCTGAGTAAAATGGAAACATCACGAGGAAGATTTTATCGCGAAATAACCGGTTTTGGAGGTGGCCATAAAAGGGTACTACTGCCGTGTAATCCAAATTCGTCTCCACCGACCTCTGCTGAAAATAAAAAGGGAATAGGGTAAATCGGCGGGTCAAATATTCATCAGGTTGACGCCCGCCGGAAAAACTCAAAACCTGGGCAAATTGCCAGCGCCACTCGTCCGAGTAATACTCGTCGGTCAGCAGTGGATAAAGAAAGTCATATTCGGTCGTCTCCACCCCTGGATCTTTGTATTTGGAAAAAAACGGTGGAAACGCCAGAGTCTGATCATCCGCGGTTTTTTCTGAATAATAAAATGGACCTGCCGCTTCGGTGCGTTCCCCATCGGTCAGCGTAAGTTTGAATTGATCAAATAAAAAACCTGCGGAAAAGAAATTCGCAGTGGAAGATTCTTCACACAATACCACTCCCCGGCACCAAAGTGCCAGGAAGGTTACAATCCGGAAAATACTTAATATAGTGTGGTTCCGGAGCATTTTACGTTAACGTTATCTGTCGGCTTTTTTTCTGGATATTCTGACTGTTTTTATTCATTTAACATTCTTATTGACTTTAAACTAGTTTACCGTACTTTTAAATCAATTGAGGTTTTCACCTCGGTTCCTCCGACCCCGGTGCTGACGATGTTTTGTTGGCACCGGGTTTTTTTATCAGTGGCATCCACCGGCAAAATAAACTCAGCAACGCTGGAACAAAGGTCAGCCCGGCGATCATGCAGGTACCTATGCCGATGGACATGATCACGCCAAGACTACGAATGCCATTATGTTTTGCGAGTGTCAAACTGCCGAAACCTGCAATCGCGGTCAAACCTGACACCAGAACCGCTTTACCCGTGCTGCGAGCCAGAATACTGGGGGTGCGCTCCTCGGCAAACCGGTTCAAAATGTGAATCCCGTTGGTAACCCCGATCCCGATGACCAGCGGCAAGGTCATGATGTTCGCTGGATTGAAAGGCAAGTCAAGCCAGCCCATCAAGCCAGCCAGCCATAATGTGCCAAGGGCCACGGGGATCAACGCCAGGAAAACCGCGATTAAACTGCGGAAATGCACCAGTACCATCAGGGCGATGGCGATCAAGGAATACCAAGCGGCAGTGATATAACTATCTTTCAATAACGATTCGTACTCGAACAATTGCACCGGCGTGCCGGTTATGATCGGGTGATTGGTGTCTTGGGGATCCAACTCCCGACGGAGCGTCTCGACAAATTCCTTCTGGTTTTCGCGCTGCCAGACATCTTTTTTGGGGAAAACCTGTAATAGAAATTTTCCGTCTACCCCCACAAAACGGTCGCGCAGCGCAGGTGGCAAATCGGCGATCTGCAGGGGCGCGCGATCATCCTGATTTTGCAGCGAGGCAAAGGTTTCGCGCAGCGATTCAAACAAGCCCTGCTGATATTCGGCCAGTTTCTCGGCGTGCTCGCCGAGCGCGGTTTCATCGCCGGCAAGCATCGCCTTGCGCAAGTCCTTGACGGTGTTTTGCAGTGAGAGAAATTGGCCGGAGAGTGCCGGGTCGCTATTCCCCATCGCCGCGCGCGCCGCCCCAAGGTAACCATTAAAGGAGTATAAGGTGCTACTGAGGGCATAGATATCCGCCGGCCTCATGTCCGGCAGGTTGAATTGCAAAGGCGCGACCGTTTGCTTGATTTCTGAAATCAATTTGAGCTTTTCACCCTGTTCCTGATGCAGATAGCCCGCCGTGGATTCCACATCTTCGACCACATTGGTCAGCGCGCGGATCTTTTTTTCCAACTGCACCGCCTCGTCCAAATTGTCTGCCACCACCGCGCCGTAGAGGAGCGATTTGTCCGCCGACAATTTCTTGGCATAGATTACGGAGGGCAGGGTGGGGCTCTGAAGATTAAGCAAATTATAGTCGAAGGTGACTTTGGGCAGCTCCGACAAGGCGAGCAATGAAATCGCCAGAATGACGGCCGTAACGGCTACCGGACGCTGCAGCCAGAAGTTTTCAATGCGCGCCCGGCGCTCATCTTCATGCGTCTGGACGTCGATGTGATTCTGACGGCCCCGCAGCAAAAGAACCGGCAGCAGGGTCAGCATCGGAACCAGGCATATCATCAGGCCGCCGCCGCAAATGATGCCCATTTCGCGGATGCCCTTGAAATTGGTGAAGGCCATGGCCAGAAAAGCTCCGGCAGTCGTGAGCGCGCCCATGAAAATGCCCTGCCCGGTAAAAACCATGGCCTTGCTCATGGCCGCCCCGGGGGATTGTCCGTGACGCAATTCCTCTTCATATCGCGTGATGAGGTGCACCCCGAAATCAATGGCTAAACCGATCAACATCGGAAGAAAAGTAATGGTTAATACATTCAAATGACCCACCGTCAGGGTCGCGAAGGCGAGGGTGTAGACCAGCCCGAGCACCAGGCAAATCAGGGCCTTCACCGGCCGGCCGGTCTCGTTATATCCATACATGAAGATAAAAGCGCATATCAGCAGGGAAACCAGACTGGCAAGCGTGGTATCCTTTTGGGACTGAGCCATTTGATCATGGTCCAGCACCGATTCGCCGGTCAGTCCTACATTGACGCCGGGAACTTCTGTCTTGGTCTCGCTGATCAACTGGCGCAACCGGTCAATCGCGTCGCCTGTCAAGTCACCACTGGGTGCGCCGCCACGGAAGCCGTCTGGTGACTGGGCAGGCTTGAACAGATCCCAAAGCACGGGTGGCACATCGTTCGCCGCCTCGGGCGGCGCATGTGCGGTTACCAGGAAAATCTGTCCGCGGTCGAAAGTAATATAAGCAGAATTGTCCGCGTTGAAAAACGCCGTCATGTCCGGCGAAGGTGGGGTACCGCTGCGCTGCAGGCCGTCCCGTGCCTGCCTTAATATTTCGCCAAGCACAGGCAGGGCGTTCAGGAGGGAATCGGTCTGGGGGGTTTCCGCCTGGCGGGAGGTCCGAAATTGGGTGTTTATCAAATCAAAAAAGGACACAAGGTTGGTCGCTTGCGAGAACTTCTCAACGAAGGGCAAATCAGTTCGCAAGGTGTCGCGAATGCCCGCCAGATCTTGTTCCGGCACGAAGAGGAGCGCCTTCGGCCCCATCATCGACAGATCGCCCTTGTAGAAAACGTTGTGGAAGAGATTTGTCTCTGCTTCAAGTCGCGCTCCCAAACGCTCAACGAACTGGCGGTTTTTCTCCACGTTTTCGCTTTGAACGACCACTGCCAGGTCGTCCTGTTCCGGGAATTCCCGCGAGAACTCCAGGAAATTGTGGTGGTAACGCTTGCTTCCGCTGACCAGGTTATTCTGGTCCATGTCAAATTGCAGCCAGCGGGCAGTGATGAAGATGCTGAGCAGGAAGAGCAAAACCTGCGGCCAGAAAAACCAGCGCGGATGACGCCGCACGACCACGGCGAGGGAGCCCAGCAGCCTGGCCAGAAAACTGTCTGGACTCAACGCCTTCATCTGCGACTTAAACCGCTTTCTCGACAAATACCGCGGTTCCGTAGCACAAAACCTCGGTAATGCCGGGGGCTATCTCAGTGGCATCATAACGCACCCCGATCACCGCGTTGGCCCCCAGCTCTCCCGCGTGCGTCAGCATGAGGTTAAACGTATCCTCGCGCGCGCGCTCGCAGAGACTCGTGTACAGCGAGATATTGCCGCCAAAAATGCTTTGGATGCTGGCGCCAAAATTGCCGATGACTGATCGAGAGCGCACAATGATGCCGCGCACAACGCCGAACGATTTTGTGACGCGAAAACCGGGAAGGTCGAAGGCTGTCGTCGTCAAGGGATGTGTCATGTTCAACATGCGAAAATTGAACCCTACCCCGCCCTTGCGCAAAAGCTTAAACTTCCGGCTTAGGCGGGTGACAAAAATGAAAAGGCCGGCAAGTTCCTCAAAACCGAGAATACCAATGCAATAAAAAGCAGAGCCCAGCCCCAATTCCCGGGCACAAGCGCCCTAACAGACCGGCCCCGCCAACGCTCAAAATAAAGCCAGCTTACGCGCAATAATCCCGCCACAGACCCAAGGATAAAAAGGGCATTGTCACGGAGCGCTGTGATCAGATCTCCGTGCAGGAGTGCATGGCAGGCCCTGGTCGCCCCGCATCCGGGGCAATTCAAGCCGGTGATCCGGTGAAACTGGCAGATTGGGTAGAACCCATTCGTTGACGGATTAAAAAAATAAATTACCGCCCCGGCCCCCAAGCCAGTCACAGCAAACAAAACACCAGCAAACCAAGTGTTCAGTGGCGAAATCCGTGGGAGGATCGGTGGGGAGGCGCTCATTCAATGAAAATTCTGGATCAATCGAGCTTGATTGTTGGCCACATCAAAAACCGACCAGCCCAGGCACCACAGGAGATTTGTGGCCGAAAGGACCAGCCCGGCAATGGCCAAGCTTCGGCCTTCCTGGGGGATTGGCGACGAGGAGATTTGAACCAGCGCGATAATGCCGAAAACTAATCCAAGCAAATTTAGCGGCAGACAGCAGCAGCAGCACGTCCAAGCCAGAACGCCGCAGATCAAACTCCATGTCGCCAATTCGTTGGTTTTTAGGACGGATGCCATCCCGGGTTTCAAGGCGCCAATCGGCGGCGGGGTCACGCCAAACGCAGCGGCAAACTCTGGCAGCAACCCAACGAAGGTCCAATCGCCCGCGTTCTCGACCAGAACCGCCGTCCGGTTATCCACCCGGCCTTGCGCTATCCAAAGCCGGATTTGGTCTGCGTTGGTCGGGCCGTAAGTTTTCCCGTCGTTGCCAATGATCTTGTAATTCATTTTAATCTTCCTCTGGTTCGTGTCGGCCGCCCCCGCGGTCGGAACAAACACCGCGTTTTGCGGCCATCATAAACTCCAGCACGGCTTTGGCCGCTTGGCCGGCGAATTTTTCCCGCGCCGCGGCAACGGCGGTGCGCAGATTGATCCCCGCGCGAAACAGGTCATGATAAAGCCGTTTCAATTCCAAGCGCTGTTCGGGCGAATATTCCGCCCTCCGCAAGCCCACCGAGTTCAGTCCGCAAATCGTATTTTCACCGAGCGCAACACAAAAGGGCGGCAGATCCTTGCTGATGGCAGACCCGCCGCGCATCATTGCCAGGGAACCGACCCGCGTGAACTGGTGGATCAGACAATTCCCTGAAATGAATGCGCGATCCTGCACGATCACGTGGCCGCCCAACAGCGCCCCGTTGGCCATGATCACGTGGTTTCCAATCACACTATTGTGACCGATGTGCGAGTTGGCCATCAAAAAATTGTCGGAGCCGATGGTCGTCGCTTGCCCCAGATTCGTCGACCGGTGCACGGTGAAATGCTCGCGGAAAACGTTGCGCTCGCCAATGCGCAATTCGGTCGGCTCGCCCTTGTATTTTAAATCCTGCGGAGCGTCACCAATCACGCAGCCGGCATGGAATTGATTGCCTTGGCCGATCGTTGTCCGGCCGGTGATGTAAACGTGGGGTCCAATTCGGCAATCCGACCCTATTTCCACGCCGGCGTCGACCACCGCATAAGGCCCGATGCTGACGCCCGGATGCAGCTTTGCCTGAGGGTGAATGCTGGCCGTCGGATGAATCATTTCACTCACAGATGACCATAGTCGGCCGCGGATGAAAACTTAATTTTCGCCGTCCATGGTTTACTTCTTTGTTAACGGGGTAATTCGGGGTTAAGTTGATGAAAAGATGAATGTCCTCTCCCCCTCCGAAGTCGTCGGCGAACGGCCGGCCAACCCGGCCGGCCTGCCTGAATTGCTTGCCCCGGCCGGGGATTGGGAATGCGTAAAAGCCGCCGTTGAGAACGGAGCAGACGCCGTGTATTTCGGACTGGAAAAGTTTAACGCCCGCATGCGGGCCCACAATTTTACCGAGGCGGATCTGCCCCAGTTGATGGAATTTTTGCACCGCCGCGGTGTGCGGGGTTATGTCACCTTTAACACCCTCGTTTTTCAGAACGAAATTGCCGACGCGGAGAACTATCTGCGCGCAATCATCACCGCTGGAGTAGATGCGGCGATTGTGCAGGACATTGGCATTTGCCGACTGATTCGCGAATTGTCGCCTGATTTTCCGATTCACGCCTCGACACAAATGACCATCACAAGTGCCGCAGGCATCGAGTTCGCTCGCTCGCTCGGATGTGACCTTGCCGTCCTCGCCCGGGAATGTTCGATTGCCGAAATCGAAAAAATCCGCGCGGCCGAGGCGACGCTCTCCGCGTCCGGGGCAGTTTCATCCCCGCTACCGCTGGAGGTTTTTGTCCATGGCGCACTCTGCGTGGCGTATTCCGGTCAATGCCTGACGAGCGAATCGCTGGGTGGTCGCTCTGCCAATCGCGGTGAGTGTGCGCAGGCCTGCCGGATGCCGTACGATTTGATTTCCGATGGCGAAACGGTGCCGCTCGGGGATAAAAAATATTTGTTGAGTCCACAGGACTTGGCTGGGCTGGAGGTGTTGCCGGAAATCGTGCGCGCCGGCGTGGCGTCCTTAAAGATTGAAGGACGGCTCAAAGCCCCGGAATACGTGGCGAACATCACCCGTCATTATCGGCAAGCACTTGATAGCCTGGCTAGCGCCTCCCCGATTCAAGCATCGTCAAATCCAACCGAATCCCCCTTGCCGGAATCGTCCAAGTACGAGCTGGAAATGTCTTTCTCGCGTGGACTCCATACCGGCTGGTTTGCCGGCATTGATAACCAGAAACTCGTTCACGCGAGGTTTGGAAAAAAACGCGGAGTCTATCTTGGCGAAGTCAAAAAAATCGTCCGGGACGGTGTCGTGTTGGAACTCGCTGCCAGGGTCAAATTGGGCGACGGCGTGGTATTTGATGCGGGACGGCCTGCCGAAAAAGAAGAAGGAGGGCGTATTTATGAGATTGAGGCCGTACGCGGCCAGAGTGCGGGAGCGCCCTTGACGAAACTGCGTTTCGGTTATCGGGACATCGATTTTTCACGCGTCCATGTCGGTGACAAACTTTGGAAAACGAACGATCCCGAGTTAGACAAACGGTTGCGCCAGAGCTTTGCCGGCGAAGCGCCCAAATTCCAACGACCGGTGGAATTGGAAGTTCACGGTGCGTCCGGATTGGTTTTGACGCTGATTGCGCGGGACGAGTCGGGCCATGTTGTGCGGGTGGACTCCTCGATGCCGCTGGCCAAAGCGGAAAAGGCCCCATTGTCTGAAGAAAAACTGAGGGAACAATTCGGTCGGCTCGGTGGTACGCCTTTTAAACTCGGCGGCTTGAAGAACCTTCTGCAGGGCGATGTGCTGCTGCCAGTAAGCGAATTGAACCGCCTGCGTCGCGAGGCCGTCGCCGGTTTGGAAAGACTGCGCATTCAGCCGCGGCGCTGGAAATTAAATGAAAATTCAAGCCTGTTTGACCGGGGCGAGGCTGCGGCTTCCCTGCCCCGGGAGAATGCCGAAGCTGTATTGATTGTCCTGGTGCGAAATCTCGACCAGCTTGAAGCGGCGCTTAAGTGCGGCATCGCCACGGTCTATTGCGAGTTTGAAGATTCGAAGAAATATCGCGACGCAGTCATGTTATTTGGCACCGCGCGCGGATGTTCCGTTGACCGTCCCGGCCAGCGCGCAGGTATTTTCGTCGCTCCCCCGCGTATTTTCAAAATGGGGGAGGAATGGATTTTGAACCAAGTCCGCTCTGCCAATGCGGACGGCTATCTGGTTCGCAATTATGATCATCTGAAGTTTTTTGCGGATTCACGCTGCATCGGGGATTTTTCGTTGAACATCGCGAACCGACTCACGGCAGAATATTTTAAAAACCAGTTCAACCTCGAGCGTGTGACTGCCAGTTATGATCTGAACGTTTTGCAGCTGGAGGCGCTGCTATCAACTGCGCCGCCGGAATGGTTCGAAATCACCATCCATCAGCATATGCCGATGTTTCATATGGAGCATTGCGTGTTTTGCGCGTTTCTTTCAACCGGCAAAGATTACCACGATTGCGGCCGGCCCTGCGACCGGCATACGGTCAAACTGCGCGACCGCATGGGCGCGGAGCATCCCCTCAAGGCGGATGCCGGCTGCCGCAACACACTGTTTAATTCCCAAGCCCAGACCGGCGCTGAATGGGTAGAAAAATTCCGGGCATTGGGGGTGCGTCATTTTCGGTTGGAATTTCTCAACGAGAGCGTGTCTGAAGTGGAGCAAACAATCGCCCGCTATCGCCAATTGCTGCGCCGGGAAATCTCCGGAACACAGCTGTGGCGCGAATTAAGGCTGTTCAACCAGCTGGGCGTCACCCGCGGACAAATGGCCAAATAAAACCTGCCCAAGAGCCAGCGGAGGCTTAGCTCAATCGCATGGGCATGACGACGTAGAGGAACGGTCCGTTGATTTTAAGCACCCCGGGACTGAGTTCATCGATCAATTCAATGAATACTTCGTCCTCTGCCAGTGCAGCCAGCGGGTCGATCAGGTAACGGGGATTGAAAGCGATGGCCATCTCCTTGCCCTTGTAATTCACGGCCAATGTTTCGCGCGCCTCTCCGACTTCAGGCGAATTGGCGGTGATGGAAAGCTGGTTTTTGCCGAAGGTTAGTTTCACCGAGTTGGCTTTCTCACTCGTCATGATCTCGGCGCGGCGCAGTGCCTGAAGCAATTCTTCCCGGTTAATGGCAATCCGCTCCCTGGCTTCACCGGGAATAACCTGTCGATAATTCGGATAATTGCCCTCGATCAGTTTGGTAATGAGCAGTACGGAAAATCCCTTGTCATCCTTGAGGGCGAAAGAGGATTGGTTTTCACCAAATTTGATTTCCACTTCACCCTTGTCCTGCAGTAGCCGGTTCAGTTCACTGATGGCTTTGGCCGGGACGATGAATTCGCCGGCGCTTTTTTCCGAGATTTCCACTTCTTCGTCCACGAGCGCCAGCCGGCGACCATCGGTGGCGACCAGGGTCATTTTGCCATCCTTGAGACTCATAAAAATCCCGTTCAGCACGTAACGGGATTCGTCGGTTGAAACGGCGAATGAGGTCTTCTTCAGCATGGCCCGGACAGCTTCCTGTGAGAGGCCAACTTTCTTGTCATCCTTGAATTTTGGCAGCGGCGGAAATTCCTCGGCAGCGAGGCCATGAATCTTGAAATAGGATGACCCGCTCCGGATGCTGGTCACATTTTTCTCGTCGGTTTCGATCTCAATTTCGCCGCCGCTCAGTTCGCGAACAATGCCAAAAAGTTTCTTAACCGGCACCGTGGTGGCACCGGGCTTGGTCACCTTTGCCTCGACCGAGCAGGCAACGGTGACGTCCAGATCGGTGGCGGTGAATTCCACTTTGCCATCGGCGGCACGCATCAGCACGTTGGAGAGGATGGGCAACGTGGTGCGGCTGGTGACGACGTTTTGCACGGCTTGCAAGCCGGCGATGATCTGATCTTTGGCGATGGTGAGATTCATGCTCGATCTAATATTCTTTCTTCTTTAACAAATTGTATTCTTATTAGGGCCGGTGAACAAGCCAAACAACTCATAAAACGCTCTTGGCACCGGTGTTTTCCTATGGCGACCTCAAGGACAACGTCACGGTATGCCAACCAGAAAAAATTAAAAGTCAAAGTTCTTAACACTGTGCACAATCCATTCACCAGCCGTTCGCATGCAATCAGCCAGACTTTGCCCGGGAAATGATTTCCGGTAACGCCGCTTTCACGAGATTCATTTCTTCCGCGGACGAATCCCTCCCAAGAGAGAAACGCACCAGCGCGTTGGCAGCCGATTTTTTGCCAATGGCCATGATCACGTGCGACGGATCCAGCGAACCGGCAGAACACGCTGAGCCGCTGGAAGCGCAAATGCCCGCCAAATCCAAACCTGCCAGTAAACCGATGCCGTCCGCCCCCGGCACGACGAAGGAAACTGTGTTGGAAAGTCGGTTCATGGGCGGACTGACAAGCTCACAACCACTAATGCCGGCAATTACGTATTCCAGGTGCGAAGTAAGTTCGCGCATCTTCGGCGCTGGAAACACCGGAGTTTTTACAAAACGTTCGAGCGCGGATACCAACCCGAAGATGGCCGCGAGGTTTTCGGTGCCCGCCCGACGCTCATTTTCGTGGCCGCCACCAAGTAATATGGGATCAGGATGTAACGGCGATTTGATCCACAGCAAACCCGCGCCTTTTGGGCCATGAAATTTGTGTGCGCAAATCGAAATCAAGTCCGCATTGAATTGCTGAATCGTGTCAAAGGACTCCTTGCCAAACCATTGGACCGCGTCCGAATGAAAAACAACTCCCCGTTCACGGCAAATCGACCCGAGTTCCGCCACGGGCTGAATCGTCCCAATTTCATTATTTGCGGCCATGATGGAAACAAAAACGGTGTCTGGGCGAAGGGCTCCTTTTAAGTCCTCTGGTGAGACGCACCCGGCGGAATCCACGGGCAGGCGCGTTACCAAAAAACCCTCTTTTTTCTCCAAATAATCAAAACAATGCAGCACAGCGTGATGCTCCACCGACGAAGTGATCAAATGCCGGCCCTTGGTTTTTAGCAATCGAGCGCTGCCGAAAATCGCCAAGTTATTCGATTCTGTTCCGCCGCTGGTAAAAATGATTTCACTGGGTTTGGCTCCGAGAACATGCGCCGTCCGGTCCCGCGCATCATCAAGGCGGGCACGGGCCTTCCGGCCCAAGTGATGGACGCTGGATGGATTGCCCCATACCTCTCCCAAAAACGGCAGCATGGCTTCGCGGACCCCCGGGTCGAGGGGAGTCGTGGCATTGTAATCCAAATAAATCGTGCTCGGCATCAATTTGCAATTTGACCGATAAGATTTACGATTTACTGTCAGCGGGCAAATGCCAATCGTAAAAATAAACCAACCAGCATGGATGAAAACGCGCGTAAAAATTTGCGGCATCACGAGTGTTAATGACGGGCTGGCCGCGGCTGAGGCGGGGGCAGATCTGATCGGCCTGATGTTTTACGAAAAAAGTCCCCGCCTCCTCACCCTGGGGCAGGCAGCCGAAATCTCCCTGGCTCTCCCGCCGTACGTGATGAGAGTCGGGGTTTTTGTGAATCCACCTGCCGATCTGGTCATTCAGGCCATCAGCGAGTGCCAGTTGAACATTCTCCAATTTCACGGCGATGAGCCGACCGAATTTTGCACCCAGTTCGGATTGATGAGCATGAAAGCCATTCGTATTCGCGACGAATCTTCCCTCGCACACTTGGAGAATTACCAGACCGATGCCCTTTTGCTCGACGCCCATTCTCCGAACGGCTTGGGCGGGACGGGCGAACGATTCAATTGGGATTTTGCTGTCGCGGCGCAACGATTCGGCAAACCTATTTTTCTGGCGGGCGGACTCACACCGGAGAATGTCGCAGCAGCGGTCCAACAGGTCCGGCCATTTGGCGTTGACGTTTCCAGTGGCGTGGAGTCCGCGCCCGGCAAAAAAGACCCGGCTAAAATCAAGGCGTTTGTCGTCGCGGCAAAATCGATCGAATGAAACCTGCAGCCACGCTGACGGACGATCAGGCATTAAAACGGTTACCGTTTACTGCGGTTCCAACCCCGGAACCCGTCCCGAATACACTAGGGCAGCCGAGCAACTGGGGACCCTTCTGGCGCGCGACAAGATTGAATTGGTCTTTGGCGGTGGTCGCCGCGGATTGATGGGTAAATTGGCCGATGCGGTGTTGCGCGGCGGCGGTCACGTGATCGGCGTCATTCCTGACAAACTCGTCACCTCGGAGGCGGTGCACAATGAAGTGCAGGATTTGCGCGTTGTTAGAACGATGCACGAACGCAAGGCCTTGATGGCAGAGTTGGCTGAGGGCTTTATCGCCTTGCCCGGCGGTTTTGGCACCTTCGAGGAATTGTTGGAAATGCTCGCCTGGCGGCAGCTTGGCTGGCATGATAAACCGCTAGCGATGTTGAACATAGCGGGATTTTATGACCCGCTGATGAAGTTTCTCGACCACGCTGCCCGGGAAGGTTTTCTTCGGTCGGAGGCCCACGAATTGATCATTCTGGACGACAATGCGAAAAAAATCCTCGGGCGCATGAAGCGATATTAATCGTTGTCAAAGAGTGGTTTAAATCTTCTGCTACAGAACCAGGTTGGGAGGGTGCAACCGCCTCGACAAACCCCCACTCTGGTTTAACTTGTTATTAAATGAAAGGCGAAGTTATCTATCTCTATGCGTTTGATGTGGCGAACGAGATCAGCACTTCGCGCGTACGGGAGGTCCTTTCAGAAAAACCATTCCCTTTCGAGATCCGGATGGATCGGACGCTGCCCAAGGACATGCCGTTATACAAGCCGCTGGCGATTGAACCGCCGCCTTTGCCGTCCCGCTTACTGGGTTCCCCCGTGCGGCTCTTGATCCGCATCTACGACGTCGGCGTTGTCACAGTGATGATGAGGGCCGCTTTTGAAACCGGCGTCCTTGCCGATTTGATGGTTTTCCATAATCCGAAACTCGACAATGGGGATTGGCCGGCGGACGCGGCTGCCACGCTATGCGCCCAGGTTTGCGATGGCATCAAGGATTTGATGACCGGCAGATCTCCCTTTCCCGCACCGGAAGCATACACGGTTTTTTGCTTAAGCAGCCTGGACAAAGCCACCGACGCGAACGTATGGCTGGCGGAAAATCGCCGGGCCGTCGCCGGGCTGCTGAGCGAAACCCCGGCGCAAAAGTTGAGCGAGCCCCAAGTGACTGAAATACTGCGTATTCAACGCTCTTTTGAAAGCACAGATCTCGCAGTGATTGATTGGGATGCTGCCTTGTTGGTGGACTTGACCGGTTATGCCGACGATGTTTTGTATGCTCTGGAACTGGCTAATCTACAGTTGGAGGAATTTCGCGTCATGGACAGCCGATTGGATCGGTATCTTGACCGGGCGTACGAGGATCTCGACCGGCGTCCGCTGGCGCTTTTAGGAGGCGCCACCAAGGTACTGCGGCAACTTCGCCGATTCCGTGTGGATGTCGCCAAGCTGGCAGATGAAGTCACCCACATCACAAAATTCTTCGGCGACTGGCATCTGGCGCGCGTGTATCTCGGTGCGCGAGACCGGTTTTATCTGGACCAATGGCGCACTAGTGTCGAACAGCGACTGGCGCAGCTCGACAAGCTCTACAGTGTGGCCCACTCGGAAGTGAATGAACAACGCATGTTGTGGCTGGAAATCATCATCGTGATTTTCTTTGCGATCGACTTGGTGATTCTGATGCGCGTCGGGCGGTGATGCCGCCAGATCACCCGCTGGCCAATCACCGGCGTATTGGGGAAATAAAATCTTTGCGTGGTTGGTAACTTTACGCGAAAGTTAGTTTATGAGCAGTGTTGTTGACGTGACTTTGCCCGATGCCCGGGGCCATTTTGGTCCCTACGGCGGGCGTTATGTGCCGGAAACCCTGATGCATCCTTTGCAGGAGCTTGAGGAGGAATATTTTCGAGCCCAGAAGGACCCTGAATTCAAACGCGAGCTGGCCTATTATTTGAAGGAATTTGTTGGCCGGCCCACCCCGCTTTATTTCGCTGAACGGCTTACCCGCGAACTTGGTGGCGCGAAAATTTATCTCAAGCGCGAGGACCTCAATCATACTGGAGCGCATAAAATCAACAATGCGATGGGCCAGATCCTGCTCGCCAAGCGAATGGGTAAAACTCGCATCATCGCCGAGACCGGAGCTGGTCAACATGGCGTCGCCACCGCCACCGTTAGTGCGATGTTCGGCATGAAATGTGTGATTTACATGGGCGCCGTGGATTGCCGTCGGCAGGAGTTGAATGTTTATCGGATGAAGATGCTCGGCGCAGAGGTCGTTCCGGTGCATGCGGGGCAACAGACCTTGAAAGAAGCGGTGAACGAGGCAATGCGCGACTGGGTGACTAATATTCGCAGCACCCATTACATTCTCGGCACCGCGTATGGGGCGCACCCGTACCCACTTATTGTGCGGAATTTCCAGCGCATCATCGGCGACGAAGCGCGCGCACAGATTCTAGAACGGGAGGAACGGCTACCAGACCTGCTGGTCGCTTGTGTCGGCGGCGGATCAAATGCGATTGGTTTGTTTTATCCCTTTCTTGATGATCCTTCCGTTAAGATGATCGGCGTGGAGGCTGGGGGCCTTGGCATCAAGCCGGAGCAACACGCAGCCCGGTTTCAAGGCGGTTCGCTCGGTGTCCTCCAGGGTACGCGCAGCTACATTTTACAGGATGAATCCGGCCAGATTCAGTCTACTCATAGTGTTAGCGCCGGGCTGGATTATGCCGCCGTCGGCCCGGAACACGCCTTTTTGCGCGACCAGAAAAGGGTGGAATATTCCTACGCAACCGACGATCAAGCACTGGCCGCATTCATGAAACTTGCCCGACTCGAGGGGATTATTCCTGCGCTCGAAAGCGCCCATGCGGTGGCTGAAGTAATCGAAAAGGCGCCAAAAATGTCTAAGGAGAATCTTATCATCGTGAATCTTTCGGGTCGCGGGGATAAAGACGTATCGCAAGTGGTCGACAAGGTAGGCTTACAGATGCCGAAATAACTGCACGATCAAAAGTTTGCAATGCCCTAACTTCAATCACGTTATCGTAAAAGTTATTAAATACTTTGTGTTTTTACCTCTTTATTGCAGAAAATTGATTGTATTTAATTCGGACCAGAAAAGCTCAACTTTCGCTGTGGACTCATTTTCAGCTGCTTGACGAGATCGTCAGAAGTTGTGAGGGTTCGTAATGAAAGGATGACTTATGAAAAAAGCTTTTCATTTAATAATCGCGAACTCACTGATCAACATTGGTGCGGCCTCGGCGCAGCAATACGTTTATCCTGTGCCGGCGACACCGCCACCAGTTTATAACACTCCCCCGCCACCTGGTTATTTTTACGTTTTGCCGCCGGACGCAGGCCCCTATGCGAGTTTCGACGCGGGCCCGACTTTTTATCAGGATGGAGGGTTGAAAATTTTTGGCGGACCTGCGTCCGGCTCGGTGCACTACAATGCGGGAGCCTCGGGCGATGCGTCCATCGGTTTTGCCTTCAACAAATATGTGGCCACCGGGGTCGAATTTGGCATAAACACCACATCCATAAATAGCATACCCGGTTATTCATTGAGTGATGCACAGTTCTACAACATTCCCTTCCTTGCGACGGTAACGTTCACATATCCTGTTCCGCACTCATTTGTCACTCCTTACATCGGCGGCGGTGTGGGCGGCTCGGACTCAGTCTTTGACCCATCCAGGATGTACAATATCAACAATCAATACTTTGTTACGGGAGCAGAGGACGATGTTGTGTTTGCGTGGGAGGCTTATGCGGGATTGCGCTTCCAATTGACTCCGAACATGACCCTGGGCATCGGATATAAGTATTTCGGCACAGGCGATCCCAATTTTAGTTATCCGCCGGCGCCCAATTTTAATGTCAGTTTCCGCGGGGTCGAAACGCATTCGATTCTGGCGTCCTTCACGTGGAGGTTTTGAGGCGTAGAGGTGTTGGGGCCGTTTGCAGGGTTGTGCCATTTGAAAGGTTGTTTCAAGGGTAAGGATCCCCTACATTAAACTTGTGATTTACGACGCCTCACTGGACGAGCTGTTGCAAAAAATTTGGGACGGCATGCGCATCAACGCGGCGGAAGCCTTACGGCTGTACTCCCTTCCCTTGGAGGAGCTGGGCGCCCTCGCCGATCGCCGGCGGCAATTGGCCAAGGCCAAAGATTTCCAAGGCCGGGGCAATGAGATCGTCACTTACATCGTTGATCGCAACGTGAATTACACCAACGTTTGCAATGTTTATTGCAAATTCTGCGCGTTTTATCGTACGGAGAAGGATGACGATTCTTATGTCATTTCGCTTGCGGAAATGGACCAGAAAATCGAAGAGACGATCGCGTTGGGCGGTTCGCAGATGTTGATGCAGGGTGGACACCATCCCAAGTTGACGAAACAGTGGTACCTTGATTTGCTGGCTCACGTCAAAGCCAAGTACCCGAATTTCAACATTCACGGATTTAGTCCCAGCGAGTTCATTCATTTCCGCGAGGTCTTTAACGAACCGCTGGATAAAATCATCGGGGATTTCAAGGCGGCCGGCTTGGGCTCGATCCCGGGTGGCGGCGGCGAGATCCTGGTGGACCGGGTGCGCCAGCGCATTTCGCCCTTGAAGGCAATGAGCGATGATTGGCTGGCAGTCATGGACACAGCTCACCGCTTGGGTTTGTATTCGAGCGCCACCATGATGTTTGGTCATGTCGAGACCGTTCAAGATCGGATTGAACATCTCGAACGGCTGCGGGTACAGCAGGACAAATCGCTGGGCTACCGGAAAGGTCATTTCACGGCCTTCATCTGCTGGACCTTTCAAGCCGAACATACGAAATTAAAAGCGCCCACGGTTGGGCCCCACGAATATCTGCGCACCCAGGCCGTGGCGCGGATTTATCTGGATAACTTTACTAATGTGCAGAGTTCCTGGGTGACCCAGGGTCTCGAGATCGGCCAGATCGCCTTAAAATACGGGGCGAATGATCTGGGCAGCATCATGATTGAGGAAAATGTCGTTTCCCAGGCCGGCACCACTTTCCGCATGACTGTCCAGGACATGCAGCGCCTGATCAAGGATCTTGGTTATGAACCGCATCAGCGGAATAATTGGTATCAGTTGCTGAATTAATATCCGTCCAGCAATGGATGATTTTCTTGCCTCACCCCCTGATTTTCCTGAAAGTTTCTTAATGACCAAAATTCTGCTTTTAGGTTTGGGCCGCTGGGGTCTTAATCATTTGCGCAACCTCAACAATTTGCCGGTTGAATTATACGTGGCCGAAATGGGTGACCGGCAACTCGAGCCTGCGCGCAAGCTCGGTCTCCCTGTGGAAAGGCTCACCACGAACTACCGGGATTTTCTCCCCCGGGTCGATGGAGTTGTCATCGTCACGCCGGCGCAAAACCATTTTGCCCTGTGCCGGGAATTCCTTCTGGCCGGCAAGGATGTCTTTGTGGAGAAACCACTGACGCTCGCAAACAAGGAATCGCTCGAACTCACCGAGCTTTCCGAACAGCATCACCGCATCCTGCAGGTGGGGCATATCCTGCGTTTTGATCCAGCCTCGCAGTGGCTGCGTGAAGCGGTGCAGCGTGGCGACTTTGGCCAGCTAAACATGATTCGCGGCAAATTTGGCGGCTTTAAGCGACCGCGCAGCGACAGCGGCGTCATGTTTGCTGATGGTATTCATTTTGCCGACCTCTATAATTTTATCTTGGGCGCCCTCCCCAGGCGCGTGTTGGCGATTCATCATGATTTTATGAAACGGGGCATGGACGACGTCTCGTTCGTCTCACTGGAATACGTGACTCCTCATGGCAATACCTGGGCCACGATTGATAACGACTATTTCACTCCCGGCAAATTCCGCGAAGTCATCCTTTGCGGTGAGAAGCTGGGTGCGGTATGCGATTACAACGTGGCCCAATATAAAATCAAAACCTATGCCAATACCCATTTGGCTGAGGGCAAGGATTTCAAGGCGAGCGAGGGGGTCGTGACCCAGATTGAAACGCCGCCGGAAGAGCCGTTGCTGGCGGAGTTGCGCGCTTTTGTGGACTCGATCAAGACCCGCGCCATGCCCCTTGCAGACGGGCGATCAGGTTATGATTCTGTTCGGGTTATGAATGCCGCGCTGGAATCTGCGAACACTGGAAAAACTGTGGAGCTGGCTTAATTGTGCGCAAGTTCAGCCACGTGCCGCCGACCAAAATGAAAAGGCGACGAGCACGGCTTTTCCAGGATCTGGCTACTGGTGTGAATTCGAGTAGAGAGTTGGCGAGTAAGGCCTTGCCAGGCGCCAGACCAAAGGAAATACCTTGTCTTGGCCAGCCAGACCAATAAAAATATGGTCACTACCGTGTTTTTATGCTCTGTGGGAAAAGTTGAGCCTGACTCATTAAATTGTTCGGCGTACCAAACTTGTTCAAAATCAGAGATTTTATCGACCGAAAGTGACCAATCGCGGACAAACAGAAAAATCATGAGTAAAATCCCGTTATCAAAATGTTTCGTTAACCCTGAAATTGAAGAAGCCGCCCTGCGGGCCATCCGCTCAGGCCAATACATCCTCGGCAAAGAATCGCAGGAGTTTGAAAAGGAGCTTGCCGCGCATACGGGCACGGCGCAATGCGTTCTGGGCAGCTCTTGGACCATGATTGTTTATCTCCTGCACCAGTTGCAGGGTATTGGGCCGGGCGATGAAATCATTGTGCCCAGCCACACGGCATTTCCGAGCATGGAACCGTTGATTCACCTCGGGGCGCGGCCCGTGTTTGCCGACATTGACGACAGCTACGTAATGGATCTGACGCACGTCGAATCACTGATCTCGCCACGCACGGTCGGCATCATCGGCGTTCATCTTTACGGCCATCCAATCGACAACGACCGCCTGTTGGCCATCGCCCGGAAACACCAGCTTTGGGTCATTGAAGATTGCGCCCAGGCGCAAGGGGCGAAATACCGGGGCAAAACCGTCGGCAGCATGGGGGATTTCGGCGCTTTCAGCTTTTTTCCCTCCAAAAATTTAACCGTGCTTGGCGATGGCGGATGCATCACCACCAACAAGGTGGATTATGCCGATCGCTTGCGCATGCTGCGCAATCACGGTCGCCAGGGTAAGTACGACCACGAATTCACCGGTTACAATGTTCGCTTCAATGAGATCAACGCCGCCATTGGCCGCGTGATGTTGAAACATCTGGACGCGTTCAATGAACGTCGCCAGCAGATTGCAGCACGTTACAATGAGCGACTCAAAGGCATCGTCCAGGCACCGCCGGTCCGAGCATGGGCCACGCCAGTTTATCATATGTACATAGTTCGCGCGGAAAAACGCGACGATCTCCAGAAATTTTTGAAGGAAAAGAACATCGAGACCGGTGTGCATTATCCCAAGCCGAACCATTTGCAACCGGCGGTCATCGGTTTGTTTCCGTACATCCCAAAACTGCCGAAAACCGAGCAGGCCGTGAAAGAGATCTTGTCACTGCCCATCCACGGGGAAATGACCCTGGAGGCGGCCGACCAGGTCGCCGACGCCATCGCGGAATTTTACGGAAAAAAATAACCCGGGGCCCGTCCCCAATTTTCTGGAAAACCAATTCAACGTCAAAAATAACCGCGTATGACTGAACCCGAAATCAGCCTTGTCATCCCGTGTTATAATGAGGAGGGCAATTTGCGCGAATTAATCAAGGCCATTCGCGCGGCAATAGAACCACTGAAAATTCCTTATGAAGTGGTTATCACAGATGACTGTAGCCGGGACAAATCCTGGGAAATTCTCAAAGAGCTGGCGGCGGGAGACTCGCGCATTCGTGTGCAGCGCTTTGCCTCCAACTGTGGTGAGAGTGCGGCGAGCTTTGCCGGATTGAAGGCCGCCCGCGGCAAATACTTGTTTACACTGGACGCAGATTTACAGAACGACCCGAAGGATTTGCCGAAATTCTTGGAGGCATTAAAACACCATGATTGTGTTTGTGGCACGCGCGTCAAAGTGCGAGGCGAGGGCGATCATTTCATCCGGGTCGCCTCCTCTCGTATTGCCAACTGGGTCCGCAACTGGCTGTCCGGCGAGCAAATCTCCGATGCGGGCTGCACTTACCGCGCCTTTAAGCGCGAATGTATCGGCAACCTGAAATTTTTCAAGGGCATGCATCGGTTCCTGCCCACGCTGTTCAAATTAGAGGGTTTTACCGTCACAGAAATCGAAGTCAGCAACAATCCCCGCTTCGCAGGTCAAAGCAACTACGGCGTGTGGAACCGCCTCTTTGCCTCTTTTTATGACCTTTTGGCCGTGCGCTGGATGAAAAAGCGCATGTTCCGGTATGAGGTGGCCAGCACCATTAATTGAAGTTTGAAGCGAAATGCAGCGCATTTTGATTATCGCCGCCAACTGCGCCCTGCTGGTTCTCCTGTTGATCGGGCTGCCGGCTGCGACCAGGGATCAGGTTGGCAACCTGCAGCTGTCCTACGCCGCCACCGGTCGAATGATGATGCTTTGCGGCCTAAGCATCGCCGCAGGACTGAATGTTCTCGCCGCCCTTTTTTTGATCAAGGCGCCCAAACAAAAAATCATTGGTTGGGAATGGGCGGGAATTTTCGGCGCTTTGTTGCTGGTGTATTATGCTTTCATCCGCGGCCATTTCAATTTTGAGTGGCTTAAGAAAGCCTTGCTCTGGGTGCAGCACAATCTTTGAGGGCGCGACCGTTTTCGCGGACCACCCCTCCGGAAATCAACCTCGAGCTTGCTTGCGGATTACAAATAATTCTCCACCGGTTCCGCGCCCAGCGTGCCGCTCAAGCTTTGCAAATAATCCGGTGACTCGACTTGTTCCAGCATTCGGCGCGCGCGCGTCAGTCGCTCACCAATCTTCAGGGTCTCTGCCACATCCTCGTGGCTGGGTTTGCGCAGGAAATGGTTTAGGTAATCGACGTGCCGCTTCCAGAGCCGCTGGTCAACTTTTTGCTTGGCCACCAGTCGCGCATGATACCAGTCGCTTCCCAACAGCGTCTTTCGCGTAAAAAGATTCCTAAACTCCGGCGAATCCAGGTTTTTCCCTTCCCAGGAGTCATTTAGCATGATGTGCAACAATGCCTGCAAGGGAGGGCAGGCTTGCTTGATGCTGCCGTCGTCGAAATACATTTTGGCCACGCGCTTTTGTGTGGCCACGATGTTCTCCATGCCGTCCGCAAAAATCGCAAGGTCCTGCAATTCCGGTTTGAGCATTTCCGGAGTAAACACAGCGTGAGGATGATTGAACACCCGGCCAAAGAAGGCGTGCACGAACCGGATGTTGATGCGGTAGCCCAATCGGCTGGCCGGGATGGTCTTACCCTCGTGGGTGAAGTCCTCGAGCTTGTCGAGGTAATGGTTGGCCAGGAGAAATTTCGGGTCCCGCTCCTGCGGCTGCATCCGGCAAAATACTTCCGGCACAATCAGGCTCACGTCGTGATCCACCCGCACCTTGGGTCCAACATACCCGGCCGCAGTCACGAAACCGTTTTGCCCCGTCAGGATGAACGACACCAGCGCATTGTTGAGGTCCATGATCGGCGGCAACGCGTTGAACGGTCCCTTGGTGAGAGCGCCTTCAGAACCTGCCCCGGTCGTGGAAGGTGATTTGCCCGTCATGCTGCAAATGAACTCCATGAACAACTCCGGCAATTCCATGTAATGAACCGGATTGTAGCAGGCCAGCGAACGGATGTTGCCTTCGGGCGGATTGTTTCGGCGGCCCGGCAGCACCGTATCCACCGGCGTGGGTATGAAGGCGTGCGGCGGGATGCGCCGTCGCAGCCGCGCACCCATTGCCGCCACGTAAGTTTCCACCGGCCGCATCAGGTCGGGCCGCTTTTGGAGGTAACGGGGATTCTTGCTTGGTTTGCCGTCCACCAGCCGGGGATGCGCCGATGAAACCACGTAATCTGGCTTCGCACTGGCGGCGAACTCCGTGATCAACTTTTGCATCGGCTCAGTGAATTCATGGAACAAAATCGCGTCTTCCAACAGTTCCCTCGCATCCTTATGCCGCAGCGGCTCGTAATTCGAAAAGAAATTGTCCGGCCGCGCAAAGTCTGATTCCGTCTGCTTGTCGTAACCGCGGTGAATTGCGTCATCTGGACGCTGGAACAGGCGTTGCTCGCAGTTCTGGATGAATTTCAGGGTTGGACCGTTGTCCAACCCCGACAGATTCTCCACCCGCTCCGCCGGCACCAGGGTCGACGCCGTGATATCGTCCTCCAATTGCACTTTAACCGCGGGATTAAAATCCTTGCGCAAACCAAACGTCCGCCACGACCCGTCCTTGTCGAAACCGACGCGCAGCCGCGTCGTGACCAGAACTTTGTTGTCGCATTTCAATTCGTTGCCGGGCGTTCCATTGATGATATCCACGCTGAAATGGCTGCGCCAGTCGTCACCCCAGTCTGGCTTGTAATACCGCTTCACCACAAACACGAGTTCCTTGATGTATTGCGGAATGTTTTGGACCCAGGAATTATATTCGGGCGTGAACTCGCGCTCGTCGGGCATGAGCAATTTGATAACCGAGCCCAATGACCGTTCCGGGGAAAGCACCTCGCGCCGGTCCTGGCGTGTCGGGTCCAGATGCCTGCCACTATAATCGCGGTGGATCAACTCCGCCACGCGCTCAAAATCGTTCTTTAAATCGGCTACGAAAACCGGGCCTGTCAAAATCGCATCCGTGATTGGCTTCGAAATTTCCGATTTTCCACCCCCCGACACGGTGCAGGGTTTATGGCAGACGAGGCCTTCCGCCGAAGTTCCCACCAGCCGCCAGGCGCGGTTGGCTCCCGGGGGTTTTTCCATGCGCACCTTATAGCCGGAGGGACGTATGTAGGTCTTTTCCGGTTGCAATTTTATGGCGCGCTCCCCGTCGGCGTTGGTCCACGAAACCGTTTGTTTTTTAAGGTCGAAATGCGCGTCATGCGGAACGTAAAGCACATCCGGGAATTTTTTATCAATGCCGTACCCTTCCGGTTGGACATCCATCAGCTCGGCATAGAGTATTTTGGCTTCCTCAAAGCTGTGGCCTAGCCGGCGCACATGCGCGTCACCGCTAAATTCCTCACCCAAGTCATACCCCGGAAAGACCAGGGCGCCGCCCGCGTGTTCCTCCTCGGCATTCCCCAGCAGGTTGGCCGCGTAGCTAATCTGGGTCTTCACCTCTTTTTTGCAGTACCCGTAATAATTATCGGCAATGAGCGTGATGATCACGCCGGATTCATCACGGCAGGTCAGTTTGAACGCTCCGCCGTTGTTGTAGAGCTCATTGTCGTCCTTCCAGCACATGCCATCGCGCCGCTGGCGTTCCGTGGCGTCGTTCCATTGCGGCAGGCCGGCGGCTTTTTTCGTCACATTCACCAAGTGGGGTGCGAGAATCACGCAGCCGGTGTGGCCGCTCCAATGATCAGCGTCCAGCGCCGCATCATTCTCCGGCAGCAACGGATCGCCTCCGTTCCCAAAAATGCTTTCCACAAAGTCCAGATTGCTGACCAGGTTACCCGGCACCAAGAATCGTACTTCCATGGTCTTTTCCTCCGAAAAGCCCGGCACAACCGGACTGACCAGCGGCCGCAGAAGGAGCGAGACGAAACATTCTGCGGGTTTGGGTTGCGTGGCAGTGAACGGTAGCCGCATCAAATCGCGCGGCGGATTCAATGCCTGCGCCAGCATTTTGGCGAAAGTAAGTTTGGGCACACCCAGCTTGTCATCGGGAATCGGCAGTCCGCCTTCGGTGACATGAAAAATGCCCTGTGTCGTCCGCCGGTCACTGCGGGGATTGTGCAGCACGCCGTTGGCGAGACGATATGAATTCAGGATGCTCGAGCTGAATTGATCCTGTTCGAACGGCAGCGACAAGACGCGCGCCAGACCCGGGCGGTCCAGCGTGAACGTGCGCGTCGGCAACTTCGTCACCGGCACATCCTGCAAATAGTCGTAAAGAAACGTTTGGATGCGATGATCAACCGGGCACAGGTAATGTCCGAGGAGGCGGTCTTTCTCGCGGGATTGGCCAGCCATGGTGGCCGCAATATCGGCAAACTCAGCATCCCCTTTCAGTGGCACCGGCTGGCAGCCGATGTGCGCCAGCTTGACGTTAATATGCGCAATCAGGTGCGCGGGTAAGGTTGTGGAACCGGGTGTTGTAGCAGCGTTATTCATTTTATGAATTTCTCAGAGGATCCTCCGATTAAATCCTATTCTCTTACGATGCCTTGTGTGAGACGGGGTTGGCAATCCCTTTTCACAAGGTTTGACGATTATTAATTATGTTTTAAAAGGGGATTATCATTTTAAGAAAACTTACATTGTTCCCCCTTGCGCCTGCCTCCAAACCGTGCCCACACATCCGTCAACTGTCATCAGTCCTTACTCGGCAAGCAACAGGGCATGGGGGCGGGTATCTTCCAATTTCGTACATCCATCCTTGTGCTCATTCCAGGTGAAAGTGTCGCCGTCGCTCCCCATTATTGCCGACGCAGAATATGAAGCCGTTAAACGGCTTGCAAATGTGGCGTGGTCGAAGAGAATACCAGAATGACCCGCGCTGGATGTGGTCAAGAATTGAATTGGAAAGTGGCTTGGTTGACCGGCATTACGGCAGTTGTTGTGCTTCTTAGTTTGAGTGAGGGCGCGACGGTTGGCACAGGTTTGGGCGTCATTGGCGTTTCCGGCATGGTTGCTATCATCAGTTATTTGCTCTTGAGAAATTGACCCTGCCGCTTAACCAGCTCACTGCAACAAACCCCGCGATGGTGATTCTATTTACAAATCAAGTCACAGACGCGGGTTTGTCGACCCGCATGCGTTAGGCAAATGCGCGTATGAAAACGCCAACCAATATTCGCTTCATCTTGGCAGCACTGTGCACAACTCTTGTTTGCATTGGCTTTTCTTTTGGCGGCTTTGGACTTTCAGCGTTTTTGAGCGGGTCGTGGTATTTTTTTATCCGACGTGCGGAAATTGCGAAACCAATTCCGGTGGTTTCTATTGCCTACGGGATTCTTTTGGCTGGCTTTGTGGCCTTGGATGTCCTTTATTTCCGCAGGCCAGAAAGTACTTCTAGGGTTATTTTTGCCATGGTGACGCTAGTTGCGATTTTGATCTGTATCTATGTTGAATGGCGCAGGGCCAAATATATGCTGCCTAACACCTATTAAGCCCGATAGGTCAACAGCAAAAATATTCCTCCGACGGAAAAATGTCGTTTTGCGTTTAGCGTTTAACGAACTTGCTCCCCGTCTTAATTGCAATTAGCAGCGCGGCGGAGGCGTCCGGCCAAGAACCAATACGGACTCAGTCGAGCGGGTCGGAGTTCTGCGCTGATGGCCGAACACCAACCTGCTTTCCGGGGATGCGATCAAACGCCGCATTCCGGCCCAGAAACACTCTGCAGTTTTCCCATCCGCTATCCATTCAAAGTGACGAGGGCTGTCCCGATTGAATCGGGGCTCTAGTTTTTTGCGGAAGTGAGGTAACTGCGGAGTCGCCAAATTCATCGGCTATTCGAGTAGCTTCAAAACGAGCTTTTGATTTGCCTCTCAGCCTGCGGGTCGCTCAAACCAAGGAGATGCCGCCATAAGTCGACTCCCAAATGTCACCCAAACAGGCGCTTACACGCTTGCGGTCATGCTTGATTTGTTGCATAAAGCTGCATGCTCGCACGCGTTTGTTCGGCGGCTATCAATGGCATTGATGCTTTCGCCGTCGAAGTGGAAGTCAATTGCAGTTACGGGGAAACTTTTATTGCGCTGGTCGGTTTGCCCGACGCCGCCGTCAAGGAATCCAAGGACCGTGTTTCCACCGCCCTCATGAATTCCGGCTACAAATTCCCCATGGGCAAGACCACCATCAATCTGGCGCCCGCGGATGTCAAAAAGGAGGGGCCCAGTTTTGACCTGCCCATTGCGCTGGGGATGCTGGCCGCCAGCGAGCAGATCGAAACAGATCAACTGGATCATTTCGTCACCATCGGTGAGCTGGCCCTGACGGGCGGGGTTCGCCCGGTCAAAGGCGTTCTCCCCATCGCTCTTTCAGCCCGGGCGGCCGGGAAAACGGGGATCTTGGTGCCGGTGGAAAACGCCGCCGAAGCGGCCGTCGTGCGCGGGCTCAACGTAATCCCCATCCAAAATCTGCGGGAGGCCGCCCAATTCCTTGAGGGCGAAATCAAACTCCCCTCGGCAAAAGTCGACCTGGCAAAATTATTTGAGCATGTGGCCACGGACGAAAACGATTTTGCCGAGGTCAAAGGCCAGGAAAATGTAAAGCGTGCCCTGGAAATTGCCGCGGCCGGCGGCCATAACGCTCTGCTGATCGGCCCGCCGGGCACCGGCAAATCCATGCTCGCCAAACGCCTGGCCACGATTCTGCCGCCACTGACCCTGGACGAGGCTCTCGAAACGACCAAGGTTCACAGCATCGTTGGGCTGCTGCGACCCGGCCAGGCGTTGGTAACGCAGCGTCCATTTCGCTCGCCCCATCACACCGCCAGCGATGCTGGCTTGCTGGGCGGCTGTGGTTTTCAGAAGAGGATAAGAATTTTCAGAAGTTTACAGGAATTTTTCAGAAGTCCATAGGAATGCTTTAACACTCCTCAATTTTGCATTTTGACACCATTTCGAGCCGCTTTCATTGGACTCAATACACCATATTCACACTGAAGGGGTCGCAGCTTCAATCCCGGCAGCGCGCACCAGGCGTATCGGAAAGCTAAAGTCGCTTTACTTGAGACGGTTGCAAACGGTAGCCTTTGGCATCTTCGGGCCGACCACTCAAAACGGGAAAGCCGCACGATTCAACTGGCACGAGGACGTTCGAAAATAAACAACGACCGAAAATGCCTCTCATCAACAAGCGGCCAAGAACCGGTGAAATTGTTCGGGTAAGAACTCGCCACTGGCTGGTCGAGGATGTAACAGACTCCCCTAACGGCACTCTCGTATGGGAGGCGTAAACCCAACTTTTGTAGGATGCCAACGTAGTCTGCCATGCCACTTCCGTGTCCGTACCAGTTCCGCGTGCGAGAGACTCGGTGACCTCGCGAGTTGCTGACTTGTCGATATCGCGGTTCCAAATTGCGCGCTTTCGCCAAATAATGTCGCAGAAAGTATGGAGTTTAATTTGGTTGGACCATGCGACTCTTGCAAGCCAACTCGAAAAGAGTTCGTCTTGCTGTGGTTTCGGATGCGCGGCCCAAAGGATGGGCGACGTTTCATCGCTTGCTTGGTTTCGTGAGCGTAACTTGCCATCGACTGTCAGAATCTGAAAATGATCATTGAGCACAATTCATGTTTTGCATAGTATTTATTGGGTGAAGCGCGAAGGTTTGGTGGGGGTTGATCACGAGTTGTGTTTTAGCGCGCACTCTTGAAAAATAGTCATAAATTCGCGTTGTCTACTGATAGTTTCTTGCCGACTCTTGGTAGGAAACCGTCAAAACGGCGTATTTTAGTCGCGTGTACTCCTGAAAACCACAGCGGCAACATCAATCCCACGCCCGGCGAGATTTCACTGTCCCATAACGGTGTTCTTTTTCTGGATGAATTGCCGGAATTCAAACGCAGCGTCCTGGAGACCATGCGGCAGCCCCTCGAGGAAGGACGCGTGACCATATCTCGCGCCGCGGGCACCATGACGTTCCCATCGGAATTCATGCTGATCGCCGCCATGAATCCCACGCCGGATGGCAAGATGCCCGGTGAATCCAGGAGTTCGCCGCGCGAAATCCAGAATTATCTCGGCCGGATTTCCGGACCGTTATTGGACCGGATCGATTTGCATATCGAGGTGCCGCAGGTGAAGTTTCGGGAAATGTCCGCCGCGCCGGCGGGCGAAAGCTCCGCGCAAATTTGCGAGCGCGTCATCGCCGCCCGTAAGCTGCAGCACGCGCGCTTCGCGGGCAAACCGAAGATCACCTGCAATGCGCGGATGGGTTCGCGGGAATTAAAAGCACATTGCCAACTGGACGAGGCAACAGGCGACCTGCTCAAGCAGGCCATGACCGAATACAATCTGAGTGCCCGCGCATACGACCGGATACTGAAAGTGGCGCGGACGATTGCCGATCTGGCCGGCACGGAAAATATCAGCAGCGACCACATCAGCGAGGCCATCCAGTACCGCTCATTAGACCGGCAATTGTGGGGGTGAAAGTACCCCAGCCAAGATACAGCGGTCAACCAGTGCCGCTTTCACGGCTTTGCGCATCCGGGGCTAAATGGTTAGCTTTATAAATGATGACAGTCACCGCCACGCGCAAGCAACTCCCTCCCGACTGGGTTCTGTTCATCCTTACCGGCCTGAACCTGTTCAATTACCTCGACCGCTACGTGCTTTCGGCCGTGTTGACGCCTTTGCAAAAAGATCTCGGCCTCAATGACGGCCAAGCCGGCCGGCTTGTGACGGCTTTCATGATCGGCTACTTCGTCACATCACCGGTCTTCGGCTGGCTGGGTGATCGCTGGTCGCGCAAATGGCTCATCGCCGCCGGCATTTTTGTGTGGAGCCTGGGCACAATTTTGACAGGCTTCGCGGCGACGTTTGCCATGATGATCGGGTTCCGCGTCCTGGTCGGCCTGGGCGAGGCGAGCTACGCCACCATCAGCCCGAGTCTGATTTCGGACAACTACGCTCCGGCAAAACGTAACAACGCGCTGACGATCTTCTACGTCGCGATCCCTGTCGGAGCGGCTCTGGGCACGATTATCGGCGGAGTCATCGCCGCGAAATGGGGCTGGCGGCACGCGTTTATTTGCGCGGGCGTGCCGGGATTGTTCCTCGCCCTGGTAATGCTGCCATTTGCCGAAATCAAGCGCGGTGAGGCCAAAGGCAAAACCACCGAAGCGGCGAAACTGCCTTCCGTCCGCGACATCATTAATCTCATCCGCATCCCGGATTACGTGCTTGTCGTGTTCGGCTACACGGCCTACACGTTCGCGCTGGGTGCATTTGGGCATTGGGGGCCGACGTTTTTACATCGCGCCCATGGCGTGGCCGTGGACCAGGCGGCAGAATTTTTCGGCGCGGTGCTCGTTGTTGCCGGACTCGTGGGTACATTGCTTGGGGGATTCGCTGCGACGGCGTGGCAGAAACGCAATCCCGCTGGCTATGCATGGACGCTGGGACTTTCAGTACTCGTTGCGGTGCCGCTCGCGTTCGGCGCATTTCTCGCCGTCTCGACATTTTGGTCCATGGCGTTTCTGGCTGCGGCGATGTTCTTTTTGTTTCTGTCCACCGGCCCGGTCAATACTCTCATTCTGGAAACCGCGCCAGCGAATCTTCACGCCAGCGCCATGGCCATTTCCATTTTCACAATCCACCTCTTTGGCGATATGTGGTCGCCGGAGATCGTCGGACGGCTCGCGGATTCTTTTGGCGGAAATTTACAGAAGGCCGTATTGATTTTGCCCGTTGCGTTGATCGCGGCCGGCGCACTGTGGCTCGCGCTCGCGTTGAAAACAACGCGCGGCCCCGTCCACACTACTGCGCCTGCATGATCCGGTTATTCATTTTGCGCCGGACATCTGCGCCTGTAATTCGCGGTGGTTTACTTTGCCGGTGCCGAGCTTCGGAATCTCCTTCACCGCTTTGATCTCGCCCGGCACGCTGAGGTTCGTCAATCCCTTTGCTTTGATGGCTGCTCGGATTTCATCCAAAGTCAGCTTGGGTTCGTTGCTCACGGCGATCAGCACTTCGCCTTTGCTTTCATCGGGCCGCGTGATGACGGCGACCTGGCAGCGCAAACCATATTGCGGAAACGCCCCGGCCAGCGCGTCTTCGACCGCCGTGAGGCTGACCATTTCGCCGCTCACCTTGGCGAAGCGTTTCATCCGGCCGCGAATGTGCAGGTAGCCGTCGCCGTCCGCGCTCACGATGTCGCCCGTGTCATACCATCCTTCAAGGGCCAGGAATTTCGCGTTCGCATCTGTGTTCAAGTAGCCTTTCATCACATTCGGGCCGCGCACAAGAAGCCTTCCTCCCTCGGTCACGCCTTCGACCGGCTCCAGCTTGTATTCCATGCCGGGCATTAGCCGACCGACGGAGCCAGAGCGAGTTTCGAGCGGTGTGTTGAGGCTCACGCACGGGGCGCATTCCGTTGCGCCATAACCTTCGAGAATGCGCACGCCGTATTTTTGCGACCATACAAGCGCGGTGGCTTCTTGCAATTTCTCCGCCGCTGAGAACAGATAGCGCAGGCTGCGGAAGTCGTAGGGATGGGCCTTGCGCGCGTAACCGTTCAGGAAGGTGTTTGTGCTGATAAACACCGTGCAGTCGCGGTCGTAGAGTACCGACGGAACAACGCGATAATGCAGGGGCGAAGGATAGAGAAAGACATAAAGTCCGCGCACCAGCGGCACGAATGTTCCCACTGTGAGACCGAAGCTGTGGAAGAGCGGCAGGCAATTAAAAAGACGATCTTGGTCGGTGAAATCCGTAACGGCCAGCATCTGTCGGATGTTGGCAAGGATGTTGCCGTGAGTCAGCTCAACCCCCTTGGGCACGCCTTCGGATCCGCTTGTGAAAACGATCACCGCTGGCGAGCCGCCGTTCTGCGAACTGCGAACTGCGGTTCGTGGACTGGACATATGCCGGAGCAACGTAAACAATTTCAGTGAGCTGCTAATACCGGCGCTCACGTCTTCGAGATAGATCAGCGTGATGCCCGCCTTTACAAAAGCCTCCACGTTGAGCCGGGCGCGCTCTAGGAAGGCGCGCGAGGTGACCACGTGTTTCAGGCCGGCGAGTTGCACACACGCGAGCATGGTGGCTATGCCGGATGAAAAATTCAGCATGGCGGGCACTTTGCCCAGCCGCCATAACGCGAGGATGACCACCGGCGTGGCGTTGACGTTGGGCAACAACAGGCCGATCCGCTCGGCACTCGAAACGGTATCGCGCAAGGACTGAGCCAGCACATCCGTTCCCACCATCAGCTTCCGATAAGTAAGTGTTTTCAGGGTCGCGTCTTCAAGTATGACCCGGCCAGGTCGCTCGCGGGCGGTCTCCGCCACCGCCGAGAGAATATCTTGTGCGCCAAATTTCATCTCGACCTCAAACTGTTGCCGCACCATCTGGTCGCGAAGCCAGTTCGTCAACAAAGCTCGCGCGCGGCCGGTGCTGGTTTCTCCGAGTTCGGGCGAGGCCATGGCGGCGCTGAAATGAACAGTCACTTCAGGAAAATATTTCTTCAAGTTTGGATTGGGGGAAGACGGGATACTTGCGGCACCGCGCAGGTAAGCGGTGATGACTTTCGCTTTGGTTTTGAAAATCAAAAAGCCGGTGCCATCGAAAAGTTTCATCAACTTGCCCGTGCGCGACAGGCGGCCTTCGGCAAACAGCACGAGCCGCCCGCCGCCTTTGAGAAATTCCGCCATGCGTTTCACCGCGTAAGGCGAACCGGGATCAACGGACAGTGTGTAGCGGTTGACCATTATTTTTCGATGCAACCAGCTCATCTGCGCGGCCAGGCTCGAAGTGACAAAAATCCAATCGTCATCCAGACAAACCCAAAGAAACAGCCAGTCAATCCATGACGAGTGATTTGGAATCAAAAGCACCGGGCCGGGCGTTTTCAACGCATCCAGATCGTAGGCACGGAAGCGGAAAAAGATTTGAAGCAAAAAACGCAGGAAAAGTTTCATGACACCGTTCAGTGCATCATTGGAATGACCGCACTTCAAACTAAATTTGTGTCTGGGTGATTGTGTAAAGCACAAGACTGATAATCTTTACCGCTTTTAGGTAGAGCCGCCAGGTGTGAGTTGCCGCGTCCCAGCACTCTTGGGCGGCGGGAGCGCCTCCATAAATCTGTTTGCTGGTTTTCACCGAAATCGGCAGACGCATTCTTTCCGACCGAACCTGCCATCATTCAACCCCGACACCGGCGCCAGATTATCCTTTGGCGAGCACTTTTTCGAGCAGTTGGTTCAGGCGGGTGAGCATGGCCCGTGGATCTTCGAGCTGGCCGGCTGCGACCCGGGAATTGTCCAGGATCTGCTCCGCCACACTGGTCGCCAAAGCAGGGTCCTTTTGCCGCATGGCGTCAAGCTGAGAGATGATCGGGTGGGCCGGATTAATTTCAAAATCATGCTTGGCGGCGGGCAGTTCGGGTCCATCCTGCTTCATCGCCTTCATCATGCGGCGCATGTTGGCGGTCATGAATTTATCGGCATCCACGATCACGGCGGGGCTTTCCACGAGACGCTGTGAGAGGCGAACTTCGCCCACCTTGTCGCCGAGAATTTCCTTGAGCCACTGGGCGAGGTTCTTTGCGGCGTCTTCAGAAAGGGCAGTGTCTTTCTTGGTGCTGAGATTGAGCTCGGCCTTCTCCGCGAGGCGCAAAGTTTTCCCCTCAAATTCGCGCAAGTGTTCGATGACAAACTCGTCCCAGGCATCATTGAGGAACAGGACTTCCCATTTTCGCTCACGGAAAACCTCGAAATATGGACTGGCTTCTGCAGCGGCGCGGTTGGCGGCCAGCAGCACATAAATCTCCTTTTGGTCGGGTGGCATCCGCTTTACGTAGTCGGTCAGCGAACCGAGTTTGCCAGCTTCCAGGGCGGATGATTCGTAACGCAATAGTTTTCCCAGCGCCTCCTTGTGCGTGAAATCCGTTACGACTCCTTCCTTCAAGAAGCGCTGGTACTCGGCATAGAATTTCTCATAGGCACTGGCGTCTTTTTCCGCCTGCTCCTCCAGGAATTTCAAGAACCGGCTGGTCAGCACCTTGTTCAATTTTTGCATCAGGGTGGTGTCCTGCATCGTTTCCCGGGAAATGTTGAGCGGCAGATCCTCGCTGTCCACCACCCCCTTGAGAAAGCGCAGCCATTCGGGGAAAAGGCCTTTTGCCTTGGCCTGGATCAACACCTTGCGGCAGTAAAGATTTACTTCCGAGTCAATGCGCCCCATCCCGAGCGTTTCCAAGTTTCGCTTCGGCACAAACAGCAACGCTTGGATCGCGAGCGGGGCGTCGGCGGAGAAATGCAGGCGGAAGAGTGGTTGATCATGATCGTGGCCGACAAAGGTGTAAAACTCGTTGTATTCCTCCTCCTTGATTTCATTTTTATTCCGGGCCCAGATTGCCTGAACGGTGTTAAGCCGTCGGCCGTTTAATTCAATTGGGAACGGCACAAAACTGGAGTACCGTTCAATGATCCGCTCCACGCTGTATTCCTTGGAAAAGTCCTTGGCGTCATCCTTGAGCTCCAGGATGATCTTGGTTCCACGGGGCAGATCGGCGGCGGGCGCCAGCTCATAACCACCCATCCCCTCGCTCGTCCATTTCCAGCCGGTCTCTTCCGGGCTGTATGACCGGCTCAGCACGGTGACGCGCTTTGCCACCATGAATGCCGAGTAAAAGCCCACCCCGAATTGGCCGATCAAGCCCACGTCCGGCTTCCTGTCATCCGCGATTTGCTTCAGAAACGCCTTGGTGCCGGAGTGTGCAATGGTGCCAAGGTTTTCCACCAGCTCACCGTGTGTCATTCCCAGGCCGGTGTCAGCGATCGTGATGGTCCCCTCTTTCTCGTCGGTGGACAGGGCGATCACCGGCGCCACTTCCGGCTGATAAACCGGTTTCCCTGCGGTCTGGTTGAACCGCAATTTTTCGCACGCATCCGCCGCGTTGGATATCAGCTCGCGAACGAAGATTTCCTTGTCCGTGTAAAGTGAATGGATGACGATATTCAGTAATTGCTGAATTTCCGCCTGAAAATGATGTGTTTCCGTCTGGCTCATAGTTGCTATTTCCTTATTCGACCTCGTCGCGCACGTCAAGCAGACACGCAGACTGTTTTGCGAGGCAATTTTTTTTTGAACATTTTTTTGCCGGCACCCTCTATAACTTCAAATAATGCGAGCGACGCCCTGACAGACTTTTGTCAGATTGATTCTTGGGCGCCGCCAATTCAGTAAGCGGGTAGCATACATGATTAAAGTTGAGAATCTGACCAAAATATTTGGCTTAAAACGCGCCGTTGACGGGATTTCCTTTTCCGTGGCGCGTGGCGAAGTGCTGGGATTTTTGGGCCCTAACGGTGCGGGCAAGTCCACCACCATGCGGATGATCACCGGGTTTATCCCGCCAACGGGCGGGACCGTGACCGTTGGTGGTTATGACATCGCCGAGCATCCCGTTGCCGCCAAAAAACTCATTGGTTATCTGCCGGAAAATGCCCCGGCCTACACGGATATGACCGTGGCGGGTTTTCTCGATTTTGCCGCGGAGATCCGTGGGCTGCGCGGTGCAGTCCGGCAAGCAGCCATCAATCGAGTTGTGGATTTGTGCTTTCTCAAATCCGTGCTGCACCAGAATGTGGAAACCCTGTCCAAGGGTTACCGGCATCGCACTTGTTTTGCCCAATCCATCATCCATGACCCGGATATCCTGATCCTCGACGAACCAACCGACGGTTTGGATCCAAATCAAAAGCACGAAATCCGCCAACTCATCCGCAAGATGGGCCAGCAGAAGGCCATTATTTTCTCAACGCACATTCTCGAGGAGGTGGATGCGGTCTGTACACGTGCGATGATTATTGACCGCGGCCAAGTAGTGGCCAACGGCACCCCGCAGGAATTGCGACGCCGCTCCGAATGGGCAGGCGCCGTGAGCCTGCGGGTGAGCGGGGTGGCTGCTGGCGCGGTACGGGATGGACTGAGCCGACTTCGCTCGGCCAAAAAAATCGTGGCTGAAGCGGAAGGTGACCATGTTGCCGTTACGGTCTTTCCGCGCGCCAATGGCGATGGTGATTTGACGCGAGAAGTTTTGGCGGCCACGAACGGGTGGCAGGTTGACGAACTGCGAACTGAAGAAGGCCGGCTGGATGAAGTTTTTCGTGGCATCACCATGCCCGACACAGCGGCGACGGAGGGAATAAAATGAATTCGGTGGGAAACATCAAAACCATCACCAAACGAGAATTGCGCGCGTATTTTTCTTCTCCGGTCGCTTACGTTTTTATTGTTATCTTTTTGCTTTTGAATGGATTCTTCACCTTTATGGTGGGCGGATTCTTTGAACGCGGAGAGGCGTCGCTGGCCAATTCTTTCTTCAACTGGCATCCCTGGTTTTATCTGTTCCTGGTGCCCGCAGTGGGAATGCGATTATGGGCCGAGGAGCGGCGGGTAGGCACTCTGGAATTGTTGCTGACCATGCCGATTACTCCATGGGAGGCCATCGTCGGAAAATTTATTGCCTCGTGGTTGTTTCTCGGCCTGGCACTCGTGCTTACCTTTCCCGTGATTTTGACGGTGAATTACTTGGGCAGTCCCGACAATGGGGTCATCTTTACCGCCTACGTCGGCAGTTGGTTGATGGCTGGTGCCTATCTCGCGGTGAGTTGCATTACCTCCGCGATCACTCGCAACCAGGTTGTCAGTTTTATCATTTCGGTGGTGGCCTGTCTGTTCCTTATCCTCGCCGGCTTTCCGCCGGTCATCAACCTGTTGCAAGGCTTGACTCAACATTGGCAATGGCTGGTCGACACCATCACCTCGTTTAGTGTCATTACGCATTTCGCCGGGTTTCAGCGCGGTGTACTGGATTCGCGCGACATAATCTTTTTCCTGTCCGTGATCGCTTTTTCGCTCTTCACCACCAGTGTGATTTTGCGGACGCACCGCACCACGTGATTCCGGAGGCCCGATGCAAAAAAAGTCACTTGAAAACATCCTTTATTCGTCGGCCGGCGTCGTTGTGATGCTGGTTATCCTGGTCGCCATCAATGTCCTGACCGGCACGAAACCGCTGCGGGTTGACCTGACCCAAGACCAAGCGTTTACCTTGTCCACGGGTACCAAGGCCATCTTGCAGAAACTCGACACCCCGGTGACCGTGCGTTTCTATTGCTCTCAAAGCGATACCGCGACTCCCGAAACGGTCTATCTTCGTGATTACGCCCGTAAAGTCGGTGATTTGTTGCAGGAATACAAACAGATCGCCGGCAAAAATCTGATTATCCAAAAGTTTGATCCGCAGCCTGATTCTGACGCGGAGGACTCCGCCCGCTTGGACGGTCTTGAACCCCAAGCCTTGCCCGGCTCTGATCAATTTTACCTGGGGCTCTCTGTTTCACTGCTTGATACTCGGGTGGCCATTCCCTTCCTTTCCCCGGAACGCGAGAGACTTCTCGAATATGACCTTACCCGCGCCATTTCCCAAGTGATGAATCCGGCCAAGCCTGTGATCGGAATTATGAGTTCGCTTCCGGTATTCGGTCAACCTGCCAATCCGATGATGCAGGAGGAAGGTCAGGCGGGTACCCCGGCTTGGACTTTCGTCCAGCAATTGCAACAGGATTACAGTGTCAGGCAAATCCAGATGGACACCGCCAAAATTGACAACGACGTCAAAGTTTTGGTGGTCATCCACCCCAAGGGAATTTCCGACGAGGCCCAGTTCGCCATTGATCAGTTTGTTTTGCGCGGCGGGAAACTGATCGCGTTTCTTGATCCCTCCTCCGCCTATTCCGGTCGCCAGCAAAACCAGATGACGGAATACTCCGGGCCGAGCTCCTCGACCCTCGACAAACTCCTCAAGGCCTGGGGTATCCAATTTGATACGGAAAAGGTAGTTGCTGACCTTGATTTCAAAATGCAATTGAGCGGGCCCAATGGTTCGCCAGTGGATGCGCCCGCCTGGCTGGCGCTCACTCCGGACGGGATGAACCGCAACGATATTGTGACCAGCGAAATTGGCGCCGTATGGTTGCCGCTTTGCGGTGCTTTCACCGGGGATCCAGTGGCCAGCCTCAAGGAAACGGTTTTGCTCAGCAGCAGCAAGGACGCGGAATTGACCGACGCCGCGCTCGCCGGTGACGAGGGACAATCGCTCATGAACGGTTTCAAACCCACCGGGGTTGACTATAAACTGGCCATTCGGCTGAGCGGTGAATTCCGCACGGCTTTTTCCGGTGGCGATCCAGCCAACCACGAAACCAATGGCGCCCCAAAAAAGGATCTTGCCTTGAAAGTGTCGGCCACGCCAACCACCGTGGTTCTATTCGGCGATTCGGATTTGCTGGCGGATGACTTCTCATTGCGCAAGGAGCAGACTCCTTTTGGCGACTTGGTTAACCCGATGAACGCCAATTTGGATCTGGCGCAGAATCTGGTGGAGCAAATGGCGGGTGATGAAAACCTGATCGCCGTCCGCAGCCGGGCCACCATGAACCGTCCGTTCACTCGCATCAAACAAATGGAGGCGGCCGCGGAAGCGCAGGGTGAGGCGAAAATCGCGGATTTGCAACAAAGTCTCGAGGAAACACAGCAACACCTAAGCGAACTCCAACAACAAAAGAAAGGGGCAGACCAGCGCTATATTTTGACTCCCGAGCAGCGTGCTGAACTGGATGATTTCCAAAAAAAACAGGCGGAGACCAGCCGGGAGTTGCGCCAGGCCCAAAAGGATTTGCATAAGCAGGTCACCTCGCTGGAGTCGCGGCTGGAATGGTTGAACATACTGGCCATGCCGCTGGGTGTGTCTGTGGCCGGCCTCCTGATCGCCGTGGTGAAACGCAATCAACATTCGGCCAAATGAATCGGAAACAATTCATTCTATTACTCGTTCTTGCCGTTCTGATCGGCTCGGCGGGATTAATCGTTTACCAGCACAACCATGCCGGTTGGGAAAGTGCGGACACCTCCATCGGTGGAAAACTACTGCCCGGTCTGGCGATCAACGACGTCGCGCAAATCCACTTCCAGTCGGGTACCAACTCGTTGCTGCTGGGCCGCCGCGATAATGTCTGGCAAGTGCAGGAACGTGGAAACTATCCGGCTAATTTCCCCAAGATTAGCGACTTGTTGCTCAAATTTGCCGATTTGAAGATAATTCAAAACGAAGACGTTGGGCCGTCCCAGCTGGCGCGACTCGATCTGCTGCCGCCGGGCGCGCCCTCCAACGCCGCCACCTTGATTGAATTCAAGGACCAAACCGGCAAAACGCTCGCCTCCATTTTGTTGGGCAAAAAACACCTGAAACAACCTGCCGCCAATGCCGACGTTAGCGGCATGGATGGTGACTGGCCGGACGGTCGTTTTGTCACGACTGGCCCCGGCGCGTCATCGGTCGCCGTCATTTCCGATCCGCTGGACATTGTCCTGCCCCAACCCGACCAGTGGTTGAATAAAGACTTTATCAGCATCGAAAAACCATCGATTATCTCGGTTCAGTTTTCCGTTGCCACAAATTCATGGAAACTCATTCGTACATCCGAAACCAACGAATGGGAATTGGCGGATGCTGGCGCGCATGAAATGCTCGACCCTTCAAAGATCTACGGCGTGACGAGCCCTTTCAGTTCGCCCACTTTCGATGATGTTGCTCCGCTTAACCCCAATGCTCAACCTTTGGCAAGCAACACGATATTAACCGTGGAAACGTTTGAGGGCCTTATTTATGTTGCGAGTTTTGGCGCCGAAAAGGACGGCAGATATCCGGTCACTTTTGCCATTTCCGCCAAGCCTTCCGCCCCGTCCACCGCGGCGGTTAAACTGGCTCAGGCAAACCAATTTACGCGCTGGCTATACTATGTTCCTTCCTACAGCGTAGACGAGATCCTCAAATCCCGTAACCAACTTCTGCTGCAGGAAACCAATTCTGTCACAGCGGCATCCTCGAAATAGGTTGCTGGCTGGTCTAGACACATTCCCGGCCAACCGTTAACTTCCGATTCATGCGTGAACCGTCTCTCAATTTTCTTCGAAGCCTGGTCAACACCCCCAGTCCCACCGGACAAGAGGTTCTGGGGCAACGGGTCTGGCTGGATTATGTGAAGCCGTTTGCCGGGGAAACTTTTTCAGATGCCTATGGCAATTGCGTCGCCGTATTCAATAAAGGCGGTTCCCCGCGATTGATGCTCGCTGCCCACGCAGATGAAATTGCCATGACGGTGAATTTTATCAGCGAGGATGGATACATTTATGTGCTGCAGCGCGGTGGGGTGGATCCCGCCATCATGAAGGCGCAACGAGTCCTCATTCATTCGACACGTCCCAAGGTGAAGACTGTCAAGGGGGTGGTGGGTAATATGCCCCCGCATCTTTCCCGCGATGCCAAGGAGGCCAAGGCCACCCGCATTCAGGACCTCTTTATTGATATTGGTGCCAGGAACCGCAAGGAAGCTGCCAGTCTCGTCCAGATCGGGGACCTAATTACGCTCGATGCCCACTTCGATGTGTTGCGGAACGACCTCGCTGTCGCCCGCGCGTTTGATAATCGTATCGGCACCTTTGCCGTGGCCGAGTCGCTACGGCTGCTAAGCGAGGCCAAAGGCGGTTTGAAGGCGGAAGTAAGTGTGGTTTCCAATGTGCAGGAGGAAGTAGGCTTGCTGGGTATCAGGCAAATCGCCTACGCGTTGCACCCGGATTTGGCACTTATTGTAGACGTGACGCATGCAACCGATTATCCGGCCCTGACAAAGAGCCAGCATGGGGACATAAAGTTGGGAGGCGGTCCGGTGCTCACCCACGGTGGCTGCAACCATCCAAACTTGGTGACGCGACTCGAAGCTGTGGCCAAAATCAGGAAAATCCCGGTGCAACACAAGGCGATGGGGACGACCGGCGGAACGGATACCGATGCGGTCTTCTGGACGCGAGGAGGCATTGCCAGTGCGCTGGTCAGTCTGCCCAACCGCTACATGCATTCGCCGGTGGAAGTTGTGAGTTTAAAGGACTTGGAACTTATCCCGCAATTGCTCGCAGGCTTTGCCATGTCGCTGAAGAAGGCTGAGGCTTTCAACGTCGTGATCTAGCAACTGTGCTGCGGAAGCAAAGTTAGTTCGGCAAACTGCTTGTCAGAAGCAACTTATCGTCTACGCTCCTCCAAAGATGAGGAGCAGGACGCGCACCGCCCTCCAATCAATGCTGGTACGCAACGATACTTTATGAAACTGCATCAGAGGACCATCTTGATCACCGGCGGCACCAGCGGGATTGGCCTTGAATTGGCGCGCCAGCTACTCTCCCTCGGCAATACCGTGATTGTCTCTGGGCGTGACCAGGCGAAAATTAATTCAACGCGGCGTACCCTCCCCGGAATTCATGTTCTGCAGAGCGATGTGAGCGATCCCCTGGCCGTTGCCGCTTTGCATCAGGACGTATTGGCAAAATTTCCGTCGCTTGATGTGCTTGTCAATAATGCGGGCGTTATGCGCAATCTAAACTTGGACGAGCCGCGCGACTTGACGGATTTGACGCGCGAAATCGCCATTAATTTGTGCGGGCCGATTTGGATGACCCAGCTATTTCTGCCGCACCTGAAAACGCGACCCCAGGCGGCGATTGTCAATGTCTCGTCCGGACTGGCATTTGTGCCTCTGCCCTCCTCACCCGTTTATTGTGCCGCCAAGGCCGGTCTGCATTCTTTTTCATTATCCTTGCGGGCGCAATTGGCCGGAACCCGAGTTGCGGTGGTCGAGCTCGCGCCTCCAGCCGTCGATACGCCATTAATCAGCGGAAAGTTCTCCCACGACGTGACGACGATGCGCGGCATGGCGGTCCAGCTGCTGGCCAAGCGGGCCATCCAAGGGATTGAAGCCGGCAAACTGGAGATTCGACCCGGCTTGAGCAATTTATTAAAAATCATGAACCGGGTGGCTCCTGAATTCATGCTCGGACGAATGATCGGCATTGCTAAAACTGCCAAGTGGTCCTCCGCCTAACCGCCACTAATAAATCTTGGAGTCCAATGCGGGGGAATTGAATGCTGGCACTATTTACAGGTTATCCGGGTATTTCCAACCAATAATTTGACCGTCCGGCAAGCGCACCGCGTTGGTATCGTTAAATCCTGCTTCATCCGGCCAGTAACCGGTTCCCTCCAGATGCAAAACCGTACTCCGTTGCTTTTCAATAAAAACTGGAACCGTCAGATATCCGAACCCGTTTGCCCGCGCCACGACTTGATATTTACCCGGCGCAAGCTCCACTGGTGTGACGTCTTGCAAAGCCGTCGGCGTGATGTTGTGAACCCGGCGCAGAAGGCGGCCGTCCTCCGTGAGGATTTTATAATCGGAATGTTCCGCGCGGTTGGGATCGCTGCTGTCAAAATCCGCGTTTCGCTTGTAGGCGGAATAAACCAGGAGAGTGCCGTTTGTCGAATCCGTCATCCCTGCGGCGAATGGCGCGGGACCGACCGTTTCAGACGTAAAGCGGCCGCTGCCAGTGAGGCAGCCGGAAACCAAGGCCAATCCGGCAAGGAGGACTCCCATCATCAATGACCTTTTCATATGACCTAATGTCTCACAGTTTTATCGGCGCTCAAAGTTTCTGAACAAAAGTTAATCTCGCTCAAAAGGGCCCTTGCGAATGTTAATAAGCTGTGCGTTATTTGTGCATATGTTTTTCGAATGTGCACTTGAAGCAATGAATTAGTCGGGCTACTTTGGTGGTAAGAGGGAAAGATGAATACGAATCTTCGCATTTTGCTTCTTGAAGACAACCTCGCCGATGCCAAACTGATCGAGCGTGAGTTGTTCCGCAATGGTTTTAATTTTTCCCTCACTCGCGCCCAGACCGAAGTTGAAATCCGCGACGAGCTGGCGGCGGCGCCGCCGGATTTGGTTCTTTCCAATCACTGCCTGGCGCAACTGGGTGGCTTCGAGGCTTTGACCATCGTTCACGACCTGTGCCCCACTGTGCCTTTCATATTTGTGAGCGGATCGATGGACCAGGAACTGGTCCACGACATGTATGAGGAGGGTGCCAGCGACTATGTTTTCAAGCGGGAACTCAATGAGCTGGCCTCGGTCGTAGCCAGGGCTACCGGCGTACAGCCCGGGCCCGCTGCCGCTGCCCCGTACCGGGACCGGGACACCCCACCCGCTGACATGCTGCCCCAACTTTGTTTCCCGACCTCCGGCGTTTTATTGTTGTGCCCTCGTTGCCACCAGGCCCGGGATGAATCCGGCCAAGTCGTTCCGCTCGAGGATTATTGCTATCATCGCCTCAAAAGTCTGGTTGTCCGCAAAGTCTGCGAGAATTGCTCGCGGACTGCGCTCGATGCCGCCGCGACTTCTGGTTTGGCACCCTTCAAACTTCAGTCGGAGGAAAATTGATCTATTTTGCCCCCGACTGGCCTGGTGGTTCACCGTTCTTAATTCCAGTCCCGGATTAATTATTCTTCATTATTTAGTTTTACCTCGCTTGGCCAGTGTGGATTTTGGAAACTGAGTCATTATGAGAAAAACAATTCTTGCTTGCAGTCTTTGTTTCCTGGGTGCGCTAATGGGTAGCGCCGACGAGCCCTATCACTTTATCAAAGAGATCCCCGTTGGAGGAGAGGGAGGCTGGGATTATCTTGCGGTGGATGCTTCCGCGGAGCGGCTTTACGTTTCCCATGCCACTAAAGTGGTAGTCATCGATTTGAGCAATGATCAGATTGTGGGTGAAATCACCAATACCATCGGTGTCCATGGTATCGCCGTGGCACCGAAATTCAACCGGGGCTTCGTCAGCGATGGTCGCGCCGGTCAGATTTCCCTCTTCGATCTAAACAACCTGCAAACCATAGCCACCATCCCCGCTGGCAGGAATCCTGATTGCATCATGATGGGCCCCGAACAGGAGGAAGTTTACGCCTTCAATGGCCGCGACCAATCCGCCTCCGTCATCGAGACCGACTCAGGCAAAGTTCTGGCCACCATCCCATTGGACGGTAAGCCGGAATTTGCCCAGCTGGATGGCCGGGCCAAACGGATGTTTGATAATATCGAGGATAAAAGTGAAGTGTCCGTGATTGACACCGAATCCCATCAAGTGGTCACCAACTGGCCCGAAGCTCCCGGCGAAAGCGCCTCGGGACTGGCGATTGATCGCAAAGCTCATCATTTGTTCCTCGGCTGCGACAATCATATGATGGTCATGATGGACGACCGGAACGGCAAAGTGCTGGCCACCGTGCCGATCGGCGAAGGGGTGGACGCCAATGCCTTCGATCCAAAGACCAAACTCGCTTTCGCCTCGTGCGGTGACGGCACCACGACGATTGCCCACGAAGATGGCGATAGCCTGACCGTCGTCCAAACTCTTAAAACCGAGCGTTTCGCCCGCACGATGGCGCTTGATCCGAAAACCCACAACATTTATCTCGCGACCGCCAAAATGGAAGATCCAGCCCCTGGCGAACGCCGCGGAAAAATCATCCCCGGCACCTTTAAAATCCTGGTGTATGGAATGAATTAATTGGCGGCGGATGAGATTCTGGTTTTTTATTCCGGCAATCTTTTTGCTCACCGGTTGCGTGCACTATCAGCCGCAACCGGTTTCCCCCGACGCTTTCGCGGCCCGCTGGGACCAACGCCGGTTGGACGACCCCGGGCTGAAAAAATTTATCGAGCAAAATAATGGCCATTCTCTGACCAATTGGCCACCGGCCCGCTGGGACTTCAATTCGCTTACCCTCGTCGCATTTTACTTTCACCCCGGCTTGGAAGTGGCGCATGCGCAATGGCTCGTCGCCGTTGCGGGTGAAAAAACCGCGGGTGCCCGGCCCAATCCCACCGTCTCGGTCAATCCGGCGTACGATTCGCAAATCCCCGGAAACTATAGTCCCTGGATGGCGCCGCTCAGCTTTGACATACCGCTTGAAACCGACGGTAAGCGCCGTAAACGCATCGCCGAAGCGCAGGCCGCGGCGGAATCCGCGCGCTGGAATTTTATCGCCGCCGTCTGGCAAATCCGCAGCAATGTTCGGGCGAGCCTGCAGGACCTCAATGCTGCTGAAAACCGGACCAAACTTCTGGCCTCTCAATTCGCCTTGCAAAAGAAAATTATGGGGCTTTTGCAGTCGCGCTTGGACGCCGGTGAAATTTCCCGGCCGGACTTGGTGACTGCCCAACTTGCCTTGAACCAAACCCAGCTTGACTTGGGCGACGCCCAATCTGCAAAAGTTGCGGCGCAATCCCGCCTGGCTCAGGCTCTGGGCTTGGGCGAATCGGCCCTGATTGGCCAGAAATTCAAATTTGAGTTTCCGCCGCGAGGGTTCAATGAATTGACTGCGCGCCAGGCGCGCCAGCTTGCGTTGCGTTCCCGCGCCGATATCTTGGCCGCGCTGGCCGATTACGCAACAGCAGAAGCGGATTTGCGGCTGGAAGTGGCCCGTCAATATCCCGATCTTCATCTCGGTCCCGGTTACGCCTGGAATAATGGCAATTACGGCGACAATCAATGGTCATTGGGAGCGACCCTCGAATTGCCGATCTTGGATCAAAATCAGGGACCAATTGCCGAGGCGCAGGCGCGACGAAAACTGGCGGCGGCCAAATTTATTGAGCTGCAATCTCAGGTGATTGGCCAGATTGATCTCGCTCTGGATCAGGTTCGCGCCGCGCGTCAGCAATTGAAAAACGGCAATGATTTGCTGGCCATCGAGCAACAGCAGGAAAAATCCGAGCAAGCGCAACTGGCCGCCGGTGCGGCCGATCCGCTTGATCTCTTAACCGCGCAGCTGACCACTGCCAACGCCCGCCTTACGCAACTGGACAATGAGGCCAAGTGGCAGGCCGCCGTGGGTTCCTTGGAGGATGCCCTTCAGCAGCCCACGGATTCGCTTACTGCCGCAATCAATAACCTTTCCGGCCAAGATCCGGATGAAAGGAACTCTCACCCATGACATTTCTCAAGACCATCGGCTCCGTGCTGCTAATTGGATTTTGCCTCGTCGTGCTCTTTGGCTGCACCAAAAGTGGCGACCCCGATGATAACCCCCCGGCAAAGACCGATAAATCAGACACGGAGTTTTCCTCCGGCGTGACGCTTGACGCGGCAACCCAAACCAGAATCGGGCTTGAGGTAGTTACACCCGCCGCTGCTCAATGGGAAGCAGAAGCAACTGCTTATGGCGTTGTCTTGGATCCCTCGCAGCTGGCGGCGGCTTTTGCCGATCTATCTACCGCCGGGCTGGCTGCGGACGCCTCCGACAAGGAATACTCGCGACAGAAAACTTTGGCCGCGCAGAATAATGTCTCCGTCCGTACCCTGGAGACTGCCCAAACCACTGCATTGCACGATGATCTGGCCCGGACTTCCGAACTTGCTAAGTTTAAGGCGGAATGGGGTGCTGTTCTCGTCAGGCGCGCCAAGGAAATTCTTCCATTGATGACCAGCCAACACTCGTCCCTCGTCCGGATGGACTTGCCGGCTGGCGAAAACCTGGCGTCGGCGCCGCTCTCCGCCCGGATTCTCCAGTCTACTAGTGCCGGCGAAACTAATCCCGTAAGTGCCGAATATCTGGATGTCATCCCGGGTGTTAATCCGCAGTCGCAGGGTCAATCTTTCCTTTTTCTGGTCAAAGACCGCTCGTTGCCTCCGAATGCCGCCCTTACCGGTTATCTCAAGGTTCCCGGGGAACCTCTGAACGGCGTGATGATCCCTGCCGCCGCTATTCTGCGCTACGAGGGCAAAGGCTGGGTTTATCAGCAAACGGAGACCAATCAGTTTTTGCGAACTGAGATCCCCCTCGATTATCCGGTTAACGGCGGTTGGTTTGTTCCGGATCGTGTGCCTGTGACCAACGGGGTGGTTGTGGTAGGGGCGCAAACCGTCTTGTCCGCTGAATCGAGCGGCGGTGGCTTCAACACTGGCGAACGCGACTAAAATGCTCCGCAACCTTGTCGAACTATCCCTGCGGTCGCGCGGCGCAGTGATCACGCTGGCGGTGGGCCTGATTGTTTACGGCCTATACGTGGCGAAGAACGCCAAGTTGGATGTTTTTCCCGATTTCGTCCAACCGCAGGTCACCGTCCAAACCGAGGCGCCGGGGTTGGCACCCGAACAGGTTGAGTCCTTGGTGACTCGGCCCGTGGAAAGTGCCCTAAGTGGGGCGGGAAATCTGGATTCCATCCGCTCCGAATCCATTCAGGGGTTGTCCGTGGTCACCGCGGTCTTCAAGGATGGCACTGAAATCTATCAGGCGCGCCAGATGATCGCAGAGCGCCTTGTCGGCGTGGCGGGGGAATTGCCCGCTGGTGTTTCCACGCCCACCATGGAGCCGCTCACTTCCTCCACGATGGATTTGCTGAAATTCGGTCTGGTTTCCAAAAAGCTGACGCCAATGGAATTGCGAACTTTCGCCGACTGGACCGTCCGGCCGCGCCTACTCTCCGTTCCCGGCATTGCCGCGGTCAAGACCTTCGGCGGTGAAGTGCGACAGATGCAAATCCAGGTCAAACCTGACTGCCTGCTGGCCTTGAACCTTTCAGTGCAGGATGTATTGAACGCCGCCAGTGCTGCCACCGGCGTGCGCGGCGCAGGGTTCATCGAAACGGCCGCGCAGCGGCTGGTGTTGCAAACCGAGGGCCAATCCATTACTCCCGAAGCCCTGGGCAATGTGGTCATAACCCGGCGCGATGGGCGCAGCATCCGGCTTAAAGACGTGGCCAATGTTGTCGTGGCGCCCGATCCCCCTTTCGGCGACGCCCTGATTAACGGTGAACCAGGGGTTCTGGTCACCACCGCCAGTCAATATGGAGCGAACACGATGGAAGTCACACTAGCAACGGAGAAGGCTTTGACGGGCCTCAAGCCGGTTTTTGCTGCCGAAGGGATCGATTATGTGCCGCATTTGCACCGACCCGCCACGTTCATCGAAATCGCTATTCATAATATCAAGAACTCATTGCTGCTGGGTGCGGTGCTCGTTGGAGTAGTCCTGTTTCTCTTCCTGCTGGACTGGCGCACAGCTCTCATTTGTTTTACCGCCATCCCTCTTTCCCTGCTGTCGGCCATCATCATCCTCGACCATTTCGGAGTGACCTTGAATACGATGACCTTGGGCGGCTTGGCGGCTGTCATTGGCGTCGTGGTCGACGATGCCATTATCACGGTGGAAAATATTTTGCGCCGCTTGCGGGAAAATCTACTGATCACACCGCCCAAGCCTATCCTCAATGTAGTTCTCGAAGCCACCCTCGAAGTTCGTAGCGCTGTTGTATATGCCACCTTCGTTGTTGCCCTGGTTTTTTTGCCGGTTTTGACGATGTCTGGCATACAAGGCCGTTTCTTTACACCGCTCGGCATAGCCTTCATTCTCGCCAACCTGGCTTCGTTGGTCGTTGCCCTGACCGTCACGCCCGCTTTGTGCTTTGCCCTCCTCTCCCGATCCAAACCGCATGCTGAGCCGGGCTACCTCCAAACCTTGAAAAGCTGGCATAGTCACCTGCTGCTCAAAGTCAGTTCTTGGCCCAAAACCATCATTGCCGTGACGCTGGTCCTATTCGCGGCCTCACTTGCGGCGCTGCCATTTTTCGGGGGTGAATTCCTGCCGGATTTTCGGGAGGGCCATTTCGTGGTGGGCATCACCATGGCGCCTGGAACCTCCCTGCTGGAGATGCGCCGCCTTGGTGAACGGATTTCGTCAGAATTGCTGAACATTCCTGCCATCCAAAGCGTCTCGGAACAAATTGGCCGCGCACAAGGCGGCGAGGATACCTGGGGTTCCCATCGTGGGGAAATGCATATTGAACTTAAACCGGATCCCACGCTTGACGAGGGAAAAATCCAGGATCAAATCCGTGCCACGCTGGACCAATTTCCCGGGGTTCAAACCGAGGTGCTGACCTTTCTCGGTGATCGTATCGGCGAAACCATTTCCGGCGAGACCGCTCAAGTGGTTGTCAATATTTTTGGTGACGATTTGGACGTGCTGGACCAAAAGGCCAATGAAGTATCATCGGTACTGAACAAAATTCCGGGCGCCGCCGACGTCCAGATATCAGCCCCGCCAGGCGCGCCGCGCATGGTTGTGCAATTGCGGCCTGACCGCCTCACCCAATTCGGATACCGGCCCCTCGAAGTTCTGGAAGCGGTGCAGACAGCCTTTCAGGGCGAGGTGGTTGGCCAGACCTACGAAGGCGAAAAAACGTTCGATATTGATGTCATTTTGGAGCCGTCCGCGCGCCAGCGGCCAGAGGACATCGACAGGTTAATCATCAGCAATGGCGACGGTCTTCAAATGCCGCTGCACGAACTGGCAACTGTCTATTTGACAACCGGGCGCTATGCCATCCTGCATGACGGCGCGCGCCGGCGGCAGACCATTACCTGCAATCCCGCCGGGCGCGATGTGGCGTCCTTTGTCGCCGATGCCCAGAAGGAGATCGCCGCGCAAATAAAATTTCCACCCGGTGTTTATTTTGAATTCAGCGGAGCGGCAGAAGAACAGGCTGCTGCGCAGAACGAATTGTTGGTACATTCGTTCATGGCTGCCGCCGGCATCACTCTGTTGCTGGCACTGGTGTTTCGCAAGGCAAGCCACCTCCTGCTCGTACTAGCCAATCTGCCATTTGCTCTAGTTGGCGGCGTGCTGGCGATTTTCCTGAACGGTTACTTCAGCCCCAGCGGTCACGCAACGCTTTCGTTGGGTACGCTCGTCGGTTTCGTTACCTTGTTCGGGATTACCATGCGCAATTCCATCATGATGATTTCGCATTTCGACTATCTGGTGAATGAGGATAGAATGGCATGGGGACAGGAAACCGCTCTTCTTGGTGCCAGGGAACGGCTTGTTCCCATCCTGATGACCGCGCTCGTTACCGCTCTCGGCTTGCTTCCGCTGGCGATTGGCAGTGGCCAGGCTGGTCGCGAAATTGAAGGTCCCATGGCCATCGTGATTCTCGGCGGTTTGGTAACCTCGACCGCACTCAACCTGCTCGTGCTGCCCACCCTGGCACTCCGCTACGGAAGCTTTGGAAACAACCCGGCAAAAACGGTTTCGACCCAACCGTACGGAACGGCATAACCGGCGGCGCTTCCGGCGCTTCATTGGGAGCGCGAAAAGCCTATCGTTCATAAAATTGGCTCGCAGTCGCGACTTGGGTTATACTGCGGCATGTTTTTTATCGGAATTGGCACGGCTGCGCCAGAGTCGCGCTACTGCCAGCGGGAAGGTTGGGAGGCAGTTCAACGCACCTCGCGGTTTCGAGAACTCGAACCCCGTTCTCGGGCCATCCTCAAGAAAGTCCTGTGCAGCGATAATGGCATTGCGTCGAGACATCTTGCCCTTAACTCCATCGACGAAGCTTTCAATCCCACTCCTGACATTCTGCAGGCGCGTTTTACCTTTCATGCGCCATCCCTCGCTGTCACCGCCGCCCGCCGCGCCTTGGAGAACGCTCAATGTTCGCCCGGCGAAATTGATGCCGTCCTCATCAGCACCTGCACTGGCTATTTATGTCCCGGCCTGACGAGTTATGTCGCTGAACAGCTCGGCTTGCGGCCAGAGGTATTTGCCCTCGATTTAGTTGGGCAGGGTTGCGGAGCGGCAATGCCAAATCTGCGTGCGGCCGAAGCCATCCTTGCCGCCGGGCGTGCCCGAAAGGTTCTGTCCATTTGCGTGGAAGTTTGCAGCGCGGCATTTTTCCTCGACAATGATCCGGGCGTTTTAATCAGTGCCTGTTTGTTTGGGGACGGTGCGGGTGCGGCCGTCCTTTCCAACCAGTCGTCTCCCGGCCGGCGTCGGGTCCAATGGAAATATTCGGCCTCCTGTCTCTCGCCAGAGAAGCGCGATATTCTTCGCTTCGGCCACCAGAATGGAATGCTTCGGAATGTCCTGTTGCCAGAGGTGCCGCGGGTGGCGGGGGAGGAAGCCGCACGTCTGCTGGCTAAGTCGCTCGCTGCGACCGGCATTCGGCGGGACCAAATCAAAGGCTGGATCCTCCACACGGGCGGGCGCGATGTATTGCTGACACTTCGCGAGAAACTTGATTTGCAGGAGCACGATATTCGGCACAGCTCCGCCATCCTGCGCGAATTCGGAAATATCAGCAGCCCAACCGTCTATTTTGTGCTGCAGTCGGCCCTCAATGATTCCGTGCCTGATGGTATATGGTGGATGTCCGCCTTCGGGGCGGGTTTCAGCTGCCATGGCTCTTTCCTTGAAGTGGGCCCATGAACCGTCGCGTCGAACCGGAACTGCTCGATACGCTGCCGCCGGACGACCCGCGCGCCTTGCGCTCGCGTCAGGATTTGCGCCGGGTAAATTGGTGGATGGGCAATCACGCGACCATGGCTCAGGCCTTGGGAAAAAATGCGGGCCAAGCCTCGCGTGATCCAATCCTCGAGCTCGGCGCTGGTGATGGGCATTTCCTGCTCACCGTCGCCCGGAAACTTTCGCCCGGTTGGGCGGGGGTGCAAGCAACCCTCCTCGACCGACAATTGACAATTTCCGAAACCACCCGCCAGAACTTTACGGCTTTGCGTTGGGATGTTTTCACCGCGATGGAGGACGTGTTTAATTGGTTACCACCGCCGGGTGCCGGGCGCATCATTCTGGCCAATTTGTTCCTTCACCATTTTGAGGAGGCAAAACTTTCTGAATTACTCCAAAAAATCGCTGGAGGCGGTCGTTTGTTTATCGCCGTGGAGCCGCGACGGATGGCACTTCCCGCGCTGGGCGGAGTCCTGCTGGCGCTTATCGGCTGCAACGATGTGACGCGTCACGACGGCGCGGCCAGTATCCGCGCCGGCTTCGTTGATCAGGAAATCTCCGCCCTTTGGCCTGACAAGCATCGCTGGCATTTGACCGAACAACGATCCGGTCTGTTTAGTCACTTGTTTATTGCCCGGAGGCTCCACTAAATGGCCGTGACCAAACCTATCACCATCGTGGGCGGGGGCCTGGCTGGCCTGACGCTGGGCATCGGTTTGCGACAGCGTGAGGTGCCCGTAACTATCGTTGAGGCCGGAAATTATCCTCGCCACCGTGTTTGCGGTGAATTTATCAGCGGCCGCGGCCAGCAATCCCTCGCACGACTGGGGCTAGAAACAGATTTAATCGGTGCCGGTGCCATTCCCGCCCGAACCGCCGCTTTTTTCACCGCTAGCCGCGCCGCCGCCCCGCGTGAACTTCCCGTGCGCGCCTTGTGCCTCTCCCGGTTCATCCTAGATCAGATTTTGGCTCAAAAATTTCAAAAACTGGGTGGCAACCTCATTGTCGGCCGGCGCTGGCGCGAAACGGAGTTTACCGAAGGAATGGTTCGCGCCTCAGGTCGCCGGGTGCAATCTGAACCGGCTGGCATCCGCTGGTTTGGTCTTAAGATTCACGCCCGCAATGTTTCCCTAAGCGCCGATTTGGAAATGCATTTCTCATCATCAGGTTATGTGGGGCTATGCAAAATCGCCGGTGACCAAGTGAACGTCTGCGGTTTGTTTCGTCGGAATCATGGTCTGCCGATGCCTGCTGATTCCCAGGAAATGTTGCGCGGACAGCCTGGAACACTTTTAAACCTCCGGCTGGCGCACGCCGATTTCAATGAAGCCGCCTTCTGTGCCACAGCCGGTCTTTGCCTGCGAGCCGGGAAGGCGATCGCTTACCCGGAGATTTGTGTGGGTGACGCCATCACAATGATCCCTCCCGTGACCGGCAATGGAATGTCCATGGCTTTTGAGTCTGCCGAGCAGGCCACGGCGCCACTGGCGGCCTGGAGCCGGGGCGAAACGTCCTGGCTGGCGGCGAAAACTCTCATCGCCCGCGCCTGCGACACCCTCTTTGCCCGCCGCCTGGTTTGGGCCACCGGGCTGCAACCATTTCTCCTGGCCCCGGCCTGGCAGAATCCCGTCATGCTCTTCGCGTCCCGCAGTCAATGGTTTTGGCAGACTGCGTTTGGCAAGACGCGCTGAAAAATGGTCGTAATTTGGCCCTCCCCCCTTTCGTTACCCTCGGTGAGCTTTTTATTTTGAGCCTGAAACCTGGGTGTTCGCTGGCAACCATCCACCCGTTGCCTGCAAAGGTTCGAGTTGTCCGGCGCGCGTTACCCAGACTGCGAGCGCTAGTCGGCCCTTGATGTCTTTTGGTGCGGAATCAATGATAAAGGTTCCCGCCAAGCCGTTGGTCTGGCTGGTCATGGGCCGGGTGATCAATGAAAGCGCGGCGAAGTCATGGTTCAAATGGCGACCGGAATTCTCTCCCGCCCCAATGTCTGAACCCAGCCCGGACACCAGCAAAGCAGCCGTTACTTCGTATTCCGTTCCTTCACCGCTGGATGGAGCAAACTCTACTTGCCAATGTTTTTCATCCTGCGAGCGGGCGTAAAGGATGCCGGACCGGACGCTCCCCGCAGCCGGCGCGCCTCGAAAACCAAACCAGTTATGCCATTCCTTCCCGTTCAGCACCAATTCGGGGGTATAAATCTCCTGCGCCGACCAACTTTGAGCATAACTCCGCTGCCGCTCGCTGTATTGCTCGTTCGAAAGCCGGTCTCGCCAGCCCAGTCCATTCCAGTAATCCACGTGAAATGCCACTGGCACGTACTCGCTCCACAAGCCGGGCTCATTTTTCAATTTGCTCAACCAGGCTTCCGCTGGGGGGCAGCTGCTGCAACCCTCCGACGTGTAAAGTTCCAACAAAGCCGTTTGCCGGTCCGCGCTTTGGAAGACAACCGGCGAGGCGCGGACCATGGAGCCGATCATTAATGCCAGGAAAAAAATGTGCTTGGTCATATACTATGTCAGAGCCTCCGATTGTTGAGTTTATTCCCTGAATAAAAGGCGGCCTAAAGTTTGTGGGCGGAAGGAAACCATGGAATATTGTCCGTCACAGTGGCTCTAACGTTTATATGAAAGACATTAAAACCATCACCATTCTGATCTTGGTTTCCGCCTGCGGAGCTTATTTGATCTCCACCAGCCCTCGGGCGACAGCCGACACCAGTACCGCCATTGCCGATGATGCCAAGACTGTGCCTCCCTGGTCTTTCACTGACATTACGGGCAAAACGATCCATTCTGAAGATGTAAAAGGCAAGGTCGTCATCCTCGATTTCTGGGCCACTTGGTGTGGTCCTTGCCGGTCGGAAATTCCAGAATTCATCGCTCTGCAAAAACAATATGGTGATCAGGGATTATCCATCCTTGGGTTTTCTGAAGATGACGGCGACTTGTCCGCCATTAAAAAATTCGCCTCCGAACTTGGCATGAATTATCCCGTCGGCTTGGCGAGCAAGTCAGTGAATAGCGTTTTCGGAGGAATTGACGCCTTGCCCACTACCCTGATCATTGATTCTCAAGGTCACTTGGTCAAAGAGTACATCGGTCTTACCGACAAGTCCGAGTTTGAAACCCAAATCAAACGGCTGCTGCCAAACAAATAAAAAGCTATTGGGCTGGTGGTCTTCCGCTCAGGCTTTTGGCGACGCCAGATTTTGTTGCCGGTAATATTTTAGCTGCCCGTAGCCGACCAGTTTCCGCCGTTTTTCATCCCAAAGCCGGTATCCGAAGGATTTCAAACTGCCAATCATGGTGACCGGCTTGACCTGCTGGAAGAGCGGGTCAGCTTGATGGCATTTTTCCAGATAGTAGTTTGGGATCCGCGGACTGAGATGATGAATATGATGAAAGCCAATGTTACCCGAAAACCATTGCAGAATGCGGGGTAATTTGTAAAACGAGCTGCCTTGAAGGGCCGCCGCGACATAGCTCCAATCCTCTCCCCTTTCCCAATAAACGTCTTCAAATTGGTGCTGCACATAGAACATCCAGACCCCCGCGCTGCCGGCGACCATCAGGATGATCAACTGGATGATTAAATATGCCTTGAATCCGAAAGTCCAACTGAGTGCCACACCGAGCCCAAGCATGGCTGCGTTCATGGCATAAACGGAATGGCGTTCCCGCTTGTTGGCGCGCGATTTGGGAAACCTTTGTTGGATCACAAACAGGTACAACGGCGCGATGACAAACAGCACGATAGGATTGCGAGCCAGTCGGTACGAGAATTTCTTCCAGCGGGAGGAATTCAGATACTCCTCAACCGTCATGGTCCAGACATCCCCCGTGCCACGTTTGTCAAGATGGCCGGAAGTGGCATGATGAATGGAGTGTTCCCAGCGCCAGTGATAGTACGGCGTGAAAGTCAATATCCCGGTCAGGAAACCAACCAGGTTATTCGCCCAAGGTGCCTTGAAAAATGAGCCGTGCCCGCAGTCATGAAAAATAATGAAGACGCGCACCAGAAATGCTCCCGCCAGAACGGCCAGGGGAACTACCAGCCACCACGAAATCGGCCTGCAAATATACATCAGATACCACAGGGCGGCATAAGGAACAAGCGTGTTGGCAATCTGCCACAATGCCAGCGGAGTCGAAGACTTCTGGTACTTGGCTACGATCGCTTTCCAGGCTGCGTTGTCGTCCTGGGACCTGTTCGCTTTTAAATTCAATTCATTGCTCATAAATCAACGGGCGCTCTCGCGGAAATGTATTTACGCACCTAGCATAGCAGAAAATATGCCGGGTCAACCAAATGATTTTGAAAATCGTTGGGGTGATTTAATGCACCCATATGGCGGGAGTAAGCCTTTCATGCCGGCAGAAAATCATAAAGCCCAATGAAGCAATGGGCGGAAGTGGTTTAATTTGGCCGCGGATTTTTGATTGCCGCTGTTGGCTTGGATTTCTTGGCTCTGGCGGGTACTGGCAAGGATGAACTTTGACAAGGCGGAAGTCACTCCGCTCGCCGATTAAAGAAGGCTGGAACTGGTTGAAGGAGATGCCAACCCATCTGAATTGGAGCGGGATCGCGGCCGGGCATTGACCTGGATAAATGAATTTTAATAGTGCGTTCTGACAAAAATGGGTTCTCGAATTCCATAAAGCAGCCTGAAGTTTCGGATCCGCACCAGGATCATTTGACTAATGTTGTGTCCAGCGGAGAGAATCAACGTGCCGTCATTGGTGTAGACATCTGAACTGAGGAGCATTCCGACCGCAAGATTGTTTGCTTCAATGGAAATCGTCTGCAAGCTGCTTTCCAATTTGCCACCAATTAGGCCGAAACAACCTCGGACCGAGGCGAGTAGTTGAGGATCATAAAATCCCTTCCGCAAAAGAAGTTCGTCCAGTGCCTGTTGCTGCGTAATCCCTCGATCCTGCAGTTCTAGCATGTCGTTAAGAATAATCAGCAGGCGCGCTCCCAGTGGAATCGACTCGCCCTTGATCGTGTCGATGGGCGTGCCACTGCCGTCGAAACGTTTGTTTTGATAACGGACAATTTTAGCAACATTGGCAAGGCGGGGAATGTTGGCCAACAGCCTGGCTGCAATATCCGGCGCCGAATCCATCACTTGTTGTTCCTTGATCGAAAGGAGTGTACCCGCTCGGGCTCTGACCACGATTTCAGGCGGCAGCGTCACTTGGCCGATCGGCGAGAGCATTGCCGCAAGATTGATTTGCCAGATGTCTGGCAAGGACATTTTTTCGGCGGTGGTGTTGACCAGGCTTCGCAGCTTTTCGGTACGCCCAAACCCTTTGAAATCCACCATGGCAAGGATGTCTGTCAGCATCTTGATGCTGCCGTTAAGCGTTTTGTCGAGCAGCTCCTTCTCGGCGACGATGAGACGATGCTGGCGCAATGCGTTTTCAAGCGCCTTGCATAAGACCTCGTTGGGACAAGGCTTGATGAGGAAACTGAAAATATTCCCTTCATTAACCACCCGGACAGCCTGTTCCATATCCACATTGCCAGTTAGCATGATCCGCACGGCGTCTGGGGCACACTGGCGCACGGCGGATAGAAACTGGATGCCGTCCATTCCAGGCATTTGCCGGTCGGAAACCACTACGGCGTATGGGCCGGTTTCAGACAATTTAGCCAGGCCTGCCTCACCTCCGCCCGCCGTCTCAATATTATATTGGCGGCGCAGACCCCGTTCAAATGAGGCCAGCAAGTTCACATCATCATCTACAAATAGTATTTTTTCGGTCATATTCTTCTAATTTGCGGTCGCCAATGCTTGTGGTTCGAGACAATTGGTCTTCCATGTTTCGCTAATATCTCCCAAAAACGGGTTTTGTGGGGCTGTCGTTGTCCGTTTGGTTGCCAGGCTGTTCCGGCTGGGAAATGACATGATCAAGTGCCAGCACGTTCGCCGCATACAGCACAATGGCGGGTGAAAAGTCGTGAGATACTGCCTTCTCTGAGCGATGCTGCAGTGTCACCGCCCCAACAATGGGTGCTGGCATCCGCATATCTATCACCACAGCAGCCAGAGGGACGGTTGCCATGAATTCATGCGCCTTGGCGCCGCTATCTAGAAAATGCATCTCCCATTCGTGCCTCATGCAATCCAACTGGCGTTGCAACCCCTGCAAAACCCTGACATCGTCGTCGACAACCATTAGCCTTTTCATGGTCTTTCTGGAAATTATTGAGCCCCACCGGGCGAAATGGGTAGGCGCAAAAGAAAGCATGTTCCTACGCCAGCTTCAGTTTCAAATGCGACTTGCCCTCCATGCTTTTTGACGATGTTGCAATAGACCATGGACAGCCCCTGTCCGGTGCCTTTACCCACTTCTTTTGTGGTAAAAAAGGGTTCAAAAATATGCGGGCGGGCGGACTCAGGTATCCCGGTGCCGGTATCTCTCACCGATATTTCAACCCAGGCACCATCGCGCCTTGTGCCAACGGTGATCAGGCCCAGGCCACCGGGTTTTTCTTTAAGTTTATCCCCGATCGCGTGCGCGGCATTAATCAGCAGGTTCAATACACACTGGTTGAATTCGCCTAAAAAGCAGGGGACCCTTGGTAATTCGGGATCAAGGTTTAATTTCATGTCTGCCACATATTTCCACTGGCCGCGAGCCACTGTAACGGTACTCTCAATAGCCTTGTTCAGGTCGGCGGAGGTCTTTTCCTTTCCGCCAGGATGAGAGAATTCCTTCATCGCCCGAACAATTTTGGAAATACGGTCGACGCCTTCGATTGTCTCGTTGATTGCCGTTGGCACCTGTTCAAAAAGGTAGTCCAGATCGGCGGCCATTAGCACTTCCTTGGCGCGAGCAACCAGGTCTGGCGTCAACCGGTCATTTTGAGCGGCCTCAAGTAATTCTTTATGATCACGGAGCAATATAGCAATGCTTTCAAAGGATTCTTTGAAGAAGCGCGTGTTGTCGCCAACATATTGGGTGGGGGTATTGATTTCGTGTGCAATTCCCGCCGCAAGCTGTCCGATCGCTTCCAGTTTCTGCGACTGCCGCAACTGGAGTTCCATCAAATGGCGCTCCTGTTCTGAACGTTTGCGTTCGGCGATTTCAGCCAGAAGTTGTTTGTGGACTTTTTCCAGTTCCTGCTCGGCCACCTTCATCGCGGTAATATCTTTTGAAATCCCGAACGTTCCGACGATTTCACCCGCTTCATTCCGGAACGGCATTTTGCTGGTCAGCGCCCACGTTACCCCGCCACTCTTCCAGGTTTCTTTTTCGATTTTCGCCAGGAGAGGCACACCCGTTCGGATGATTTCATGTTCGTCCTCGTAAGTCGCGGAGGCATGTTCACTCGAGAAGAAATCCCGGTCGTGCCTGCCAATCAACTCCGAAATGTGTTCCACTCCAAATAGCTTCGCCATGCCTGTACTGCAGCGAACGAAACGTGATTCGGCGTCCTTGAAATAAATATTGTCACCCGAGTTTTCCATCAGCGCACCCAAAAGGTTTCTTTCCTGTGCCAATTCGGCATCGGCGCGCCGACGCTCGACGATATTTTGCTGCAGGAGTTTAATCGACCGCTTCAGTTCCAGCTGCGCAACCACCTGCCGACTCAGCGCCTGCAAGGCCTTTTTCTGTTCGTCGGTTATTTCGCGCGGCACCCGGTCATTCACGCATAGCATCCCCAGCGCATGACCGTCTGCGTTCACCAATGGGGCTCCGGCATAAAATCGAACCTGCGCTTTCCCGATTACGAGCGGATTGTCCGCAAATCGAGCATCCAGAATGGCATCCTTAACCACAAACACTTCAGCCTGCAGGATCCCATGGGCACAAAAAGCAACCTCGCGTGAGGTTTCGCTCTCCTCTGTGCCGACTTTCGACTTGAACCACTGCCGGTTCTCGTCAACCAGACTGATCATTGCAATCGGCGTACCACAAATGTGCGAAGCCAACAGCGTGATGTCATCAAACTCCTGCCCGGGAGCTGTATCGAGGATTTCGTAAGCTCGCAGAGCTTCTAAACGGGCGGCTTCATCGGGCGGTAAAGCCGGTTTTAACATACCACTCCATTGGCCCACCCGCGAATGTTCAGAGTTGGCAACTCCGGGGCTAGGCGCCAGACACCGAGACACTTGCATGCATGAGCATTTTGGGTTTTATAATACACCCTTTACAGTGAAGCGATTACCACGCCAATTTCATTGGGTGCATTCACTATAAAGTCCTGCATTTGCTGGTTTGGACTAGGTTTTTCTCTTAGTGGCGTTAAGCCATGTGCTTAATTTGACACGTTTTTTCACAAAATTGACCTTCGGACATGCTGACGCACAGAGGAAGATCTCCTGCATTGCGACGAGGGAACAGGACGTTTCTGGAGCCTTTCGGGTGTTCGCTCAAGCCCTAGCAGATGCCAAAACTTCTCCCCTCGATCTACGGTGTGGTGGTAATTAAAACTCAGGCAAAGGGCAAGTCTGGGGTAGGGTGAAAATCCGCCCGATTTGTCGGAAGCAGGTGTCAGGTAACCTTCGTTTTTTAGTCAACAGATACCGCGTACAACCACAAAAATATGGGCATTATTTTCTAGTCAAGTATCGGTGGAAGGTTTTGATTTTATCAGCAAAATCAAGTGGCTGTCCGACATGGATTCGAACCATGAATAACGCCTCCAAAGGGCGCTGTGTTACCATTACACCATCGGACAAACCTTGATCAAAGTAGTCTTTTTGGGACGCCGGCGCAAAGCGAAAATCAGTCCGTGGGCATTTATCTGCCAAAGAAGGTTTGCCCGCAAGGGTTTTTGCGGCCATTATACTTGATTAACATGAGCAGTGTCGCACCAGTCAAAGACGTCGATTCCAAGGCCACCGGAAAAACTTCGGCTGCCAACGGGGATTTTTCGCAGCCGGTCATCCGCCCCAAAAAAGGTGCCTTGAAGCTTTTCAAGGAAGTCCTGAACCACGGTGGCCCGGGCTATTTGCAATTCGCCATCACCAATATTTGCAACGCGGATTGCGGCTTTTGCGGCTTCGCGCGCTCCAAGTTTGATCCCAAGGCGCGCCGCAGCGTGACCCTTGACGAAGCCAAACGCGTCATCGATATCGCCGCCAAAAACCACATCGGCTATCTGCTCTTTGTTGGCGGCGAACCCATGGTCCATCGCGATTTGCGAGCGATGACCCGTTACGCGGCCGAAAATGGGATTCACCCCATGATCTGCACGAACGGGGGTTTGTGGAATGATGAGAACATGAAGGCCCTCGCCGGCGACGGGCTGAGCAGTGTCATCATGTCCATCGACGCCCATGACGTGGCCATGCACGAAAAAAACCGCGGCCTCCCGGACGTCTGCAAAAAAATCAAGAAAGCGAATGAATATTTTCATTCCGTCGGCATCCAGACCACGGCCAGCATCACGGCCAGCCGGTTGATTGAGGATTACGAAAAACTGCCGGAATTCCTGGAATCGGTCGGTTTCACCAGTTGCACGTTCAGTTATCCCTTGACCTCCCTCGCCAGCAGTTATTTGAGTTTCAGCGACAGCGGCCTGGTCAACTTCAGCAAGGAGGAATTGATTCAGCTGTTTGAAAACATCAAACGGATGAAGCTAAACAGTGGTTATCCGGTCGTTAACCCCACCGAATCGCTGGATGAAATGCAGCGGCATCTGCGCGGTGAAAAGGAAAAGTTCGGCTGCCTCGGCGGGCACAAATACTTTTATCTCGATTGGAATCTCGACCTTTATCGCTGTCATTTTTGGGAAACCCCCATGTGCAAGGTTTGGGACTGGGACGACTCGAAACTCATCCGCGACGGTTGCACCCGCTGCATGATTGATTGTTACCGCGACCCAAGCGTGCTCCAGTTCGTCGCGATCAGCGCGAGCGATGCGTATAATAATTTGAAAAAAGGCAAATTGGGCGAAGCTGCGAAGAATATTTTTGATTCGCGCAACTTGACCTCCCTCAAGGCTGTTTGGCAGGATCGCAAGTGGATCGGCGGCGTTTGATTCATGCCGGTTTTGTTTTCGCATTCCAGGTTTTCCGGCAAGTGGAATTCTGTTGGAAATCATTGGCTGCCCCGAAATCGAATTCATCTAAAAAACTGCGGGCCAAGCAATTTGGTCTGCACCCCATTTTATGAATCTGAAACTGCTGAGCTTGGCCGCCTTGGTAGCTGAAATTAGTTTTAAAGCGACCGCCCAAACTTATGGTCCGGGCTTGATCGACTACGTGGCCCTCAACTTTGTGACTGGCAGCTACCTTTTCAATAATCCGCTCTTGGCTGACGGCACCAATTCCCTGAGCGTGGTTTTCACCAATAGCTTTGTTAACAGATAAAGTGTGCCGATCCCGAAAGGTACTACGGTTTCACTGTGGAATTCGAACAATCAGTTGTTTGGCCCTACTTCCCTTTATACCAATAGTTCTTGGTCCCTTGACTTGCCGGTCCCACCTTGCACCGGGGTACTGGTAGTCGCGGCCTTGGCATTTACCCACAATTGCTCCGGAACTGTTCTGAACCTCGATGGCACTCTGTTTACCCCCCCAGACCAGCACAAATCCCCCCATTCCTCCGACATTTTCCGGCCAGAATGGAATTTATTTAATGGGTGACAAATTGCCAGCCACGGATATCGGAACCAATATATTCCTTGATATTCTTGGTCGGCTTCCATTCGTCGGCGAAAAAGTCTCTACGCTTTCTAGCACAAGCACTTACTTGTGGGAAGGTATCTGGGACATCCTCCCCACTTTGGACCCCGGTCAGGCCGTATTCTTAAGGGTCATGGCCCCGCCTCCGCCGATTCTAACCGTCATTGGCAACAATAGTCAGTTGATTGTTTCATGGCCGCTGCCCCTCACTGGCTGGCCGCTGCAAACGAACAATAATTTGTCGCCCGGCAGTTGGGGCAAATATGTGGGAACCGTCGTCAATAATGCCGTCACCAACCCGCCCACGAACGGGAATCCTTGCTTTCGGTTGATGCAACCGTAAGGGTTTTCGGACAGTCAAAAGGCCGTACTTTTGGGCAAGCATTAAACTTCGTAAAATTCCCTCTTGTCATCCCCCGTTTATCTGTTAGTTTAAGCGTCCTTTTTTATGAAAGCTGATATTCATCCGAAATACGGCGACGCGGAAATCCGTTGTGCCTGTGGCAACGTGATCAAAACCCGTTCCACCAAGCAGACTGTCATCATTGGTATCTGCAACGTGTGCCACCCGTTTTACACCGGCCAGCAAAAGTTCGTGGACACCGCCGGCCGCGTGGACAAATTCCAGCAGCGCTTGGCCAAAACCCAAGCTGCCCAGGCCGCTGCCGCCGCGCCCAAGAAAAAGAAGGTTTAGTTTTTCCGCACTACCGCCCGCCGTGCCGAATTATCCGGAACGGCGGGCGGTTTGCTTTTAAGCTACTCGTCGCGGGACCGTCCTCATTGCCGCCAGCTTGAGGAGCCGGCCGAGTTGACTTCCGCCGCCGGGCTGGAAACTTTGTTCATCCGTATTTATGCGGAGTTAAATTTGAAATGAACTTGCTGCCGCACATTGAGAGATTCCGCAAGCGCTTTGCCGAGGTTGAATCGTTGTTAAGCGATCCCAAGGTCTTTGACAATCCGCAAAACGCCCAGGAATTATCCCGCGAATACGCACGGCTCAAGGAGCTCGTGGCCACCGGGGATACGCTCCTCAAGACCGTCGCCCAGCTCCAGGAAAACCGAGCGTTGCTAAAAAGCGAACACGCGGAGTCTGAAATGGCTTTGCTGGCCCGCGAGGAAATCTCTCGGCTCGAGGCCGAAGAGAAAAAACTCTCCCTGCAAATCCATTTCGGCCTCGTCCCCCCGGATCCAACGGATTCGCGGAACACGATTATTGAAATCCGCGCCGGTGCTGGCGGATCGGAATCCGCCCTCTTTGCCGCCGATCTATATCGGATGTACTGTCGTTATGCCGAGACGCGCGGTTGGAAGGTAGAGACACTTGATTCCAACCCCTCCGACCTGGGCGGATTCAAGGAAATTATTTTTCAGGTCACCGGCAATGATGTCTTCAAGCGGCTTAAATACGAAAGCGGCGTGCATCGCGTCCAACGTGTGCCTGCAACCGAGGCGCAGGGCCGCATTCACACCAGCACCACGACCGTCGCGGTCATGCCCGAGGCGCAGGAAGTGGACGTCGAAATCAAACCGGATGAAATCGAGATTAATGTCTGCCGCGCTTCCGGCAAAGGCGGACAGGGCGTTAATACCACTGACTCCGCCGTCCAGATCATCCATAAGCCCACCGGCATGATCGTCCGCTGCGCCGACCAGCGGTCCCAGCAAAAAAACAAGATCCAAGCTCTCAACGTGCTCCGCTCCCGGTTGCTGGACCGGAAAATCGCCGAGGAAAACGCGAAATACGCTGCCCATCGCAAAGACCAGGTGGGCACCGGTGAACGCAGCGAAAAAAATCGCACTTATAATTTCCCCCAGAACCGGGTAACGGACCACCGGATCGAAATCACTCTGTACAACCTGGCGAATGTGATTGATGGCGATCTGGACGGTCTGATTGATCCCCTGATGTCCCACGATATGGATGAACGACTGGCGAGAGTCGAAGCATGATTACGCCGGTTCAGCGTCCTTGGAAAATTGTTTGCGGACTTTTGCTCGGGGTTTTGCTCCTTGGAGTGGCAGCGTCCTGGATCGAAGGAGGAGAGCTCTGCGCGCCCGCCAATCACCCTGTGGCTCTGCCCGCCAATTTGGCGGTCGAGCCGGTCACTTTTCCCAGCGGCAGCGGCGCCACCATTCATGGCTGGCTGGTCGAATCCCAGACCAATCGCGCCATCGTCATCTTGCAGCATGGGCTTCGCTCGGACCGCACCAGCTTGGTGGAGCGGGCACGATTTTTATCGCAGGCGGGCTACGCTGTTTTGCTTTTTGATTTTCAAGCCCACGGCGAAAGCCTCGGCAAGATCATTACTTTTGGGTATTTGGAGGGCCGCGATTCACAGGCGGCGGTCGACTTCGTAAAGAAACGTTTCCCGGGCAAACCGATCGGCATAATCGGTATCTCGATGGGTGCCGCTGCCGCGGTATTGCCTGACCCTCCGCTGGCTGTCCAGGCACTCGTTTTGGAGTCTATGTATCCCACCGTTGTGGAGGCAACCAAGGACCGCATCGAAATTCGCCTGGGTCCGCTGGGCCGCTACCTGTCGCCTCTCTTGACTTACCAGATCAATCTTCGCGCCGGCTGTACTGCCGATGACTTGCGGCCGCTCGCCCGGGTCGCGAAAATTTCCACCCCTAAACTTTTTCTTGCTGGAACCGCTGACCGTGAAACAAAATTTACCGAGGCGGCGGAGATTTTTCAGGCGGCGGCGGAGCCCAAGATTTTTATCCCCTTCAAGGGCGCTCGCCACCAGGACCTTTGTCATCTCGATCCGAAACTATACCAGAATTTAATCCTGGATTTTCTAAGTAAAAACTTGCAATGAACATCGAACCACGCGGCTTGATCTTTGACTGCGACGGAACCCTTGCCGACACCATGCCCCTGCACTGGCGTGCCTGGCAGATCATCGCGAATAAATACAAACTTAAATTTCCTGAGGACCGCTTTTACTCCCTCGGCGGGGTTCCTTCGCGAGATATCCTGAAAATGCTCGCCGAGGAACAGGGAGTGACGCTGGATTATATCGCTGCGGCACATGAGAAGGAAAACGCCTACTTGCCGTTCATGGCGCAGGTTGAGCCGGTCCACGCCGTCGTGGAGATTGCGCGTGCCAACTACGGCAAAATCCCAATGGCGGTCGCCTCCGGCGGAACGCAACCGATCATTATCGGTGTTCTGGAGCATCTCAAAATCCGCCAATGGTTTGACGCCGTTGTTACCAGCGAAATGGTCAAGAATCAAAAGCCCGCGCCCGACATTTTCCTGGAGGCCGCCCGCCGCATCGGTGTGGACCCGAAATTCTGTCGCGGTTACGAGGACACCGAGCTTGGCCTGCAAGCGATCCGCTCCGCCGGCATGGAAGCCGTGGATGCTCGGACGATGTACAAAGCATCCCGGCCGGTAATCTAAACTTCAAAAACCGTGATTTCCGGCGGGCAATTGAAACGGAAATCATATTCAGCGATGTAGCCGATCCCTGGATTAACATAGAGGCAACCCGCGTTGGTTTGGTAACTGCCCCTCACATACTCGTCGACGTTATATGGCAGGAAAGGGGCGCCAAAGAATGGCAACTGCACTTGGCCACCGTGCGAGTGCCCGGCAAGAATCAGATCATAAGGCTGTTTGCCGAGTCGTCCGAGTCGTTTAACCCATGCCGGATAGTGCAGGAGCAAAATATTCAGGCCGCCAGTGGTGCCCGGGGCCGGGATAGTGGAAGTGTAAATTCCGCCGGAACCGCTGAGCGTGATTTTTCCGCTGGCGATGACCCGTTGCTGGTCCAGCAGCCAAGCCCCGCCGGTTGCCTGAAAGCATCTTCTGATGGTTCCAAAATCCGCCCGGCTCCAATAATCGTGATTGCCCGGCACCCCAAATACCGGCGATCGGATTCCCGACAAAATCTCTAGTGTCTCCGGCAGAAATTGGTTTTCCTCAATGAGATCGCCCGTGAAACAACAAAAATCGGGAGCCAGCGAATTAAGGGTTTCTACCACGCTGTGCAGGTAAACGCGGTCGCCTTTGTAATGCACATCCGAGAATTGTGCAAACCGGAGCCCGGTTCTTGCATTAGCCAACCTCAGCTTCCGGACAGTCAACCTGGTGGGTTCAACATATCGTCCCTCCAAGGCCAGGGCGGCCGGCGCCGCTAGCAAGGCCATGGTGAGGAATTTCCGCCGGTTGATACTTTTTGATTTCATCAATACGCATTTTTGCGCCTGTGCCGAACTGGACTTGGACACGCCCGGCATTGCATCCGTTCAACTATCAGGTTAGCTTGTGGGCGTGCCGGAAAATGGGACCAAAAACGAATTATCGCCTTTGTGGCTGCTTCTCCGTATCAATGGTTTGCATAGCTGGCGGCGCCTGATTTCAATTCGTTCGCAATCCCGATTGCTCACGGGCATTATTGCTTTTTTCGTCACCGGCTATCTGGTTCTGGCCTTCGAGTTGTTTTTTCACGGCATGGAATTCGTCGCCAAGTTTCCGGGGCTTGGTTCGGTCTTGATGGAGCGTTTGTTTTATACGTTGTTTGCTTTTTTGTTTGGCCTGCTTCTGCTGAGCAACCTTGTTATCAGCTATACCAACCTGTTTCGCAATCGTGAAACCGCTTTTCTGCTCTCTTTGCCCGTCTCCACGCAAAATATTTTCCGGTGGAAATTCATCGAGTCGATTATCCTGGCTTCGTGGGCTTTCCTCTTTTTGATCGCCCCGCTGGTGGTCGCCTTTGGCTTGGTGCGCGGGGTGCCCTGGCATTTTTATCCCCTGACGGTGTTGTTGATCGGGCTTTTCATCATTTTACCAGGGGTGTTCGGGTCGGCATTGGCCATCGGCATTGGCCGGCACCTGGACCGGCGCAGTTTTCAAGTGGTGCTCTTGCTGATCGCGATGCTCTTGCTGGCCTTTGTGGCATTCTGGTGGAAGACCAACCCGGTTGATGACGATCTGCTTGATAAGCGCACTTTGGAGGCGCTGGACCGCCTGCTTGCAAAAACGCGGTTCACCTTGTTTCCTTTCCTCCCGAGTTATTGGTTGTCGTCCTCCATTTTGCAGTGGGCCGAGGGCATCACCAGCGGCGCCATCTTTTTTGCCATGGTCCTGCTAAGCCACACCCTCTTTTTCGGCGCCATCGCCTTCACCAAGTTTGGCAATTTATTTTATGACACCGCCTCCGCCGTGCAGAGCCGCGCCAGCCACAGCAAGGGTTTGTCGGCGCTGAATACGCCGAAGATCTCTCGCGGCCCGGGTGCGCTCGAAACCCTGTTTAGCTGGCTGCCATTCATGCCCCCCGATGTCCGGGCTCTCGCAGTGAAAGACATGCGCATGTTCTGGCGTGACACCACTCAATGGGGACAGTCAGTGATGTTTTTTGGCCTGCTTGGCGCTTACATCATCAACCTGCGCAATTTCACCCATCAATTAACCAGCCCTTTCTGGATCAACGCCGTCGCGTTTTTGAACCTGGGTGCCTGTGCTTTCAACCTCGCTTCCGTCACCACGCGCTTCGTGTTTCCCCAATTTTCCCTTGAGGGCCGTCGCTTGTGGATTGTCGGTCTTGCACCCATGGGTTTGCAGTGTGTCGTCATCACCAAGTTCTGGCTCGCTAGCATCCTTTCCCTCCTCATTACGCTCGGCTTGGTTACCTTGTCTTGCTACCTGCTCAATATGTCCTGGAGTGATGTGGCCTTTTTCGGCTCCGTCGTCACCGTGATGACCTTTGCCTTGAACGGACTCGCCGTTGGCTTGGGCGTATTGTTCCCGAACGTCAAGGAAACTAACCCCAACAAGATCGTCAGCGGCTTTGGCGGCACGCTATGTTTTGTTCTGAGTTCCGTTTATATTATCGCGTCGCTCACCCTCCTCATCATCGGCGGCGGCGGTTTTCATGGCCACGTCGGCTGGGCATTGTTAAGCATTATCTTGTTTGTGGTGATCTCCTTTTTTATTGGTTGGTTTCCTCTCCGGATAGGTCTGAATCAGCTCAAAAACTTCGAAGCTTGAACGGCGGGCGGGCCGGGCTTCTCACGCCTTAATAAAGCAATCTTTCCAGCGCGACAAATAATGTCTCCGTACCCGCAAAGTGTTTCTGCTTCTCCCGTCCCACCAGGCAAAAACCCTTGCCATAGGCCGGACCGTTGGCCACACAAAAATCAGTCGCGCAGTCCGCGATCTGTTTCTTCGCCGCGCTCAATGCCTCCGCCTGGCCGCCATTGGCCTCAAACTTCCAGCCGCACAGGATTGCTTGCGGAAACCAGGTGCGCAATTCTGCGATGATCTTCGGCGTGGGCACCAGTTCCACGAAAAAACTTCCGTTGCGCGTGGAGATCTTTTTCGAGGCTCGCACCGGCTGGAATTTCCCCCCGGACACTTGTGTGAACATCTTTCCAAATCCGAAATCGCTGACCGCCGCCGCGTGAAAGACTGCCCCTGTTTTCTTCCCAGCCAGGGCTTTTAGTTGCTTCCTTAAATCAGTCGTCGTCGAGAAAACTTTGACTTCGCGTGCTTTTCGCTCACCCGGGTAGGTGGCGGTTTCGCCGATTAATAGCGTGACCTCATGCCCTTGCGCCGTCAAAAAATCGGCCAGCTCCGTGCCCAGCCGTCCCGTGGAAAAATTCGTAAGCCGGCGCACTGCGTCGAGTGGTTCATAAGTCGGGCCGGCGGTGACAACGCATTTCATGGCCTAAAATTAACCGCATCGCAAGGAAAGCAAATGCATTTTCGTAACCGATGCCCGATCGATGGCCGCCAGCCTGCCAAGTTGTCGTCCGCCGACTTCTTTTAAAATGTTCCCCGCACCCGATAGATTAATATTTATCCGCGCTGGTTTGTGGCTAAATTGTACGGCGCGCATGAGCAAAATTGTTGGCATTGATCTGGGCACTACGAATTCACTCGTTGCCACCGTGGATTCCGGGATCCCCTTGGTAATGGCGGACACCAACGGACAGCGCTTGACTCCTTCCGTGGTGCACTTTCCCGGGCCCGCAGCCGTGCCTCTGGTTGGACATGCCGCCAACCGCATTCGCGTGTTGCAGCCGGCCACCACCATTTATTCTGTCAAACGTTTCATCGGCCGGCGCGGCGCGGAAATTTCCGGCGCAGAAAAGCAGGTGACCTATCCCGTCCAGACCGAAGGCGCAGTCTCCCTGCCTGTCCATGGTAAATCGTTTTCACCCGAGGAAATATCTGCTGAGATTCTCAAAAAGCTTAAGAAGGATGCCGAAGAATATTTCGGCGAGCCGGTCACCCGCGCCGTCATCACCGTGCCCGCTTATTTCAACGACGCCCAGCGGAACGCCACCAAGCGGGCAGGGGAGCTTGCCGGGTTCACGGTCGAGCGCATTCTCAACGAACCCACTGCCGCCGCACTGGCCTATGGTTTGGACAAGCTGGGCGAGAAAGCAAAAATCGCCGTCTACGACCTCGGCGGCGGAACGTTTGACCTATCCATCCTCGAACTGCACGCTGGCGTTTTTCAGGTGCTTGCCACCAATGGTAACACCCGGCTCGGTGGCGACGACATTGACCAGCGACTGTTGGAATTTCTGCTCGAGAAAATTCAACTGGAATCCCCAAGCGTACCTGATCCGGTGCTTTTGTCCCGAGTGCGTGAAGCGGCCGAATCGGCAAAAATCAAATTATCCACCGACACCGAAGTGGACATTTCCCTGCCTTTCCTCACGCCGCATTATTCTTTCAGATATCGCCTGACTCGAGAAGAACTCGAGCAACTCAGCCGCGACATCATCGCTCGAACGCGCCCACACTGTTTGCGCGCCCTCGCCGACGCGAAGCTTGAGGCCAATGATTTGGACCAGGTCATTCTGGTGGGTGGCCAGACCCGCATGCCGCTCGTGAGAAAATTTGTTGGCGAGCTGTTCAACTGCGCGGATTTTGAGGAAACCCGCGGCGGAATCCGGCTTGGCACGGATTACCACAAGGCGGCCGGACCGCAGCTCAATGTTTCGCAGAATCCTGATGAGGCCGTTGCTTTGGGTGCGGCCATTCAGGCTGAAATTCTCTCCGGCGGCTTCAAGCATCTCCTGCTACTGGACGTCACGCCGCTTTCCCTTGGCCTCGAAACCTTTGGCGGCTTGATGAATGTGCTCATCCCCCGCAATTCTACCATTCCTGTCAAAGCCGGCGAAATGTTTACCACCGCGATGGATCAGCAACGCTCCATGCTTGTCCATGTCCTGCAGGGCGAGCGTGAGCGTGCCAAAGACAACTGGAGTCTGGGCAGGTTCACCATCGAATTCGCCCCCGCGCCCCGCGGCGTGGCGCGCGTGGGCGTGCAGTTTGAAATCGATGCCAACGGCATCCTTCACGTACTGGCGCGGGACACTCGGACCGGCCTCGAAAGAACGGTCGACCTGCGCTCTGCCGTGAACGTGGATGATGCCGCCGTCCAAAAGATGGTCGAGGAATCCGTTGAACACGCCTTTACCGACCTCGCTGCCCGTCGCTGGATCGAGGGCCGCTTGAAAGCCACCGAGACGTTAACCGCCACCAAAAATGCCATTGCGGCGTGTCCCGGCGAATTGGACGAGGATTACCGGCTTAAAATCGAGCAGGCCGCCCGTCGTGTCGAGACCGCCCTGGCTACCGAAAACTCCGAAATCAATGTTGGCGATTTGGCCCAGCTGCAGGCAGCCGTGGCGGCGCTCGACGAAGCAACCCGACCGCTTGCGGAAAAGCTCATGGATCAGGCCGTGGAAGCCATGCTGAAACAGCGCGGATTGATTTAGCGGGATCAGGCGGACGAGTACTCGACTCGGTTCTTGATACGAAATGATACTTGTCGTGCTACGGGTGCGGCGTGCTGACCCGATTGATCACCCACAACAAACCAACCACCAGGGCAATTAAGAGAGCGCCGAAAAGAATGGTGAAAAAGCGGATTTGTTTCTGGTGCGGTGATGGCTTGCGTTTGTTAGGCACCTCGGCAGATTATTTTCGCAGCATGTATTATTCAAACATTTTTCACCGCGTAAATAATTTGAATTGTTGAATGGTTTCTATCGATGGGTTTATAAAGTCACTCAGTCCCTTTGAGCATTTGTCAATTGCCCGCGATTTTGAGTGCCAGGTCCGCCTAATACAACCACCGCGTCAACAGCGGCGCGAGGAATAGTGCGGGCAGGTAATTAGCCAACTCAACCCGGCGAACTTCAAAAATTACCAGGGAAGTGGCGCAGGTCACAAAGCCGGCTACTATCGTCACTGCATCCGTCCAATGATGGGCATCCAGGTAGGGGTAGGCGTATTGGTGCGTTGCCAGCGCGATGCCATCGAAAAAGAACACGACCGGTAGCGCCGCGAGCGCCGCCGGCCAACGGAAGATTTTTACAAAACTGATCATCGCCAGTCCGTCCATCACCGCTTTCAATGCAAGCAGGTAGAAATAACCCGACAGCCCGTCCACTACCGCGCCAATGATTCCCAGCGGCGCGGCGCAAAAAAGAATGCTGGACGCCAGCAGCCCATCGCCTGCTTTACCCGGAGGTTGTTTCTGCGCGGCGGCAAGCAATTTTGCCGCGTAACTTCCCAATCGATTGGAATATCGCTGCAATCCCGCCAGCTTGCCTATCCAGTTTCCCAGCACCATGGTTAGCGAGCCCAGGAATAGCTGTTTTACTCCGTTGAAAAACGTCCCGCTCACGCTTAACCAGATCAGGTGCATTCCGAAAAAAACAGCAAACACACCGATCGCGGCCTTGAAAAAATACTGGGTCCTGAGGGACAACGGGTGGCGTTGTGTCAAACCCGTCAACGCACCCGCTAGGATGCCCAGGGCGTTGAGAAAAGCGCCGATCATTCCTCCATCATGGCGAGTGACGGGAAAGAAAACAATTTCCTTCAACCACGCTGACCCTTAAGGTTCTGCCCTTCAGGAAGTCGCGGAATCATATTGCCATGCCGGGCGAAAAATCACCGTGGGTCTGGGTGCCAACGCTATATCTGGCGGAAGGCTTGCCCTATGCGCTGGTGTTGGCAGTCGCCGTGGTCCTTTACAAAAACCTGGGGGTGCCCAATCAGGACATCGCCTTGTACACCAGCCTGCTTTATCTTCCGTGGACCATCAAACCGCTGTGGAGCCCGGTGGTGGACCTTCTGCGCACGCGGCGTCTTTGGATTTGGTCGATGCAATTGACTGTTGCCACCGGTTTGGCCTGCGCGGCGTTTGCGATCCCGGGCCCGCATTTTCTCGTCTATACCCTTGGATCCTTCTGGCTGGTGGCCTTTGCCTCCGCGACGCATGACATCGCCGCCGACGGATTTTATCTGTTGGCCCTGCCGGAACGACAGCAAGCATTCTTTAGCGGCGTGCGCAATACCTTTTACCGTGTCGCCAATATTTCCGCCCAGGGCGGCCTGATCATGCTCGTGGGAACCATTCATGAGCACACCAGCAGCTACGTCATCGCTTGGTCGTCCGCACTCGGCCTCATGGCGGCCTTCCTTCTGCTCTTCGCGGTTTACCACCGCTTCATCCTGCCCCGGCCGGCGTCGGATCGTGATGCCACCCTGGCTTCCCGGAAAGCCTTGCCGGCAGATTTTGCCCTCACGTTCATTGAGTTTTTTCGCAAGCCAAAGATTGCCACCTTGCTCGCGTTCCTCCTCCTCTACCGTTTCGGCGAGGCACAACTCTCGAGCGTATCTAAATTCTTTCTACTCGACTCACGCATTCAGGGCGGCCTCGGTTTGACCGACCATCAATACGGTTCGCTTTACGGCATCATCGGGGTGGCCGCGCTGCTCATTGGCGGTCTTTTTGGCGGCCTCGCGGTGTCCCGCCGCGGCCTGAAATTCTGGCTCTGGCCCATGATGCTGGCAATCCATCTGCCCGACGCCATCTTCATTTGGCTGGCCAGCGCCCAGCCCACGAACCTGTTTCTCATCGGCGCGGGTGTGGCGGTGGAGCAATTCGGTTACGGTTTCGGTTTTGCCGCGTTCATGCTCTATATGATCTACATCGCCCGCGGCCCGCATGCGACCGCACATTACGCGATTTGCACCGGATTCATGGCGGCGGGCATGATGCTGCCCGGCATGTGGAGCGGTTGGCTTCAGCAACACCTTGGCTACCAACACTTCTTCATCTGGGTCATCCTGGCCACCATCCCCAGCTTCCTCATCGTCACCAGAATCCCGCTCAACTCCGAATTTGGCCGAAGTGATAAGCCGGCCGCAGAGGATTGAGGCAGCGAGTGTGGATCGGTTCCAAGGTTCATTCCCCGCCCGCTTCACAGAAAATGCCCTCCGAAAAGAATTGCTTTGAACGCCGTGACCTTTCCAGAATCCAATCCTTCTACACTATGACATTGTTTCGTGACCGAATGTTGAATCGAAAATTGCAAATATCCGCGGCCCCGCGACGTTTGGCTGGCTGGTTCTTCCTCGGCATCCTGTTGCTGGCGTTTGCCGGCACGGCGCGTGCCGACTTGTCCTCCGTTTTTACCAACTCCTCCTACCGCGCGGCGATAGCCCGCCGTGCGAGTATTATTTATATTCAATGCCACGGGCTGGGTTACGGCGATTTAAGCTGTTATGGCCAGACCAATTTCCAAACTCCCAATCTGGATCAACTCGCCGCCCAAGGCATGCTGTTCACTCACTTTACGCCCGGCGACACAAACCCGGCCATCGCTGAAGCCGCTCTGTTGACCGGCTCGCTCACCAACAATAGCGGTGTCTCTGTTGCCCAGACGCTCAAGAATATCGGTTATGCCACCGGTATGATTGGTGAATGGCCGTTGCCTGGCAAACCTTGGGACCAGGGTTTTGACGATTTTGCCGGCTTTCTCAATCCGGATGAAGGCACCAATTATTACCCTGATTCTTTTTGGCGCTATACCCCTAAGACTTATTACAACGCCATCAGCAATTGTTGGACTGCCTGGCAACCGGGCGATGGACCAAATAACGGCGGCCGCGAACTGATTTTCCAAAATAGCGGCGGCCAAAAAGTTCGTTATCTCCCCGATTTCATGCTCGCCGGTTGGCTGCAGAATTTTGTCCGCAGCCATCAACCCGACAGGTATAACGCTTTTCGCCCCTTTTTCCTGCTCGTGAATTTGCCCGCGCCGCGCTCCGCCACTCCCGGCGAGGACAATTTTCCTGTGCCCAGCGATGCGCCTTATGACGATGAATCCTGGCCGCAGGCCGCAAAAGACCGGGCTGCTCTCCTCACTCATCTCGATGGCGACATCGGCAGTCTATTCCAGCAATTGAACGAACTGGGAATGACCAATAATCTCGCGATTTTCTTCACCAGCAGCGCCGCGCCCGAAAGATTTGCCGATCCGAGACTCAATTTTTTCCGCACTCCCGCTGATTTTCGCGGCCAAACCAACAACGCCTGGTCCGCTCCAATGATCGTGTGTTGGCCGGGCACCGTGTCGCCGGGACAAATCAGTAATTATCCATGGTCCAACCAGGATTTTCTTCCCACCGCCACACAAATTGGCTTTATCCCGCCTCCGGACCACATCGACGGCCATTCGATCCTGCCCGTTTTGCTTGGCCGGAATCCCCCGGGTACACCCTGAGCCGGACGCGTTCTTCGGGTCTAGAGGGGAAACTCCGTTTCCTCCGGCTGGGCCACTGCGTGGTGAGAGGGTCTGATCGCTTTCTCCGTTTTGGACACCGTTGCCATTTCGACCAGCGGGCTGGTGGATGCTTTTTCCGGGTCCGGTTTCTCGATCATCGTTGCAATTCTATGCTCCGTTGGTACCTGCTCCTGTTTTGTTTGAGGTAATAAGGCAATTGCCTCACTGGGAGGTTCAGCCTGCAAAACTTTAGACGATACGGGTTGTCCAAGTTTATCAATTTGGGGAGCTTCGGTGATGGCCTCCCGACTTTCCGGCGAAAGGAGCGTCAGCGGTGCCGGCAAATGCTGGACCAGGGTCAGGACCGAGATTTTTTCAGCCGCTGCCCGTTCGGCCGCTTCGATGCGGGCAAAATCGCCATAAATGCCAGTCATGGCGGCGGTATCATCCACCAGCAATTCCTTTCCCGCTCCGGCCCGCATGGCCCGCAGGATGTGATGGGCGTTAATGCTTTCCAACGGCCGCGCCGGCACAAAAGCGTCTCCCTCTCCGGCGGCTTGCCTTACCAGTTGCGCCTCCGCCAGGGTGCACAACACTCTTTGGGTCAATCGGCTCGGCACTCCAAGATCCGTGGACAACTCAATGACCCGCGCTGGTGGCTGTCCATTTTGAAAACGTTGGCCCAGCAGCGTCATGATCCGCAGCGCGACAAACTCCCGGCCGCGTTGGTTCACGTTTTCGGCAATCCGATCCTGCAGGTATGCGGCGCGGTTCTGGCACGCGTAGGCCACCTGCGCGCCAAAGAGTAATATCACCCACGAAAAATATAGTCCCAGCATGAAGACCGGCACCAGGCCAAGCTTGCCGTAAATCTCGCTGTTGGTGACCACTCGCGAAACGTAGATGAATGCGAATACATTGTTCAAATGCCAGAGCGTACCGGCGACCAATCCGCCAAAGAATGCCGCGGAAAACTTCACGTGCGTGTTGGGGATCAGCATGTAAAACATCGCAAAAACAAACCACGAAAATGCCAGGGGCCCGATTTCCAGCAACACGCGGCCAAGGAGGGGGATGCGCGCCACCAAATGGTCCGTCGCGTGCAGATAGTTCCCGCCCGCCAGGCTCGCGGCGGCAATCAACACCACCGGCCCAAGCGCCACAATCGTGAAATAACTGGAAAGCTGGTGCCACCACTGGCGCTCCACCGTGACTCCCCAGATGTCGTTGAAAGTATTCTCCACCCCGCGCAGCATCCCGATGGCCGTAAAAATAAACAGCACCATGCCCGTGATCCCCAGCTCGCCGCTCTGTGCATTTTGGATGTAATCATGAATGCTCCTTGCCGCCTCCTTCTGCGCCGTCATCACGCGTCTATCCTCAAGAATGTTGGTCGCGACCGTGAGGCTGGCGGCATTGGTGTCCAAGCTCAGTGCCGGCGTGCTGGCAATTACCTGGGTATTGGAGACGGTTAAAACCACGGTCGCGTTTGGGCCCACCATATTTGTGTGGCCAATGCCTGGATGCCGCGCCACCGCGATGACTTCTCCATTGGTGACTACCATTGAGGCTGGCGGCATGATGGTCGAGACCATTTTGTCGATGGCCTGATAGATTTGCTCCTCACCCTGCGACTTCAGTAGGCTGCTGGTGATGCTGACCGCTAGCACCAGCAGGGGAATCATTGCCAGCAAACTCGTGAAAGCCAATGCCGAGGCGCGAACAAGGCAGCGGTTTTTGATGAAATGCCGGATGACCAGTACCCAGAAGTGAACCATCTTCTCCAGGGTGCCCTCCAACTGGAGCAATTCCTCGCTCGCACCGCAATTGGTGCGGGTGCAGATTTTGGCCAGGCGGGATAACCGGGTGCTCAGCATGCTGCCGCCACGCTAACAAAGCCGCCCCGCAAGTCAACGCACGCGAAATTGCCTGCCTTGGAATGCGGCTTCGCGCCTCCCCGTCTGGAGACTGCCGGCCAAACGATGGCGCATATTTTAAACACTATCCCCAACGATTTCTCGACAAGCGCCTCGTCAGGATTCATTTTCAAAAACATGATCAGCAAAACAGAAGTCAAGTGGCTCAATCAGCCAGAGGACCACGACTACCCGGCCGCAGTTTCGTATTTGAGCCTCATTTATCCAGTCAAAACAGCCCAACAATTTGCCGAAGCCTTGAAGCAGGCTCCCATTACCCAGTTCAAGGCCAAGGATATTTTCCGTGCCTCGGCCCTCAAGTTGTTGGATGCCACCAACTACCACGTTAAGAAAAACATCAAGCTCATCGAATCGGGCAGCAGCTTGTCGCCCATTATCCTGGTTCGCGACACGTCTCTTGGAAAGGTTCTTATCGCCGACGGCTACCATCGCGTCTGCGCCGTCTACACCTTCGACGAGGACGCAGTGATTCCTAGTAAAATTGTCTGACCGTTCCTCCCTCCGCCAGATCCCTCCGCGCCGTCCAACTCTGCGTATAACTGTCAACGGGGCTTTCTTTCTTTGTTTCAGATAAGTTCCTAACACCAAAAAATGGCTATCCGACTCCGCGGCTTGTCAAAATTGATCTAGCGGACTAATTTTTGCCAGTGAATTTCCTATTCTCCCAGCGTAAATATTTCGCTTGCCTCATCGCGATCACACTGGTTCTCGCGGCTGGGATGGTTCTTCAGGCACAAATCCCGTCAGCCCCAATTTCGGCTCAAAACGGCTCGACTCCAACGGACTGGGCCCAGATGGCCGAATTAACCAGCCGAGGCGTACACGTGCACGACCCATCTACCATTGTCAAATCCGGCCGCGAATACTGGCTGTTTTACACCGGTCGCGGTGTGCCTTCGTTTCATTCAAGCGACTTAAAGACGTGGATACCCGGGCCGACCGTTTTCACTTCCTCGCCGGCCTGGACCGACCCACTCGTGCCCGGCCACCGCAGAAATAACTTCTGGGCGCCGGAAATCGTCCCCCTCAACGATAATTTTCTCCTCTATTATGCCGTGTCAACTTTCGGCAAGAACGTTTCCGCCATTGGGTTGGCCACCAACGCGACTCTTGACCCCGCTGATCCCAAGTACCGCTGGGTGGATTGCGGGCCGGTCATTCACTCCTCGGCCACCAACGATTTCAACGCGATCGATCCTTCGATCGCCCGGGATGCCAACGGCCGGCTCTGGCTATCGTTTGGCTCCTTTTGGAGCGGCGTCAAGCTGATTCAGCTCGATCCCGCCACCGGCAAACAGTTGGCGTCGGATTCCCCGATTTATTCCCTGGCGCACAATGATTCCATCGAGGCTTCCTATCTTTATCCGCACGCCGGTTACTATTACCTTTTTGTGAACTGGGGTCTGTGCTGCCAGGGTACGAACAGCACCTATGAAGTCCGGATGGGGAGGAGCAGGCAAATTACCGGTCCCTATTTGGACGCTGACGGCGTCGACATGATGGAGGACGGCGGCAGCCCTTTCCTGCAAACCTCCGGCTCATTTATTGGGCCGGGCCAGGTTGGGATCTGTACTGATGGAGGCACCAATTGGCTCAGTTGCCACTTCTACGATGGCAAGCGCCGGGGTTTTTCAACGCTGGCCGTTCTCCCGCTTCAATGGCAGACCAACGGCTGGCCGGCAATTGCTCCCGCCGCCATCAAAAAATATTCTGAGTAGGAAAGCCGAATTGGATCGGCCGCGACAAGCCATGCCCGCCGCCAAAAAAATCAGTTTTTCGCAATTAAAAAGTGGTGCGCGCGAGAGGACTTGAACCTCCAATCCTTTCGGAACCAGATCCTAAGTCTGGCGTGTCTGCCATTCCACCACGCGCGCAACCTTAATTAGAAACAACTTACAACTATTTTAAATGAGCCACTTGACTTTGCGACAGTATTTGCGACAGTGTTGCCGAGTGAAACGCAGGACAACGCACAGCAATTTTTAAATGTCTCAAGCAAGTTCATCACGGCAGTACAAATACACTAAGGTGCTCGATAATCGCAAGCACCCGATTCGGGGCCTTTGGCGGCGGAACGGCAAGTTCAGGGCCAGGATCACGGTGGAGGATGACGCCGGGCGTAAATTGGTCCGCTGGGTCTCGCTGGAGGCCGCGACGGTCGCCGAGGCTCAGAAGGAGTTCCGCGAGCTGTTGGTCGAACGCTCCGAGAATCGGTTGCGGCAAATCGGGCTCTCTCCCACCTTCAGCGAGTTTTATACTGAAACCTACCTGCCCATCCTTGATTCCTCAGGGAAGAAGGCTGCCACGCTGGTGACCGAAAAAGGACATTACAAGCGGTGGGTCGAAGCACTGGGGCACCTGCGCTTGGATAAGATCCGGCCCAGCCACATTCTGGAAGCGCTCAACAAGCTGCGTCTGATGCGATCCCCCCGCACCTGCAATCTGGCTTTGGTTTGCCTCCGCCACGTCATGAAGGCGGCAAAACGCGACGGGTATCTGAAAACCCTGCCCACCGCCGACATTGAATGGCAACGGACGGAGACCAAAGCCCGGCGGTTGCATACCCTGGACGATATCAAGAAGGTGTGCGCTGAGGGCATCAAGGTGTCCAAAAATGGGCAGCAATTTTCTGATTATCTGCTCTTCTTGGCTTACACTGGGGCGCGGGAGAAGGAAGCCCTGAAGGTCCGGTGGGACGATATTGATTCTAATGGCCGGCTTGTCACGATCGGCGCCGATGGCGACACAAAGAACCGAGAAGCGAGACGGGTGGACTTTAACCCAGCCTTGGAGGCACACCTTGAGGCAATGTCCGAACGCCGTGCTCAGAACACCAAATGGCTTTTCCCAAGCCCGCAGCGTGGTCCCAAGGACGAGGCTGCCCGCACCTTCCGGGAATCCCTGAAGTTGGCCAGGGCGGCTGCAAAATTGGAACAGTTTGGATTCCATGATTGCCGCCATCACTTTATCAGCTACGCAGTGATGAGTGGGATCGATTACATGACCATCGCCCGCTGGGTAGGTCATAAGGACGGGGGCATTCTCATTGGAAAGGTGTACGGGCATCTCAGCAACGAGCATATGCAGGCACAGGCGGCGCGGTTAAGTTTTGCGCCGGCAGCGCCACCTGAACCTCCGGTTCCCGCGAATAATTGAATTCTTCAAATGAGCAGCCGAAAAACCGGTGGTCTCTCCTGCAAGGGCCAAGTTAAAAGGTCGGTTGAGCGACACGATTGGGATTTTATCGATTGTCCGAAGGATGAGCGGGCGATTTGCTATCGTTATGAATACTGCCGTGAGAGCAAAATTGGGGAGGCCGTACAGACCTTTAGGCAGCGAGAACATGATTTCAAATCATTATACGATGAGTGCATGAGCATTCTTTATCAAAAGGGATTTGCCGACAATTGGGACCAAGAATCTAAGCTGCTCTGGAAGATTGCCACGACCGCGTTGTCGTTTCGAATCACTTTGAATTATGACTTCTTTAGTTCCATTCCAAATTTCCCTGAGTGTCCGTGGCTCGAATTATCAGCAGAGTTGCGCTCGAATTACTTGGACACCGTCGCGTCCTTGCGCAAAGGGGCTGGGCCACCACATTCCATGCGTTTGGTGTCTGGAGAAGAGTTGGACAACTTGAATTGGCCAGTTTGGAACGAAGCCCAGAGAAGCATTCGTCCGGACTCGTTTAAAGCGTTGCTCGAAATTCCCGCCGGAATCTCGAAAAAAGATGTTCTCGATCAAATCGCTAACTTTTTACAGCAAATCGCAGAGCAAAATGAAGGATTGTTTTCAGCAAATTCGGGTGGGCGTGGTGGGGCACATGATAAACTAAGACAACTTGGCGCATATCGCCTGTTGCAGGGCCGTTCACCGACTGAAGCTTTCAACTTTGTACGACGGCACAAAAACCAAAAAGGCGAATTGTTTCAACTTTATGACGAGGCTTCGCAAGGCAACGCATGGTACCGTGCGCGCGACGATGCAAAGATTGAACTTGAGCAGTTTAATGAAGTGGCTGAAAAACTGGTCTCTTTTTTAAAAATTTAAGACAGTTCGCAAAAAAGGTCCTACTTTTAGGCCCACCATACCTTGTTGTGGGGCTCACAACGTCGCACTGACAAGGTAAGGTCGTGCTTGTATGAAACATGACAAGCAATTAAGTGCAGGGCCGCAAACTCAAGGCTTCATCAGCGAAAACGAGCTCTTAGACCGCCTGCCAATTTCGCGGCGAACTCTTTTCAAGTGGAGAGCCGCGGGAAAAATTCCATGCGTAAAACTGGCTGGTCGACGTATTCTGTTCCACTGGCCGAGTGTCGAAGCGGCTCTGCTTCGCCACCAGCAAGGAGGTGCCAAATGAACTCGACCCCGGCGATCGAATGGAACCCAACGGGGATGAGGTCGGCTAAAGCCTTTTGCCGGGACAGGGGGATCAGCGACGTGACCCTTTGGCGTTGGGAAGGGCGCGGTTGGATACGCACCGCCAATATCTCCGGCAAGAAATACGTTGTGCTCGAATCGGTAGCTGAATTCGACCGGCGCGCTCTGGCGGGGGAATTCTCAAAAGCTCCAGCCGGCGCGGCGGCTGCCAGTAGGAGTGCCCGCGTGGCAAACGAGACCGCCATTGGAGGAGCCAATGACCACTAAGCTTCCTCAAACTGCTTCCCTCAGTGAAAGAATCGCCGCCAAACGTGCCGGACGTCTGGCAACCGCGCCAGAGTCGGCCAAAGGGCACTTCGTAGCCGCCTGGGCGGGAAAATGCTCGCCTCGACGTGCCATCAAAGCTCAGTGCTTGGAGTGCTCCGGATTTGACCGCCATGTGATAACCGAATGCACCAACTGGGGGTGTGCATTATGGATGTTCCGACCGTTTCAGAAGCCATGAAATCTCCCTTGCGATTCTCAAAAGCCAGCGGTAGCACAAAGCGCCGCGTGGAAAAAATGGTCCGGTTTGGTGAGAGGGCTAAGAAACGCGTTTTGTCCTCACGCCACCGGCATGAGCTGGCGGAAAGGTTGGCAGATGAAATTTGAGGAAGTTCTTTCCCGTTTTCCTGACGCCAAGAAGGTCGGCTCGGGCTGGATGGCGAAATGCCCCGCGCACATGGACCACAATCCAAGCCTATCCATTTCACTAGGCGACGAAGGACGCACCCTCTTAAAATGCCATGCCGGATGCGCCACCAAAAAGATCGTCTCGGCAGTCGGTTTGGAAATGTCGGATTTGTTCGCTAAAAACAGGAACGCCGAGATACCCAACGGTGATAGCCGGCGCATTGTAGAAGAATATAATTACTGCGGACGCGGCGGTGAAATGCATTATCAAGTTGTCCGTTATGATCCGAAGGATTTTTGTCAGCGAAGGCCCAACGGCAAAGGTGGTTGGATATGGAATACTGACGGCATACAAAAAGTGTTGTTCCGCCTACCTGAGACTTTACGTGCCATCAACGCCGGAAAGACTGTTTTCATCTGCGAAGGCGAAAAAGACGTGCTGGCGATGGAAAAACATGACCTTGCTGCAACTTGTAATAGCGGTGGAGCGGTGGACAAACCGGACTCGAAAAAGTGGCAGGACAACTATACCGAGACGCTTCGGTCTGCCGACGTCGTAATAATCGCCGACAAGGATACCGCCGGCCGCACTCACGCCCAACTGGTAGCGGGCAAGATTTACGGCGTTGCCAAGAGTGTTCGCATTATTGAGCTACCGGACACCAACGGTAAGCCCGTGAAAGATTCCCACGACTATTTTGCGGCTGGCGGCACAGTCGCAGAGTTGACTGCGCTCGTGGGCAACACACAGGAATGGACGCCAACCACGCAACAAGAAAACACGCCGGATGCCATTGCTGAAAAACACGACACGCGAATCTTCATTTTGCCGAATGACCACACGGCCATTTCTGAATCGGCCAGAAATATTTTCAGCGTCATTGCCCCGACCCACACTCTATTTGTCCGCGCCGGTTCAATCGTGGAGCTGGCCCGCAAGTCTGACGGTTGCTCACTCGAGATCTTGAAACCGGAATCCTTCCGGAGTCGGCTGGAGCGCTATTCGCACATGCTGGTTGCATGGAAGGTTGACGATGACGGAAGTAAGGTCATGAAACCAAAACGGTGCAGCGAGGACAATGCCCGCGCCTTGCTCGCTACCCTCGAGGCTCGCCAAGTATTACCTACCATCCGCACAGTTGCCGCTGCGCCGGTGATTGTGCCGGACGGCGACACGGTAAAGATTTTAGGTCCAGGGTACCACCTCGACAATGGCGGCACGCTTGTTTCGGGCGGCGAGATTCCGCCGGATATGCCGGCCGATGAAGCCACTGCACTGCTAATGGCGACGCTCGACGAGTTTGTGTTCCAATCCAACGGTGACAAGGCGCGTGCCTTCGCTGCGATGCTCACACCCGCGTTAAAAATGGGCGGCTTCATTAAGAGATTCATACCGGTTGACGTTCGCGAGGCCGACCAACCGCAAACCGGCAAAGGGTTTTCGCTTGATCTTGTCCGCGCTCTATATCGCGAGTCGGCCTATCCGATCGCTTTGAAAGCTGGCGGCGTCGGCAGTCTCGACGAATCCATTTCCTCCGCGCTCGTTTCAGGTATCCCACCGAATTTGGGCACACATGCCCGATGGAGAGGTCCTGGAGGGCCATTTCGCCGCGGTCAACAGCGGAAGCGTCGGATTCACATTCGGATCAGCCACGTCATACGGTGGCGGTCAGACGGCCACAGCCTTTGGCAGCGGCACCAGCTACAACGTGGGCGGTTCGGGGGAGGTTTATGCACTTCTCAAGAGTAAAAAGCCTGGCTCCCATCTGATGCTGGAACTCATCGCAACCTACAGTCCGATGACGGGCCAAGGCTTTGGCCAAGCCAGAACCAACGACGGCCGGACGTACAAATTGGTATTTTAAAACACCACCAATCCATAAAAACACATTGTTTTAAGATCACTCCGATTGCGGCGCAGTCATTGTCGCAGCATCCGCATCCCCTGTCTTGAACAGCAAAATTGGCAAACTATGAAAACAGAACCTGAAGAAGTTTTTTACAACAGTTTAAAGCGGAGCGGATTATTTATCACTCTTCTGAAAGTAATGAGTGGTTCCATAATGCTTGTCCTTGCCTTGGTGGGCGCGGTGCTGATGCTCCCATTTTTACTTTTAGCAGAATTATTCAAAGCCAAGAAATAAGGGCAAAGAGCATTTTTATATGAGCCCTCTGCAACCAGACATTGGAGAATTTGCGTTCGAGTATGACGGGGTAAAAATGATCGATACGCCAGCTGGAATTATTATCAAAGACGGAAGGCCGTTCCTTGGACTTTTCAGGCGAAGGAGCCTGTTTCAAGTCGCTCCCATGGCCAACTTGGGCCAGAAGGTGTTTGTTGTCGTGGGAAGTGATTTAAAGGGATTTTTTAGCAAATCGATCAACCTACTTTTAAAAGACTCAAAGAATAACGAAGTAAAACTTCAGGTTCCCTTATCCGCGATAGCTCCGGGCTTTGAAACGGCAACCGGCGAGTTTTTGGCCTGGGCTAAATTCAGCTCTCCGATCATTCAGCCATCGGGTTCCAACTTCGTTACAATCCCCAAGTGTTTTTTTGCATGGAACACCAGTCTGTGATCGGGACTGGAAAGTCGAAGTAGCAACACTCGCGGCCAAGCGACAGCACTTGCGCTGTAATTTTCCGTAGACGCGGCCATTTCATCTGCACACTCTAACACGAAACAAAAGCAGATTCGAGCCCGTCCCGGTTACAGGTCCACTTTACTGCAACTTCTGCCTACCCCACATTAAAAATCGATTGAGTCACCTGAGAGGGGAATTAATTGCTTGGGTTTCTCGAATGAACGGATTATCCTGATTAAGATTGGCTTAACTCGAAACGTTTTTATGAACTGTTTTCGGTTGTCAGCATTCAATAATCAGAAAACGTGCAGATTACTGGCTAATGCCACCAGGTTTTTGGGTTTCTCACTTTTGTGTTTTAACCTGGTTGGCTGCGCTGGTTTCCGGCGGGAAAGCCATGTGCTTTGCGCGAGCACATTGGGATTTGTTGGCGATTATCGAGGAGGACAGCGGCAATTTGTCGACGCGTATAAAATCGATCTTGCCCACATTCCTAAAAAAGTGGTCCCGGATTGCGATATGCTGGTCTGGTATGACGGATGTAGCGGTCGACCTCAAGATGTTTTACCACATTGTCAACAGGCCTTGGAAAATTGCCGTAAATTCAATGACTTAAACGGCGAAGGCTGGGTTTACAATCTTGTGGGTCGGGATTACTTATTGCGCGCCGTTCAGTGGGATCAAGCGCTCACTAACTTTGAGCATGCACTGACTATTTATCGACAGGCTGGCATTTCGAAAGGCGTGGCCAATTCACTTTCAGGGCTGGGGACATATTATGATTTAGTGAATCAGTATGGAAAAGCATTGGAATGCCATGATAGTGCCCTGCTGCTTTATCGGAAAAGTGGAGATAAAAGTTTGGAAAGTGACTCACTGAACTCCATAGGCGCCGAATATTACACGCTTGGACAATATGACAAAGCACTTGAATATTTTCAGCAGGCACTTGCCTTGCAACCCATTTATTCCGGAACTCGATTTTTCCCCGCCATAAAGATACCAGCTTTGTATGAGTCGGCGATCAGCCACGACCATCTCGCACAAACGTATAGTGTTTTGGGACGGCACAAAAAGGCCATTCACGAGTTTAAAATTGCCACGCTCTACTACACTATATTCAGAGGTGGAACACCAGTAGATTGGTGCTTTAATCGATTGGGCTTGGAATATCAACTCACCGGGCAGCATCGTAAGGCGCTCTTTTGCTATAAATGGTCTTTGTTCGGAATGAACACATGGCACAAGGGTGAAGGAACTCGCGATTCTGATGGTTGCTGCCTGCGTAATATGGGCTTTACCTATGAATCGCTCGGGCAGAGGGACAAAGCACTTAAATGCTATGAAAAGTCCCTCTCTATGCTCCGTGCGGTCAAAGATCGTCCCTCAGAGGCAAATACGCTGGATACCTTAATGTCCTATTGGAAAGAATCCAAACCAGACCTGGCGGTGTTTTACGGGAAGCAGGCGGTGAACACATATCAGGATATCCGGGGTAATCTCCAAAGCCTGGATAAGGAAATTCAAAAAGGTTACTTGGCCTCGCACGAAAGCACGTATCGCAAATTGGCGGATTTGCTGATTACGCAGGGACGCCTGTCGGAAGCCGAGCAAGTCCTGAACATGCTCAAGGAAGATGAGTATTACCAGTTCGTCCGGCGCGACAGCAACCAGGCCTCCTCTCTGAATGCGCGGGCTGAACTCACGCCCACGGAAGCGCAGTGGGAACAGAAGCTGGAACAGGCCAATGCGGTTTTTCAAAGCCAGTTGGATCAATTAGACGCAGAGGCTGGCGCTCCGAACAAATCCGATACAGTTGGCGCGATACGGGAGGCTCAGGGGCTCATGGACACTTTGGGTGAGCTGGGATCAGGTGCGGTCGCGCTTTATACAGTTGTGTGCGATGACAAATATCATGTGATTTTGATCACGCCTGAGAGACAGACCGCCGCGGAATATACGATCAAGAGTTCCGATCTGAATCGCAAAGTCATGGCGTTTCGCGAAGCGCTGGCCAATCCGGCATTGGATCCGGAACCACTAGCTAAGGAATTGTATCAGATCCTCGTCGGGCCGGTGGCCAAAGACCTTGAGGACGCCAAAGCCCAGACACTGATGTGGTCGTTGGACGGCGTCTTGCGTTACTTGCCGATGGCGGCATTGAGTGACGGGCAACACTACCTGGTCGAAAAGTATCGCAATGTTGTGTTCACGCCAGCCAGCGAGTCGCGCCTGAAGGACCCGGTTAGCGCAGAGTGGAAAGGCCTGGGGTTGGGTGTATCCAAAGCGCATGAAAACTTTCCCGCCCTGCCCGGGGTTCAGGAGGAACTGCATGGGATTATTCAAGACAACGGCACCTCCCCGTCGCTGGGCATCGTCCCGGGGACGGTATTGATGGACGAAAGCTTCACCGCGGATTCGATGTTGGCGTCATTGCATCGAAAGTTCTCCCTAGTCCACATTGCAAGCCACTTCCAGTTCAAACCCGGAAACGAGACCAGTTCGTTCTTGCTGCTGGGCGATGGCAGCCATTTGACGCTGGAGCGCATCAAAAACCTGCCGAATATCTTCGGCGGCGTTGAACTACTGACCTTGTCTGCGTGTGACACGGCGACCAGCGGCGAGGACGCCAGCGGCAAAGAATTCGAGGGGTTTGCGGTGCTGGCGCAGCGGCAGGGCGCCAAAGCGGTGCTGGCTTCCCTCTGGCCGGTGGCCGACCAAAGCACACAATTATTGATGCAGGAGTTTTATCGGCTTCGCGAAGCAACCCCCGGAATGCTTAAGGCGGAAGCGTTGCGAGAAGCGCAGCTTGACCTGCTGCATGGCACAATAAATGGCGACACCTTTGATAATGCCAGTCGTGGTGTTAAAATTAATGACCATCAAACGAGTTCCACATCATTTCCATTTAACTCAGGAGCGCCGTATAGCCATCCATATTATTGGTCGCCGTTTATACTTATCGGAAATTGGAAATAGGGAATTTATGCGCTTCATGCTGGTGACCCTGGTATATGCCCACTTTTGTCATTTGACTGATCCTTGCGAATTCATAATAAAAGGCCCGGCAATGCGGACGGCTTCCGCCAAGCCGCGGTCCCCGCGCAGCTTCACCAGCCAGTCGCGCTGAACTTCCGCCAGTGCCTTCGGCGCATTGCCGCTCTTTTGCGCTGCTGAATAGAAGTCCACCATGAATCTCGCGGTTTCCTCATCGGCCACTGGCCACAGCGTCATCAGGAGGTTCTCCGCTCCGGCTTGAATGAAACCGCGCCGCAAGCCCATCACTCCTTCGCCCGACAGGGCCTGCCCAATGCCTGTGTCGCAGGCGGAAAGTGTCACCAACCAAGTGCCATCCAGTTTCAACGCGCCCACCTCCTCCGCCGTCACGATCCCGTCATTTTCGGTGGGCGGAACCTCACCACGCTTCCATGCATCAAGCGTTGCTTGCGCACCGGCCAATGCAAGCCCGCTTCGATACATCGGGTTCTTTAGGATTACATGCCTCTCTGACCTTCCCCCGGACTCGGCCAATAAATCGAGGCCCGAAGAAGGTTGGAAGCTGCTTGTGATGGCTATCCCCCGCAATCCGCCGGCTTGATCGCCTTCATCCTCCTCGCTCCCCGGCAGGAAAAAGCCATGGGTGGCCAGATGGAGGATGTGCGGGGAACGCACTTCGTCAAGCTGCGCTTTCGTGGCAGCCCCTTCCAGATAAACCTCCGTGGGCCAATTCCACGTTTTGGCCTGAGCCACCAGCGCGGCGCTTTCCGTAGCCGTACCGGGCAGCGGCGGCAAATACAGGTCTTGCAGATCTCCCCGCTCCACTCCCCGCATGGCAAACTGGCCGGGGTTGTCCACCACTTGGTTGGTTGAAATCACGGTCTTGGTCCCCGAAAAATCTGGGTTGGCAAACACCACCATCCGGGAATCCAACCCCGGCTTGATTTCTCTCAATAAATCCCGACCGCTGGCGACATATCGCAACGAGTACTCCTCCCCCAAAAACCGGTTGTCCGGCGACAGCAGGGTGGCAAAGGACACAAAATTCAACCGCGAATCTGGGCAGAGGATGACGGTCGTGGTTACCAGGGGGGCGGGGGTCAGGACCTGCTCAACGGGCTGCCACAGCTGTCGATACAGGGCCTGCAAGCAGTTCTTGAGCGCTGTCTCATCAGGATCATCAAGACCTTGGCGCACCAATTTCTGGTAGCGTTGCAGGTTAATGTCGATGTTCTTGGCGGCTCCCAGATTCACCCACCTGGGTTCGCCGTCGGAGGCCAGCACTGCCGCGCCATAGCGAACTTCCGATTTATTCGGTCCCAAGTAATGATTATAGCATAAAAACTCAACTAACACCGCCTGATTGGGGATGACAGACTGAACTTCCGCGACCGTTACGCTCAAAGCGCGGCGGGTGCGCCCCAGGCTGGCTACGTGCCGCCCCAAGTCGCCTTCCAACCGATCGACCTCGGACTGCGCTCCTTCCCGCTCTGCGGCGTGTCGCTGGAGTCCCGCCTCGCTCAGATCTTTGGGTGCTCCCAGCGTCAGTCGGTAGGCACGCTGTTTGGCCGAGATTAGCTGGTCAATCAAGTCCCGGTCTTCGGGATTGACACTCGCCTGAGCAACAATCCGATCTTCCACGAGAGAGTCCAACACCACACCTTTGCAACGCAGAATCGCAAGCGCAGTGTCTGGGCCGTTTTCCATCGAGGCCAACAAAGAATAGGGGTTAAAATGGGCCATGAAGTCAAGCCGTTGCTGCTCCGAGGCAAACGATAAAATGTCGGCAAGATTCTTTAAATGCGTTTGTTGTGCTAGACTATCCATTTGTGCCGCTTCCGATCTCTTGCCCTCGCCAATGAAAAGGGAACTGATGTTATCAAGAATCACAGCCGTTTCCGCATTCTCCTGTCCAAGGACTTTTTCATCGATAGATAGCGCCCGCTGATAGAGCGATTCTGCCTTGGCGTAATCCCCCATGTATTCGTAAAACTCTGCCAGATCGTTGACAACGTTGGCCGTTTTCGGATGCTCCGGGCCAAGGGCTTTCTCATAGATAGAGAGAGCACGCTCAAGGAGTGGTTCAGCCTTGGTGTAATCGCCCATGCGTTCGTAAAGCTGGGCTAAATTGTCGAGGTTGTCGGCCGTCATCGGATTCTCCGGACCAAGGGCTTTTAAACGAATATTCAACGCGCGTTGATAGAACGATTCAGCCTTGGCGTAATCCCCCATGTCTTCGTAACACTTTGCCAGATCGTTGACACTGTTGGCCGTTTCCGGATGCTCCGGACCCTTGGCTTTTTCAAAAATATTCAGCGCGCGTTGAAGGAGTGGTTCAGCCTTGGCGTATTCGCCCATGTCGCGGTAAAGCCCGGCCAGATTGTTTAGAGCGCTGGCCGTTTCCGGCTGCTTCGGGCCCTGGGCTTTTTCAAAAATATTAAGTGCGCGCTGGTAAAGCGGTTCAGCCTTGGCGAATTCGCCCATCTTTGCATAAAGCGCGGCTAAATTGTTGAGACCTGCGGCGGTATCCGGATGCTCCGGGCCCAGCGTTTTTTCATCAATATTCAGCGCGCGTTGAAGGAGTGGTTCAGCCTTGGCGTATTCGCCCTTCTCTTCGTAAGGCTCGGCTAAATTGTTGAGACTGGCGGCCGTTAACGGATTCTCCGGGCCCAGGGCCTTTACACGAATATTCAACGCGCGCTGAAAAAGCGGTTCAGCTTTGGTGTAGTCGCCCATCTGATAATAAAGATGGCCCAAATTGCTGAGACATGTGGCGGTTCCAGGATGCTCCGGGCCCAGCGTTTTTTCATCAATATTCAACGCGCGTTGATAAAGCGGTTCGGCCTTAGCATATTCGCCCTTCTGTTCGTAAAGCATGGCCAAACCGCCGAGGGCCTCGGCTGTTTTTGGGTGGTCCGGGCCCAGGACTTTTTCGTCGATAGATAGCGCCCGCTGGATGAGCGGTTCGGCCTTGGCGTAATCGCCTATGTCGCAGTAAACGGCTGCCAAATCTTGGAGACTGTTGCCGGTGTCAGGATGCTCCGGGCCAAGGGCTTTTTCACGAATATTCAACGCGCGTTGAAAGAACGATTCGGCCTTGGCGTAATCACCCATGTCTACGTAAAGCGAAGCCAAATTATTGACACATCTGGCCGTTTCAGGATGTTCCGGGCCAAGGGCTTTTTCACGAATATTCAACGCAAGCTTAAAAAGCAGCTCTGCCTTGGCGTATTCGCCCATGTGTCCGCAAATCGCAGCCAAATCGTCAAGGCTGGTGGCCGTATCCGGATGCTCCGGACCCAGGGCTTTTTGACGAATATTCAACGCTTGTATAGAAAATGGTTCGGCCTTGGAGTATTCGCCCATTGATTCGTAAAGCGTCGCCAGATTGTTAAAGTCTTGCGCTGTACCAAGCTGGTAAGGGCCGAGTGCTTTTTCACGGATAGCCAGAGCTCGAATCAAAAGTGGCTCGGCGTTTGTGTAATCCCCAATTTTGTGGTAGGATACCGCCAGAACGTTGAGGATGGTGGCAATTTGTGGGTCATCCGGGCCAAGGTTTTTATCGTAGATTTCCAAGGCCCGCTGCAAGAGCGGCACTGAATTGCTGTAATCACCCACGTCCTGGTCGAGCACTGCCAGATCGATAAGACTGAGTGCAAGCTTAACCTGGTCGGGGGCAGCCAATGCTTCAGAATCATTAACGGCTTCTGTTGCGATGGGCATTGCTTCCCTGAACTTGTGCTGTATTATCAGGTTCTGCACCTGCTGGTTCAACGCATCAACATCATTGTCGATTTGAGCGAGAGCCTGTTGGCAAAGCGCCAAGAGAAACGAAGCCATCAAGATCAGAAAACGTCTTTTCATAATATTAATAATGTTTTTCCAATCGGGTTCAATACGCCGATGCTTCCACCAATCGGATGGCTACGATCACGGGCCATCCGTTTCCGCGGGGGCGATGGAAAATGAGGACGGATATTTGAGCACGATGAGGTCGTGTGCCAGCGGGTTTTCGCGGATAGTCGGATGCTGTCGGCCTTGGGTCAACCGTGACACAGTGCTCTGCATGTACTGACATAATTCAGAAAATGACACGCTCGTGTCTTGATTCAGGTCGGCGTCCCCATTTTGCAACCCATGTAGGAAGGCATATGTGAAAACCCCATTTTTCCACTGTGGATCTTCCAGAGCGAAGTCCATCGAACCGCTGGCAGCAATCACTCCCCCGCCGCTCCCGGTTCTAAGATCACGAAACGCTTCATCCAATGGGATGTGACGCTCAGAACTAGCAGGTGCGACTAGTGATATTCCTTTGTGAAGGTCGGCTGTACGTGCGCTTACCACAGCGGTGCCCAAGTCCTTGCGGAACTCCGCATCTCCGGGCTCTGCCTCCCCGGAGTCGCAAGTATCCAGCAACAACAGATTTTCCCGCGCCCCTGAACGGGCCAGCAGATTCTCCAGATCTCGTTCGGAAAAGCCGCTGCCTTGCGGTCTAGCAAAATCAATGTCGTGTGTGGCGAAGTAGTAAGTCCCCGCGGGGTCCCGTAAACCGTGGCCGGAGAAACTGATGATCACGAGGTCGTCCACCCCAGCCTGACGGATAAGATCGCCTGATTTTTCCAGTGCCTCCCGCGTTACCAGTTCGTTGGTCAGCACCAATGATTGAATTTTATCAAAGCCATACTGTTCGTCCCGTTGGGTCCACGAGGCCGGCCGGCCCCAGCCCGCAAACTGGCCGCGACGGTGCCAAAAATCATCCATGTCCTGAGCATCCTTATCGGCGTATCGCAGATCAAAGTTGGTATCCTGGAAATGACTGACGCCAACCGCGATTAGGTACAGTGTGCGTTGCGGCGGCGGCGAAGTTCGGTTGATGATGACACGCCGGTGCCGAGATGCGATCCCGGAGGAATTGACCACCCATATATCAATCACGTTCTCTCCGGCGCCGAGGGGAATATCCACATTTGTCTCAACATGTCCATGCGCCGGGACTCTGATTTTCTGGCCCGGTCCGTTGGTTGAGAGCCACCGGTCATTGACGGCCACTACGAGCGAGGTTACCGTGTCCGGTCCGGCGAAAATCCCCACGGGCAGGTTGAGTAAAAAGTTCCCCGTTGCAATCGGGCAGGATTGCGGATCAATTTCGACCCGTGTCCGGTCCCCAGCCGTTGCTTCAAGCGCTTTGCTGCCACCAGCATGAGCCAGCCTGCGCTGGTAGAGCATTTGGTAGAACGCCACGTCCGTCGACTTCGCCATTCCAAGTCCAGCCAAAACCAAATCGGGACGGTTGTACGCCAGATCGAACTCGTCAAAGGAAACAGCAGAGAGGCCAAACCTCAGACAGGCCAGATCAGCAGCGCCGGGGCTCGCAGCATAATAACCATTGGGTTGGATCACGAGGTAATCGGCGTGGGCACCGGTATTGCCGCCCGTGATCAGCCGGGCCAGCGGCGTGGCATTCCCCAGTTTGCCCAGTTCAATGGACCCGTCGCGCAAGGCTATGGCATGAAGACCAGCCGCGGGAGAAACTGCCTCCGCGCCGGCAGAATTGAACACGGTGGCAGTTTGAACTGCCGGGCTGGATGGTTCGGCAGGTGTCGTCGGGTCAATCGCCTTCACCTTTCGCAGGTCGTAAGCGAAACGCTGCCGGCCATCCGAAAAATCCAAGACCGGCGAGTTGGCGCGAAAAGTGAACTTGGCGTCGAACAAACTGTAAGTGGCCAATTCCCGGAGCATGGGTACCGGTAGCCGTGATGGAGCATTCGTGTTTTGCAAATCAACCACAACCAAATCAGCCGCCTGCTGTTCGACAAATACCAGATAATGACCGTTTGGATCTGCCAGCCACAAATCCCATTTCAACACATTTGTCCAGAGATTCTCACCCGTTTCCAGGTTGCAGGCAACCAAATGTGATCCAAATAAGCTCTCTTCAAAGCCCAGAGCCGTGCGCGGCTTGCTGGCCGAATGATCCTCAGCCCACAACGCACCCATCACACATTGCCCGCCTGCCTTCCCGTTGGCCACATTGTAAATCCGCCATTGTTTGGCGTTTTTTAGATTGTCCTCGGTGACAAAAGCAAAGGTTCCGTCGGCGCTCAAGCGTGCCGACAAATCGGTGGAAAACGTGTTTTTGCTGGTGGGCAGAGTCATTTGCTTATCTCCTTGCTCAGCCACCAGGGTGGAGGCTGCTGTCCAATCATTGGGGTGATTTTTTCTTAGCAATAAAACAGGCTCGCCGGTTGGTGAATTGGCGACATCATACATTGAATCCGGATTTTCCGTCTGGCTTTCCCGCAACCAGTCGAAAGACTTCTCGCCGCCCCAGACCGGCGGCAAGTTTTCTCCCGAAAAGCGCCATTCAATCAGGGTGTTGCCGCGCAGAATCCATAATCTGCCGCCCGTGGTTGAGAAAAGAATTTTTTCAACAAAATTATCAACACCTCTGAATTCCGCGAGCGACTGGCCGGTTTCCGCATCAAGCAATCCAATGTTGCCAGTTAACCCCGCGGCAAAAAGCCCACCTGTCGTCGCGGCGATCGTCAGGTTGGGCGTGACTGCTGACTTGAAACCGGGCAGGCGTCGGCCCGTGGTCAAATCCCAAGCCGCCGTGCCTTTGCTGGTGCCCGCGTAAAGGCGGTCGCCGGACGGACTGAAGCAGATGCTGTTGATTTTTGCCCTGGCCGTGAGCAGATAGTCTGGAGCGCTTTTTCCCGGCTTAATTATCGCAATTTGTTGGGGGGCAAAGGTTGAATTGGGATCTTCCCACGCGGTATCATAAAAGGGGGCAGGCGGTTGTTGGCATTCAAGCAAGGCCAGGCGGTCTCCCTTTGGGCTGACCGCCAAAACACTGGCATGAGGAAACTGGGCGTCAAGCGAACGAACCACATCGGTTTCATTTTGCTTAAGCGAGCCATTTTGCAGCGCGCCATAGGCCTCCAGATAGATTGATTTACTATCTCCGGCAAAGGCCAATGATTCGATGCCAAACAAAAAACTTTTATTTACCTTTACCTTAATTCGGTTCACCACCAGTCCCGTAGTGCAGTCGAAAACATAGACAGCGTCGACGACCGTTGAATCCAGAGTGGGGCCCGGATTCACGGCGACCGCACAGTAGCGGTCATCCGGGCTCAATGCGATTCCATAAATGGAGCCTTGAGGCATGGAATTGGTATTGAAAAAATTTGTGCTAATTAGAATTTTTCCCGTCTCGCCACGCGTCAAATCAACTTGTTCCACATCGGGTTCGCCCAACGGGTCTGGATGGCGCACCCAGATCAGCCAGGGATGCCGGGCGGCCAGGGCCAAGGTTTCCACATTGGTCGCTGCGAGGGTGCGCACCAGCATTCGCGAGGGTATATCCCAAATGCGAACGGTGTTGTCATCGCCCCGTGAGGCGGCCAAACCCAGTGCGGGGGAAACCATCACCTGCCGCACTTGCCCGCCATGCCCGGTCTGGACGACCAATTCACCAGCAGCATCGCTCGCCCGCCCCGAGTAGGAAAGAAGAAGCAGCAAAGTTAAACAGAAGATTGTTGCCGGCAGACCGGCATTTCCATTGTTCACAGTTTGGTACGTCGGAACACTTAACCAGGATTGTTTCGGTGTGTTGATAATCAAAGTATGGTGGTTAATTTCGTTCGTGATCGCGGCAGTCAGCCATTTCGCCCGCATCCACGCTGAGCAAGCACACCACCCGTTGCCAGAAGGCGTGCGTGTGACATTTGTGCAAGTGGATGGATGGGGCGCTATATGTCCCGGCTGGGCGAGGTTTGGTCGCAAGCTCTCCGCCGCAGTCCAATAGTCGCCTGATCTGCCGCACTTTTTGATGGATGTTGGTCATATACTGCCAGTGAAAAGGGCGGCCGTTGAATGGGAATCACCGCATTCCCCCACGCAATCTCCTTCCCCCCGCCATGCTTCTGAACAACCTTGACGCACGGAAACAGAGTGGCTAATGTCCGTTTGTCATCCGGCTTATTCGGCCAAAAATTACCATGAGATTCAAGAATAATCAGGGACTTTTGATGCTCGTCGCAGTTTTTATGTTATGGGGACAACCACATCAAACCCTGGCGGAAACTCGCAGAGCGCTTTTAATTGGCATTAACACATACATCTCCGATACATCGGCAAGTCAGCCCGTAAGCGACGCGACTCATTCCCAGGAGGCGCTGACCGCCGGTCGTAGGGACTACAGCAATCTTACCGGTTGCGTTAATGACGCTATGGCCATGCAGGGGATGTTGATTGCAAAATTCAATTTTGCGCCAACTGATATTCATGTGCTCTTGAATGGCCAGGCGACGCGGGCGGGAATCCTGGCCGCCATCCAAAAGCAACTTATTGACGACGCGGCGCCCGGAGACACCTGCCTTTTATTTTATGCCGGTCACGGCTCACAGGTGCGTAATCTCAAGTCCAACAAAAGCTCGGGTATGGATTCAACCCTCGTACCGGCCGACTCGTGGCAGGGGGCGATGGACATTCGCGACAAGGAACTGGCCAGGTTGTTTAACCGGGCTTTGGACAAAGGGATTGTGCTCACGGCGGTCTTCGACAGTTGCCACAGCGGTTCCATAGCCCGCGGATTGGCGGAGAAAGAGACCAACCGGAATCTGGCGCCAGACCCCCGCCCGATCTCGGATCCTCCCGACCCTGGTCCGACACCCGAGGAACGGGGAGCGCTAATAATTTCCGCCGCACAAGATTATGACACAGCGGGGGAAATCGACGATGACGATTCTGTCCGGCACGGTGCCTTTACCATGGCCTTGCTGAAAGCATTGCGTAGCACGCCGCCCAATGCGCCCGCTGAAGAGGTTTTTCTGAGTGCTCAAGTCATGCTGCAAGCTGAACAGCCCGGGCAGATTCCGGTCTTGGCCGGCACCTCAGAAAGAAGGCAGAAACCGTTTTTGGGAACAGGAACCAGCGAGATCACGGGGCACACGATCGTCGCGGTCCAGTCCTGCGATTTTGACAGTGGGTTGGTAACGCTGAACGCTGGGCGGGCCATAGGGTTGGAGCCTGGTTGTGAACTCCTGAGTCTTCCTGTCATGGGAGGCGGACCCGACCACCCCGCCACAACCTTGCAGGTGAGCTCGGTGGACGGCCTGGCCAGCTCCACTGCTCGGGTGGTTTCAGGTTCCTTTAAGCAATTGAAGAGCGGCGATTTGTTTGATGTGACCCGTTGGGTTTATCCGGATGCCGCCTCTCTGAGAATCCGGCTTTCCGTCGCCAAGCTGAGTATGTCGAGCCTTCAAAAACTGGCCCCGGAATTTGCCATCCTCCGCGCCGCCGAAGAATTGCAATGGGTTGATGACCCCACTGAAACCACTCCGGACCACGTTCTGTCTTGGAGTGAGTCCGGTTGGACGCTTTCGGGTGTGGGCGATTTGGGTAAAAAACTGAAGGCGCAAACGATACTCAACAAACTGGCCGGACTTCATGAAGATAAACCAAAGTTATTTGTCAGCTTGCCCATACCGCAGGAAATGGTCGCGGCCTTGGGCATAGCCGATGGCGGCCCCAACAGCGCCATAAAAATAGCTGTGACCGAAGCCGCGGCCAACTACCTACTCATCGGCCATTGGCGCGACTCCCAGATTGAGTATGCTTGGATCCGGCCCAACTCCGCAACCAACGACAACCAAATAAGTCTGCTGCCTTTGCGCACGGACTGGCTGCCGGTCAGTGGTGAGGGAAACCCGGTTGCTGATGCCGCCAGCGCGCTTGCCGGCAAGGCCTTGGCAATCGGCAGGCTCAAAGCCTGGCTCTCGCTGGATGCCCACGGTAGCACTAGCTATTTTCCCTATCATCTGGCGCTCCTAAACACTGCCACAGGGAAAACCAAGGGATTTGGCGACACGATCTACGAGGGTGAACCCTATGGCTTGGTACTTTTGGCTGATCCGAACGCGCAACTCGACCGGGTTCAGAAGCAGCGCGTGTATGTTGTCGACATTGATGCTTGGGGCAAGACTCAACTTGTGTTTCCATCTGATTCCCAAGGAGAGGTCGGGAACTTGGTGCCTTATGATCCCACGGACGCGAATCATCCAACCCCGCCACAGAAAATTCCGCTTGGCAACCCTTTGAATCCGACCATGTTCACAGTGACGAACCCCTATGGCGTGGATACTTTTTTGTTATTGACCAGCAGCGAAGCCATTCCGATCCCTTCAGTACTTGACAGTGATGGAGTGCGAACGCGCGGGGTGGCAGAAAGTAATCCGCTGCAAGAATTGCTGGGAAATATGGGGGCAAGAACTCGCGGGGTTGAAATGGGAGTTCCCACCGACTGGTCAATTCAAAAGCTCCCCATTAAGAGCCAGGCCAAATCGGACTGAGAATTGTTCCAAAGATTCTTGACGCGACGGACAAAGTATTCCAGTTAATGAGCCGTGTTAATGAATAACACCAAAAATAGCGGAGGTCTGATTTTGGGGGTGTTCTCGGCTTAATCCTCCGTCGACCCAGAACAAACTTGAAAAATCACCTCATTCATTTCCTCATGAACCCATTGCTCTTTATCTCCTTTCTTTCTCTGGCTGTGATGTTGTGCGGTTGTGAATCCGTTGTCCGATCAACCAAGGAGACCTCCCTCCCCAAAACCTCGGCGCCCCTCACTGGCATTCGTTACTACCTGCCGCGTGGTAAAGTGAAAATCGAGGCCTCTTGGAATCAAATCATACCCGGTTGGGAACCCACCGTCACGACAGTGATTGAGGCGGAT